>RCUL01000001.1_pt1 | contig 700644 bp, 638 predicted proteins | sample 2167521 | NCBI WGS metagenome assembly RCUL01 (sample SAMN09932745, study PRJNA488358) | compost metagenome | feature: garden; material: soil; isolation source: compost soil in acetic acid-enriched culture | place: Germany: Experimental Botanical Garden Goettingen | collected 2016-01-27
CCGCACCCGGCACGCATGTGCAAGCACATGCGTTGACGACTTATGCAGAGGTTCCTTAGATCTAATTCATGAAGAGTTGCTTTCATTTGCACATTTTGAATCAAGATGGTAATAAGCAATCCGCAAAATGTTAAAAAAGTAAGAATTGGCGTGACAATCCCATTAAATAAATCACCAATAGGGCCAAATAATTTATTTTCTGCTTCTCCTCTAATGTGCGGAATTATTCCAGAAATAATTAATGAAATCAAAAAAACAAGAATTACTACAGCAGTTAAAAAAGAAGCAGTTTTTGCAATGATGATTTTTTGTTCTTTTGAATAACTCTCATCCTCTGGTATGAATGCATTTAGCGCAATTAGATATTTATTTGATAGTTTTTCACGGAAATTAAAGATATCACAGTGAAGAATTACTATAGAACAAATCAAAAAAAACAAAATTACGAGAACATAAATTTCCATACCCCCTCCTTATAGAGATAAGCATACCGCTTAAGAGAACCGATCGAAGTTTGTACCGAAAAGGAACACTTTGGCGTACACTCCTTATCGTCACGCCTGTAAAGCGTGATCGGGTTTGGAAGCCCGTTGATTTGCTTGCGGTGACACAAAGCCGCATCTGAACCGCAGTTCGTGCGGCTTTGTCGTCTGTGGCCCCAGTTTTATGGTGGCTCGGAGGGGGAGCCGCGAGGCTCGCCGGTTTGCGCAAGCGGTCCCGGTCTTCCAACCCTTCCGAGTCACCGCCAATTGTTTGGAAGCAAGGGCGGTGGTTGTTGCAAAAATGACCGCAAGGAGGCCTTTATGGCTGACATCACTCCCTTCAACTTCGGCGTGCACGCCGTTCGCGTTTTCACACAAAACAATCAGCCTTGGTTTGTTGCAAACGATGTTTGCGAAGCCCTTGGCTATAGCAATACCAGCAAAGCCATTGGCGACCATCTGGATGAAGACGAGCGTTCGACCATAACGAATAGTGAGAGTCGAAACGGCGGCGGCAAATTAGTCATCATCAGCGAATCCGGCCTCTACGCCCTCGTCCTGCGCAGCCGCAAGCCCGAGGCACGCAAGTTTGCCAAGTGGGTGACCAGTGAGGTACTGCCCAGCATTCGCAAGACAGGCAGCTACGGCCAACCAGCTTACGACCCCGACCAAATCGCCCTCGCCCACCGCGCGGCCGTGATTGCCACGGCCAAGGTGTACCAGTCGGTGTTTGATGCGGTCATGCAGGCCCAAGACTGGCAGCTCAACCGCTACATGCTGCGCTTTGACATCACCGCCGAAGAAGGCACGGTGGCCCGCGTCAAGCCGGTTGACCGCAATGCTTACGTGATGCCAATCGAACGTTTTCACGGCGCCATTGCAGACAGCATGACGGTAGATGCGCAAACGCTCACACAGCTTGCCTCCGTCTGCACCACCCGCCTGGGCCGCATGGCAGCGTGCAATGCCGTGGCTGCACCGCAGCAAGGCCGCTTGCAACTTCGATAGCTATCAACGCTTATTGAGTAATCGTTAGAAGCACTTTTCGCATAAAACAAAGCCAGCTCGCGCTGGCTTTTTCTTTGGGGCATGAGCACAGCGCCCTATGGGTGCTGTCCTGATTTCTCATTCAGTCCTGCAAATCGATCAATCGTATGAAAACAGGATTCTCTCCGCGCTCACGCAAAGTCTCCGCGAGGGCATGGATCACCTCCCCATTCGCACGGTAGGCAGCAATGCGCCAGTCCTGCCCGGCGAGGTATTGCCCCTCTGTCAAGCGCTCAAGCGCACTCTCACTTATCGATGCTGAGCGAGCTTGATCGTTCGCTCTGTATTCAAAAAAAACTCTGCGTAGACGCACGTTATAGGTGGCGTCGCCATCCAACTGATCCACAAAAATCCTCTTTATCGGAACCGCAGAAGTTTATCCACAGCCCGCCACTGAGCGGGCTTTTTTACGTCTGGACTTTCCATGAAAGCAATCGACCTCTTCGCAGGCGCTGGTGGTTTCAGCACCGGCGCAACCATGGCTGGCGCCCAAGTCGTTTGGGCAGCAAACCACTGGCCGCTGGCTGTTGAATGCCACGCCGCGAACCACCCCAGTGCCGCACATGTGTGCCAGGACCTGCACCAGGCAAATTGGCAAAACGTACCAGCACACGACTTGCTACTGGCCAGTCCATGCTGCCAAGGGCACAGCAAAGCACGTGGCAAGTCCAGCGGCAACCCCCAGCACGATGCCAGTCGCTCAACCGCTTGGGCTGTGGTCAGTGCTGCAGAGTTTCACCGGCCGGCCGCATTTGTTGTTGAGAACGTCCCCGAGTTCTTGGACTGGGCTTTGTACCCAGCATGGGAAGCTGCGATGAATGCGCTTGGCTATAGCTTGGCGCCACACGTGATTGATGCGGCCGATCATGGAGTGCCGCAAAACCGGGTGCGAATGTTCCTCGTCGGCACACGCAGCAAAGCACCGCTCAAACTGACATTGCAGCCACGCGAGCATGTTCCGGCCTTGTCATTCGTGGATCTTGAATCTGGCAATTGGAGCAACATCCACCGCCCTGGCCGCGCTTTGGCAACTTTGGGGCGCATTGCAAATGGGCGCACAAGTCACGGAAGCCGCTTTCTGACGGCCTATTACGGCAATGAAAAAGGCGGGCGTTGCCTCAGCCGCCCTATTGGGACTATCACCACGCGCGACCGCTGGGCAATTGTGGATGGTGACCGTATGCGAATGCTCAACGCACAAGAGTGCCGTGCCGCGATGGGCTTTCCAGCTGACTACCGCCTGCCAAAGCAGCACCGCAGTGCTGTCCACTTATTGGGTAATGCCGTGTGCCCACCAGTAGCGCGTGACGTCATCAGTGCCGTGATGGCTGCAATTTAGATGCAGCCGCAAGCCATCCCCTAACAACACCAAGCCCACCTAGCGTGGGCTTTTTCTATGGAGCCTGCATGAGCACCCCTAGCGTCCTTGATCCCTGCTGCGGCAGTCGAATGATGTGGTTCGACAAGAAGGACCCGCGTGCGATCTTTGGTGACCGCCGCTCTGAAACTCTCACTGTGACTGACCGTAGCCACTACGAAGACGGCACACGGACCTTGGTGATTGAGCCTGATTTTCTGATGGACTTCCGAGCCCTGCCGTTCCCCGATGCGTCGTTTTGGCACGTGGCCTTTGATCCGCCCCACTTGGTCCGGGCTGGCCCAAAAAGCTGGCTGGCGGCGAAGTACGGAAAGCTTGGCTCCGACTGGCGCGAGGACATGCGCCAAGGCTTTGTCGAGTGCTTTCGCGTTCTGAGGCCTCACGGAACGCTGGTCTTCAAGTGGAACGAAACCCAGATCAAGGTCACAGAGCTTTTGGCTCTAACACCAGAGAAGCCTCTTTATGGCCAGGTCAGTGGCCGCACCGGCATGACCCACTGGCTCGTCTTCATAAAACCTATGGTTCCAGCCGAATGAGCACCATCACACCACTTGCATGCCCGGAGATTTTGACGCTGCGTTACTTACACACCTAGATAAAGCAACCCTTATCGGCATTTAAGAAATGGTCATTTGCAATTGTTAACCCTCTCGGTTACACATTGATCATGAATTACCAAGCGACTTTCGAGCGCCGTTTTTACGCGCTTTTAAAAGCTGTTGATCCACAGCCTCGTTGTACTAGCCGCCAAGAAGCACATGATCTGCTCTTGAAACATTGGGTTCTGATTTGCGAAAAGAACGGGCTGCCCAAAACACAGGTCGAGCGCATGAAGTCGCACAACTTGAGTACTGCGCATGGGTGGCACAACCTTGACCAGAACCCCTGCCACTGGGATTCCAACACGTCACCTGGGGTGCGTATTTATCTGCATGACGATGGTCTGATCGTGATGCAACGTATCAATGATGGAGAGGAGAAAGAAATTCTCTTCCTAAAATAAAACATAGCAAATGCCGCTTACTAGATAAGAATTAGTGCCACTTTTTATACAAACAAAGCCCGCTGATGATGCATCGAGCGGGCTTTTTTTATGAGCACTTGGTATTAGCAGTTGCCTTTCTTGGCTTGGCCGGGGGGGCAAAAGCCTCCATGGCCGTGCCCACCACTATGTCCAGGGTCCACGACCACTGAGCCGCTCGGTGTATACACCGCACAGCCTGTTAAGAAAGTGGCCACCAAGATTAAACCAAAGAGTTGCTTCATTTTTTTCACTAAAAAAGTTCGAATAAATGCAGTTTAGACAATGTTCTCTAGGTGAATTGTCTGCTTTTGTTTATCACCCGCTCACTCAGCCCACACCGCACCGGCTTTTTATGGCGCCAAACCCATAAACACCATCACACCACCCGTGTCAGAGCAAAAGGCCGAACTCGCTAAGCGCTGCAGCCACGTCCCCGTGCTTGTCCGTACAGAGCCCAAATACGAAGTTTTTGCCTGATTAAATGGGTGCGAAAGCCGTAACCAGAATGACCGCGACAAAAGCAAAAGCAAGCTGCAAAGCGCGACGAATGGTTTGTGTGCCTACGTACTCGAAGGCTGTCACTCGACTTTTGAAGTTGGGGAGTGCTTTAGTCATAACAGGAGCTTACGCCTGAGACTTTTCCTTTCACGTAAGACAAATTGCCGCTAGTCGTATCCGTTTGTCTCTATCCAGCCTGCCTTGAGCAGGTTTTTTTGTTTTTGGAGCCAACCCAATGAGCACCACCACACCACCGGTACCGGCGCAGCAGCCCGAACCCTACAAACGCTGCGCAAGCTGCGGCGCGCCAATCCACCACCAGCCCGCCGAGGGCGAAGGCCTGCCCTGCGGGCATTGATCAAGGAGAACACCACCATGACACAAGCACAACAACCTGAAGCATTGAGACTTGCAGCCATTTGCGAAACCAAAGGCATGTTTCCTGTAGCGGATGAGCTGAACCGCATGCACGCACGCATCCTGGAGTTGGAGCAAGGCAAGTGCCTGCACCAGATTGCAGAGCCTGCAGCGCAGGGACTGGATGCGGAGATGCTGAACTTCATAAACGATAAGCGTGTTGCGCTCACACCTGAGCACGAAGGCCCATGGAAAGCCGAAGTGTTTGGCGACGAAGCTGAACCCGTGATTACCACCGAGGGCAACACCGTGCGCGATGCAGTAAGCGCCGCCCTTGCAGCCCAAGCCAAGCAAGGGGGTGCGCGATGAAAGAACTAGCACTTGCGTTCGACCCTTTTGAAGGAGACTTTGGGGCACCAGGGGATACCACGCTTTCCAACAAGATGGTCACAGCGCGCAAAACAGGCCCATGTTCGCACTGCGGATGCACCATCTGCAAAGGAGAACGCATACGCAGCATGAGTGCCAAGTTTGATGGAACGTTGATGAACTACCGGTGGTGCGCCCCGTGCTGCGCAGCCATGGCCAAGTGTCAAGCCGATGAAGCGAACGACGAAAGCGACGAGGCGATGCCTCCCGCATGGGAGGAATACGAAGCCCGAGCAGGTTTTGCCGCGCGCGCTGCCCAAGCAGCCAAGCAGGGAGCGCCAAATGGCCAGTAGACGCAAACGCACCCAGCGCGACCGCCGCGCTCCCATCCCTGAATTTGATGAACCCCAGCCCCGCTAAGTCGGGGCTTTTTTATTGACTACACAATCATGCTCACACACGCTCTACCTAAAACACATCGTGTATCAGCTGCTTGCGCAGCCCTGGACATATCACGCGCTACTTTGTACCGCTGGGCCAAAGCTGGGACAATCGTCCTGACACACCCAAGCAAAGGCACCACTCGCGTCACTGATGAAAGCTTGCGCCGTTGTTTAAGTCCAGAGTCGGACAAAATGGTTCAAAGTGACTCACACAAACCGGGTAGCTAGCTGGGTAGTCAGAAGAATTCAACGTGACATTCAAAGCAATAACAAGTTGTTTTGAAATGGAAAAATGTAAAAAATGCAAATTGCCACCTGGAACATCAACTCCCTGAATGTGCGCCTGCCCCAGTTGCTGGAGTGGTTGCAGGCCCATCCCGTTGACGCCATTGGGCTGCAGGAGCTCAAGCTCACCGATGACAAATTTCCGTTCATGGAACTGGAGGCCGCGGGCTACCAGGCCGTCTGCCATGGCCAGAAAACGTACAACGGCGTTGCCATTCTCAGCCGCCACCCCATGCGCGACGTTGTTCGCAACATTCCCGGTCTGGACGATGAGCAGGCCCGGGTGATTGCTGCAACGCTGGATACCCCACTGGGTGCTGTGCGCTTGATCAACTGTTACTTCGTCAACGGTCAGGCCCCAGACTCTGACAAGTTCGCCTACAAGCTGCGCTGGCTGGCAGCTCTGGAAGCATTTGTCAAAGCCGAAATGGCGCAGCACCCCCAGCTGGTGCTGGTCGGTGACTTCAATGTCGCTCCCGAAGACCGGGACTCTTTTGACCCCGAAGGTCTGCGCGGCACCATCCATCACACGCCGGAAGAACGTGAACACTTTCAGCGCCTGCTGCAGCTTGGTTTGACCGATGCCTTCCGCATGTTTGAGCAGCCCGAAAAAAGTTTCTCATGGTGGGACTACCGCATGCTGGGCTTTCAGAAAAATCGGGGCCTGCGCATTGACCATATTCTGGTCAGCGATGCACTCAAGGCCACCACCACAGCCTGCGTGGTGGACCGTGCACCCCGCAAAAACAAGCAACCCAGCGACCACGCGCCCGTGGTTGTCACTTTGGGCTAAGTCCTCTTGTCAAGCCGCTGCCACAGCGGCTTTTTTGCGCGCGCCTGCATAGGGTCGCGCTGCTGATTCATCGGTTTTTTGCTGTGCCCAGTTTTCATCCTCTTCGCAATACGGCCTTGCGCCAGCCCGGTTTTCTTCCCTTTCTGACAGCCCGCATGCTCGGTGTTTTTGCCCAGCAAATGCAGGCGGTGGTCGTGGCTTGGCAGGTCTACGAAATCACGCGTGCTCCCATCTCGCTGGCCTATGTGGGCTTGGCGCAGTTTCTGCCCATGTTGCTGCTGCTGATTCCGGCGGGTGATCTGGCTGACCGCGTCAGCCGAAAACGCATATTGGGCATCAGCTGGAGTGTTGCGGCCCTGTGTGCCGCACTGCTGCTGTGGCTCAGTACGCTGGGTGAACACGGTGTCAGCGGTATTTACGCTGTGCTGGTGCTTTTTGGCTGCAGCCGTGCATTTACCGGCCCAGCCATGCAAAGCCTGTTGCCGCAAATCGTACCGCGCGAACACCTGGCCCAAGCGCTGGCCACCAACAGCATGCTGATGCGCACTGCAGCCATTGCGGCCCCCGTGCTGGGCGGTGTACTGTTTGGTTTGGGTGGGGGAGAGCTGACCTATGCCGTATGCGCGGTTGCACTGAGCCTGGCCGCCTTGCTGCTGTGGCGTGTACCCGTGCGATATGCTGCGCCGCGCCAGGCACTGGAAGGCACGATGTGGCAACGGGCAGCCGATGGTTTTCGCTTTATCAGCAGCCGCCCCATTGTGCTGGGGACCATCTCGCTGGATCTGTTTGCTGTGCTGCTGGGTGGCGTGGTGGCCTTGCTGCCGGTTTACGCCAAAGAGGTACTGCACACCGGGCCAGAAGGTCTGGGGCTGCTGCGCTCTGCCATGGCGGGTGGCGAAGTGGCCATGGGCCTGTGGCTGAGCGCACGGCCCATTCAACGCCACGTTGGCAAGGTCATGTTCGCAGCGGTCACTGTATTTGGGCTGGCCAATCTGGTGTTTGCGCTCTCGCACTGGTTCTGGCTGTCGATATCCATGCTGGCACTGGCCGGTGCGGCAGACATGGTGAGCGTGTACATACGCTCCGCTTTGGTGCAATTTTCCACACCGGACAGCATGCGCGGGCGCGTGAATGCGGTGAACATGCTCTTCATCAGTTCCAGCAATGAGCTGGGAGAATTTCGCGCTGGAGCCATGGCTGCGGCCATGGGGGCCGTTCCTGCAGCCATTGCTGGCAGCCTGTGCACGCTGGGCGTGGTGGGTACCTGGATGCGGGTGTTCAAACCCCTGCGCGATGTGGACAGGCTGGAAGATGCCAGTGGGCCTTCACTTTCAAAATAAGTATAAAAAATATTCATGAAAACCAACGTTTTCCTTCATAGTCGAGCGCTTGGCGTTTTTTGAAATGCTTTTTTCTGCCTGCATCGTGCCCGCCGCTTACCTTTACCTGCCGTGATTCGTATTGCTTTCCTGATAGCCCTGTGTGCAAGTTTGCTCGCCTGCAGCGATTTCCAAGAACGCTTGGAGGGTTACCCCAAAAATGACACCGTCATCAACCTCGAAACGGCCACCTCCAACGAAATTGCAGATGCGTTAAGCCAGCTCTCTCGCATCGCCGTGGTGGGGGATGACTGGGAGTTTTTTGATGCCAGCGACATGTGCACCGTGCATGTCATCGACAAAAGTGCCGGGCAAAGCATTCCTCTGAATTTAAACGGCGCAAAGTTTGCACTGCACCGTGACGTGGGCAAGCTCAAGTACTACGCCATCATGAAACACGGGGAGCAACCGGTGCTGGACGCGCATCAGGCACCGCTGCGCCTGTTTGAAACCGACACCTACCACGATGTTTTTTTTGCCGAAGGCTATCTGCAGGCGCTGGCCAAAAAATGCCAGAAAAGCATCATGCAGCGCACGGCATCTACCCACCATTGATGCCATAAAAAAAGCCCGCAGCTTCATCACTGCGGGCTTTTTCATTCAAGGCTGGTCAGCGCGTTACAGCGCATCCTTGCGCAGCTGCTCAGGGCTTTTGGCCGACAGCCAGCCCGGTGCCACATCAAACACGGTCTTGGCACCCGTCATGCCCCACTGGTGCATGCGGTGCACGGCACGGGCATAGGCAACCAGCACGCTGGAGGTGAACTCTGGGTTGCTGTCCAGTTGCAGGCGGTACTCAATGACCTGCTTGTTCTGCGCAGAGGTGTTGCCACTGCGAATCACAAAACCGCCGTGCGGCATGGCACTGTGGTTGTCCTTGAGTTCTTGCTGCGTGATGAAGTTGACCGTGGTGTCGTACTCATCAAAGTAATGGGGCATTTGCACAATGGTCTTGTGCACAGCTTGCGCATCGGCACCTTCGGCCAGCACCACGTAGCAATGGCGCTCGTGCTTTTGGCGCGTAGTCAACGTGGGGCGCACGCCGCTGCGCACAGCATCCACCGCCGCTTCTACGGGGATGGTGTACTGCACACCGCCAGCCACGCCAGGAATGCGGCGAATGGCATCCGAATGCCCCTGGCTCAAGCCCTTGCCCCAGAAGGTGTAGGTGGCGCCATCAGGCAACAGGGCTTCACCCATCACGCGGTTGATAGAGAACATGCCGGGGTCCCAGCCCGCTGAGATCAAGGCCGTGGTTTTGCCACCTTGTGCCGCAGCATCGACGGCTGCAAAGTGCTCAGGCACGCGGGCGTGGGTGTCAAAGCTGTCCACCATGCAGAACTTGGCTGCCAGCTCGGGCGACTGCACGGGTAAATCATCCTTAGAGCCACCGCACAGCACCAGCACATCCACGTGGTCTGCATGCTGGTGCAGATCGGCTATGGAGAACACGGGGGTGCCCGCAAACAAAGGCTGGAGCTGGCTTGGCTCGCGGCGGGTATAGATACCAGCCACAACCATGTCCGGATTTTTAGCCACAGCGTTTTCAACGCCACGACCCAAATTGCCATAGCCCACCACACCGATACGGATGGGGTTAGTTGCATTTTTTTCCATTGACAAAATTCCCTTTCAGATCACCAATTCAGACCAAAAACCTGGGTGACAGACCTCTGGCCCGCCACCGCTTTATTCATTGCGCGCTGGCCACGGTTTTGGCAGAGCGGCGCATTTGCCCCCCACCTTCCAGCGCCAGCAGGCCCACACCAGCGCCAATCAAGGCATACATGAGCTCTTGCCCCGGCTGTATGCGCTCGCCCATCAGCAAGGCCGCTGCCACCAGCAGCATGGGCTCCACATAAGAAAGCAACCCAAACAGCCCCAGTGGCAGCAAGCGGCTGGCGGCCATGTACAAAGCCAGCGCCACGGCACTGACCACGCCCAGCAACGGCACCAGCCCGTGCAGCGAATCAGTGCGCAACACAGCCTGCCAGCCAGTTAAACCGGCGGGCGCATCCACCAGTGCAAACCACAGGCACACAGGCAGCAGCAAAGCCACATCCAGCCAATGGCCTGCCAAAGTATTGGTTTTGAGCACACGGCGCAGCACAAAATAAGCGGGGTAGCCAATCACCACCACCCAGGTGGACCACGCCAGCCCGCCTGCACGCCACACCTCCCAGGCCATGCCGCAAGCGGCCAGTGCCGTGGCGGCGGTTTGCCATACGCTCAGCCGCTCTTTAAACACCACGCGCCCAGCAATCACCATGGCCAGCGGCAGCAAAAAATAGCCCAGTGACACCGGCAAAGCATGCCCATGCAAAGGCGCCCACATAAACAGCCACAGCTGCACCCCTGCCAGGGCGGACGACAGCAGCAGCAGCAAGGCAAACGACCAGCGCTGCGCCACTCGCTGGCACAAAGCCCACACCGCAGCACCCTGGCCGCTGTACAGCAGCCAGGCCGTTGTAAAGGGAATGGTCATCAGCATCCGCCAACCGAAGATTTGCTCCCCCGTGAGCGGCTGCAACAGCGGCGCCAGGTAGTAAATGCCACCAAAAATGCACGAAGCCACCACTGAAGCCACTACGCCCTGAAACATCCCCAACCCAACTTTCTTGCTGATGGTGATGCGCCCCGACAAGGTCGCACCAAAATGATGCAGCACATGCACCAAGACCGTGATTCTCGGTGAATTTCAGCGCGGTGCGCGTGCATATTTGGCCAGCACCCACCACGGCAGCAACCACCCCACTACACTTGCCCGCTTTGTGCCAGCCCCCTTTTTTCATGACCGACACCCCCGAGCGCCCCTGCTACACCCATCCGCTGGAAATTCTCTGGCAGGACGAAGACATGGTGGTTGTCTACAAACCTGCGGGCTGGCTGGTACACCGCACGCCACTGGCACGCCATGAAACGCGCTTTGTGCTGCAAAGCCTGCGCGATCAGATTGGCCGGCACGTCTGGCCCGTGCACCGTCTGGATCAGGGCACCTGCGGCGTTTTAGTGTTTGCACTGAGCAAAGAAGCCTGCCAGAAACTGGCGGCCTGCTTTGCCGATCACACCGCCCAAAAGCACTACCTGGCTTTGGCACGCGGCTGGCTGCCCGATGAAGTGGATGTGGACTACGCCCTCAAGCCCGACGACGCCCCCGAAGATGCCCCGGCCCAGTCCGCACAAACCACGCTGCGCTGCCTGGCCCACCTGGAATGGCCCGAGGCGTATGACCCGCGCCATGCCAGCACACGCATTTCGCTGGTTGAGGCCTTGCCCAAAACGGGCCGTCGCCACCAGATACGCCGCCACCTCAAACACGAATCTCACCCCATCATTGGTGATGCCACACACGGCAAAGGCCCTCTGAACCGCTGGTGGGCCGAGCGCATTGGCCTGCACCGCCTGTGGCTGCACGCGCACGCGCTGTCCATACCGCACCCGCGCACGGGCGAAGTCATGCACTTTGGTGCCGACTGGCGCCAGCTGGCCCATGTGCCCGAAGTGCAGCAATGGCAGCAACTGCTGCGCGTGAAGGGCTGGCATGCCACAGCACGCGGCTTGCCCGAAACCTGCGGCATACAGCGGTCCTTAGCCAACCCATAAAAAGAGAGCTGCTATCGCCCAATACAAAAGGACTTCAGATATAAAACTATCTTAAGTCCTTTACTAGTAAGCGCTAGAAGCTATCTTTTTCAATAACTCACACCTGCGCCGCAGGTGTAATGCCCACCAGCGGGGATGGCGCACAGCCCTTATTTTTTGGGCTTGATCAGCTTGCCTTCTTCGTCAAACACCAGCAGCGGCGCAGGCACAAAGTCATACGTTGCAGCGGGATCGGCCTTGAGTTCACCCGTCAGCAAATCCAGCAAGCGTGCGTTGTCCATCTTGAAGCCGCACGCCTGCGCGTGGCCGCCGCCGCCAAAGCTTTCGGCCAGCGGAATGCAGTTGAACTCAGAGCGCGAGCGCAAGCCCACCTTGGTGCCCTTGGGGTTGGCATGCCACATGAACGCAAAGCTGCCGCTTTGCTTGGACAGCAAGTCCCCCACCTGGCTGTGGAACATGCCGGGGCAGTTCACCATCAGCCCCTGAAAACCGTTGAACGTCATCACTTGCGCGCTCTCGGCAATGTCGGCGCACAGCTTCTGGTACTTTTCATCCATCGCACCACCGCGCGCCATGAAGGCGGCTTCTTGCTCGGGCGTGAAAGCGGCAATCTCGGCCCAGCGCTCAAAGCTGCGCTCTTCCATATCCAGCGCAGCCAGGAAGGGGGCGCTTTCGGCAAACTCCCACTTCCAGATGTCACGGTCTTCGATGTACTTGATCAGGCCTGGCACGGGCTTTTCAGGGTGGAAAAACTCCCAGCCCAGGCGCGCACCCGACTTGTTCATGTCAAAGTGCACCACGCCACAGCGGCACTGGTAGCCGGTCAGTTTTTCTGCCGCGCTCTTGTGGTGATCCAGCACCACCAGCTTGCTCACCTTGGCTTCGATCTGCGCCATCAGCTCGGGCTCAAACGCAAAGTCCACCACGTAGACCGCACGGCCATCCAGATCACCCAGGTCTTCGGGGGTTTGAATTTCGCCGTGGTCCAGACCGCGAAATTCGGCCTTGTCCCCATAGAACAACCAGGCCGCCAGCGCAGCGCCGTAGCCGTCAGGGCAGCGGCGACCGTGGTAGAGGATCAAGGGGCGTACATCTTGCAGCGAAGGATGCACCAGCAATTGCAGTGGGAGGATGGTGTTTTTCATGTTGCCCGCATTGTCGCCGCGAGCTGCAGCCCGTGCACAGCGTCGGCTCTAGATGACACGCTTTTGCGGCGAATAAAAGCTGCGCCGCCCCCACTCAGCAGGCACGATCAGGTCTTGGCATGTACTTGCAGGAGCAAACCCATGAATGACTGGTGGCAACAGGTAGCGGCAACTGCCGTGGCAGAGTTTTCCGACATCCCCGACCCCGCGCAAGCAACGCGCATCGTCATGCGACTGAGTCTGGCCGCCTTGCTGGGCGGCTTGCTGGGCTGGGAGCGTGAGGCCACAGGCAAAGCCGCCGGCGTGCGCACGCACATGCTGGTGTGCATGGGCTCGGCCATGTTTGTGATGATTGCCATACAAACCGGTGCGCAGGCCAATGAGGCCAGCCGCGTCATGCAAGGCGTGATTGCGGGCGTGGGTTTTCTGGGTGCAGGCACCATCCTTAAAGACAGCACGCAAGATGGCAGCTCCACCCAGGTGCGCGGGCTCACCACCGCCGCAGGCATCTGGCTGACTGCAGCCATTGGTGTGGCAGCGGGGCTGGGTGAAGAAGCCACGGCCTTGCTCAGCGCCTTGCTGGCCTATGGAATTTTGCGGCTGGCCCCGCTGATTACCGAGCGCAACAAGGCCGAGCGTTAATACCGACGCCTCACTGCGCGCCGCCGATAGATGCAAGTTTGGAATGTTTCAATTTCCCAGGCGCATGCCTTTTCTTGCTTGAAAAACAGCGACTAATCATTACTGATCAATCACTTAACTAACTTTAATTTTTTGAAGATAGAAAAAATAAGCCGCCAATCACATTCCATAAAAGCAGACAGCCTTTAGGCCACGGCCCATAATGGATTCACTACTGTTTCAGTGGCAGGCTCGTTGTACGGTGCCTGCTGCCAAGTCTGATGAATAACGTCAACGACATCACGCCCTATCTGGGGCAACTGCTCAAATTCCGTCATGACATGCACGCCAATCCTGAGCTGCGTTACGAAGAGCACCGCACCGCTGACAAAGTGGCTGCCTACCTGCAAGCGCTGGGCCTGAGCGTGCACCGCGGTCTGGGCAAAACTGGCGTAGTTGCCAGCATTTATGGCCAAGGCCGCTCCAAAGACAATCCCGGCCGCTCCATCGGTATCCGCGCAGACATGGATGCGCTGCCCGTCGCCGAAAGCACCGGCGCCGCCTACGCCAGCTGCGTGCCCGGCAAGATGCACGCCTGCGGCCACGATGGTCACACCACCATGCTGCTGGGCGCTGCCACATTGATGGCCCAGAACCCTGCGTTTGACGGCACGGTTCACCTGATTTTTCAACCTGCAGAAGAAGGCGGTGCAGGCGCCAAGGCCATGATGGATGACGGCCTGTTCAAGCTGTTCCCGTGCGATGCCGTGTTTGCGTTGCACAACTGGCCGTCCATGCCCCAAGGCCAGATGGCCGTGCGCGTGGGCCCCATCATGGCGTCCACCATGCGTTTTGAGATTCGCGTCAAGGGCAAGGGCGGCCATGCTGCTATGCCGCACAAAACGCTCGACCCCATCCCCGTGGCCTGCGCCATCGTCAATCAGTTGCAAACCCTGGTCTCGCGCGGTGTCGATCCGCTGGACTGCGCCGTGCTGACCATTGGCAAGATTGAAGCGGGCACGGTGGAAAACATCATCCCCGATGAAGCCGCCATTTACGGCACAGTGCGCACACTGAAAAAGTCGACCCAGGAATACATGACCGAGGGCTTGAAGCGCATCTCCACCCATGTCGCAGCCGCCCACCTGTGTGAGGCCACCTACATCCACAAACCCGGCTACCCCAACACAACCAACACCGCTGACGAAGCCCGCTTCATGGGCGACGTGATGGCCGAGATGGTGGGCAAGGACAACGCCTTCCCCGACATTGACCCCGCCATGACCGCCGAAGACTTTGGCTTCATGCTGCAAGAAGTACCTGGTGCATACGGCTGGATTGGCAATGGTCGCAATGGTCAGCCTGGCGTCGGTTTGCACAACCCTGGCTACGACTTTAACGACGACAATATCGAACTGGGTTCGCGCTTCTGGGACAAACTGGCACGCCGCTGGTTTGAGCAACCGCGCTGAGCCAGCGCCAGACAGCAACAAACCGCGCGCATGCGCGGTTTTTTTATTGGGAACCAACACCATGCAAACCACCAGCCCCAACGCCCTCAACCGCCGCAGTTTGTTACTGGCCGGTGCGGGCCTGGCCAGCGCCACACTTGCCAGCATTGCCGCCGCCAGCAATGCATGGCCCAGCAAGCCTGTTCGCCTGATCGTGCCCTACCCCGCTGGCGGCGTGAACGATGTGGTGGCGCGCATGTTTGGTGATGCCCTGACCCCTGTTTTGGGGCAGCCTGTGGTGGTTGAAAACAAGCCCGGTGCAGGTGGCACCCTGGGCATGGCAGAGCTGGCCAAGTCCAATGACCAGCACAGTTTTGCCTTCGCCGCCATCAGCCCGCTCACGCTGAACCCCTATTTGATGAAGGTGGCCTATGACCCCCTCAATGACATTCAAGCCGTGGCCAGCGTGATGTACGCCCCGGTGTATGTCATGGCGACCACCGCATTCAAGGGCAAAAACATGGCCGACGTATTGGCGCAAGCCAAGAGCAGCAAGGGTGTCAGCGTGGCCACCTCAGGCTACGGCACCTTGGCACACATCATGGTGGAGCAATTGATTCGGGCCACAGGCGGCCATTTTGTGCATGTGCCCTACAAGGGCGGCAGCCAGCTCATCACCGATGCGGCTGGCGCGCAATTTGACTTGCTGCTTGCCAATCCCTATGCCCCTATCAATGCCTTGATTGAACAAGGCAAATTGCGCGTGCTGGCCACCACCGGGCCGCAGCGCATGGCCAGCTTCAAGCACATCCCTACGCTGGGAGAGCTGGGTTTTAACAAAGCCAACCAGACATCGCTGTTTGGCTTTTACGCCCCCAAAAACACCGACATGGCGGTCGTGCAGCGCTTTAACACCGAGGTCAACCGCATTTTGCTTGGCAAGGAGATGCAGCAGCGGCTGAGCAAGCTGGACAACATTCCCACGGCCTCTACGCCCGAAGCTTTTGGCACCGTCATCCGCAAGGACTACGCCCTCAATGGCATGGTGATTGAGCAAGCGGGCATCAAAGCTGAGTGAGCAACTCGTCGGACAGTTTGTCTGTGTCCTGCAGCCACTGCTCGGCAGGTATGGGCCTGCTGAACAAATAGCCCTGGCACAAAATGGAGGGCTCCCAGGCTTGAAGAACATGGGTCTGTGCCAGCTCTTCCACCCCCTCGGCCACCACACGCAGGTTCTGGCTCTTGGCCACCATCAAAAAGGCCTGCACCAGCGCGCCACTGGCGGCATCGGGCTGCAAGTCGCGAATGAACGACTGATCCATCTTGATCTCCTGGATGGGCAGCCGCATCAAGTAAGACAGCGATGAGTAACCTGTGCCGAAATCATCGATGGCGAACTGCACCCCCAAGGCACGCAATGTCACCATTTTTCGGATGATGGCTTCGACATCTGCCAGCAGCAGGCTTTCCGTGAACTCCAGCGTCAAACGCGTGGCATCCACTCCTGTCCTCTGAAGCAGCGCGATGAGTTTGGGAACAAAATCTGGCTCCTGAAACTGCAGCGCACTCACGTTCGCAGACAGCGTATAGCCACCCGCTTTCACACGGGGGTGGGTCAGCAGCAGACACACCTGCTCCAGCACCCAGTCGCCCAGAGGAATGATGAGCCCAGACTCTTCCGCAATCGGAATGAACTCTCCGGGCGAGATCAATCCCTCTTGCGGGTGCTGCCAGCGCACCAGCGCCTCCATGCCCGACACCTTGCCGAACATATCCACCTGGTGCTGAACAAAAAGACGTAAATGCCCTTGCTCCAAAGCCTCGTGCAAGCCCTTTTCTACCTGCAGATGGCGGTGCGCCGTCTCTGCCAATGCCTCTGAGTAGGCATGGATTTTTCCCATACCCTGATTTTTGGCCTGGCTCAAAGCCACGCTGCTGCGCCGCATGATGTGCTCGGTCGCATCCATCTTCAGACCCGGTTCTACGAATGGGAACACCGTAAAGCCAATCCCGCAGCTGATGGGTACGCGTTCTACCCCTTCGTAGTGGACATCCAAAAAATCCAGCGCCAAGAGCAAATCCGAGGCCAGCGCATAAGCCTGGATGCGCGAATCCTGCCTGCTAATGCCGGCGTTCTCCAGCACCACAGCAAACTGATCGGCCGTGGTACGTGCCACAAAAGCGGTTTCTGGCACCAAGGTACGCAAGCGCAGCGCAAGGGCTTGCAGCAGTGCGTCTGACCACGCAGAGCCGCGCGCATCATTGAATTTCTTGAAACGGTCCAAATCGACCACCAGCATGGCATGCCATGTGGATGGTGATGTGGTGTGCATCCGCCGGCTCACACGCGCCTGCAGCAGCAGTTTTTCCAGAAGCCTTGCCAGGGCATAGCGGTTGGGCAGTTGTGTCAGTCCATCAAAATTTTGCAGAAATGCAATGTATTCCTCAGCCTTCAACCGTTCGGTAACGTCTTGCTTGACCTCTACAAAGCTGCTGAGCTGTCCATCTTCATACACAGGCGAAATGCTGACACTTTCAGTGACCGTGCTGCCATCTTTGCGCTGGTTGTGCAATGTGCCACGCCACACACCGCCGCTCTTGATCGTCTCACGCACGTTGAGGTGCTCATCAGCGCTCAAACCGTTGACAGAGACATCCAAGGAACGGCTGCCGATTGCCTCCTCACTGCTGTAACCCGAATGGCTGGTGAAGGCTTTATTGGCGTAGCGCACACGGCCATCCAGCCCCACGATCAGCACACTGTCCGGGCTTTGCTCCACCGCCTGGTACAGCAACGCTGCCTGGCGCTTGTGCAGCCTCAGCTCTTCCAGCGATTTTTGCTGTTTGTGTAATTGCCGCTCATAGCGACGGCGTTCGACATAGATAACCCACAGAAAAAAACCGATGGTGTAGGCCATCCCCAGAAACTGGAGCCATCTCATTTTTTCATGCAGCACCAGTGCAGCCACCAGCCCGATGGCCGCCAGCGACATACCCAGCGCGGCCCGCGTTCCCAGCACCCAGCCGCAAAACACGATCATCACCACAAGGTTCAGAAAAATGGTGGTTTGCTCGACTGCTGCATTCCACGACAACGCGGCCACCACCACCACCATGGCCCACGCCAGCCACCATGCCGCAGTGCGCCATGAATGCAGCCAGCCCAAGCCCCATGCAATCCAGGCAATGGGGCCCGTTGCCAGAGCAAGGTACCAGTGCAGATCTCTCGCCCCCAGGCTGGCGGCAACGCCCCAACCCAAAGCCCAATACAAAATACTGCCGCCAAATACGGCGTAGCGCGCTTCAGCTTCTGGTACGCCGCGCGAAGGAGCAAAAAATGAGGAGGGCATGTGGTGTGTGAGAGAGTGCTGCGTAAAGCATTCACTCCACCCTCCTACCGCCGTGTAGGTCGATTGCGCTTTATTTGCGCAGTTTGCGGCCTGTTTTGCGCGTCAGGGCCAACGCATCTTTCTTGGCCTGGCGCTCGGCATCGGCGATCACGGCCACGGCGGCCCACTGCTCAAACTCTTGCGGAGTCTCCAGCGTGATACGGCCCAGAATGTGGGTGCGATAGTCGGTGATCACAATTTCTGCAGCCTTTTGCGTATTCACGCGTCCACCGCTCATCACACAGCCGCGTTTGCGGCCGATGGCTTCAAGCAGCTCGTCATCGTGCATGGCCTGAATCTTTTCAGCCCCAAGACCCAGCTTGAAGCGGTCTTCCAGATTTTGGGGATAGCGCCTTTGCAAGATAAGCAGCAACTCCAGCGCCACCAGTTCTTCGTCGTAGGCGTTGCGCCCCACCGAGCCCGAAGCGGCCAGGTTAAAGCCACTTTGCTCAATGGAAATGCGTGGCCACAGCATGCCCGGGGTGTCCCAGAGATAAAAGTCGTGGTCCAGAACAATGCGCTGCTCGTCTTTGGTGACACCCGCTTCATCGGCCGCTTTTGCCTGTTTCTTGCCACTCATGGTGTTGATCAGCGTTGATTTACCCACGTTGGGCACTCCGCAAATCAGCACGCGCATGGGTTTGGCCATGCCCCCGCGGTTGGGTGCCAGCTGACGGCAGGTTTCCACCAGACGACGCGCTGGAGCCACTTCTTCTGCATCCATGGCAATGGCCAGGGTATCGGGCTGGGCGTTGTACCAATCCAGCCATGCCTGCGTCTGTACTGGGTCTGCCACATCCTGTTTATTGAGCAATTTCATGCGCGGCTTGTGGCCCGTCAGCTCTTGCAGCAACGGGTTAAAGCTGGAACCCGGAATGCGCGCATCCAGCACCTCAATGACCACGTCAATGTCTTTGACGCGCTCTTCAATGAGCTTGCGCGTGAGATGCATGTGACCGGGAAACCATTGGATTGCCATGAGTTTGCTTTCTTGTTTTGCAGTGGGTGGGCGGGGCAGCAAGGATAATCGCAAGCTGTTATCTCGTCACAACGGCCTTCTCATGTCCTCGCAACACTCCAAACCATCCCGCTCACCTTTGAACAATGACATGCTGGTGCGTGGCGTGATCTTGGTGCTGATTGGCCTTGTCTTGATCATTGCGCCCCACTTCATGTCCAGCAGCTCTGTGCGTGAGCTGTTCGTGCATGCGCAAATCCCTGCGTGGTTTGCCTTGGTGCTGGGCGCTGCGTTCATGGGGCAATACGCACTGCGCCGCCACAAGCAAAAATAACACCCCTCAAAAATTCAGAAAACGGCTCACCCGTTTTTTCTGATATCCGTTTCAAGCTATCAATTCTTGTTTGCTTTGTAGCTTGAAAACAGCCACTTGCTCGGCCAGATGCCCTGCCTGCGCATGCAAGCTGGCGGCCGACTGGCTGCTGGCCTGCACCAGGCGCGCGTTGTCCTGGGTCATACCGTCCAGCGCCACCATGGTCTGGTGCAACTGCGCCATGCCCTGACTTTGCTCCTGGGCCTTGTGGGTGATGCTGCCCACCAAACTGCTCACATGCTGCACATCCTGCACGATGCGGTGCATGCGCTGCCCCGCGTCTTGCGCCAGCCCGGCACCCGACTCCATTTGCTCCAGTGAGCTGGTAATCAAGGTCTTGATCTGGCGCGCCGCCTCTGCGCTGCGCAGCGCCAAAGCCCGCACCTCGGCAGCCACCACGGCAAAACCGCGGCCTTGCTCACCAGCGCGTGCCGCCTCTACGGCGGCATTGAGCGCCAAAATATTGGTTTGAAACGCAATGCCATCAATCACCCCGGTGATGGCAGCAATCTCGGTGCTTTGGGCTCGCAAACTGTCCATGCTGCTTACCACCAGCTGCACCACTGAGCCTCCGTCACTGGCTGACTGCGCCGCTGACGCTGAAAGCTGATGGGCTTTGCCCGCATTGGCCACTGAATCTGCCAGTTGCTGGCTGATTTGCTCAATCCCCGTCACAGCCAGCTGCAGCTGGGCATCGGTGTACTGGGTGCGCTGGGCGAGCTCAGAGTTGCCTTGTGCCAGATGGCTGGCGGTTTGCGTGACATGCCCTACACCGCTGCGCACCTGCGCCACCACCCCGTTCAACTGCGCGCACATTCGGTCAAAGGCACGCAGCAAACTGCCCATTTCATCTTTGCGGTTGTCTGCCGCTTGCTCGGTCAGGTCGCCCTGTGCAATTGCCTGCGCCAGCTCTACCGCCTGTGCCAATGGCTGGGTGATGGAGCGCGTGATGGCCACCGAAATCCATACACCCACCACCAGCAGCACGGCATACACCAGCAAAGCCCACAGTTGCGCCTCTTGCCGCACTTGGGCAGCGGCAGCCTGCGCGCTCTGGCGCATTTGCTGCAACTGCTGCAGCCATTCGGTTTGAGTGAGCAGGTAAGCCTCGGCAGCAGGCTGCATGCTTTCTTTCACCAGGCGTTCGGCCTCCCACGACATACCCAGATCGCGGGCGCGAAACGTTTCTTCGTAACTTTTGTCCAAAGCAGCTGCTTGTGCGTGCAATTGCTCGCCCAACGCACCACTCAAGGCCATGGACTGCGACAGCGCACGGGCCTGTGTCAGATAGTTATTGGCTTTCGCGGCAAAGGCGTTGATCACATCCTCTTCAGAAGAAAGCACGCTGGCCAGCGCCGTCTCCACCCCTTTCTGGGTGAGCGCCTGCCACTGCTGGGCCTGCGCAATGCCTTCGTCTTGCACCTGCAGACTGGCGGTTGCGTTCTGCTCCACTTTTTGCAGGTAGGCAATCAAAGCCCCCGCCACCAGCACGCCACACAGCAGCAGGCCGCCAAACACCACTGCAATCTTGGTTGCCACGGGCCAGTTGCGCAACAAGCCACGCTGCGCTGTGGGGTGCGAGGGCTCGTCTTTGTCTACCACGTCGAGCACGGAAACAGAGGCAAGAGAAGGGGCAGCAAGCGACATAGTGGCAAACATCTCCAGACAGATTGCTTGCCAATTTAGCGTTACAAAATGTCAACACTGTGACACTTCATTGAAGCACATGCTTTTCAAAAAAATAGCACATAGCGCTTGCACAGCTTAGATTTCAGAGTGTTATCTATCTGAAAACCATCCACTACAAGCGCTGTGCGCTCTTATTTTTTATAGACCTGTACACAGCAGCCCAAAACAGCGGGGTCCATATAGCGCTGACGCCATTCTTCGAACGTGCCCGTGTCTGCCGCTTCAATGTCTTTTTGCGCTTGCACCGAGGTGTGCGCCATCTGCTCAAAGTGCGCTTGCTGCTGCGCAGTCCAGGGCAGGCTCAGCACGCTCTCGCGTGCCCACATGGACTGCATCAGGCCAAACTGCTCAAAGCTATTGCCATGCAGGCGGTGCATTTGCTCCAGCACCCGGGCAGAAGGTGTGTTGTGCGGCTGTACCACCAGCGCCTGGGCCTGGGCCAGTGCTTCGCTGTAGCTGCTCGTCTGGTGCGTGGCATCCAGCGCTGCAGCCAGCGGGGCGCACTGGGTCAGCACCTCATTGGCCCAATCGAGCAGCGACACCGATTGCGCGCCACGCTGCAATTGCAAACCTGGCTCGCGACCACGCTCGGCCACCATGTGCTGGTTGTGCTTGAGCTGCTCAATCTCTTGGGGCGAATCGGGAGGGCTGTCGCTAAGCAGGCAGTGCAGCAAGAACACATCCAGCATGCGCATGGTGCTGGCGTTGATGCCCACGGGCTCAAATGGATCCAGATCCATCAAGCGCACCTCCACATATTCCACCCCCCGCTCACGCAGCGCGTGCAGGGGGCGCTCGCCGCGCTGCGTCGTGCGTTTGGGGCGAATGGTGCCGTAGAACTCGTTTTCAATCTGCAGCAAGCTGGTGCCCAGCTGGTTGTAGTCGCCACCAGGGTTGCGAATGCCCAGCTGCTCGTAAGCGGGATAAGGCTGTGTCAGCGCCTTGTGCAGGGAGTTGGCATAGCCTTCCAAGCCGTTGTAGCTGACGTTGATGGACGACTGCGCATCACTTTGATAGCCCAGACGCCCCATGCGCAGCGACGTGGCATAGGGCAGGTACAGCGCTTTTTTGGCATCGCCCAGCGGTTGCAGCTGGTGGTCACGCCCTTCGACAAAGCAGGGGCTGAGCGCAGGCGATGCGCCAAACAGGTACAGCAGCACAAAAGCGTTGCGGCGGAAATTGCGAATGAGCGCAAAGTACTCTTCACTGCTGACGCCCGGCAGCGACCAGTTGTAGTGAATACCCGAAATGGTCTGCATGCGGCGGCCATAGCGGTGGCCCAGCCCCATGCGATACACGCTTTTGGAGCGACCGGAGTGCGATGAGCCATAGCGCCCCAGCGGAATGGTTTCGTCGGTGGGCAAATAGCACGGCATGCTGGATGCCCACATCGTCTCTTCACCCACCTGCGCCATGCTGCGAAAGGTGTACTGGTGCACCTGCTGGAGCTCTTGCAAGCACTCTTGCACGCCCTTGCGGGCACCGGTAATCAGCTCCAGCTGCGACTCGCTGTAATCGGTGGTGATGTGCGGGTGCGTCAGGGCCGAGCCCAAAGCAGCGGGGTGCGGGGTTAGCGCCAGATGACCCGAGGGCAGTACGCGCAAACCTTCTTTTTCAATACCGCGGCGAATGCCGGCAAGGCGCTCGGCAGCGGGCAGGGCAAACGGTTTGTGCGTTGGATTCATTCTTGTCGGGTGTAACGGTCAAAAACGGGGTCGACCTTAGCATGCCACCCCTGCGAGCAAAGATGATAGAGACATGCTTGCGGCCTTGACGTTGCGCAGTGACATAACCATTTCAGGCCCGGGAGACCCTCTGAGGGTGATTGCGCACTGACTTTCTAACAGCTACACGCCGCTGGCTATCAGACAGTGACTGATCGCGCCGCCATCGCCTTGCCCACTTCAAGCTGGCCTTGCGCTGACCCGCTTTGGGGCACCTTTTCATTGGAGCGATCCAGCACTGCCCCCAGTTGCTCGGCCAGTTGCTCTGGCGCATCTGCACCGGTGCCGACATACACGCCTTGTGTCAGCGTGATGTGTGCAGCCTCAAAGCCACCGGCACCCGCACACAAAATGGTGCGTGTGGGTGCACTAGCATGGGCCAGCACCAGCATGGCGGGCACCACCGCTGCAGGCTTCAACGCTGCCAGCACAGCTTCAGGCATCAAGCCTTCGGTCATGCGCGTGGCCGCCGTAGGTGCCAGAGCGTTCACATGGATGTTGTGCTTGGCGCCTTCAATCGACAAGGTTTGCATCAAGCCCACCTGCGCCATCTTGGCCGCGCCGTAATTGCTTTGCCCAAAGTTGCCATACAGGCCAGATGACGAGGTCGTCATCACAATACGGCCATAGTTTTGTGCCTGCATATGGGGCCACACCGCTTTGCAGCAATTGGCAGCCCCCATGAGATGCACTTCCACCACCAGGCGAAAGTCATCCATCTCCATCTTGGCAAAACTCTTGTCGCGCAAGATGCCCGCGTTGTTCACCAAAATATCGACACGCCCCCATGCATCAATGGCCTGCTGAACCATGGCCTGCACCCCCGCCAGGTCGGTGACAGATGCACCATTGGCAATCGCCTCACCGCCCAGCGCCTTGATTTCATTGACGACCGCTTGTGCCGCTGAAACGGATCCACCTACGCCATCCAGGCTACCCCCCAGGTCATTGACCAGTACCTTGGCCCCTCGTTGCGCCAATGCCAGTGCGTGCTCACGCCCCAAGCCACCGCCTGCCCCCGTCACAATCGCAACCTGGCCCTCAAACGTCAATGCCTGCATGGATTTCTCTCCTGTATGTTGTGATTCATTACGCGATAGCCGGCCACTTTACGCATGGTCGCGCCTCACCCATTTCACCGAAGTGACTCAGACCAACGGCTTATCCACGGATAAACGGCACAAGCATGTGGACAAACCAAGAAGGCTTGTCGACAACTGCGCTAAGCCCTTGTTTTACAAAAGCCTCCGCCATCTGCCTGTTTTTTAATCACACGTCTGCGCCACGCGCGCACTTTCACCCGAAAATGCTGAACAATCCTGTGGATAACCTATCGCAAAGCGCCACACAACACACTTAACCAGTTGTTTTAAATCAAAATAAATTACCCTGAGTAAAAAATAGACAGTGGATACCTTCCATGGAAAGCAGCCAATTACCCAAGTTGGTGCATCTTCAAAACCACCAGTTGCCCCCAAATTGACTGAACAACCATGTGGATAAGCCCGCACAAAACCCGCAGCCCCCGCACAAGTGCTTGATCTACAAAGCACACAAGTGCACTGCTTATTTTTTAAGCACACCCACTTAACTGCCGCAGGCCGCTTGCGCAGCGACAATTGACCGTTGACCATCCAGCAATCCCGCCCTCGGGATAACCCCATGAACGCCCCTCTTACCCCTGAACTTTTTACCGCCAAGCTTGAGCCCAGTGGACAGCAGTGCGACGCCTGGGCAGACCAGACTTTGCTGGACTCCATAGAAATGGGCGGCCTGAACTGGCCCAGCTCGTGCCGCAATGGCACTTGCAGAACCTGCCTGGGAACACTCACATCCGGCAGCGTGCATTACAAAATAGAGTGGCCCGGGCTGACGACAGAAGAAAAAGCCGAGGGCTGTGTATTGCCTTGCGTGGCCTACCCCAACGGGGATGTCTGCCTGCAAGACCCTGACAACTAGAGCGCAGTCGCGCCCCTTGCATGCCAAGAGCGCTACAAAGCACTAAAATACCGACTTTCGACAGGACCGCGCACCATCCGGCGCCGGCCTACCAGCGGCAAAGACCGCGCGCAATGTTCTTTGGAAAGCATGCCCACATAGGCATGCTGGGCGGGTGCCCACACAAAGGCGTGCTGCCGGCAACCCGACAGGTCATCCAAGGAACAAGACTCCATGAACTCACCACTCACCCCCGTGCAGATTTCGCCGGTGGAAGACATCGTTGCAGACATGCGCGCTGGTCGCATGGTCATTTTGGTTGATGAAGAAGACCGTGAGAACGAAGGCGATCTGGTCCTGGCGTCTGACCACGTCACACCTGAAGCCATCAATTTCATGGCCAAATTTGGCCGTGGCCTGATCTGCCTGACGCTGACCCGCGAACGCTGCGAATACCTCAAACTGCCCCCCATGGCCGCCCGCAATGGCACGGTGTACAGCACCGCCTTCACAGTGTCCATTGAGGCTGCTGAAGGCGTGACCACCGGCATTTCTGCCGCTGACCGCGCACGCACCGTGCAAGCCGCCGTGGCCCAGAGCGCCAAGCCCACCGATTTGGTGCAGCCTGGTCATATTTTCCCGCTGCAAGCAGTCGATGGTGGCGTACTGATGCGCGCAGGGCACACCGAAGCCGGCTGTGACCTGGCAGCCATGGCCGGTTGCTCCCCCTCCTCCGTGATCTGCGAAGTCATGAAGGACGATGGCACCATGGCCCGTCTGCCTGATCTGCAACTGTTTGCTGCAGAGCACGGCTTGAAGATTGGCACCATTGCTGATTTGATCCAGTACCGCAGCCGCACCGAATCGCTGCTGCAAAAGGTCGGCACCCGTCAGATGCACACCAACTGGGGCGAATTCACGGCCCACCTTTTCCAGGACAAGCCCAGCCAGTCTGTGCACATGGCCCTGGTCAAAGGCAGCTGGAGCGAGACCGACGAAGTGGCCGTGCGCGTGCATGAGCCGCTGTCAGTGCTGGATGCACTGGAAGTCAACCGTTCCATGCACTCATGGGGTTTGGACACCAGCCTTCAATACCTGAACGCCCAAGGGCAAGGCGTTGCCGTGCTGCTCAACTGCGGCGAAAGCGCCGGGCAATTGCTGGCGCAATTTGAAGGCAGCGCCCGCTCTGCACAGGCACCAGAGCGTGGCCGCATGGACTTGCGCTCTTACGGCATTGGCGCACAAATTCTGCGCGAATGCGGTGTTCACAAAATGAAGCTGCTGGGCCAGCCGCGCCGCATGCCCAGCATGGCTGGCTATGGCCTGGAAATTACTGGCTACATCACCAAGGAATAACACACATGCTGCACGCTGAAAAAGGCGCAACACAACCGCTGAACGGCCAAACACTGCGCATTGGCATTGTTCAGGCCCGCTGGAATGAAGGCATCACCAATGCCCTGGCCGACGCATGCCGCAAAGAGCTGCTGGCCACGGGTGTACAGCCCGATGCCATCCACCATGTCATGGTTGCCGGTGCACTGGAAGTGCCTGTGGCCCTACAAGCCATGGCTGAGCGTGGCGGCTACGATGCACTGATCGCACTGGGCTGCATCATTCGTGGGGAGACATACCACTTTGAACTGGTGGCCAACGAATCGGGCGCAGGCGTCACACGTCTGAGCCTGGACTACAAGCTGCCGATTGCCAACGCAATCATCACCACCGAAAACCTGGAGCAAGCCATTGCCCGCCAGACCGAAAAGGGTCTGGATGCCGCACGTGTGGCTGTGGAAATGGCCATCTTGCTCCGCACACTGAAACAAGCATGAGCGACGAACACGCCCCCACACCCGCTGACACCAGCGCCACGCCCCGCCAGCCCCGCAAGGGCCTGACCAGCACCGGCGTACGCAAGGCATCTTCCAAATCTGCACGCAGCCGCTCGCGCGAGTTTGCACTGCAAGCGCTTTACCAGCACCTGGTGGGCCGCAACAGTGCCACCTCGATTGACATGTTCACGCGTGATCTGGCCGGCTTTCACAAGAGCGATGCCGCGCACTACGATGCACTGCTGCATGGCTGCATTGAAATGGAAGCTGATCTGAACGTATTGATTACGCCCAAGCTCGATCGCAAGCTGGAAGAACTCTCGCCCATCGAGCACGCATGCCTGTGGATTGGCGCTTACGAGCTGATGCACTGCATGGACGTACCATGGCGCGTCGTTCTGAACGAAGTCATTGAGCTGGCCAAAGAGTTTGGCGGCACTGACGGTCACAAATACGTCAACGGCATCATGAATGCACTGGCACCTGAACTGCGTGCCGACGAGGTCAACGCAGACAAGGCTGGCAAAAAGGCCTAAGCCAGCCAGAACCAGGCAGCGCCCTACGGGCCGCTGCCTTTTTTCATGGCTGTTTTGTTTCCCCTCTTTCACAGCGCTTTGCGCTTTGCTTGCCCATGCAGTTTTCTACGCGCGCCGAAAAGATTACCCCCTTTTACGTGATGGAAGTGGCCAAAGCGGCCCAGCAACTGGCCAAAGAAGTCGCCAGTGGCCCTGAGCCCATGATCTTTCTGAACATTGGCGAGCCCGATTTCACGGCACCGGCGCAGGTGCAAGCAGCAGCCCAGCACAGCATTGCCAGCGGGCAAACCCAGTACACCAACGCCTTGGGTCTGGAGCCTTTGCGCGAAGCCATCAGCCATTGGTACCAAAGCCGTTTTGGCATCACCGTGCCCGCCCGCCGCATCGTGATTACAGCCGGAGCATCGGCGGCCTTGCAACTGGCGTGTCTGGCGTTGATCGACGCGGGAGATGAAATTCTCATGCCCGACCCCAGCTACCCCTGCAACCGCCACTTTGTGAGCGCCGCAGAAGGTGTGGCAACCCTCATCCCCACCGGGGCAGCTGAGCGTTTCCAGCTGAGTGCCGATCAGGTGGCCGCACATTGGGGCGACAAAACCCGTGGCGTGCTGCTGGCATCGCCCTCCAACCCCACGGGCACCTCGATTGACCCGGCTGAGTTGCGCCGCATTCACGAAGTGGTTCAGGCCAAGGGCGGTGTCACCATCGTGGATGAAATTTACCTGGGCCTGTCATACGAAGAGACCTTTGGTCACAGTGCGCTGGCCATCAGCGACAGCATCATCTCCATCAACAGCTTCAGCAAGTATTTCAATATGACGGGCTGGCGCCTGGGCTGGATGGTGGTGCCCGATGCGATGGTGCCGGTGGTAGAGCGCATGGCGCAGAACCTGTTCATCTGCGCATCTACCATCTCGCAGCACGCTGCGCTGGCCTGCTTTACCCCCGAGAGCATCGCCATCTTTGAAGAACGTCGGGCCCAATTCAAAGCCCGGCGCGACTATTTCTTGCCCGCTTTGCGTGAACTGGGCTTTGGTATCGATGTCATGCCCGACGGCGCTTTTTACGCCTGGGCCGATTGCACGGCGCTGTGTGAAAAATTAGGCGTCGACAATAGCTGGGACTTTGCCTACGCACTGATGGACAAAGCCCACCTGGCCATTACCCCCGGGCGCGACTTTGGCACCGCCGATACAGCCCGTTACGTGCGCTTTTCCACGGCCAACTCCATGCAGCAGTTGCAAGAAGCCGTGCGCCGCATGCGCAAGCTGTTTGCCTGACCCCGACACGAAGGGAACTTTTATGGTTTTCTCCTTTCCCATTCGCGTGTACTGGGAAGACACCGATGCTGGTGGCATCGTCTTCTACGCCAACTACCTCAAATTCTTTGAGCGTGCGCGCACGGAGTGGCTGCGCAATCTGGGCGTCGAGCAGCAAAAGCTGCGTGATGAAGCCGGTGGCATGTTTGTGGTGACGCAGGCGCAGCTCAATTACCTGCAACCTGCGCGTCTGGATGACGTGATCGAAGTCACAGCTGTGCTGCAATCAGCAGGCCGAGCCTCCATCACGATTGCCCAGCAAGCTTTTTTGAAGCCGGTGTCATCCAACGAGGCACCGCAACTGTTATGTGAAGGCAGTATTCGCGTTGGCTGGGTCGATTCGACCACCATGCGCCCTGCCCGAATTCCGAACTCCATTGTGGAAAAACTCTCATGAACGCAGCCCAAGACATGTCCATCTTCAGCCTCATCTTGCAGGCCAGCTGGGTGGTACAACTGGTCATGCTGATTTTGGTCGTTGCCTCGGTCGCAAGCTGGGCCACCATTTTCCGCAAGTCGCAGGCCCTCAAACAGGTGCGCCAGCTCAACGAATCGTTTGAGCAAGACTTCTGGTCTGGCCAAAGCCTCAATGACCTGTACAACAGCGCCACACAGAACGCCAAGCTTGGTGGCCCGATGGAGCGCATTTTTGCCAGCGGCATGCGCGAGTACAAAAAACTGCGCGAGCGCCGCATCAACGACAGCGGCACCCTGATGGACGGCACACGCCGCGCCATGCGCGCCAGCTTTCAGCGCGAGATGGACGAGGTCGAGTCCGGCCTGTCTTTTCTGGGTACGGTTGGCTCTGTGTCGCCTTATGTGGGCTTGTTCGGTACGGTATGGGGCGTGATGCACGCTTTCACCGGTTTTGCCAATATGGAACAAATCACACTGGCCACGGTAGCCCCCGGCATTGCCGAGGCACTGGTGGCCACCGCCATGGGCCTGTTCGCAGCGATTCCAGCAGTTACCGCTTACAACCGCTACGCAAACAGCATTGACCGCATTGCCAGCGGGCAAGAGACCTTCATGGAAGAGTTCACCAACATCTTGCAGCGCAACGTCAGCAGCCCATCGGCCAGCACCACGGCCTCAGGCTATTGAGCGCAGGAGCACACCATGCCCGCAGTCAGCTCCCGAGGTCGCGGCGGTCGCCGCACCGTCAATGAAATCAATATGGTGCCCTTCATCGACGTGATGCTGGTGCTGCTCATCATCTTCATGGTGACAGCCCCCATGCTCACGCCTGGCAACATTGATGTGCCCACGGCAGGCAAGTCCTCCAAACCACCGTCCAAGAGCATTGCCTATGTGCTGCTGGACAAAGATGGCAGCCACACCTTCAAGGCAGGCAACAACTCACAGCAAGTGGCTCTGGGCGAATTGCAGGGCCTGGCCCGCTCGTGGAAAGATGCCAACCCCGAACAAGCTGCCGTGCAGATTCTTGCTGACAAATCGCTGCCATACGAAGTCGTGGTGCAAGCCATGGCTGAGCTGCAAGCCGCTGAAGTGCGCGTGGCTCTGGGCGTGAAGTCCGCCGCCAAATAAACCTCTTTATCCTCTGATTCGAGCGTCTGATTGTTTCCATGTCCTCTCGCCTAGACCACGATCCCTTTGCCCCACCCAGCCAGTCCAAGCGTCTGCGCAACTGGGTGCTGGCATTGCTGGCACACGCCGTTTTGGTGGGCGCATTCATGTGGAAAGTCAGCCCGCCAGAGTCCGTGGAGCAAGCCGCCGTCGAGGCAGAGCTGTGGTCAGACACCTTTGTGCAGGCCGCCCCCCTTGCCCCTGTGGCACCGCCGCCTGTGCCGCAGCCCACTCCAGCCCCCACGCCCGAGCCTGAGCCAGAACCCATTGCCCAGCCCCCTGCGCCACCTCCCGCGCCACCCAAACCCACGCAGCAAGAGCTGCAGGCGCAGCGTGATGCAGACATTGCCTTGCAGGAACGCAAAAAGCACGAGGCTGAGCAAAAGCAGCGGGAGCTAGATGCGCAAAAGGCCAAGGACAAGGCCGAACGAGAAAAGGCTGAAAAAGCCAAGCAAGACAAGGCGGATCAGGCACGCAAGGACAAGATCGAGCAAGACAAACGCGACAAGCTGGAACAGCAAAAGCGCGACAAGGCCGAGCAAGAGAAAAAAGACCGCCAGGAAAAAGACAAGCGCGAAAAGGCTGAGAAAGACAAGGCCGCCAAAGACAAGGCAGAGAAAGAAAAGGCCGAGAAGGCCGAAAAAGCCAAGCAAGAAGCGGAAAAGAAAGCTGCCGACGACAAGCGCAAGAAAGAGCAAGCCGCCAAAGATGCCAAGGCCGCCAAGGAGCTGGAGCGCATGCGCCAGGAAAACCTCAAGGCCATGGCCGGTCTGGCGGGCTCTGGGGGCACGGGCTCTGCAGAAAAGAGCAGCGGCCCCAACGGAGGCAAGGGCACGGGCGGTGGTACCGCCGGGCACTCTGCTGGCTACGGTGCCAAGGTGGCGGCCAAGGTCAAGCCCAACATCGTCTACCCTGACATGGTCAACGGCAACCCACGCGCTGAAGTGCGCGTGCGCGCTGCGCCCGATGGCACCATCACCGGCGTACAGCTGGTGCAGTCCAGCGGCAACAAAGCCTGGGATGACGCCGTGGTGCGCGCCCTGCACAAAACAGATACGCTGCCGCGCGATACCAATGGCAAAGTGCCTTCAGAGCTGCTGATTGGTTTCCGTCCACAGGATTAATACTTTGTATAGCGTCTAGCGCTTACCCAATAAGGACTTCAGATAGAAAACTACCTGAAGTCCTTATTTATTAAGCGTAAGCAGCTATCTTTATTTCAGCAAACTTGCTGCACCACATTGCCCGCAGGTTCATGTCTGCTCTGGCGTGACGAACCGGCGCCAATCAAGGAAAATAAGCCCCCTATGAAAGCCCCTGAACTGCTGCTTCCCGCCGGCTCGCTTGAAAAAATGCGCGCCGCCTATGACTTTGGTGCCGACGCTGTCTACGCTGGCCAGCCGCGCTACTCGCTGCGCGCGCGCAACAACGAGTTCCGCATGGAGCAGATTGCCCAAGGCATTCAAGAAGCCCATGCCCGTGGCAAGAAATTCTTTCTGACCTCCAACGTCATTGCGCACAACGACAAGATTCGCACCTACCTGCGCGACATTGAACCCATCATTGACCTCAAGCCCGACGCGCTGATCATGGCCGACCCCGGCCTGATCATGATGGTCAAGGAAAAACGGCCCGAGGCGGTGATCCACCTGTCCGTGCAGGCCAACACAACCAACTTCGCCACCGTCAAGTTCTGGCAGAAGATGGGCGTAGAGCGCATCATTCTTTCGCGCGAACTGAGCCTGGATGAGATCGAAAAAATCCGCCAGGAATGCCCTGACATGGAGCTGGAAGTATTCGTGCACGGCGCGCTGTGCATTGCTTACTCGGGCCGTTGCCTGCTGTCAGGCTACTTCAACCGCCGCGACCCCAACCAGGGCACCTGCACCAACGCCTGCCGCTGGGACTACAAGACGCACGACGCCAATGTTGACCCCAACACCGGCGAAGCGCTGGGTCAGACCATGGAAAAGGGCTTCAACTTCGAAGACGCCAAGAACGACGCGGACAACCAGTTCACCAGCACCTGTGGTGACGGCAACCGCCACCCCAAGGCCGATGCCATCTACCTGCTGGAAGAAAAAGGCCGCCCCGGCGAGATGATGCCCATCATGGAAGATGAGCACGGCACGTACATCATGAATTCCAAGGACCTGCGCGCCATTGAGCACGTAGAGCGCCTGACCAAGATTGGTGTCGATTCGCTGAAAATCGAAGGCCGCACCAAGAGCCTGTACTACGTGGCCCGCACCGCACAAACCTACCGCCGCGCCATTGATGACGCCGTGGCCGGCCGCCCCTTCAACCCCCAGCTCATCACTGAGCTGGAAGGTCTGGCCAACCGCGGCTACACCGGCGGCCTGCTGGAGCGCCGCCCCGCCAACGACTACCAGAACTACGAAACCGGCACCTCGGTGCTGCAACGCAGCCACTACGTGGGCAAGGTACACGGCTACGAAAACGGCATGGCCGAAATCGAAACCATGAACCGTTTCTCGGTGGGCGATACGCTGGAAATCATTCACCCTACAGGCAACCGCACCGTCAAGCTCGAGCAGATGTTCAACATGGAAGGCGAAGCCGTCCAGGTGGCATCAGGCAACCCGGTGCGCGTGCGCATTCCGGTACAAGGCCCCGTCGAAGGCGCTCTGATTTCGCGCCTGCTGCAGCCTACTGAAGCCTGATAACTAACAACTAATAACTGATAGCTGCCTGCTCTTTATTCATATGGCTTTCAGATAGTTTTCTATTTGAAATCCAGCAACAGCAAGCGCTAGCCGCTCTTGTTTTTAAAGACACCACATGGTCTTTGCACAAAAGGCACCTTCGGGTGCCTTTTGACTTGGATCTTTGACATTCGCGTCCACCGGGCTACAGTCCATGGGCCGCAAAAATTGGAATTTCATGAGCACCGAAGAGATTGTTGTTCTGCCTGAACTCAAGGCCTACATTGACCCCCTGACCCCCGACGAACATGAAGCCCTGGAGCGCAGCATTCTGGATGAAGGCTGCCGCGACGCACTGGTGCTGTGGGGCAATATTTTGGTAGACGGGCACAACCGCTACGGCATCTGCCAAAAGCATGGCCTGCCGTTCAAAACCATCCAAAACGAACGCTTTCAGAACATGGAAGACATCCACCTGTGGATGATTGACCAGCACCTGGGCCGCCGCTCGGTGTCCGACTTTCAGCGCGGTGTCCTGGCCCTGCGCAAGCGCGAAATCATTACCGAGCGCCGCGCCGCTGCAGCCGCTGCCGTGAACGCAGCCAAGGCCGAATCTGCCAACGCACAAGCCCCATGGGAAGGCGATGTAGACCCCGCCGTCGCCCAGGCCCTGGCCAACAGCCCCAAGGTGCCCGATGACGCGCTGGACACCCGAGAGGCCCTGGCCCGCGCTGCCCGCCTGTCGGCCAGCCAGGTCAAGATGATTGAAACCATCCAGCAAAATGCTGCCCCCGAAGTGGTCGCTGCGGTCAAGGCCGGTGAGCTGTCTTTGAACGCGGCTGCCGTGGTCTCTACATTGCCCGTGCAAGAGCAGCAAGCCATGGCCGCCGAAGGCGCAGATGGCCTCAAGCAAGGGGCCAAGCGCGTGCGCGATGCCAAGAAAAAGCCCAAGGCAGAAAAGGTGGCGGCAGAGGATGACGGCGCAGACGCCGCCCCCCTGGCCTCTGCCGAGGAGTTGCAAGCGCGCGTGATCGAGCTGGAGGCCGAAAACGAACGCCTGCGCATGCAGGTCAAAACGCTGCAAGAGCTGCTGGCCGAGCAGGGCTAAACGCGACCAGACGACTGCCCTTGCAGCGGGGTCACCGACGTGCTCGGTGGCCCCTTTTTTTTGTGCCATGCTGGGCGCTTGTCTGGCTTACCCCCCAACACCTCACCATGCCTGCACTGTTTTCCCCCATTCGCCTTGGCAACTTGGAGCTGACCAACCGCATCATCGTTGCGCCCATGTGCATGTACTCGGCCCAAGACGGCTGCGCCACCAGCTGGCACCAGATGCACTACGGCAACCTGGCCCAGTCCGGCGCGGGTCTGCTGATTTTGGAAGCCACTGCAGTCGAGGCACGCGGGCGCATCAGCCCCTACGACCTCGGCCTGTGGAGCGATGCACAGGCCGTCGCCCTGCAACCTGTGCTGGCCCACATCCGCAGCTACAGCCCCATGCCGGTATGCATTCAGCTGGCCCACGCAGGTCGCAAGGCCAGCAGCCTGCGGCCCTGGGAAGGTGGTGGAGCCATGCCTGCTGACCATCCCAGCGCATGGCGCACCATCAGTGCCAGCGCCCAAGGCTATTTACCGACTGACCCCACCCCAGCCAGCGCCACGTTGCAAGACATTGCAGACATCAAGCAAGCCTTCGTAGATGCTGCCCTGCGCAGCCACCAGCTGGGTCTGGATGCCATTGAGCTGCATGCCGCCCATGGCTATTTGCTGCACCAGTTCCTCTCCCCGCTGTCCAACCTGCGCACCGATGCCTATGGCGGCAGCCTGGACAACCGCATGCGCCTGACGCTGGAAGTTTTTGACGCCATGCAGGCGGCGGTGCCTGAGGGTTTTCCGATCGGTGCGCGCATCTCGGCCACGGACTGGGTCGACGGGGGCTGGGATGTGGAGCAAAGCAAGGCGCTGGCGCATGCCCTGTCGCAGCGCGGCTGTGCATTCCTTCACGTCTCCAGCGCTGCCTTGCACCCGGCACAGCAGATACCGATTGGGCCTGGCTACCAGGTACCACTGGCCGCAGCACTGCGCGAAAGCCTGGGCGGCAGCATGCCTGTGATTGCCGTGGGCCTGATTACCCAGGCACAGCAGGCCCAGGCCATTTTGGATGCGGGCCACGCCGATGCCATTGGCGTAGCCCGAGCCATGCTGTACAACCCACGCTGGCCATGGGAAGCCGCACGCCAGCTGGGTGCCCACGTGCATGCCGCACCGCAGTACCTGCGCTGCCAGCCACATGGGGCCAAGGATTTGTTTGACGCCCCTTAAGCGCCGCATCGCATGAAAAAAAAGGAGTCCAAGGGCTCCTTTTTTGATTCACCCACAGCGCACACCGATCTTAGAGCGGCTAACGCAACCCAGTAAACCGCAGGTTTACGGTTGAGACGAGGCACGAAGCCGTAGGCAGTACAAAAGCACGACAAGGCGAAGCAACGACGTACCAAGGCTTGCGTTAACGGCTCTTAAGCGGCCACACGTTCTGAACCGTTGTCGCAGCCCTTTAATCTGGCAAAAATGCATCGCCCCGCACCAGCGGTGGCACGCGATAAGTCGCCGGTGTGCGGCTGAGTTTGACAGGGGCACCCAGCCCTCGGTAACCACCAGGCATTTGCACCACCATTTCTCTGTGCAAGGTATGCGGGTGCTGCAGCGCGTCATCCACCGATTGCACGGGTGCTGCAGGCACGCCCAGAGCCATCAAATCAGTCGCCAGTTGCGCACCGTCACAGGCAGCCAGATACTCCTCCAGCAAAGGCTTGAGCGTGTCTCGGTGCACCGAGCGCTGGCCTGCGCTGGCAAAGCGCGCATCCTGAGCCAGATGCTGGCACCCGATATGCCCGCACAGCAGTTGAAACTGGCGGTCATTGCCCACCGCAAAAAACACGGGGATCGAGCCGGTTTGCAGCACGTCATACGGATAGATGTTGGGATGTGCGTTACCCGTGCGCTGTGGTGGCTTGCCATCCATAAACCAGTTGGGCGCATGGGGGTGCAGCAGGGCAATGGCACTGTCGTACAGCGCAGCGTCCACCAACTGCCCCAAACCGCTGCGCTGGCGCTCTTGCAAGGCAAGCAATACGCCAATGACAGCGTTCATGCCCGTCACCATATCCACCACCGGCAAGCCCACGCGCAGCGGATCACCGCCCGCCTCACCATTGACGCTCATGATGCCGCTCATGGCCTGAATGGCTGCGTCATAGCCCGGCCATGCGCCCAGCGGCCCATCGGCGCCAAAGCCGCTGACACGGCACCAGATCAATCGTGGAAAGCGCACCTGCATCTGCTGCCAGCCTATGCCCCACTTCTCCAGCGTGCCAATCTTGAAATTTTCCACCACTACATCGGCCTGAGCCATCAGCTCCAGCACTCTGGCCTGGCCTTCAGGCTGGCTGAGGTCCAGAAACTGCGTACGTTTGTTGCGGTTGAGCCCGCGGTAGTACGAAGCAACACCGTCCTGAAACGGCGGCCCCCAGGCACGGGTGTCATCGCCTTGAGGGGGCTCTACCTTCAGCACATCAGCACCATGGTCGCCCAAAATCTGACCGCACAGCGGCCCCCCCAGAATGCGCGAAAGATCCAGCACCTTCAAGCCCTGCAAAGCACCTGTGGGCGTGCCTGCAGGTGCGGCACAAGTTGTTGGCGAGGGTGCTGTCATACAAGTGTTGCTCATCAAAAATTCTCCATCTCTGGCGCATCAGTCCAGCACGGCACCTGAGGCCTGCACCACGGTTTTCCACTTGGCCACTTCTTCGGGGATAAAACGCCCCAGCCCTTCGGCAGTCAGATCTGGTGCGGGCTCCAGGCCCTGACTGGCAAAGGTGGTGCGCACCTTTTCACTGCCCAGTGCCTTGCGAAAAGCCTGGTTCAAGATGGCAATACGCTGGGCAGGTGTGCCCGCCGGTGCCACCACGCCAAAAAACACACTCACGTCATAGCCGGGCAAGCCTTGTTCCGCAATCGTGGGGACATCGGGCATGGCCTGAGAGCGCTTTTCAGTGGCAACGCCAATGACCTTCAGCTTGCCACTTTGCACATAGGGCATGGCCGTCAAGATGTCGGTAAAGCTCATGTCCACCTGCCCAGCCAGCAAGTCATTGAGCGCTGGCCCTGTGCCTTTGTAGGGCACGTGCTGCAGCGAGGTCTGGGCTTTTTGGTTAAACAGCACCCCCGCCAGATGCGAAGAGGCCCCGTTGCCCGAAGAGGCGTAGTTCAAACTGCCGGGCTTGGCCTTGTCCAGCGCAATCAGCTCTTGCACGGTATTGGCTTTGACACTGGGGTGCACCGCCAGCACGTTGGGCAGATAGCCCACGCGAATCACCGGCGCAAAGCTTGTGACAGGGTCGTAGCCAATCTTGCTGTACAGGCTCTTGTTGATGGCCAAGGGGCCAGATGTTCCAAACATGATGGTGTAGCCGTCCGGTTTAGCACGCGCCACCGCCTCTGCCCCTATATTGCCGCCCGCTCCAGCGCGGTTTTCCACAATCACGCTTTGACCCAGCGCCTGCGTCAACGCTACGCCCAGAGTGCGCGCCATGGCATCCGTGGGACCGCCCGGCGGAAATGGCACCACAAACGTCACAGGCTTGGAAGGAAAGACCTCAGCCGCTGCGACCAGCGGGAAGCTGACGCCCAATGCGGACACGGCCAAAGCTGCGGCCAGTACCCTGCGGGATATTTTTTTCAAATGCATTGCCATGTTGTGCCTCGTTACAGTACTGGCGCATGCGGGCCTGTGTCCGTAGACACCAACTGCATGCACCAGTTTTTTTATCTATGGGCACCAGACACTTAACCAGTCAGCGTTTGGTGCATTTTTCTCTTCAGTTACTGAAGCAGTCCGTTGTCTCGCATCCATGCCATGCGCGCTTTCTCACGGGCAAACGCAGCATTGGCATACGCCTGGTAGTCAGCAGGAGCCTTGTAGTTGGGTTCTTGATTGAGCTGCTGCAGCACCCGCATGCCCGCTAGCGACAGCAACGCCTGGTGAAACGCTGTGCTGATCTGCATAACGCGTGCTGCATCCATGCCTTTGGGGCCAGCCACGCCATAGGGCGAATCGATGTAATGCGGGATACCGGCTTCCTGCAACGTCTGCAGTTGCGGAAAGCGCGGAACGCGCTGCGCCGTCAGCATGACCAGATAGCGCATTTTTTTTGCTTCGATATGCGGTACTGCCACACCCGACAACGGTGCTGCGTCGATATGCCCACCCAAAATTGCAGTGGCGACATCCGCATCACCTTTGTAAGTCACCACGTTGGCCTTCACGCCCGCAGCAGCCAATGCCTCTTCCATCACGATCCGGGGAGTACCCATGGCACCAGTGGCACCAATGTTGATGACGCCTGGGCGCTTCTTGGCATCTGCCACCAAGTCTGCCCACGTTTGCCACGGCGCACCTTCTCGCACAGCCAGCCCAAAGCTGTAGTCTGAAAGCAGAGCGATGTAGCTGAAGCTGCTGGTCGGGTCAAACGGCACCTTGTTGATATAGGGTTCGCGATAAACCGATGCCGGCAATACACCCAGCGTGTATCCATCTGGAGCTGCACGGGTCAGCGCGGCAGCAGCCGTTACGCCATTCGCACCGGGGCGACTGTCCAGCACAATGGGTTGCCCCAAAATCTTTCCGGCCTCTTCTGCCACCACGCGCAGATGCTGATCGGTCGGGCCACCCGGGGCATAGGGCTGAATCAAGGTGATGGGCTTTTGCGGAAAGCCAGAGTTGCTGGTTTGCGCCCAGCTGGATGTCCAAGATGCCGCCGCCAGTGCACCCAAGCTTTGCAAAAATATGCGCTTATCCATGGTTTGTCTCCTAGGAAATAGTCCCTGCCTCTGTATCGGGGCTTAGGGGCCGAAAGCGGTGCTGGCTGAGCCAATCACCACCCAATGCAGACACGGACATCTCCCCCCGTGTCACGCAACAGTTGCGCCTTAGGCCCAATCGGCTGGTACAGCGCTCACACTCAATGGGTCGCGCGGCAATACACGGTGCAGCAGCACCAGTTGCGCCCAGCGCATGCGCTGCAAACATTGGGTGTGTGATGCTTCCCACGCCATGGCAATCGCGGTAAAGCAGTGGTAGAGGGCCGACGCTGCAGCGCGTGCTAGGTGTTCACCTTGTGCGCCCGCATCGGTGGCGCTTTGCACCAATGCGCAAGCACGCTCCATGGCGTGCTCTAACGCGGCCTTGAATGCGGGTGCTGCCTGGGTCTGCGCCAGCAACTGCGCTGCGTGGGCCTGCAGCACCGGCAAAGAACCTTCACGGCGCACTGCACGCAACACGTCCAGCGCCACAATGTTGCTGGTGCCTTCCCAGATGCTGCCCAGGTGCGCATCGCGCACCAAACGTGGGTCGCTCCACTCTTCGATATAACCGCAGCCACCGCGCACTTCCATGGCATCACCCGTGACCATGCGGGCATCGCGACAGGCGCGGAACTTGATCATGGGCGTCAAGATGCGCAGCAAGGCATAGCCGCCCTCTTCGCCTGCATCAGAGCGCTGCAGTGCCTGCGCAGTCTGCAGCACCATGGTGCGGGCTTGCTCGGCACGAATGCGCAGCTTGTCCAGCTGGCGCTGCATCAGCGGCATGTCTTGCAGGGCTTTACCAAACGCATGGCGCTCCTGGGCAATGAATTCGGCTTCAGCCACCGCGCGGCGCATCAAGCCAGCAGCGCGCACACCATTGGACAGGCGTGAGTTGTTGACCATATCGGCCATTTGCACAAAGCCACGCCCTTGCTCCCCCACCAGGTAGGCGATGGCGCCGTCCATGCGAATCTCGCCGCTGGCCATGGAGCGCGTGCCCAGCTTTTCTTTGAGGCGCACGATGTGGTAGTGGTTGGTGCTGCCATCGTCTAGCTGGCGCGGCAGCAAGAACAAAGAGATGCCTTTCATGCCTGCAGGCGCGCCTTCAACCCGTGCCAGCACCATGGCAAAAGCGGCATCCGGGTTGGAGCAGAACCACTTCTCACCTGTCAGGCTCCAGCTGCCGTCTGCATTGGGCCGCGCCAAGGTCTGGGTATTGGCAATATCAGAGCCTGCAGCTTGCTCGGTCATGAACATGGCCCCTTGTGCCATGTCTTCAAAATCTGTCGCGGTCAGCTGGCTCCAGTATTTCTCAACCAGCTCTGGCGTGCCAAATTTGCGCAAGGTCCGAGTGAGAGAGTCTGTCATCGACAACGGGCAGCACAGACCAAACTCTGCCTGCACAAACAGATAGGTCAACGCGTACTTGGCCAGGGGTGGCAACTTGCCCTCCCAGCCCAGGGCACCGTTGCGGTGCGACATGGTGGCCAGCGCAAACTCACCATAGGCCACGCGCTCCAGCTCGACATAGGCCGGGTGCTTGTGAATGCGCTGTGCATCCTGGCCGCTGCGGGTTCGATGCTCCAGGGTAGGCGGATTTTTATCGGCGATCAGTGCCAGCTCATCCAGCCAGCCACCAGCCAGATGCCCCATGCGCTGCAGGTAGGGTTGCAGGTGGGCATGCACCTGCTGCGGCAAATACAGCCTGAGCAAGGGCTCCAACTGCAAGTCTGTGCTGTAGAGGTTGCTGCCGTGGCGATCCGGCACAGGGTGGGCCGCAGCAGCAGCGGTTCGTTGTACGTCCATCGGTGAGCGCATGTTCATCATCACTCCATCTAGGCTTGCTTGCCTGGTTATGACATACGTCAAATGATGCAAACAGAACCTATTCGAGTCGAATATTATTGATGTATAGATCAATATCTAAATCGAATTGACATCTGTCTGCCACACAAGGACCGTCGATGGAATTACGCCTGCTGCAGTATTTCGTAGTGCTGGCTGAAGAGCTGCACTTCAGCCGCGCTGCACAGCGCCTGCATATCTCACAACCCCCGCTGAGCGTGGCCATCAAGCAGCTGGAGGGGCAGCTCAGTGCCCAGCTGTTCGAGCGCAGCAGCAAGGAAGTCAGGCTGACTGCAGCAGGCCAGCATTTACTGGTGCAAGCCCGCGACATTCTGGACCGCAGCCGACGTGCTGCGCTGGACACGCGTGCCGTAGCACAAGGCATGGCTGGCTGCCTGCGATTGGGCTTTGTCGGCTCCAGCATGTACCGCGGCTTGCCAGAGGCCCTGGCACAGCTGCAAGCCCAGCACCCGCAGGTGCGCGTGGATCTGCACGAGCTCAACAGTGCAGCCCAGGTCACTGCCTTGCAGCAGGGAAAAATTGATTTGGGCTTGATGCATACACTGGCTGCACCTGCTGGATTGCACACGCACATGCTGCTGCGTGAGCCATTCATGGTGTGCTTGCCCGCACAGCACCCTTTGGCAACGCAAGCACGGCTGAGCGTTTCCAGCCTGGCCAAAGAACGGTGGGTGCTGTTTTCTGGTGCGGTCTCGCCCGAATACTTTCGCAGCATTCACAGCCTGTGCCTGCGCGCAGGCTTTGACCCAGAGCTGCGCCATGAAGTGCACCATTGGCTGTCCGTGCTCTCTTTGGTGAGCCACAGGCAAGGCGTCTCTATCGTGCCGGCCTGCTTGCAGCGCGCTGGCATACCCGGCCTGGTATTTCGCCCCCTGCGCAACAACACAGTACATTCAGAAATGCAGGCCATGTGGCGCTCGGGGCTTGCGCATCCACTGGTAGCGGCACTGCTTGAACACCTCAAACACCAAATTGAACAGTCTGCAGCTCGCACGCAAGCCAACGCACCAGCTGCGCGCACCCCATGATGGCGCAGCCTGCAGCGCTACGTATTCTTGTTTGCAACGCGCGCAATGCCCTCCTCCCACGCTACTGCCATGTCTGAAGCCACCTTGTCTGCCTCTGCATACCGCTACCAATCTTTAGCTGCCGAAATCGAAGAGCGCATCCACGCCGGAGTGCTCCTGCCTGGCGATAAGTTGCCTTCGGTGCGCAACTGCTGCACGGCGCGCAATGTCAGCCCATCCACGGTGTTTCAGGCCTACTACCTGCTAGAAGCTCGAGGGCTGATTCGCGCCCGCGAGCGATCGGGCTACTACGTCGCCCATGGTGCACACCAGGCACCGCCCGAGCCAGAAATTGGCCTGCACACTTCTCCCAACTCTCTGGCAGTCGATGTCACCGAGCGTGTATTTTCTTTACTGCAAGCCAGTTTTCAGCCCGGAACCGTGGCTTTCGGCAGTGCCTTTCCAGCGGCTCAGCACTTTCCGCTGGCTAAGCTGGCACGAGCCATGGCCCACAATGCCCGTCATTTTGTGGCGCACACCATGCTCGATGATCTGAGCACCGGGCACAGCGGGCTGCGCCGGCATATTGCGCGCCGCTATCTGGCCGATGGCCTGGCGCTGCATGCTGACGATCTGGTCATCACCAACGGCGCTCTGGAGGCGCTGAATCTTTGCCTCTCCACGGTGACACGTCCTGGGGGTACTGTGGTGGTTGAATCGCCCAGCTTTTATGGCGCACTGCAAGCGCTGGAGCGCCTGGGCCTGAACGTCATTGAAGTGCCCACCCATCCACGCGATGGCATCGATCTGCAAGCACTGCAAGCCGCCATCACGCAGCACCAGCCGCAAGCGATCTGGCTGATGCCCAACTTTCACAACCCGCTGGGTTGCTTGATGCCAGAGGCAAACAAGCGCTTGCTGGTCGATCTCATCACCCGCCACCGCATCCCGCTGATTGAAGACGACGTGTATGGCGAGCTGTACTTTGCCCCACGCCGCCCACTGCCCGCCAAGGCGTATGACCGTGAAGGCTGGGTGCTTCACTGCAGCTCATTTTCAAAATGTCTGGCACCGGGCTGGCGCATTGGCTGGGTGGCAGCGGGCCGTTTTGCGCAGGCCGTGGCTCGTCAAAAACTCACCACATCCATCAGTACCAATGCACCCAGCCAGGCGGCCTTGGCCCAGTACCTTGAGGGGGTGGGCTACGACAAGCACCTGCGCCAGTTGCGCCACACGCTGGCCACGCAGCGCGACTGCATGACGCAAGCCATTGCGCAGCACTTTCCTGCGGGTACCCGCGCGACGCGCCCAGAAGGTGGCTACTTTATGTGGATAGAGCTGCCCGAAGGCTGCGACGCACTGGCATTGCACCAGCAGGCTTTGGCGGCGGGCATCAGCGTGGCACCAGGGCCGGTGTTCTCGGCCTCGCGCGCATTTGGCCGCTGTTTGCGACTGAACTATGGCCTGCTGTGGGACGCACGCACCGAGCAAGCGCTGCAAATGCTTGGCCAGTGGTGCTGCGAAATGGCCCGTACGGGTGCACAGGGCATCGTGCCCTGTGGCTCCTGAGTGTTAGCGCGGCATCAAGAACGTGGTTTTGGCCAGCACCTGAATGCGCGCATCCGACTCGGCCTGCACTTCGATAAAGACCGTGTGTGAACCGGGTGAGGCCGCTCCATACGGAACCTGCAAACGCACAACCACCCAGCGGTCTTGCGCACTGTCCAGCTGCACATGCGTTTCAGAGGCCACACGAATGCCTTCAATCCCCGAAGCGCTGAGCACATAGGTTTGCGCCGCTTCCGTGGCATTCGCAATCTGCACCCGGTAAATGTTTTCAATCTGCCCGCCAGCCACGATGCGTGAAAGCGTACCGCGGTCGCGCACCACGTCCACCTTCAAGGGCACACGCACATACAGACTGACCACCATGGCCACGGTAATAGCAACCAAACCGGCTCCATACAGCAGCACGCGAGGACGGAACATTCGGCGCAACATCTGCGACTGACTCCAGCGCTGTGCCATGCCGTTTTCCGTGGTCAGGCGAATCAGCCCGCGTGGATAGTGGACCTTGTCCATCACGCTGTTGCACGCGTCAATGCACAGGCCACAGCCAATGCACTCGTACTGCAAGCCATTACGAATATCAATGCCCACCGGGCACACCTGTACACACAGCTTGCAATCAATGCAGTCCCCCAGACCCTGGGCCTTGTAATCTGCATCTTTATGGCGCGGGCCACGGGCCTCTCCGCGCACCGCGTCGTAAGTCACCACCAGAGTGTCTTTGTCAAACATGGCACTTTGGAACCGTGCATACGGGCACATGTACTTGCACACCTGCTCACGCAAGAAGCCTGCATTGCCGTAAGTGGCCAGCGAGTAGAACAAAATCCAGAAAATTTGCCATGCGCCTTGCAGCGCCATCACCTGCACGGCCAGCTCCCGGATTGGCACAAAGTAGCCAACAAAGGTAAAGCCCGTCCACAGTGACACCAGCACCCACAGCAGCTGTTTGCCGCCGCGTCTGGCAACTTTCTCCAACGACCAGCCACTGCCGTCCAGGCGCAGGCGTGCGCTGCGGTCGCCCTCCAGACGCTGCTCAATCCACATGAAAATTTCGGTGTATACCGACTGCGGGCAGCTAAAGCCACACCACAGGCGCCCGGCCACCGCAGTGAACAAGAACAGCGCCAGCGCGCTGATGATTAGCAACGCCGTCAGGTAGATAAAGTCTTGCGGGTACAGCAGCCAGCCAAAGATGTAAAAACGCCGCTGCTCCAGGTCAAACAGCAGCGCCTGGCGGCCATGCACCTGCAGCCAGGGCGTGACGTAAAAGAACAGCTGCGTGATCCACACCAGCGCCCAGCGCCAGTTGGCAAACACGCCTTGAATGGAGCGAGGCTGAATTTTTTTGCGAGCCTCGTAAAACGGCGTACCCACAGATTCGGCATGGATGGGAATGGTTTTGCGCGACGACTGAGGTGCGCTGTCGGGGGCTTTGTTTTTTTCGGTGGTCATGGGCTGTGGTCCGTTGCGCTACTGCCCGCCCACGCGGGCTCGGGCTCGCGTTCCATGGGGCAATTTGCAACAACGACTGTGCGTGAGTCGGCAACTTGCGCCAAGGAGCAGATGGCGCTCAAAAGACCATATCAGTTGCCAAAACAGCAACACCAATGGGATCAGTTGATTTAAAACAATAGCTTTTAACGCCCTTCTTGCTTTGATTTGACAATTAAATCTATTCAAGATGATGCAATAGCAAGCGCTTACAGCTATTGTTTTAGTTGGCACACAGAGAACTCCGACCAACGGCACTTCATTTTGATGCCTGACGGCCGAAAACGATTCAAGCCTCACTCCCTCTGACTGGCAAGAAAGCACACCATGATTTCTGCACCACAAGCCACCAACACACCTGTTGTCGCCGACCCTAGCTACACAGCCACCAAATCATCGGAGGCACTGGAAGAAGCGCAAAAAACCGCAGCCACCAGCAGCCAAGGGCAACAAAACCTGCGCAATTCGCAAATTCTGCAAGCCTCGCTGCAAATCAGCATCCAAGCTGGCAACGACAGTCTGGCTTTGCTGTACCGCACCGCAGTGGATGAAATTAACAACGTACTGGCTCCCGATCTGGGGCCCGATGCCATCCACAACGCCATGTCGCAAGACAACAGCGCACAGGCCACTGCCGGGCGCATCATCGGCCTGTCCACCGCCATGTTTAATGCCTATGCCGCGCGCTACCCCGACAAAGACATGGAAGTGGTGGCGAAAGATTTTGTGAATGTGGTGCGCGGCGGCTTTGAGCAAGGCTACAAAGAGGCCGAAGACATCTTGAATTCTCTGGGAGTACTGAGCGCAGGCAGCCCCGTGGCCGAAGGCATCAGCCAAACCTATGCACTGGTGCAAAAAGGTTATGACGACTGGCTGGCCAATAAGCTGGCATCACTGCACAGCGATCCGGCACAAGCCTCCGCAGCCCCACAAGCCTGAACCCACTCAAGCAGCAATGCGCCCCTAAAAACACAACCCGCTTTCAGCGGGTTGTGTTTTTAGAGGAGGTGGCTCCTGATTACTTGGCCAGCAACTGGCGCAGCACATACGGCAAGATGCCGCCGTGCTGGTAGTAATCCACCTCAATGGGCGTATCAATGCGCAAGGTCACAGTCACCGTATGCTGGCTACCATCGGTGCGGGTGATACGCATCTGCGCATCGCTTTGGGGCGTAAGTTCAGGCACCGGAAAGATGTCAATGATTTCATCACCCGTCAGCCCCAGCGACTGCCAGCTTTCTCCCGCTTTGAACTGCAGTGGCAACACCCCCATGCCCACTAAATTGGAGCGGTGAATCCGTTCAAAACTGCGTGCCACCACAGCTTTAATACCCAGTAACTGGGTACCCTTGGCCGCCCAGTCGCGACTGGAGCCTGTGCCATATTCTTCACCCGCCAGCACCACCGTGGCCCGCCCAGCAGCCTGGTATTGCATCGCAGCGTCATAAATAGACATTTTGCTCACCTTGCCGGCATCACTGCGCAGCAGCGTCAAGCCGCCTTCTTCCTGCGAACCATCGGGTTGCGGTGGAATCATCAAGTTTTTGATGCGCACATTGGCAAAGGTGCCGCGCATCATCACCTCGTGGTTACCACGCCGTGAACCATAGCTGTTGAAGTCGGCTTTTTGCACGCCATGCGCCAGCAGCCACTGCCCGGCCGGTGAAGACTCTTTGATCGCACCTGCCGGAGAAATGTGGTCGGTGGTGATGGAATCGCCAAACAGCGCCATGATGCGAGCCCCTTGCACAGCATGGGTAGTTGGGGCTTTCTTCGCGTCTATCCGAGGCAGTGCCAGCGTGAAGTTGTGAAAAAACGGCGGCTCAGCAATGTAGGTGCTCGTGGGCCATGTGTAAGTGGCCCCTGCCACCCCTTTGATTTTTTCCCACAGCTTCCCTGGCTCAGTTTTGACTTTCTCGTAATTGGCGCGAAAGGCTTTGCCGTTCATGGCGAACTTCATCAGGGCTTGAATTTCTTCGCTGCTCGGCCAGATGTCACCCAGGTACACATCTTTGCCACCCTTGCCTTGGCCCACAGGCTCGGTCATCAAATCTTTGAGCACGGTGCCCGCAATTGCATAGGCCACAACCAAGGGTGGGCTGGCCAAGAAATTGGCTTTGATGTTGGGGTGAATGCGTGCCTCAAAATTACGGTTGCCCGAAAGAACTGCCGCGCATACCAGGTTGTTGCGTGCAATGGTCTCATTCAACTCAGGCGTCAGATCGCCCGAGTTACCAATACAGGTGGTGCAACCGTAGCCCACCAGAGCAAAGCCTAATTTTTCCAGATAAGGCAGCAGCCCTGCTTCGGTCAAATACTCCGTCACCACCCGAGAGCCGGGCGCCAGCGAGGTCTTGATGTGCGGCTGCACCTTCAGCCCTGCTTCAACCGCTTTTTTTGCCAGCAGGCCTGCCGCCAGCAACACGCTGGGGTTGGAGGTATTGGTACAACTGGTAATGGCAGCAATCAGTACATCGCCATTGCCAACGCGCAAGACTTGTTCGCCCTGCGGCACATCACAGACGGAAACTGCAGGCGCATGCTTGTGCGAACTCTCCAGCGCAGGGCGGTTACTCACCATCTCCACCACCGAGCGGGAAGCGCCCAGCTTGGGCCCGGGTGCGTCCACGGCCTGCTCGCCCTCTCCACAGCCCACACGGAAACGTTGCGTCAACTGATCATGCGACTGGTTAAACCCATTGTCCGCAGGCCCGGCACTGAACAGCTCACTGAATTTGTGGGCGACATCCCCAATTTCGATGCGATCCTGCGGACGCTTTGGCCCCGCCAAACTGGGTGCTACAGACCCCAGATCCAGTCGCACCACACGCGAGTAATCGATATCACCCGCTTTGGGCACACCAAACAAGCCCTGGGCACGGAAGTACGCCTCAAAAGCCTCAATCTCTGAGGAAGTGCGACCTGTGCCCCTGAAGTAGTCCAGTGTTTTGTCATCTACGGGAAAGAACCCCATCGTGGCCCCATATTCAGGAGCCATATTGCCAATGGTGGCGCGATCAGGCAGTGACAGGCTGGCTGTTCCTTCGCCGAAGAATTCGACAAACTGCCCCACCACTTTTTCTTTGCGCAATATTTCCGTCACGGTCAGCACCAGGTCGGTAGCCATCACCCCTTCGCGCAAACGCCCCGTCAGCTCAAAGCCCACCACGTCGGGCGTGAGAAAGTAAACAGGCTGCCCCAGCATGGCCGCTTCCGCTTCGATACCGCCGACCCCCCAGCCCACCACGCCAATGCCATTGATCATGGTGGTGTGGCTGTCCGTGCCGACCAGCGTATCTGGGTAGTAGAGCGCCTTCCCTTTACTGCCTTTGCCCGCTTTGGCTTTGTGCACACCACGTGCCAGATACTCCAGGTTGACCTGGTGAACGATGCCAAAACCAGGTGGCACCACGCCAAACGTGTCAAATGCCTGCATCCCCCACTTCATGAACTGGTAGCGCTCTTGGTTGCGCTGAAATTCCAGCTTCATGTTCAGATCCAGCGCCTGCTTTGTGCCAAAGTAATCCACCATGATGGAGTGATCAACCACCAGATCGACTGGCACCAGTGGCTCAATGGCCTTGGGTTGTTTACCCAGCGCTGCAGCCACACTGCGCATGGCTGCCAGGTCGGCCAGCAAAGGCACTCCCGTGAAATCCTGCAGTACCACGCGCGAGACAACAAACGGGACCTCTTCAGTACGCGGTGCATCAGGGCGCCAGTGTGCCAGCTGCTCCACGTGCAAAGGCAGCACCTTCTTGCCATCACAATTGCGCAGCACCGACTCCAGCACAATGCGCAGCGACACCGGCAGGCGCCCCACATTCGCATACCGCTGGGCCAAGGCTGGCAGCGAGAAGAACTGTCCCTCTGTTCCTGACGCGGTCTGGAACGTCTTTTGGGTAAAAGCAAAAGCATGTTTCATCTGGGAATCTCCGACTTAAGAAGAAGCTTGTCGCACCCATTTTGCACCGCCACTTTCGACACGCCTATCGGACAAGACGAGCACTTCTTGCACGCCCATAAAAAAACCCGCCGAAGCGGGTTTTCAAAGAGGCAGGCCTCAATACTTAGGCGGTCACGCTTTTGGCAACGTCCGCATACTCTTCGATCTGGTCAAAGTTCATGTAACGGTACACCGACGCCTTGTCCGCATCGATCACCCCCATCTCTTTGAGGTACTCTTCCTTGGAAGGCAAGTAGCCCAGACGCGATGCAATCGCAGCCAGCTCAGCCGAGCCCAAGAACACGTTGGTGTTCTTGCCCAAACGATTGGGGAAGTTGCGGGTCGAAGTGGAGATGACCGTTGCGCCTTCGCGCACTTGGGCCTGGTTACCCATGCACAGCGAGCAGCCAGGCATTTCAGTGCGCGCACCAGCCGTGCCAAATGCAGCGTAGTGGCCTTCCTTGATCAGCTCGTTTTGGTCCATCTTGGTCGGAGGGGCCACCCACAGCTTCACAGGAATGTCACGCTGACCGCCGAGCAATTTGGCTGCGGCACGGAAGTGACCAATATTGGTCATGCAAGAGCCGATAAAAGCTTCGTCAATCTTGGTACCAGCCACTTCCGACAGGAACTTGGCATCATCCGGATCGTTAGGGCAGCAAACGATAGGCTCTTTGATATCAGCCAGATCAATCTCGATCACGGCGGCGTACTCGGCATCCTTGTCCGCTTCCAGCAGATCAGGCTGTGCCAACCACGCTTGCACCTTCTCGATACGGCGCTGCAAAGTCTTGGCATCTTGGTAACCGTCAGCGATCATGTTCTTCATCAGAACGATGTTCGAAGTCAGGTACTCCTTGACGGGCTCTGGGTTCAGCTTGATGGTGCAACCGGCAGCGGAACGCTCAGCCGACGCATCCGACAACTCAAACGCTTGCTCCACTTTCAGGTCTGGCAAGCCTTCGATTTCGAGGATACGACCCGAAAACTCATTGATCTTGCCGGCCTTGGCCACAGTCAGCAGACCTTGCTTGATGCCATACAGCGGAATGGCATGCACCAAGTCACGCAAAGTCACGCCAGGTTGCAGTTCACCCTTGAAGCGCACCAGAATCGATTCAGGCATGTCCAGTGGCATCACGCCCGTAGCAGCACCGAACGCGACCAGGCCAGAGCCAGCAGGGAACGAGATACCGATAGGGAAACGGGTGTGCGAGTCGCCACCAGTACCAACGGTATCAGGCAACAGCAAGCGGTTGAGCCAGCTGTGGATCACGCCATCTCCTGGACGCAGGGCGACGCCACCACGGTTGGAAATAAAGGCGGGTAGTTCACGGTGGGTCTTCACGTCCACAGGCTTGGGGTAAGCGGCAGTGTGGCAAAACGATTGCATGACCAAATCAGCCGAGAAGCCCAGGCAAGCCAAGTCTTTCAACTCGTCGCGGGTCATCGGGCCTGTGGTGTCTTGCGAGCCCACAGTCGTCATACGTGGTTCGCAGTAGGTACCGGGGCGCACGCCCTGACCTTCTGGCAGACCCACGGCGCGACCCACCATTTTTTGGGCCAGCGTAAAGCCAGCCTTGGTTTGTGCAGGTGCTGTTGGCAGGCGGAATGCGGTCGAGGCAGGCAAACCCAGGAATTCACGGGCCTTGGCTGTCAGCGAGCGGCCAATGATCAGGTTGATACGGCCGCCGGCGCGTACTTCGTCAAACAGCACGTCGCTCTTGAGTTGGAACTCGGCAACTGTTTCGCCATTCTTGGTGATCTTGCCGTCATAGGGCAGCACATCGATGACGTCGCCCATTTCCAGCTTGGAAACATCGACTTCGATAGGCAGCGAGCCAGAGTCTTCCTGCGTATTGAAGAAGATAGGAGCGATCTTGCCGCCCAGAGTCACGCCACCAAAGCGCTTGTTAGGCACAAAGGGAATGTCCTGGCCTGTAGCCCAGACGATAGAGTTGGTCGCCGACTTGCGGGATGACCCGGTACCGACCACGTCGCCCACATAAGCGACCAGATGACCCTTTTTCTTCAGGTCATCAATGAACTTCATCGGACCGCGCTTGCCGTCTTCTTCAGGCTTGAACGCTGCATCAGGACGCGTGTTCTTGAGCATGGCCAGGTAGTGCAACGGAATGTCTGGACGGCTCCAGGCATCAGGTGCTGGCGACAGATCGTCGGTATTGGTTTCACCTGGCACCTTGAACACGGTGACAGTGATCTTCTTTTCAACTTCAGGGCGCGAAGTGAACCACTCGGCGTTCGCCCAGCTTTGCATCACTTCCTTGGCCTTGGCGTTGCCAGCCTTGGCCTTGTCTGCCACGTCGTTGAAGAAGTCAAACATCAGCAATGTCTTCTTCAGCGCTTCAGCTGCCACACCGGCAACTTCTGCATCGTCCAGCAGCTCAATCAGAGGATGAACGTTGTAGCCGCCCACCATGGTGCCCAGCAACTCAGTGGCCTGGGACTTGGAGATGAGACCTACTTTGATGTCACCGTGCGCCACGGCCGCCAGAAAAGACGCCTTGACCTTGGCCGCATCGTCCACACCTGGAGGCACGCGATGGGTCAGCAGATCCAGCAAAAATGCATCTTCACCCGCTGGCGGATTCTTGATCAGTTCGATCAATTCAGCAGTTTGCTTGGCATCAAGTGGCAGTGGGGGAATGCCCAATGTGGCACGTTCGGCCACATGGTCACGGTAAGCTTTCAACATGGTTCTCTCTCCATTAGTTTTCTAAGAGTGGGGCAGCGTTTCTTGAGCGCTTTTGCTCCGGACAATTACTTTCCAGGAGCATCCAGCAAACTTTGAGGGGGGTTCTTCTTAATAGCTTCTGCCACCTGAAGCTGTTCAGGGCTCATGCATTCATCAGCAAGGCGCCGCCCCTGCTTTTGATTCATGAGCATCGATTTATTGGCAATCTGCAACCAGACTGCTCCGGCTTTCGCATCTTCCAGGCGCACCACGCCAGTACTTGTTCCGACAGGTGACATGTGAAAGTTAAAACCTGAGCCACTCACCAAGAAGTGGCCCGGGTTTTTATCGTCCTTGGACACACTCACATGCTGACCCAGCTCACAAGCGATACGGCCTGTGTGTACACGGTCAGCCAAGACCATTTCATCGGCATTCAGCACGCGGGGCGCCAGTACTACTGCAGTAGCAGCGGCAGCGGTGCCTGCCACTACAGCAGCCTTGCGCGGCGTTGCTGTCTTCTTGACGGTAGTGACTTTTTTCGTAGTCGTCGTCGCTTTAGTCGCTGCAGCGTTGGTGGTGGATGCCTGAGCAGTCGTCACCAAGGCCAATGCAGGTGCTATTAGCAAAAAGGAGGCAATCAGTTGTTTCATGCGGACTCCAGCGGTCTCAAAAAGTTGATCGTTAAACAAAAACAGCATCTTCATGCTGCATTCCCATCAAACCATTGTCGTGCGTGTTGCGGCAAAGCCATCGCCGTCAGGAATGCACGCTCTAGCAACTGCCAGTAATAACGGTAACTGGCACGGTCATGCAGCACACCGTTGTAGCTAATTGGGGCCCAGTCTTGCGCAGCTGCAGCGACCAAAATATCCGCAGCTTCTTGCACCTCGCTGATTGCTGGCGAAAAAGCATTCAAGATAGGACGAATCTGCGCCGGATGAATGCTCCACATGCGGGTGTAACCCAACTCTGTGCTGGCTTTGCTTGCAGCCACGTGCAGCGCCGACGCATCACGAAATTCTGTGACCACACAGTGAGAAGGCACTTTGCCGAATGCATGGCAAGCCGCCGCGATCTCCAGCTTGGCGCGCACGACCAGCGGATGCTCAAACTGCCCCTGCACACCCATCGCTGCCCCAGGAATGGCCCCGGCATGTGCAGAGACAAAGTCCATCAGCCCAAACGACAAGCTTTGTACACGTGCATGTGCCGCGATCTCAAAGGCTTGATGCACTGCAGCAGGCGACTCAATCAAGGCATGCAAGGGAATGTGCCCCCCCGATGCGCGCTCCAATGCACGTTCTGCCCGCAAGATGTCATCCACGCTATCCACTTTGGGCAGCATGATATGGCTGAGCTTGTGACCTGCCTCTTGGACGATGGTTGCAATGTCTTCTTCAAAAGCGGGATGCTCGACCGCATGCACGCGTGCCGCAACACGGCAACCGGCCTGCGAATTTTTGGCCAAATTTGCCACCAGCCTTGCATGGGCTTTTTCATTGCCAACCGCAGCACCGTCTTCACAGTCCAGGGTCACATCAAAAACGCAGGCGCCGAATTCCTGCAGCATCTGAGCCTGCAACTCGAGGCTTTTGCGCATACGCACTTCCACACCGCTGTAATGGTCACAGACGGGCAGCATATTGGCCGCTGCTTGAGCGCCCAACAAAATTTCGCGGGGATGGGTAGCAGTACGCATGAATAGCAAAAGTGGACTGAGCGCACTCAGAGGGCGTAGCCAGTCAACTCAACGGACCAGACAACGCCTCGAAGAAACATCTTTTGCTCAACCAGCATTTCAATGCCATGCATGTTGCGCAGAAGATTTCTCTAGAGAGTCACCCTGCAGCGCCTAAGCTCTGCAGGGTAAAGAAATCCGCGAGGGATTTCAGTGTGCAAATGCTTTACAGCAGGTGCTTCACACCATCTTGCTCACCTTGCAGCTCAGCCAAGGTCTTGTTGATGCACTCTTGCGAGAAAGCGTCAATTTCCAAACCTTCAACAATTTTGTACTCGCCATTGGCAGTAGTCACCGGGAAACCGAAAACCATGCCAGCAGGAATACCGTATTCGCCATTGGATGGCACGCCCATCGTGACCCACTCGCCATTGGAGCCCAGAGCCCAGTCACGCATGTGATCGATTGCAGCGTTGGCAGCCGAAGCAGCCGAGGACAAACCGCGAGCATTGATGATGGCTGCACCACGCTTGCCGACGGTAGGCAGGAACACGTTGGCGTTCCAGTCTTGGTCGTTGATGGTTTCCTTGACGGACTTGCCATTCACCGTTGCAAAGCGGTAATCAGCGTACATGGTGGGCGAGTGATTGCCCCACACGGTCAGGCTCTTGATGTCACCAACCTTGAAACCAGCCTTGGCAGCCAGTTGCGATGCAGCGCGGTTATGGTCCAGTCGCAGCATGGCAGTGAAGTTCTTCGCTGGCAGATCAGGTGCCGACTTCATAGCGATGTAGGCGTTGGTGTTTGCGGGGTTACCAACCACCAGCACCTTCACGTTGCGCGAAGCTACAGCGTTGAGTGCCTTGCCTTGTGCCGTGAAAATTTGTGCATTGGCAGCCAAAAGATCTGCACGCTCCATGCCAGGGCCGCGAGGACGCGCGCCAACCAGCAATGCGTAGTCAGTATCCTTAAAGGCTTGCAGAGGATCGCTGTGTGCTTCAATACCTGCCAGCAGAGGGAAGGCGCAGTCTTCCAGCTCCATAATCACGCCCTTCAGAGCGTTCTGTGCCTTTTCGTCAGGAATTTCGAGCAGTTGCAGAATAACGGGCTGGTCTTTGCCCAACATTTCGCCGGATGCGATACGAAACAACAGGGCGTAACCAATTTGACCTGCGGCGCCAGTGACGGCAACTCGGACGGGCTTCTTGCTCATGGTGAAAACTCCAGATTTTCGGAAAAAAACAGTTGTCGGTGCACTGTCGCTCCAGCATCTGTAACCAGTAGCCCGTGCTCCGTAAACAGTCCCGAAGTGTACTCTTGATTTTGTCCGTCAGTCAATTTGTCTTATGTCTTATATAAGATATGATCACCCCTGAGTTCAAACAGCACTCACGGGCTCAAAATTTGCATCCGGTGGCCTTGAACTTTCGAACATCCTTATGTCCTCATCGCAACCTTCTTCATCTGACAGCGCTTTTGGTTCTTCCACAAATGCAACCGTAGCGCTCACGCCGGCTTTCAGTCCGCTGTATCAGCAAATCAAAGGATTGATTCTTCAAAGCCTGCAAGCTGGCGAATGGCGTCCGGGAGAGTTGATCCCCAGCGAGATGGAGCTGGCAGCACGCTTCAAAGTCAGCCAGGGCACTGTGCGCAAAGCGATTGACGAATTAGCCGCAGAAAATTTGGTCATGCGCCGCCAGGGCAAAGGCACTTTTGTAGCCACCCATTCCGCCCAGCAAGTCCAGTATCGTTTCCTGAAACTGCACCCTGATGTCGGAGACCTTGAAGGCGAAGGCCGCGCTCACCGCACGATTTTGGAATGCAAACGCCTGCGCGCACCTGCAGAAATTGCACGCCTTCTGGCGTTGCGCAGTGGAGACACCGTGGTGCAAGTGCGCCGCGTTCTGGCGTTCAGCGGTATTCCGACTATTTTGGAAGACATTTGGCTGCCTGGTCATGCGTTCAAAGGGCTTACAGCCGAACAGATGGCTACTTACAAAGGGCCAACCTACGCCATGTTTGAAGCAGATTTTGGCGTGCGCATGGTGCGTGCCGATGAAAAACTGCGTGCCGTATTACCTGATGAAGCCCAGGCTGAGTTACTTAACGTGTCTACACTCACCCCTTTACTGAGTGTGGAGCGACTTGCCTATACGTACAACGATATTCCCATGGAGTTACGACGCGGAATCTACAGAACAGACACGCATCACTATAAGAACGCCCTGAACTAACTTCATAGTTCTCAAGGCGATAGAAGGAAACAATCGCGCAGGCACAGCCCGACGACTGTGCGAGTGCAATAGAATTTTGGATCTTTTGCACCGCGCGATTACCACGCAGTTACATCCACGAAAGTCCCCCGCCATGACAGAGCTTGCAAAAAAGAAGCGGCCAGAGTTCCGCAATATCCACGCATTACAAGACTTACCGTCCTATCGCTTACCCCCGGCCGGTATTGTTTCGATCTTGCACCGCATCAGCGGTGTGATCATGTTCTTGCTGCTGCCCTTCATCCTCTGGATGTTCGACGCCTCGCTGTCGTCGGAATTCTCGTTTGCCAAATTCAAGGCAGTTTTCAATGAAGGCTGTGGCTTTGTGCCTGGCTGGTTCATCAAGCTGATCGCCTTGGCCATTATTTGGGCTTACCTGCACCACCTGATTGCAGGCCTGCGTCACTTGTTCATGGATATGAACCACGCAGCAGTAACCAAAGAATTTGGTCACTCATCTGCACTGACCGTTCTCGCTCTGAGCATTGGCCTGACCGTTGTGTTGGGTGCCAAGTTGTTCGGCCTGTACTGATCCGTCTAAGCACGATAAGGAAACATCATGTCCGTGAATTACGGTTCTAAGCGCACTGTAGTTGGTGCTCACTATGGCATTCGTGACTGGCTGGCCCAGCGCGTGACCGCTGCTTTGATGGTGCTGTTCACCATCGTTGTTCTGGCTCAATTGATCTTCGCCCAAGGCGAACTGGGCTACGAGCTGTGGGCAGGCATTTTTGCCGCTCAGTGGATGAAATTCATCACCTTCGGCGTGATCATTGCCTTGATCTGGCACGTCTGGGTAGGTGTACGTGACGTCTGGATGGACTACGTCAAGCATGCAGGCCTGCGCTTAGTACTGCAGGTTTTCACCATTGTCTGGCTGGTCGGCTGTGCTGGCTGGGGTTTCCAGGTCCTGTGGCGTCTGTGACTGGCAATAGACCACACCCCTCCACGATTGAAGGTTAAGAATGAGCTACTCCAAAGCAAATATCACCAAGCGCAAGTTTGACGTTGTTATCGTCGGCGCTGGCGGCTCCGGTCTGCGTGCCGCACTGGAATTGTCCCGCGCTGGTTTGAGCGTGGCATCGCTGTCCAAGGTATTCCCCACACGTTCGCACACAGTGGCTGCCCAAGGCGGCGTATCCGCATCGCTGGGCAACATGTCGGACGACAATTGGCACTACCACTTCTACGACACCATCAAGGGCTCTGACTGGCTGGGCGACCAAGACGCCATCGAGTTCATGTGCCGCGAAGCACCCAACGTCGTGATCGAGCTGGAACACTTCGGCATGCCGTTTGACCGCAACCCAGATGGCACCATCTACCAGCGTCCATTCGGCGGCCACACCGCCAACTACGGCGAAAAGCCTGTGCAACGTGCTTGCGCAGCGGCTGACCGTACTGGCCACGCCATGCTGCACACGCTGTACCAGCAAAACGTGGCATCCAAGACCAACTTCTTCGTGGAGTGGATGGCCCTGGACCTGATCCGCAACACCCAAGGTGATGTGGTCGGTGTAACCGCGCTGGAACTGGAAACCGGCGACCTGTACGAGCTGCACGCCAAGGCTGTGCTGCTGGCTACCGGCGGTGCTGGCCGTATTTTCCAAGCATCTACCAACGCTTTCATCAACACCGGTGACGGCTTGGGTATGGCTGCGCGCGCAGGCATTCCTTTGCAAGACATGGAGTTCTGGCAGTTCCACCCCACTGGTGTAGCCGGTGCAGGCGTGTTGCTGACCGAAGGCTGCCGTGGCGAAGGCGCTATTTTGTTGAATAGCGAAGGCGAGCGCTTCATGGAGCGCTACGCACCTACCTTGAAGGACTTGGCACCGCGTGACTTCGTGTCGCGCTCGATGGACCAGGAAATCAAGGAAGGCCGTGGCTGCGGTCCTAACAAGGACTACATCCTGATGAAGCTGGACCACCTGGGTGCCGATACCATCCGCAAGCGTCTGCCTTCCGTGGAAGAAATTGGCCACAACTTCGCCAACGTGGACATCACCAAGGAACCTATTCCTGTGGTGCCCACCATCCACTACCAGATGGGCGGCATCCCTACCAACATCCACGGTCAAGTGGTGACACACGACGGCGTGCAAAACCGCGTGGTCAATGGCCTGTACGCTGTGGGCGAATGCTCTTGCGTATCTGTACACGGCGCCAACCGCCTGGGCACGAACTCGCTGCTGGACTTGCTGGTCTTTGGCAAGGCTGCGGGCAAGCACATCGTGGAATTTGCACGCAACTTCGGCGACAACCTGCCGGTTCCTGCTGATGGCTCCGACCGCACACTGGCGCGTCTGAACCAGCTCGACGATTCCAAGGAAGGCACTTACGCCCAGGATATCGCTGGCGAAATCCGCTCTTCGATGCAGACACACGCTGGCGTATTCCGCACGCAAAAGAGCATGGATGAAGGCGTCACCAAGATCAACGCTATCCGCGAACGCGTGGGTTCCGTGACCTTGAAGGACAAGTCCAAGGTCTGGAACACTGCCCGCATGGAAGCGCTGGAAGTGGACAACCTGATCGAAGTGGCACAAGCCACCATGACATCGGCAGCTGCCCGCAAGGAATGCCGTGGCGCACACACTGTGTATGACTACGAGCACCCAGCCGACCACGCCGAGTTCCCGCTGGGCCGTAACGACAAGGAATGGCTCAAGCACACCCTGTGGGACAGCGCCACCAACAGCCTGTCGTACAAGCCTGTGAACCTCAAGCCCCTGACTGTGGACAGCGTGCCACCCAAGGTCCGCACGTTCTAATCCAGCAGCCCACGAGAGAACACAAAAATGAAGCGTACATTCAAACTCTACCGCTACGATCCTGATAAAGACGCCAAGCCCTACATGCAAACCGTTGAGGTTGAGCTGGACGGCCATGAGCGCATGTTGCTGGACGCCCTGGTCAAGCTCAAGGAGCAAGACCCCACCATCTCGTTCCGCCGCTCGTGCCGCGAAGGCGTGTGTGGCTCTGACGCCATGAACATCAATGGCAAGAACGGTCTGGCTTGCCTGACGAACATGAACACCCTCAAGGGTGACATCGTCTTGAAGCCTCTGCCGGGCCTGCCAGTCATCCGCGACATGATCGTGGACATGACGCAGTTCTTCAAGCAGTACCACTCCATCAAGCCGTACCTGCAAAGCGACATCTACACGACGACCAGCAAGGAACGCCTGCAGTCGCCCGAAGAGCGCGAAGAGCTCAATGGCCTGTACGAGTGCATCTTGTGCGCCAGCTGCTCCACCAGCTGCCCATCGTTCTGGTGGAACCCTGACAAGTTCGTGGGCCCCGCAGGTCTGCTGCAGGCTTACCGCTTTATTGCGGACAGCCGCGACACAGCCACTGCTGAGCGTCTGGACAACCTGGAAGATCCTTACCGCCTCTTCCGTTGCCACACCATCATGAACTGCGTGGACGTGTGCCCCAAGCACCTGAACCCCACCAAGGCCATTGGCAAGATCAAGGAGCTGATGGTGCGTCGCGCCATCTAATCCATGGACGCTATGGACGCAATCCTCGAAGAACGGGAACGCGACTTGCTGCGGTGGCGTAGCCGCCGTGGCTTGGTCGAGAACGACCTGTACATCGAACAATTTTTCGCCGCCTATGGCGACCAGCTGACGCGGAGACACGCAGCTGGTTTGTCTGCCCTGATGGACTTGGCAGACAACGATCTGATGGACCTCTTCATGCGCCGCAAGGAGCCGGAAGGGGACCTGGACACCCCTGAAGTTAGAGAAGTGCTACAGATGGTGCGCAAGCCCATCTGATTGGCACAACTTGCAAAAAAGGCCGGACAAGATCCGGCCAACCAGAGAAGGAAGTTGGAAATGAAACTCGCGGACAACAAAGCAACCCTGTCTTTCAGCAATGGCGCGCCCAGCGTTGAACTGCCGGTCTACCAAGGCAATGTCGGCCCGGATGTGATTGACATCCGTAAGCTGTACGGCCAGTCGGGCATGTTTACGTATGACCCGGGCTTCCTTTCCACGGCGGCATGCCAGTCCAGCATCACCTACATCGACGGTGACAAGGGCGAGCTGCTGTACCGCGGCTACCCCATCGAACAGCTGGCCAAGAACTGCAATTTCCTGGAAACCTGCTACCTGCTGCTGTACGGCGAGTTGCCCAACGAAACCCAGAAGGCTGACTTTGAAAACCGTGTGACCCAGCACACCATGGTCAACGAGCAAATGCAGTTCTTCCTGCGTGGCTTCCGCCGTGATGCACACCCCATGGCTGTGCTGACAGGCTTGGTAGGCGGCATGTCGGCCTTCTACCATGACAGCACTGACATCACCAACCCTGAACACCGTGAAATCGCCGCGATCCGCCTGATCGCCAAGATGCCTACACTGGTTTCCATGGCTTACAAGTACGGTGTTGGCGCACCTTACATGTACCCCAAGAACGACCTGTCGTACGCTGGCAACTTCATGCGCATGATGTTCGGCAACCCTTGCGAAGAGTACAAGGTCAACCCTGTGGTGGAACGTGCGCTGGACCGCATTTTCATTCTGCACGCTGACCACGAACAAAACGCTTCCACCTCTACCGTGCGCCTGTGCGGCTCGTCGGGCACCAACCCGTTCGCAGCCATCTCCGCCGGCGTAGCTTGCCTGTGGGGCCCTGCCCACGGTGGTGCCAACGAAGCCTGCCTGAACATGCTCGAGCAGATTCAGGCCAACGGCGGCATCGCCAAGGTCGGTGAGTTCATGGAACAGGTCAAGGACAAGAACAGCGGCGTCAAGCTGATGGGCTTTGGCCACCGCGTGTACAAGAACTACGACCCCCGCGCCAAGCTGATGCAGGAAACCTGCAACGAAATCCTGGCCGAGCTGGGTCTGGAAAAAGACCCACTGTTCGCGCTGGCCAAGCAAGTGGAGAAGATTGCACTTGAAGACGACTACTTCGTCTCGCGCAAGCTGTACCCCAACGTGGACTTCTACTCCGGCATCGTGCAACGCGCCATCGGCATTCCAGTGAACCTGTTCACCGGCATCTTCGCGCTGGCCCGCACCGTGGGCTGGATTGCCCAGCTGAACGAACAAATGGCTGACCCCGAGTACAAGATCGGTCGTCCTCGCCAGTTGTTCACAGGCTCGGTCGCTCGCGACGTCAAGCCCCTGAACCAGCGTTAATGACTGCCCGCTGCCTTGAAGGCAGCCCGGCTTGAACGCCAAAAAGCCCGCACGCTTTGCAGCATGCGGGCTTTTTTTATGCAGCCACGTACAGGCCATGCATGCTCGCCATTGGTCGTGCATACATAGTTGTAAATTTAATAGCTAACAGCGCACGCACATCAACGGATTCAGATATAAAAGTATCTGAAACACTTACAAACAAAGCGTTAATAGCTCATTTTTTATAAAAGCACCCGCAAGTTGCCTTCCTAGCAAGTGCTACGACAAACTCTGTCCGAACCGCTACAGTGTGGGCATTGCTCTTTCTTGTCCCTTGCGACACCCCACTGACACCATGGCCAAACGACCCTTACGCCGCCTGCCTCCCCTTCACGACAAGCTCGACATTGCCAAATCCCGCGAAGCAGGCCAGCTGGCCGCACGCGTACTGTCCATGCTCACACCCCACGTTCAAGCGGGCGTGAGCACCGAGTACCTCGACAAGCTATGCCACGACTTTATCGTCGATGAACTGAAGTGCATTCCCGCCAATATTGGCTACCACGGCTTTCCCAAAACCGTATGCACATCGGTCAATGAGGTGGTCTGCCACGGCATTCCAACCCCCAAGGAAATCCTCAAAGACGGGGACATCGTCAACGTAGACGTGGCACTGATCAAAGACGGCTGGTTTGGCGACACCTCGCGCATGTACACCGTGGGCAACGTACAAGCCAAGGCCAAAAAGCTGGTCGACACCACCTACGAAGCCATGGTGGCTGGCATTCGCGCCGTCAAGCCCGGTGCCACGCTGGGCGACGTAGGCCATGCCATCCAGACCGTGGCCCACCGCGATGGGTTCTCTGTGGTGCGTGACTACTGCGGCCACGGCATCGGCCAGATTTACCACGACGAGCCACAGGTGCTGCACTACGGCTACCCCGGCCAGGGCATGACACTGCAAGAAGGAATGATCTTCACCATCGAGCCCATGCTCAATATGGGCAAGCACGACACCAAAGAGCTCGACGATGGCTGGACCGTCATCACCAAAGACAAAAGCCTGTCTGCCCAGTGGGAGCACATGGTGGTTGTCACCGCCACCGGCTACGAGGTACTGACCACGTGGCCCGATGGCACCGGTGCCTACCCCGCACCGTAAGCCGTTGAGCCAAGCCGCAGCACACATGAACAGCTACTGGTTTCTGGGCATCGCCATCGTCGCTGAAGTGATGGCCACATCCTTTCTCAAAAGCGCCGAAGGCTTTACCCGCCTGTGGCCCAGCGTGATCGTGGTGGTGGGCTACGCCATTGCATTCCTGTGCCTGTCTTTGACGCTGCGCACCATTCCCACCGGCATTGCGTACGCCATCTGGTCGGGCGCGGGGATTGTGCTGGTATCGGCGATTGCCTGGATCTTCATGGGCCAGAAGCTGGATGCAGCAGCCATCGTCGGCATGGCACTCATCATTGCCGGGGTGCTGGTGATCAATTTGTTCTCCAAGAGCGTCGCCCACTGAGAAGCACTCATGCTGCACGCGGCACGTTGTTTTTACCCCTGTCACTGACAGCGAGTTGCCTGCGGCTGCATGCCTTTTGTCTGGGGTGTATCTACGCCGGATCAGCCGATATCCGTGGCTCCAAACGCTCTGTACAGGCCACAAAAAAGCGCTTCTGAGGAAGCGCTTTTTTCATGGAACAAGGCACTCGCAGTGACCGTGGCAGCGTTTAAAAGCCTTTGAGCTGGCCCCACTCTTCAAACTCTGCGCGTGTAGCACGCATCGTATTGATGGGTGCTGCCTTGTCTTCGTAGCCCAACGCAATACCAAAGGTGACCAGATAGCCTTCTGGCACTTCAATGTGCTGCTTGACCACCGCGTCGTAACGGCGCCAGAAACCCTGGGCGCAAGTAGCCAGCCCCTCTTCTGTGGCACGCAGCATGAAAGATTGCAGGTAGATGCCCAAATCCATCCACTGCACAGGGCCCATGCGTTCTTCCGTCAGCATCAGCAAGCCCACGGGTGCGCCAAAGAACTGCGCATTCTTGGCCAGCTGGCGCAAACGCCCTTCTTTGTCTTCGCGCGGAATACCAATGCTCTTGTACAGATCTTCGCCATTGGCAAAGCGGCGCGTACGGTAGGGCTCCCACAGGTTGGAGGGGTAAGACTGGTGGGCCGGGTTTTCTTCGCCCATGGTCTTGGAGACATCATTGAGCATGGCTTGCAGCGGCTCACCTGTCAGCGCTGCCACGCGCCAGGGCTGCATATTGCCGCCAGAAGCCGCCATGGCCGCGTCCTGCATCAATTGCTGCACAAGTGCTGCGGAAGGTACTTGAGAGGTAAAGGCACGCACGGAACGGCGTTCACGCAAGGCTTGGGACACATCCATGGCAAATCAATCCTGTCTGTAAAGGGTCAACAAATAAGGCAACTGCTTCAAGCGTACAAGACAGCCGCACACGCCAGCGCCACATTGGCGACGTTTTAAGGGTTGGCCCGTAGAAAAACAAAGAGGCCTCACAGGCCTCTTGACTGCATGCTGGCGCGGTAGCGGTTACTTGCCCAGAATCTGATCGATCTTGGATTTTTCGAAGTGCCCGCCCCGCTCACTCTCGCAAGGCACGCAGTCAGCCTTGAGCTGGGCCGACAGTTTTTCAACCGCCGTCCACAGCTGCTGCAATTGCTGCTCATGCGTGGCAGCGCCTTCTGCCAGGCCCTTCATGGCTTGGCTGACGGGATCGTCTTCTTGCGTTACGCCATACGCCGTAAAGACCTGCGCAGGCGCTTGCGCCTTGGTGCTCGAGGTTTGCTCGCCCAGCTCCGTCACATCGGCGCTTTCACCCTTTTTGGAAGGAATGATGCGAGCAGGAATGCCCACCGCTGTGGCACCCGCAGGCACGGGTTTGATGACTACGGCGTTGGAGCCAATCTTGGCATCATCGCCCACCTCAAAGCCGCCCAGCACCTTGGCACCCGCTGACACCACCACGTTCTTGCCCAGCGTCGGGTGGCGCTTGGTGCCTTTGTACAAAGAGGTTCCGCCCAGCGTGACGCCGTGGTAAATCGTGCAGCCATCACCCACCACAGCAGTTTCACCAATCACAACCCCCATGCCGTGATCGATGAATACGCGCTCACCAATCACCGCGCCGGGGTGAATTTCGATGCCTGTCAGCCACCGGCCAATGTGCGAGGTAAAACGCCCCAGCCACTTGAGGTTGTGCGTCCAGCACCAGTGCGCAGGAATGTGCCACCAGATGGCGTGCAGGCCGGGGTAACAGGTGATGACCTCCCAGGTGCTGCGCGCCGCAGGATCGCGGTCAAGAATGCACTGAATGTCAGAACGCAGTCGGGAAAGCATCAGAGGCCGTCACTTGTTACAAAAGGGCTGCACAGTTTAGTGCTTTGGCGGCTGGCTTTGCAGCATGGCCTTGGCGACACCGCGCAGGATGTGGATTTCCTCCGGGGTCAGTTGCGCACGGTTAAACATTTGGTTCAACCGTGGCATTAATTTTTTGGGTGCAGCAGGGTCCAGAAAACCGATGTGCGCCAAAGCCTGCTCCCAGTGGCCCAGCATGCCCGCCACCTGCTGCATGTCGGCACGCTCTGCGGCCGGTGCGTGTTCCACCACCGGGAAGCCGCCCAAAGCCTGGCGCCACTCATAGGCCAGCAACTGGATCGCACCACCCAGATTGAGCGAGCCAAACTGGGGATTGGAAGGAATCGACAGCGCCACATTGCAGCGGTATACGTCTTCATTGGCCATGCCAAAGCGCTCGCAACCAAAGAGCAGGCCAATACCGGTTTCACCAAAAGCACCGCTGGCAGCAGCTGCACTATCAGTTCCATCAATTGCACCAGTTGCACCCACATCTAGCCCTTGCGGCACCTTCGCTATCAGCTCACCCCTTACCAACATCTCAAAGTGTTCACGCGGGGCGCGCGTGGGTGGCCCAAAGTCGCGCGGCGTCATGGCCGTGGCGCACAAATGGCTCAGGCCATCTACGGCTTCGTCCACGGTCTCCACAATGCGCGCATTGTTGAGCACATCCAGGGCACCGCTGGCACGCTGTATGGTTTCTTCCTTGCGCAGCACATTGGCCCAGCGCGGGCGCACCAGCACCAGCTCATCAAAGCCCATGGTTTTCATGGCACGGGCAGCAGCACCCACATTGCCAGCATGGCTGGTCTCAATCAGAATAAAACGGGTTTTCATTGGAGCTTGGGCCCACATTGCACATGCAGGCAGCAAAAAATGGGCAAGACGGTTAGAATTTGCGCCCTATTGTCGCTGTCCGCATCGCCGGACGTGCACTAACCCGTTCATCATCCGCGTTCAGCGGTGCACCATCCCAGGTTGTGAGAGTCAAGATTTGAAATTTGGGGGTGGTCCACTGGGCGCCAACTTCACAATTTATGTCGTCTTCCTCCCTGCACCCCATGCTCAACGTGGCCATCAAGGCTGCACGCGCCGCTGGCGCTCTCATCAACCGCGCTGCGCTGGACGTTGAATCGGTTCGCGTTGCTCAAAAGCAAGTCAACGACTTTGTCACCGAAGTTGACAAAGCCGCTGAGCGTGCGGTGATTGAAACCCTGCTGGGTGCATACCCTGACCACGGTATCTTGGGCGAGGAAACCGGCACCGAGTTCGGCAACAAGAACTCGGATTTCGTCTGGATCATCGATCCTCTGGACGGCACCACCAACTTTATCCACGGTTTCCCCGTGTACTGCGTGAGCATCGCCTTGTCTTTCAAGGGCAAGATCGAACACGCAGTGGTGTATGACCCCTCACGCAACGACCTGTTCACCGCCACCCGTGGCCGCGGCGCATTCCTCAATGAACGCCGCATCCGTGTGTCCAAGCGCACCCAGCTGAAGGATTGCCTGATATCCACCGGCTTCCCCTTCCGTCCTGGCGACAACTTCCGTGCTTACATGCGCATGTTCGCGGAAATCACCCAGCGCACGGCAGGTGTGCGCCGCCCCGGCGCTGCAGCGCTGGATCTGGCCTACGTGGCAGCAGGCTTTACCGACGGTTTCTTTGAATCCGGCCTGAGCATCTGGGACGTAGCTGCTGGTAGCCTGCTGATCACCGAAGCCGGTGGTCTGGTTGGTAATTTCACAGGCGAAGCCGACTTCCTGGAGCAAGCTGAATGCCTGGCCGGCAACCCTCGTGCATATGGCCAACTGGTCGGCATTCTGGGCAAATACAGCAAATTTGCAGGCGTGGAAGACAAGATGGCTATCGATGCAGGCATCGCCGCCGACAAGAAAGACGAAGCAGCGTCCAGCAACGACTAAATCGTCGCTTGACAGAACTGCCCAACCGCAAGCGCGCAAGCCTTGCGGTTTTTTTGTACCTGTCTGACATGCGCCACTGACCTACTGACAAGCCTGAGCATCTGCGTCACTATCCAAGCACATGTGAGCAGGAGGTACCGGTGGAATACAAGGACTACTACAAGATCCTCGGCGTTGCCAAAGATGCCAGCGCGGATGAAATCAAAAAAGCCTATCGCAAGATGGCGCGCAAATACCACCCAGACATCAGCAAAGAGCCTGATGCTGCACTGCGCATGGCCGAAGTCAATGAAGCCAACGCCGTTCTGTCAGACCCAGAAAAACGCAAAGCCTATGACCAGTTGGGCGATCCCAGCCAGTACGCCCAAAGCGGTGCTGGGCACGCCTCAGGCTTTCAAGCGCCGCCCGGCTGGGATGGGCAAGACTTTCACTTTCACCACAGCAGTACAGATGCGGATAACGCCGACTACAGCAGCTTTTTTGAAGAGTTGTTTGGCCGTGGTCAGCGCGCACGCCGCAGTGGCCCACCATCTGACATGCGGGGGCAGGACCAGCACTCATCCATTGAACTGGAAGTCCCCGACAGCTACAGCGGCGGCATGCGCGTATTGCGCCTGCGTGGTGTGCGCCTGGATGCACAAGGCCACGCCGTAGAAGACGAGCGTGAACTGCAAGTGACCATTCCCAAAGGGGTGTACGAGGGTCAGATGATTCGCCTGGCCGGACAAGGTGCACCCGGTTATGGCAAAGGCCAGCCCGGTGATTTGCTGCTGGAGGTGCGTTTCAAGGACGACAAACGCTGGCACGCTCAGGGCAAAGATGTGTATCAGCAATTGCCGTTGGCACCTTGGGAGGCCGCTTTGGGTGGCCCGGTGGAGTTCAACACCTTGGCAGGCACGTTGGAGATCAATATTCCGCCCGGCTCACAGGCAGGGCGCAAACTGCGCGTCAAAGGCAAGGGCTTGCCCAGCCGCACCCCAGGAGACTTGTACTTGGTCATACAAATCATCGTCCCCCCTGTATTTGACGATAACCAGCGCAAGGCCTACGAATCACTGTCCAAAGCCTTTGCAGGGCGCAACCCACGTACAGGAGATGCCGCATGAGCACCCCCTTTTACACCCCACCCGATGTATTGGATGTCCAGGCCCTGACGCTGGAGCAACTGGCCCATGCCTGCCGTATGCAGCCGCAATGGGTGGTCGAGCGCGTAACCACAGGCGTATTGCAGTACGACATCGCCGATGACGCTACACCAGAAGAAGCACCGCCCACATGGCGCTTTAGCACCCACACCGTTTTACGTGCCCGCCGCATTGCCGAGTTGGAGCGCATGTTTGATGCAGACCCGCAATTGGCAGCCATGACCGCCGATTTGTTGGAAGAAGTGCGGCAGTTACGCCGCCGCCTCAAAGGCTGATCAACATCTGCTTGCCCCAACCTGTGCCGCATCCCGGATAATTCCTGCCTGTTTCTGGCGGCCGCTTTGCCGCGACCGTCCACATCAAGGAATTTGAGTTTTGTCCACATCTGACGTTTCCACGCCCCACCAGAACAACAACAGCGTGCAGACCCCCTCTTCTTCGCCGTTGACAGCCCCAATTGAAGGACACACGCCGATGATGCAGCAGTACGTGCGCATCAAGGCGGAGTACCCCGACACCCTGGTGCTCTACCGCATGGGGGATTTTTATGAAGTCTTCTGGGGTGATGCTGAAAAGGCTGCACGCCTGCTCGATATCACACTGACCACACGCGGCCAGTCGGGGGGCTTTCCCGTAGCGATGGCTGGTGTCCCCTTCCACGCGCTGGAAGGTTACCTGGCGCGCCTGATCAAGATGGGTGAATCCGTTGCGATCTGCGAACAAGTCGGAGAAGTCGGCGCCAGCAAAGGCCCGGTAGAGCGCAAAGTGGTGCGGGTGGTTACCCCCGGCACCTTGACCGATGCCGAACTGCTGAACGACAAGCAAGAGGCCATGCTGGTGTCGCTGCACACCGCAGGCCGCCAGCGCTGTGGTCTGGCGTGGATGAGCGTGACGCAAGGCCGCATCCACCTGGCCGAATGTGGCCAGGACGAACTGGGCGAATGGCTGGCGCGCATTGCCCCCAGTGAAGTGATTTACAGCGCAGGCGTGACCGAGCGTTTTGAGCAAGGGCTCTTTGCCCTCAAGCACAGCGGCGCTATCTCCTGCCCACTCAGCCCTCGCCCTGACTGGCAATTTGATACGGGCCTGGGTGAGCGCAAACTGCTGGAGCTGCTGGGCGCTGCCAGCCTGAAAGCCTGGGAAGCCGAGGCGTTGCCCCTGGCCCATGCCGCCAGCGCCGCACTGCTGAGCTATGCCGAGCACACGCAAGGGCGCAACCTCACACATATTCACAGCCTGCAGGTGCAGCGCGATGACCAGCTGATTAACCTGCCGCCCACCACACGCCGCAATCTGGAGCTGGTCAAGACACTGCGCGGTGAAGACAGCCCAACACTGTTTTCACTGCTGGACACCTGCATGACCGGCATGGGCAGCCGCCTGCTCAAAACGTGGCTGCTGGAGCCGCAGCGCGAGCGCGCCGAACCCATCGCTCGCTTGAGCGCCACGGAGGTACTGCGCGGCAACGATGCCTTGGGGGGCACCATGCCTTGGCAAGCACTGCGCGCAGAGCTCAAAGGTGTCAGCGATGTAGAGCGCATCACCGCACGTACCGCGCTGCGTCAAGTACGCCCGCGTGAGCTGGTGGCTTTGGGCAAGACACTGCAAAAAGCGCAGTTGCTAGCGCAAACCCAGCCATCACCCTCCGCCTATTTGAACCAGATTTTTCAGGCCCTGGTGCCACCAACTGACTGCGCCAATTTGCTGGCTCGCGCAATCATGGAGGAGCCCTCCGCCCTCGTGCGCGATGGGGGAGTGATTGCCACCGGCTTTGATGCCGAGCTCGATGAGCTGCGCAGCATTCAGAACAACTGTGACGAATTCTTGCTGGAGCTGGAAGCCAAAGAAAAGCTGCTCACCAACATTCCGAACCTGCGCGTGCAGTTCAACAAGGTGCATGGCTTTTACATTGAAATTACCAACAGCTACAAAGATGTGGTGCCAGCGCGCTACCAGCGCCGTCAGACACTGAAGAATGCAGAACGCTACATCACCCCTGAGCTCAAGGCCTTTGAAGACAAAGCCCTGAGCGCCCAGGAACGTGCTTTGCAGCGTGAAAAGATGCTGTTTGAACACATCCTGGATCAGCTGCAGCCCCATGTGCCACATCTGACACGCGTGGCGCAGGCCATTGCCGCACTCGACGTGCTGTGCACGCTGGCCGAACGCTCGCTCACGCTGAACTGGAGCAAGCCCACATTCAGCAGTGTTCCCTGCATTGAGATTGAGGGCGGCCGCCACCCGGTGGTGGAAGCGCGCATGGCTGAAACATCCAGCGGCAGCTTTATTGCCAACCACACGCGCATGAATGTGAACACACGCATGCAAGTGATTACCGGCCCCAACATGGGTGGTAAGTCGACCTATATGCGCCAGGTAGCCTTGATTGTGCTGCTGGCCAGCATGGGCAGCTACGTGCCTGCCGCCGCCTGCAACCTGGGGCCTATTGACGCCATTCACACCCGCATTGGTGCAGCTGACGATTTGGCCAACGCCCAGTCCACCTTCATGATGGAGATGACAGAGGCCGCGCAAATTCTGCACGCCGCCACACCGCACAGCCTGGTGTTGATGGATGAAATTGGCCGAGGAACCAGCACCTTTGACGGTTTGGCCCTGGCCAGTGGCATTGCCACACAGCTGCATGACAAAACCAAGGCTTTCACGCTGTTTGCCACCCACTACTTTGAGCTGACCGAATTGCCTGCCAAGGCCAAGGCTGCGGTGAATGTGCACGTGGGCGCGGTGGAATCGGGCAGTGACATTGTGTTTCTGCACGAAATTCAGCCCGGCCCGGCCAGCCGCAGCTACGGTGTGCAAGTGGCCAAGCTGGCGGGCATGCCCTCTGCCGTGCTCAACCACGCGCGCCATACGCTACAAGCGCTGGAAGCGCGGGATGAGGCCGGTCAGGACCAGGTTGACCTGTTTGCTGCGCCGCCCATGCCCGAGTCGGCCCTGCAAGCCACTCCCGTGGAAGACGCGCTAGCGCAGATCAACCCCGACGCACTCAGCCCCCGCGAAGCGCTGGAAGCCCTGTACCAGCTCAAGAAACTGACCCAGCGCACTTAAACATTCAGTCATACTTCTTGCTGCCTACAGGAATACACTTGCTTGCTGAAAGCCGCTCTCTGCCTGAAATTTCATGACTTACTGCATCGCCATCAAGCTCAACGCCGGTCTCGTCTTCTTGTCGGATTCGCGCACCAATGCCGGCCTCGACCAGATCAACTCTTTTCGCAAGATGATGATCTACGAGAAGCAGGACGACCGCTTTATGGCGTTGCTGTCTGCAGGCAACCTGTCCATCTCGCAGTCGGTGCGCGAGCTGCTGCAAACCATGACGATCCGCGACGACGCCACCGGCGAGGTGCTGACCATCTGGAATGCCAAGAGCATGTTTGACGCAACGCGTGTACTGGGTGCTGCCGTGCGCCATGTGTATGACCGTGACGGCATGGCCCTCAAACGTGCAGGCGTGGACTTCAATGTCTCCATGCTGTTTGGCGGGCAAATCAAGGGCGAAGGCATGCGCCTGTTTCAGGTCTACTCGGCAGGCAACTTCATTGAAGCCACGGCAGAAACGCCGTACTTCCAGATTGGTGAGGCCAAGTACGGCAAACCCGTGCTGGACCGCGTGCTCACCCCGGATCTGCCACTGGATGAAGCCGCCAAATGCGCGCTGGTGTCCATGGACAGCACGCTCAAATCCAACCTTTCTGTGGGCCTGCCGCTGGACCTAGCGGTGTATGACATCAACAGCTTGCGCTGCGACAAGCTGGTGTGCATTGACGAAGACAACCCCTACTTTCAAATGCTGCGCGGCAACTGGGGCCAGCGCCTGCGCGATGTGTTTGACAGCATTGAAGACCCGCAGTGGTTCGGCGGCAACAGCACCGTCCCACTGGTGATGGACAAACCCAGCCCCATCAAGAAAATCACCACTCCTGAAGAAAAACTGATCTAGTGCGCGGCAAGGCCTGCGTGCACCACCGAGCAACGCATGCAACCCTTGATCTTCTCGCACGCCAACAGCTTTCCTGCTGGCACTTACCGCCTGTTGTTTGCACTGCTGCGCGAGCGCGGTTTTGACGTACATGCGCTGGACCGCTTTGGCCACGACGCACGCTACCCCGTCACCAGCAACTGGCCGCACCTGGTGCAACAACTGGCCGACTTTGCCACCCCTTTGGTTCAGCGCTGGGGCCAGCCCGCGCTCATGGTGGGCCACTCACTGGGGGGCTTTGTCAGCGTCATGACGGCTGCGCAGCACCCGCACCTGGCACGCGGGGTGCTCATGCTGGACTCACCACTCATCAGTGGCTGGCGCGCCAAGTCGCTGGAAGTTGCCAAGCGCACTCAACTGGTGGGCAATGTCTCTCCCGGAAAAATCAGCCGCAAGCGCCGCAACATCTGGCCCAGCCGTGCAGAGGCTTTGGCCCTGTTCCAGAGCAAAAAAGCCTTTTCGCGCTGGCATCCCCAAGTACTGCAAGACTATGTGGACCATGGGCTGGATGCCACCCCAGATGGCCACGTCACCCTGCACTTCAGCCGCGAAGAAGAAACCGCCATCTACAACAATCTGCCCCACAACCTAAATACCTTGCTGCGCCACCACCCGCTGCGCTGCCCTGTGGCCTTCATTGGCGGCATGTATTCCAAAGAGATGAAACAGGTGGGCATGGACATGACGCTGCGCATCACCCACGGGCGCACCATGCTGGTCGATGGCGGCCACCTTTTCCCCATGGAGCAACCGCATGTCACCGCCGCAGCCATTGAAGCCAGCTTGCTCAATTTGAATGTTGCTGCTGCAAAAATTTAAAAAAGAAGCACCCAGCGCTTGTAAAACCTTGACTTTGATGTGTTTTGTATTTGAAAACCAGTTAAATCAAGCGCTGATAGCTATTCTTTTATAAGAAATCAGAAAGAACGCAATGGCCTTGGATTACCTAGATTTTGAATACAGCGAAGACGAAGACAGCAACGGCACCTGGGATGCTATGGCCAGCGTGGCCGATCACCGCTGGGGTGCTTTGCTTGCCGAAGTGTGCAACGTATTGCGCTGGGCCAGCCAGGAGTTCCATGGCCACCGTGGCCCACTGGATGAGGGTGGCGACTGGGACTACGACCTCAGCGCCCAGGACGACGACAATGGCCGCGCACTGAACATTCGCTGGTCAGCCAGTACCGCAGGCATCGATGCCGAAACGCCGCAGCCAGGCAGCTACACCACCTTGACGCTGACCCTCACTGGAAATACAGCCTTTGGCGATGCACTGCGCCAAAAGTTTGAATTGGAATAAGCAGAAAAAAGCCCCAGGCGGCCCGCCCAGTGACTACGCCCAAAAAAGCTTCAGGCCATACGAGATAGTCTGAAGCTGGCACAAAGGTGCTCAGCACCCATGGCGGCTATTACGCGCCTTATTGGGTGGCTGTGGCAAACAGGTGCTTGTAGCTTTCGCGCAGCACATTTTTTTGCACCTTGCCCATAGTGTTGCGGGGCAGCTCTTGCGCGACAAAGCAGCACTTGGGCACTTTAAAGTTTGCCAGCTGGCTTTTGATAGCGGCAAGGATTTGCTCACTGTCCAGCATTACGCCAGGTTTGGCGATGACCACTGCCACACCCACCTCGCCAAAGTCTGGGTGCGGCACACCGATTAGCGCGCTTTCCGCCACGCCGGGCAATTCGTTGATGTAGCTTTCAATCTCTGCGGGATAGACGTTGTAGCCGCCGCTGATGATCAAATCTTTGCTACGGCCAACGATAGTGACGTAGTTGCTGGTATCAATCTTTCCGACATCGCCGGTTTTGAACCAACCATCGGCCGTGAACTCTTCCTTGGTTTTCTCGGGCATACGCCAGTAGCCTTTGAAGACATTGGGGCCTTGAACCTGGATGTTGCCAATCTCGCCAGTGTGCGCGGGCTGACCTTTGTCATCAACCACACGCAGTTGAACGCCGGGCAGCGCAAAGCCCACTGTGCCGCCACGGCGAGTGCTTTGGCTGCCATTGCGCGCATCTGCGGTGTAGGGATTTGAGGTGAGCATGATGGTTTCGCTCATGCCGTAGCGCTCCAAAATGGTGTGGCCGGTGCGCTCTTGCCATTCCTGGAAGGTTTCGATGAGCAAGGGGGCCGAGCCAGCGATAAACAAACGCATGTTCTGGGCCTGCTGGCGGGTGAGCGTAGGCTCGGCCAGCATGCGCACATACAAGGTGGGCACACCCATGAACACGGTGGCACGCGGCATGGCTGCGATGACGGCCTTAGGGTCAAACTTGGCCATCCAGATCATTTTGCTGCCGTTGATAAGCGCTGCGTGAATGGCGACAAACAGGCCGTGCACATGGAAGATGGGCAAGGCGTGGATCAGGACATCGCCCTCTTTCCAACCCCAATAGTCTTTGAGCATGACGGCGTTGGACTGCAGGTTGCCGTGCGTGAGCATGGCACCCTTGCTACGCCCGGTAGTGCCGCTTGTGTAGAGAATGGCAGCCACATCGTCGGGCTGTTTGGACACCGGAGTCTGCGTGGTGGGATGGCCCGCCGCCTGCTCCAACAGAGTTCCTGTCTGGTCATCCCCCAGTGTCAGCACATGCTGGGTGCCCGCCTGCTGAGCAATGGGGCGAATGCGCTCCAGATTGGCTGGGGTACAGACGAACACGGCGGGTTCGGCGTTCTGCACAAAGTATTCAATTTCGGCGTTCTGATAAGCAGTATTCAGGGGCAAAAAGATAAAGCCTGCGCGCAAGGTGGCCAGGTACAACAGCATGGCTTCAACTGACTTTTCCACCTGCACGGCAATACGGCTGCCTTCTGGCAGCTGCAGGCCTTGCAGCATGTTGGCCATTTGTGCACTGCGTGCATCCAGATCTTGCCAGGAGTAGTTGAGCGGCTGGCCGCTGCTGCAGCAGGTTTCTACGGCAATGTCGTGCAACTGGCTGGGGAAGGCTTGGCGCAGTGCAATAAAGAGGTTGTGATTGGTCATGGCAGAGGTCTCAGAGACAGTCAAAAAGTGGGGCGAGGGTATGCGCAGTCCGTCACATGCCCAATTCTTGCAGGATGGCGGCACGGTCTGCATCCAGCGCGGGGGGCTGGCGACGCACCACGGACTGCCCGGTAGTGTTGAGCAAGGGGTTGCTGGCCACGCGCAGCGGCTGACCTGTGGGGGTGGTGACTGTGGTCAGCATGTGGCGCGCCTGCACCTGGGGGTGTGACACCATTTCGGCAACGGTCTGGTACAAGCCTGTGGGCACACCGCTTTTCTCCAGCAACGCAATCCAGTGGGTGCGCGGGGCTTGCTGCAGACGCTGTTCCAGTAGTACCTTCAGCTGGGCCTGGTGCTCACAGCGCGTGCTGTTAGTGGCAAAGCGTGCATCGTGGGCCAGCGCGGGCAGCTCCAGCACCTCGCACAAGCGCACAAACGCGCTGTCGTTGCCCACAGCGATCACAAAGCGGCCATCCTGCGCGGTATACGCATCAAACGGTGCCATGGAAGGGTGACGGGTACCGATGGGGTTAGGTACGGAACCCGTGGCTTCCAGGCGGGCTACGGCGTTTTCCAGCAAAGCCACCTGACAGTCGAGCATGGAAACATCTAGCCGCTCTCCTCGCTGGGTGTGCAGGCGGCGCATGAGCGCCGACTGGATGCCAATGACGCTGTACAGACCGGCGGCCAAGTCACCAATCGAGACGCCCACGCGGCAAGGTGCATCAGCCCCATGACCAGTGACACTCATCATGCCGCTCATGGCTTGTACGACCATGTCGTAAGCGGGCTGGCGGTGGTAGGGTCCTGTCTGGCCAAAGCCGGAGATGGACGCAAAAATCAGCCGCGGGTAGCGCGCACTCAGAGCTTCCCAGCTATACCCCAGCTTTTCCAGCGTACCGGGCCTAAAGTTCTCGGCCAAGATGTCTGCACTGTCCAGCAAGCGCTCAAAAATCGCGCGGTCTTGCGCGTCCTTGAGATCGAGGGCGATCGACTCCTTGTTGCGGTTCATCGACATGAAGTAGGCCGATACGCCTTCTACAAACGGGCCAATGGCCCGCGCATCGTCGCCACAGCCAGGCTGCTCCACTTTGATGACGCGTGCACCCAAATCGGCCAACATTTGGGTGCAGGCTGGCCCGGCCAAAACACGAGTCAAGTCCACTACAGTGATGCCAGCCAGCGGCAATGCCGCTGGTGTGGACGCTGGCTGAGCGGCATTCAATGTCACTGGGCAACTCCATTCTTTGTGGCAGCCTGGGTACTGGCCAGGTACTTCTTGCCTTCTTCTGCCGCCCAGGCCTTGAACTGTGCGGGCGACTCCGAAGGGCTGGCAATGTTGCCCTGCTTTTCCAAGCGCGCTTTCACTTCAGGATCATTGAGCACCTTGGTGCTGGCATCAAAAATCTTCTTCACCACGTCGTCAGGCATACCGGCTGGCCCATAGACGTTGTAGGAAATAGTGAAGTTGAAGTCGGGCAGGCCTGCTTCTTTCATGCTAGGAAGGTCTGGGAACAGCGGCGAGCGTTCTGCCGTTGTCACCCCAAGCAGACGCAGCTTTCCTGCTTGCGCCAGCGGCAACACCGAGGGCGGTGTGCCGAACGTCATATCCACATCACCTGCCGCCACTGCCTGGATAGAGGGTGCACCGCCCTTGTAGGGCACGTGCAGCATCTCGATGCCAAAAGCATTTTCAAACGATGCCCCAGCTAAATGTGTGATCACGCCCGCGCCAGACGATGAGTAGCTCAGCTTGCCTGGGTTCTTACGTGCATGCTCCACTAGGCCACTCACATTTTTTTCTGGGAATTTCTCACGTACCCCAATCAGCATGGGTGAATAAGCCCATTGGGTAATTGGAGTGAAGCTCTTGCTACCGTCGTAACGCACGCTCTTGTAGAGAAGCTGATCTGAACCGTTAAGACTGACTGTAGCCAAAAGCAGCGTATATCCATCAGGTGCCGCACGCGCTGCCAAGTCCGAAGCGATGGTCGTGCCTGCACCGGGTTTGTTTTCCACAACAATGGGCTGCCCCAACTCTTTCCCCAGCCGCTCACTGACGACACGGGCCACTGAATCAGCGCCGCCGCCAGGAGGGAACCCCACCAGCAACGTGATGGGCTTGCTGGGGTAGCTTTGGGCTGCAACGGCCGTACATGCGAGCGTGCACACAACTGCAAGCAGGTTCTTCGGTGTCATGTTTGTCTCCTTGATTTGATTTGTCGTGATGCACCACGGCACAGCACTTGGTTGTTCGCGCAGGCTCTACGGCCCACTGCTGAACGGTGCGTTTACTGGCCTGTAAATACCGGTGTGCGTTTTTCTTTCCAGGCCAATCCACCTTCGGCGAGATCTTTTGAGTGCAAAGTGCGCTCTACCTCGCGCTGAATCGCCTCAACGTCGTGATGGCCGCGTGCAATCAGGTTGAGGTGTTTTTTCATGCCACGGATGGCAATAGGCGCCATGGTGCGCAAGGTGTTGCTGAGCTGATCCACTGTGTCTTGCAGCGTCTCGGGCTCGCACAGGTGTGTGAGAAAACCGCACGTCTTCATTTCGGCAGCTTGAAGGTGCTCACAAGTCAAAAACAGGCGCTTGGCGGTATCGAGACCCAAGCGCGTGACGTAGCGCTCCAGCCCTTGCGCGTAAAAGTGCAGTCCTAAGCGGGCAGCAGGCATGAACATATTGGTCAGCTGGCTCCCCACGCGAAAATCGCAGGCCAGCACCAGATCGGTGGCGCCCCCATACACGCCACCTTGCAGTGCCGCGATGGTGACGGCGCTGCACTGCTCAAAAGCATCCACCATTTCACCAAAGCTGCTGCCGCTGTGCTGGCTATTTTTTATATCTGATATATCATAACCACTGCAAAAATGCTTACCTTCGCTTTGCAGGATTAACACACGAATATCTGTATTTCGGTTCACTTTTTCAATGTGGCGCATCAATTCTGGTAAATCTTCTGCAGCCAGTTTGTTGGCCAAACGAGGGCGAGACAAGGTGATAAATGCCACGTCACAATCAATTCTCAAACTTGGTTTCATATTTTCAAGCCATATAGATATATCAATAATTAAACTATGAACCAAAATACACAACAAATAGAGCAAACCCTTGATCATCTGAGCTTGCAAGATCGCATTCGTATTGCATTGGAAAGCGACATCAATCAAGGTCTACTGCGACCGGGACAAGCCATCAAGGAGCAGGACTTATGCGAACGTTTTCAAGCTTCTCGAACACCTGTGCGTGAGGCCTTATTGCTGCTGAGCGCCAAGGGGTTGATAGACATTCAACCTCGATCAGGCATTTACATCAAACGACTAGATGCTAGAAAAATAATAGCAATTATGGAAGGCTTGGCTGAGTTAGAAGCAGTGCTTGCACGACTTGCAGCACAACGCGCTTTGGACTCGCATAAAGAGCAATTACAAGACTGCTTGCTACAGACACAAATCTATGCGCAACAAGCTGACTCCAAAGGCTATGCACAAGCCAATGCTGAACTACATGAACTGATATATCAGTGCAGTGCAAATGAGTTTATTGCAGAACAAACACAACATGCTCGCTTGCGTATCGCGCCCTATCGCACCCATATGTTTGCAAAACCCGAGCGGCTACTCGAATCACAAAAAGAGCACGAACGCATCGTGCAAGCCATCATCGCAGGGGACGGGGATGCGGCAGCGCATGCGATGCGACAGCACATCTCGGCTGGTGGACAAGCTTTTGTAGAAGCAGCTATGCGTGCGCCCAGCCTGGAGAGCACACCCAGCAAGCCTCCTCGCCGCCTGAGCAGCTAAATCCTGCATAGCTCTTCATGGATGCATCACCGGGGGCGATGTGTGGCGTTGTTGCGCAAGCTTTGTTCGAGACGAGCGACCCAAACCCCACCCGTGACTATGTCGCAGCTGCCACCTGAGGACGCCACAGTCTTCAATCTCCGCCAAGACGGACAAACTCTGCCTTCCACTGCAATGCCGCAGCGAGCGCCAAATGGCAAACCAAGACCCGGTCAGTCGTGTAGAGGGATCAGCTGTAACTCTTGAGTGAAAAAGTGAGGCTGCAGAGCCTCGGGCACTCGGATGCGGGCTTAAAAGCGCCCGCTACTGCAGCGGTAAAAATAGACCATGTGTCACAGGTCTACCCAGAAAGGGGGAAATCACCGAATTACCGCATTGAAATCAAAGACTGCCAGAAATATGGAGCGGGTGATGGGAATCGAACCCACGCTATTTGCTTGGGAAGCAAAAGTTCTACCATTGAACTACACCCGCTTATGGCGCTGTCTGCGTGAACACACAGAGCACCAACCGGGTGTCAATTTATCACAGCCACAATCACTGCAATAGCTGACACCGTGTGGTCACCCCCAGAAACTTGAACAATGACAAGCACCCCTGCCCCCGCGCCCTACGCTGTTTTGATGGTTTGCATGGGCAATATTTGCCGCAGCCCTAGCGCGCACGGGGTGCTGCGAGAGATGGTGAAAGCGCGCGGCTGGAGTGATTGGTTCAGCGTGGATTCCTGCGGCACCCATGCCTATCACGTGGGTGAAGAGCCCGACCGCCGCAGCCAAAAACATGCACTGCTGCGTGGCTATGACCTGAGCGACCTGCGTGCACGCCAGCTCACGCGCGAAGACTTTGAACGCCATGACCTGGTGCTGGTGATGGACCACGAGAACATGGCCCGTGCACAGGCGCTGTGCCCGCCTGCGCAGCGCCACAAACTGCACCGCCTCACGGAGTTTTGCCAAGAGATGCGCAGCGCCGTCGTGCCAGACCCTTATTACGGTGGTGATCAAGGCTTTGAGCACGTTCTCAATCTGATTGAGGACGCCTGCCTGGGCGTACTGGCTCACGCGCAAAAAGAGCACCTCAACGGCTAAACCACGACTGCTGGCCCAACGCCTGCCTGCTACGAGCCAGTGATTGGCAGACAAAGGGCTGTGCCAATGCGGCCAAAAAGCCACATCTTGCGCCAATAACACCGAACAACACAGCCCTTCGCACCGGGCTGTGCATGGCATGCGTGGCGCAGCACGGCCGCGCAAACTCACGCGCGTTTTCTGGTGCTTTATGCATGTTTTCATGCGCAGACACCGAGGATGCAGCTCCCTACACGCACCACCAACACCTAGTAAAAACCCTGCATTTACCGCAATAACAGCATTAAAAGTTCTTGTTTGCTGCGAACCGTCAAAAAGCCGTCAGCAAGCACAGAAGGTGCTCCGTAAAATCGCGCGACTGTGCATTCCTACAAGCCTGCTGGGCAGATGTGGCCACACGCCTTGTCTGTACCTGCGGCACATATCGCGCTTTTTGGAGACACCATGCAAGCACTCTTACGGCTCTCTCGGGGGATCGACTGGCTCAACGCCCAAGTCGGCAAATACGTCATCTGGCTCATTCTTGCGGCCACCGTCATCAGCGGCCTTAACGCTGTGGTGCGCAAAGTGTTCCATACCAGCTCCAATGCGTTCCTGGAAGTGCAGTGGTACTTCTTTGCTGCATCGTTTTTACTGGCTGCTGGCTATACGCTGCTAGAGAAAGAGCACGTCAAGGTCGATGTGCTCAACGCCAAACTCAAACTGCGCACCCGAGTGTGGATTGATGTGATTGGCTTTGCCTTCTTTCTCACGCCCATGTGCGCACTGGTTGTCTACTACGGCACGCCCTTCTTTTTGCAGGCCCTCAATTCCGGCGAAATGTCCAGCAACGCAGGTGGCCTGATCCGCTGGCCGGTGTATCTGATGATGCCCCTGGGCTTTGGCCTGCTGCTGCTGCAAGGCATCTCCGAGCTGATCAAGCGCATCGCTTTCCTCAAGGGGCTGATTGAAGACCCCATGGTCAAGATCGTGGCCAAAACGCCTGAAGAAGAGTTGGCTGAAGCCATCCTCAAAGCCGAAGAAGAAGCGGCCCGCAACGGCGTCAAACGCGTCTGAGCGATAAGGGAGACATAGCTATGGAATTTATTGCAAACAATATGGCCCCGATCATGTTCGCGGGCCTCATCTGCTTTTTGCTGCTGGGCTTTCCCGTGGCATTCAGTCTGGGTGCCTGCGGCCTGTTTTTTGCCGTTATCGGTATTGAGCTGAACGTCTTGCCCGAAGCGCTGATGCAGGCACTGCCGCTGCGTATCTACGGCATCATGCAAAACGAGACGATGCTGGCCATTCCGTTCTTTACGCTCATGGGGCTGATCCTTGAGCGAAGCGGCATGGCAGAAGACTTGCTCGACACCGTCGGTCAGCTGTTTGGCCCCATCCGCGGTGGTGTGGCGATTGCCGTGATTTTGGTGGGTGCCATGCTGGCAGCTACCACCGGCGTGGTGGCCGCGTCGGTGATCTCGATGGGTCTGATCTCGCTGCCCATCATGCTGCGCTACGGTTATGACCGCCGCATTGCCTCGGGCGTGATTGCGGCCTCAGGCACGCTGGCACAGATCATTCCGCCGTCACTGGTGCTGATCATCTTGGCCGACCAACTGGGCCGCAGCGTGGGTGACCTGTACAAGGGCGCATTCATCCCCGGCTTCATGCTGGTAGGTTTTTACATGCTCTTCATTTTCCTGCTGGCTTTCTTTAAGCCACACATGGTGCCTGCGCTGCCTCCAGAAGCGCGCAGCCTGAAGGAAAAAGACGGCTCTAACGGCCTGACATCGTTGCTGGTACTCACCGTGCTGTGCGTGGGCGTTTCCATTTTTGCTGCGCAGAACATGGCAACCATCCACACCTGGCTCACAGGTGAAGTGGTGGACAAAGTCGCCAAGGACGAAACCATCGTGTTCTCGATGTGCTTTGGTGTGGCGCTTGCTTTTGTGGCTGCATCCATCAACCGCGTAACGGGCCTGGGTCTGCTGTCGCATGTGGCTGAAAAAGTCACTTTTGTACTGATCCCACCGCTGCTGCTGATTTTCCTGGTGCTGGGCACCATCTTTTTGGGCATTGCAACACCTACAGAAGGTGGGGCGATGGGTGCATTGGGCGCCATCATTTTGGCACTCAGCCGCAAGCGTCTGAACTACCAACTGCTGCGCCAGGCACTGGTGGGCACCACCAAGCTGTCGTGCTTTGTGATGTTCATTTTGATCGGTGCCACTATTTTTGGTCTGACGTTCCAGGGTGTCGATGGCCCGCTGTGGGTAGAACACCTGCTGGCAGATCTGCCTGGTGGCCAAGTGGGCTTCCTGATCATCGTGAACATCATGGTGTTCGTGCTGGCGTTCTTCCTGGACTTCTTTGAGCTGTCCTTCATCGTGGTGCCTTTGCTGGCGCCCGTGGCTGACAAGCTGGGCATTGATCTGGTGTGGTTTGGTGTGCTGCTGGCTGTGAACATGCAGACCTCCTTCATGCACCCGCCCTTTGGTTTTGCGCTGTTCTTCCTGCGCTCGGTCGCACCAGACAAGGAATACACCGACAAGCTCACCAAAAAACGTGTGGCACCAGTGACCACTGAGCAAATTTACATGGGGGCCATTCCGTTCCTGTGCATTCAGCTGGTGATGGTGGGCCTGATCATTGCCTTCCCCGGCATTGTCTCCAGCGGCATGGACGAAAAGGTAGATTACGACCTGGACGCCATCCGCGAGCAGATGGAGTCATCGATGCCCGCACCGATCGACTTTGACAATCCGTATATGGAACAAAACGGCAGCAACCCCGGCAGTGAATCGCCAGCAGACGATCCACTGAAGGCAATGCAAGAGGCCATCGGCAAATAAGCACGCCCCCCCTCAAACAAGCCCCTGAGCGCCGCAAGGCCCAGGGGCTTTTTTCTTGAGATGGGAAAATAAAATCATAGCTACTAGCGCTTGCTGTGACTAACTTATGAAGCCTAAAGTATCTTAAAATCAGCTAATTCAAGCGCTGATAGCTCCTGTTTTAAAAAAGTCCTTCTGAATTCCCGCCTTTGTGACAAAGTGCATTCCCACCAGTTCTGTACACTTGTCACCGGGTGCCCGCTGCATACGGCAGTGATGGCAGGTGAATTTTCAGGTGCAGGTCGGGCCGCTTGCATACCCCTAGCGAAAGTCCGTCTGTGCACACCCATGACCCCCAGGGCCAGGCCCCTCTGCACCCGCAATTTCCTGCGCCCAGCGCGCAAATTCCCGCGCTCCAAACAGCCTCCAGCCGCATTGCTTCGCGTTTTTCGCACCTGCTGCACATCGAATCGATGAGTGGCATCGTGCTGATGCTGGCCGCAGCCATCGCCCTTGGCTGGGCCAACTCTCCATGGGCAAGCAGCTACTTCGCCACATGGCACGCACCGCTGGCGTTGACGCTCGGCCCCTGGAGCTGGAGCACGGATTTGCATTTCTTCGTCAACGACGTGCTCATGACCATTTTCTTTTTGGTCGTGGGCATGGAGATTCGGCGTGAAATGCACAACGGTGCCCTTGCCAATCTGCGCCAGGCCAGCCTGCCGGTGATGGCGGCCATTGGCGGCGTGGCCGTACCTGCCTTGATCTATGTGGCTTTTGCTGGCCAAGACCAATTACTGCTCAACGGCTGGGCCATTCCGACAGCCACAGACATTGCGTTTGCCGTCGGCGTACTGGCTCTGCTGGGCAAATCCATTCCCGGCCCTTTGCGCATTTTTTTGCTGGCGCTGGCAATCATTGATGACATTGCTGCCGTACTCATCATTGCGTTCTTTTACTCTGGCGGGCTGGACTACAGCGGTTTTGCAGTGGCCTTTGCAGGTTTGGCACTGGTGGTGCTGTTCAACCGCATGGGCATTGCATCAGCCTGGGCCTATGCACTGCCAGGTGCTGTGCTCTGGCTGGGTTTGCTGCAAACCGGTGCCCACCCGACACTGGCCGGCGTGGTACTGGGCTTGATGACACCTGTGGCCATGCGCCCTGCGCAGCGCCACCATCTGGAAGTGGCGCAACAGGCTCTTACGCGCATCCGCCTGCAAGCGCAGCAGGGCCAGTTTGAGGCCGATGTACTGCACCAGGAACTGCGCATTGCCTCTGCAGCCCAGCGTGACTTGCTGCCCCCGGTATTTCGTCTGCCCATGATGCTGCACCCCTGGGTGGCCTTTGGTGTCATGCCCGTCTTTGCGCTGGCCAACGCTGGCGTGCAATTTGGCGGTGTCGATTTATCAGCCGCTGGCCCGCAGACTGCCGCCTTGGGCATTCTGGTAGCGCTGGTCATTGGCAAACCTGTGGGTGTGTTTCTGGCCACATTCTTGGCTGTCAAAACAGGGCTATGCAGTTTGCCGCAAGGCGTGAACTGGGCAGGGGTTGTGCTGGTGGGCTTGCTGGCAGGCATCGGTTTCACCATGGCCATTTTTGTGGGCGGACTGGCTTTCTCTGATGCAGCGCTGCTGGGCGCAGCCAAGATGGGTATCTTGGGGGCCTCGGCCACAGCAGCCGTACTGGGTTTGATCTACGGCTTTATGGTGCGCCACAAACTGGCGCTTTGATCCCTGCCATTGCCACACACAAAAAAGCCGGAGCGCCTTGCAGCCTCCGGCTTTTTTTGTGTCGCCCTTAACCGAGCGCTTTACTCATGGCGCAGTGCTTCAATCGGATCCAGCTGCGCAGCCCGGCGCGCGGGGAAGTAGCCAAACACCACACCGATTGCGGCAGAAAACACAAAGGACAGCGCATTCACCATCGGGTTAAAGATGAAGGGCACCTGCATTACCTGCGCCAGCCCCACAGAAGCCACGGCAGCAATCGCAATCCCAATCAAGCCCCCCAGCGCAGCCAGCACCACCGCTTCAATCAAAAACTGCAGCAGCACCTCACGCTCCAGTGCACCAATCGCCAGGCGCAAGCCAATCTCCCGGGTGCGCTCTGTCACGCTCACCAGCATGATGTTCATGATGCCAATACCGCCCACCAGCAAGCTCACTGCTGCCACAGCCCCCAGCAAGGTGGTCATGACCTTGGTGGTGCCCGCCATGGTGTCGGCCAGCTGCTTGGTATCCAGCACATTGAAGTTGTCTTCATCGGTAGGGGCCAGCTTGCGCAGCTCACGCAGCAAATCGCGCAGGCTGGTTTTGACGCGCTCAGGGTCGCTGTCATCGGCCATGGACACCAGCAAGGTGCTGACACGGGTGTTGCCAGTGACACGGCGCTGCAAAGTCTTCAGGGGAATCAAGACCTGGTCGTCCTGATCGTTACCAAAAGCGCCCTGGCCTTTGGATTCCAGCACGCCGATGATGGTGCAAGAAAACGCTTTGACGCGCAGCGCACGCCCCAGAACGTCAGCCGAGCTTTGGAACAGCTCGCGGTGCAAGGTTGAGCCAATCACGCACACCGAAGCGCCTGCACGCAGCTCCTCATCGGTGAACGCACGGCCTTGTGACAGCTTCCAGTTGCCCGTTTTAAACCACTCGTTGTTGCTCCCAATCACAGTGGACGACCAGTTGCGCCCATCCGCCACCAGCGTTACGCTGGAGCGTGCTTCAGGGGCAACTGCGGCAATACCGCCAATTTGCTGCTCAATCGCCAGCGCATCCGTATCTTTGAAAGCTGGCGCCGGTGCTGCGCCAGGCCCCATGCGCATGCCCGCACGAATCTGCAGCAAGTTGGTGCCCAGACCCTGAATTTGTGTCTGCACTGCCACGGTCGCGCCGTTGCCCAAAGTGACCATGGTGATCACTGCACTGACGCCAATCACAATGCCCAAAATGGTCAAAAAAGAGCGCAGCAGGTTGCGACGAATGGAGCGCAGCGCCAGCAAGATGGTGTTGCCAAACATCAGGCGCCCTCCCCATTCACAGCTTCAGTAGATGCTGTTTTTTGTCGCAGCATCATCGGTTCATTGCGCATATCGGTATCTAGCAAACCATCTTTGAAGCGCACAATGCGCCGCGCGTAAGCGGCCATTTCTGGCTCGTGCGTCACCATCAGCACCGTAATGCCTTGCTCATGGTTCAGCTTCCACAGCAGCTCCATGATTTCTTCACTGCGCTGCGTATCCAGATTACCTGTAGGTTCATCGGCCAGCAGCACCACGGGATTGCTCACAATGGCACGTGCAATCGCCACACGCTGCTGTTGACCACCCGAAAGCTCAGACGGAGTATGGTGCTCCCAACCCTTTAAACCGACGGCATCCAGTGCCCTGGCGGCGGCGGCATGGCGCTGTGTCGCGGTTTCCCCGCGATACAGCAGTGGCAGCTCCACATTCTCTTGCGCTGTAGTGCGCGGCAGCAGGTGAAAGCCCTGAAACACAAAGCCAAAGTAGCGGCGGCGCAGGCGGGCGCGCTCGTCACGGTCCAAGTCTTCGACATGCACGCCTTTGAACAGGTATTCACCAGAGGTGGGTCTGTCCAGACACCCCAGCGTGTTCATGGCGGTGGACTTGCCTGAGCCACTGGGTCCCATGATGGCCACAAAGTCACCCTGATCAATGTCCAGATCAAAGCCCTTGAGTGCCTTGAATGCCAACCCGCCTTCACCGTAGACCTTGACGATGTTGCGAAGCCGGATCAGCGGCATGCCACCGCTGTCTTGCGTTGGCGCTTGTGTCATCGCGCTGCTCCGCTGCGCTGATCGGTAATGACCTGGGCACCTTCAGTCAGCTTGTCACTTTCCACTTCAGTGATACGACCGTCGCTGATACCCGTTTTCACCTGCACCGCAACTGGTGCTCCGCCATCCAGCACCCAGACATAGCGTGTCTGGCCCACGCCCAGTGCCTGGCTGCCACCAACGCCCCGGCTCGATCGCATCCGCTGAGGCATCAGCTGCCCCATGATGCCGCCACTGCTGGCACCCGGTGCTGCACCCGGGCCACCCTGACCTTGTGGACGTGGCCCACGCTCCCCAGCAGCACCCGCAGGCGCGCCAGGAACAGCTGGAGCCTGCATGCCTACGGGCGTAAAGCGCAAGGCAGCATTGGGCACCAGGATCACATCTTTGCGTTCGCTTGAGCGGATGGTAGAAGAGGCTGTCATGCCAGGGCGCAGCGACAAGTCTTCGTTGTGTACTTCCAGCCGCGCCAGATAAGTCACCACGTTGTCAGTCTTGGTAGAGCCATAGTCGACACGGGTGACCTTGGCTGGATAGGTGCGCGATGGGTGCGCACTCACAGTGAAACTTGCACGCTGACCGGCCTGAACCTGCCCGATATCGGCCTCATCCACAGAGACTTCCAGACGCAGCTTCTTCAAGTCTTCAGCCACAGTAAACAAAGTCACCGCTTGCAAGGAAGCAGCCACCGCGTTACCTGGGTCTACCGTGCGCGTGAGAATCACACCATCAATCGGGGACTTGATGGACGCTTTGGACAAATTGGTTTCATCCGTTTTCAGCGCCGCCCGGGCATCATCTACAGAAGCACGCGCAGCCGCTTCGTCCGCAATCGCGCGCTCTACCGTGGCTTGCCCTGCATCCATCTCTGCGGCGGAAGGTACTTTCCCCCCAGAGATGCGGTGCACCTCTTGCAACCGTGCAAAGTTAGAGCGCGACTCTTTGAGCGTTGCCTGCGACTGCTGCAAACGGGCTTGCGCTGACATCACCGAAGCTTTGGAACGATTGAGCTGCGCTTGCAGTTTGTCAGTATCCAGCTCCACCAGCACCTGGCCTTTTTTGACGGCATCGTTCACGTCCACCAGTACGTTGCGCACCGTGCCCGACAGCTCCGAGCCTACATTCACTGTGCGCGTGGGCTGCAACGTGCCGTTGGCAAGCACGGTCAAGGACAAATCACCACGCTTGACCGCTTCCGTCACATACACCGGCTTGGCATTGGCCTTTTGCTGCTGCTGCCAGTACAGGTAAGCGCCTGCAGCACCGGCCACAGCCACAACACCGATCCACAAAGTGGGACTTTGCCACCAGCGACGTGTCAATCCATCGCCTAAAAGTTCTTGCACGTCTTTGGAGGTGCTTTCGGATTTTTTCTTGCTCATTGTTGATTCCGTTGATTCTTTTTAGGGCTGAGTCGATACTGGGCTCAATACTTGGCCATCTATTGCCAGCGGCTGCCAGCCGCCGCCCAGCGCCTTGTAAAGGCGTACGTAGTCGGTACTGATAGCTGCTTGCGCAGTCGCCACACTGTCTTGTGAAGACAGCAACGTGCGCTGGGTATCCAGCACTGTTTGAAAATCCACCAGACCACTGCTGTAACGCTGATTGGCCAGCAGTTGCGCATTGCGCGCAGCTTCTTGTGCCACCTGCAATTGCACAACGCGCTCTTTGTCGCCTTGCAACTGCACCAGCGCGTCTTCCACTTCCTGCAGTGCCGTCAGCACCGTGGCGCGGTAGTTAATGCGCGCAATCTCTACAGCCGCCTGGCGCTCTTGCACACGTGCACTGTTGGCACCTCCATCAAACAAGGTTTGCGACAGGCTGGACGCAATGCTGGTTGCGAGCGTGGCACCACTGGTGCCCAGCGCGGCAAATGTTGCAGCACTCAAACCCAGGGAGCCAGACAAGCGCAAGCTCGGGAAATTTGCACGCTCTTGGGCTGACAGGTTGGCCACCGCAGCAATCATTTTTTGCTCCTGCACCCGCACGTCAGGGCGTTGACGCAGCGTGTCTGCAGGCAATGTCATGGCCAGATTTTCAGGGGCTACCGGCAAAGGTTTGGCTTCGCGCAATGCGGACTCGAGCGCGGCAGGTACCTGCCCCGTCAAGATGGCAAGGGCATGGCCTGTTTGCGCCAGCGATGCTTGCAAAGAAGGAATCTGCGCAGCCGTTTGCGCCGTGGATGAGCGCGCCTGCTCTGAATCCAGCGAAGTCGCCAGCCCCGCCTGCACACGCCACTCCGTGATTTGCTGGTTCTCGCGCTGAATACCCAGGTTGTCTTGCGCAATACGCAGCCGGTTTTGCAGACTGCGCAATTGAATGTAGTTTTGGGCAACTTCAGCCGCCAGCGCGACATGCGCACCTTCCAGTGTGGCCAAGGCGGCTGCTACGTTCGCCTCTCCTGCCTTCACCGCATTGGCTTGCATGCCCCAAAGATCGGGCTCCCAGCTGGCATCAATACCTGCACTGAAACTGTTGCTGGCAGAACTTGGCTCGCGCTTGCTGCGGTTACCGCCAGCGCTGGCACTGGCACTGGGCAGCCGATTCGCCTCACTCAGGTTGAGTTGAGCGCGGGCTTGCCGCAAAGATGCCTGTGCAGTCTGCACACTGGGGTTCGCTTGCAATGCCTGCTCGATCAACCCGCTCATTTGCACATCGCCAAAGCGTTGCCACCAGCGGCTCAAGTCCTCAGGGGTTGACGATTGGAGCTGCGCCGCAGTGCTGCGCCACTGCTCGGGCACGGCAACTGATTCACTTTGCCCAGCAAACTGTGAAGTATGGCTACAACCTGCAGCCATCACCGCACAGGCCAATGCCAAAGGCAGTGCCCACGTGCGCGGTGGCCGGTTGGGAGAAAAGATGGTGGTTTTTTTCTGCATGCTGAGAAAGCAATAAAGCGTAATGGCTTGTTTCTAACCGCGATTGTGCAGAGCCTATGTACGGCCACAGCAAAAGCCACGTGAAGCTTTGGTAAAGCAAAGCCCAAAGAGCCGCGAGGCCCAAAGAAAAAGCCCTCATCAGAGGGCTCGTTCGGTGACATAACGCCATTTAAGCAGCATTGTCTGCGGGCTCTGCGATGGCATCAAGCGGCCAGCGGGGCTTCACATCGAACGCATAGGTCTTACTGGGTTGCTGTTGGCACGCCTGCACGCGCATGGCCGCAGCCATGGCAATCATGGCGCCATTGTCGGTGCACAAATGCAGCTCAGGGTAGTGCACACGAATTTTGCGTTTGGCGCACTCTGCATTCAACTGTTCGCGCAACAGCTTGTTGGCACCCACCCCACCAGCCACCACGACACGGGTCATGCCGGTTTGTTTGAGTGCATTGATGGTTTTTTTAACCAGCACATCCACAATGGCAGCCTGGGTGCTGGCAGCCAAATCTGCCTTGCGAGCTTCCAGCTCATCACCCAGTTTTTTGGCCTGCGTCAGCACAGCAGTTTTCAAGCCAGCAAACGAAAAATCCAAATCGCCACTGTGCAGCAAGGGGCGTGGCAGCTTAAAGGCTTGTGGATCACCACTTTCAGCCAGCTTGGACAAAATAGGCCCCCCCGGGTATGGCAGCCCCATCACCTTGGCCGACTTGTCAAAAGCTTCTCCGGCTGCATCGTCAATCGTTTCACCCAAAATTTCGTAGCTGCCCACCCTGTTCACACGCATCAGCTGTGAATGTCCTCCCGACACCAGCAGAGCGATAAAGGGGAACTCTGGCGGGTCTTCACTCAAAAATGGAGAGAGCAAATGCCCTTCCAGGTGGTGCACGCCCAGCACGGGCTTGTCCAGCGCTGCGGCCAAAGCGCAGGCCACCCCTGCCCCTACCAGCAAAGCGCCGGCCAAGCCGGGCCCCCGCGTGAACGACACCACATCAATGTCTTGCAGGGTTTTGCCTGCATCTTCCAAGACCTGCTTGGTCAGCGGCAGAACACGGCGAATATGGTCTCGACTGGCCAGCTCAGGCACAACACCGCCATACGCCCGGTGCATATCAATTTGGCTGTGCAATGCATGCGAGAGCAAAGTGGGCACGCCACCGTCTTGCGGCATGTGGACCAAGGCCACACCCGTTTCATCGCACGAAGATTCAATACCCAAGATCAGCTGACTCATAACTCGCAAGTGTAGAACTGCCGCCCATTCAAAGCATGGTCTTGCGATCAATGGCCTTGTGCTGCAGGCAAGAAAAAAGCACCCACAGGTGCTTTTTCTGAAGCCATATGTGGTTCAACGGCGGCCACTCAAGAAGCTGCCACCCAGCTTGAACAGATCGCCCACATCCAGCTTGCCATCGCCATTTTGGTCCAGCAAACTGCCAAGCAAATCACCACCCAGACCGCCTTGCTGCTGCACTTGCGTGCGTTCTTGCTCCAAGGTTTTCCCCAGGCTGCTGGCATCCATACCGCCAGCCTTGACGCGATTGGCAAGGAATGCCATCACGATAGGGGCCAGCATCGCCAGAAGCTGACCAGCGTTATTGCCTAAACCAGTGGCCTGACCCAGTCCACTTTCAGCAGTTTGGCGGTTGCCACCAAAAATATGTCCCAGAATGGCTGCGCCATCACCCAAAGGATTGCTGGCGGCGCTGCCCGCAGGCGACTGACCTCCTCCCAGCATTGACCCTAGCAAGCCTCCCAGATCCCCAAAACCCTGGGGCATGGCGCTGCCGTGGTCACGCTGCAAAGCACCGAACAAATCTGCAGCGCCTTGGGGCTTGGCTGCGTTATTGCCCAATGCGCCCAGCAACAGGGGTAGCGCCGTCTCCACCGCAGATTGCATTTGCTGGCTATTGGCTCCCAGTTGTTGCGCCATTTGCTGCATGGGCGCACCTTGCAACTGAGCCATCAAATCGGACACCAAAGATTGCTGCTGGTTCATTACTTACTCCTAGATTTCGGTCTTGCAACACACAATATGCTGCGCAGTATGCGGTGGTCTGCAGCCCTTGCTGAGCCCTTGTATGCAAATCGAGCCAATGCCTGACATCGCCAACTTTAGACACAAGCATTGCACTGACAACGCACGTCATTTTCATATAACAAATAGATATAAAAATTCATTCAGAATGTCAAAAATACTTTTATAGATACCCATGAGCACCATTCAGCAATATCTCAAAGAAATCGGGCGCGGCAAAGACGGCGCACGCGCACTTTCGCGCGCGCAAGCCTGCGAACTTTTGGGTTGGGTGCTGGATGGACAAGCGCAGCCACTACAAGTGGGTGCGTTTTGTCTGGCAATGCGCATCAAGGGCGAAACAGCGCAAGAGATGGCCGGGTTCATGGATGCCGTGCACGCACGCCTGCCACGCAGCGCTGCAGGCGTCTCACCAGTGGTCGTGCTTCCTAGCTACAACGGAGCACGGCGTCTGCCCGTGCTCACGCCATTGCTGGCATTGCTTCTGATACGCGAAGGTTTGCCCGTACTTTTGCACGGCAGCACCACAGAACGCAGCCGAGTGACGGCAGCGCAAGTGCTCGAGCAGTTAAAGCACACGCCAGCCACGACCCTGACCACACCCCAACCCGGCGAACTGATCAGCATACATACACGCGCTTTGCTGCCTGGCTTGGCCGATTTGCTGGATGCCCGCGCTACCATCGGCTTACGCAACCCTGCGCACAGCCTGGTCAAACACATGAATCCACTGGCTGCCAGCGGCACCGTCAGCTTGGTGGTTGGCTGCTACACGCATCCGGAATACAGCATCAGCATGGAGCAAACCCACGCTGAGGCTGGCAGCCATGCTCTGCTGCTGCGCGGCATGGAAGGCGAGCCGGTGGCTGATCCTCGCCGCCAGCCCATGATGCGCGGCATCTTGCACGGAAAAACCTTGCTGACACTGAGCAACGAAGGTGGCTCTGTGCCTGTACCGCCGGAGCTGCCATCTGGTCTGGATGCAGCCGCTACTGCTGCCTATACGCGAGAAGTACTCCATGGTGAGCGGCCAGTTCCTGCGCCGATTGCCACCCAAGTGCAGGTCATTGTTGATCTGCACCGCCAACTGACGGCCCATGCGGCCACTACAGGAGCGCAAGCATGAACGCCAGCGCACACTCCAAACATGGTTCCTGCACCCTGGTGGGTGCAGGCCCGGGTGACCCAGAGCTGCTGACCATCAAAGCATGGAAAGCCATTCAATCCGCCACGGTGCTGCTGGTGGACGACTTGGTCTCGCAAGACATTGTGGACTTTGCTTCCCCCCAGGCGCGCATCATTTATGTCGGCAAACGCGGTGGCTGCAAGAGCACGCCGCAGGCTTTTATTGAAAAGCTGATGGAAACCGAAGTGCGCCAAGGCGAGCATGTTGTGCGCCTCAAGGGGGGTGACCCTTTCATCTTTGGCCGTGGTGGTGAAGAGGTGGAGCACCTGCGCGCAGCGGGCATTGAGGTGCAAGTCGTCAATGGCATCACTGCTGGTCTGGCTGGCCTGACCAGCTTGGGCGCGCCGCTGACTCATCGTGCGCATGCCCATGGCGTCGTTTTTATTACCGGCCACGCCAAACCCGGCGACACGGGCACCGACTGGCGCGCTTTGGCGGCTACCGCGCAAGCTGCCAAGCTGACGGTCGTGATTTACATGGGTGTCAGCTCTGTAGAACACATCACAGCTGAGCTGCAAGCAGGCGGGCTACCCGCCAACATGCCTGCCGCCATCATTCAGCATGCCAGTTTGCCCCATCAGCGCCATGCCATCACCACCTTGCACGAACTGGCTGCAACGCTGCATACAGAAAATCTGGCCAGCCCCAGTGTTCTGGTGATTGGCGATGTGGTGCAAGGCGTTGCAGCCTGGGCACAACAACCGGCCATGCCAAATACACGACAGGCAATTTTCTAAATACATAGCTACTAACGCTTTATACATAAGCGTTAGAGCCATATTCCATTAAAACAAGGGCTGCAACGTCCACCACCGTTGCAGCCCTTGCCATATGCCTGTGATAAGCAGGCACATGTTCGAGAACACCGACTTAGCTGCCACTTAGGTGCCAATTACGCCGCCGTCATCTTTGGTGATGACCACTGTGGCCGAGCGCGGAATGGTGCTGCCACCACCGGGCCAGTGGCTATCGCCCTCTTCGCCAGGATGCTGGATGTTGATGAACATGGTCTTATGGTCTGGCGTGAACGTAATGCCCGTCACCTCGGCCTCTTTGGGGCCGACAAAGAAACGACGAATCTCTTTGGTCACCGGGTCTGCGCACAACATCTGGTTATTACCCTGACCGGCATAGTCCCCCTGGTTGCTGTACTTGCCATCGGTCTGAATCCACAGGCGGCCATCGGCATCAAAAGCCAGGCCATCTGGGCTATTGAAAGTGTTGTCAGCCGTGATGTTGGCTGAGCCAGCACGCAAGTCTTTGCGTTCGGTATGCACAGTGGGGTTGCCTGCCAGTACAAAAATATCCCATTCAAACGTGGTCGCTGCTGCATCGCCTCCAGCTTCGCGCCAGCGCACAATCTGACCGTATACATTCTTGGCACGCGGATTGGCCTCATCTGCCACGGTGCGGCTGGTGTTGTTGGTCAGCGTGACGTACACCTCACCCGTCTTGGGATGCACGCTCACCCACTCTGGGCGGTCCATCTTGGTGGCACCCACCACGTCACCGGCCATGCGTGCATGCACCAGCACCGCGGCCTGATTGGCAAAGCTGCTATCAGCCTGCAGCTTGGGATTGGCCTGCTTGTCCAGCAGCAGCCACTCACCCGTACCCGCAAAATCCCCCACAGCCTTGCCCGCGTCAAAACGTGCCACGTACAGCTTGCCCTTGTCCAGCAACTGGCTGTTATCACCACCCTTGGTGTACTTGCCATCCGAGACAAATTTGTAGATGTAGTCGTTGACCTGATCGTCGCCCATGTAGACCACTGCGCGGCCATCCTTGGTCAAGGCAAAGGCAGCATTCTCGTGCTTGAAGCGGCCTAGCGCAGTGCGTTTTTGCGCAATGCTGCCGGGGTTGAAAGGATCGATCTCCACAATCCAGCCAAAGCGATTGGATTCGTTGGGTTCCTTGGCGTAGTCAAAGCGTGCCTCGTGTTTTTCCCACTGAAAGGTGCTTCCCTTGGCCGACAGGCCATAGCGCTTTTGCGCGGCGTTGCGGCGGTCTTCAGCACCGCTGGTGCCAAAGTAGTTGTTGAAGTTTTCTTCACACGTCAGGTAAGTACCCCAAGGCGTAAAGCCATTGCCACAATTGTTGAACGTGCCTTGTGCACGGCGGCCTGAAGGGTCGCCCTTGGTCTGCAGCAAAGCATCGCCAGCGGCCGGGCCTGTCATTTCCATGGCCGAAAACGCGGTGATGCGGCGGTGGTAGGCACTGCCTTTGACCAAGTCCCACTGGCCTTTGGCATTTTTTTGAATGTGGATGACCGACACCCCGTGCGCATTCATAGACTTGTGCACGTTGTCTTTGCTCCACGTCTTGCGCACATCCGCGCCCTTGCTGCCAAACAGCCAGACATAGGCGCCCGTCTTTTCGTCCACGGTGCAGTACTCGTGGTTCATTACCAGCAGGCCTTCATCGTTCTTGCCATTCAGGGCAAAGAAATGAATACCGTCGTGGTTGTCGCCCACCTGCAAGGCCTGTGTGGCGGCATCTTCGCTGCCGTCACCCTTGAAATTGGGGGCACCATCAATCAACGGTGTGCCCCAAGGAGCCAGTACGCTGGCGGTGTAGCCGGGGGCAATTTGCAGGCTGTCGCTGGTCGAAATGGGAATGGCTTTGAAGCCCATCAACGGTTTGCCGCTGCCATGGCTGGCGGACGTGGCACAACCGGCCAGCCCCCCACCTAAACCCAGAAACATGGCTGCAGTAAGGCCCGTGCCACTGCGCAAGAAACCCCGGCGCGATACAGCACTGTCCACAACAGTCTGAAATTCAGCGTTGGCGCTCAGGTTGGTCGAAATGTCTTCGCTGTCAATGTGGGCAGCTGGGCTGTTCATGCGTGGCTTTCCTTGAATGTGCAGGTGTGGCAATGCCTCGCATTCTTGGAAAAACTTGTGACAACGCCATGAACAAAACGTGTCAGATTGATGACGTTCATCGCGCGCAGCCCACACCTTGGGCTGCGCATAGCAAAAGAATCAGTGGCTGATGGGTTGAGAAGCCGGGTTGCGCGTTTGTGCAAAGCGTTGAGCCACTTCCTTGCGCATTTCTTTGCGAATCAACGCAGCGTGCCAGCGGCGTTTTTGATCGTCAGACTCGGGCTGCAGTGGCGGCACTGACACAGGTTTGCGATCATCGTCCACCGACACCATGGTGAAAAAGCAGCTGTTCACATGCCGCACCACTTGGCCACGGATGTCTTCCGCAATCACCTTGATGCCAATTTCCATGGACGAAGTGCCGGTGTAGTTCACGCTCGCCAGGAACGTCACCAGCTCTCCCACGTGAATGGGTTGCAAAAACATCACTTGGTCCACGCTCAGCGTGACGCAATAGCGCCCTGCATAACGGCTGGCACAGGCGTATGCCACTTCGTCCAATTTTTTCAGAATGGCGCCCCCGTGCACATTGCCGGAAAAGTTGGCCATATCGGGGGTCATCAGCACGGTCATGCTGAGCTGGTGGGCAGGCAAATTCATGAGGGGCAATTGTAGGAATCGACAGCCAATTAAGCACGATGTGTGCCGGGCAACCCGCAGCTACCACGGGGCTTGGCCCCTTGACTACACTGCCGTCACAGCCCGCGTGTACTGCGGGCTGCTGTTTTTTCAGCCGCCACTTTGTCCTATGACCGAAAACACCATCGCTTCTTCGCCCTCTTCTTACGACGCCGTCATCATCGGCGCAGGGGCTGCGGGCCTGTTTTGCGCAGCACAGGCCGGGCAGTTGGGACTCAAGGTGCTTTTGATCGATCATGCCGAAAAAGTGGCTGAAAAAATCCGCATCTCCGGTGGAGGGCGCTGCAATTTCACCAACCGTGATCTGGATGTTCGAGCCCCGCACAAGCACTACGTGGGCCAGAACCCGCAGTTTTGCCGCTCTGCCCTGTCACGTTACACGCCTGCAGACTTTATTGCCCTGCTCGACAAACACGGCATTGCCTACGAAGAAAAACACAAGGGGCAGCTGTTTGCACAGCGCTCTGCGGAAGACATCATCCGCATGCTGCTGGCCGAATGCGCAGCCGGTGGCGTAGAGCACTGGCAGCCCTGCAGTGTGAAAAAAGTTACGTTTTCAGCCTCTAACGCTGATACAGCCAGCGCGGGCAGCTATGCCATTCAGACCGACCGTGGCACGGTCACGGCCCCACGTTTGGTGATTGCCACCGGGGGCCTGTCCATCCCCAAAATTGGTGCTACCGATTTTGGCTATCGCATCGCTCAGCAGTTCAAACTGCCCCTGATTGAACGCCGTGCGGGCTTGGTACCACTGACATTTGATGGCGATGCTTGGAAGCCGTATGCACAACTGGCAGGTTTGGCCCTGCCCGTTGAAATCAGCACCGGCAGCAAAAAAGAACGCATGAGCTTTCATGAAGACCTGCTGTTCACCCACCGCGGCCTGTCAGGCCCGGCTGTGCTGCAAATTTCAAGCTACTGGAAAGACGACACACCGCTGCACATCAACCTGCTGCCAGGCATCGACATGGCCGAGGTGCTGCAGCAAGCCAAAGCCCGCTCCCGCAAGCTGGTAGCCAACGAACTGGCTGCCCACATGCCAACCCGTCTGGCCGACGCCTGGACCAGCCAGCAGCCCGAACTTCAGCGCCCCATCAATGAAGCCAGTGACAAAGCGCTGACCAAACTGGCCGAGCAGTTGTCGCGCTGGGAAATCACCCCCAATGGCTCCGAGGGCTACAAAAAAGCCGAAGTCACTCTGGGGGGCGTGGATACAAAAGCGTTGTCACAGCAGACCATGGAGGCCAAAAACCAGCCCGGGCTGTATTGCATTGGCGAGGTCGTGGACATCACCGGCTGGCTGGGTGGTTACAACTTTCAGTGGGCATGGGCCAGTGCATTTGCCTGCGCACAAGCCATGGCGCAACAACCTGCACAAGCGATGTGAAAGGCCTTTGCTGGGCCATTACGCGCACCCAGCCCTGAACCCTTTGCAAAATCCGCTACAATGCTCGACTTTGCTGGCAATACCCCGTCGGCCATACTAGTTAATAGAGACGGGGAACAACCGCTGCACATGGCTCTTAGGCCCGATCTCCCAAGAACCCGCTGTCAGCACAGATATCTGGAAATTGAATGACTACCATCCGCGTCAAAGAAAACGAACCCTATGAAGTTGCCCTGCGCCGCTTCAAGCGCACCATCGAAAAGCTGGGCCTGCTGACAGACCTGCGCGCTCGTGAATTTTACGAAAAGCCTACAGCTGAACGTAAGCGCAAGAAGGCTGCTGCCGTCAAGCGTCACTACAAGCGCGTGCGCAGCATGCAACTGCCTAAGAAGATGTATTAATCTTCCAAGGTTAGGATTCGTCGGCCCTTAAAAGCCGCAAACCCGCGCTAGGGACGCCAAGCGCGGGTTTTTTGTTTTCTGGCCACTGCAATCGTGCAGTGACCTTCCACTGAAGGAGTTCGCCATGAGCCTCAAGGCCCAAATTACCGAAGACATGAAGACCGCCATGCGTGCCAAAGACAGCGCACGCCTGGGCACGATTCGCCTGCTGCAAGCAGCGATCAAACAAAAGGAAGTGGACGAGCGCATCGAGCTCGATGACGCAGCCGTGATTGCCATCGTCGACAAACTGATCAAGCAGCGCAAAGACTCCATCACCGCGTTTGAAACCGCCAACCGCACCGATCTGGCTGACATCGAAAAAGCCGAGATGGAAGTACTCAAGGCCTATCTGCCTGAGCGCATGTCTGAAGCCGAAGTGACCGCCGCCGTCCAGGCTATCGTGGCCGAAGTCGGCGCAACCGGCCCTGGCGACATGGGTAAGGTGATGGGCGCCGTAAAGTCCAAGCTGTCGGGCAAAGCCGACATGGGACTGGTGTCTGCCGCCGTCAAGGCTGCATTGACCAAATAAGGTCTGATCGCTAGCCAAAAGAGCGCCTTCATGGCGCTCTTTTTGTTTACGGACACCGTTGACGTGATTTTGTTCAATGCCTCACGGCAATGGCTACCTGAGTGTGCATGCGAAATGGCGGCCAGCGATCCATCGGCCAACTGCATGGAATAAATACACCCCAAGCGGCGCAATGCTCTGTGGAGGCACTACGCACTGCTCAACTCCATGTGCTGCCACATCGATGTATGAAGAACTCCACCTATGCCCCCCGCAAGAGCATCAGGTATCAGACTTTATGGACCGCCGCTGCCACTCCCAGGCCCTGAAAGTGGGCGTGCAAAAACTCCACCGCCACGCGCACCTTGGTCGATCGGTTAAGGCGCGTGGGGTAGACGGCCCATATATTGGCTTGCTGACTCCAACCAGGCAGCACCTGTACCAGCCGCCCACTCTCCAGCTGCGGCTGCACATCCCAGACCGAGCGCAAAATAATGCCATGCCCATCTATGGCCCATTGCGTCGCCATCTCGCCGTTATTGGTCTGTAGTTGCCCGGTCACCTTCACCGTGCGGTCTTGTACACCTGCGCGCAGCCGCCACACGCCGAACGGATGATCGCGCTCCTTGATAACCAGGCAGTTATGCGCTGGCAGCTCATCCGGGTTGCCCGGCGCGCCCCTGCTCGCCAGATAGCTGGGTGCAGCGCACAACACACGGTGGTTACTGGCTAGTCGCCGTGCAATCAGATGCGGCGCAATCTCATCGCCCACGCACACATCCAGGTCAAAGCCTTCTGCGGCCACATCCACCAGCCTGTCAAACACTTCCAGCCGCACCTGCAAAGCTGGATAACGCAGCGCCAGCTGTGAAAACACAGGCGCCACTACGTTGCGCCCAAAACCAAAACTGCTGCTGACACGCAGCAGGCCACGCGGTTCACGGGGCGTGATTTGGGCTTCTTGCAGCAGGTGCTCCATGTCGTCCAGAATGCGCAGCGCCCAATGAAAGATGCGCTCACCCTCTTCCGTCACCGCCACACGACGCGTCGTACGGTGCAGCAGCTTGACGCCCAAGTCTGCCTCCAGCAAACGCATGCGTTTACTGACGTACGCAGGCGATGCCTCCAAGGCCGCAGCCGCAGCCGCAAAGCTGGATTTGCGCACCACAGTGATGAATACACGCAGGTCATCGGGGGCTGGCATTTTGTGCACGATATGTAGGCAATCAAGGCTGAAACGCTGCATTCTATGCAGCTGCGCACGCCCACATCCCCACAAGCGGCCTGTCCAACTTGCCATATCCTCGCCTTGAACACCAAAATGCCCCCCAGCGCACTGCCTGCGCTGCACCTCACCGGCCATCTTCTCGCTCGCAAAGGATGAACCTCATGGATATTTCTCGTCGCGACTGTCTACTCTGGGGCACAGGACTGGCGTCCACCGCTGTGCTGGGCGCATGCACCGCACCTGCACCAGCTGCCAATACCATTCGAGCTGGCTATTACCACCACCAAGTGGGCAAGGCCCGGGTCACCGCTGTGAGCGACGGGGTGACCCGGCGGGCACTCGATGCAGGCTTTGTCAAGAATGCGCCGCTAGAGCAGGTGCAGGCAGCATTGCAAGCAGCTGGCCTGCCTACCACCCACATTGATGTGCCTTACACATGCTTTGTGGTGGAGCTGGATGGCAAACGCTACTTGCTAGATACCGGCTTTGCAGACAACGGCGCACCCGGCACTGGCTTACTGCACACGCACATGCGCGCTGCAGGCATAGAGCCAGCAAGCCTGGACGCCATCGTCATCAGCCACATGCATGGCGACCACATTAACGGCTTGCGCCGTAAAGATGGCAGTTTGGTTTACCCCAAAACAACCGTGTGGATTCCCCAACCTGAAATGGCGTTCTGGATGGACGACGCCCGCATGCAGCAGACACCCGAAGCGGCACGCGGAGGATTTATGGCCGTACGCCGGGTGTTCAAAGACTACCCACCCGAGCTGATCAAGCTATTTGTACCGGGCTCTCACCTCACCCCGGGACTTGAAACTGTGCCCGCCTTTGGGCACTCGCCGGGACACACGGCCATTGCCGTACGTTCTGGCAGCGATCGCTTCACTTTCATTGGCGATGTGGCGCATTACCCTGCGCTGTTTGTGCGTCACCCGGACTGGCAGGTGCAGTTCGATATGAACCCGGAGCAGGCCCGTACCACGCGGCATGCCTTACTGAGTCGCCTGGCACAAGATCGCAGCTTGGTTGGGGGCTACCACTTTCCACTGCCCTCGATTGGCCACATTCAGCAGGCAGGCAATGGCTACAGCTGGGTAGCGAAATAACCCTCTCTGAAGCCAGCAGCCCCGTGCAAGTCTATGGGCAGCCGGGGCTTTCTTCATGCCACTTTAGACACACAACGTAAACAATCAAACCACAGTCAGCACCTTGAACACACGTGCGGTGTGTGAACAATGCACCTATCTGAAATAGTGAGAAAGATGTGTGATGTCTACAGTCAAGAAAATTGCAGTGATCGCCGGTGACGGTATTGGCAAAGAGGTCATGCCTGAAGGGCTGCGTGCGCTGCAAGCTGCAGGCCAACGCTTTAACCTGCCGCTGGAGTTTCACCACTTCGATTGGGCGCATTGTGATTACTACGCCGAGCATGGCCAGATGATGCCCGACGACTGGAAGGCACAGCTGTCAGGTATGGACGCCATCTTCTTCGGCGCAGTGGGCTGGCCCGCCACCGTGCCTGACCACATCTCGCTGTGGGGCTCGCTGCTCAAATTCCGCCGCGAGTTTGATCAGTACATCAACCTGCGCCCGGTGCGCCTGTTTGAAGGCGTGCCCTGCCCGCTGGCTGGCCGCAAGCCCGGCGACATCGACTACTACGTGGTGCGTGAGAACACCGAGGGCGAATACACCGCGCTGGGCGGCATCATGTTTGAAGGCACGGACCGCGAAATCTGCATTCAGGAGTCGGTTTATTCCCGCAAGGGTGCAGACCGCCTGCTGAAATACGCTTTCGATCTGGCACAAAGCCGCAGCAAAAAACACGTAACACTGGCCACCAAGAGCAATGGCATTGCCATCAGCATGCCCTGGTGGGACAAACGAGCCGACGAAGTTGCCAAGGACTACCCCGAAATCACGCTGGACAAGCAGCACATCGACATCCTGACCGCTCGCTTTGTGCTGCAACCCGGCCGCTTTGATGTGGTGGCCGCCACCAACTTGTTTGGTGACATCTTGTCTGACCTGGGCCCAGCGACCACGGGCACGATTGGCCTGGCACCTTCAGCCAATCTGAACCCTGAGCGTACGTTTCCCAGCCTGTTTGAGCCGGTGCACGGTTCAGCGCCCGATATCTACGGCAAGAACATTGCCAACCCGATTGCCATGGTCTGGTCTGGCGCATTGATGCTAGATTTCTTGGGCCACAGCCAAGGTGAATGGCGGGCTGCACACAACGCCATCGTCAAGGCGATTGAAGACACCCTCAAGTCCGGCGCTCTAACTCCAGACCTGGGCGGAACAGCCAACACCACGCAGTTGGGCGAGGCCATCGCCGCGCAGATTGCCAAGGCATAAACACAGCGCCATCGTTACCCAAAAAAAGCTGCCAGCGCATCAAAATACGTGCTGGCAGCTTTTTTTCACTTGAAACTCTTCAGCGAATTCACTGCGCAGGTTTATCGTGTTTAGGTGGTGGAATGTGTTCAATATTGCCCAGCACCAGCGCACGCCCGGCAAACAGGCCACCCGCAGTCTCCAGCGCAAAGCGTTCGGCGTCACGGCGGCGCACCTCTTCCATCACGCCGTTGGCCTCGTCATCGTCGACACCAATGGCCTGCAGCGTCAGTCGCCCCATCTGCATGGCCGATTCAAAAGTTTCACGCACCACGTGGTCGGCATCGCTTTGCACCAGCTCTAGCGCATGCTCGCGGTCAAATGCACGGCAGATCAGTTGCACGCGCGGGCATTCACGGCGTACGTTTTCCACAATGCGCGTGGCGGCGTGCTTGTCGTCAACGCAGACCAGTATGGCCTGTGCATGGTGCGCCCCAGCAGCATGCAGGATGTCGGGCCGAGCACCATCGCCGTAGTACACCTTGAAGCCATACAGCGCTGCAGCACGGATGGTGTCCGGGTCGTTATCGATGATGGACAACTGCACCCCCCGGGCCAAAGGGCCCTGGCTGGCAATCTGCCCCACACGGCCAAAACCAATCACCAGCACCGTACCGCGCAAATCCTCTGGAGCCTCCACACCATCGAGCTGCAATGCATCACCACGCGCCCAGCGCTTGTGGATGCTGACCACCAGCGGCGTCAGCGCCATGGACAGCACCACGATGGCTGTCATATTGGCGTGCACCTCGGCACTGATCACCTGCAGCTTCAGTGCTTCAGAAAACAGGACAAAGGCAAACTCACCGCCCTGTGCCATCAAAATGGCGCGGTCTAGGGCCACGCTATGCGAGCTGCGAGTCAGCCGGCCCACTGCATAAATGCATGCAGCCTTGGTCGCCATCAGCGCCAGTACACCAGCCACAATCAGCGGCCAGTGCTGGCCCACCACCTGCAGGTTCAGGGCCATGCCCACGCCCAGGAAGAACAGACCCAGCAGCAGGCCGCGAAACGGCTCAATGTCAGCTTCCAGCTGATGGCGAAAACTGGACTCCGACAGCAACACCCCGGCTACAAATGCACCCATGGCCATGGACAACCCGCCCAGCTCCATCAGCAGGGCCGCACCCAGAACCACCAGCAGGGCTGCTGCGGTCATGACCTCGCGCGCTTTGGACTTGGCCAGCAGCCGGAACATCGGGTTCAGCAGCCACAGGCCAGCCCCCACCAGTGCAGCCAGTGACAGCAATGCCAAGCCGGCCCGCTGCCACAATGGCACCACCGAGCCCTGGGTGGCTTCAGCTGGTGCCAGAAACGCCACGATGGCCAGCAATGGAACGATCAGCAGGTCTTCAAACAGCAAGATCGAAACCATGCGCTGCCCATGGGGTGCATGAATGTCTCCGCGCTCTGCCAGCACCTGCATGACGATGGCGGTGGATGTCAGTACAAATCCTGCACCACTCACAAATGCCACTTGCCAGGAAAAGCCAAACACCATACCCACCGCGGTGAGCAGCAGCGCGCACAGACCCACCTGCATGCTGCCAAGGCCAAAGATCTGCCCGCGCAGGCCCCACAGGTGCGAAGGCTTCATCTCAAGGCCGATGACAAACAAGAACATCACCACGCCCAGCTCGGCCACATGAATGATGGTCTGCGCGTCTGTTACCAGCGCCATGCCAAAAGGGCCGATGGCCAGCCCTGCAGCCAAGTAGCCCAGTACTGCGCCCAGCCCCAGGCGCTTGAACAGTGGCACACCGATGACAGCGGCCCCCAGCAAAGTGACGATCCCGACCAATTGGCTTGCGTTGCCATCTGCGGCCATAAGCAGTTCCTTGTGCGTATTTCAAGGGATCTGACACCCATCAGCATCAGAGTAAATGCAGCCAGCCCATCAGCGACTGGAGCAGGCTGGCCTGCCCCAGGGCAATTGCACTGTGATCAGCGCCTGCGCGCCCAGCGCCCGCCGAACTGGTTCACCACCATGCCTAGCAACACACCCAGTGTGCCCAGCCACTGCATGCCTGTGGGCGATTCCCCCAACAGCAGCATGGCTGAAAGCAGGCCAATCACCGGCACCAGCAAAGACAGTGGAGCCACAGTACTGGCAGCGTAGCGCTGCAGCAGGCGTGTCCACAAACCATAGCCCAGCAAGGTTGACAAAAAGGCCAGATAAGCAATCACGGCCAGCTCACGCCAGCCGATATCCTGCAGCTGCTGCACCATCAAATCCGGGCCGTCCACCCAGTAAGACAGCAGCAACAACGGTACGATGGGAACCACACTGGTCCAGACGATGAACGACACCGGCTCATACGCGCCTTGCTTGGCGGCTACGCGCGTCAGCAGGTTAGAAGAGGCCCACATGCTGGCCGCCCCCACAGTCAGTACAAAGCCTGCCAGCGTCATGTCAGCAGCGCTCTCACCATGGGCGGTACCAATAAAAATCAGCCCCCCAATCGCAATGCACAAACCCACCCACTGCCAGCGCTGAGGCTTTTCACCCAGCAAGACGGCAGCCATCAGCATGGTGATGAAGGCCTGCGTCTGCAGTACTACCGAGGCCATGCCTGCCGGCATTCCCATCTTCATACCAGTGAACAACAGTCCGAACTGGCCCACCCCCTGCACCAGCCCATATGCAACCAGCAGACTCCAGGACAAGCTGGCGGGCCGGCGCACAAACAGCAAAAACGGCAGCGAGGCGGCCACAAAACGCAAAGCGCACAGCAGCAGCGGCGACAGTGTGGCCAAGCCCCACTTCATCACCACAAAATTCACGCCCCACACAACGATGACGACGATGGCGCTGAACCAGTCGGCCTGGGACATACCGGCGGAGGGAGAGGTGGCGGTGCTCATGGAATGCAGAGAAAACAGAAATAGTGAGGATTGAGTATCACCGCACTTGGTGGCCATCTACCGCGCCGGATTACCTATCGAGCCCAGGTAATGTCTCAGCCAAGACAACGGCACTGTCTGTTGCCCACTACAGGCTGGCCTGAGACTTCCACGCCTTTCATGTCTTATGGACAACCCATAAGACAGCTTCTCGCAAGATTTCAGACGGTACAAACTAAAAAAGCAGCCCGGCGGCTGCTTTTTTGGATGAAACGGGTCAGCGCAAGAATCAGCTGCCCGCCACCTTCATGCGATTGATCAGCACAGAACCCACCGTCTTGGCACCGTAGTTGTACGCATCCGCGCCGATGGCTTCAATGCCCATGTACATGTCTTTGAGATTGCCGGCAATGGTGATCTCTTGCACAGGGAAAGCAATCTCGCCGTTCTCAACCCAGAAACCAGATGCACCACGCGAATAGTCGCCCGTCACGTAGTTCACGCCTTGGCCCATCAGTTCCACCACAAACAAGCCGGTTCCCAGCTTTTTGAGCATGGCAGTGAGGTCGTCACCACGGCGGGTCAGGCGCGATGCCATGGTCAGGTTATGGGAGCCACCCGCGTTACCGGTGGTCTTCATGCCCAGTTTGCGGGCCGAGTAGCTCGACAGAAAATAGCCCTCTACACGGCCGTTTTCCAGCACCATGCGCCGCTGTACACGCACGCCTTCATCATCAAACGGCGAGCTGCCCTTGCCGCGCAGAATGAAAGGGTCTTCTTCAATGCTGATGTGCTCAGGAAAGACTTGCTTGCCCAGCGAATCGAGCAAGAAGCTGCTCTTGCGGTACAGCGTGCCGCCGCTGACCGCCTGTACAAAACCACCCAGCAGGCCAGCGGCCACGGGCGATTCAAACAACACAGGGCATTCGATGGTGGGAATCTTGCGACTGCCCAAGCGGCTCAACGCGCGCTGGGCTGCGTAGCGGCCAATTTCTTCGGGCGATGCCAGCTCGACGGCATCACGCATGGAGCTGTACCAGAAGTCGCGCTGCATCTCACCATTTTTGCCAGGCATGGAGGCAATAGGCGCTACCGACACGCTGTGGCGCGAGCTGGCATAGCCACCGCGAAAACCACGCGTATGGGCACTGAAGAAGTGACTTTGCTGGGCCGAGACGCTGGCGCCTTCACTGTTGGTGATGCGTTTGTGCGTGTTCATTGCCGCAGCTTCACACTGCATAGCAATCTGCGCAGCTTCTTCGCTGCTCACACTCCAGGGGTGCAGCAAGTCCAGATCTTTGTGTGTGGACTCAGGGGCGATGTCATCGGCATCTGGCAAGCCAGCGGTAGGGTCCTCTGCCGTAAACCGCGCAATGTCATACGCCGCTTGTACGGTTTGCTCAATGGCAGCTTGCGAAAAATCGGAGGTGCTGGCATTGCCGCGGCGCTGGCCCAGATACACCGTCACGCCCAGCGACTTGTCGCGGTTGCGCTCTACGGTCTCCAGCTCGCCCTTGCGCACGCTCACGCTCAGGCCACAGCCCTCTGAGGCATCGGCTCCGGCATCGGTTGCACCCAGCTTTTTGGCGTGTGCCAAAGCTTGGTCCACCAGACCCTCAAAAAAGGAACGGCTGTAGCTGAAGCCGGAATCAGCCTGCGTAGTTGCAGTGCTTGTGGCGCGTGTGCGGGGTTTGTTCATAGCGGCGGATATGATACCCAGCACTGCAGCCCCTATGCGCTGCCACCCTAATTCCCCCTGATAAGACATGTCACGCAAACCCAAAAAAGGCTATTACGTGAAAGGCGTGTTCGTTGCAGAAGGCAGCGATCGCGATCTGGAGCTGAAGGCCGAACTCAAAGGCACGTGGGATTCGACCCGTACCGACCGCAAGATTGAAAGCGACGCCCTGCAAGACCTGGGCGAAGCCCTGCTGGGCCTGCGCCCCAAGCTGCTGGAGCGCCTGCAACTGCCTGAAAAGCTGATGGACGCCTTTGCCGAGCAAAAGCGCCTGAGCAACTTTGAAGCCAAGCGTCGCCAGATGCAATTCATTGGCAAGCTGATGCGCAAGCTGGAAGACAGCCAGGTGCAAGCGGCCAAGGCTGCACTGGAAGAGCAGCGCACTGGTGTGAGCCTGGAGCAAGCCAACATTTTGGTGGCCGAGCAGTGGCGCGACCGCCTGATCATCAGCGACGAGCCCTTGACTATCTGGCTGGAGCAGTTCCCCCAGACCGACGTGCAGCAGCTGCGCACCTTGATGCGCCAAGTCCGCAAGGACGAGGCCACCGCCAAGGCCAAGGCCGCTGAAGCCGAGACCAAGGGCCACATCCTGCCCCCGGCCAAAAAGGGCAGTGCTTACCGCGATCTGTTCAAAGTTTTGCTCTCGCACATCAACGGCACCGCCAACCGCCCTGCCGACGATGTATTTGTGGATGACAGCGAGGACGACGCCGAGGACGCTGAATGAGTCAGCATGACGCCGTGAAGATCGGCATCGTCTCCATCAGCGACCGTGCCAGCTGCGGCGTCTATGAAGACAAGGGGCTGCCCGCCTTGCAGGACTGGCTCACGCGTGCGCTGCACAACCCCGTCAAGTTCGAAGCGCGTTTGATTGCCGACGAACAAACCACCATCAGCCAGACGCTGGTTGAGCTGGTGGATGCGGGTTGCAGTTTGGTGCTGACCACTGGCGGCACGGGCCCAGCCCTGCGCGATGTCACCCCCGAGGCCACGCTGGCCGTGGCCGACAAGGAAATGCCGGGCTTTGGTGAGCAAATGCGCCAGATCAGCCTGAAGTTTGTACCCACGGCTATTTTGTCGCGCCAAGTGGCGGTGATTCGCGGGCAAAGCCTGATCATCAATCTGCCAGGCCAGCCCAAGGCGATCGCCGAGACGCTGGAAGGTTTGAAAGATGCCAGTGGCCAGCAAATCGTCAATGGCATCTTTGCCGCGGTGCCCTACTGCATCGATCTGATTGGTGGGCCTTATCTGGAAACACAGGATGCCGTGTGCAAGGCCTTTCGGCCCAAAACCGCCATCCGAGCGCCCAGGGTGTAAAACGGCTCATACCACTCCAAGGCACATGCTCCCCATGTGCCTTTTTTCATACGGCTGAAGCGAAGTGTCACCACCTCTCGCCGCATTCCAGGACTTCATGAAAAGCAATATTTCCCTGACCTTGATTCTGGCGCTGTGCACCATGATGGGAGCGCTGGGCATTGACACCTATCTGCCCTCTTTTCACGCCATTGCCCAAGAGTTTGATGTCGGCCCTACGGCCGTGCAGCAAACCCTGAGCGTGTATGTGCTGGCCATGGCCATCACCATGCTGTTTTACGGCACGCTCAGCGACACCTTTGGCCGCCGCCGTGTGCTGCTGTTCTCTGCAGCAGGTTATGCATTGACCTCTTTTGCCGCGGCCTTTGTCACCAGTATTGAAGGCATGGTGGCAGTGCGCTTTGCCCAGGGGGCCATGGCAGGTTCGGGCATGGTGATTGCCCGTGCGGTGGTGCAAGACCGTTTTCAAGGTGCCGATGCCCAGCGCATGATGAGCATGGTCATGTTCTGCTTTGGCCTGGCACCCGCCATTGCGCCAGTGTTTGGTGGCTGGCTGCAAGCCCATGGGGGCTGGCGCTCCACGTTTTTCTTTCTGGCCGGCTTTGGCGTCTTACTGGCCCTGCTGTGCTGGCGCACACTGCCAGAAACCTTGCCGCCCGCCAAGCGCATGCCTTTGAAGATGAACGTGATTGCGGCCAACTACCTCAGCGCACTGCGCAATGGGCAGTTTCGCCTCATGGTGCTGGGCCTGGCGCTGATGGCTGCGGGCACCGCCATCTACATCAGCTCGGCCGCTGAATTCATCATGGGCATTCTCAAGATGGGTGAAACCTCGTTTGGCTGGCTGTTCATTCCGCTGATTGGCGGCTCTATGGTGGGCTCGGCCATCTCTGGGGTGCTGGCCAAACGCATTCCCCAGCGCATACAGCTGCGCATTGGCTATGGCTGTCTGGCACTGGGCTGCAGCGCCAATGTGCTCTACCACGCTGTGACGGATATACCCGTGGTGCCCTGGGCCGTACTGCCCATTGCCTGCTACACGCTGGGCATTTCGCTGCTGATGCCGATTTTGTCACTGCAAGTGATGGGCATGTTCCCGCACATGCGCGGACTGGCCTCCTCGCTGCAAGGCTTCACGCAAATGGGGATTTTTGCCATCATGGCGGGGGCTGTGGTGCCCCACTTATTTCACAGTGGCCTGGCTCTGGCGCTGGGCCAGATGACCACCGTCGTGCTCGGTATGCTGATCTGGTGGTGGTCCACACATTACACGCCACACATGGTGGAGAAAAAATAATAAGAGCTACCAGCGCTTACCAATCAACGACTTCAGATAACTTTCATACTGAAACGCCTATGCATAAAGCGCTAATAGCTATGTTTTTATCAACCATAACGAAAACCAGTCAATCACTCAACAGCTGGCGCTGCAGCCAAGGTGCGGCGCCACAGCCTGTACGCTGATTTGGTACGCCCCGAAAGCAAGGACACATTCAGAGTGGTTTGAGCGGCTCACAGTGGCTTTCAGTGGCTCTCAACCCATAAAAAAAGGCAGTCCAATGACTGCCTTTTTTGTTGCCCAAAACAAATGGCTTCACAGCTTCTGGCTGGACATGAAGTTGTCGAAGCGACCTTCGGCAAAGCGGAACCACAGCACCTGATCGCGCTGGAAGTTGCGGTAGTCGGTGTAAACCTTTTTCCAGTCCGGGTTGCTTTTGTCCAGCCCTGCATAGACCTCCATCGATGCTTTGAACGATGCATCCATGACTTGCTGAGGGAAAGGCAGTACCTTGGCACCGGCAGCAACCAGCTGCTTCAAAGCGACAGGGTTGCGGGCGTCATAGCGGCCCTGGCAAGTAACGTGTGCCTCGTGTGCTGCCGCTTTCACAATGGCTTTGTACTCATTGCTCAGGCTATTGAAAGCCTTGTCGTTGATGTAGAAAGACAGGTTCAGCGAACCTTCCCACCAGCCTGGGTAGTAGTAGAAAGGCGCCACCTTGTTCAGACCCAGCTTCAGATCGTCGTAAGGGCCAATCCACTCTGCGGCATCGATCGTGCCTTTTTCCAGCGACTGGTAAATTTCACCTGCAGGAATGTTCTGGGGTACAGCGCCCATCTTCTCCAGCACCTTGCCCGCAAAACCACCCACACGGAATTTCAGACCCTTGATATCTTCCGTGGTCTTTACTTCCTTGCGGAACCAGCCACCCATCTGTGCACCCGTGTTCCCCCCCAGCATAGGAACAATGTTGTATTTGGCGTAGAACTCGGTCATCAGCTTGGTGCCGTTGCCGTCCACCATCCAGGCGGTCAGCTGGCGCGAGTTCATACCAAATGGAATGGCACCGCCAATGGCAAACACTTCATTTTTGCCAAAGAAGTAGTAAGGCGCTGTGTGGGCCATTTCTACGGTGCCGCTTTGCACGCCATCGACCACATTGAAAGCAGGCATCAACTCGCCAGCCTGGTGCACCGACACGTCAAACTTACCACCCGTCATCGACTTGACCGCGTTTGCAAACACGTCAGCAGAGCCGTAAATGGTATCTAGCGACTTGGGAAAGCTGGAGGCGATGCGCCAGCGAAGTGCAGGTTGTGCATGCACTGCTGGGGCTGCAGCAGCAGCCAGAACACCGGCGATACCGGCATTTTTAAGCATGGAACGACGATCCATTGGGGGTCTCCTTAGGGGGTAAAAAACGAACATCTCCCTCCTGCCCCGCTTCGATGGCGGTTTGCAGGCACAAAAAAACCGGTGCGCTGAGCGTTCACTGCTACACACCGGCCTTATCTGGCGCTGTGCAAACATGGTGGTACATGTCCGCACAATGACTCCATCGACTTACAACTTACAGCTTCACTGAGCTCATGTACTGGTTAAAGCGCAGTTCAGAGAAACGCTCCCACAGCAGTTGGTCACGCTGGAAAGCACGCATGTCCTGGTGAATCTTCTTGAACTCTGGCGACTTGGCTTCGTGCTCGGCAAAAACCTCCATCGAGGCCTTGAACCCGGCATCCATCACATCTTTAGGGAATGCCTTCAGCTGGGTCTTGTCGGCCACCAGCTTCTTGAGTGCTACGGGGTTAAAGGCGTCGTACTTGGCCGTCATGTCGCGCGCGGCAACACGGGTTGCAGCATCCACAATGGCTTTGTTTTCAGCTGACAGTGCCGCGTAGGCCTTGGCATTGACGAAAAACTCCAGCTCTGCGCCACCTTCCCACCAGCCTGGGTAGTAATAGAAAGGAGCAACCTTGTTGAAGCCCAGCTTCTGGTCGTCGTGCGGGCCAACGAACTCGGTGGAGTCGAGCGTGCCTTTTTCCAGTGCCTGATACACATCGCCTGCAGGCATGTTTTGCGAGACCACGCCCAGCTTGGCCATGGCTTCACCAAACAAGCCGCCGCCCAAGCGCATCTTCAGGCCTTTGAGGTCAGCCACAGACTTGATCTCTTTGCGGTACCAGCCACCCATCTGGGTGCCGGTGTTGCCCGCGCTGTAGCTCTTGATGTTGTAGTTGGCGCAGAACGCGTCAAACAATTTACGGCCGTTGCCGTGCTCCATCCATGCGTCCATCTGGCGAGCAGTCAGCCCGAAAGGAACCGCACAGCCGAATGCGAAGATGGAGTTCTTGCCCGTGAAGTAGTAAGGCGCTGTCTGCGCCATTTCAATGGTGCTGTTTTCCAGCGCATCGACCACGCCAAAAGCGGGCATCAGCTCGCCAGCAGCATGCAGTGACACTTCAAACTTGCCGCCAGAAAGCGCCTTGACGGTTTGCGAAAATTTTTCGGCACTGCCAAAAATGGTATCGAGGGATTTTGGAAAGCTCGAAGCCAGACGCCAACGCACGGCAGCTTGCGCATGAACTGCAGGTGCTACTGCAGCAGCCAGTACACCAGCAATGCCAGCATTTTTGATCAGGGAACGACGGTCCATTTTTTCTCCTTAAATATTCACACGCGGCGACCACCAGGTCAGCCTTGCCTCTCTGAAAAAGCCCCCAGAGAGATTTGTAAAATTTTAGGAATGGAAGGTGTAAAAACCGTCGGGGGTTTACCCCTGAAACCCAACCGCCTTCAGCGAAATGTCAGACAGCCTTGTGGCTGCCTGAACTACTGATCACAGCGATGGGGTCAAAAAACGCTGTCGAATGGAGCGTTCAATGCCTGCCGCATCCAAGCCCTCCAGAGCCATCAGCTTGGCAGGGTCTCCGTGCTCAATAAATTTGTCTGGCAAACCCAGGTGCAGCACGGGCAGTGTGATGGCCGCTTGGGAAAGCGCTTCGGAAACCGCTGAACCCGCACCACCGGCGATGCAGCCATCTTCTACCGTCACGAATGCATCATGTGTGGCTGCCAATTGGCGCACCAGTGCTGCGTCAAGCGGCTTGGCCCAGCGCATATTGGCAACTGTGGCATCCACAGCCTCGCCCACTTGCAGCGCGGGGTACAGCAAAGTACCAAACGACAAGATCGCAATACGTGGCTTGGTGTTGCCGTTTTCGCCAGTACGCAAGGCCGTACTCTGGCGGCGCACTTCACCCTTGCCAAAAGGCAGGCTGGATAAATCTTGCAACGGCTCTACACCCACGCCTGAACCACGGGGGTAGCGCACACACACAGGGTGATCTTGCTCATGGGCTGTCGTCAGCAACTGGCGGCACTCACGCTCATCAGCAGGTGTGGCCATGCTCATATTGGGAATGCAGCGCACAAAAGCGATGTCATACGCCCCTGCGTGCGTTGCACCGTCTGCACCCACCAGCCCGGCACGGTCCAGCGCAAAAACCATGGGCAGGTTTTGCAGCGCAACGTCGTGAATCAACTGGTCATAGGCACGCTGCAAAAAGGTGGAATAAATAGCCACCACAGGCTTGACGCCTTCGCAAGCCATGCCGGCGGCAAAGGTCACGGCATGCTGCTCAGCAATACCTACGTCGTAGTAGCGATCTGGAAAACGCTTTTCAAACTCCACCATGCCCGAGCCTTCGCGCATGGCCGGAGTAATTGCCACCAGGCGCTTGTCCTGCACGGCCATGTCACACAGCCACTGGCCAAACACTTGTGTAAAGGTAGGCTTGCTTGGTGCGCTCGATTTCACGATACCCACAGCAGGGTCAAACTTGCCTGGGCCGTGGTATGTGACCGGATCAACTTCGGCCAGCTTGTAGCCATGGCCCTTTTTGGTCACCACATGCAAAAACTGCGGGCCTTCCAGACTGCGAATGTTTTCCAGCGTGGGAATCAGCGAATCCAGGTCATGCCCATCAATCGGGCCAATGTAGTTAAAGCCAAAGTTCTCAAACATGGTGGCCGGCACCACCATGCCCTTTGCATGTTGCTCCAGGCGCTTGGCCAGCTCCAGCAAAGGCGGCACTTGCTTGAGTACGTTCTTGCCCACATTGCGGGCAGTTGCATAAAACTGACCGCTCATGAGCTGCGCCAGATAACGATTGAGTGCGCCCACAGGGGGGCTGATGCTCATATCGTTGTCATTCAAGATGACGAGCAAATTGCCATCGAGCACGCCCGCATTGTTCATGGCCTCAAACGCCATACCTGCGGTCATTGCGCCATCGCCAATCACAGCAATCGCGCGGCGTTCTTCACCTTTGCGCTTGGCCGCCATCGCCATGCCCAACGCGGCGGAAATACTGGTCGATGAATGCCCCGCGCCAAAGGCATCGTGCTCGCTCTCAGTGCGCAGCGGAAAGCCGGAGATCCCGCCAAGCTGGCGCAGCGTAGCCATGCGCTCGCGCCGGCCTGTGAGAATTTTGTGGGGATAGGTTTGGTGCCCTACATCCCAGACCACACGGTCATAAGGTGTGTTGAAGACGTGGTGCAAAGCCACGGTCAGCTCCACCGTTCCCAAATTGGAACTCAAGTGACCGCCGGTCTTGGACACGCTGTCCAGCACGTAAGCACGCAATTCGTCAGACAGCGCTTTGAGGTCGCTGCGCGACAGATTACGCAAATCCGAAGGGGCATTGACTTTCTGCAGCAAAGGGTAAGCGTTCGTGGTCATCAGCAAATTATGGAGAGCGGGTTGCACGTGGTGAACAGTGTGTGTTCACAACTGCCAACCAAGCAATAGGAAAAATTCGATAGTCTCGCAAGCATCCATCAATGCGAGCGCGATACCACCATGTGTGCTAATGCAGATAAGGCACGAACATCGGGCAGATTGCTGTCATCCAAGGCCTGCAATGCTTGCTGCAACAAAACATTGGCATAGCTGCGTGCGCCATCCAGCCCCATCAAGGATACGAACGTGGGTTTGTCATTGGCAGCATCCTTGCCAGGAGTTTTCCCCAATGTGGCGGCATCAGCAATCACATCCAGCACATCATCCACCACCTGGAACGCAATGCCCAGTGCTGTGGCATACCGGGCCAGTGCCTGCTGCACTTGAGGGGTCACTGCAGCGCACGCCACACCCATCGCGACGCTGGCTTCCAGCAAAGCCCCTGTTTTAAGGCCGTGCATACGGCGCAGCTCTTGCTCATTCAAGGACTTGCCAACGCTGGCCAGGTCAATCGCTTGCCCTCCGGCCATGCCCTGCGCACCCGCAGCTTGCGCCAAAACGCGGCAAAGCTTGGCTTGAATGGCAGGCGGCACCATGTCATCCAATGGGGTCAGCAGCTCAAAAGCCAGCGCTTGCAAGGCATCACCAGCCAGCAATGCACGGGCTTCACCAAACTGCACATGCACCGTTGGCTTGCCACGGCGCAACACATCGTTATCCATGCACGGCATATCGTCGTGCACCAGTGAATACGCATGAATCAGCTCTACCGCGCAGCCTGCGCGCATGGCAGCCTCAGGCAAACCCTGCACGGCTTGCGCAGCCGCCAGCACCAGCAAAGGCCGCAGACGCTTGCCGCCATCCAATACGGCATACCGCATGGCCTGGCCCAAATCAGCAGGGGCATTCACACCCACCCACAATGACAGCGACTGTTCAGTGCGTTGTAATTGCTCATGCATCCATGCATTGAAGTCAAATTGGGAGGCAGAAGGTGCGGAAGTATTCGGTGTCATCAAAATCTGAGATTCCATGTCGACCCACTTAATCCTGCGACCATTGCTTGATCTGCCCTTCATCCAGCGCACGAATTTGCGCTTCTACAGTGTCTAGCTGCTGACGACAGAACTCCAACAGGAAAGAAGCACGGCGGTAGCCATTCATCATGTCGGTCAGTGGCAATTGACCAGACTCCATAGCCACAGCCAGCTCCTCCAACTCGGCCAAAGCCAGCTCGTAGCTCTCTGGGGGTTGGGAAATATCGGAGACGGCTTTGGTTTTGGCCTTAGGCATGCGAGTGCTCGTGGGGGTTGGGGAATTGATGATTTTAGGCTGTGCTGACCACCCGCTCGCTTAAGCGGCCTTGACTTACACAGGCGTTACCTGATTTAGAGCCGCGAACACCACCCAGCAAATCTTTGATTTGCGCTGGAGGCGAGGCGCCAAGCCACTGGCAGTACAGGTGCGCGACAAGACAAAGCAACGACGTATCCAGGGTGGTGTTCGCGGGTCTTAGGGGCGCATGCACCCATTCACTGGAATACATACACAGCCCCGCTGCATCAAGCAGCGCATACCCACGACACATAAAAGAAGGCATGCAGCATTTCCATGGCGGATATCGCCAGACAATAGGAGCTAGCTTGCGTCTAGCGACATGCTTCTTTGCTACGCTCTAGAGAGCTGTCAACGCCCGGTGAATACGGGCTAGCAGCTCTTTTTTGTTTTGAAATACAAAAACACCAAATAACAAAGTCGATCAGGAACAAAAACCATGCAAGTGCTATGGATGGTGGTGGGCGCATTCTTGTTTGCCACCATGGGTATGTGCATTAAATTTGCCGCCCCCTATTTCAATACCGCAGAAATCGTTTTCTATCGCGGCCTGATTGGCATGCTGGTGCTGTGGCTGCTCAGTGCCTCGCAAGGTGTATCACTTAAAACTGCACATCCATGGATGCATACCTGGCGCAGCTTGGTAGGCGTCACTGCCATGGGCTGCTGGTTTTATGCCATCACGCAAATGCCGCTGGCCAGCGCCATGACGCTCAATTACATGAGCAGCATCTGGATTGCGGTTTTCTTGCTGGCAGGCGCACTGTGGTCGCTGCACCCCAGGAGCGGCAAACCTAGGCAAGCCCTCAACATCCCCTTGATTGCCACCATCTTGATTGGCTTTGCAGGTGTGGTGCTCATGCTGCAACCGAGCTTTGCACAGGAGGAAAGTGCAGCAGCCTTCATCGGGCTGGCCTCAGGGCTGCTGTCTGCACTGGCATATATGCAGGTGGTGTCGCTGTCGCGCATTGGCGAGCCCGAATCGCGCACCGTTTTTTTCTTTGGTCTGGGTTGCACGCTGGTTGGTTTGATTGCCAGTTGCGTGACCGGTTTTTCTCAATGGCCGGGCTGGGAGGCCGCCTGGTGGCTGATTCCCATTGGCCTGCTTGCTGCAGGTGGCCAGCTGTGCATGACACGCTCTTACGCCAGCGCCAAAACCGCACGTGGCACGCTGGTGGTAGCCAATCTGCAGTACTCCGGCATTGTGTTTGCGGGTCTGTACAGCCTCTTTCTGTTCAATGACCGTCTGGGCTGGGAAGGCTGGCTGGGCATGACCTTGATTGTGGTGAGCGGGATTGCTGCCACCATTTTCCGCGCACGCGGCGCTGCATCCGCCCCTGCCAAGTCCTAGGTCACTGGTTCACAATGCATGGAGATTGAACTCTCCTTGCATTGCCATGACCTACACCACCCTGATTTCTCCCGCGCAGCTGCAAGCCCTCCAGTCCAGTGGACAGCCCTATATGGTGTTTGACTGCAGCTTTGATCTGGGCAACCCTTCGGCAGGCCGCCAGCAATATACGCAAAACCACATTGCAGGGGCCGTCTACGCCGACCTGGATCAGCACTTGAGTGCCCGCCACGGTGCACCCAGCAAAGATGGCGTCGTGCTTACCGCGCAGACAGATCAGCCCGCATCCGGAGGCCGCCACCCACTGCCAAGCCGTGAGCGCTTTGCACAATGGCTGTCTGCGGTCGGCTTTCGCAATGACATGCAAGCCGTGGTCTATGACCGCCAAGGCTGCAACTTTTGTGGCCGCCTGTGGTGGATGCTCAAGTGGGCAGGCCACGACGCCGTTGCTGTGCTGGATGGCGGACTGCAAGCCTGGGTTGCCTTCAACGGCGCCACCAGTGAGGGTGAAGAGGCATCGCACTTTCAGTCCAACTTCGAATTGCACGACAGCTTGCGCCAACTGGTCACAGTCTCGCAAGTCGAGGCACGCTTACAACAAGCAGATGCCCAGACCATCATTGATGCCCGTGCGCCCGCTCGTTACCGTGGTGAGGTGGAGCCGCTGGACCCTGTAGCAGGCCACATTCCCGGGGCACTGAATCGCCCGTTCACCGAAAATATTGCCCTGGATGGAAGATTCAAGCCACCTGCATTGCTGCGTGCAGAATTTGAAGCGCTTTTGCAAAACCGCAACCCATCCACCGTAGTACACCAGTGCGGCAGTGGTGTCAGTGCCCTGCCTAACCTCATCGCCATGGAAGTTGCAGGTTTTGCACCTACACAGCTTTTTGCAGGCAGCTGGAGTGAATGGTGCAGCAACCCTGAGCGGCCAACTGCCAAAAGTTAACGATCTTTTCCGCTGAGAACAAAGGGGGTTTTGCACCTTTTTCAGGAGCATTAAGCGCCCTGATTTAAGGCATCATGCAGACCATGCACTGAAGAAGTGAGCTGTGCAGAACAAGCCGGGATAAGGCGGGTTTTTCACCCCTTTGATCGGCTGTTCAAATCGTTACAAAATGGTTACATTTTAAACCATGCAAGCAATGCAACGTTGCTTTTGTAGGTAAAAACCTTACACGGCATTAGAGGCTGCCAGACAAAACTGCGTGCCCGAACAGACAACACGTACCGGCGCGCCCCGACTCAACTTCCTGCATCGTCCACTTCACAATCCATTCCATCAGATCGCCGCTTGTACTCCAAGCTACAGCGACACCCAACGAGCTCACACTCGCTTTAGGACACTGGAAAGGACGAGAACCATGAATGACGAACAATTGCTTGCTGAGATCCGTGAAGCCAATCTGACATACCTGATGCTGGCACAGACCCTGATCCGCAAAGACAAGGCCGAAGCCGTTTTCCGCCTGGGCCTGAGCGAAGAAGCATGCGACATTCTGGGCACCCTTTCCGCAGCCCAGGTGCTCAAGATTGCCTCCCGCAACACCATGCTGTGCAGCTTCCGTGTTGATGATGAACTGGTCTGGAACCTGCTGACCAACCACAGCAGCAACAAGATCGGCAACGAAGCCACCAACACTCTGCACGCCAACATCCTGATGGCCAGCCGCGTCTCCGAAGTGCTTTAAGCCCTTGACGACTTAAGAACCCACACGGAGTACACCATGGCCACCGCAGCAACCAAAAGCGTTCTGAACGAATCCAAGCAAATCGAACGTGCAGCCATGCTCATTCAAATGGGCGCACGCATGCAAGTGCTGGAGTCTGAGACCACGCTCTCTTACGAACGCTTGATTCGCCTGTACAAAGAAATCGCAGGCAAATCACCTTCCAAGGGCCAACTGCCTTTCTCGACCGACTGGTTCCTGACCTGGCAAGAAAACATCCACAGCTCACTGTTTTTGAACATCTATGAATACCTGTCCAAGGGTGTGGATGCCGACGCCGTGGAAGTGCTGACCAAGGCTTACCGCCTGTACACCGAACAAATCACAGCCTCCCAGCTGGACTGCCTGCTGTCTTTCACCCGCGCCTGGCGCCTGGTGAAATTCGTAGACGCCAACATGCTCACCCGGACAAAATGCAGCAAATGCGGTGGTATGTTTGTCTCTGAACTCTATGAAAACGCACGCCACTTTGAATGTGGCCTGTGCACACCGCCCGCCCGCGCTGGCAAGAGCAAAAATGCTGGTGCACTGATGCTGCACTAAGCAGCCTCCAACGTTCACGTCCTATTCATAGCCCGCTAGGTTTTCTAGCGGGCTTTTTTGCCTTCGAACACACCGCCTCAAAGCTGGAACTTTAGAAAGAGAAGAAAATAGCCGCCGTGTCCATTCCTCAATCCTTCATTCAAGAGCTTCTCGCCCGCATCGACGTTGTTGATGTGGTGGGCCGTTACGTCCCCCTGAAAAAGGGCGGCGCCAACTTCATGGGCCTGTGCCCATTCCATGGCGAAAAGTCTCCATCCTTCAGCGTCAGCCCCACCAAACAGTTCTATCACTGCTTTGGCTGCGGCAAAAACGGCAATGCCATCAGCTTCTTGATGGAGCACACCGGCATGGGCTTTATTGAAGCGGTGAATGATCTGGCTGGCCAGGTCGGCATGGTGGTGCCGCAAGAAGACATCAGCCCCCAAGAGCGCGAGCGTCAAGCCGCCGCCAAAGTCAAGCGAGCCACACTCAACGATGTGCTCGAGCGCGCTGGCAACGCCTACCGCAGCCAGCTCAAAGAACACGCCCACGCGGTGCAGTACCTCAAGCAACGCGGCGTCTCTGGCAGCATCTGCAGCAAATATGGCCTGGGCTATGCCCCACCGGGCTGGCGCAATCTGGCCAGTATCTTCCCCGAATACGACGATCCGCAACTGCAAGAAAGCGGCCTGGTCATCGTGGGCGAAGACGAAGACAAGCGCTACGACCGCTTTCGTGATCGCATCATGTTCCCCATCCGGGATGTCAAAGGCATGTGCATCGGTTTTGGTGGACGCGTACTGGGCGATGAAAAACCCAAGTACCTGAACTCACCCGAAACCCCGCTGTTCCACAAGGGCCGTGAGCTGTATGGCCTGTTTGAAGCACGCGATGCCCTGCGCAGCATGGGCTACGTGCTGGTCACCGAAGGCTATATGGACGTTGTGGCACTGGCGCAATTGGGCTTTCCCAACGCCGTGGCCACACTGGGCACAGCCTGCACGAATGACCACGTGCAAAAACTGTTTCGCTTCACCGAATCCGTAGTCTTCAGTTTTGACGGTGACAGCGCTGGCCGGCGCGCCGCGCACAAGGCGCTGGAAGCCGCCCTGCCCTACGCCACAGACACACGCAGCATCAAGTTTTTGTTCCTGCCCTCCGAGCACGACCCTGACAGCTTTATCCGCGAACATGGCAGCGATGCTTTTGCGCGCCACATCGCCAACGCGCTGCCGCTCAACGACTTCTTGATTGAATCGGCCAGCGTGGAATGTGACCTGGGCCAGGCCCAAGGCCGCGCCAAGCTCTCCAGTCAGGCACGCCCGCTGTGGAACCTGCTGCCCGATGGCGCATTCAAGCGCCTGGTGCTGGGGGAGCTGGCCGACAAAATTCAGATCGACACGCGCGAGCTGTCACAGCTGTGGACGCAGGCCGAAGCGCAAGAAAAACGCTACCAACGTGGCGCCAGCAAACCCGCACCCAGCTACGACGCAGCGCCACCTGCATCCTCCATGCCGCCCGACTGGGTCAGCGAATATGCGCCCAGCAATCACAACGCGCCTTACGGCGAACGCTGGCAGGGCAACACTTCTGCGCGCGGAGAATGGAAAAGCGATTGGAAAAGTGACTGGAAAGGCAAAGGCAAATTTGGTCGCAAAGAGCAACGCCCGCCCATGCCCGGCGGCCCCCGCGTCGCGCCCTCCACTGCACCCGACCAAGCCACGCGCCTGCTGCTGTCGCAAATGGCGTTCATGGAACGCCTGGACAACGACGATCTGGACACCCTCGTGCACCAGCCAGCGCCGCATGGCCCACTGTTTGCTTGGATTGAAAGCCAATTTCAGGAAAACGGCCCCCAAGCCTGGGCCGTACTGAAAGAGCGCATTGCCAGCACAGAGCACGCGCACTTTGCGCTGCAGCTCATGAGCGGCCCCCATGGCCACCCCGAAGGCGAAAAAGAAGAGCAATTTCAAGAGTTGCGCAACATTCTGGGTCCCATGATGGCCGAGCGCATTGGCACTCTGGCCACCGAAGCGCTCAAAACCTATATGGCCAACCCCAGCGATACCGCAGCCAAAGTACGCTACCAAAGCCTGATTGAGCGCCGCAACCGCTTGCTGACAGCCCCCACATCCATTGGAAATTAAAAACAAGAGCATCTAGCGCCTACCAACAAAGCACTTCAAATACAAAACTATTTGAAATGCCTTACTCATGGGCGCTAACAGCTCCTATTTTTAAAACATCCACGTCTGCAGCCCTTATCTGGCAAGGCTTTGCGAGCCGCGTGAAAATATTTACTAAAAAAACGCATTTACCTCTTGCAATTTCTGGAAAACGCTATAATTGATTGATTCTTGGCAAGAGCGACAGCAGCACCTCCGGCCCGGGCACCGTGATGGAATCACGTGTTTAGCAGCAATTGCTAGCCCAATATCCGCAAGGACTGCACTCCAAATGATCGCCCATACATCTTGCCAATGGAGCTTTTTCGCTCCTGCATGCATTTGGCATGCTTTTGCGCCGGGCTAGGTGGCGCTTGCGTTTTCCCCTTTGTGTGTTCGCTTTTGACCAAGAGGTTTTATGCCCGTTCCAAAGTCCGCGAAGTCCAAGCAGGCGCCCGACGCTACCGCGAAGCCCAAAACTTCCAAAACCACGGCTGTTGCCAGCGCTAAAGCGCCCACGCCAAAAGCTGCTGCTGCAGCCGTGAAGAAGCCGTCTGCCACGACATCCAAGGCAGTCGCTTCCAAGAAAGATTCCGATATGGCGACCCTGTCCCAAGCCGAACTCAAAGCCATGGCCGATGCGCTACTGGCTGATGCTGCTCCCAAGCGTGCCCGCAAAAAAGCGGACGCTGACGAAGCACCTGCCGCCAAGAAGCCCGCTGCCAAAAAGGCTGCTGCACCTAAAGATGCGGAGCCCAAAGCTGCTGTAGCCAAAAAGGCTCCTGCAAAGGCGGCCAAGGCCACAGAAGAAGCAAAGACTCCTGCCAAACGTGGCCGCAAGCCCAAAGCCAAGGAAGAGTCTGGCGACGACGAAGACATGGGCGACTTTGACGCCGACATGGAAATCGAAGCCGACGTTGAACCTGAAGCCGAGACACCTGCGTCAGACACGGCAACCCCTGAAAAGGTCAAGCCCCTGCGCATGAAGATCAGCAAGGCCAAAGAGCGCGCCTTGATGAAGGAATTTGGTCTGGACGAAACCGTTCTGACCGAAGACGAGTTGAACACCCGCCGCCAGCGTCTGAAGATGCTGATCAAGCTGGGCAAGACACGCGGCTACCTGACCCACGCTGAAATCAACGACCACCTGCCCGATAAGCTGGTGGACGCTGAAACGCTGGAAGTCGTAGTCTCCATGTTGAACGACATGGGTGTGGCGGTGTACGAGCAAACGCCCGACGCCGAAACCCTGCTGCTCAACAACACTGGCCAGTCAGCCACCACCGAAGAAGAAGCGGAAGAAGAAGCCGAAGCGGCTCTGTCGACCGTGGACTCTGAATTTGGCCGCACCACCGACCCTGTTCGCATGTACATGCGCGAAATGGGTACGGTTGAGCTGCTGACGCGTGAAGGCGAAATCGAAATTGCCAAGCGCATCGAAGGCGGCTTGATGGCCATGATGGAAGCGATCTCTGCATCGCCTGCCACCATTGCTGAAGTGCTGGGCATGGCCGCTGACATTCGCGAAGGCAAGGTCGTTATTTCGACCATCGTTGACGGCTTTGTGAACGCCAACGAAAACGATGACTACGTGGCCGAAGAAGACTTCGACGAATACGACGAAGAAGACGACGACGACGGCAAGGGCGGCTCCAAGGCACTGACCAAGAAACTGGAAGAGCTGAAAAACGAAGCCCTGTCACGCTTTGATCGCATTGCAGAAAACTTCGAGAAGCTGCGCAAGGCCTACGACAAGGATGGCTGGGGTTCGCCCACTTACAACAAGGTGCAAAAGCTCATCACTGAAGAGCTGATGACCATCCGCTTCACCGCCAAGACAATTGAGAAATTGTGCGATCTGGTACGTGCCCAGGTGGATGATGTGCGCAAGAAAGAACGCGAGCTGCGCAAGATCATCGTGGACAAGTGCCGCATGCCACAGGAAACCTTTATCAAGGAATTCCCACCAAACCTGCTGAACCTCAAGTGGGTGGAACAGCATGCCAACGCCGGCAAGCCATGGAGCAATGTGCTCAGCCGCAATATTCCGCCAGTGCAAGAGCTGCAGCAAAACCTGATCGACCTTCAGTCGCGCGTGGTAGTGCCTTTGGAAGAGCTCAAGGGCATTAACAAGCGCATGAACGAAGGCGAACGCAACAGCCGTTTTGCCAAGAAAGAAATGATCGAGGCCAATTTGCGCCTGGTGATTTCGATTGCGAAAAAGTACACCAACCGTGGTCTGCAGTTCCTGGACCTGATTCAGGAAGGCAACATCGGCTTGATGAAGGCCGTGGACAAGTTTGAATACCGCCGCGGCTACAAGTTCTCGACCTATGCCACATGGTGGATCCGCCAGGCCATTACCCGCTCGATTGCGGACCAGGCCCGCACGATCCGTATTCCTGTGCACATGATCGAGACCATCAACAAGATGAACCGCATCTCGCGCCAGCACTTGCAAGAGTTTGGTTTCGAGCCTGATGCATCCATCTTGGCCGAGAAGATGGAAATTCCTGAGGACAAGATCCGCAAGATCATGAAGATCGCCAAGGAACCCATCTCGATGGAAACTCCAATTGGCGATGATGACGACAGCCATCTGGGCGACTTCATCGAAGACCAGGCCAACACGGCCCCCATTGAAGCCGCCATGCAAGCCGGCCTGCGCGATGTGGTCAAGGACATCCTGGATGGCCTGACCCCCCGTGAAGCCAAGGTGCTGCGCATGCGTTTCGGTATCGAAATGTCTACCGACCACACGCTGGAAGAAGTGGGCAAGCAGTTTGACGTGACACGCGAGCGCATCCGCCAAATAGAAGCCAAGGCGCTGCGCAAGCTCAAGCATCCCAGCCGTTCGGACAAGCTGCGCAGCTTTATCGATTCGCTGTAAAGCTTTCCACCTGCCTGTAAAGGCAGGTCAAGGCAGCAACAAAAAAAGGAGACCCTAGCGGTCTCCTTTTTTATTTGTCTTTCAAAATTTATAAAACTCAATAGCTGACAACGGGCAACGCTTGCTGCATCAGCATCAAGCCGGTCCTCATCTCAGTCAATCGCGCAAGGCAATACATCTTGCAACGCATCAGGCTATCGCATTGGATTGCAGCAGCGCATCAATCTCTTGCTGCGTATAGCCCAAAGACTGCAACAACACCTGGGTATGCTCGCCTGACTTGGGTGGATTGCTGCGCACCCCCAAACGCTGTCCATCCATGCGGATGGGTAGCAGCGTGGTTTTGGCCGTCTGCCCTGCCAGATCACCATCACTCAGAACAACATCCGCCAAGCCACCCGTCGCTAGCAAATGTGGATCTTCCAGCAATTGCTCAGGCCGCGAGATAGGGGCAAATGGCAGTTGGTGCGCTTCAAACACTTGCGCCAGATGCGCTGCGCTCAAGCCCTCAAGGCGGCGACGCAGCTCTGGCATCAGCGTGGCGCGTGCCCGCACACGGTCATTATTGGTTTGCAGCAGAGGGTCTGCCGCCATATCTTCAAAACCCAAAGCGGTACAGAAAGTGCGCCACTGGGCATCACTGACGGCCGCCAAGAAAATCTGCTCGCCGTCTTTGACGCTGAACACATCGTACAGACCCCAGGACGAAATGCGCTCCGGCATCGGTGCCGCTGGCTGACCCGTGACTGCGTATTGCATCATGTGCTGCCCCACCAAGAACACATTGTTTTCAAACAGCGCCGAATCAATCTCCTGCCCTTTGCCAGTTTGCGCACGCTGCATCAAGGCTGCCAAGGCACCAATAGCCCCAAACATGCCACCCATGATGTCATTCACACTGGAGCCAGCGCGTAAGGGGTCTCCAGGCCGACCCGTCATGTACGCCAGTCCCCCCATCATTTGCACCACCTCATCCAACGCTGTGCGGTGTTCATAAGGGCCTGGCAGAAAACCTGTGTGGTTCACATAGATCATGCCGGGATTCAACTTCGACAGCGTGGCGTAATCCAGCCCATACTTTTTCATCACTCCAGGCTTGAAGTTCTGCAGCACTACGTCAGCGGTGGATGCCAGACGAATAGCCGCCTGCAGCCCCTCAGGCTGGCGCAGATCAATCGCAACGCTTTTCTTGTTGCGGTTGAACATAGGGAAAAAACCCGCACCGGCCCCCAAGAGATTGCGCGTCAGGTCACCCGTAAGAGGCTCCACCTTGATGACCTCAGCCCCTAAATCGGCCAAAACCATGCCACATGCAGGCCCCATCACCATATGACTGAACTCCACCACACGAATACCTTGCAACGGTAGTGATTTAGAGGTGCTGGAAACGGGAATATCGGAAGCGACGGAATCGGTCATGGTGGCAAAAAGCATCAAACAGCGGCACTGGCACGCGATCAGGGTTTCCCCTGCTAAACCACAATTTTAGAAAGCTACGCTGCCGCCGCCACCCATGCATTCGGTAGTCCGGCCATACCCGAAGATGAGTGCCCAGCCTATAGAACGTGGCTACGCAGCAACAAAAGCATGTTATTTGACGATTTTCCGGCTTTACAGCCTAGCGATTCTTAGCCTCGAGCTACTAAACTTGTAGCAGACAAGATTCAAAGCTATAGTCAAACCAACTTGGTTCGGTGCCTATTGCGGCCCGCTCCATCCCCCATCTCAGCGCAAGGAGAAGCGTCCATGAGCTCTAAGGAAAACGCCGCTATCAATCAGTTGCTCGAAAAACTCGAGCGCCGCTACGCACTGCGCGTACTGTGGGCACTGCGTGATGGCCATCCCCAGACCTTCCGTTTGTTGCAAGACAGCGTGGGCGGTATCACTCCCAATACTTTGAACACCCGCATCAAAGAGTTGCGCGAAGAGGGTTTGATGGAGCATGGCAATGACGGCTACACCGTCACTCCTTCGGGCCAGGATTTGCTCAAGCGCCTTAGCGATCTACAGGCTTTTGCCACACGCTGGGCAGCCGCTCGCGCGAAGAAGTAATCTAGGCACTAGCCTCGTGGCAGCACCTTTGCTGCCACCCACTCAAACAGGCACTCACAGTGCCTGTTTTTATTTGAGAACTCTGAACAAGGAACCTCCCATGGCACTGACCACCACTGCCTCTGGCCTGCAATACGAAGATACCGTTGTCGGTGAAGGCGCCGAAGCCATCAGCGGTGCTGATGTGAAGGTGCACTACACAGGCTGGCTTTTTCAAGACGGCCAGCAAGGTGCAAAGTTTGACTCCAGCAAAGACCGCCGCGAACCTTTTGAGTTTTCGCTGGACGAAGGCATGGTGATTCGCGGCTGGGATGAGGGCGTGCAAGGCATGAAGGTAGGCGGCAAACGCACCTTGATCATTCCTGCAGAACTGGGCTACGGCGCTCAAGGTGCAGGCGGCGTGATCCCTCCTCACGCTACGCTGAAATTTGAAGTGGAACTGCTGTCCACCAAAGCTGCACCCGTTTTGCAGATTGAAGACACCGTGGTCGGTGAAGGTGCTGAAGCCACACGTGGCAAGCGCGTGACCGTGCACTACACCGGCTGGCTGTACAAGGATGGTCAGCAAGGTGCCAAGTTTGACTCCAGCAAGGACCGCAACGACCCCTTCGTGTTCACTCTGGGCGCTGGCATGGTCATCAAGGGCTGGGACCAAGGCGTGCAAGGCATGAAGGTAGGCGGCAAACGCACGCTGATCATTCCTTCAGAGCTGGGCTACGGTGCCCGCGGCGCGGGTGGCGTGATTCCTGCCAACGCTACGCTCAAGTTTGATGTGGAATTGCTGGCCGTCTAAGCCCCAGCGATCCATTTCTGCCAAGCAAAAGCGGCCTGTCTGGGACAGGCCGCTTTTGTTTTTTCTGCGAATCACACTCAAGCAAACAGCGCCTGCTCCAGTGACGCATACGCTTGCTGCCCGACGGCTTCTTTGATTTTGGGAGCCACGGCAGCCAATGCTTCGTAGCCAGTTGCACCTTCTACCGATAAATTGAGACGAAAACCGGACAAGCCCAGCTTGCCCGTCAAAGCCACAGCCAAAGGATAGGCATCGCGGTAGCGCTCTTGGGGGGTGCGCAGCTTGGCCAATGTCACGGGCACCAGCTCGGCTGTCAATGGCTGCGTGGCAACGAGCAAGCCCGCTTGCTGCATGGCATCAATATCTTGCAGACTCACGCCCAGCCCCTGTGTGGCCTTAAGTACATCTTGTACCGTACGCTGCCCATCAAACAGCAAGTATGCAGAACGTAACTTACCCGCCAACTGTGCGCTGCGCGCCTTGAAGGCTTGCTGACCTTGCTCCGTCTTGATCAAAAGCGCGTTCATGTGGTCGTCCCTTTGCTTGTTTGAAATCAAGCATCGCACACATCATGTGTCACCAGCATTGGGGCAATCCATGTTGGGTAGAAACCAAGTACTCTCTTATCTAGAGCAGCTAACGATTTATTTAAAAGGACTTCAGATAGTTTTTATCTTGAAACTCAATCTAGTGCTTCGTTAACAGCTACTTTCTTTGATATGAATGAGCTGTCAACATACTCACAGACACCGTCACGATCACGCCCAGCAAAACGCCGAATACCCCGGCTGAAATAGGCTGCAACCCCCACCACAGATCATCTACCAGCAACATGCTAGGCACCCACTGCTGCACAAGCTTTGCGTGAGAGAGCATGTAGTAGAGGGTGATACCCAGCCCTGCCAGCATGCCGCAGACTGCACCACACCGCGTCACACCTCGCCAAAAAATACCCAGGACCATGGCCGGTACAAATGCAGAAGCAGCCAGAGAGAACGAGGCAGCCACCATGGGCAAAATGTCTGAAGGCCGCTGCCCTGCCACCCAAGCGGCCAGCAAGGCCACCGCCATCAATACAAATTTCGACAAAATCACCCGTTGCTCTGGCGAAGTTCTGCCGGAACGTTTCTGGAAATTCAGATCGCGCACCAGCGCGTTGCTGATGGTGAGCAGCAAACCATCCGCCGTAGACAGCGCCGCAGCCAGCCCCCCTGCAGCCACCAACCCCGCAATCACATAAGGCAGACCGCCAATTTCAGGCGTGGCCAGCATGATGAGGTCTGCCCCCAGGCGCAGCTCACCAAACTGCAAAATCCCGTCGTGGTTCACATCCTCCACCGACAGCAGCGACGCATCCACCCGCGCCCACTGGGCAATCCAGCTGGGCAACTCATCAAAGCGTACGCCCACCAGATTGTTCATCACCTCCAGCTTGATGAGGGCCGCCAAGGCAGGTGCCGACAAGTACAGCACGCCAATAAAGAACAGCGTCCAGGCCACCGAAGTGCGCGCACCCGAAACCGAGGGCACGGTGTAGTAGCGCGTGAGCAAGTGCGGCAAGCCCGCAGTGCCCAGCATCAGGCAAAACATCAGCGCCAAGAAATTATTGCGCTCATCGTTGAACTGCTTTTTCTCTTGCTCCGAACCATCAGGATTGCCCCCAAACGGCTGGCTGTGGCGTGGCAAGCCTGACAGCGGTTGGGCACGCTCGCGGTACTCCTGCAGTTGCTGTCGCCATTGCTGTTCAGCCGCCTGTGCGTTGCGCGGTAAATTGGCATATTCACGGCTGGTTGCCACGATTTGCCCCACATCGCTGTTGACTGAGCGCAGGTAGCGAATACGTTCATGCAACACCAGCCGCTCACGCTCCAAGGCCAAAGGCACATCTTGCAGTTTGGCCTCCAGCAAATCTGCACGTTCGCTGTAGGCTTGCTGCACGGCCCGCTCTTGGGGCGATACCAGCAGTCGCTCTTCAAGCTCCGCAATTTTTTGCAGCTGGCCTGCATAGGCCACAGCCGCCACCGGGTTGCCCAGTTGCTTGTACGCCAGCCACGACACCGGAATCAAAAATGCCAGCAAGATCACCACGTACTGCGCCACCTGTGTCCAGGTCACCGCACGCATGCCACCTAAAAAAGAGCACAGCAGCACCCCGCCCAGCCCTAGCATGATGCCGATCTCAAACTGCACACCCGTCAGGCGTGATGCGATCAGGCCCACGCCATAAATTTGCGCAACTACATAGGTAAATGAGCACACGATCGAAGCCAGAGCGGCAATGATGCGCGGCCAGTGCCCGCCAAAACGTTGCTGAAAAAAATCTGGCAGGGTGTAAAGATTCATCGCCCGCAAATGTGGTGCCACCAGCATGGCCACCAGACAGAATCCCCCCGTCCACCCCAGTAGATAGGCCAGCCCACCCGGCTGCCCGCTGGAGCCGCCAAACCCTTGCAGATACAAAGCCCCGGACAAACTGATGAATGAGGCTGCGCTCATCCAGTCTGCAGCGGCGGCCATGCCGTTGTACATGGGGGGAATACGGCGCCCCGCGACGTAATACTCATCGGCATCACTGGTGCGCCCCCACACCCCGATGGCGGCGTACACCATGACCGGTATAAACAAAAATATGGGGCCAATCCAGTGGCGCGAGAGACCTTGGCGCTCAGCCCAGTACATCAGCAGCAAAAATGCAATGACGCACAGGCAATATAGGCCTACCAGCCGGTGAACACGCCACAAATAGGCACGAGCACGAGAAGAAGAGGCGGTGCTAGCGCCGGTCAGAATGGGCATGGGGAGTGTGTGTGGCGATCAAGTTTTTCTGGCTGTTTTGTGCACCCCTGCGCTCAAAAGCATCCATCACCACACAGTAAACCAGCACGATCAGCATGAACATCAGGACTGCCCCTTGGGCGGCCATCCAGTAGCCCAGCTGCCAGCCTTGCACCCATGCTTGCAAGTCCCGTGCAAAAAAGCACACACCAAAAGAAAACACCACCCAGACTGCCAGCAAAACTGCCTTGAGCCACAGATGGTGTGTGTCGTGCCAGTCGGGAGGCATTTGTCCCCCGGTGGCAGAGATGGTCCGGGGCCCGTCATGCATGTCGTTGTCAGAGAACTGCATCACAGGCCTTTCACTGGTTTAACCAGCCAGGTTTTGCCAAGTGTCGATCACGGTGTCGGGGTTCAGCGAAATCGACACAATGCCCTTGTCTGCCAGCCACTTGGCGAAGTCAGGGTGGTCCGAAGGGCCTTGGCCACAGATACCCACGTACTTGCCCTTGGCAAGGCAAGCGTCAATGGCCATCTCCAGCATCTTCTTGACCGCTGGGTCGCGCTCATCAAAGTCTTGCGCCAGCAATTCCAGACCCGAGTCACGATCCAGACCCAGCGTCAGCTGCGTCAAATCGTTGGAACCGATCGAGAAGCCGTCGAAGAACTCCAGGAACTCATTGGCCAAAATGGCGTTGGAAGGTACTTCGCACATCATGATCAGCTTGAGTTCGTTCTCACCGCGCTTGAGACCGTTTTCGCCCAGCATGGTGGTGACGCGCTCAGCCTGCTTCAAGGTACGCACGAAAGGAATCATGATCTGCACATTGGTCAGACCCATGTCTTCACGTACGCGGCGCAGGGCTTCGCATTCCATCTTGAAGGCTTCGCCGAAGTCTTCGGAGATGTAGCGTGCTGCACCTCGAAAGCCCAGCATTGGGTTCTCTTCCTCGGGCTCATAACGGCTGCCACCGATCAGCTTGCGGTATTCGTTGGACTTGAAGTCCGACATGCGCACGATCACGGGCTTGGGCCAGAACGCTGCAGCAATGGTGGCCACACCTTCAGCGACCTTGTCCACGTAGAACGCACGGGGAGAAGCGTGGCCACGGGCCACCGATTCCACGGCCTTCTTCAGGTCAGGATCTACCGCTGGGTAGTCCAAAATAGCCTTGGGGTGCACACCAATGTTGTTGTTGATGATGAACTCCAGACGGGCCAGACCCACACCCTGGTTGGGCAGCTGGGCAAAGTCAAAGGCCAGCTGGGGGTTGCCCACGTTCATCATGATCTTGGTGCTGATCTCAGGCATTTCGCCGCGCACCACTTCGGTCACTTCGGTTTCGATCAAACCGTCGTAAATCTTGCCGGTATCGCCTTCAGAGCAAGAAACGGTCACCAAGGTGCCGTCCTTCAAGCGGGCAGTGGCATCACCACAACCCACAACAGCAGGAATACCCAATTCACGCGCAATGATCGCCGCGTGGCAGGTACGGCCACCGCGGTTGGTCACGATGGCGGCTGCACGCTTCATCACGGGCTCCCAGTTCGGGTCCGTCATGTCGGTCACCAACACGTCGCCCGCCTGCACTTGGTCCATCTGCGCAATGTCAGACACCAGACGCACACGGCCCGTACCAATCTTTTGACCAATGGCGCGGCCTTCGGCCAGCACATTGCCCGTGCCCTTGAGCTTGTAACGCAACTCAGCCTGACCCTTGGCCTGGCTTTTCACGGTTTCAGGGCGGGCTTGCAGGATGTACAGATGGCCGTCAGTGCCGTCTTTGCCCCACTCGATGTCCATGGGACGGCCATAGTGCTCTTCAATCACGAGCGCGTACTTGGCCAGTTCTTGCACGTCGGCATCGGTCAGCGAATAACGGTTGCGCAGCTCAGGGGCTACGTCCGTGGTCTTGACCAGCTTGCCCGAAGCGGCCTTCTCTTCTGGTGTCGAAAACACCATCTGAATCAGCTTGGAGCCCAGGTTACGGCGGATCAGCGCGTTGTTGCCAGCCTTGAGCATGGGCTTGTGCACGTAGAACTCATCAGGGTTCACAGCACCTTGCACCACGGTTTCGCCCAGGCCATAGCTGGAAGTGATGAACACCACTTCTTCAAAGCCAGATTCGGTGTCGATGGTGAACATCACGCCAGCAGCGCCCAAGTCAGAACGCACCATGCGCTGCACACCGGCAGACAGGGCGACCACGTCATGTTCAAATCCCTTGTGCACGCGGTAGGAGATAGCGCGGTCGTTGTACAGCGACGCAAACACTTCCTTCATCTTGTGCAGCACGTCTTCAATGCCCACCACGTTCAGGAAAGTTTCTTGCTGGCCTGCAAACGAGGCATCGGGCAAGTCTTCAGCAGTTGCAGAAGAGCGCACCGCAAACGAAGCAGCTTCATTACCACCGTGCAGTGTGATGAAAGCAGCGCGGATAGCGGCTTCCAGATCTGCGGGGAAAGGCTGGGCTTCTACCAGCGCACGGATTTCCGCACCCACCTGGGCCAATGCACGTACGTCTTCAACGTCCAGTGCTGCCAGCTTGGCCGAGATTTTGTCCGCCAGCCCTTCAAAGGCCAGAAACTGGCGGAAGGCATGGGCGGTGGTGGCAAAGCCCGTAGGCACGCGCACGCCCTGTGGCAGCTGGGAAATCATCTCGCCGAGGGAGGCGTTTTTACCGCCAACAACCTCAACGTCGCTCATGCGCAAGTTTTCGAAAGGAACGACCAAAGCGGCCGCTTCAAATCGGTTAGACATGGGAAGGCTCCAAAGTTAAAAACCGGACACTCCAGCAGCCTGCCCAACAAGCACGCTCACTGGTGATCTCACATGTTTTCGACGACAACTTGGATGTTCTGGTTGTCGGTCATCGATCAGCATGCGAGCGAAATTGGGAATAATGGGCGCTATTGTAGGCCCGGTCGGCGTTTTTCACCGTAACACCGGGGGTTTGACTTGAATGGAATTGTTTACCCATGCACACGCGCACCGTATTCGTTATTTCTGACGGCACAGGGATCACCGCCGAGACTTTTGGTACGGCTTTGATGACCCAGTTCGATATCAAGCCACGCATCGTGCGCATTCCATTTGTAGACACGGTAGACAAGGCCCATCAGGCGGTGCGCCAGATCAACCACACAGGCGAAGTGGAAGGCAAGAAGCCGATTGTCTTTAGCACTTTGGTCAATCAGGAAGTGGTGGCAGTGATTGCCGATCACTGCAAAGGCTTGCTGATGGACATGTTTGGCACCTTTGTACAGCCACTGGAAGAAGAGCTGGGCATGAAAAGCCAGCACCGCGTGGGCCGTTTCAGCGATATCAGCCAGAGCAAGGAATACCTGGACCGCATGGAGGCCATTAACTACACACTGGCCCACGATGACGGTCAAACCAACCATGACCTGACGGGTGCAGACGTGGTGCTGGTAGGCGTGAGCCGCTCGGGCAAGACCCCCACCAGCCTGTATCTGGCCATGCAATTTGGCCTGAAAGTGGCCAATTACCCCCTGATTCCTGAAGACTTTGAGCGCAAAAAGCTGCCCCCAGCGCTGGAGCCCATCAAGAAAAAACTGTTTGGTCTGACGATCGACCCCGTCCGGTTGTCCACTATTCGCAACGAGCGCCGCCCCAACTCACGTTACGCCAGTCTGGAAAACTGTCGCAGCGAAGTGCATGAAGCCGAAGCCATGATGCGCCGCGCGGGCGTCAGCTGGCTGTCCACCACCACCAAGTCCATCGAAGAGATTTCGACCACCATCTTGCAAGAGGTGCTGCCTCACCGCCTGGGCATGGGCATGCACGGCTAAGTACGGGCCCACGCACACTAGAGCCTCAATGCACCGCTGAGGCACCTTGCCGCACCCCGCAAGCGATGTGTGGCTTTATCGTTTGCATCAAGCAGTCTCGCTCACAAACCATGTGTGTTGCAGGGGGATGTGAATGGTGCGCCATTCAAACATTCATTAAACATAGCTTCTAGCCTTTGTTCAGCATAGGTTAGAAGCTATGTTTTTTAGATATTCATGCAGCCGCAGCAAGCGCCGCACCAAACACATACTGCGGCACGCCATCTTGCATGTGCAGCAGCTCTCCATGCACCCCCCAGACTTGCTGAATGCGCTGGGGTGTCAGTACATCGTGGCAGAGCCCCATGATGACGGTCTGCCCCCCACCCGGCACCAGCACCACATCATGGGCATAACGCAATGCCAGATTCAGGTCGTGCAGAACAGCCACCACCCCCAAGCCTTGGTCGGCACGGTGGCGCAGCAATTGCATGCAGGCATGCTGGTGCTGCAGATCCAAAGCCGCCGTAGGTTCATCCAGCAGCAGCCAGCGTGCGCTGCCGTCGGGCAAAGGGTGCCAAGCCTGAGCCAGTGCCCTTGCCAGATGCACTCTGGCACGCTCGCCGCCTGACAAGGTAGCCACCTCCCGGTCTGCCAGATGTGTCACACCCGTGGCTTGCATGGCAAGCTGCACGATGTGCGCTTCATCCGCTTTGGGGTGATGACGGTGCGGGTAGCGCCCCATCTCCACCACCTCCTGGCTGGTAAAGCTGAATGCCACTTGCGTGTCTTGCGCCATGAATGCCATGTGCTGCGCCAAAACGGCTGCGGGCCATTGCTGCAGTGCCCGCCCTTTGAATACAACACGGCCTTCCGGTGCCGTGCGCAGCCCCACCAAGATAGACATCAAGCTGCTTTTACCAGCCCCGTTAGGCCCCAAGATGGCAGTAAAACGCCCAGCCTGCACACTGGCATGCACCTGCGCCAAGGTATCTCCCTGCGCGTGCGCAGTGACGTGCAGGTGCTCGCAGCACAAACTGTTCGCGGCATCGGTCATAACTTGTTCCTGAACTGGCGCAGCATCAGCAAAAACAGGGGTACACCAATAAAAGCTGTCAGCACCCCCAATGGCATTTCTGCCGGTTGCACCACCGTGCGCGCCACCGCATCAGCCACCAGCACCAAACTGGCCCCCAGCAAGGCAGAGCCTGGTAATACCAAGCGGTGATCCGGCCCTGCCACCAGGCGTACCCAATGCGGTGCCACCAAACCAATAAAACCAATCACGCCGGTGGCAGACGTGACCGCCCCCACTGCCAGCGCAGTCACCACAACGGCATAGCGCTTGGTGCGCTCCACGGGTACCCCCAGCAATTGCGCCTGTGCTTCACCCAAAGCAATCGCGTTGAGTGGGCGGGCCAGCGCCATGGCAGCCACGGTACACAGCGCAACCACACAACCCACCAGCCACACGGTGGACCAGCGCGCATGGCCCAAGCTGCCCATCAACCACAGCTGCACGTTGCGCAATTGCTCATCATTGGAGACATAGCTCAGAAAACCCAGGCCCGCACCCGCCAGCGCATTCACGGCAATTCCTGCCAAAAGCATCAGACCAACACGCGTGCCACCAGACGACTGCGCCAGACCATAAATCAGCAGCGTGACTGCAACGCCCCCGATGAACGCACTCACAGCCAGCGTCCAGCTTCCAAGAGTGAACCCCAAAGAGGCAAACCACATGGGTCCCAGCACAATGGCGCAAGCTGCCGCCAGCGCTGCACCACCACTGACGCCAATCAAACCAGGGTCTGCCAGAGGGTTGCGAAACATGCCCTGCATCAAGGCACCCGCCAGGCCCAAACCGGCACCAGCCACCAGCCCAAGCAAGAGCCGTGGCAGTCGAATGTTCATGAAAACCAGATGCTCGGTGCTGGACGTGCTGCCCCCCAGCAGCCCATTCCACAGTACAGAGAGCAACTGCGAGGGAGCAATCGCGTAAGCGCCCTGTGTGCTCCCCAAAACCAAGGCCAGCAGCGTCACCACCACCCCACCGCCAATGACCACCTGAGGATGCAGGCGGCCACTGGGCAAACGCCAGCGCGATGTCATGCCGTGGCTTTCAACATCTGGCTGTGCAGTTGAGACACCGCCTCGGGCAGGCGGGGGCCAAATCCCAGCAACTGGCTCGCCTCCATCATCACCAAAGCCTTGCGGGCAAAGGCCGGGGTCAGCGCCAGCTCTGGCCTGCGCCAAAAAGCGTCAACACCACCCAAGGCTTCAATGCCCTGGGTGCTGTTGACCAGCACATCCGGCGCGGCTGCAGCCATGGCCTCTGCCGTCAGCGGGCGGTAGCCTTCAAACTGCTGCACTACATTCTGCGCACCCGCCAAGGTCAGCAAGGCATGGGCGGCAGTGCCCCGGCCAGCCACCATCGGGGCACCACTGTGCGACAGGATGAACAAAGCTTTGGGCTTGCGCTGCGCCTGTGCCACAGTGCTTTGCACCTGCGCCCACTGCGTTTTCAACTGTTTGGCCAATGCTTGGGCTTGCACCTCACGCCCTGTGATACGGCCCACGGTTTGCACCTTGCGCAGCACCTCTGCAAAGCTATGGTCTGCAGGAATCAGCTCCACACGCACCCCGGCAGCCTTGACTTGCTCCAGCACAATGGCCGGCCCTGCCTCGGCCGCGCCCACAATGGCATCGGGTCGCAGTGAAAGCAGCCCCTCCGCAGACAACTGGCGCAGATATCCCACCTTGGGCGTGCGGGTTGCGGCTTGCGGGTACAGGCTGGTGGTATCGGTGGCCACCAGCAAAGACTGTGCGCCCAAGGCGTACACCACTTCGGTGACAGCACCTCCCACGGTAATCAGGCGTTGTACCGAGCGCTGGGCAGGCTGTGCCCAGCCAATGGCAGGCAATGACAAGGCACTACCGGCACCAGCCACCAAGGTCAGCCATTGGCGACGAGAGAGTTCTGCAGCCATCACTGTCTCCTCAGGCGCGCGGCAAGTTTTCGGCCAAATCTCGCCATGCTGTCAGTTCTGGCTCGCCCGGGTGGCGCACACCAAAGAACATGGCCACCACATCACCACTGGCATCAAACAGCTCGACCGATGTCACCATGCCGTCCGATGTGGGCTTGCGCACCAGCCAGGCACTGGTGATCAGGTCACGGCGCAGATGCAGGCTAAAGCTGGGGTCCAGCACATTGATCCAGTCCGCGCCACCAGGCGACTGCATGGGCCTGATCTGCTTGACAGGCCCAGAATGAATCTGGATGCACCCCTTGCTGCCCACAAACACCATGATGGGCAACACTGTTGCAGCTGCCTGCTCCAGCAAGGGGGTCACGGCATTCAGGTGCAATGCCTCGCTGTACAGGCCCTGTGTCAACCGGAAACTTTGCTGGCGCTCACAGCCAAATTTTTTGAGCATCCCAAAAAAGTCGTGCGTGTCCTGCATGGCAGCCCATGCCTTGCGCAGACCTTCGGCATCCATGCTGCTGTCGTCGGCGATTGCCGCCGGGGCTGCGGCTGGCACGAACTGGTAGTCCGTCTGTGCATCTACAAAACGTGTGACTACGGCCTCCAGTGCCCGCAGGTTGGTGGTCTCGCGTGCATAAATTTTGTGCACCGCCACACCGTGCTTGTTAAAAAATTGCAGGCTGCGCATCACCTTGCCATCACGGCCAGACTCGGTGACAAAAAAACCTGCGTGCCACTGGAAAAAGAAAATACGCAGATCAATGTCATCGTTGTTGCACAGAGCGATCTGGCCTTCACGGCTGAAGCCTTTGTAGACGCCGTCTTTTTCGTGCACCACCGATTCATTGCGTGTCAGCGCCATCAAACTACCGCAAGGCTCCAGCGCCGACAAAATTTCAAACCACTGTGGCTTCAGCGTCTGCGCTTTCAGTGGTTGCTCATGCTGACCCACATGGGCGGCAGCCACAGCGCCTTCACTCAAGCCAATAGCTTCGGCTGCATCTTTGGCGCGCAAGCCATTGGCACGTGCTTGAGAAAAAGCGGAACGAATGGCTGCGTGATCAGCCAAAGAAGAATCAATCATGGCGTTCATTGCGTAGCACCTCATTAGAAAATAAAGCAAACAAAAAGCGCCCGCACTCAGTGACTGAGAGCGAGCGCTTGGGCACACACCTTAGAAATCCAGCACCATCGAGACGCGTACGTTGCGCCCTGGCTGGCTGTAGGCATCGATCGCAGCGCGTTCAGTCGCAGCTGTCACACCCCGCACATCCGACCAATTCCAGTACTTTTTGTCGGTCAGGTTGTACAGCCCCACGTTCAGGCGCAAGTCTTTGCGCAGCGCCACCTGTGCGGTCCAATCCAACACGGTGTAGGAAGGGTTCAGGAACAGGCTGCGCGAGCCTGTGGGTAAATCGCTCTTCTTTTTGCCTGCACTGTGGCTGGCAGCCAGCTCCCAGCGCCAGCTGGCCGCCTGCTGGCCCACGCCCAGCTTCAACTGGTGCGGGGCAATGCTTTCCAGACCGCTGCCGTCTTCCCCGGTGCCCTTGGTATAGCCATACCCGCCATGCAGCTGCCACACACCGCCCCAAGACTGGCCCAGTTGAGCCTTGCCTTTGAGCTCAAACCCTTTGATGGTGGCTTTGGCCTGGTTGCGCGATTGCTGCAAGGTCACTGCCGGATTGCTGGGCAGCGTGCCGGCGTCTGCATAACGCTCGATAAAGTTGCGATAGCGACCGTAGAAGGCCGAGGCCTCCCACTGGAAAACACCCTCTGCATCGCGCAGACCCAGCTCAAAGTTGTTGCTGGTTTCAGCCTTCAAATTGGGGTTGGGCAGGATGTAGTAGCCATAAAACGGTGTGATGTTGCCGAAGTAGTTGTTCAGCTCCCCTGACGACGGGGCACGGAAACCACGCTGGTAATTGGCAAAGGCCTGCACCCCGCCACCCAGCTTCAATTGCGTACCCAACTGAGGCAGCCACGCACTGAAACGCTTGCTGGCCAGCGTGGCACCCGATGCCCCCAGGTTGATGCTGCCAGCATCTGGATCTATCTTGACCGACTCATACCGAAGGCCGGGCTTGACCATCCAGTCACCCCATTCGATGCGATCTTCGACAAAAGCGCCCCACCGTGTTGTGCGGCTATCGGGGCCTTTGGGCACCGAGGTCGTCACACCTGCATCGGTCGACAGGCTGCTGGTTTCGTTGTCCATGCGTGCCATATCCATGCCGTACTGCAGGTGGTGCATGCCCAGCGCCTTATAGGCCTGTACCCCAGCTTGCAGCATGCTTTCGTCGTAAGCATGGTCTCGCACGCGCATGCGATTGGCGGTGGTGGTATCTAGCGCAAGCAGTTGCCGGTTGCTGCTGTCCTGCCAGGCCAGATATGTGCGGACCGCATCGGCAGCTGGAGCGTTCAACGCAAAGTCCGAGCGCAAAGAAACACGCGTGCGGCGGCTGTCGATGGACTCAGTGTGCGACCGGGTCGTGCCGTTGTTGAAGTCGTGCAGGTTGTTGATGTCCGTGTCCTGGCGGCGGTGCTCCACCGTGAACACATGGGTCTGACTGCCATCGGGCTTGAACACGAGCTTGGCCAGCGCCGAGCTGCGCTGGTTGTCTTCTGGATTGGCCTTGGTGCGGGTCAGCCCAGTGCCGCCCACCTTGCCCATGGTTTTGACTTCGTCACTCCAGTCGCCATTGAGCGCAACCAGCCACTGCAACTGCTCTGAAGCCTTGCCCGCCAGTGCCACACCCAGCGTACGCCCCTGGTTTTCGCTGCGCCAGCCCAGCAGGGCACGGCCTGCAAAATCTTTGTTGCCACCGAGCAAGTCATACGGCGACAAGGTGCGCATATTCACCACGCCGGCAATTCCGCCTGCAGGCAGGCTAACGTCGCTGGCACCTTTGTGCACTTCAATGCCTGCCAGCGTCAGCGGGTCGACATAGTCGCGCCCAAAACTGTGGCTGTTCATGAAACTATCGGATTCGGGCATAGGAATGCCGTCCACCAGGGTCTGTACACGGTTGCCGCCCAGACCACGGATTTCAAACCCTGTGTTGCCTTCACGCCCTGCCGTGCCACTGATACCCGAGCCGCGGCGCGCCACGCGAGGCACTTCCACATTGATCATCTCGCGCACTGCGTCGCGAATATCGAGGATTTGTTTGCGCTCAATGTCCTCTTTGGTCACCACCTCGGTGGCGTAAGGGACAAGGGCAGGATCCAGTGCTTCCTGGGCCTCTTGCACCGTCACCGACGGCAAGACGGGATCAGCAGCATGGGCAGTCAACGACCACAGACAAGCCAACATGGCAGCCGCAGCCACAGGGCGCACCCCCACAGACATTCGTTGCATAACGCGTTCTCGGATAAAAGGTTCGTGACATGGCTGGCGAACCTGGACCAAGAACGGTCTGGGGATAGCTTGCAGGATTGAAAATTATATGAGAATAATTATCATTTGATAAGCATCAATACGTAAATCTCATTCCTGAGGCGCAATTTTTCCTTGCGCTAGTGCGTGGCACCCGCCCCAGCAGTCCTGCCCCAACGCCGCTGCGCAAACGCACACCACACACACGCGGCGCTGGCCAATACGCCGCCCACCCAGCCGATGTGCTGCATGCCCGCGTGCAAACTCACCTGGCTACCCAGCAGCGCACCGGCCCCAATGCCGATATTGAAGATGCCCGAGAACAGCGACATGCCCACGTCTGTGGCGTCATGCGCCAGCGCCAGCACCTTGGCCTGCAAGGCCAGCACCATGCACATCATGGCGCTGCCCCAGACCACGCACATTGCATACAGCGACATTTCATGCTGGCTGACTGGCAGCAGCAGCAGCAAGCTGGCAGCCATGGCCGCAATCGATACCAGCAAGAATCCTTTGGGAAAACGCGCGCCATACACACTGAACAAGACGCTGCCAGCAATGCCCATGCCGCCAAACAGCAGCAGCACCACGGTGGTCACATGCGCACTCAAGCCTGCAACCACCTGCACAAAAGGCTCGATATAGCTATAGACGGTGAACTGCGCCGTCACCACCAAAATCAGCAAGGCATAAATAGCCATCAGCGCGGGGCGGCGCAGCAACACTGGAATGCTGGAAGCAGAGCCCGAGTTCTCACTGGGCAGCGAAGGCAGCAGTCTGGACAGCACCAGCATGACCACAACAGCCAGAGCGCCAATGGCCCAGAACGTTGTGCGCCAGCCCAGCCAGTCACCCACCACGCGCCCCAGCGGGATGCCCATCACCATGGCCAGCGTCGTGCCCGTGGCCAGCATGCTCAGCGCCTGCGCTTTCTTGCCCACTGGCGCTATGCGCACCGCCAAAGCCGCCGTAATGGACCAGAACACCGCGTGCGACAACGCCACGCCAATGCGGCTGGCCATCAGCATCTCAAAACTGCTCACCATGCCCGAAGCCACATGGCTGACGATGAATAGCGCAAACACGCCCATGAGCAGCTTGCGCCGCTCTATCTTGCGCGTCAGCAGCATCAGCGGCAGCGAGGCCAGGGCCACCACCCACGCATAGATGGTCAGCATCAAACCCACGTGCTCGGTTGGCATGCCAAAGCTGGCACCAATGTCGCTGAGCATGCCCACAGGCACAAACTCGCTGGTGTTAAAAATAAAGGCCCCCATGGCCAGCGCACTCACGCTCAGCCACGCACGAAAATTAGAAGAAGCAGTGTTAGAAGCAGCCATACCCGGACGAAAAAAGAGCACAGCCTGATAGCTGTGCCCCTGTATTGTTGCCGCGTCTTTCAAAGGGCTGCGGCTGCGCCGCACTTGCCCCTTTGCCGCCTACCGATCAGTACGCCACCGTAAAACGCTGGCGTACGTGCAACTGGCGCTCCAGCGCATCGACCAGCGCTACCGCCAAGTCCTGGGCCGAAATATCACCCACCTGCCCATCGTCCTGCATCAATGGAGCATCACTGCCAGTGCGGTACTGACCGGTGCGGCCACGAGCCTGGGCAGCTGAGCCCGCGTGAAAGCCCACCGCCGGGCTGAGCAGCGTCCAGTCCAGAGTCTCTTCTTCTTGCAATTGCGTCAGCATGTCGCGGGCGGCAGAAGCACCCGGGTAGATAGCGGCAGGAAATTGGGGTGTATCGACCAGCTGCACACCCGGCGCTACATACAAGCTACCCGCACCACCGACCACCAGATAACGCGCAACACCTGCCGCTTTCACGCCTTGCACGATGGCTGCTGAGCCACGCAAAAAGTCATCGTAAATATTGGGGTTGGCCCAGCCCGCGTTGTAGGCGCTAAGCACGGCCTGCGTGCCGCGCACCGCTTGCTGCACGGCTGAAGCGTTCATCACGTCGGCCTGCACCACCTGCACGCCCGCCTGTGCAGGCAGCTTGGCGGGATCGCGCACCAGCGCCACCACTTCATGGCCGCGTTGCACCAGCTCCTGCAAAACGGCAGCACCTACAAAACCCGTCGCACCAATCAACGCTACTTTCATCTGGAAACTCCTTGTTTGGGGGAAGCAATTGCTGAAGCTTAAGACGCAACGCCCGCGAAAAAACACGCAGTTTTCACCAACACTTTGAAGCTGTACTTCACAATAAAGCACATGGATGATCTCAAACGCATGGCGGTTTTTGCCGCAGTCGTGCAGCACGGCTCCATGACTGCGGCAGCACGCAGTCTGGGCATGAGCCCTTCAGCCGTGAGCCAGCACATCCGCCAGCTGGAGCGCGAAGGCGGCGTCACGCTGCTGCACCGCTCTACACGGCAGATTGCCTTGACCGATGCAGGACAGCGCTTTTATGTGCAGTGCGCCACGCTGAGCGCTGCCGCCGAGCGTGCGCGCGCCGAGCTGGCCGCCGAGCAGCAGGCCCCCAGTGGTGAGCTGCGTCTGGCTGCGCCTGTGGGTTTTGCCCGCCACGCCGCCCCTGCGCTGGGGGCATGGCTGGCGCGTTTTGCGCAACTGCGGCTGCGTTTGCTGCTGGACGATGTGCCCATCGACCTGATTCAGGCGCGTGTCGATCTGGCCCTGCGCTTTGGCCCGCAGGCCGACTCCAACTGGGTCGCACGCAAACTGGCCAGCACGCCCAACTGGCTGTGCGCGGCCCCTAGCTGGGTACATGCACGCGGTAACGCCCCCCAGCACCCGGCACAACTGGCGCACGACACCTGGCTGGCGCTGAGCCACAACGACCACCACCAGCGTGCGCTGGCCTGGCACCACCCACACAGCGGTGAGCGCTTTGCCCTGCAAGCCACGCCCCGGGCACTAAGCAACCACCAAACGGCCGTGCAAGCCCTGTGCGAAGCAGGCTTGGGCGTGGCGGTACTCTCTGCCATGGATGTCAGCCAGAGCGTGCAAAGTGGCCGCCTGGTGCAACTGCTGCCCGAGTGGGACATGGGCCTGCTGGACATCTGGGCCGTCACCCCGCAGCGCGATGCGCAACCTGCCAAAGTGCGGCAAGCCATTGAAGAGTTGCAGGCCTACTTTGCTACCCTGCACGGCGTAAACCCATAAAAAAAGCAGCCCGTCGGGAGCTGCTTTTTAAAATTAATAGCTGCTATCGCTTACAGACACTTGCTTTCAGATACAAAAGTATCTAAAAACAAGATGCAGCAAGCGCTGATAGCTATTATTTCTCAGTCTTCTCTATCTTTTCAGACTTTGCTTCAGGCTTTTCGCCGCGTTCGTAAATGGCCGACGCACGGCCCACAATCAGCGAATCCAGCCTGCCCACCTTGTCCATGTCGCGATTCTTGTAGGGCAGCTTGTTGAGTACATAGCGAATGGCGTTCAGGCGTGCGCGCTTTTTGCAATCGCTTTTGACCACCGTCCACGGCGCATCGGCGGTGTCGGTTTCAAAGAACATGGCTTCTTTGGCGCGGGTGTAGTCTTCCCACTTGTCCAGTGACGCCTGGTCAATGGGCGACAGCTTCCATTGCTTGAGCGGGTGCGCCTCGCGCTCCTTGAAGCGGCGGCGCTGCTCTTTGCGGCTAACGCTGAACCAGAACTTCACCACATGCACACCGCTGCTGACCAGCATGCGCTCGAACTGCGGCGCATCCTGCATGAACTGCTTGTACTGCGCGTCGGTGCAAAAACCCATCACGCGCTCAACGCCTGCGCGGTTGTACCAGCTGCGGTCAAACAGCACGATCTCACCAGCCGTTGGCAGGTGCTGTACATAGCGCTGAAAATACCACTGCCCCTGCTCGGTGGGTGACGGTTTTTCCAGCGCCACCACGCGGGCACCACGGGGATTCAAGTGCTCCATAAAGCGCTTGATGGTGCCGCCCTTGCCTGCCGCATCACGGCCTTCAAAAATGATGAGCACGCGCTGGCCCGACTCTTTCACCCAGGCTTGCAGCTTGAGCAGCTCTACCTGCAGGCGGAACTTGTCCTTTTCATACACCGAGCGGCGCAACAAGTTGGCGTAGGGGTAGCCACCGTCCTTCCAGTCCTTGCTCAGCTCTTCATCGGGATTGGCCTTGGCTGTGGACTCATTGCCCCCCAGCCGGTTGAGCGCCTTGCGCAGGGCCTTCTGGTCTTCGGGGTCTGAGCCCTCGATCAAGGCACGCAGCGCCTTGGCACGGTCTTTATCACTGCCCGGCTGGTCCAGCACACTCAGCACCGCAGCCACACGGCTTTTCTGCGCAGCCTGTGTGGCCTGACCTGCTACAAACTTTTCAATGGATTTTTCATCCTTGCCCATTGCAACATCGCCTGCACTGGCCTTGCGTGTGCCATGGTCGGCAGCACGGACGCTCTTTTTGGTATTGCTGGGGGTGGGCTTATCAGCCATGCGCGAAAACTCCTTGCCGCGCACGCCATCCAGGGTGTGCACAGACTAAAAAAACATCACTACGAAACACATAAAGATACCATTGCGCCACAAGCCAGCTGAGCAAGCACCTGACAAACAATGCGGCCCTTTGCACTTGACCTCAGCTGTTTTTTTCGTTGAAAGTTGCTCCACCGCTCTAGATAAGCTTGCCACCATGACCACTTATCGTTACTTCTTCGCTGTGCTGATCACCTGCCTGTACACCGCAGGCATTGCGCATGCCCAGGTCATACGCTGTGTGGATGCCAGCGGGCACGTCACCTACACCGATGGCAAGTGCCCCAACAGCAAGGAAGTGCAAGAAATTTTGCCTCCCCTGAGCGCACAGGAGCAGGCCCAGCACGACGCCCAGTACCAGCAAGCGCTGGAGCGCAAACGCGCCGCCCAGCAACTGCAGGCCGAGCGAGAGGCGGCCCAGCAAAAAGCCGATGCCGAACGCGCTGCCGCACTGGCAGCCCAGCGCCCTGTGCCACCCGTGATCGTGCAGGTACCCCCCAGCGACCCCGTCACCACCTATGTGCCGCTGTACCCACCCCGTCCGCCGCACATTCGCCCGCCGCCGCCCATGCGCCCCCAGCCCAGTACCGGCAACTACAACTGCAATGTGTTTCGCTGCTATGACGGCAAAGGCAATACCTGGAGCCGCCCCTGATCTTCAAGCCACCAAACCCTGCAGCACCGTGGGGTAGCGCAGGCGCACACGCAGCTCCAGCTTGATGCGCGCATTGCGCAGGCGACGTGACTCACCCATGAAACTGAGCATGGTGGGCGCCAGCATTTGCTGCGCTGCATCCCGCGTCACACGGGGTGGCCGGGGCATGCCATACAGATCGGCAGCCAGATCGAAATAATCGCCCATGCGCATCTGCGTGTCATCACTGGCGTGATAGACCCGTTGTGGTTTGCCACGCCACATAGCTGCAACGGCAATGCGCGCCAGATCATCAGCATGAATGTGATTGGTATACACATCGTCCTGTGCATTCAATACCGGCAAACCTTTGAGCAATCGCCCCCGGGGCGTGCCCCCTGCCCGGTCTGGCGCGTAAATACCCGGAATACGCAGCACCTGCACACGCAGGCCACTGTGCTGGCCAAAGTGCAGCAAGCGCTGCTCGGCATCCACACGCCGGCGGGCGCGGTCGGTTGAGGGATTCAGCGTGCGCGTTTCATCCACCCATGCCCCGTCGCAATCGCCGTAAACGCCCGTGGTAGAGCCATACACCAGTGCCTTGGGCAAGCGCCCCTGGCGCAATACACGCACCACATGCGCACTGCGCGTATCAACGCCCCCCTGACCCGGTGGAGGTGCCATGTGAATGACGCGATCAGCCAGCCCGCGCAAACGGCGCAAGCTGGGAAGATCATCCAGATTCCCGACCAGGGGCGTCATGCCCAACTGGCGCAACGCCGCTGCTTTCTCGGGCGACGACGTCAACGCCAGCACCTTGGGGCCATGCTGGCGCGTCTGCGCAGCCACCGGCTGCAGCGCCTGTGCAATACGCTGGCCCACATCCCCACAGCCAATGATGAGCACGCGCGTTCGACGAAACCTTGCAGGCAAAGCACCGCGTGGGATTTGGATTGAAGGCAAAATCGGGTATCCCCATTGAATACTGTTGTGCAACGGGCCACTTTGTGCAGCCCATTGCCTTTGCTGCGCCACGCCTGCCCTGCAGGTCAGCGCACATTGAGAAACCGCCAAGGATAGCTAGAAGATGACCGCCCCCGCATTCCAGATCACCGTTGAACCCAGTGGTCGCCAGTTTTCCGCCAGCAGCAGTGAGACCATTTTGGCTGCCGCCATCACTGCGGGCGTTGGCCTGCCCTACGGCTGCAAAGACGGAGCCTGTGGCTCATGCAAATGCAAGAAACTCAGCGGTGAAGTCACGCACGAGAGCCACTCCGACAAGGCTTTGACACCCGCTGAGCTGGAGGCTGGCTTTATTTTGACCTGCCGCGCCACCGCACACACCGATGTGGTGCTGGAGTCGCGCCAAGTCACTGACGCCCACGCGTTCCCCATCAAAAAAATGCCAGTGCGCGTGGCCGCTTTCGAAAAGCTCTCGCACGACGTCATGCGAGTTCAGCTGCAATTGCCCGCCAACACCGTGTTTCAGTATTTCGCGGGCCAGTACATTGAATTTATCTTGCGTGACGGCACACGCCGCGCGTACTCCATCGCCACAGCGCCCCATGTGCAGGAAACGGCCCCCGGCATTGAGCTGCACATTCGCCACATGCCCGGTGGCGTGTTCACCGACCATGTGTTTGGTGCCATGAAGGAAAAGGAAATCTTGCGCGCCGAGGGTCCTTTTGGTAGCTTCTTCCTGCGCGAAGACTCCGACAAGCCCATGGTGTTCTTGGCTTCAGGCACCGGCTTTGCCCCTATCCAGGGTTTGCTGACACACATGCAGCATCAGGGCATAACCCGCCCCGTCAGCCTGTACTGGGGTGGCCGCCGCCCAGAAGATCTGTACCAGGATGCTTGGGTCAAGCAACTGGCTGCAGCCATGCCTAACCTGCGCTACGTGCCCGTAGTGTCTGATGCACAACCCACAGACAATTGGACAGGCCGCTGTGGCTTTGTGCACCAGGCCGTGCTGGATGACTTTGCCGATTTGTCAGGCCATGAGGTGTACGCCTGTGGCGCTCCCGTCATGGTAGATGCAGCCCGCACCAGCTACACCAGCCAGCGCGCTCTGCCAGAAGAAGCTTTCTTTGCCGACGCATTCACCAGCGCGGCAGACAAGTAAACCGGGCTCTGCCCGCACTGAGGCCGCCTTGCGCGGCTTTTTTACGACTGCTTACAAAGCCCTGTACTGGACAAAAAAATCTCTTGGGTGTACTGCGCACAAAAAATGCGCTCGTACAGCAGGTACGCCGTATTCTTCAACGAAAAAAGCAAATCACGCCGCAAATACCCCGAACTCAGCGCATGCCCAAGCCACACCAAGCGAATCTTGCACAATACTTGCCATGAACCGTCGAAACATCTTGCTGTCCTCCGTTGTCTGTGCTGCTGCATTGGCATCTTCCTTGGCTCAAGCTGCTGAGCAGCCCATCCGCCTGATCGTGCCTTACGCACCTGGCGGCCCGCTGGATGTCACATCCCGCGTACTGGCTGAGCGCGTGCGCGATAGCCTGGGCACCGTGATTGTGGAGAACAAGCCCGGCGCGGGCGGCAACATTGGGGTGGATGCCATTGCCAAAGCGGCACCAGATGGCAAAACCATCGGTCTGGCTGCCGTAGCCACCCACGCCGTCAACCCCTGGCTGTACAAGAAGCTGCCTTTCGATGCTGAAAAGGACTTTGCAGCCATCACACAGATGGTGCGCGTGCCCAACGTGCTGGTGCTCAATACGCAAAAGGCCAAAGAACTGAACATCAACTCGGTGGCAGACCTGGTTGCCTACGGCAAGGCCCACCCCGGCAAGCTCAGCTACGGCAGCGGCGGCAATGGCAGTGCAGGTCACCTGGCTGGAGAAATGCTGCAGCAAGGTCTGGGCTTTACAGCCGTGCACATCCCCTACCGTGGTGCCAGCCCAGCCCAGCTGGCCCTGCTGGCCGGTGAGGTCGATTTCAATATCGACAACCTGGCCGCTGCATCCAGCAACATCCAATCGGGCAAGCTCAAGGCTTTGGCCGTCACCACCCCCGATGAAAGCAAGCTGCTGCCCGGTGTGCCCCCCCTGTCCAAGAACATCAAGGGCTTTGCCATTGACACATGGTGGGGCCTGGTCGCACCAGCAGGCACACCTGCCGATGTCATAGAAAAGCTCAACAAGGCATTCACTGACGCGCTCAAGGACCCTGAAACGCAAAAGCGTTTTGCCTCTTTGATGGCTGAGCCCGTACCCACTACGCCCAAAGAGTTCCAGGCATTCATGGCTGCAGAACGCAACAAATACGGCCCTGTGGTCAAGGCCTCTGGCGCCAGCGTAGATTGATATCACGGCATTTCGCATGCTGTTGAAAAGGCACCTTCGGGTGCCTTTTTTCATGTGCAAGCACAAATCGCCATCACTTTCAGGCTGCGTACCAATCCCCTGCACGCAGACAGCCAGTACTTACCCGCAGGCGTCACATGCAAACAACAGCTGGGCTACAAACAAGTGACCGTGCATTGAGATAACTGCGCTTGACGCAGATTTGTGATTGACCCAGGGAGGAGACCACCATGCCCAAAATCCGCTGCTGCTACCAGCTTCACATCCAATTGAGCGAAAGCAAGCCCGCCATCTGGCGCCGCCTTGTCGTGGCAGACAACACCAGCCTTGCCCAATTGCACCGCACCATTCAGGCAGCCATGGGCTGGGAAAACCGCCACGGCTTCGCTTTTGAAATTGCGGGACAGCGCTATGGCCAGCCCAATGCCGATTTGCCCGAAGACCCTACCATGGATGCGCGCCGCTACACCCTGAGCCAGCTGCTGCAAGGCCAGGCCCTGCCAGTGCGCTACCTGTATGACTTGAACGCAGGCTGGCAACTGCGCATCAAGCTGGAGGCCTGTACCCCCATTGGCAGCCCTGAAGCCTTGCACAGCCTGCCCATTTGCCTGGGCGGGCGCAATGCATGCCCACCAGATAACTGGAGCCACGGCATGCCCGCATTCACCGAATTTGTCCAGGCTATTCAGGACAAGCAGCACCCGGGCCACCAAGCGGCATTGCGCCTGCACCCTGCTGATTTCGATGCCAAGCTTTTTGATTTGCCAGCAGCACAAGCCCGCATTCACGCCTTGCAACTGCTGCGCCCAAGCACAACGCCAGCAGTTAAGCCAGAAACCGCATTTCTATAGAGCCTTTTCAAAATAAAGAGCAGCTAGCGCAAGCAGCTAAAGGCTTTCAAAGGCCAATAGCATTAAGAGTGCCAAAAACAAAGCGCTAGATGCTCTTTTTTCAATCATTTCAAGCGGTTATCCAACGCAATTGCACATGTTTTATTGATCCGCGTCATGCCTGAATACAAAATGATCTCCATGGGCTCGGAGAAACTTTGAATTTCACAAAAGTCTGAAAGTTCAGTATCACAATATCGGCCAACTGGACAGTTAGACCCGTTCTAAGGTTCGTGACTGCCGAGCAACTCTCTCTTCACAACGATTTGTTTCGTAAGGATTTGCGCTATGAAAAAAACTCTGATGACGCTCGCTCTGTTGGCTGCTGGTGGCATTGCCGCTCCTGCTATGGCTGCTGACTGCGCTATTACCGTTGAGGGTAATGACCAAATGCAATTCAGTGTGAAGAACATTGAAGTGCCCAAGTCCTGCAAGAACTACACCGTGACTCTCAAGCACGTGGGCAAGATGCCCAAGTCCTCGATGGGCCACAACCTGGTGCTGACCACCGCCGCTGACGCCACCGCCGCTGCTGCAGATGGCATGAAAGCAGGCGCAGCTGCTGACTACGTCAAGGCTGGTGACACCCGCGTGATCGCCCACACCAAGGTCATTGGTGGTGGTGAATCGACCCAGGTGGTGATCGATGTGGCCAAGCTCAAGGCTGGCACTGACTACACCTACTTCTGCTCTTTCCCTGGTCACTCCTTCATCATGAAGGGTGCCCTGAAGCTGGGTGCTTAATCCACGTTGACCGCCGGTGCAGGCACCGGCATCTCTTCAAAAAAGCCCCGAGACGCAATGCTCGGGGCTTTTTTGTTGCCCGCCTATCTCCAAAAAATCTGTGTCCGATAAACACCTGTGACCTGCACACGTGCAATCTCTGGGTGGCTCCCCGCTAGCATGCGGCAGCAATCACCAAACCGCACACCAAGGAGCTAGCGCATGGAACACACCGCACACCAGACCCCACACCCCGAAGAAGGTGCCGTTCGCCTGCCCCTGGAGATGTACATGCGCGGTCATGCGGAAGACAACGCCGAGCACATGCGCGCAGCCTTCCTGCCCACCGCCCGCCTGGAAAGCGTGCGCGAAGGCCCTCTGACGTCCTGGGACCTGAACTTTTACTGCCAGCGCTTTACCAATACACCTGCTCCTGACGAATCCACGCGCCGCCGCAGCATTGACTGGCTGGACATTACGGGTACATCGGCCATGGCTAAAGTCACACTGGTTCATGGCAACGTAACCTTTACCGACTACTTTGTGCTGCTGAAAACCGAGCAGGGCTGGAAGATTGCGAACAAAGCGTTCCACGCACAGCCGCAATAAGCAGCCTCTTCAGATACCCCCCAAGCCCAGCCATGCTGGGCTTGCTTGTTTGGGGATAAAAATTACTGGCCATGTCTGCTTAAAGTCTCTTCAGCACAGCGCAAAATGCCCTCTTTTTAATAGCACTCAAGAACGCTCCAGACCATGACTCAGCAAAGCTTTGCGACCTCGTTTTTCACCATCGGCGAATTCCATGCTCTGAGTGGTGACGAGGTCACCCGCACCGCCCATATCGATGTACCTGCCGAGTGCCTGCAGGTTGCAGCCACCTTGCAATCGGCACGCCAATGGCTCAATGAGCAGCATGCAGGCATCGATATGGAATGCGCTGCCGAGCTGCCTTTGCGCGGTTATTTCTCGTTCGAAAGTGAGCAATCCACGCAAGGCTTTCATGTGGAAAGCGCGCAGTTGATTGCAATGGATGAAGGTTTTGTTGTCCGCGCCAGTCTGGACAACGGTGTGTGTGTAGAAAGCGACTGGCTTGCCATTGCGCTGTAAAAACTCATAAAAAAATAACGCTCTAACGCACACCCAGAAATCGTTAAAAGCTATATTTTTTATAAACCACGCACCAGCACTTCACACCACAGCACAGCCCGCAGACATGCGGGCTTTTTAACGTCTGCCCCTCGTTGCTGCGCACTCATTCGCTGCACACTGACACGTTTACTTGCTTTGTTCTGGCTTGCAAGCGGGTGTAGACCGCCCAATATGGGAGCCATGTATTACGGTGAACGCTTTAACGCTTGGACGCATCTGGTTGGCGCCCTGTTTGCGCTGACGGGCGCAACATGGCTGATCGTGGTTACCAGCCTGCGCGCAGACGCACAGGCCATCACCAGTGTCAGTATCTATGGCGCGGCCATGGTGCTGCTATATGCCACCTCCACCCTTTATCACAGCGTGCGCGGCCCCGCCAAACGCATCCTGCAAAAGTTCGATCACCTGAGCATCTATCTGATGATTGCAGGCAGCTACACCCCGTTTTGCCTGATCAGCCTGCGCGGCGCATGGGGCTGGAGCTTGTTTGGTGTGGTCTGGGGCCTGGCCTTGGTCGGCATGCTGCAAGAGATCAAGCCACGCAGCGAGGCACGCGTGCTTTCGCTCATCATTTATGCAGTGATGGGTTGGGTGGTGGTGGTGGCCACAGGCCCGCTTCTAGAGGCGCTGGGCACTGCTGGCTTTATCTGTCTGGCTGCAGGCGGCTTGCTCTATACCGTAGGCATCGTGTTTTTTGTGCTGGACGCCCGTGTGCGCCACTTTCATGGCATCTGGCACTTGTTTGTGATTGCAGGCAGCTTGCTGCATTACGTCACCATCATGCGTTACGTATTGCCCAGCGCTGCTGCTTGATGAGGGCGCACATCCTTCATCGCGCAAATTCCTTCTTGCTCACTAGCAATCAACCAAGCAACCAACCCAGCACTCACAGTAAATCTTGTTGAACGGGCAAAGTCTGTGCGTTCGCCTCAGGCTCTCCAGCAGTATTGGCCAATGACGGTGGTGCCAGCACTTCATCCCATGTCACGCCAGCCAGAGGCTCCCAGTGCGCAACCATGATCCAGCGCGGTGACTGCGGCGCACTGGCCAGCTCTTCGCCAAGGGCATCCAGGGCCTGACAGAGATAGCGAATGCTGCTGCGGTCCAAGGCCGCGACTGGCTCTTCAATGAGCGTCAGGCGCGCACCGCTGGCCAAGGCAGCGGCAATACCCAGCTTGCGCAAACAACCGGTGGACAAATGCCACAGAGGTTTGGACAAATGCTCTTCCAAGCCAAAACCCTGGCAATGGCGGCCCCAGGCTACCTCACTCCAAGTGGGCCAGCGCTGCGCGACTTCCTGCAACCATAGCTGGGCAGACATTTCACGCTCATGCATCGGCGTGCGCGGATGGTGCCAGTACACCTGCGCCACATAGGCAGCACTATCGAGCTGACTGCACAGACCCGCACACTGCACTCGCCCGCGCCCCGGCACTGCATGCCCGGCCAGCACCGCCAGCCATTGCTGCGCTTCTTCGCCAGATTCATCCACCACCACGCTGATGCCAGGCTGCAACTGCTCGCTCCACCCCTTAACTGGGGGCTGGATGCCCTGCGGCCATAAATCTGCCCAAACCATCAATGGTTGCAGTAATTCCTCGCGGTCATGTTTGACATTGAGCACAGGCCACCTTGTCCTTTCTTGTAACCAGCTTCATCACACCAGGGCTGGCATCCCAGCCAGCAACTCTGTTGTCAGCAACGGCCTGCACAAGGCAAGCACATTGAGTGCCTGCTCGCGCACGGTGTGCACCGGCAAATCAGACTTTGTTTGCCGGAGGTGACCATAAACCGCTATACATTTTGCATGTTTGTTACAGGGAGAGAACATTGCAAATTAAAACTACGGCCGTCTTGACACTCACCGCCATCCTGGCTTTGACTGGCTGCGAAACCATGACCGAAACCCAGCGCAACACAGCCCTTGGCGTGGGCGTAGGTGCTTTGGCTGGTGCAGGCATTGCCAAAGCCACTGGAGGCAAAGCCGGTAAAGGGGCTTTGATTGGTGCAGCAGTGGGCGGCGTGGGCACCTATATCTGGTCTGCCAGCATGGAACGCCAGCGCCAGGAATTAGAAGCTGCAACCCGTGGCACGGGTGTGACAGTGTCGCGTACCAGCGACAACCAGCTCAAGCTGGCCATACCGTCCGATATCTCGTTTGACAGCAACAGCGCCTACATCAAGAGCCAGTTTCGCCCCGTGCTCGACAGTTTTGTCACCAGCCTGCGCCGCAACCCCAACACCCACGTCATCGTGGTGGGGCACACCGACAGCACGGGTGGCGCGCACATCAACGATCCCCTGTCGCTGAACCGCGCCAACGCCACACGCGACTACATCTTCAGCCAAGTGCGTGGCCCGCGCATCCAAACCGAAGGCCGTGGTGCACGCGAGCCCGTGGCATCCAACGACAGCGCCTGGGGCCGCGCCAAAAACCGCCGCGTTGAAGTGTTTGTGGCCGCCGTACAGTAAAAAATAAAGCAGCGCTAAGAGCAAAGAGAAACGCAATCCGTGCCTTGCTCATAAGTACTGGCTGCGTTTCTGTCGTGCCCTGCCTCAGCGTCAGCACCACCATGCAGACCATGGCCTGCGCATTCACCTACACAGGGTTGAGGGCTTCTACCACTCTGTGCCAATTGACACATTTGGTAATGACTTCTATCTTTTCGCAAGCGTCCCAATGTGCCGCTTTGCAGCCACGGTCGTAACGTCAGCGCAGCACCCTTGTCTTGCCGGCGTCTTCAGCGAACGGAGGGGCTTATGCCCGACTTCACGACCATCGCTTTAATGATTGCCCTGTCGTCGGGCTCCTCGGCGATCAGCGTGATATTGACTGGCCGCACCCACTGGCGCGAAGGCAGCCTGCTTATGGCCATGGCGATGACGTGCTACGGTCTGTCATACGTGTGCATCAGCTTCATGGCATCGCCCAACCCCACGCAGTGGTTCATGGCAGCCTACGCAGTGTTTGCATGCGGACAAAGCTGCTGGCTCGCCACCATCTACCGCTTCTACCAAATGCGTCCACCGTGGTGGCTGCTGTTGTGCCTGCCACTTTGGGCATTGCTGCTGTTTACGCTGGCCATCAACCAGCCCGAGTTGCGCGTGCGCCTGGTCAGTGCGCTGTTTCTTTTCAGCGAGATCTGGGGACTACTGGTGCTAGCACGCCGCCGCAGCGAGCCCTTGAACACAGGCAGCGTCGTTTTGGTCGTGGGCGTGCTGATGTTTTGTAGCGCCATGCTGCTGCGGGTGTTTTTGCCCAACGCTTCACTCACGCTGCGCGACCCCGCCTTATCCAGCACGCATTTGCTACTTTCGTTCACCATTTTGTTCATCGCCATGCACCTGAAATCTACCGGCTTCTTGCTGCTGTGCTCAGGCCGCCACCAGGGCCGGTTGCAGTACATGGCCAATATGGACGTACTGACCGAGCTGCCCAACCGCAGAGCCTTGATGCAGTCTCTGGAAAAAATGTGCACGCAGGCACAACTGAACCAAACCCCTTTCAGCCTGCTGATGATTGACGTGGACCATTTCAAGCACGTCAACGATGCATGCGGCCACCAAGAGGGCGACAAAGTACTGGCCCAGATTGCCCGTCTACTGCAAACCCATGTGCGCCCTCACGACATTGTCGGACGCTATGGCGGAGAGGAATTCGTCATTGCCTGCCCCGACACCGACACGACGAACGCCCACTTGCTGGCAGATCGGCTGTGCCAGGCGGTGCGCAGCGCAGTCCTCGTTCACCATGCACAGGAAGCATGGCCCATCACCATCAGTGTGGGTCTGCATGTGTGTTACCCCGCGGATGCTCAGACGCTGGATCACGTCTTGCTGTGCGCAGATCAGGCCCTGTACCAGGCCAAAACCCACGGACGCAACCGTGTGTGGCAACAAGCCACCACGCATGCTTCGCCTGAGACGACTGCACCTGTCGACGCATAAGAGCGCGCGCACTGGATCAATGTATCCAGCCACTTTGACTCGAGTGAGCTGAGTTAAGCAGAAAAACGCATCACAGATGCTGCGCAACTCTCTGCGCATAGAGCAAGCTCCTGCCCCAGCACGGTGGCAGCAATTGCGTATCAAGACGCCTGAGTGCTTGCCCAAACCTACAGCCTCTGGAGACAATGCCTCATTTCCTCGGTATTGAAGAGAAAGAACCACACCATGATCGTTTTAATCACTGGCGCATCGGCGGGTTTCGGAGCCGCCATGGCGCGCAGTTTTGTGCAGGCTGGGCATCACGTCATTGCCACCGCTCGCCGTAAAGACAAACTGACGGCACTAGCTTGCGAACTGGGAGAGCGCCTGCTACCAGTGGAGTTGGACGTGACAGATCGCGCAGCAGTTCAGGCTCTGCCCGCCCAGTTGCCTGCCGCCTTTGCTGAAGTGGACGTACTCATCAACAACGCCGGTCTTGCCCTGGGTTTGGAGCCAGCACAGCGTGCCGATCTTGACCAGTGGCAAACCATGATCGACACCAACTGCACCGGTCTGGTCACCATGAGCCGTACCTTCCTGCCCGGTATGGTGGAACGCAAGCGCGGTCATGTCATCAATTTGGGGTCGGTGGCTGGCAACTGGCCTTATGCGGGTGGCAACGTCTATGGCGCTACCAAGGCCTTTGTGCAGCAGTTCAGCCGCAACCTGCGTGCCGACCTGAGTGGTACCGCCGTGCGTGTAACCAATGTTGAGCCCGGCATGTGCGGTGGCACCGAGTTTTCCAATGTGCGTTTTGGCGATGCAGAAAAAGCTGCCAAAGTTTACGAAGGCGTGCAGTTCCTCACCCCTGAAGACATCGCGTCAACCGTGCTGTGGATTGCGCAAAGCCCCAAGCACATGAACATCAACGCCATCGAAATCATGCCCGTGCAGCAAAGCTTTGCTGGACTGTCGGTGCACCGACAGTCGGTTTGGTAAGTGCCACTGCGCAGTGACTCTGCACACTGTGCAAAGCCTTGATGCATACGGTCTTCACCCCCCACGCCTTGCCTGCAAGCGTGGGGGGGTTACTTTATGCACAGTAAACCTTGCACGCTATAAAAATAACAATTCAATAAAAATAGCAAGACCATTGATCAGTAAATCACTACACTAGCGGCTCTTTCCTACAAGAAGCTGCGCTAGACATACTGATCCCAGCCTCAGCCACTGCGGCACAGACCGCGATGTGATTGTTCCGCTACCCATTTGCGCCATGTTTTTGCGCGCCGTTCCATGCGTTATCTGTCAGAGAGGCTTGCAACATGCACTTCAAGCACCTTGCTCTCCAATGGTTTCGTGGATTGATTGCTACGGGCGCTACAACGCTGCTATTGAACGCGCCCACCGCAGCAGCGACCACCACGCCTGCTGCGGTCCCCTGGAAAATGGTGGCATCTCCTTTTCCGCTGGCGCAGGTTTACATTGATTCTTTGCGCACCCAACTGGAAGAACAGTTGCAAGCCCCAGTGCAGTTGCAGTTTGATGACCCTAGCGAAGGGCTGGTGCCCCCTAAGCCCGGCAGCGACCCCAAGCTTGCACAGCGCACCATCTGGCTGGTCTCGGAAGGCAATAGCAGCCTGACTGGCAACCCCACACAAAATCCCAGACATCTCGCCAACTTTGAACCACTGGTCATCTTCATGGAAATACCGTGGTGCCTTTTTGCTCTCAAAAACTCACCTGCACTGGAGCAAAAAGATCTACTCAGCTGGCTGTCGAACCTTGGACGCCCCGCCCGAATTGGCGTAGGCGTCTACAGTGGCAGCCCCGTGATGTGGGTGCATGCACTATCTAGCCGCGCCAAGAGTAAAAGCAAGATCGGTCAACCACCACTGCAGGTACAGGCACGGCCATTTCAGGGTGCTGAAATGCTCACACCCATGCTGGAAAAAAGCGTGGATCTGGCCATCTCACGCTGCTCACACATGCGTAAGGTCGGCAATGAAGTGGCTGTAGTAGCCAAGTCACACAACGAAACCATTCGCTACGTGCCACCAGTACCTACTTTCACCGAACTGGGACTGCCACCGCTTGGCCGGGGCTGGCATGGTGCCTTTGCTCCGCGCAACATGGCACAGGCAGACAAGCAAAAACTGATCAAAGCCTTTGAGGTCATCACCAACTCGGCAGAAACACAGAAAGCCATCCTCGACATCTGGCAAATCCCGCTGCGCATTGACCACGCTGCATCGCAGCGCTACATCCATCACTACATCCAGTCATGGCAAGCCATTTTTGAGCTGATGGAGCGCAATGCGCAGGAAGAAACCACTGCGCCCAGAACTCGCCAATAGGCACATACAGGCCAGAGAAAGTGCATGCCACGGCTGCGCGCCAAACCACACGCGGGCATGCCGCACAAGCCATGCAACATGCTGCGCGGTTTTGGATTGCCGCAAGCGCTGACTGAATCAGCATTCACGGCATGCTCTGGCATCCATTTATTTCACGTTGATCTGCGCACCGGTCACGATAACTTCAATCAGGTACTTGGGGTTGATAGCCGGGCCAATCACCGTGGCACGCGGTGGCGTGTGACCGGGCACCACCCACGCATCCCACACCTCGTTCATCACCACAATATCTGCCGCACTGCGAATAAAAATCTGGCACGACAGGATGTGCGCCTTGCTGCTGCCTGCGCCACTCAGCAACCGCTCCACATGGCCCAGCACCTCCTGCGTTTGCGTGCGCATGTCGCCGTCTGGGTTGTTCTCAGGAATCTGCCCGGCCAGATAGACCGTACCGTTGTGAATGGCCACTTCAGACAGGCGTTTGCCCACATGGTGACGGGTGATGGAGTCAGAGGTCGAGATAGTCATAAATCAATGCACCGGTGCAAGTGCTGAAAGCTTTTGGCGAACAACCCAAGCGTCAAGCACTTGGGCTGGCATTTTTTAATTGTGAGTGTTTTTAGCCTGTAACGCTTGTGCAGCCAGAGCATACAGCTACTTTTTATGCAGGGATGCGCGGCCTTGCACAACACCTCGCCCGCTGCACGCAGGGACAACGCCCATTCCTCAAATGCAGTCAGGCACCTACTATTTCGGCACTCCCCTTTTGACTCGCCCCCTCATAGCCTGCATGCAGTTCATCTCTCAGCCCAGCACCGAGCAACACCTTCCCTTCTCCACCCTTTTGCCCGCTTTGGAGCGCATGTTCATTGATGGCTGCCAAGTGCCACTGCGCCACAACCACGCCATCCCAGGCAGCACGGACGATGACAACGGCATCCTGCTGCTGATGCCCGCCTGGCAAACCGGCCAGTACCTGGGTGTCAAAACCGTCTCTATCTTCTCAGGCAACCACCTCAAAGGCTTGCCCGGTCTGCACTCCGTCTACATCCTGTACAACGCATCTACAGGCCAGCCGCTGGCCGTGATGGATGGCGACACCATCACCTCACGGCGCACCGCTGCCGCGTCAGCGCTGGCTGCCCGCTGGCTCAGCCGCCCTGATGCCAAAAAACTGCTTGTGGTGGGCACCGGCCGCGTCGCCAGCCTGCTGCCCCACGCCTACAGCTGCGTGCGCGACCTTCAAACGGTGGAGGTCTGGAACCGCAACCCCGAAAGCGCCCAGGCCCTGGTTGAACGCCTGCACGCCCAAGGTATTGCTGCAAAGCACGCTCCTGACTTGGAAGCCGCCGTGCGCAGTGCCGACATCGTCAGCTGCGCCACGCTGGCCACTGCCCCTCTCATTCGCGGTGAATGGCTGCAGCCCGGCACCCATCTGGACTTGATCGGCAGCTTCACCCCCGCCATGCGCGAGGCCGACGGCGACTGCCTGCGCAAAGCCAGCGTGTTTGTAGACACCACCGAAGCCCTGCTTAAAGCGGGCGATCTGCTGGGCGCCATCGACGAAGGCGCATGGGCCAAAGAGCAACTAACCGCCACGCTGGAGCAACTGTGCCGGGGCCAGCACGCGGGCCGCCGCAGCGCGGAGGAAATCACACTCTTTAAATCAGTAGGCAGTGCGCTGGAGGATTTGGCAGCGGCGTCGCTGGCGTATGACGCATGGGAGGGGGCGGCTGCGGTGAATGTGCAGGGGTAAGGCGCTGGATGGCAGAGCTGGGCCATCCAGATGGTTATTTTGCGTTTTTAGTTAGGAGTTTTTTTGGCTTACAGCGCTTATGGAGCTTGCATTAGTAGCTATTCATTTTTTAAGCTGCGCTGGCTTTGAGGGCAGAGGTCGGTTTGTCGCACCGACGGGCGAGTAACTTTCTGACTTCGTCCAGAAAGTCACCAAAGATACGACTCTGCCGAGGGCTGTCCGGCGGAACTCGCTACGCGCTGGCAGCGCTGCGCTCAGACAGCCGCCGGAAATTTGAGGTACATCCTTTGCTCAACATCCACGGGCACGCCAGTCCTTCGGCTGGCGTGCATTGCCAGCATTGCGCCTCTTGATGCTGGGAAGTAGGTGGCACTAACGTCTTTACGTCTTTGAATGATTCATAGTTTTTTGGGCTGAAAACGCTTATGAGGCAAGCGTTGATAGCTATTTATTCTATTTTCAAGCTGCGCTGGTTTTGAGGGCAGAGGCCGGGATTTCGACCCGGCGGGCGAGTAACCGGTCTCAGCCAACAAAGCCACAACAAAAAAACAAGAAGAACAAAAACAAAAGGCTGTTAACTCAACAAAGAGTTAACAGCCTTTTCAGCCTCTACCGCTTACTTAGCAAGCACCACAGCCATCAAAATTACTCTACGCGGTAAACCCCGTTGGGCTTAAACGTCCACCCGGTAGTCTTCCCCTTGGAAGCCCTCTTCCCCAACGCCGCATTCAACGACCGAATCTCCAGCGATTCTTCCTTGACCTTGCCGCCCCGCCCTGCACCCGTGATGCGCACAGAACGGGTATAGGCCGCAGCACCTGCCAGCGCATCGCCCTCGTCAATCTTCATCAGTTGCAAGCCACGTCCGCCGGACATGAGCTTCAACTCTGACAAGGCATAGCTCAAAACATTGCCACTGGTGCTCACGCAGGCAACGTGGGTGGCTTCGGGCAACTCCACGCTGCCGTTGGTGCCGCCAATCACCGATGGTGCGCACAGGGTCTCGCCATCTTGGATGGTGACAAAAGCCTTGCCCGCCTTGTTGCGGGCGCACATCGATTCCAGCTTGGCGATGAAGCCGTAGCCGCCGCTGCCGCTCATCAGCAGTTGCGCGGTCAGGGGGGCGGCAAAGTAGCTGGCGATGGTGGTGCCGGGTTCCAGATCAATCAGGGTGTTGATGGGCTGGCCGTCGCCACGGCCACCGGGCAGGCTGGCCACGGCCACGCTGTACACACGACCATTGTTGCCAAAGACGATGAGCTGATCGACCGTGCGGCACTCGAACGTGCCCCACAGCGCGTCACCGGCCTTGAAGCTGAAGTTGCCCGCCTCATGGCCGTGGCCCTTGTGGGTGCGCACCCAACCCTTGTCAGAGACGATGACGGTGACGGGTTCGTCCGGCACCTTGATTTCGGCGGTGACTTTCTTTTCTTCTTGGATGAGCGTGCGGCGCTCGTCGGCAAAGGTCTTGGCGTCGGCTTCGATCTCTTTGACCATCAGGCGCTGCAGGCTCTTGGGGTTGGCCAGAATGTCCTGCAGCTTGCCTTCTTCTTCGCGCAGCTCTTTGAGCTCTTTCTCGATCTTGATGGCTTCCAGCCGGGCCAGTTGGCGCAGGCGGATTTCCAGAATGTCTTCGGCCTGGCGGTCTGAGAGGTCAAAGCGATCAATCAGCGCGGCCTTGGGTTCGTCGCTGCCACGGATGATGGCAATCACCTCGTCGATGTTGAGCAGAACGATCTGGCGGCCTTCCAGAATGTGGATGCGGGCCTGCACCTTCTCCAGACGGTGCTGCGAGCGGCGAGTGATGGTGCTCTGGCGGAAATCGATCCACTCTTCCAGCATGCGGCGCAGCGACTTTTGCACGGGCTTGCCGTCCAGACCAATCATGGTCAGGTTGATGCTGGCGCTGGTCTCCAGGCTGGTGTGGGCCAGCAAAGCGGTGATCAGGTCTTGTTGCGGGGTTTTTCCGGTCTTGGGCTCAATCACCAGACGCACAGCGGCGTCTTTGCTGGATTCGTCACGCACGCCGTCCAGCACCGAGAGGATGGTGGCTTTGAGCTGCTGCTGGTCTTGCGTAAGCGCTTTCTTGCCGGTCTTGACCTTGGGGTTGGAGAGCTCTTCGATCTCTTCCAGAATTTTTTGCGACGACACGCCGGGCGGCAGCTCGTTGACCACCATTTGCCATTGGCCGCGCGCCAGCTCTTCAATGCTCCAGCGGGCGCGCACCTTCAGGCTGCCACGGCCAGTGGTGTAGGCGTTGCGAATGTCTTGCGCACTGCTGATGATCTGGCCGCCACCGGGGTAGTCGGGGCCTGTGATAAGGGTGTAGAGCTCGTCATCGCTCAGCGCGGGCTTTTTGACCAGCGCCACGCAGGCATCGGCCACTTCACGCAGGTTGTGGCTGGGGATTTCAGTAGCCAGACCCACGGCAATGCCGCTGGCGCCATTGAGCAGCGAAAACGGCAATCGGGCGGGCAACTGCTGTGGCTCTTGCGTGCTGCCGTCGTAATTGGGCACAAAGTTGACTGTGCCTTCGTCAATTTCATCCAGCAGCAGCGTGGTGATTTTGGACAGCCGTGCTTCGGTGTAACGCATGGCGGCTGCGCCGTCACCGTCGCGGCTACCAAAGTTACCTTGCCCATCCACCAGCGGATAGCGCTGCGAGAAGTCTTGCGCCATGCGCACCAGCGCGTCGTACGCAGACTGGTCACCGTGGGGGTGAAAACGGCCCAGCACATCACCCACCACACGGGCAGATTTGACGGGTTTGGGGGCAGTGTTGTTGTTGGGGCCGCTAAAGCTCAGGCCCATGCGGTCCATAGCGTACAGAATGCGGCGCTGCACGGGTTTCATACCATCGGCCACATCGGGCAGGGCACGGCCTTTGACCACGCTGAGCGCGTATTCCAGATAGGCACGCTGGGCGTACTGACCCAGCTCCAGGGCGTCTCCAGAGGCCTGGGTGGCTAAATCCAACAAAGGGGCTGCGGGCTGCTGGGTAGGTACTTCGACTTCGGGTTGATCACTCATGGTTTCTTAGTTTTTGACAGCAGTGGCAGGCGTCTCCTCCAACGCGTACGCCCTGCTGGGTTGTTTTGCGGCAGGCGATGTCAGTTGTTCACATCATCAGCGGCCGGAATGGTCATACGAAAACGGTTGCTGTCCGTAGGGCTGCGTGTCAGTTGTGCACTGCCCCCATACAAGCCCATAGCGTTGTTGCCAATCAAATTGGGTTGCAGGCTAGCGTACAAGCTCATCACCGTTTTGACGTAGTTCTGGGTTTCTTTGTAAGGCGGAATTTTGTTGCCATAGCGCTGCACAGCCCCTTCACCTGCGTTGTAGGCGGCCACAACCAGGTCGGTACGCCCCGGAAAAAGGCCTTGCAGGTAGCGCACATAACGGGCGCTAACGGGCACGTTGATGGCCGGGTCCTTGAGCTTTTGCACGATGGAGCGCTGCTTGTCGCCCTCAACCCCAAAGCGGGCTGCCGTATCCGGAATAACCTGCATCAGGCCAATAGCTCCCTTGGGCGATACCGCCGTAGCGTTAAAGCCCGACTCTGCCGTGGCAATGGCTTTGAGCAGTTGCTCATCGACACCCAATTTCGAAGCCGCCGCACGGATGTGCTTGGCGTGGAGCTTGTAGCCACTGCTATTGGCAAAGTACCGGGTGGCGGCGCTGCGGTCTTTTTCGGATGCCTCTGCAAGCTGGTAGGCTGCGGCGCGTATATCGACAAACAGGGGGCCATCGCCAGGTTCCAACTCATTCATGGAAAAGCGCTGATAGCGCTCATCCACGCGTTCATTGGCGTAGTGCAAAACACCGCTGTCCTCTACGAAGAACCAGGTCTCAGCGTGGGCCAGCGGCACGCTGAACAACCCCAGAGCCGCACAAACGGCACGCAGCCAGCTGCTGTGCAGGCGGGCTGACGCCAGCGGGCTGCGATTGCGCTTGGCTATAGAAGACAGAATCGTGTTAGTCATCACTCACATTTAACACGGTGCTTGCGATGCCTCCAAGCCCCACGCTGTAAAACCGCGTGGGGATGTCGCCCATCGCGCCCCTGTGCTGAAGATGCCGTCAGACGAGTGCGCATGCACATGGCAGACGTTAAATATCCACCTCAACCGCATCACCATGCAGCTCCATCAGCTCACGGCGGGCAGCGGCTTCGCCTTTGCCCATGAGCTGACCAAAGATGTGTGCTGATGCATCGGCATCCAGACTTTGAACCTGCACCGGCAGCAAACGCCGGGTGTCGGGGTTGAGCGTGGTTTCCCACAGTTGCTCAGCATTCATCTCGCCCAAGCCCTTAAAGCGGCTGATCTGGCATTTCTCGCGTGGCACGCCTTCTTTGGCGGCCTTGTCGAGAATGGCGTGCAGCTCACCGTCATCCAGCGCATACACCTTGGTGGCTGGTTTTTTGCCACGCGCAGGTACATCCACCCGAAACAGCGGCGGCAACGCGATGTGCACATGGCCCGCGTCAATCAACTTGGGGAAATGCTTGAAGAACAAGGTCAGCAGCAGCACCTGAATGTGTGAGCCGTCCACATCCGCATCACTCAAGATGCAAATCTTGCCGTAACGCAGGCCAGACAGATCGGGTGCGTCATTCGGGCCGTGGGGGTCCACACCGATGGCCACTGAAATGTCATGAATTTCGTTATTGGCAAACAGGCGGTCGCGGTCCACTTCCCAGGTGTTGAGCACCTTGCCACGCAAAGGCAGCACGGCCTGCGTCGCTTTGTTGCGCCCCATTTTGGCGGAGCCACCGGCAGAGTCACCCTCTACCAAAAATACTTCGTTGTCGGCCAGATCACGGCTTTCGCAGTCGGTCAGCTTGCCGGGCAGCACGGCCACACCAGAGCCTTTGCGTTTTTCAATCTTCTGACCGGCCTTCTGACGAATTTGCGCGGCCTTGATGGCCAGTTCGGCCAGCTTCTTGCCATGCTCCACATTGGCGTTGAGCCACAGCTCCATGGCGGGCTTTACAAAGCCTGAGACCAGGCGCACGGCATCGCGGCTGTTGAGTTTTTCTTTGACCTGTCCCTGAAACTGCGGATCAAGCACCTTGGCGCTCAAGACAAAGCTGGCACGGGCAAATACGTCGTCCGGCATGAGCTTGACGCCCTTGGGCAGCAGCGCATGCAGCTCGATAAAGCCTTTGACGGCCTGGAACAAGCCATCGCGCAAGCCGCTTTCATGCGTGCCGCCCGCCGTGGTGGGGATCAGGTTGACGTAGCTCTCGCGCACGGGGGCACCCTGCTCCGTAAAGGCCAGGCACCACGCGGCGCCTTCACCTTCGCTGAAGGTATCGCTGTGCTTGTCAGCAAAGCCTTCGCCTTCTAGCAGCGGAATGACGGTGTCGGCCACCAGCGTTTGCGAGAGGTAGTCTTTAAGGCCGCCCTTGTACTGCCACTGCTGAACGTCTTTGTTCTTTTCGTTGGTCAGCGTCACGCTGACGCCGGGCATGAGCACAGCTTTGGAGCGCAGCAGGTGCACCAGCTCACCCATGGGCAGCTGGGGGCTGTCAAAGTATTTGGCATCTGGCCACGCACGCACGGTGGTGCCTTGCTTGCGGTCACCACTGGCCATGGGGCGCACGGTCAAGGGCTCAATCACATCGCCGCCAGAAAAGGTCAGGCTCGCGACTTTTCCTTCACGAAATACCGTCACTTCCAGCCGCGTGGACAGCGCATTGGTCACTGAGACACCCACGCCATGCAAGCCACCAGAAAAGCTGTACGCACCTCCGTTGCCCTTGTCGAACTTGCCGCCCGCATGCAGGCGGGTAAAGACCAGCTCGACCACAGGGGCACCTTCTTCAGGGTGCAGTCCAAAGGGAATGCCACGGCCGTCGTCTTCCACACTGACGGAGCCGTCGGTGTGCAAGGTGAGTTTGATTTTTTTGCCGAATCCGGCCAAAGCCTCGTCGGCGGCGTTGTCGATCACCTCTTGCAGGATGTGCAAGGGGTTGTCGGTACGGGTGTACATGCCGGGACGCTGCTTGACGGGCTCCAGGCCCTTGAGCACGCGGATTGAGCCTTCCGAATAAGCGGATGCAGGAGTAGAGGGTTTAGCTGCCATGGGGGCGGATTGTAATTCCGGCCACAGCTCAGTGCTGGATAAATTCACAGTAACCAAGACTAGACTCCGTGTAGCGAAGGCGGCATCGTGCCATCCGAAGGCTGGAATATGCAATCCATATCGCACATGTTGCAGCTTTTACCGACGCATTTCGCTACATTGTTTGGCATGCAAAACAACACACAACAATCATCCACCCAGCACTTGCCCATGCTGCAAGTGCTGCTGTGCGGGGGCATGGTCGTCACACTGGCCATGGGCATACGCCATGGTTTTGGACTGTGGTTGCTGCCTATCACCCAGGACATGGGCTGGACGCGCGAGAGCTTTTCGCTGGCCATTGCCATTCAGAATCTCTCGTGGGGCGTTTTTGGCATCTTTGTGGGCATGATTGCCGATCGCATTGGAGCCTTCAAGGTGCTCATTTGCGGCTCCGTTTTGTATGCACTGGGGCTGATTGGCATGGCCCTGTCGCCCAGCACCCTGATGTTTGCACTGACTACCGGTGTGGTTATTGGCGCAGCACAGGCAGGCACAACCTATGCGGTGATCTATGGCGTGCTGGGGCGGCAAATTCCCGCAGCACGCCGCAGCTGGGCCATGGGGGTCACGGCTGCAGCCGGATCATTCGGTCAATTTTTCATGGTGCCTGTGGAAGGCACGCTGATTGCGCAGTTTGGCTGGAGCAATGCACTGCTGATTCTGGCGGCCATGGCACTCATCATCTGTGTACTGGCGTTTGGCCTGCGCGAGCCCGGCTTTACTGGGGGGGCAGCACCAAAACGCGAGCAGACCATTGGCCATGCTCTGAAAGAGGCATGGACCAACCCCAGCTTTGTGCTGCTGCTGGCGGGCTACTTTGTCTGCGGCTTTCAGGTGATGTTTATTGGCGTGCACATGCCCAGCTATCTCAAAGACTTTGGCATGGCACCCCACGTGGCAAGCATTGGTCTGGCGCTGGTAGGCCTGTTCAATATTTTTGGCACCTATCTGGCAGGTAATCTGGGACAAAAATACCCCATGCACAAGCGCTATGTGCTGTCGAGCATTTACGGCCTGCGCTCGGTGGTCACGGTGCTTTTCTTGCTGATGCCACTGACCGAATGGTCGGTGTACATCTTCACTGCCGCCATGGGATTTTTGTGGCTGTCCACCGTGCCGCTGACCAATGCCACGATTGCACAAATCTTTGGCGTACAGCATTTATCCATGCTGGGGGGCTTTGTGTTTTTCAGCCACCAGATTGGCAGTTTCATGGGCGTGTGGCTGGGTGGCTACCTGTATGACATGAACGGCAATTACGACATGGTGTGGTATCTGTCGATTGCCTTGGGCATCTTTGCTGCACTGGTCAATCTGCCGGTGCGTGAAGCCGCCCTGGTGCGCCAACCCACGGCAACAGCGTAATATTGACCACCATGCACACCCACACCACGCCCACCCCGCCTGCGCTGCCTTTTTGGCTGCGGGCGCTGATCTGGGCGGTGGTTCTGGCCATCTTGCTGGCGGTGTTTGCCCTGTACACACGGCCAGAATTCATGCTCACACTGGCAGATCAGGTTTGGGCCTGCTTCTAAGCTGAGGAAACACTCCCGGCGGCATGGCTGGGAGACTGCTTTGCCTTGCATCATCATCACAGGCGCATCGGACGGCATTGGCGCTGAAATGGCACGCCAGCTGGCGCACACCCACCACGAACAATTGCAACTGGTACTGGCAGCCCGCGACGCTGCCAAGCTGGAAGCCGTCGCTTTGGAGTGCCGGGCCGCCAAAGCCCAGGTTCTGGTGGTGCGCACCGACGTGGCGGAGCAAGCCCAATGCCGCGCCTTGATTGCACAAACGGTGCAGGCCTTTGGTGGCATTGACTGCCTGATTAACAACGCCGGCATCTCTGCCCACGCCATGCTGGCTGATGTGAGCGCAGAGCATTTGCAATGGTACGAACAGCTGATGCGTGTGAACCTGTGGGGCAGTGTGTGGTGCACGCATGCTGCTTTGCCACATTTACAGGCTTCGCGCGGGCGCATCGTGGCGGTGTCTTCACTGGCAGGGCTGGTGGGTGTGCCGGGGCGTACTGCCTACAGCGCCAGCAAATTTGCCATGGTGGGTTTTTTTGAAGCCCTGCGGGCCGAGCTCAAATCCAGCGGCGTGAGCGTCACGCTGGCCTACCCCGGTGTGGTAGACACCCGCATTCGTTACCACGGCTACAACGCCCAAGGGCAGGCCGCAGGCGTGAGCGGCCTGAAAGAAGACAACGCCATGCCTGTGGCACAGTGCGCGCACCTGATCATCCGCGGCATGCACGCCCGCCAGCGCGAAGTGATGATGACTGCCAAAGGCAAGCTGGGCCGGTGGATCAAACTGATTGCTCCGGGCTGGGTGGAAAACATGGCGCTGGCCGCCGTGAAAGACGGCAGCAAACCCCACTGAGCACCACCAAGACTGCTAGACAAAGCAGCAAAATGTCTGTGTTCACAGGCCTCAAGCCTGCGAGCAACGCATATAGTGGACGCCACTATGATTCGCACCCAGACCTTGCCCCACTGTGCAGCTGCCGCACCCTCTGCACCTTCCGAATGGATCCAGCGTTTCAGCCACCTGCTGCCTCCAGCAGCACAGGTGCTGGATATTGCATGCGGCAGTGGCCGCCACGCGGCCTTCTTGGCAGGTTTAGGCCACCGGGTGACAGGCATAGACCGCGATACACAAGCACTGGCACGCTTGCCCGCCACGGTCACCGCTGTCCATGCAGACATGGAAAACGCCCCATGGCCGCTACCCGGCCAGCAGTTTGATGCGGTGGTCGTCACCCACTATCTGTGGCGCGCCCTGTGGCCACACATTCAGGGTAGCGTGCGCGATGGCGGCGTGCTGATCTATGAAACCTTTGGCCAAGGCAATGCCGCTTTCGGCAAACCTTCGCGCCCTGATTTCTTGCTCGCGCCTGGTGAATTGCTGCAGGTCTGCAATGGCTGGCAGGTAGTTGCCTACGAACATGGCCTGCGCAGCCAGCCTGACCGCGTGGTGCAACGCATTGTGGCCATCAAGCCCAGTGCTGCGCACAGCGCACCCGTACCGCTTACTGCCTGAAGACTGACGCCCCAACCGCAAGCCGCCGCCGCTGCGCGCAGGGCACTACCGCCTTTTAGTTTTTCTGCAATTTCATGCCCGTTTACGCCCTGCTGCTTGCCCACGACGAATTTCCCAGTTCCACCACCCATTGGCCTGCTGAGCCCGGTGGCATTTGCGATGGCTGGGCCGAATGGTTCGACACCACGCCCCTGCTGTTCAGCGTACTCATGGGCGACGCGCAGCAACTGCCCCAGCTGGTAGCTTGCAGCGCCTACGAAAACAAAGACGCGCTGTCTGCGCTGGCAGCCCCCATGAAGCAGGTTAAGGCGCGTTGGCAATGGCTCAAGGCATCCATGGAGCCATTGCCCAGCCACTGGTCGGCATCCATGCGTGCGCAATGGCAAGCCATAGACACCACCATCACCACCAGCCAGCGCCAATGGCTGCTGCTCGATAGCGCCATGCTGTGCCCGCATGATTTCGAAGAGCCAGAGTTCACCCACTTTCTGCATGCTCAGCGCGATGTCTGCCGGCAATGGGATGGGCACACACCTGTTTTGCCAGACGTACTTCAAATTCTGCAGCAAACTCCCAAGTCACAGCTTGGCTGGTGGAGCGACTCTGTAATTGCCCGCACCGCAGCGATTGAGCAAGACGATGAACAAGACTGGCCCGCCTGGCTGGCCGAGCATTACACGCTGCGCCACTTTGGTGCCTGGGATGAGGAAACGGAGACCTATTGCGTCGTGCCCAAGCGCCACCCCAGCACGGGTCTGCCGCCCCAGAACGAAGATGAGCGCATGAGTTTGCCCGTGGGCATGGTCACACCCTATGGTCGCTGGCTACAGCACCCGGATGACGGTGCGCATCTGGTGTTTCCGTCCCACGGCTACATCAGCGTACGGCAGCCCGAAAGTGTGCCGGGTGCAGGGGCTGTATCGGGCCTGAAAGATTTCAATGGCTTGTGGGTGCTGCCACCCACTGCGGGCTATCTGAACGCCACTGCCCTCACCCCGCACGTAATGCAATGCCAGTCACCACAAACACCTGATGCCTGTGATCTGTACAGCTTGCCCGGAATGGACCTGCTCTACAGCGCCATCACCGAGCCACGTTACGACCCTGACACCGATGCCTTTGTGCGTATCTGCCGCACCGGGGCCGATGGCAGCAACACCATGCAGGTGCTGACCCCCCAGGGCCATCCGCTGTTCGACAGCACATATGCGCACATGGGCGACTTCAACCTCAAAACTGGCTTGGCCATAGCCTACCGCCGCGTAGCCTATATCGACAGCAAGGGCCAGCCCGGCACCCGTTTTTGCGAAGGTGTGGTGCACCGCAGCGGCAAGGAAATTGTGGCCTGCACCTATGACGCAATAGAACGTGGTTTTAGCGACTCGCCCCCCAAGGTTTTGCCAGGCAGCAAGCTGCTGGCTTTCACCCACCAGGGCCAGCCGCATGTGTACAGCACCAAGGGCAAACTACTGGCCAGCCCCAACATCTGGTGCTCGCACTTGCACCGCAAGCTGCAAAAAAATGAGCTGATGGCCTTTCGGGGTGAAAAGCCCACGGCAGAACTGGGCATGTTTTCCATCAAGGACTTCAGCTTCACGCCCACGGGCCAGACATGGCAAGACTATGACGACGCACTGCAAGGCGTGATTCAGCGCCTCAAGCTAGCACCTGTGGCTACGGCCACCGAAATCATCACACGCGCAGCGCTGATCAAGGCAGAAGACACCGACTGGATGCAGCGCATCGCAGCCATCGTGTGTCTGGGCCAGACTGCCGCTGCCACCCAGCTGCTGCACGACTGGCGCGGCTGCGTAGCGCACCCAGAAGCTGAAGCGCTCGGCTGGGAATCAGAAGATGAAGATGGCGCAACGCAGGACCAGCAGCACATCGAGTTGCCTGAAGGCGACAACTTTTACACCTTGTACTGGTTGCACCTGCAGGCGATTGCCACGCAGTTTGCGTACATCGACTGGAAAGACACCGACGCCCTGCGCAGCAGCACCTGGCTGCCTGGCGCGCACGACTGGCACTGGGACCAAGACCTGCAAGGTGATGCCATCAGCGATGGCTTTGCCAGCCTGGCCCAGCATCTGGCGACCCAAGGCCTGGTATTGCTGCACTTGCCCACCAACGACGACGCATGGCGCTACGCCGTCGTGCGCAGCCAAGATGCGCCTCAATTGGTCGCAATGCTGGGCCAAGCGGCGCGGCATGCCTGGGTAGAAACCACCAGCGAGCCTTTGACAGAAGGCTGACCTTCATCACAAAAAATAGAGCAGCTAGCGCACACAGTTCGGAACTTTCAAAGTCTTAACCAACCCAATCGCATATAAATCAAGCGCCAACAGCTCTTTTTTTACAAGCATCTGACCGGTATACCGTCAAATGTGCACCTGCTTTAGGGTCTCCCTGCACAAAACGCACGCGGCACACGCAAGCGCAGTCGTTAGAATGTCCTTTTCCCGATTTCTCTCGCGGTCATGACCACATCTACAGTCGCCCTGAAGGGCAGCATCGTTGCCCTAGTCACCCCCATGTATGAGGACGGTCGCGTCGACTACCCCAGCCTGCGCAAACTGATCGACTGGCACATCGCCGAAGGCACGAACTGCATCGGCGTAGTGGGTACCACGGGCGAGTCCCCCACCGTAAATGTGCAAGAGCACTGCGAGATCATTCGCGTGTCTGTGGAACAAGCCGCAGGCCGTGTGCCAGTGATGGCCGGTTGTGGTGCCAACAGCACCCACGAAGCGATTGAACTGGCCAAGTTTGCCAAGAGCGTAGGTGCCGACAGCCAGCTGCAAGTAGTGCCTTACTACAACAAGCCAACGCAAGAAGGCCAGTACCAACACTTCAAGGCGATTGCCGAAGCCGTGGGCGATCTGCCCATGATGCTCTACAACGTGCCCGGACGCTCCGTTGCTGATATGCAGCACGACACCGTGCTGCGTCTGGCCCAGATCGACAGCATCTTTGGTATCAAAGAAGCCACCGGCAACATCGAACGTGCTCAGTGGCTGATCCGCGATGTCCCCCAAGGTTTTGGCGTGTACTCTGGTGATGACCCAACCGCCGTAGCACTGATGCTGTGCGGTGGCCATGGCAACGTATCCGTCACCGCCAACGTGGCACCCCGCTTGATGAGCGAGCTGTGCGCTGCTGCGCTGGCTGGCAACGTCCAGCGCGCCATGGAAATCCAGTTCCAGCTGATGCCCCTGCACAAACAACTGTTTGTAGAAGCCAACCCGATTCCAGTGAAATGGGCGGTCTCGCGCATGGGCCACTGCGGCGGCACTTTGCGTTTACCCATGACTGCGCTGTCCGTGGGCAACCAGCCTGTGGTAGAAACCGCGCTGCGCAATGCTGGCTTAATTTAATCCCGTACTGTTTTTTCCGTCTTTTGCACCATCCGAGGAAATTCCGCGTGAAAGTGACCCAATACACCACCCGTTTGAGCCTGATCGGCTTGGCTGTTGCTCTGTCTGCTTGCTCTGTCATTGAAGAAAGCAAGATCGACTACAAGAGCGCCAAGAAGGCCAGCACGCTGGAAGTACCTCCAGATCTGACGCAGTTGACCAAAGACACCCGCTACAGCGCTGCGCCCGACCGTTCTGTGTCGGCCGTTGCTCTGCAAGCGGGCCAGGCACAAGTGCCCACCATTGAGCGCGCAGCGCCTTTGCAAGTCGGTGACGTGCAAATCATGCGTGACGGCGACAAGCGCTGGCTGGTGGTAGACCGCCCGGCAGACCAGTTGTGGGAACCCACCCGCGAGTTCTGGCTGGACCACGGCTTTAACCTGTCGCAAGAAAAAGCCGATCTGGGCATCATCGAAACCGACTGGGCTGAAAACCGCGCCAAGCTGCCACAGGACATCATCCGCTCCACACTGGGCAAGGTGTTTGACTCGCTGTACTCCACCAGCGAGCGCGATCGCTTCCGCACTCGCCTGGAGCGCCGCGCTGATGGCAAGACCGAGATCTACATCACGCACCGTGGTATGGAAGAGGTCTACAGCAACAGCAACAAAGACTCCACCATCTGGCAGCCCCGCGCTGCAGACCCAGAGCTGGAAACTGAATTCCTGCGCCGCCTGATGATCAAGCTGGGCACGACCGAAGAGCAATCGCGTGCGCTGGTCGCTGCCGACAAGACCACCGCAGGCCCTGCTGCAGCGGCTTCGGCACAAATCACCACCGTCAACGGCCAGCCAGCTGTACAGCTGGATGAGCCTTTTGACCGTGCATGGCGCCGTGTGGGTGTCGCACTGGACCGCACCGGCTTTACCGTGGAAGACCGTGACCGCTCCAAGGGCGTGTACTTTGTGCGCTACGTAGCCCCCAATGCCAACATGGAGACCAAGAAGGGCTGGTTCAGCGGCTGGTTCAGCAGCAAGCCAGAAAACAAGCCTGGTCAGTACCAAATCGCTGTACGCAGCGAAGGCAACAAAACCCAGGTCACGGTGCTGGACGCCAAGGGGCAGCCAGAAAAACAAGCAGCCCAACGCATCGTGCGCGTGATTGCTGACGACTTGAAGTAATTCGCCTCAGCGTGTCACTGCTGCAAAAAACCGTTCGCCGCAAGGTAGAGCGGTTTTTTTATGCGCTGCGTGAAAAGTGCGCGGCCTCAAACGCAGGCATGCAACGCAAATGCATAGACACAAGCGCACATGCACACAACCACATGACTGCATAACTACGCAGACAAAGAAAAACCCGCTGTGCATGCACACAGCGGGTTTTAAGCATTACAACCCCAGCGCTGGGCAGGGGTTGTTAGTCCAATTACTTGGCAGCTTCGATAGCAGACTTGGCAGCTTCAGCAGCCTTGTCAGCTTCAGCCTTAGCAGCTTCAACAGCCTTGTCAGCTTCAGCCTTGGCAGCGTCCACAGCGTTTTCAACTTGTGTTTGAGCAGCGTCAGCAGCTTGCTCAATCTTTTCCACAGCAGGAGCTTCAGCAGCAGGAGCCACTTCAGCAGCAGGAGCTGGAGCTTCTACAGCAGGAGCTGCGGGAGCAACAGGAGCTTCTTCCTTTTTGCCGCAAGCGACCAAAGCAGCAGAAGCAATCACGGTAGCCAAGATCAGAGCTTTTTTCATATCAATACCTCGAAGGGTGAAAAATGGGTTGAGGCTGCGCATTAGTTGATGCAGCGATTCCTACCTCCCGCAACACCGCCACACTGTATTCAATGGGCGCTCATTGCGGGATTCCTCTGTCTAACGGTGCAGTTACAAATTTGGTTTACAGGGTTGCGCGACTAAATTTGTAACAAAAAGCCAATTACTTGGCCACGCTGTCTGCCCAGCCCGCATCGACCCAGGACGAAAGCAGCTCCAGCGCGTCATCGCTAAATTGTTGCACCTCGCGGTGCGAGAGCTGGCGCTCATCGGCCAGCTTTTGCATCAGCTTGGCATCTTTACCGCCAGCCAGATAGCTCTCGCCGTTGATAAAGATGTGCTTGTCGTCATAAAGCATGCGGGTGCGGCGGTTCAGGCGCACGCCCTCAAGCAACGCAAAGTCCTGGGCAGGCTCAAACCAGACGTTCTGCTTAGGGTCGCTCATGTACTCACCCAGGGCGCGCTCCAGCGCCAAAGGCTCTGCCAAAGCCTTGGCCAGTGCTTGCCGCGCAAACTCATACATCTGCGCAGGAATTTCGCCAGGGTTGCTTACTGCAGCCTGCTTGGGGTCCTTGTAGACCACATCTTTAGGGCATTCATCGGGCGCATCGGACATGCGCAGGAAAATCTCGCGCGCCATCTCATCTTGCTTGGGCGAACGAAAGCCAATCGAGTACGTCATGCACTCGCCTTGAGCAATGCCGTCATGCGCCCACTTGGGTGGCAGGTACAGCATGTCGCCGGGCTCCAGCACAAACTCTTCTTCAGGCTCGAAGTGGGTCAAGATCTTGAGCGGCACGCCTTGCTGCAGCGTGAAGTCTTTCTGGCGACCAATGCGCCAGCGGCGCTTGCCGTGGGCTTGCAGCAAAAACACGTCGTAGTTGTCAAAGTGCGGGCCAACGCCACCTTGGTCGGTGGCGAAGCTGATCATCAGATCGTCCATGCGCGCATCGGGAACAAAACGGAACTGTTGCAGCAGCTCATGCGCGGGTTCATTGTGCAAATCAACGCCCTGCACCAACGCTGTCCAGCCTGACTTGCTCAAAGAAGGCAGTGAGCGGCGCGAGAAGGGGCCATGCGACAGCTTCCACTCACCACCGCCCAGCTGTTCAATCAGGCGTGCCTCCACCCCGTCTTCACCGGCCATAGCCAGCAGTTGGGCACGGTTCAAAAAGGGCTTGAAGCCTGGGATGGCCTGGCGAATCAAGAGAGGTTTCTTGTGCCAGTAGGTACGCATGAATTTCTCGGGCGAAATGCCGCCCAGCAGCGTCAGAGGAGCTTTGGTGTCCATATGCTTTGTCTGTTGTGGGGCACAGGCCATCACCCGGTGCCAACATAAAGAAATCGCCAGCAGCACTGACGATGAATGGTGCTATTTTCCTATGGAGCACAGCCGCACTGTTTGCGCCGACGCAATGCCAGTGCTTGAATCAGGCCGATGCTATCGCCATGCACTACATGCGGCTGGCGGTGCGCCAGTACAATTTGGGGCTTTTTGGCAGCCTGCGCCACTGCTGGCTGACCACTCATAACAAGGTATGGATATGGAAATCACCGAACAATGCGTGGTCGCACTGACCTGGATACTTAAAGACACTCTGGGCGATGAACTGGATGTGCTGGAAGAGCCGGTGGACTTCCTGGTTGGCGGCGACGACTTGCTCAAGCGGATTGAAGAAGCGCTGCAAGGCCACGTGGTGGGCGATACGCTGCAGCTGCACCTGGAACCTGAAGATGCGTTTGGCGACTACGTCGACAAATTGATTTTTCTGGAACCACGCAAGCTGTTCCCCGCCGAACTGGAAGAAGGCATGACCTTTGAAGGCAGTGCCCTGCCACCAGGATGCAACCCCGAAGCCCCCAAAGACGCGCTGTACACCGTGACCGATATCTACCCGGAACACGTGGTGCTGGACGGCAACCACCCGCTGGCGGGCATTGCCTTGCGCATCGAGATCAAGGTTGAAGCCGTGCGCGAAGCCACGGAAGATGAAATTGGCCGTGGCAGCGCGGGCACCGGATTTTTCCGCATTCAGCCCCAGGCACCTGGCAGCAACCTGCTGCATTAAACACAGGCTGCGCACCCCGGTGTGCACCACTCCAAGCCCACCTGAAGGTGGGCTTTTTTTACGCCATCACACCCACGCCACACATCCACAGCACTGGCGATTGCACGAGTGAGCGCGAGGGGGGGAGTGCCAGAAGCGGGGATTGCCCTGCAGCTGGTTCAATCAAGCCAAGTCACCCGCACTCAGCGCATCTGAAACGCCTCCTGGTGTACGCGCCAGCCACGCTGCTGGCGCGCCTGCTGGTGTATGGCCTGCCCAAGTCCTGCGGGGCCACACAGCCAGATATCCAGTGCTGCGCCGTGCTCCAACAGATGCGCAGGCCGCAGATACTGGCCTTGCGCCGCATCATGCACCTTCAGTGTCACGGCGGGTTGTGCGCTGGCACACAGCGAATGCAGCCGCGCCAGCAGCGTGTCTTGCGCTGCATTGCGCGTGCAATAGTGCAAATGGGCTGGCTGCAAGTTTTCCGGTTTGATCACACCTTTCTGGCGCGCCTCCAGCAGCGCTAAAAAAGGCGTGATGCCTACCCCGCCAGCCACCCATACCTGTGTCCGCGCAGAAGTGCCCTGTCCATCAAACTGCCCATAGGGGCCTTCAATACGCACCGCCTGCCCCGGCTGCAAGACAGCATGCAGGGCACGCGTGTAATCGCCTAAAGGCTTGATGACCAGCCTGAGCAGTGCCCGCCCATCCGAGGTTTTGCCACAGCTGCCGGGCGCGCTGGCAATGGTGAACGGGTGTGGGCCTTCCAGCCCGTCAAAACTGGCAAACACAAACTGACCTGGATGGTGCCCTTTCCAGCTCTCAGGCATGGCACACAGCACCTCCAGTGGGTCCTGCCCAGCTTCGGTTCCCAGAAGCTTTACAGCGTGCACCTGCCCCATGTGGCTGTTGCTTCCTTTGCCAATGCGCCCAGTCAGCGACCATAGCGCAGCCACAGTGCCCAGCGTCAGCAACGCGGCCATCAAAACCCCCATGGGGAGCTGCCAGAACGACAGCGGCATCAACGCAAAGGAATGAAAAGCCAGCAACACATACAGCACTGGTATCACGCGGTGCAAACGCCGCCAGGGCTTGTAAGGCAACAGCCGCTGCCACAGCGTCAGCATGACCAGCACCAGCAGTGCATAGAACGCCCATTCACCCAAATCTTTGGCAACTCCGCGCCACTCTACGGCCCAGCTCAAAACAGCATCCCGCGCTGGCCGTCCGGCAGTGCCCCAAAGATCCTTGATCCAGCCACTGGACTCCTTGGCGCCCCAGTGCAGTACAGCTGTCACAACGGCCGCAATGCCTGCCCACTTATGCAGGCGATAGACCTGATCCATCCCCCCCAGCGGGCGCTCCATCCACGGACGGCGCAGCGACAGCAGCATGACCAGCGACATCATGCCAATGCTCCAGACACCACTGAGGTACAGCACCTGCTGGCGCAACTGCCACCAAAATGCAGGCTCCGTGCTGCTGGTCACCCCTGCCAAGGGACCTGCCACAGCCACCCATGCAAGGGTCAGCAGTAGCCCCCAGATTCCCAACGCGATAGGCACTCGCATACATCCTCCTTATTGCTTTTGTACGGAAAACAGCAGGGCCAGCTCTGATCTGGCTGCCCCTGCTTCTTGGAGGTCAGTGCTTGATGCGGCTGCGCAGCACAGCGCCTGTGTTGCCGTCGACTTCCAGCTTCACACGCGCACCCTGGGCATTGCGGGCCTTGACTTCGTAGCGGCCATCCGACCACTCAACCTCACGCAGATCCCGATAGCCTGCTGCCTCCATGCGGTCATAGACATCCCGGATCGTCAATTGCGGCACCTGCGCTGCATGCGCTGTCACAGCGTGCGTGGTGGTTGGTGGGGTAGCCTGCGGCGTGCTGGGCGCCGTAGCCTGGGCCATAGCACCTGTAGCCAGGCCAGCCAGCAATGACGCTGCGGCCAAACGGCGAACCAAGCATGACTTCAGAGGTTGGTGCGTTTTCATGGTGATGAACTCCTTGCTTATGGTGTTGATGACCAGCACCGCGCTGGTCTGAATGCATTGTTCAAAACCCTCGGTGAACCCAAGCTGAAGCGACTGTTCATGTTCCATTCATCTACATCCCGGTATAAAACAGCGATGTCTACCCTTTCAGGAGCCTCTGCCATGGCTGCTCAACGCGCACTTTCACGGACTCGCACTCGCCTGCTGGCTGTGCTGGGCAGCCTCACGCTGGGCTGTGCGCTATGGGCAGGCGCCGTGCTGGGGTTGCCTGCAGCACACTCTGACGAAAGCGACCATGAACTGGCGCGTCAGGCCTTGCAGCAGGGCAAGGTGCTGCCACTGCGCACCGTGCTGGACCAGGTGGAGCGCCAGTACCAGGGCCAGGTCGTCAAGGTGGAGTTTGAACACGAGGATGGCCGCTTCATCTACGAAATGCGCCTGCTTCAGGCCAACGGCCAGTTGACCAAGCTGGAGGTCGATGCCGTCGACGGCCGCGTCCTCAAGGTACGACGTAAAGGACAGAACTGATGCGCATCCTCGTAGTTGAAGATGAACCCACTTTGCAGGCCCAGCTGGTGCAGGCGATTGAAGCTGCCGGGCACACCGTGGAAACTGCGGCCGACGGCGCCACTGCACGCTATCTGGGTGAGGTTGAAGATTTTGACGCTGTGGTGCTCGATCTGGGTCTGCCGGTGGTTGACGGACTGAGCGTGCTGCGCCACTGGCGTACGCAGGGGCGCCAGATGCCCGTACTGATTTTGACGGCACGCAGCGCCTGGCACGAAAAAGTCTCAGGCATGGACGCCGGTGCCGACGACTATCTGGCCAAGCCTTTTCACATGGAAGAGCTGCTGGCCCGGCTGCGGGCATTGCTGCGGCGGCTGTCCCCCCACAGCAGTGCGCAGTGGCAGTGCGGCAGCATCTTGCTGGACACACGCCAGGCCACGGTCTCGGTCGATGGCCTGCCGCTGGTACTGACCAGTCACGAATTCAAGATTTTGTCCCTGCTCATGCAGCGCGCTGGAGAAGTGCTCTCGCGCACCGAGCTGTCCGAGCACTTGTACCCGCACGACAGCGAGCGAGACTCCAACACCATCGAGGTCTTTGTGGGCCGCCTGCGCAAGAAACTGCCCCCCGGCAGCATTGAAACCGTGCGCGGGCTGGGCTACCGCCTGCACCCCGCGGGAGGGGTGCAGTGAGGCTGCCCGCCTCCCTGTCTCTGCGCCACGGCTCGCTACGCATGCGGCTGCTGCTAGGCACCTTCGTCTGGATTGCCGTGGCCATTGCGGTGGCAGGCTGGGGCCTGCGAGGTTTGTTTCAGGAGCACGTCAACCAGCAACTGCAAGATCAGCTGGTGGGGCAGTTGAATCAACTCAGCGCAGCCGTCAACTTCGATGCCAACAACCGGCTGGAGGTTCAGCCCCTGACCGGCGACGCACGCTGGAGCACCCCGCTGTCCGGCCTGTACTGGCAAGTGGATGTGCTGTCCCCAGACGGCCCGGCACAGCTGGGCGTGATGCGCTCACGCTCACTGTGGGACCAGGTCTTGCCACTACCTGCAGATACTGCCTTCCCCGGCACGTCACGCAACGGCTACGCCGTGCTGCATCTGCAAGATCCGCAACACCATGAGCTACTGGCCGTCAGCCGCCCCTTGCAATTGCCCGAGACCAAAGCCCCCTTGCTGCGCCTGACCGTGGCCGCCGACCAGGCACTGGTGGCCGAGCCCATACAGAGCTTTACCACCATGCTGCTGGCCGCACTGGGCAGCTTGGCAGCAGGGTTGCTGCTGGCCGTGGCAGTGCAACTGCAGCTGGCACTGCGCCCGCTGGATGTGCTGCGCCAGCGCCTGACTGCCGTGCGCACCGGCGCAGCCACGCAACTGGACGGCCAATTTCCCAATGAGCTGCAGCCTCTCATCAACGAGTTCAACCACGTACTGGGAGCGAATGCCGACATCGTGCAGCGCGCCCGCACCCAGGCAGGCAATCTGGCCCATGCCGTGCACACACCGCTGAGCATTCTGGGCAATGCCGCCGCACAGGAAAACAGCCCGCTTGCGCAACTGGTGCAAGAGCAAGTGGCCACCGCACAGCGCCAGGTGGACTACCACCTGGCCCGTGCACGAGCGGCCGCCGCCATTCGCGCCACAGGTTTGCGCACACCCGTGCAGGCCCCTGTGCAAGCTCTGCTACGCACCATGCAGCGGCTGCATGCGGCACGCCATGTGCAATTTGAACAAACGGGCAACGCCAGCGATCTGGCTTTTCGCGGCGAAGCACAAGACCTGTTTGAAATGCTGGGCAACCTGCTGGACAACGCCGGCAAATGGGCGCGCAGCCACGTGCAACTGCATGTAGAGCGCGAAGGTGCACAGCTGTGTTTTACCGTGGATGACGATGGCCCCGGCATTCCTGCCGACCAGCGCCAGCAGATTTTTGCGCGCGGCCAGCGGCTCGATGAGCAACGCCCTGGTGCAGGGCTGGGGCTGGACATCGTGCGCGAACTGGCGCACACCTATAGAGGCACGGTTTCAGCAGATGCCTCGCCGCTGGGCGGGCTGCGCATGCGGCTGTGTCTGCCTGCTGCACTGGACGATACGGTGCAAGAGGCGAACCCACCAGAGCCAACGTGATTTTAAAAATGAGCTGCCAGCGCTTTATACACAAGCACTTCAGTATCAAACAATACTGAAATCCTTTCCCCATAAGCGCTACCAGCTATAAAAAACAACAGCCTGCGGCACCATGCAGGTGCGGCAGGCTGTGTGCTGTCACGCATGGTGCGTGACTAAAGTGACAAGTTACTGTTTGCCCGTCGATCCGTAGCCGCCTTCGCCGCGCTCCGAAGCCGCTTCAAACTCATCGACCACATTGAACGATGGCTGCACCACAGGCACGATCACCAGCTGGGCCAGCCGGTCCATTGGCTGCAGCGTGAAGGCTGTGGGCGAACGGTTCCACGCACTCACCATCAGCTGTCCCTGGTAGTCAGAGTCAATCAGGCCCACCAGGTTACCCAGCACAATGCCGTGCTTGTGACCCATGCCCGAGCGGGGCAGGATCATGGCGGCATAGCCAGGGTCTTTGAGGTACATGGCCATCCCAGTGGGAATCAGTTGCCACTGGCCGGGCTCCAGCGTGACTGGCGCATCAATGCATGCGCGCAAATCCAGCCCTGCGCTGCCTGGGGTGGCGTAGGCGGGCATGTTCTCGCGCAGACGCGCATCCAAAATTTTGATATCAACTTGCATGGGCAGCGATGGTAATGGGCAAATGAACGCTTCAGGATTTACCTGAGCGAGAAGCCGAGCGCACGGCACTGATCACGCTGTACACCACCCACGCCAGGAGCACAAAAGGTGTCAGGCTGGGCGCCACAATACTGGTCAGCACAAAGCCTGCAAACACGGCAAGCAAGTTAAAGCCTTTGACTTTGCTGAACGGTTTTTTCTGCGCCGCAGATTGCTGCATGCCCGGCGCTTTTTTCTGTGCCTGCTGCTGAAACTTCACCGCTTGCGCCTGGGCTTTGCGCTTGAGGCGATCTACCGCGCTGTCCACGCTGCCCGGCTGGGCCATTGGCTGATTCACGATGCTGCTTTTGTCGCTCCCTCGACCCCAGGTACTGTCTGACTGGCGCGCCTTGTCGCTCACGTTCTTGAGGCGCTGGCTCTCCTGCTCTTGTGCAGCCCATGCCATCAGCTCGTCCACATAACGTGCATAGTCGCCATTGGGTGGGCCGCTGAAATCTTTGTAATTGGGCTTGCGTGCCGAAAACAAGCGCGACTTGTTGGGTGTGTGATTCGCCGGTGCAAAAGCCATCCCTGCCCTCTTTTCTTTCTAGATATTGGCGTTGTTCACGCTTTGGTTTGCGCGCCGGGCAAACGGCGGGCCAGCTCGGCCACCAGTTGGTGGCCTAATTGCGCCTTGCTGGCACGGGGCAACTCACGGTAGCCGTTGGCGTCGACCAGCAGCAGTGCATTGTCATCTTGCCCAAAAGTGGCAGGGCCAATATTGCCCACCAGCAGCGGCACGCCCTTGCGCACACGCTTGACGGTGGCGTGCTGCAGCAAATCATGGCTTTCTGCAGCAAAGCCCACGCAATACAACTGCCCATTTTGCGCACGTGGCAACTGGGCCACCGTGGCAAGGATATCGGGGTTCTCTACAAAGGCCAGCGCTGGCACATCGCCAGAGCCGTCTTTTTTGATCTTCTGGTCCGCAGCATTGGCAGGGCGCCAGTCGGCCACAGCGGCCGTGGCGATAAAAATGCTGGCGTGGTCTATCTGGCTTTGCACGGCCTGCAACATTTGCTCGGCCGACTGCACGTTGATACGCTGCACACCACGCGGTGTCGGCAAGTGCACGGGGCCAGCCACCAAGGTGACGTTTGCGCCCGCGGCCCTGGCCGCTGATGCAATGGCAAAGCCCATCTTGCCACTGGACAGATTGGTAATGCCGCGCACCGGGTCAATCGCTTCAAATGTAGGGCCCGCTGTAATCAGCACACTTTGCCCAGCCAGTACTTTGGGGGCAAAAAAGGCAGCGATGTCTTCCAGCAACTCTTCGGGCTCCAGCATGCGGCCATCGCCAGTCTCGCCACAGGCTTGATCGCCCACGCCAACACCCAGCACATGGGCACCGTCGGCGGCAGCCTGCGAAAAATTGCGCTGCGTGGCGGGGTGGGCCCACATTTCGCGATTCATGGCCGGAGCCAGCAGCAGCGGCACACGGTCGATAGGGCGCGCCACACACATCAGGCTGAGCAACTCATCAGCGCGGCCCTGGGCCAGTTTGGCCACAAAATCAGCACTGCACGGGGCAATGACAATGGCATCGGCCTCGCGGCTGAGGTTGATGTGGGGCATGTTGTTGCCCTCACGTGCATCCCATTGCGAGGTATAGACCGTACGGCCCGACAGGGCCTGCATGGTTACCGGGGTGATGAACTGCTCGGCAGCCTCCGTCATCACCACTTGTACAGTGGCCCCTGCCTTGGTCAGCAGGCGGCACAAATGCGCCGTCTTATAACAAGCAACGCCTCCTGAGAGGCCCAAAACGATGTGTTTGCCAGCGAGTTCTTGCATGGCGCGAATGTAGCAGAGGGACACGGGCCAGCGGTGCTTATGACCGCACTGCCCTTGTTTGCACAGGCAGCTTGCAAGGCCCGGGGCGACACAGGCAGCCACCGCCCTCCAACTCCAGGGCCAGCAGCAACAAAGTTGGCTACCCAAAAGCTCCGTCTTTACGGGGGGTAAGGACTAGGACTTACAATCTCGGATTCAAACTACCTGAGAACGGTGTTGTGTTTGAGCCAGATGCGATGAAAGTCGAAAGTTCAGCTCTTAGGGTGTGGTCAGATTCAGCAATGAACAAGGCCGCCTCTCCCACCACCAAGCAAAAAAGATGACCAAATTCGTCTTCGTCACAGGCGGTGTGGTGTCTTCCCTGGGCAAGGGAATCGCCTCTGCCTCCCTTGCTGCGCTGCTCGAATCGCGCGGCCTTAAGGTCACCCTCATCAAGCTGGACCCGTACATCAACGTGGACCCCGGCACGATGTCTCCCTTCCAGCACGGTGAAGTGTTCGTGACGGACGACGGCGCCGAGACCGATCTGGACTTGGGCCACTACGAGCGTTTCATTGAAACGCGCATGAAGCAGTCCAACAACTTCACCACAGGTCGTATTTATCAGACCGTGCTGGAGAAGGAACGTCGCGGCGACTACCTGGGCAAGACCGTGCAGGTCATTCCCCACATCACCAACGAAATCCAAGAATACGTCAAGCGTGGCGCCGGTATCGGCACCGATGACGCTGTGGACGTGGCCATTTGCGAAATCGGCGGCACCGTCGGTGACATCGAATCGCTGCCGTTCCTGGAAGCCGTGCGCCAACTGGCTCTCAAGCTGGGTCAGAACAACGCCGCCTTCGTACACCTGAGCTACCTGCCGTTCATTGCTGCGGCAGGCGAGCTCAAGACCAAGCCCACACAGCACACCGTGCAGAAGATGCGCGAAATCGGCATCCAGCCCGATGCACTGCTGTGCCGCGCCCAATACGCCGTGCCTGCTGAAGAGCGCGAGAAGATTTCGCTTTTCACCAACGTGCAAGAGTGGGGCGTGATCTCCATGTGGGATGTGGACACCATCTACAAGGTGCCCCGCATGCTGCACGAGCAAGGTCTGGACGGCCTGATCTGCGACAAGCTGCGCCTGAACACGGCCCCCGCTAACCTCAAGCGCTGGGACGATCTGGTCTACGAAACCGAGCACCCCGAGGGCGAAGTCAACGTAGCCATGGTGGGCAAGTACGTGGAGCTGTCGGACGCCTACAAATCGGTCAACGAAGCCTTGAAGCACGCTGGTCTGCGCAACCACACCCGCGTCAAGATCACCCACATCGACTCGGAAACCATCAACGACGACAACGCCAAGCAAGAGCTGTCCAAGTACGACGCTATCTTGGTGCCCGGCGGTTTTGGCTCGCGCGGCGTAGAAGGAAAGATCTCGACTGCCAAGTTTGCCCGTGAAAACAAGGTGCCTTATCTGGGTATCTGTCTGGGCATGCAGGTTGCAACCATCGAGTACGCACGCCACATGGCTGGCCTCAAGGGCGCCAACTCCACCGAGTTTGATCCTCACACCCCCAACCCCGTGATCGCCTTGATCAACGAGTGGAAGGACGAGGACGGCACCATCAAGACCCGTGACGAGAACTCTGACCTTGGCGGCACCATGCGCCTGGGTGCGCAGTCTTCGGATGTCCAGCCCGGCACGCTGGCCCACAGCATCTACGGCGACGTGGTCACTGAGCGCCACCGCCACCGCTACGAAGCCAATGTGCAATATCTGGACAAGCTGCGCGAAGCCGGTCTGGTGATCTCTGCGCTGACACAGCGTGAGCAGTTGACCGAAATCGTCGAGCTGCCCGCCAAGGTGCACCCTTGGTACATCGGCGTGCAATTTCACCCCGAGTTCAAGTCCACCCCTTGGAATGGCCACCCCCTGTTCAACGCCTTCATCAAGGCGGCCATGGACGGCCAGAAGAAGTCGGGCAAGAAGGCTTAATTTTTCGTTGATCGAAAACCAGCCTAAAAAAGGAGCTGCCAGCGCTTGAAAAATAAAGACATCAGCATCAAATGATGTGTAAGTCTTTAAAAAATCAACGCTAGCAGCTTCAGTTTTTGAAGCATGCACGCATGCAATGAAGGAACACCATGAAACTCTGCGGCTTTGACATCGGTCTGGACAAGCGCTTCTTTTTGATTGCTGGCCCCTGTGTGGTCGAGTCTGAACAACTGCAGATGGACGTGGCCGGCCAGCTCAAGGAGATCACTTCCGAGCTGGGCATCAACTTCATCTTCAAAAGCAGCTTTGACAAGGCCAACCGCTCCTCGGGCACCAGCTTTCGTGGTCCCGGCATGGAAAAGGGCCTGGAAATTTTGGCCAAGGTGCGCAAAGAGCTGAATGTGCCCATCTTGACCGACGTGCACACCGTGGAAGAAGTGCCTTACGTGGCCTCCATCGTGGACATGCTGCAAACGCCCGCCTTCCTGTGCCGCCAGACGGATTTCATCCGCGCCGTGGCCCAGTCGGGCAAGCCGGTAAATATCAAGAAAGGCCAGTTCCTGGCACCGCATGACATGAAAAATGTCATCGACAAGGCACGCGCTGCCGCCAAGGAAGTGGGCTTGCCAGAAGACAGCTTTACCGCCTGCGAGCGCGGTGTCAGCTTTGGCTACAACAACCTGGTCAGCGACATGCGCTCGCTGTCCATCATGCGCGAGACCGGCGCCCCCGTGGTGTTTGATGCCACGCACAGCGTGCAGTTGCCCGGCGGCAACGGCACCAGCAGCGGCGGCATGCGCGAGATGGTACCCGTGCTCTCACGTGCGGCTGTGGCCGTGGGCGTGGGTGGCTTGTTCATGGAAACCCACCCCGATCCCTGCAATGCACTGAGCGACGGCCCCAATGCCGTGCCCCTCAAGCACATGAAGGCTTTGCTGGAAACTTTGGTGGCGCTGGACGATGTGACCAAGCGCAACGGTTTCCTTGAAAACAGCTTTTCAGCCTAAGTTTGCGTAAGATGCGCAGCGCGCGACCTGTGAACCCGCTTTAATGCCAAACAAGCACGCTCCGTGGGGCGTGCTTTTTCACATGTGTGCAAAAGATGCCTGGCAACCTGAGCAACAACACAACCACAACCGCTTGCGTTGCCCACCCGTTTTAAAAACCTTCATAGGAAACACCATGAGTGCAATCGTTGACATCGTCGGACGTGAAATTCTGGACAGCCGTGGCAACCCCACCGTCGAATGCGACGTTCTGCTGGAATCGGGCGTAATGGGCCGTGCAGCCGTGCCATCGGGCGCATCGACCGGATCGCGCGAAGCCATTGAGCTGCGTGACGGCGACAAGAGCCGCTATCTGGGCAAGGGCGTGCTCAAGGCCGTGGACCACATCAACGGCGAAATCGCCCAAGCGGTGATTGGCCTGGACGCTGCTGAGCAAGCGTTCCTGGACAAGACCATGATTGATCTGGACGGCACTGACAACAAAAGCCGCCTGGGTGCTAACTCCATGCTGGCAGTATCGATGGCCGTGGCCCGCGCCGCCGCTGAAGAAGCTGGCCTGCCCCTGTACCGCTACTTTGGCGGCATGGGCGGCACACAACTGCCAGTGCCCATGATGAACGTGATCAACGGCGGCGCCCATGCGAACAACTCGCTGGACCTGCAAGAGTTCATGATCATCCCCGTGGGTGCCCCCACCTTCCGCGAAGCTGTGCGCTGGGGCGCTGAAGTGTTCCATGCACTCAAGGCCATCATCCACCACAAGGGCATGTCCACCGCTGTGGGCGACGAAGGCGGTTTTGCACCTTCCGTGGAAAACCACGAAGCAGCCATTCAGCTGATCATCGAAGCGATTGAAAAAGCTGGCTACAAGCCCGGCGAGCAAATCGCTCTGGGCCTGGACTGCGCCGCTTCCGAGTTCTACAAGGATGGCATGTACGTGCTGGAAGGCGAAGGCAACATGACGCTGAACGCCGTGCAGTGGACCGACATGCTGGCTGGCTGGTGCGACAAGTACCCCATCATCTCCATCGAAGACGGCATGCACGAAGGCGACTGGGATGGCTGGAAGGTGCTGACCGACCGCCTGGGCGACAAGGTACAGCTGGTGGGTGACGATCTGTTCGTGACCAACACCAAGATCTTGAAGGAAGGCATCGACAAGCGCATTGCCAACTCCATCCTGATCAAGATCAACCAGATCGGCACCTTGACCGAAACGTTTGCCGCCATCGAAATGGCCAAGCGCGCTGGCTACACCGCCGTGATCTCGCACCGCTCGGGTGAGACCGAAGATTCGACCATTGCTGACATTGCCGTGGGTTTGAATGCTGGTCAAATCAAAACCGGTTCAATGAGCCGCTCTGACCGTATCGCCAAGTACAACCAGCTGCTGCGCATTGAAGAAGACCTGGGCGAAGTGGCCGTGTACCCGGGCCGCGACGCGTTTTATAACCTGCGTTAATCTTCAGGCTCGCGCCTTGAACAAAAACCGGGGCAATCAAGCCCCGGTTTTTTAAGTCTTTGTCATGGTTTCTCGCATCGTCACCGTCGTTTTGCTTTGCCTGCTGGCCATCACGCATGCCCAGTTGTGGCTAGGTGCGGGCAGCATGGACCGTGTGGCAGAGCTGCACGGGCAAATCAATGAACTGCACGCAACCAATGACGCTGCGCGCAAAGAAAATGAGCGCATGTCCTCCGAAGTCAACGACCTGCGCGAAGGCAAGGACACAGTCCAGGAAAAAGCACGCAGCGAATTGGGCATGCTCAGACCCAATGAGATTTACGTGCAAATCATGCGCAACTGATCCCGGCACGCAGCCGTTTTTGCACTGTCTTGCGCAGCACGCGCCATGCTGAACCATTCCCGCATCTTGCTGTGCGCCAGCCCCGGGCACTGCGCCAAAATCCTTCAGGCTGCCGCCCAAACCCGCGTGGCCTTGCACGGGTTACAGCCGTGCACCCAATGGCCGCAGGGCGACATGGCCCACAACGCTATCGTTCTTTGGGCCTTGCTGCCCCCCCAAGCCCACCCCGTTGAATCTGCCCTGGAACTACGCTGGCGCGAGCAATGGCTGCAAAACCCAGGCCCTTGGACCATTCAAATGCTGTACGGCAGCGCCACCCAGCAGGCCGAGCAATTGAAACCCTGGATTGAACAAAAAAGTGGCAGCAAAAATACAGACATCAGTGCCGATTGCATGGAATGCCTGGATGCATCCAGCGAGCAAAAGCTTTTTCAGCATTTGCTGCAGCGCAAATAAAAAAAGAGCTGTCAGCGCTTAACTGGCCTTGATTTCAAATAGAAAACACTTTGAAATCAAGCAACAATCAGCGCTAACAGCTCTATTTATAAGAGCACAGGTATGCGATTACTGTACCGATGATGACCCAGGCGCCTGGCTTGGCGCATCCGTAAACAGCTGGGCAGCATCCACGGCATCAAAGCGGTACTGCGCCCCGCAGTAGTCGCAACCCACTTCCACATGGCCTTGTTCTTCCACCACGTGCGCCACTTCTTCTTGGCCCAGATTGCGCAGCATGTCTTGCACACGGGTGCGGCTGCAGGTGCAGGCAAAGTGCGGGCCATTGTCGCCATCCTGCGGCACAAAGCGCAGCAGCTTTTCTTCCCAGAACAGACGGCGCAAGATGGTGTCCACATCCAGCGTCAGCAACTCGTCGCGCTTGAGGCTGGAGGCCAGTGTGGCAATGCGGTTGTACTCTTCGTTCAAACCAATGCGGTCCTGCTCGTCCTGCGCGCTTTCTGTGGCGCCGGCCAGGTTATCCTGTCCCTTGAGCGGCATGCGCTGAATCATCAAACCCGCAGCGATCTCATCATTGGCCGCCAGCACAATGCATGTATCCAGCTGCTCAGACTGGCGCATGTAGTGCTGCAAGACCTGAGAAATCTTGCTCAGCGGCTCGCCCTCTTCATCATTGAGTGGCACCACGCCCTGGTAAGGCTGCTGGCCGGGCAGGCGGTCTTTAGGGTCCAAGGTGATGGCGCAGCGCCCCAATCCATTGGTATTCACCAGCTCTGCCAGCGTTGCACCCGCAGGCACCTCGCCATGCACAGAAGCGGTGGCGCGCAAGCCCAGATCGGCCTGCACTTCAGCCACGATGACCTTGACAGGGCCTTCGCCAAAAATCTGAAACACCAGCGCGCCATTGAATTTGATGTTGGACTGCATCAACACGCTGGCAGCGGTCATCTCGCCCAGCAATTCGCGCACTGCGCCCGGGTATGCCCCAGTGTCGGTGTTGCTGGCACGGCGCTGAAGAATGTCTTTCCAGGCATCGGTCAGTCGCACGATCATGCCGCGCACAGGCAGGCCATCGAAAAGGAATTTATGGAGTTCAGACACGCTGTGTGTATCCCAGTCAGTGATTGCTAAATGCCGGGCAATCAACCCAGCTTGCGCAAACCCGCTTTGAAGCGGTGCGCGTTGTCGATGTAGTGCTGCGCACTCTGGCGCAAGCCTTGCATCTGCTCAGGAGTAAGCTGCTTGACTACGCGGGCAGGGCTGCCAATGATCATGGAACCATCAGGAAACTCTTTGCCCTCGGTCACCAGTGCCCCTGCACCCACCAAACAGTTTTTACCAATTTTCGCCCCGTTCAGCACAATCGCGCCAATGCCGATCAAGCTTTCATCACCAATCGTGCACCCGTGCAGCATGACTTGATGTCCTACCGTAACGTGTCGGCCAATGACCAATGGCATGCCCAAATCGGCGTGCAAGACGCTGGCGTCTTGCACATTGCTGCCCTCACCAATCGTGATGCTGGATGTATCGCCGCGCACAACCGTGCCAAACCAGATGCTGGCATCGTCCCCAATGTTCACAGTGCCCATCACTTGGGCACTGTCCGCAACCCATGCGCTTGCGGCAATTTCAGGGGAAATGCCATCTAACTCATACACGGCCATCTTGTCTCCTTTTTTTTGTGCGTTCGGGAAAATACAATTGTAAATATGGAGCTACGACAACGCGCCCTTGAGGTTTTATGCCTCTGCGACCCCATTCATAAAGCCACCGCAGCCATGCAGATGCACCAGCAAGCTGCACAGTTTGCCATTGCGCCTTGCGCCCCCGTCCTTGAGGCAGGCATTGAGCTGCCCGGGCATCCTCAACGCCCTGCGCTGCTGCGCCACTCAGAAGTGGCCCGCCGCTCTCCGGCAACCCTGCAAGGGCGCATCATCTTGATGCACGCCATTGCGCACATCGAATTTAACGCCATCAATCTGGCGCTGGATGCCATCTGGCGCTTTGACGACATGCCCGCGCAGTACTACCTGGACTGGCTGCAGGTAGCAGGCGAAGAAGGCAAGCACTTTTTGCTGATTCGCGACTGGCTTTTAGCCCAGAGTCATGACTATGGAGACTTTCCTGCCCACCAGGGGTTGTGGACCATGTGTGAAAAAACGGCACAAGATGTCACAGCACGTATGGCCCTTGTGCCCAGAACGCTCGAAGCGCGCGGCCTGGATGCCACACCGCAGATCCAAGCCAAGCTGCGTCAGGTTGGCACACCCGATGCTTTATCTGCCGTTGATATCCTTGACATCATCTTGCGCGAAGAAGTGGGACATGTAGCAATTGGAAACCTTTGGTACCGCTTCTTATGCAAGCGCAATAATCTGGAACCACAATCGCACTACACTGCACTCGCACACAAATATGAAGCACCACGCCCGCGCCCACCTTTCAACACACGGGCTCGCCAGGCAGCAGGTTTCACAGAAGAAGAAATAGCCTGGCTGGAACAGCAGTACTGACTCCCTCGCACCAATTCCACTGACAACGCACGCACCCCAGACGTTCCGCAGACATGCTCGCTAATTTACCCCCTTTGTCCTCCGTCACACCTGCAGCAAACACGGCCAGCTCCATGATTGCGCGCCAAGCCATCGTGAACGTAGAGAAAGAAGTGATTGGCTATGAGCTGTTCAACCGCTCCCGCGCACCTGCCGAGCACACGGCCGCCACCGATGTCATTTTGCTGTTCACGGCGCTGTCTCACGCTGGCAGCGAAGACCTGGTGGGTACCAAGCTGCTTTTCGTCAACAGCACCCATGAAAGTCTGGCGGGCGGACACCTGGAGTTATTGAATCCTGAAAAGGTCGTGCTGGAAGTGGAGTCTCTGGGCCACGTTGCAACCACCGAAGCTGTAGCACGCCTGCCCATCTTGCGCGCGCTGCGCGAGCGCGGTTTCAAGCTGTCGTTCAACCACACTGTCTTGGAGTCGGCCTATGCAACGTGGATGCCGCTGGCAGACTACATCAAGCTGGATTTGACCGTCCTGCGCCCTGAGCAACTGGCCGTATTGGTCAGCTACGCAGCGCGCCACACCAAAGCACAGCTGATTGCCACCAAGGTAGAGACTGAGCAGCAGTTTGACATGCTCAAAAGCATTGGAATTTCTCTTTTCCAAGGCTACTGGTTCTCTCGCCCATCGGTGGTGGAGGCCAAATTACTGGCCCCCAACCAAGCCAGCATTATTCAGCTCATTAATCTGCTGCGCCGCCAGGCCAGTACGGACGAAATTGAAGAAGTACTCAAGAAAGACGCAGGTCTGGCCTTCAACTTGATGCGCCTGATCAACTCTGCCGGGTTTGCCACCTCGCGCGAAGTCACCTCATTTCGCCAGGCCGTAATGATCATGGGCCTGAAGAAACTCTTTCGCTGGGCCGCCTTGCTGCTGACGGCATCCAAATTTGGCACCACCAGTGCTGCCATTGGGCACACCGCCGTCATTCGCGGGCGCTTAATGGAATTACTGGCGCGCGAGTTCATGAGCGAAGACGATGCCGATCAGGCTTTTGTGGTGGGTATTTTTTCGCTGCTGGATTCCATGCTCAGCATTCCCATGGAAGACGCACTGCACCTGATCAACGTTCCCACACCAGTGCGGCTTGCTCTGGTGGAGCATGAAGGGGTTTTTGGTGAATTGCTGCGGCTGGCTGAAGCCTGTGAAAACAGCAATGACCAAGCATTTGACCATTCGGCTTCTGCGCTGAAGCTGACCAGTCAGCAAATCAACTGGGCACACCTGCAAGCCCTCGCCTGGTGTGACCAAATCACGCAATAGTTCGACAGGTTTCACCACGAAAGAGACAGCAGGGCAGATTCGCTGGCCCAAAAGGTACATGTGTCTAGCGCGCATCGCGTTACATTTACACACCTGCCGACTGCCCCGCGATCGCCCACATGAATTCTGTCAACAAAACCGCTACCTCTGCCCCCAGCTTGCCTGATGGAATTTCCGATGCATCGGTTTCAATGATTGGGCGTCAAGCCATCTTGAACGAACGGCGTGAGGTCTATGGTTATGAACTCTTTGACCGCTCCACGGCCATCGATGCGCATACTGCGGCCAGTGATGCGGCCATGCTCTTCAACGCCTTGTCGTATGCAGGTACGGAAGCACTGGTTGGCCGTAAGCTCGTTTTTATCAATTGCACCCATGAAAGCCTGGCTGGCGGTCATCTGGAATTGATCCACCCAGACAAAGTGGTGCTGGAAATTTCCACCTTGGGTGACGACGTCACGCCCAACCAAATTGCGGCATGCATTCCTATTTTCGAAGGCCTGCGTCAACGGGGGTTTCGTCTCGCATTTGACCAAAATCTGCTGCGCCGTGCCTATGTCAATTGGCTGCCGATGGCCAGCTACATCAAGCTGGACATGCTCACCTTCCCGATCGACAACGCGGAAGCGTTGGTGAAGTTTGCACGTACCCACACCATCGCCCAGATCATTGCGGAAAAAGTTGAAACCCAGGCGCAGTTTGAACATATGCATGCGCTGGGCGTCAAGCTGTTTCAGGGTTTCTGGTTTGCCAGACCTGATGTCGTGCAGGCACGAATGGTGCGCCCCTCGCAGGCGACCATCATGCAACTGCTCAATCTGGTGCGCAACCAAAGCTCCACCGCTGACATTGAAGAACTACTGAAAAAAGACCCCACACTGTCTTTCAACCTGCTGCGCTTCATTAACTCTTCGGGGTTTGGCCTGTCGTGCGAGATCACATCGTTTCGCCATGCCGTGATGATCCTGGGTCTGAAAAAGCTGTTTCGCTGGGCGGCGCTCTTGATGACCACATCACGGGCTGGCGGCAGCGCCCCAGCCGTCGGTCAAACCGCCGTGGTCCGAGGCCGTTTGATGGAGCTTTTGGCAACAGAAATGCTGCCACCTGAAGAGTCTGACAACGCTTTCGTGGTGGGTGTTTTCTCGTTACTGGATGTCATTTTGGGCATCCCAATGGACAAGGCACTGGAGTCCATCGCTTTACCGCAATCGGTCGCTGAGGCGCTCTTGCACCGAACCGGGCCCTATACCCCGTTCCTGGAGTTGGTGCTGGCCTGCGAAACAGGCGATGAAGTGGCATTTGCCAAAAACTCTGATGCGCTGCACTTGTCCAACCACCAGGTCAATTGGGCGCATTTGCAAGCACTGGCGTGGGCTGACAACCTCAGCAGCGATAACGAGTAAAAGTAAGCAGGTGCGGTGCGCAGCCTGCTGCGGCATGCCGCGCAGTAGGCTGCCGCGCTTGGTAGTCACCGAACCTTGGAGCCTTGCTCTGTGACAGCAAATAGCCTCTGCACTGCCAATACTTGCATGCGCGATGCCCTCAAAAATGCACCTTATCCACGCGGGTGGTGCTTGGCATGGAGTTGCTGCAAACGCTCGCGGGCAACATGGGTGTAAATGGTGGTGGTGGAAATATCTGCATGACCCAGCAACATCTGCACCACGCGCAAATCGGCTCCGTGGTTGAGCAAGTGCGTTGCAAACGCATGGCGCAGTGTGTGCGGTGACAAAGGCGCGGTCACACCAGCAAGCGCGGCATATTTTTTCACCAGCACCCAGAACATCACCCGCGTCATGCCGCTGCCGCGCTGCGTGACAAACAAATCATTCGTTGACTGCCCTGCCAAAATGGCTGGGCGCGCCTCTTGCACAAAGCGCACCAACCATGACTGCGCCTCCTCACCAAACGGCACCAGACGCTCTTTGCGCCCCTTGCCTTCGGTACGCAGCACGCCGCTTTTAATGTCCAGGTGGTGCACCTTCAAACCAACCAGTTCACTCACGCGCAAACCACTGGCATACATCAGCTCCAGCATGGCACGGTCGCGCAGCCCCAGCAGGGTGCTGTCATCAGGGGCCTGCAGCAAAGCTTCAACCTGTGCCTGCGTCAATGTGTGCGGCACCCGCAGCGGACGCTTGGCTGCCAGCAGCCGAAGGGTTGGGTCGTGCGCTACACGTTTTTCGCGCAGCGCCCAGTGATAAAAACGCCGCAGAACACTGAGGCTGCGGTTGCTGGAAACCGCTTTCACGCCTTGCGCATGGCGCTGCTGACCATAGGCTTGAAGTTGCAGCTCCTGCGCATAGAGCAACGAACACCCGCCCTCATAGCCTGCAAGAAACTGGGCACACCCTGACACATCGCGGCGGTAGGCCTGCAAGGTATTGGCAGACAGGCCATCCTCCAGAAACAAAGTTTCGATGAAGTCATCAATGGCCGAAAGGCTGGTCTGTAGCGCTGCATCATTCATAGATGGATTGTTGCCATAAAAAAGGCGCTGCACCTTGCGATGCAGCGCCTTTTTGAGCCCACGGACTAATTATTCCAGCGTCAGTTTTTGCTCCACAACGACCTTGCGGTACACGTCGTATTCCGCCTTGATCTGCTGCGCAAACTCTTCGGGCGAATTGCCGATTACCAAGGAGCCTGTGTCTTCAATGCGCTTGCGCACTGCGGGGTCTTGCAAGACTTTTTTCACTGCCGCGTTCAGTTTGTCCACAACATCTTTGGGCATACCTTTGGGGCCCAAAATGCCATAGAAAGCCATGCGGTTGACGGGCTCCAGGCCAACTTCCTTGAACGTTGGCACATCAGGCAGAACTTCCAGACGCTGAGGCGCTGCCACCGCAATCGCCAGCAAGCGCTTGTCTTTGATAAACGGCAGTGCCGAGGGCAGGTTGTCCAAAATAATCGGCACCTGGCCTGCCACCGTATCGTTGAGCGCCGGGCCAGCACCGCGGTAGGGAATGTGGGTGATGAAGGTGCCAGTCAGGTTCTTGTACAGCTCCATCAACATGTGCTGGATGCCGCCTGTGCCAGACGATGCATAGGAGTACTTGCCTTGCGAGGCCTTGAGCATGGCCAGAAAGCTTTTGTGGTCTGTGGGCCCAAATTTAGGATTGACGGCCAGCACATTGGGCGTTGCAGCCACGTTGATCACCGGGGTGAAATCCGTCAATGTGTTGTAGGGAATCTTGGGGTTAATGGCTGGATTGGTGGCCGTCGAAGAGACGGTGGCAATACCCAGGCTATAGCCATCTGGTGCTGCGCGCGAAGTCTCCAGAGCGCCAATGATGCCGCCGCCACCGCCTTTGTTTTCCACAATCACGGTCTGCCCCAGCTCACGTCCCAGAGGGTCTGCAATCACGCGAGCAATGATGTCCGTCGTACCGCCTGGTGCAAACGGCACCAGCAACTTGATGGGTTTGGTGGGATAGCTCTGTGCAAAAGCAGTAGAGCCAACGATGGCAAAAGCAAGACCCAGGCAGATACGACGTTTCATGCTGAATTAATCCCTTGTCAATTGTAAGTTTTGGTACAGAAATCGATGCTAATGGCGAAGCGCTTTTTTTGCGTCTCCCAATTCAGGCTTTTTTCTCAGTGCATTCCCTATGCATAGAAATTTTGCAAAACGTGTCACGGGAGTGCCAATTTTGGGATGGCCGCACTGCTAAAGCGCAAAAAAAGGCAGTAGGCTCTGCACCCGTGAACTACGCCCAGCTCCTTTTCCCTGACTTTGCCCTGATCTTGCTGGGCTATCTGCTCTGCCGTTTCAGCCCACTCAACCGCCCAGTCTGGCAAGGCGCAGAAGCCTTGGTGTACTACCTGCTGTTTCCCGTGCTGCTGTTTCACTCCATCGTCAAAAGCCCGCTGGACTGGGCTGCCACCTCCAGTCTGATTGCTGCCGGTGTCACGTCAGGTCTGCTTGGCATTGCGCTGGCTTACAGCTTGCTCTGGTGGCCTGGCTTGCGCAAAAAAGTAGCGGCACGTGACCACGCCAGTGCTGCGCAGGTGGCTTTCCGCTTTAACTCGTTCATTGGCCTGGCACTGGCCGACCGTTTGGCAGGCGCGCAAGGGCTGTTCTTCATCTCGGTGCTCATCGGCTTTTGCGTGCCCATGTTCAACATTGCTGCGGTGTGGCCGATGGCACGCGAGAGCAAGCAAAGCTTTTGGGGTCAGTTGGTGCGCAACCCTTTGATTGTGGCCACCGTGTGTGGCCTGACAGCCAACTTGCTGGGCTTTCGCATGCCGTCGTGGCTGGAGCCACCCGTGGCGCGCATTGGTGCTGCATCGATTGCGCTGGGCTTGATGTCTGCAGGAGCCGGCATGCAACTGGGGCTGCTGACACAGGCCAAGCGCCTGAGCGTGGGCGTGCTGGGCATTCGCCACCTGATTCAGCCACTGATTGCGCTGGGTGCAATCCATGTGTTTGGCTTGCAGGGTAACCAGGCGCTCATCTTGCTGCTGTTTTCTGCGCTGCCCACGGCATCGACTTGCTATGTACTGGCCGCTCGCATGGGCTATAACGGGCCTTACGTGGCAGGACTGGTCACGCTGTCCACGCTGCTGGGGATTGTCAGCCTGCCCTACGCTCTCTCACTGGTACCTTAATTCACATCCACATGATTACTCGCCGCGCTGGTTTGCTTGCCCTGCTCTCCTTGCCATTGTTTGCAGCATGTGGCGGGAAAACGCCCACTGCACAACCGGTTGCAGCAGGCTCTGTCGTTGTGGCCCTGGGCGATTCACTCACCTCAGGTGTAGGCGCCCGGCCCGGCGAAGATTGGCCCAGCCTGCTTGCCGAGCTGACCCAGTGGGACGTGATCAATGGCGGAATCTCGGGCAACACCAGCGCGCAAGGTGCGCAGCGCTTGCCCGAGCTGCTGCGCGAGCACGCACCCAGCTTGGTCATTGTGGGTTTGGGCGGTAATGACTTTTTGCGCAGGCAATCGCCAGACATGACTCGGCAATCGCTCACACAGAGTGTGCGCAACGCACAAGCCGCTGGCGCTCAGGTGGTCTTGGTGGCCATTCCACAACCGAGCTTGATGGCCGCCGCCGGCGCCGCGCCCAGTGATCACCCGCTGTATGCAAGCCTAGCAAAAGAGCTGAACGTGCCGCTGATGACCGGTTTGTGGGGCCCTATTTTGGGCAACCCAGACTTGCGTGCTGACACGGTCCATGCCAACGCGCAGGGCTATGCGGCATTTGCACAAGCCTTAGAACAAGCGTTGCGCAGCGCAGGTTTTTTGCGGCACTGAAATATAAAAATAGCTACCAGCGCTTGCCCCATAACACTTTCAATGTGTTTTCATATTGAAAGCGTTATAAACAAAGCGCTGACAGCTCTCTTTTTTAATCCACGTGGCCTTGTGCCAAAGCCCATTGCACATGCTCACGCACCACCTCATGGCTGTGCGCCGTGTGTACATGCAAGGCTGCACGAATGGACGCATGCGCGTGCGTATCTGCCAGATTGTTGAGTGCATTGCCCATGGCCACTGCAATGTTGCGCAGCCAGCGCACATGCCCAATACGGCGAATCGGGCTGCCCTCGGTGCAGCGCAAGAACGTGGCCTCGTCCCAGCTAAACAGTTGTACCAGCGTGCTGCCCGCCAGACCGGCGCGCGCATCAAAGTCCGGCAAGGCACTGCGTTGCGCAAACTTGTTCCAGGGGCAAGCCAGCTGGCAGTCATCACAGCCATAGATACGGTTGGCCAGCAGCGGGCGCATCTCCAACGGAATGGCGCCATCGTGCTCAATGGTCAAATACGAAATACAGCGGCGCGCATCTACGCGGTACGGCGCAACAATCGCCCCCGTGGGGCATGCATCCATGCAGCTGGAGCAATTGCCGCAGTGCGCAGTCACCGGCGCGGTCTCCGGCAGGGCCATGTCGATGTAAATCTCGCCCAGAAAAAACATGGAGCCCGCATCGCGGTTAAGCACCAGCGTGTGCTTGCCGCGCCAGCCTTGACCGCTGCGCCGTGCCAGCTCTGCCTCCATCACCGGGGCGGAATCGGTGAACGCACGGTGGCCCAAAGCGCCCACTTCCAGGGCAATCCGTTCGGCCAGTTTTTGCAGCCGGCTGCGCAGCACCTTGTGGTAATCACGCCCACGGGCATAGACCGAAATAATGCCCTCTTGCGGCCGCTGCAAACGCGCCCATTCCACAGACTGCCAGTCGTCAGGCGTGCTGCGCGGCAAATAATCCATGCGCACCGTAATCACACTCACCGTGCCCGGCACCAGCTCTGCAGGGCGCGCACGTTTGAGGCCGTGTGCCTCCATGTAATGCATTTGTCCATGGAAACCTTGGGCCAACCACTGCAGCAGCCCGTCCTCACAAGACGACAAATCCACACCGGATACGCCAATTTGGGAAAATCCCAATTCGCGGGCCCAGTCCTGCATCGAAAGAACCAATTGACTGCTGCAAACCATAACCCCCCGATTGTAGAAAGCGCAGGCGCTGCGCAACGTGTACTGACTTGGCAAGACGAGGCAGACACTGAGGCCTTTGCAGCACAACTGGCCGCTATGGCGGAAACCCGCAACGCCTACATCACCCTGCACGGAGACTTGGGCGCAGGCAAAACCACCTTGGTGCGCCACCTGCTGCGCACCCTGGGGGTGCAAGGGCGTATCAAAAGCCCCACTTATGCTGTGGTCGAGCCCCACGAAGTGCCGGGCCTGCAGGTATGGCACTTTGACTTCTACCGCTTCGAAGACCCGCGAGAGTGGGAAGATGCAGGTTTTCGTGACATTTTTGCCAGTGAAGGGTTGAAACTGGCAGAATGGCCGGAAAAGGCCGCTGCGTTGACTCCACCTGCGGACTTAGCTATTCATATTGAAGCAATTGATGAAACCCAACGCCACGTCACTCTGCGCGCCAGCACAGAGCGAGGTAGGCGCATGCTGCAGCACTGGCCACAATGAGCGACGACGCCCCGTCCCCTATCTTTACCGCTTACCGCCCCAACCGCCGCACTTTGCTACAAGCAGGTAGCTTGGCCCTGCTGTTGGCTGGCAAACACCAGATTGCGTATGGCGCCTCCATCATGGCTGTGCGTGTGTGGCCAGCGGAAGATTACTCCCGCGTCACTTTGGAGTCTGACGTTCCGCTGGTAGCAAAGCAAACCCTGATCGAGTCCCCTCCCCGTTTGGCGGTGGACATTGAAGGCCTGCAACTGAACGACGCGCTCAAGGAGCTGGTCGCCAAAGTACGGCCAGATGACCCCAATATTGCGGCCATCCGTGTCGGTCAAAACGCGCCCAACGTGGTGCGCCTGGTGATCGACCTCAAACGCGAGGCTGTGCCCCAGGTCTTTACGCTCAAGCCCGTGGCGGCCTACCAGCACCGTCTGGTGTTTGACCTCTACCCGGCAAAAACGGTGGACCCGCTGGAAGCGTTGATCCAGGATCGCTTGCGCGATGCCACCGGCAACCCAGACATTCCTGCAGCGCTGACGCCCCCCACACAACAGGCCACGGCACCCCACGATCCCTTGGGCGATCTGATTGCTAAGCACAGCAGCACAGCGCCCTCTACACCCACTGCACCAGCGGTAACACCGCCACCTGCGGCCACCCCTGCACCACCCCTGACTGCGTCGAAAACGCCGGGCCCGCGCACGGAAGCATCAGCCCCCAAACGCACCGACCGCATCATCATCGTGGCGCTGGACCCCGGCCACGGCGGTGAAGATCCGGGCGCGATTGGCCCCAGGGGCACGTACGAAAAAAACGTGGTGCTCAAAATTGCCCAGTTGCTGCGCGACCGCATCAACAAAAGCTCCATCAACGGCAGCCCCATGCGTGCCTATCTCACGCGCGATGGCGACTATTTCGTCCCCTTGGGCCAGCGTGTGGCCAAAGCCCGGCGCGTGCAGGCAGACCTGTTCATCAGTATTCACGCCGATGCGTTCACCAAGCCCTCCGCCAACGGCGCCAGCGTGTTTGCATTGAGCCAAAAAGGCGCATCCAGCACCGCAGCGCGCTGGCTGGCTGACAAGGAAAATCAGGCCGACTTGGTAGGTGGCATCAATGTGCGCAGCCAAGATGCCGGTGTACAAAGCATGCTGCTGGACATGAGCACAACGGCCCAAATCAATGACAGCCTGAAGCTGGGCACGGCATTGCTCGCGCAGCTTGGCAGCTTTGCCAAACTGCACAAGCCAAGGGTTGAGCAAGCGGGGTTTGCGGTGCTCAAGGCCCCCGATATTCCCAGCGTCTTGATCGAAACTGCCTTCATCAGCAACCCGCAGGAAGAGCAAAACCTGCGCAGCGCGGCCTACCAGATCAAACTGGCAGACGCCATGATGGAAGGCATCCGCCAGTACTTCATCAAGAACCCGCCGCTGGCACGCTCACGCACCGTTTAAAAACCTCACTGTAAGTTTTCACAACTACTGCGAGGTTTTGCAAACGCCGCCTGCGCCTACACGGGCACACTGGCCTCCCCGACGCGGTTTCTTGCTCAGCCTTTGCATACTGCAAGTACTTCCAACAACTGGAGCAAAGGACTGGAGCAACGTATGAAAAAAGCAAACACCTATATTGCGGCAACCGTACTGGCCGCCACGTTCGTATTGACAGGATGCGCCAACAATCAGCAACTGGGTACCGGTGTCGGTGCCGTTGCAGGCGGTGTCATCGGTGATGCGGTGCTTGGCGGAACCTTGGGCACACTAGGTGGTGCAGCAGCCGGGGCGGTGATTGGTAACCAGGTTGGTAAAAGCCAAGACCGCAAATAACGCCTGCTTTCACAAAAAAAATGCCAACAGTTGTTGGCATTTTTTTATGGTCCAAAGCTTAGCGCTCAACGCGTTCGGCGATCAGCGATCAGCGATCAGCGTTCAGCGTTCAGCGTTCAGCGTTCAGCGTTCAGCGTTCAGCGATCAGCGTTCAGCGTTCAGCGTTCAGCCATCTCAATCTGCTGGTCTTTACGACCCGTCTTCCAGCCGCCATAGATCGCCAGCAATCCGGGCACCAGAATCAATGCCCAGATGATTTTCTCCAGATGCTCTTTCACCCAGGGCAGGTTTCCGAAGAAATAGCCAGCAGACACAATACCCAGCACCCAAAGAATGGCCCCGCCGACGTTAAACATCGTGAATTTGCTGCGCGACATGTGGGCAACCCCCGCCACGAACGGGGCAAAGGTACGAATAAAAGGCATGAAACGCGCCAAGATGATGGTCACCCCGCCATAGCGCTCATAGAAGGCATGCGCCTTATCAAAGGCACGCCGGTTGAACCAGCGTGAATCGTCCCACTGAAACACCTTGGGGCCTATATAGCGACCAATTGTGTAGTTGCACTGGTCACCCGCAATGGCCGCCACCAGCAGCACCGCGCACGCCAGCGAAAAGTCCATCATGCCTACGCCGCACATCGCGCCCACAATAAAGAGCAATGAATCACCCGGCAAAAACGGCATGACAACCACGCCGGTTTCCACAAAAACAATAATGAACAGCAATGCGTAAACCCAGGGGCCATATGCCACGACAAACGCTTGCAGGTGTTTGTCAATATTCAAAATGAAGTCGATCAAAAACGTGACGATTTCCAAAATCCAGCCCCTTGCAAATAAAACTTGCTGCACCACACACCAGCGCAGCCAGTAATTAATGTAGCGCCACAGACAGCCCCGTTTTTGCAGCGCTGCAGCAGGGCAACGTCTTTGGCTTCACATTCCGCAATACAGCCAACAAAACCCGCGCTCTACCAACAATTGCTTTCAAAGTCATGAACAACTTTGCACGCAATTCATCTGCCACACGCTGCAGTGCAGGCACAGTCACCCCCGTCTTACTACATAGATATAAGCAGGTACACATGACACGAACACGCAGCACACTTTTGATAGCAACACTCTTGGGTAGCGCCCTCATGCTGGGTGGTTGCGCCCACCGTCCCAACAATGCCCAACTGGGCACTGGCGTGGGTGCCGTCGCAGGCGGATTTCTGGGCGATGCCTTATTCGGCTCTACTCTGGGCACTGTGGGTGGCGCTGCCGCTGGTGCTTTGATTGGCAATCAAATGGGGCAAAACAGCGACGGCAACCACCGCGGTCACCGCCGTCACCGTTAAATTGGTTTGTTATGCCGTCTCCCACAGCGGCATGGGAGGCTGCATACAATGAGGTCGATGACCTCTTTCGCACCAGCGCCGCAGCGCCGCGCCATCCAAGACCTTCCTGATGAACTGATTAGCCAGATTGCCGCTGGCGAGGTGGTGGAACGCCCTGCCTCGGTCGTGCGCGAACTGGTCGATAACGCGCTGGATGCGGGTGCGTCGCAGATTACCGTTCGCCTGCTTGCAGGCGGCGTGCGCCTGATCAGCGTGGAAGACGACGGCTGCGGTATTCCCCGCGAAGAGCTGCCCGTCGCCCTGCGTCGCCATGCCACCAGCAAAATCCGTGATTTGCAAGAGCTGGAGCACGTGGGCACCATGGGCTTTCGTGGCGAAGCGCTGGCGGCTATTGCATCGGTCTCTGAGACGGCCATCCTCTCGCGCCTGGAGGGTGAAGACAATGGCTGGCTGCTGGAAGCGCGCAGCGGCGAGCTGCGCCCCGCAGCGCGCAACCGTGGCACCACGCTGGAAGTTAAAGAGCTGTTTTTCAGCACCCCCGCGCGCCGCAAATTTCTGAAAAGTGATGCCACAGAGCTGGCGCACTGCATTGAATCTGTGCGCCGCCACGCGCTGGCACGGCCAGACGTGGGGTTCTCCATCTGGCACGAAGGCAAGCTGGTTGAACAGTGGCGCGCCGTTCCCATGGGCGAAGGGACCGAGCGCAACGAAGCACTGGCCCGCCGCCTCAGCGATGTCCTGGGTGCCGACTTCGTAGCCAACTCCATTGCCGTGCTGCGCACCTCAACCTCCAGCGGCATCACGGTCTATGGCCGCGCCGGCCTGCCCGATGCTGCGCGCAGCCGGCCCGATCAGCAGTACTGCTACGTCAATGGCCGCTTTGTGCGCGACAAGGTGCTCACCCATGCGGCCAAAAGTGCATATGAAGATGTACTGCACGGCCACAAGCAACCCATTTATGCGCTGTACGTGGAGATGGATCCTGCGCGGGTAGACGTGAACGTGCACCCCACCAAGATCGAAGTGCGCTTTCGTGACAGCCGCGAAGTGCACCAGGCCATCAAGCACGCCGTAGAAGATGCGTTGGCGGCCCCGCGTGCAGCCCTGCTGGCACAGGCCGCCGGGCACACAGGTGCAGGCACTGCAGAGTCTGTGCCATTGCCATCTGGCAACCCACTGCCCAGTGCCGCGACCAACGCAGGCTGGCAACCCGCCGTCAGCGCACCGCGTCCGGCGATGCCAGCGCAAGTGCAATTTGCGATGCCACTGCAAGAAGCTGTGGGCCACAAGGTCAACGATGTGCAAGCCCTGTGGGCACCCATGCGTGACAGTCAGGTCGCACCAGCCACACCACTTTCAGTATCCAGCCCTCCCGCAATTGCTAGCGCATTGCTGGCGGGCAACAGCGGCGCGCCAGCCGCAGCGCCCGCTTCGCCCGTGGACACTGCCACCACCTGGCCTTTGGGCCGTGCTGTGGCACAAGTGCATGGCGTCTACATCCTGGCTGAAAATGCCCAGGGGATGGTGATTGTGGACATGCACGCCGCGCATGAACGCATTGTGTATGAGCGTCTGAAAGACCAGCTGGGCAATGACCAGCCGATTGCCAGCCAGCCCCTGCTGATTCCCGCCACTTTTGCTGCCACCCCGCAAGAAGTCGCCACCGCCGAAGCACATGCTGACACCCTGCGCGTGCTGGGCCTGGAAGTCTCACCGTTCTCACCGAAAACGCTGGCCGTGCGCGCAGTGCCTGCCACCTTGGCTCAAGGCGATGCCGTTGAGCTGGCACGCAGCGTACTGGCAGAGCTGGAGCAACAAGAAGCCTCTGGCGTGATTCAGCGTGCGCGCAATGAAATTTTGGCCACCATGGCCTGCCACGGTGCTGTGCGTGCCAACCGCCGCCTGACCATTGACGAGATGAACGCCTTGCTGCGCCAGATGGAAACCACCGAACGCTCTGACCAATGCAACCATGGTCGCCCTACCTGGCGCCAGCTCAGCATGAAAGAGCTGGACGCCCTGTTCCTGCGAGGCCGCTAATCCATGGCCAGCGCCACCCCACCAGACAAAACCATGTCCGTACCTTTTTTTGCCCGCGTGCGCGCCGCGCTGGATACGTTCTCTCCCACTGAGCGCAAGCTTGGCCAAGTGGTGCTGGACTACCCCATCAACCTTGCCGGCTACAGCGCCAGCGAATTGGCGCAGCTGACAGGCGTCTCCAACGCCACGGTCACACGCTTTATTCGCCGCCTTGGCTATGACAGCTACGAAGAGGCACGCCGCACAGCACGCATGGAAGCCAGCACCTCGGGCCTGCCGCTGCCAGGGGCTGGCATTGCCATCTCTTCCAGCACACCCAATTGCGCGCTGCTGTGGCAACAGTTGCAAGACAATCTGACGGCCACGCTGGCGCAAATTCCGCCCAGCACCATGGATGCCATGGCCTCAGCGCTGCACCAAGCCCCGGCCATCTTTTGCGTTGGCCTGCAGCACAACCACATGCTGGCGCGCTCGCTGCGCGGACACCTGATGAGCGGGCTGGATAAACCCATCTACGGCGCACCCGCCGCCGGTGAAACCATTGAAGACGTACTGGCACGCATTGCGCCGCGCGACATGGTGGTGCTGTTTGCGCTGGGCGGTATCCGCAGTGACATGGCCGACCTGTCAGAACGCGCGCGCAAACTGGGGGCCAAGCTGATTTGCATCACCGACCCCGCCAGCCACGCCCCCCCTTCTGACTGGTTGCTGCGCTGTCACACCACGCCGCATGCTGCTGACGTGCGCCACCTGTGCGATACCAGCGCCGCACAGGCACTGGCCTACGGCCTGGCGGCGCACACCATCCAGTGGGGAGCCATTCCGTTTGAGTTGATCTAGCCCATACATTTGTTTTTATAGCTGCCAGCGCCTGAGGTTATTGAACTTCAGGCGCTTTTTTATTTAAAAACAAGCATGCATGCGCGCAAGGCGCTATCAATCATGCAACCCTCATGTTGCACCCAACCTCGCAAGCCACCACCACCAGCATCTCCGCATACGACGTCGGTTTTACGAGACGCCTTGCACGCTATCAATTCACAAGCAACCAAAGCTTGAGCAGCAATGCACCAAATACAAACAGGAAGAACTTCTTTTTGGTGCGTGATAGCACCAACCCAAGGCATCTATGCACCAATCTTCTACAAGTCATGCTCAATTTGGTGCATACAGGTATACATTTTTGGCATAATTCTGAACATGCGCTACGGCGCTTTTGTTTTGTGCCCTTGAAAGACTAGCCCTCCATGAAGTACGCCAACCTCGACCAATTTCTGCAAGACGTTGCTGCCCGCAACCCTGGCCAACCTGAATTTTTGCAAGCCGTCACTGAGGTGATGGAGTCGTTGTGGCCCTTCATTGAGAAGAACCCCAAGTACGCTGACAACGCGCTGCTGGAACGCCTGGTCGAGCCTGAGCGCATCATCCAGTTCCGCGTCAGCTGGATGGACGACAAGGGCCAGGTACAAGTCAACCGGGGCTTCCGCATTCAGCACAGCATGGCCATTGGCCCCTACAAGGGCGGCCTGCGCTTTCACCCCTCGGTCAACCAGTCGGTGCTGAAGTTCCTGGCTTTTGAGCAGACCTTCAAGAACGCCTTGACCACACTGCCCATGGGCGGCGGCAAGGGTGGCTCTGACTTTGACCCCAAGGGCAAGAGCCCAGCCGAAGTCATGCGCTTTTGCCAGGCTTTCATTCAGGAGCTGTTCCGCCATGTGGGCCCAGATACCGACGTGCCTGCTGGTGACATCGGCGTGGGTGGCCGTGAAGTGGGCTTCATGGCTGGCATGTACAAGAAGCTGTCGAACAACGCCGCCTGCGTGTTCACCGGCAAGGGCCTGACCTTCGGTGGCTCGCTGATCCGCCCTGAAGCCACTGGCTACGGCACCGTGTACTTTGCCCAGGAAATGCTGGCAACTCGCGGCCAGACTTTTGAAGGCAAGACCGTATCGGTTTCCGGCTCTGGCAACGTGGCGCAATACGCCGTAGAAAAAGCCATGCAGCTGGGTGCCAAAGTGGTGTCGGTATCTGACTCTTCGGGCACCGTGTACGACAAAGATGGCTTCACCACCGAGAAGCTGGCCATCCTCATGGACATCAAGAACCACAAGTATGGCCGTGTGAACGAATACGCCCAGCTGGTGGGTGCCGAGTTCTTTGCTGGTCAGACACCTTGGCACATCAAGGTAGATGTGGCACTGCCTTGCGCCACACAGAACGAATTGAACCTGGACGATGCCAAGACCCTGATCGCCAACGGCGTGCTGTGCGTGGCAGAAGGTGCCAACATGCCTTCCACCATCGAAGCGGCCAAGGCCTTCGAAGCCGCTGGCGTGCTGTACGCACCGGGCAAGGCCTCCAACGCAGGTGGCGTGGCCACTTCCGGTCTGGAAATGTCGCAAAACGCAGCCCGCCTGAGCTGGCCTGCTGAAGAAGTGGACGCCCGCCTGCTGCAAATCATGCAAGGCATCCACGCCGCCTGCGTCAAGCACGGCAAGCGCGACAACGGCTCGGTCAGCTACATCGACGGTGCCAACATTGCTGGTTTTGTGAAGGTGGCAGAAGCCATGCAAGCCCAGGGCGTGATCTAAATCTGCCGCAATCTGCAGCTTTAAGCTGCACATCAAAAAAGGAACCTTCGGGTTCCTTTTTTTGTTGCAGGCATTGGAATGCCAAACCCTCTTGAGTGCCTGAACCATCTTGATGGAATGCTTCAAATATCCTAGCAAAAGCAAAAACTGCCACAGGGCGCTATAACTGCGCCCCCCGGAATGCACAGGTATTCCAAAGCAAGCGCCAACCTGCGGTGGTGCTTGCTGGTGCAACCACAAGGCTGTGCCTCTGGCGTAGTGCCCCTCTTTGACAGTGCTTTTGACAGTATTTTTAACGTGAACTTTTCTCTGAACAACATGGTGGCCGCTCTTGGGCTGCTCGGCGTTTGTGCCACTGCCACTGCTGCAGCTGCTGACTCCAGCGTGACGGTGTACGGCCGTATCGATACCGCCATCGAATCCGTAAAGACGGGCAATGACCGCGTCAACGGCGTGAACAACAGCGACTCTTACTTTGGCTTCAAGGGCCAGGAAAATCTGGGCAATGGCCTGAAGGTGGGCTTCATTGTGGAAAGCGCCATCAACTCCGACGATGGCCACATCAGCAACACCGAGTTTTTCAGCAACCGCAGCGAGTTGAATCTGCAAGGCGTCTTCGGTACTGTGCGCATGGGCCGCTTCTTTAGCCCCTCGTACTACGCTGTGGCTGACCGCACCAGCCTGCACAACGATGACTACGGCATCACCGCCGATGCGCTTTACGCTGGTGTTGAAAACGCCAACAACCGTCTGGCTTACAAGTCACCCGTCATGAACGGGCTGACCGTGGAATCCTCCGTCAGCTTCCACGAACGCACCGCTGACAACCTGGGTAAGAACGCCTATGACCTGGCCGCCAACTATGACCGTGGCAACTGGTCGTTGGGTGCAGGCTATGGCCAATGGGCGCAAGCCAGGCAATACGCACTGCGCGCAACATGGTCAGAAGGTGGCTGGACCGTCTCCGGTTACCACCAGCGCAGCCAGGACGTGGTGGTTGGCGTGACAGAAAAGGCCAACGTCAGCCGCATCGCCGTGGCATACACGATGGGCGCTGGCGATATTCAGGCCAACTTTGGCCATGCCAATGCCGCAGGCAAGGCACAAGCCCAGCAATGGACCGTGGGCTACAACCACCACCTGAGCAAGCGCACCAAGCTGTACGCCTTCTACACCGTGCTGCAAAACAAGCACGGTGCCAGCTTTGGCTCTGACGACATGGTGGCCAACGAAGACCGCAAGGCCGTGTCCGTGGGCATTCGCCACAGCTTCTAAAGCGCGGGCTTAAAAAGCACACAAAAAAGCAGCCCTCGGGCTGCTTTTTTCATGGCCATTCAGGCCAGTCAGTCAGCGCCCTGCGACCTAGCCCTTGGCCCGCAATACAGCGGCATCACACCAGCGTTGCGCCACTTTGGGTGTGGTGATGCACACAGCCTCGTACGTCACCGTCGTGACCGCACGCTCCAGCAACTGAATGTCGGCCTCGTGCTGGCGAGCCACATGCGGGTCTTCAAAGAAGATGGCCCGCTGGCAACGCCGCTCCAGCACCAGATCCGCAATTTGCGCATCACCGCCCAAGGGGCCACTGTTGTAGCGGTCCACCCAGGGCTTATCAGCCGGCCAGCCCTTGCTCCATGCCATCTCATTGAGTTTCTGGCCTGTGGTGCCCGTGCCTACACGGCGTTTGAAGCGCGAGAGCAGCTCAAAGTTGTGTGCCGCAAACTCCAGCATGGCGGGCTTCATGGCATCGTGGGCAATCAGCGCCAGAGTGTGGCTGGCATAGTCGTGAAAGCGGTCCGCATTCCGGTCACGCACCAGACCTGCATGAATACGCTCCATCTCTATCCAGTCGCGTGCACTGGCTACGGTTGACAAAAAGGGCTTACCGTGAATCACGCACTGGCGTTTCAAGGCCAGTGCTTCCGGAAAAATAGAAGAAGGATCGACCGGGTCAGTCAGGTAAATGGCACCATCGAGCGTGCGCCCCTCACCCATTCCGACCACCTCGGCCACCAGTTTCATCAATCCGCCCTCGCGGCCATAGGGGTAGCGCACCAGCCCCGGGTAGCGGTGCATCATGTCTGCCGCAGCAATGGCATCGTAAGTGCGCCCCACAGCGTGCAGGCCCAGGTTCAATTCACGAATGCCTGACTCACACGCCCGCAGCAAATCAAACAGGGCGGCGTCTTCGGTCTGGTGATGGAGCCGGTTGGCGGCAAGGCCTAAAAGCATGGTCTGATTCATCCTTAACAACACAGGCACTTGGTCGTGCACACTTGCCGGCAAGCATAGACCCAAAATACCAACCTATGAAACTGTCCGGGATGACTTCGCCTCCAGCACTGCGCACCTTGGCGTGGACCTGTGCCGTAGCGCTGGCACTGACCATTGCTGGCTGCTCAGCGCTCGACACCAAGCAGCGCGAGATGATTTTTCAGCCCAGCGACCGCATCTGGCAGCGCGCCAACATGCAAGGCATGGACGATGTGTGGATCAGCTTTCGCAGTCAGCACGCAGAGCAGGACGTCCGCCTGCATGGTTTATGGCTCCCCCACCGCAACCCCAAAGCACCCGTGATGCTGTATTTGCACGGTGCCCGCTGGAACGTCACGGGCTCTACGCTGCGCATGCGCAATATGCACAGCTTGGGGTTTTCGGTGCTGGCCATTGATTACCGGGGCTTTGGGCAAACCGAGCCCAAAGAACTCCCTTCTGAAAACACCGCACGCGAAGATGCCTTGGCCGCATGGCACTGGCTGGCGCAGCAGCACCCCGATCGGCCTCGCGTTATCTTTGGCCACTCGCTGGGGGGCGCCATTGCGATTGACCTGGCCACGCGCGTCAACGATGAGCAAGCGCTGATTGTGGAAGCCACCTTTACCAACATTCGCGACATGGCGCGTGGCTTCCAGTGGGGCTGGCTGCCTGTGGGGCCGCTGATCACGCAGAAGTTCGACTCACTGTCCAAAATCAAGCAAGTGGGCAGCCCTGTGGTCGTGGTGCATGGCAGTGCTGATGCCCTGATCCCGCAGGCGCAAGGGCTGCAGCTGTATGAAGCCGCCACCGGGCCCAAGCAATGGGTTTTAGTAGATGGCGGTACCCACCACAGCACCAACAGTGCAGGTCTGCCCCAGTACCGCGCCGCATTAAGCCAGCTACAAGGCTTAAAAAATCCATAGCTGCTGGTGCTTGCCAGATAAGCATCAGCAGCATTTTTGGCATCTGTTATATCCAAGCGACACCACGCCCAGGTGGTTCTGCTAGCCTGCGCAAGACCGTTGGTCGACGGTCTTTTGTTTGCTACCTGGTACGTGTCTCTGTGTCATCTTCTCCTGCTTCAGCTACCGCATCAACTGCGGCCATGTCCCCGCTTTTCATCATCGGCTTGCTGGCCCTGCTGCTGGGCTTTCAGCCGCTGACCACCGATCTGTACCTGCCAGCCATGCCACTGCTGGCGCAGCAGCTCGATGCCTCCGTGTCACAGACACAAACCACGTTTTATGCACTGATTTTGGCCTTTGGCTGCTCACAGCTGGCATGGGGCCCTGCGTCTGACCGCTGGGGCCGTCGCCCCATCTTGCTGGCAGGCATTGGCTTGTATGTACTGGCAGCTCTGGGCTGTGTTTTTGCCCCCGACATGGATGCCCTGATCGCTTTTCGCGCACTGCAGGGTGCAGCCATGGGGGCGGTTGTCATGGCCGCACGCGCCATCGTGCGTGACCTGTACCAGCCTGTGCAAGGGGCTCAGGTCATGTCCAAAGCCTTGTCTGGCCTTGGCGTGCTGGCCTGCTGCAGCCCGCTGGTTGGCAGCTGGCTGGCCATTCATGTGGGCTGGCGCTCCACCATGGCGGTGCTGGCCGTGGTGGGGATTGCCACGTGGCTGCTGGTGTGGCTGCGCTTTCAAGAAAGTGTGCAGCACTTCAATCCACACGCACTGCAGCCCCAGCGGCTGTGGCAAAACTGGAGCGCCATTGTGCGCAACCGCACCTTTCTGGCCTACACCGCCACCACCACCTGCTCCTATGCAGGGCTGGTGGTCTTTCTCACCGGCTCGCCCTTCACGTTCATCGATGCACTGGGCTGGACAGCCACCGACGTAGGCTGGCTACTGGCCGCCAATGGCGTGATCTATATCGGCGGCACCATGCTGTGCCGCAAACTGCTGCCGCGCATGGGCGTGCGCAATACCGTGGCGGTGGCCGGTGCCCTGGCCATGCTGTGCGCTGTGCTGCTCATCGCGCTGGCTTTGGCCGATGTGCGCAGTGGCATGGCCTACGCCTGCGTGTGCCTGCTGTTCCCCATTGCCCACGGTATTCAGCAGCCCTGCGGGCAAAGCGGTGCAGTCAGCACCTTCCCCAAAGCCGCGGGCATGGCTTCTGCCCTGAACGGCTGCATCATGATGCTGTTTGCCTTTGCCACCGGGCAAATTCTGGGGCGCAGCTTCAATGGCACTGTGTACCCCTTGGTTTTCGGACTGGGCTTCTGGTGTTTGGCTGCAGCCTTGGCATCATGGACGCTGGTGCGCCGCCACGGTGCCCCCAGCGCGCATTAAGTCACGCTGGTTTGGTTTGAACCGCTTTTCGTCTGCTGATCTTGACTGCCTCCACCCATACACTGCCCTGCATTGCCATTGCAGGCCCGACCGCCTCTGGCAAAACCAATGCTGCACTGGCGCTGGCCGCCGTTCTTGCTCAACGCGGCCAAGCCTGCGAAATCATCAGCGTGGACTCTGCCCTGGTCTATCGCACCATGGACATCGGCACTGCCAAGCCCTCCGCCCAAGAGCAGGCTGCAGTTCCCCATCACCTGATTGACATTCTGGACCCCCTTCAGTCCTACAGCGCTGCCGAGTTTGTTCAAGACACGCAGCGTCTGGTTGGTGAAATCCGTGCACGCGGCGCAATTCCACTGCTGGTTGGCGGCACCATGCTGTACTTCAAAGCCTTGCTCGATGGCATTGATGACATGCCTGCCGCAGACCCCGAAGTACGCGCCCAGCTCGATGCGCAGGCTGCAGAAATAGGCTGGCCCGCCATGCATGCACAGCTGGCCAAGGTAGACCCAGAAACTGCGGCGCGCCTGGCGCCTGCAGACAGCCAGCGCATTCAGCGTGCGCTGGAGGTATGGCATGTCTCCGGTCAACCGCTGTCCAGCTTTCACCAAGCTAAAAAGAGGGCTGAAAACGCGCAACCTGCATTCGATTGCACCCTCTTTTCTCTAGAACCCAATAACCGCGCATGGCTGCACGAACGGATTGCACAGCGCTTTCACGACATGCTGCAAGCCGGCTTTCTGGACGAGGTCAAAGCCCTGCGCGCACGCGGTGACCTGCACCTTGATGTCTCCAGCATGCGCTGCGTAGGCTACCGCCAGGTGTGGGAAGAGCTGGACTGGCAAGAACGCCAGGGCAAGCCGAGCATCAACATGCATCTGGTGCGTGAAAAAGGCATTGCCGCCACGCGCCAGCTGGCCAAGCGTCAGATCACCTGGTTGCGCAGCATGCCCCAGCGCCACACCATTGCCTGCGATGACCCCATGGCCACCATGCATCTGGTGCAAGCAGCCTTGTCTGTGGTGCAGGCGGCCCAAGCGTCTTCCAAAGCCTGAATCCCCTCTTTGCAGGGTGCTCAACCTACGTTCTGACACACGGGCCCGCCTTGCGCAGGCCTAGGATGCATCTATTTACTGGAACAAGGAGCCGCCATGCCAAGCCCCCGTTTTTCTTTATTGCCGCGCTGTCTCAGCTACGCAGCGCTCGCTGCCAGCCTGCTGGTCTTGTCCGGTTGTGCTCAGGACCGTTACTACCAGCCCTCTGAAACATCAGCCAGCCAGAAAAATGGCGTGACGGTGTACGGTGAGATTGACACCAGCGTAGTGCGTACACGCTAGCCCCTGAGCCTTTAGCTACAGGGCCGCCAGCATTGCGCTACCGCGGTTACTAAACGCTACGTTATCATTCACTAACTGCTCCCAATGTGGAGCAGTTTTTACGTGATCGGTGCCCACAAGCTGTTCTAGCAAGGGTTAAACGGGAAACAGGTGCGCTACACCCACTGGTGCCAGCCATGCCTGTGCTGCCCCCGCAACGGTAAATGCGATTAAGTGCGTCATCAAACCACTGGAGCCATGGCTCTGGGAAGGGGACGCAGCTGTCTGAGCAGACAACGCATGAGCCCGGAGACCGGCCGAAACGTACTTGAGCGGATGTGCTGCGGGGTAGCGGCGACACGCACAGCATGCGCTGTGCACTCAGCACCGGCCACACAGCCCATCCATGTGCGACACACCATATCTTGCGGGGACGCAAGCCTGGTTAGATGGGTCTTCTTCATGTCATTCCGTTTTTCCCGGTGCTCACTGGCTGTGAGCGCCGCTTTATCCGTGCTCGCGCACGGTGCCAACGCACAAGAAACTTTCAACACCCCGGTGACCGTGTCTGCCACCCGCATAGACATGAGTGACCAAGATGCGCCCTACGCCTCTGAGGTGCACACCCGCAGCGATATTGAACGCTCTGGCGTCAATTCGCTGTTTGATTATCTGGCTCAGCAAACCTCGCTGCAGGTCACGCCCAGCTACGGCAACCGCTACGCCCCACAAATTAGCATGCGCGGCTACGGCAACGATGGCTTTCAAAACCTCGTTATCTCAGTCAATGGCCGCCGTCTGAACAATATCGACATGGTGCCCCAGCTCATCGGATCGATTTCCGTGAGCGACATTGAACGCATTGAAATCACCAAAGGCAGCGGCGCCGTGATGTTTGGTGATGGCGCTACTGCCGGCACCATTCAGATTTACACCAAGCCCCACAACGGTGTCAGTCTGGAGACCTATGCCGGCAATTACGGCAACCGTGGTGCCATTGCCTCGGCAGGCTTGGTGCGCGAAAAATTTGATCTCTCAGCCACGCTGGACCACAGCAAAGCTGGTGGCTTCAGTGACAAAGACCCCTCGGGTCACAAAGACCAGTCAGAAGCCAATACCTGGCGTGTCGCCGCGGGTGTCAAGCCCGTAGACAACCTGCGTCTGGACTTTGAAGCCGGCTCCTCGCACATTGACACGCGCTACCCCAGCTCACTGACACTCAAAGAGTTCAATGCCACACCAGGCATGAACAAAAACAGCCTGTATTCTCAGCAAAAGCTGCAAACTGACCACTGGAGCCTGGGCGCTGACTACCAGCTCAACACGCAATGGAAGCTGTCTGCGCGTCACCACGATGAGGACAAGTCTTCGCTGTACCCAGCCTCGAACTTCGCCTCTGACTACCGCTACATCTCCAACGAACTGGCGGTGCAGTACCAAAATGATGCCGTGGTTATCAACGCAGGCTTCCAGGATTTTGATGGCGTGCGCTCTCAGGTGGACAGCCGCACGACCAAAGACAATCGTGGGCTCTTCCTGCAGGGCCAGTACATGCTGGATGCGCTCACGCTGTCGGCAGGCGTTCGCCGGGAACAGGTCACATACCGCCACAGCCCAATCGCTGGCCAGTCCATTGAATCCGACAAACGCCTGACCTCGTGGGAGCTGGGTGCCAACCACCGCCTGTCGCCCCAATTGGCACTGTTCGCCAACTACAGCGATGCTTTTGTCACCCCCGATGTGGATCGTTTTTTCACCACAGACTGGATGACCGGCATCACATCCTTTAATGGTTTCATTGAGCCAGCCAAGGTACGAACGCTGACCGTGGGCGCCAACCACAACACCGAGCGCAACCGTCTGAAGTTGTCTGCTTTTTACGCGAAGCTTTCCGATGAAATCTATCTGGAACCCTTCTCGTTCAAAAACACCAACATCGACAAATCGCACAAATACGGTATTGAGCTGCAAGACCGCCTGCAAATCTCGCCCCGCGTGACTGGCCATATCAACTACGCATGGACGCGCGCCATCATTGACCGCGAGAACGATGGCGCCGGTGCATTCAACGGCAAGGAGCTGCCTGGCGTCTCTCGCCACAGCATCGTTGTGGGCCTGAATGTGCGTGTGGCAGAGCACGGCAACCTGCACCTGTCGCACACCTGGCGCAGCAGCACATGGGCAGCGGGTGACTTTGACAACAACAACGTGCAAAAACAGCGTGCGTTTCAAAGCACCGATGTCACCTACCGCCACCAGCTGGCCAAACACTTTGAGATGTACGCAGGCATCAGCAATCTGTTCGATCGCAGCAACGGCATCTGGGTGCGTGACGACGCCATCTACCCAGTGAACTTTGAACGCACCTGGAAACTGGGTGCGCGCATTCAGTTTTAAGCACCTTCACTCAGGTTGATGTGCATGGTGCAATCCATGCAACATGCATAAAAACAGCTGCCAGCGCTTATGAAAAAAAGCACTGGCAGCTGTTTTTTTTAGCTCATTGCTTTGCCAGCGAAACTTCAGAACAACGCAGCAGGCCTGCCTGCAAAAACGCTCTTACTGCCCGTGCAGCGCCACTTCCTGCTCCACCTCGGCATGCATTTGCTGCATGCGGCTGGAAGGTGCTTTTTGCAGCAAGCTGAACACCACCACCGAGATCGATGACAGCACAAAGCCGGGAATGATTTCATACATGCGAAAGATGGGGTAAACCTCTTTGTGGGGCACGCCATACATCTTCCACAGCAGCACTGTGACTGCGCCCACAATCATGCCGGCCAATGCGCCATTGCGCGTCATGCGGCTCCACAGCAGTGACAGCAGCACGATGGGACCAAACGCTGCACCAAAACCGGCCCATGCATAGCTCACCATGCCCAGCACCATGGACTTGGGGTCTTGCGCAATCACAATCGCAATCACCGCAATGGCAAACACCATGGCACGGCCAAACCACACCAGTTGCTTTTCACTGGCCGTCTTGTGCAAAAAGGTTTTGTAGATGTCTTGCGTCAGGGCGCTGGAGCACACCAGCAACTGGCACGACAAGGTAGACATCACCGCAGCCAGCACAGCAGCCAGCAGCACGCCCGCAATCCACGGGTTAAACAGCAGCTTCACGGCCTCCAGAAACACCGTCTCTTCATTGGCATTTACCATGCCTGCCACATCAGGGCGCTGGCCAAAGAAGGCAATGCCAAAAAAGCCCACAGCCACCGCGCCGCCAAGGCACAGCATCATCCACGTCATGCCAATACGGCGTGCCTTGGGAATGGTCTTGACCGACTCTGCCGCCATAAAGCGCACCAAGATGTGCGGCTGGCCAAAGTAGCCCAGCCCCCACGCCAGCAGCGAGACAATCGCCACCACGTCCAGCTTGCCCACCATGTCAAATGCACCCGGGCGCGTAACCTCAATCACCGCTGCCGATGCAGCCACGCCGCCATCGGCGTAAATCACCATCAGCGGGGCCAAAATAAGCGCCGTAATCATCAGCGCAGCCTGAATCGTGTCTGTCCAGCTCACGGCCAGAAAACCGCCAATGAACACATAGGCCATGGTGGCCAACGCCCCCACCCACAGCGCAGTCTGGTAATCCATGCCAAACATCGATTCAAACAGCCGCGCACCCGCCACCACGCCTGAGGCACAGTAAATGGTAAAGAACACCAAAATCACTACTGCCGTGACGATGCGCAGCAAGCTGCTGGTGTCTTCAAAACGGTTGGTAAAGTAGTCGGGCAAGGTCAGCGCATTGCCCACCTTCTCGGTGTACACACGCAGCCGGGCCGCCACAAAGCGCCAGTTCAGCCACGCACCCAGACACAGGCCCACGGCAATCCAGGCTTCTGACAGGCCCGAAAGAAACACCGCACCGGGCAGTCCCATCAGCAGCCAGCCACTCATATCAGATGCGCCGGCCGACAATGCCGTCACCACACTGCCGAGGCTGCGCCCGCCCAGGATGTAATCTGAAAGATTGGTGGTGGCGCGGTAGCCCATCCAGCCGATCAGCAGCATGCCAATCAGATAGATGGCAAACGTCACCAGCGTCGGTAGGTTGGCTGTCATTCGAATCTCTCCTCCAAGTCTTATCAATGGCGATAGGGCTGCCGCACACGTTCACAGGCACTGCAACCGTGCTGACACCCAGATACAGCCATCCAACCGGCACAAGGAATCCGAACGGGCGCTCACCACAGCCCCGTGCACCGGGCATTCAAACCTAGTGCAAACCCTTAATTTAAACAGGTGTTGTCCCGTCCGATGAACGGCCACTCCTATGCCGCCCGTCGCAGGTGGGCATTGCTGCGGCAGTCACACCCCATTGCCAAAGCACCCTTGCTGCACCTCAACTTGCCGATTTGGGTACAGTAACCCCCCTTGCCAAGCCCGGCCCGCGCATCCGCGCATGCACACAAGAACACCATGACCCAAGATAACGACCGCATCAAAGAACTCAAAAAAATTGAAATGTGCGATGCCTGCGCAGGTATCCAGCGCAACTGGCGCAAGACCCCCGGCCATGTGGAACTGGCTCAGGGCACCAACTACACGCGTGAGCGTGAAACCGGCAAAGTCACCGTCACCCGCTATGTGTGCGAGCGTTGCGGAACCAACTGGGAATACGAAAACGACAAGAAGAACCAGCACGCAGGCTGGTCGCTCACCGGTCGCCGTGCCACCAAGAACTAAAAGCTATGGCTGCTCGCGCTGACTGCATCAGCGGCCAACGCCAAAAGCCAAAAGCACCTTGAAAGCTGCCCTGCACACGCCAAGGCAGCTTTTTTTGCGCGCTGGCGCACCCAGCGGCAGTCACTCAGCCCACTCAACCTGCTTGGCAGGCTTTGACGGCGGCAGCCAGCCCTGCACAGGCACTGCTCAAAGGGCGTGGCCCGGCAGTCACCAACTGCGCCGCGCCCCCCATTGACGCCTGTGCCAGCACCACCTGCGCTGCCCCCTGCGCATACGCTGCATCTGCGGCACGGGCCACACAAACCCAGTAGGCTGACAGTTGCCCTGCTTTGAACAAGGCCCAGGCCCCCTCCACCAGACGCACATCCATTACCGCCTGGGGGTGATGGGCCGCAGCGTGCAAAAACAGCTCTGTGGTCGGCTGCACGGTGGTGGCCACTGCACACAGAACCACTACACGACCATTCACACGGGCCGCCGCTTGCGCCAAGGCAGCATCGGTGCGCAATACCGGCACCTGCGTTTGCGACAGCATGGTATGGGCCACCGGCCCCAGCGTAGAACACGTCAGCAGCACTGCGTCGGCTGAAAAAGCCAGCTCCATCAAGGCACGCTGCGTGGCATCCACAATCTGAGCTGTCACCCCGCCAGCCGCTTCGGCATCAGCCAATAAATCGGGGCGCACGCCATGGCAAAGCACCCCGGCTGGCAGGCCCAGTTGCAGGGCCGCATCTTCAAAAACAGCCACATTGCTGTGTGCAGTATGCAGGCAAGCAATACGCATGAATGTTTCCTGTTTTCTTATTAACAGCAGACATAAAAAAGCTGCCGTGCCACATGGCACAGGCAGCCTTGGTGCAGACCTGTCTTCAGTGCTTAAAAACCTGCGCCCGGCTGGCTCAGGTACTCTTTTTCTGCGGGCGTGCTTGCGCGGCCCAAAATGGAATTGCGGTGCGGAAAGCGCCCAAACTGCTCAATCACCACCTGGTGCTTGCGCGCGTAATCCAGCGTCATGCCAAAGAACTCCTGCAGCTCAGGGCTGGCCTCCAGTGCCAGTTGCTCAAACGCCACCACACTGTTTTCCTGCATGCCCACATCTTCAGCATGCTCCAGCGGCAGGTACAAAAAGATGCGCGCCACGGTGGCAATGCTGTCATCCACATCCCAGCCACGGTCAATACCTTTCAAGGCCAATTGCAGCGCCTTGGCATCACCAGCAAAACTCTTGGGCGTGCCGCGATAGGCATTGCGCGTGAACTGGTCCAGCACAATCAGTACCGAAAGCAGCCCCAGTGGCGACTCCATCGCCTCACCATCGAGCTTGCCCGCCAGCGCCTCCTGCAGCACCGCGCCAAACAGGTGACGAATCTCCTCATCCGTGGTTTCCGACTTGGTGAACCACAACGATTTGCGCAACAGCGCACTCTCGTTGGTCGGCATTTCTGCGCCCAACCAGTACTCCAGCACCTGCGACAGGCGCGGGTCCAACGCGTGTGCAATCGGCAAAGACAGTGGCTTGGGGGTGTCAGACATGGGCAATCCCTTTTCTCAGTAACTCAACCTATCTACTACGCCGACTGAGCAATCACAGTGCGGCAGCTTGTGCGGGCATGGTGCATGGCTGTGTCACAAATGGCAAGGCAAGCAATCCATAAGCGCACCCCAGCCAAGGGTTGCCCACTTGCCGCACCGGCAGTGGCCCAAAGCCACGGCCTGTCGTGAGCATGCAACAACGTCATTCTAAAAAAGCAATAGCTGCCTGCGCATGCAGCCAAAGCGCCAACAGCCCAAAACACCGTCAAACGCGGACAACACAAGTCAGGCACCCCACTCGACTATGACAGGGCACATCCATGCATTCCCTCTATAAACCGAAACCAATTGATACAAACTGCGATCCAGCCTGCACGCCCGGGTTGCGCACACCACTGAGACATGGCAACGCAAATACCGGCCCTTGGCACCTGTTTAAACCGCAAGACAACAGGTGAAAACAACAGAAGAAATAAGCCATGGAAACGCTGATCTCGCCCATCCCGCTGCTCACGGCTTGCCTCTTCGTCATTGCAATTCTCGGCATTACCTATCTGTGCTGGCGCGCTCAGTCGCTGCACTTTCTATTGCGCCGTTTCTGGCTGCTGGTTCATGGCAACAAAGACATTCCAGACCCACGCATACAAAGCTTCACGCAAGACCAAACCAGCCTCTACGCCTTTCGCCTTTTCAGCGGCACACAGGTACAAAGTCTGGCGCAAGCGCACCAGTTGATTGCGTGGAGCGAAAAGCAGCTAGTACCCATGACCACCATCAGCGCTTGTGGTGACTACTTTGATTTAGAAAACCACCTAGTGCTGATTGACAAACTGCCGGGCAAGTTTTTCAGAGCGGCGCTTGGCTTGTGGCTTGCCACACTCATTGTCGCCATCGGGGTGAGCATCTTTGTTGCCATCGCTAAACCTGGGCTGGCCACCCTCAAAGCCACTGACAGCTGGATTGTCTTGAATGAAGACAGCGTGGAACGCGTATTTGCATGGCCTTTGGTCACGCCTTCATTGGAGCGCGGTGATTGCCAAAAGCAAAACTCTGCCCGCTTACAAGCCACTGGTTTTACCCCACCAGAAATTCAAACCCTCTGTGAATTGTTTGAAATCAAAGAATGGCATAAACACATTGCACAAATCAAAAAAGACCAGCGCAATACTTTTCTAATGATGGCGTTCGTACTTGTGGCCTTTTTGTATATGCATGTGCGAAATGTCAACAAGCATTTTTACGCCAGAGAACTTCACAAAAAACTAACACCAACTAAGGAGAGAGAAATTGGAAACACAACAACTTGAATACGCAGGTTTCTGGTCACGCACCGGTGCCGCATTGATTGACGGTATTTTGCTCTTACTCATCACCATGCCTATTCTGATCTTTATTTACGGGTGGGAATATTTAGAAGCTGAAGACCTAGTGATGGGCCCGGCAGATTTCTTAATCAGCTGGGTGTTGCCCGCACTTGCTACTGTGCTTTTTTGGCTCTACAAGAACGCGACCCCGGGAAAAATGGCCATTAAGGCTCAAGTGGTCGATGCCCAAACAGGTCACAGCATCAGCGTAGGCCAAGCCATGCTGCGTTACCTCGGTTACTTTCTTGCAATCCTTCCGCTGGGTTTGGGTATTTTCTGGGTCGCCTTCGACAGCCGCAAGCAAGGCTGGCATGACAAGATCGCAGGGACTGTCGTCGTCAAACGTACCAATACAGGGCCTGAGCCAGTGCGATTTCACTAGCTCTTAAATAAAATTTCGAAGTGACCGGTGGTGACCGTACTCACTTCAGAGCCTAAAAAAAGATGAGCCAAGAGAATTTTTAGATGAAAACTAAATTGGCTTATGTGGCGTCCACAAGATCTACGAAATTTTAAATCAACATTTAATTAATAATGACAAAACTACTTTCAGCTCTTAATCAAATATATAGAAAAAATGATGATTTTATATTTATAGGATTGACTGGCAGAACTGGAAGTGGATGTACAACAGTTTCAAAGATATTATCTTCAGAATTTAATCAATTTAACGAATCAATTTATACAAACCTTAAAGGAAACGATTTTAGAAAAAACAAAATACTATTCAAATCACTTGAAAAGAACTGGATTCCATTTATTACAATCCAGGTGCGATCAATAATTACACTAATTTTCTCTTTAGAGAAGAGATCTAAACTTAGAACATTTTTAAAAGATTTCCTCAAAGAGGAAAATATTATCATTGATAATTTATTATTACAACTTGCAAAAATAAGAAGACTTTCAACAAATGTCAATAACTCTGACATTAAATACATTGATTTTTATGCAAATCTGTTACCGATCTTATGCGATGAAATACGTTCAATCTTAGGAAACGACAAATTTATCGAATTATACCAAATGATTGGAAAAAACCTAAGAGCTTCTGGATCCACCATAACCCCAAACTTTTCAGAAAATAATTTTTTTACCTTAGCAAAAAGAATTGAAGAAGTTTGTAAAGAAATATTTAAATTCAAAAGAGAAAAAAATCAAAAAACTGCAATTGTAGTTGATGCATTAAGAAATCCATTGGAAGCACTTTACTTTCAAGATAGGTACGCATCGTTCTATTTAATGGCAATATCTTGCGCGGAGGATGAAAGACTCAAAAGATTAAAAGAATTGGGATACAGCGCTGAAGGTATCAATTTACTAGATAGACAAGAAGGTACTGGACAAGATATTGATGATGTTGATTATTACTCAACCCAAAATATTCCAGCATGCTTGCAACGTTCCGATATATATATTAATAACTCATTTCACGAATCAAACACCGACATATATTCTTCATTAAAAAGACAAATTGTTAGATTTATTTCATTAATGCATACACCGGGTATTGTTACGCCAAGCGCTACAGAAAGGTGTATGCAAATTGCATATACTGCGAAACTTAACTCAGGATGTATCTCAAGACAAGTAGGTGCAGTAGTTACTGATGATAACTATTCAGTAAAATCTATCGGATGGAATGATGTTCCTTCTGGGCACGTTTCATGCAATTTGCGTAATCGCTTTGATCTAACAAATAAAATTGATCAAAATGCGTATAGCGATTTTGAAAAAGAAAATTTAATTTTTAAAAATCACATATCCTCAAAGAATAAATTATTTACAAAAATAATCGAATCTGGAAGGAATCCATCATACTGCTTCAAATCTGAGTACAAAGAAATAACAGGAAAAGACAATCAGGTTCACACGAGAGCACTGCATGCAGAGGAAAATGCCTTCTTACAAGTTTCAAAACATGGAGGAATGCCAATAACTGGCGGTTATCTTTTCTCTACCGCAAGCCCTTGCGAGCTTTGTGCAAAAAAATCAGTTCAATTGGGAATTAAAAAAATTTACTATGTTGATCCCTATCCTGGAATTTCTAACCAACACATTATTAACGGAGGGAATCATAGACCTCAAATGAAAATATTTATAGGTGCTATTGGACGTGCATTTCATAATTTATATTCACCAGTTCTCCCTTATAAAGACGAATTATCTGCATTTATGAAATAATTAACTGATGCTCTCCCACCTCCTCCTTGGCACCAATAACCTCCCAGCCAGCTGCCAGTTCTATGACGCCATGCCGCGCCTAGCATTCACTTGAATGTGAACGGCTTTGAGCGCTATGTGTGAAACCACGATGACACGCGTCTGATGGTTGCTACGCCGCGTGATGGCGAGTTGCACCCACTACAACGGCTTTGCGCTGGGGTTCAAAAGCCACGTCGATTGCGCCAGGCGCTCGACGCGGCACTGGCCCATGGCGGCTTAGCTGTGGAAGATGCCCCGGGCTGGCGCAAAGCGCCGGGCAATGACCGCTATCTGGTCTATGTGCGTGACCCGGCAAGCGAGCTTTGAAATTCGTGTGAGCAGCTCAGGCTGTCGTTACCACGTTTGAAGCAGAGCATCCCTCAAGCTCAATGCTCAGCCGCCGTATGCACTGATGGATTCAACAACGCCCTTCGCTCTTAGAAAATTTTGCTGTAACTCACAGAAAGCCCCATATTGAACTTGCTGGAGAACGCATCGCGCTCAACGCCAATGTCAGCAGCCACGGCACTGGCGGCGTCCAGGTGGTAAACATATCCAGCCGAGACATACGGGCGCAGCGCTTTGCGCTTCAAAGCACTTTCCAGATTAAAGGCTTCGGCCCCTGGCATATCTGAGATGCCAGCAAACTTCATGCGCTGAACGCTCAGGTCCTGCTCAAGCCCTGCCGCCAGCCGAAGCTGTGTCTTACTGCCCACGGCCTTTTGTGCCGTCACCCCTAACCCCAGCACCGTGGCCTTGAGGCTGGCTTTTTGATAAGAGGCCCGGAAATCGCCATGGGCCTCGTCATAGGCGGCAAACTTGCTGTGCTGCTGCATCAGGGCCACTTCTGGCGTGACCATCCAGCCGTTTGCATGGCGCATGCCAAAGCCCAGTGCCACGCGGGCAGCCAGCGCATCTAAGTTTGAAGAGCCGCTCACCCGCTCAACGTTGCTCAGCCCCTGTCCCCGCGTGATGGTGTTGTTTTGCTTGATGTAGCCCACCGAAGCTTGAACCTGCCAGCCGTTGCCCGCCTGCCCAGACTGGCTATAGGCCAGCCAGCCGCTAAGGCCATAGGTGCTGTCAGGGTCTACCGCGCTATGGCGCAAGCTGGCGTGCCCCAGCAGCAGGTTGCCACCCCATGTCCACTGCTCACTCAGGCCGTAGCCCAGCGTCACCACCCCCTGTGTCTGCTGACGGTGGCCAATGCCTGCGTCAGCGCCCACCGCATCAAAAGAGCCCATCACTTTAAGACAGCTCACCCCGGGCTTGCCTGTGGCGCACTGCGTTTGCAGCAGCCGAGCCATGCGCATTTGTTGCTGGGCTGCGGCCAGCTCTTTATCTGCCGCAAGCTTTGGCAGCGAAGACAGCAAATTATTGAAATCTTGCATGCTCGTGCGGTAGATAAAGGCACGATTTACCCCTTGGTCAGTGCTCGAATTGCCCACCACAGTGCGACCATCGGCACTGACCCCTTTTGCATAACTCCAGCCCGTGCCATCGGCTGTTAAATCACCCAAATCTTGCATGCCACCGTCACTGGTCCAGCGAAAGGCGTGAGTCCACCAGGCAGAGCCGTATTTCGCTTCCCCCACCACCACACTGCCATCGGCACTGACCGCATTGGCCACACTCCAGTCCGTGCCAGTGGCTGTTAAGTCACCCAGCTCTTGCATGCCGCCCTCACTGGTCCAGCGAAAAGCGTGCATATTTACTCCAGAGCCATAATCTGCACCACCCACTACAACGCGGCCATCGGCACTGACCGCATTGGCCATACTCCAGCCCGTACCGTTGGCCGTGAAGTCACCCAGCTCCTGCATGCCGTCGTCACTGCTCCAGCGAAACGCGTGGTACTTCACACCAGAGCCGTATTCCGCTTGCCCCACCACTACGCTGCCATCGGCACTGATCGCAATGGCCTTACTGCTCCCCGTACCACTGGCTGTGAAATCGCCCAGGTCCTGCATGCCACCGGCGCTGGTCCAGCGAAAGGCGTGCGCATTTGCACCAGTGCCGTAATCTGCCCCACCCACCACAACGCTGCCATCTGCACTGATTGCATTGACATAACTTCCCCCTGTGCTGCTGGCTGTTAAATCACCCAGGTCCTGCATGCCGCCGGCGCTGGTCCAGCGAAAGGCGTGATATTTCCAGCTAGAGTCATAGATAGACTGCCCTGCCACGGCGTTGCCATCGGCACTGATAACAGTGGCCACACTGGAGCCCATGTTGTTGGCTGTTAAATCGCCCAGGTCTTGCATGCCGCTATCACTGGTCCAGCGAAAGGCATGCGAACCAAAGTTGGAGTAACTAGCCTGCCCCACTACGGCGCTGCCATCGGCGCTGACTGCATTGGCCACGCTCAAGCCCGTGCCATTGGCGGTGAAATCACCCAGAACCTGCATGCCACCGTCACTGGTCCAGCGAAAGGCGTGATACCTTGCGCCAGAGCCGTAGTCCCACCCCACCACCACGCTGCCATCTGCACTCACTGCATTGGCATAACTACGTTCCGTACCGCCAGCCAAGTCTTGCATGCGGTTTAAACCTGCGGCATATACCTGCGCATGGGCAGTTGCCGCCAGCAGCGGTAAAAGAAAATTAGAAAAAGTTAGTTTTTTCATAAGAAATAAACCTTCGCTCAATGAGCGTTGTATTTATGAAAATCTCTCTCAAATGTGTATTGCCATTACGGCAGCCATTAGCAGGAGAGAAAAAATAAAAATTCAAAGAGGCAACAGGGCATCAATCAAATTTGAGGTGAACGCCCTAAAAAAAAACCAGCGGTTGCTATGCAACGGCTGGGGTCAGGGTGACGGGGTCAATCACTGAATGGATTCAATATGACTGCTCCAGCAGCAGCTGGCGATGCGTGCCAGAACGCTATCAATGCCCACGCAGCGCTTGGCGCGCCGCAATAGTCGTCAATGTCTTACTGAGTCAGGGCGTTCTAGCTATTCGCTTTTATCAGAGAGCCAAAATTCTACGAATATGAGGAAAAATAATAAACAAGAAATTTCTTGATAACTAGCAAGAAATTTCCCAAATACATATATAAATAAATATTTATTTAATTTGTTTTAAATTTTTATTTATTAAAAATAATTTCATTAATTAATACAGCTTTCTTAATATTTCAATATTAAACCATTCAATATCCAGCCTCTACAGGTCGAGATCCAGCATGGTGAATCGTGGCATAAAAACCCAATCATCCGCAATGTACCAATTCCATCGCCAGTCTCGCCTGCGGCCTCAAAACCAATAGCTAGCATCGTTTGGCGCATGGCCTCAAAAATCAATGGACGGTTATCAACAATGAGCAAAGAGCATTAGGCGTTCTGTGACCGACCTGTAATGAATTCAAATTTTTGAAGAAATGCGGGTCGATTCACGTCAATTCACTCCTAGAAGAATTTGCTGTAGCTCACTGAAAGCGCCAAATTCAATTCGCTGGAGAACACATCTCGCTCAACACCAATGTCTGCAGCCACGGCACTGGCAGCGTCCAGGTGGTAAACATATCCAGCCGAGACATACGGGCGCAGCGCTTTGCGCTTCAAAGCACTTTCCAGATTAAAGGCTTCGGCCCCTGGCATATCTGAGATGCCAGCAAACTTCATGCGCTGAACGCTCAGGTCCTGCTCAAGCCCTGCCGCCAGCCGAAGCTGTGTCTTACTGCCCACGGCCTTTTGTGCCGTCACCCCTAACCCCAGCACCGTGGCCTTGAGGCTGGCTTTTTGATAAGAGGCCCGGAAATCGCCATGGGCCTCGTCATAGGCGGCAAACTTGCTGTGCTGCTGCATCAGGGCCACTTCTGGCGTGACCATCCAGCCGTTTGCATGGCGCATGCCAAAGCCCAGTGCCACGCGGGCAGCCAGCGCATCTAAGTTTGAAGAGCCGCTCACCCGCTCAACGTTGCTCAGCCCCTGTCCCCGCGTGATGGTGTTGTTTTGCTTGATGTAGCCCACCGAAGCTTGAACCTGCCAGCCGTTGCCCGCCTGCCCAGACTGGCTATAGGCCAGCCAGCCGCTAAGGCCATAGGTGCTGTCAGGGTCTACCGCGCTATGGCGCAAGCTGGCGTGCCCCAGCAGCAGGTTGCCACCCCATGTCCACTGCTCACTCAGGCCGTAGCCCAGCGTCACCACCCCCTGTGTCTGCTGACGGTGGCCAATGCCTGCGTCAGCGCCCACCGCATCAAAAGAGCCCATCACTTTAAGACAGCTCACCCCGGGCTTGCCTGTGGCGCACTGCGTTTGCAGCAGCCGAGCCATGCGCATTTGTTGCTGGGCTGCGGCCAGCTCTTTATCTGCCCCAAGCTTTGGCAGCGAAGTCTGCAAATTATTGAAATCTTGCATGCTCGTGCGGTAGATAAAGGCACGAGTTACCCCTTGGTCAGTGCTCGAATTGCCCACCACAGTGCGGCCATCGGCACTGACCCCATAGGCCGAACTCTGGCCCGTGCCATTGGCTGTTAAATCGCCCAGGTCTTGCATGCCACTCTCACTGGTCCAGCGAAAGGCGTGCGCATTTGCACCGGAGCCGTAGTCAGCCTGTCCCACCACAGCACTACCATCGGCACTGACTGCACGGGCCGCACTCCAGCCCGTGCCGCTGGCTGTTAAATCGCCCAGATCCTGCATGCCGCCATCACTGGTCCAACGGTAGGCGTGCGACCACCAGCTAGAGCCGTAGTTCGCTTCTCCCACCACGACACTGCCATCGGCACTAACCGCAATGGCATCACTCCGCCCCGTGCCGCTGGCTGTTAAATCGCCCAGATCCTGCATACCTCCATCACTGGTCCAGCGGTAGGCGTGCGACAACCAGCCAGAGCCGTAGTCCGCTTGCCCCACCACCACGCGGCCATCGGCACTGACCGCATGGGCATTACTGTTCCCCGTACCGCTGGCTGTTAAATCGCCCAGGTCCTGCATGCCACCAGCGCTGGTCCAGCGAAAGGCGTGCGCATTTGCACCGGTGCCGTAATCTGCCCCACCCACCACAACGCTGCCATCTGCACTGATTGCATTGACATAACTTCCCCCTGTGCTGCTGGCTGTTAAATCACCCAGGTCCTGCATGCCGCCGGCGCTGGTCCAGCGAAAGGCGTGATATTTCCAGCTAGAGTCATAGATAGACTGCCCTGCCACGGCGTTGCCATCGGCACTGATAACAGTGGCCACACTGGAGCCCATGTTGTTGGCTGTTAAATCGCCCAGGTCTTGCATGCCGCCATCAATGGTCCAGCGAAAGGCATGCGAACCAAAGTTGGAGTAGTCCGCCTGCCCCACCACCACGCTGCCATCGGCGCTGACTGCATTGGCCACGCTCCAGCCCGTGCCGTTGGCCGTGAAATCACCCAGAACTTGCATGCCACCGTCACTGGTCCAGCGAAAGGCATGGTACTTTCCACCAGAGCCGTAGTCCACCTGCCCCACCACCACGCTGCCATCGGCACTCACGGCATTGGCATTACTCCCCGTGTCGCTAGATGTGAAGTCACCAAAATCTTGCATGCGATTTAAATCGATGGCATGCACCTGTGCATGAGCAGTTGCAGCCAGCAGCGGTAAAAGCAGATTGGATAAAGTTAGTTTTTTCATAAGAAATAAACCTTTGCTCAATGAGAGCGGTATTTATAAAAATCTCTCTCGAATGTGTATTGCTGCTACGGCAGCTATTAGCAGGAGAGAGAAAATAAAAATTCAAAGAGGCAACAGGGCATCAATCAAATTTGAGGTAAACGCCCTAAAAAAACCCAGCGGTTGCTAAGCAACGGCTGGGTCAGGGTGGCGGCATAAATCACTGAATGAATTCAATATGACTGCTCCAGCAGCAGCTGGCGATGCGTGCCATAACGCCATCAATGCCCACGCAGCGCTTGGCGCGCCGCAATAGTCGTCAATGCCTGACTGAATCAGGACGTTGTAGCTATTCGCTTTTATCAGAGAGCCAAAATTCTACGAACATGAAGAAAACTAATAAACAAGAAATTTCTTGATAACTAGCAAGACTCTTCTTGAATGCAAAAAATAAATATTAATTTCAAATATTCACTTTTCAAAACCGCTGTTGCATCAATCTGCAGATAATTGCAAATTATTCAACTCATAAAAATACATGTTTATCAAAGATAAAACACAGAATAATTTTTATCTTAAATAGCCTCAAGCAACAAAAGATAAAAGATAAAAGATAAAAGATAAAAATATCTGATATGCATGCAACATGCATTGAAATGCAGGGCAGCAAGTAGCAAAATCAATCAAATGTTTTGGCTTTTACGAAGCATCAGCGGCATCTCAAATGCTCTCCAGAAATTTTCAGAAGTAACGTACCCATGCTCTCCCACATCCTTCTAGGCACCAACAACTTGCAAGCCAGCCGCCAGTTCTATGACGCCATGCTGGGCGTTTTGGGCGCGGCCCCCAGCATTCACTTGAACGTGAATGGTTTTGAACGCTATGTGTGGGACCACGATGGCACACGCCTGATGATTGCCACGCCGCGTGATGGTGAGGCTTGCACCCACTACAACGGCTTTACGCTGGGGTTCAAAGCCACGTCGATTGCGCAGTTGCACCAGGCACTGGACGCTGCACTGGCCCATGGCGGCGTAGCTGTGGAAGATGCCCCGGGCTGGCGCAAAGCGCCGGGCAATGACCGCTATCTGGCCTATGTGCGTGACCCGGCAGGCCACAAGCTGTGCCTGATGTTCCGTGAGGCATGGGCAAAGTCTGCATAAAGCACAGCTGCTAGCGCTTGCTGCATAAGGGCTAAGGGCCAATTTCGCTTTGCATCCAAAACTCCGCAGCAAGTCTTGACAACAGCAGGCAGCAAACCCCACCCCACCTGCGCGCGTAAGCGTCGCGCAGGCCACGGGCAGTTCTTCATTTCTCCGGCAGCTGTTTGAACGTAGCGGCCAAGCCGCGCAGTGAGTTTTGCCGGACAGCCGTCGGCGACGCGCTTTTTGGTTCCTTTTTGTCGCGCACAAAAAGGAACTCGCCCGCCGGTGCGACCAACCGGCTCCTGTCTGCAGCACAGGCGTGAGGCTGTTCAGAGACCCATCGCCAAATCAACCTCCAGCACAGTGACAGCCATCGCTGCTAGCTATGAAATCAGCACCCATCCATCACCTGCGCGACGCAGTTACGCCAATTGCGCCACTAGCATGTCGTGCGGGCAGCAGCCTTTTAAAAAACCAAAGGAGACAGACACCATGTTCAGCCACATCATGCTCGGCGCCAATGACCTTGATGCATCCGTGAAGTTCTACAACGCGCTGCTGGGCGCAGTGGGCGGCAAGCCCGGCGTGCAAGACCGCCACCGCTATTTCTGGCGCCATGCGGGCAGCACCTTTAGCGTGACCACGCCCATCAACGGCGAGCCCGCTACGGTATCCAACGGCTTTACGCTGGGTTTTTCCGCTGATTCGGTCGAGCAAGCAACGAAAGCCTATGAAGCAGCACTGGCCGCTGGCGGCACCGCCATTGAAGACGCCCCAGGCTGGCGCGGCGATGAGCGCATGAAACTGTATCTGGCTTATCTGCGCGACCCATCGGGCAACAAGGTGTGCCTGATGCACCGCCCACCCAAACCCCAATAAATTCAAACGCCCATGCACCAGCCGCACCACGCAGCTTGTGCCCCAAGGCCACTGCCCAGCAGTGGCCTTTTTTGACTGTGCAACCAATGCAAGGCACTTCGTACCTGGCCGCAGGCAGCGGTATGCCACCGCACGACAACCTTCAGGCATATGGCGCGTAGCAAGTACTGCGCATATGCATACACGCCAGATGCCCTATTGGCCGTGGTTGTGCCGCAGCGGGGCAACTTCACCTTTGTGCATTCAGAATAAATGACAGAAGTATTTATAAATAAACCAGTCAGTTTTTAAAATTTATTGAAATGACATTTCTATCTGCCACCGCAGATATTTATCTGAAGCTATGGCTTTGCTGAGTTTTTGCAATTTATAAATGAACATTTTGTTTTTTTGATTGCAAAATGTGCCAGCTCGGCAGTGCACCGACCGCACAGCCGAGCACTGTCACAGCGTTGAGAGGCTTGCGTGGATTGGCGCCATCCACGGCATTTCATTAATCGCAACCCCTTTGGTGGGCATTTATGAATGAAATCGTAGTCACCGCTTACAACCCCTTCTATGTAGCGCTCTCTTTCTTTTGCGCATTCATGGGGGCCTATACCGCCTTGGCCTGTGTGTACAAATTGCTGGCCTATCAGAAGGCACACATCAACCACCGCCTGGATCAGCTGACCGGCAAGCGCACGCAGCAAGCAGCAGTGCCTACACCCAAGATGTACTTTGCCACCTTGCTGGTGGCGGGCATTGCGTTTGGTGGGCTGGGGGTGTGGTCGATGCACTTTATTGGCACGCTGGCTTTGCGCATGCCGATTGCAATCGATTACTCGATCGGTATCACTTTGCTGTCGTTGCTGGCCGCCGTAGCAGCAGCCACTTGGGGGCTGGGCATTGTGGCCGAGAACCCGCACAGTAAAACCCGGCTGGTACTTGCCGGTGCAATTTTGGGGCTAGGGGTGAGCGCCATGCACTACTTGGGCATGTACAGCATGAACTTTGATGGGTTCTTTTTATGGAATCTGGGCATGGTGGCCCTGTCGTGCCTGATTGCGTTTGTAGCCGCCACGGCAGCTTTGTGGATGGCGTTTGCCGCTTCATCCAACTACGCACGCCTGTTTGCGGCGGTGTTGATGGGGGTGGCCGTGTGCGCCATGCACTACACCGGAATGGCTGCGGCCGATGTGGTGTGCACCACCAGCACACCGCTGCTGCCACTGAACAGCGCCCGCGCCATCAGCGTGCCGCAACTGCCTGTGCTGCTGGTGATGCTGATTGTGGTGATTACCTTTATCGTTGCGCTGAACCGCATGTATACACGCCAGTTCAAGACTTAGCCCTGCACACACAGGCTGGCAGCCACGCTCAGACAAAAAAAGCCCGCTACATAAGCAGCGGGCTTTTTTGTTTGGAATTGGACGGCGATTCTTACGCGATCACCGTGTTACGGCAGAACGTCTCTGCAGCTGTCACTTTTATTTTTTTCGTCGAAGTGCACGACGTACTGGCGTGAGATACAGCATTGTTTGCGCAAACAACCTCGAAATTATAACTTAATTCTCAAAATCAAGCAATCGTACTAACTTTCAGTGTTAAAGAGTGCTGCTTGTTACGCAAAGGCAGGGCATGGAAACTGGCTCAGCCTTCAGCCTTAAAGCCTGTACTTTTCACGACCGGGCCCCACTTTTCAATATCAGCTTTAAGCATTTGGGCAAATGCATCACGCGAAGATGGGGTGACACCGAATGCCATTTCGGCCAAAGCTTTCTGCACTTTGGCACCCGAAAAGCTTCGGTTGGCCGCCGTATGCAGGCGAGCCAACACTTCAGGTTTGGTGCCCTTGGGGGCCAGCAAACCAAACCACTCCTGCGACGTCATGTCACCCATGCCCAGCTCTGCAAAGGTGGGCACATTGGGAAGCTGGGCAATGCGCTTGGCACTGCTGACTGCCAGCGTGCGTACCTTGGGGCTGTCTGCGTAGGGAATGGCTTCACTCACGACATTAAAGCTGGAGGAAAGCTGCCCACCCATGACATCTTGCAGGGCCAAGGCACCGCCTTTATAAGGTGCATGCACATAGTTAGCACCCACTCTTGAAGCGAACATAGCCCCCAGAAAATGTGGTGTGGTACCCGCGCCTGGTGAGCCATACGAGGCTTGCTGCGGATTGGCCACCAGCCACGCGCCAAACTCTTTGAGTGAGCGAACACTCTGCGGCACCAGAGAACCCACATTCACGCTATAGGGCAAAGCACACAACGAGGCAATGGGAGCCAAATCGGTCAGCGGGTTGTAGCTGAGCTTGTCGTACACATGGGGGTAGATGGTGAGGATGGAGCCGGGGGTGAGCAGCAAGGTCAGCCCATCGGGTTTGGCGTTCTTGACCGTATCTACAGCAATACGCCCGCCTGCGCCGGGGCGGTTGTCCACCAGTACAGGCTGGTCAATTTCATCGGCAAGGTATTGCGCCAGCTGGCGCGCCACGTAATCGGCAGAGCCGCCAGCAGCAAAGCCCACCACCAGACGAACGGCTTGTTTGGCATGGCTGGTGCGCAGCGTCCAGGGCGAAACGCTGAGCGCAGCGGCGCTAGCAGCAAGAAAATGGCGGCGCGAAGTCATGGTGAACGCTTTCTCTGGAATTATTCAAAATGCAATGAGAATTAAATGCAGAGAAATTGCAGCTGCCTGATGGCATGGCATCCATGGCAGAGAAATATGCCCGGTGAAGATCCCCCCATCACCGCCCTGCCCAGCTCGTTTCTTCTCATTGTGATTGGGCGCGATTTTAGAAAGCGTTCCCGGCTGTTTTTCATCAATGAGGCCCAAGGGCATCTAGGGATTACCAGCTTGCGGCATTCACACGATTAGATTAGGGTTAACCATTAATGCGCCATTAATACTGCATTCAGTTAAAACCTGCACCAGCCTCTGCCTGTGCAACGAATTCATGCTTCTCAGGGCCCAGCCGTTGCGCAGGAAAAATGCACAAAATTCATTAAACACCCTTGAATTAGTCAAATATTGCGCAGGATTTTGCACGCAGTCCAAATAAAAACAATAGAAACGTGCTCATATCGCTTATCCACAAATAGATGAAAGCTATATTTTCAGGAGCAAGCAACTGCGCCATCACCCTGCTGTGATCACCCGCACACGCTGGCTAGTGCTATGCCGCACTGCTGCATGCCGAAAAAGGCTGTGCCCCATACTCGGCGGTCTTTCAACCCTCGCCTGCCCTGTGGAGCAGGTGACGCACACAGGAGAATGCGTGCAATCAGCAAGCGATCAATGGTTCGACGAGGCGTACTACCAGCGCTTTTACTTTGACAAAAAGACCAGCGTGGTGGACCCCGAGCACATTGAGCGTCTGGGCACTTTTGTGTGCAGCTATTTGAAATATTTGCGCGTTCCCGTTGCGCGTGTACTGGATGTGGGCTGTGGCATTGGCCTGTGGAAAGATGTAGTGCAAAAGCAGTTTCCCGGCTGCAGCTACCAGGGGGTGGAGTTCAGCGAGTACCTGTGTGGCCGCTTTGGCTGGGAGCGTGGATCTGTGGTCAATTACCAAGCCAGTGAGCCATTCGATCTGGTCATTTGCCAAGGCGTGCTGCCTTACCTGAGCCCTGCCGATCTCAAGCTGGCACTGCACAACCTGGGCCAACTCTCGCGGGGGGCACTGTATCTGGAAGCGGTGGCACGCGAGGACTATGAGCGCGACATCATTGATGAAGACCTGACGGACCCCCGCCTCTTTCGCCACCGTGCAGCGCTGTACCGTCAGGGGCTGGCGCAAAACTTCAATGAACTGGGCGGTGGTCTGTGGCTAAGCCGCAAGGCGGCAGTGCCCGTGTTCGAGCTGGAGTGCGCAGGCGGCGGGCACTAAGACCCGCGAACACTACTCTGAATACGTCGTTGCTTAGCCTTGCCGTACGCCTGTGCTGCCTGCGGCTTCGCACCTTGTCTCCAACTCAAAGATTGGCTCGATGGTGTGAGCGGCTCTAAAAGCTGCGCCCCCCCACCCAGCAAGCTGCTGACTGGGGTTTGAGGCAAAGCAGCAATGCATCAGCTCCAAGCAGGGCAAGCACCTTGGGCTGCACCCCTATGGGTAAGCAGCGACAATCCATCGCTTGCCCATGTCTGCTTTACCCCCACCCTTTCCCCATGCAGTTGCGCGTTTGCGTGCCGCCCGCCTTGCGCTAAGCACACGGCCATTTTTGGCCCGTGGCGGCCCCAAAGGTGAGCGCTGTGACGGCTGCCGCCTGCGCCCCAGCCACTGTCTGTGTGCCCTGCGCCCTGACTTGAACACCCATGCAGGCATGTGCCTGCTGATGCACGATGCCGAGCCCATGAAGCCCAGCAACACGGGCTGGTTGATTGCCGACGTTGTGCGCAGCACCTTTGCCTTTGGCTGGAGCCGCACCGAAGTCAGCGAAGACTTGATGGCTTTACTGCAAGACCCGCAATGGCAGCCGTATGTGGTCTTTCCCGCAGAATTTGTAGAGCCCCCAGAGCGCGTGATGCACGCACTGCCTGCAGCGTCTGTGGCGTCTGCGGGCCACGCCCGGCGCCCACTGTTTATCTTGCTGGACGGCACATGGTCTGAGGCACGCAAGATGTTCCGCAAGAGCCCATATCTGGACGGTCTTCCGGTGCTGAGCCTGAAACCGGAACAAATCTCGCGCTACCGGCTGCGGCGCTCCAAACGCGAAGACCACTTTTGCACCAGCGAAGTGGCCGCACTGTGCCTGGAGCTAACCGAGCACCCACAGGATATGCATGCAGGCCATGTGCTGGAGCAGTACCTTGAGGTGTACACCCACCACTATCTGCAAGCCAAAAATCAGCAGCTGCCAGACACCAACGGTGTGGCACACACGGCTTTTCGCGCAGCACAGCAGCCATCGTGAATACAGCGGGCGGGCATGCCCGTGAGCATAATTTGCATAACACCGGGATGTCTTAAGCCAGTGGGACAATTTGCAGTAACGGCTGCTGGATGTGCATGGCGGCCCATGTGATTGCGAACCCCCATGAAGTCTGTTGCGAAGTTCTCCCTGACATCGGCGGCTGTTTCTGCCGCCTTTTTTGCGTCTGCTTTAACGGCTGTGGCTGCCGCGCCTGACTCCCCCACGCTGCAGCGCTGGCAAGCCGGTGGCACCGTAGTGCTGGGGGTGCGTGAAAGTGCAGCGCCCATGTCTTATGCGCTGGGGGCCAATGAAAAGTTTGTGGGCTATCACACGGAGCTGTGCGAAAAAGTGGTGCATGCCATTGCGCCCAAAGCCAAGCTGAAATACATGGTGCTGACGGCACAGAACACCATGCCCTTGATCAACAACGGCACGGCAGACTTCAACTGCGCCAGCATGACCAACAGCCTCAAACGCCAGGACCAAGTAGCGTTTGGGCTGACCACTTATGTCAGCGAAGTGCGCATGGCTGCGGCCAAGAGCAACCCCATCACGAGTTTCAAGCAACTGGATGGCAAAAAGGTAGCGGCAATCACCGGCACTACGGCCGTACAGATTTTGCGCCGTTATGCGGCGGACAACGGCATTCAGTTTCAGACTTTGATGGCCAAAGACCACTTTGAAGCTTTCTTGCTGCTTGAGTCTGGCCGCGTAGACGCTTTTGTGCTGGACGACAACATGCTGGCAGGCGTGATTGCACAAAGCAAAAACCCGCAAGACTACAAAATTGTGGGTGAAGTTATTGGCGCAGAGCCGATTGCCATTCAGTTCAGCAAGAGCGAGCCGGCTATCAAGCAGGCAGTGGACGATGTGATCCGCCAGCTGATTGCCAGCGGCGAGATAGAGCGCCTGTACGCCAAATGGTTTACGCAGCCTATTGCGCCCAAGAACATGAATCTAAACCTGCCTATGGGCGCTACGCTCAAGAAAATGCTGGCTCAACCCAATGATGTGCCAGTGGAGCAATTTGACAGCGTGCGATAAGCCTCGCAGTGGCCCGCAGTGGGTGTACTGTAGGCTCACAGTACCTCAACAAAAAACCGCCTTGCAGGCGGTTTTTTGTTGCTTATTGCGCAGCCTTACAGCGACTTGCCACTGCCTCTTCGGCGCGCCAGCCAGGCAATGATTTCACCCATCACACCACGGCGGAATGCCAGCACACAGACGACAAAGATAAAGCCGGTGACGATGGTTACAGACTCGCCCAGCGTGCTGAACCATTCCACACCAGTGAGCTTGGACAGGAAGCTGCCAAAGTCGCCAATCTTGTTTTCCAGCGCCACCACAATGGCAGAACCCACGATGGGACCCGACAAGGTACCCATACCGCCCATCAACGTCATCAAGACGACGTGACCTGACGATGTCCAGTGCACATCCGACAGCGTGGCAAAGCCCAGAACCACGGTTTTGAGCGAACCCGCCAAGCCAGTGATGGCTGCAGACAGCACAAACACCAGCAGCTTGAAACGGTTCACGTCATAGCCCAAAGAGATAGCTCGTGGCTCATTTTCTTTGATGGCTTTGAGCACCTGACCAAATGGTGAGTGCACGGTGCGCACGATGACCAAAAAGCCCAGCACGCAGATGACGAGCGCCACGTAGTACATGGTGAGGTCGCTGCTCAAGTCAATCACGCCAAACAGCTTGCCACGCGGCACACCCTGCAGGCCATCTTCACCGCCTGTAAACGGTGCCTGCAGCGCCACAAAGAACAGCATCTGCGCCAATGCCAGCGTGATCATGGAAAAGTAAATGCCCTGGCGGCGAATGGCCAGCCAGCCTGCGAGCAAGCCCAAGGCTGCACCACCCAAGGTGCCAAAAAGCATGCCCAGCTCGGGCGTAAAGCTCCACACTTTGATGGCATGGCCTGCCATGTAGGCCGCACCACCCAGAAAGGCGGCATGGCCAAAAGACAGCAAGCCGGTGTAGCCCAGCAGCAGGTTAAAGGCAGAAGCAAACAGTGCAAAGCACATGAGCTTCATGACGAACACAGGATAAGCGCCAAAGAAGGGGGCGAAAATCAAAGCCAGCAGCAACAAGCCGTAGCCAAAGAATGCAAGTTTCTTGGAAGTCATGGTGTGTGCCCCTTCTTATTTCTCTTTGCCGAACAAGCCGGCGGGGCGAATCAGGAGAACGATGACCATGATGACAAACACCACGGTGGAAGAAGCTTCAGGGTAGAAAACCTTGGTCAGGCCTTCAATCACACCCAGGCCGAGACCCGTGAGGATGGAGCCCATGATGGAGCCCATGCCGCCAATCACCACCACGGCAAACACCACGATGATCAGGTTCTGCCCCATGAGCGGTGTCACTTGGTACACCGGCGCTGCCAGCACGCCAGCAAAAGCGGCCAGCGCTACGCCAAACGCGTAGGTCAGGGTGACCATGAGCGGCACGTTGATACCGAAGGCTTCAACCAGACGCGGGTTCTCGGTGCCTGCGCGCAGGTAGGCACCCAGACGGGTTTTCTCAATCACGTACCAGGTGGCAAAACACACCACCAGCGATGCCACCACAACCCATGCGCGGTAGTTGGGAAGGATCATGAAACCAAGGTTGGTTGCGCCCTCGAGCAACTCTGGGGTGTCATACCCCAGGCCCGAAACACCGTAGATCGAGCGAAACACACCTTCAATCAGCAGCGACAGCCCGAGCGTAAGCAGCAGACCGTACAAGTGGTCGAGTTTGTAGATCCAGCGCAGCAAGAACCGCTCAATCAAAACCCCAAATGCACCGACAACGAGCGGAGCCAATATCAGCATGGCCCAGTAGTTGATACCCAAATAGCTCAAGCCCATCCAGGTGACCATGGCCCCCAGCATGAACAGTGCGCCATGCGCAAAGTTGATGACGTTGAGCAAGCCGAAGATGACGGCCAGCCCAAGACTCAATATTGCATAAAACGAGCCATTGACCAGCCCCAGCAATAGCTGGCTGAGCAGGCCCGGCAATGAGACACCGAAGATTTCCATGAGAGAGACGCTAGTGATTGGACAGGTGTGCCCTGGTAGATGTGGAGCGCACGCCTGCATTGCGCAGGCGTGCCACTGTTACATCACTTCCAGAGCGCGCATTTGGTGTCGGCCTTGGTCGTCCAGACGGTGTCTGCAGGCAAGGTCTGCAGCACCTTCAGGTAGTCCCAAGGTTTTTTGGATTCGGCAGGTGACTTGGCTTCCACCAGGTACATGTCGTGGGCGTAAGTGCCATCAGGGCGAATAACACCCTTTCCGTAAAAATCGGACAGCGGCGTGCTCTTGAGGTAGGCCATGACCTTCTCTGAGTCAGTGCTCTTTACGGCATCTACGGCCTTGAGGTACTGCATGACAGCGGAGTAATCCGCAGCCTGTACATCTGTTGGCATACGCTTGGTTTTGGCAAAGAACTTGTCAGCAAATTTGCGTGACTCGTCATTCATGTCCCAATACCAGCTGGTGGTGTGCAGCAGGCCTGCCGTGTTCTTGAGACCCAGCGAGTGAATATCTGTCAGGAACACGAGCAGACCTGCGGTCTTCATGCTCTTGTCGATACCGAACTCTTTGGCCGCCTTGATGGCATTGATGGTGTCACCACCGGCATTGGCCAGCCCCAGAATGTGCGCTTTGGAGCTTTGTGCCTGCAGCAAGAAGCTGGAAAAATCCGACGCATTGAGCGGATGGCGCACGCTGCCCTTGACGGTACCGCCCTTGGCCTTGATGACGGCAGTGGTGTCGGTTTCAAGTGCCTGACCAAATGCATAGTCCGCAGTCAGAAAGAACCAGTCTTTACCACCACGGTCCACCACTGCGCCACCCGTACCCTTGGCCAGCGCCACAGTGTCATACGCATAGTGAATGGTGTAGGGGTTGCACTGCTCATTGGTCAATGCAGAGCTGCCGGCACCATTGTTGATGTGCAGGCGCTTTTTCTCATTGGCCACCTGCGAGACCGCCAGCGCGGTGCCGGAGTTGGTACCACTGAAGATCAGGCTGATGCCCTGGGTATCAATCCACTCACGCGCCTTGCTGGCAGCAATGTCAGCCTTGTTCTGGTGATCGGCAGACAGCAGCTCAATGGGCTTGCCCAGCACCTTGCCGCCAAAATCATCAATCGCCATCTGCATGGCCAGTGCGCCGTTTTTGCCCTCTACGTCTGCGTACAGACTGGACATGTCCGTCACAAACCCGATGCGCACCTTGTCTTGGGGCTGCGCATGTGCCGTTGCTGCCATCAGGCCTGCGGCCCCCAGCATCAAAGCCAGTTGGGTGAAATTGCGTTGCTTGCTCATTGCCTTGTCTCCTTGGTGGATGTAGTGGCTTACGCCTTATGAAACCCATGTGCCCTGACACACTGCGTGTCCGGGCGGCAAACACTTGAGAACGCGAAACACATGCGGCAAGGTACAGATCCAGTCAGATCAGCACCCCACCCGCATTCAGAGGGTCACTTACTTGCTTACTTCCACAGAGCGCACTTGCTCTCTTCCTTGGTGGTCCATACCTGGTCGGCAGACAGCTTGCTGACCACCTTGTAGTAGTCCCATGCTTCCTTGGATTCGGCAGGCGCTTTCACTTGCATGAGGTACATGTCGTGTGCGAAGCGGCCATCCGGGCGAATCACGCCCTGGGCATAGAAATCTTTGATGGGCGTGCTCTTGAGTACGGCCATTACCTTGTCAGCATCGGTGGTGCCAGCCTTTTGAATGGCTTTGAGATACTGCGTTGTGGCCGAGTAGTTGGCGGCTTGAATGTCCGTAGGCATGCGCTTGGTCTTGGCCTGGAACTTGCGGCCAAAGGCGCGCGTTTCGTCATTCAGATTCCAGTCCCAGCTGGTGGTCAGCAGCAAGCCTTCGGTGTTCTTGAGGCCCAGGCTGTGCACGTCGGTGATGAACACCAGCAAACCAGCCATCTTCATGGTCTTGTTGATACCGAATTCACGCGCTGCCTTGATGGCGTTGATGGTGTCGCCACCGGCATTGGCCAGACCCAGAATTTGCGCTTTGGAGCTTTGTGCCTGTAGCAAGAAGCTGGAGAAATCCGATGCGTTGAGCGGATGGCGCACGCTGCCCTTGACGGTGCCGCCCTTGGCTTTGACGACCTTGGCGGTATCTGCTTCCAAGGCGTGACCAAAGGCGTAGTCTGCTGTCAGGAAGAACCAGTCTTTGCCACCGTTTTCCACCACCGCTGTGCCTGTGCCCTTGGCCAGTGCCACGGTGTCATAGGCGTAGTGCACGGTATAGGGGCTGCATTGCTCATTGGTCAGCTGCGATGCACCGGCACCATTGACAAAGTACACGCGCTTTTTCTCTTGCGCAACCTTGGCAAGCGCCAGACCCACGCCAGAGTTGGTGCCACCAAACAGCATGGTGAGGTTTTGCGTATCGATCCATTCACGCGCTTTGGTTGCAGCAATATCAGGCTTGTGCTGGTGATCTTGTGTCAGCAATTCAATGGGCTTGCCCAGCACCTTGCCACCAAAGTCATCAATCGCCATCTGAATGGCCAGTGCACCGTTCTTGCCGTCCACATCCGCGTAGTTGCTGGACATGTCAGTGATGAAGCCAATCTTGACCTTATCTGGCTCTTGCGCATGGGCCATACCGGCCACAGCCAAAGACAGGGCCAAGGCGGTCAAAGGGGAAGTGATTGCGTGCATGTTGTCTCTTTATCTTTATGAATGGGAACAGGAAAAGCGAGCGTCTTGGTGGTGTCACACACCCAAGAGTTCATTGAGCACAGGCATCTTGGCGTCGAGCTGGGCTGCTGCAAAAGTCTCCACAATGCGGCCGTGTTCCATGACGTAGAAACGGTCGGCCAAGGGCGCTGCAAACCGAAAGTTCTGCTCCACCATGACGATGGTGTAACCCTTGGCACGCAGTGTGTGAATCATGCGAGCCAGCGCTTGCACGATCACAGGGGCCAGACCTTCGGAGATTTCATCGAGCAACAGCAAACGCGCCCCGGTGCGCAAAATGCGCGCCACGGCCAGCATTTGCTGCTCACCGCCGGACAAGCGTGTGCCCTGGCTGTGGCGGCGCTCTGCCAGGTTAGGGAACATGGCGTAAATCTCTTCAACGCTCATGCCTTCATGGCCCGTCTTCAGTTGCGGGGGCAGCAGCAGGTTTTCTTCACACGAAAGGCTGGAGAAAATGCCGCGTTCTTCAGGGCAGTAGCCCACGCCAAAATGTGCGATCTTGTGGGTGGGCAAGCCGATGGTCTCTTGACCATGAAACTTGATCGAACCTTTGCGCGAGCCCGTCAAGCCCATGACTGCGCGCATGGTGGAAGTGCGCCCTGCGCCATTGCGTCCCAACAGCGTCACGACTTCACCCGGCTGCACCACCATGTCTACGCCGTGCAGTACGTGCGATTCGCCGTACCAGGCCTGGAGATTGCGAATTTCCAGCGCAGGGGCTGTGTTGTTCTGTGCCGCCATGGTTAGTGCGCTCCCTGCAGTTGGCCGTCGGTGGTGCCCATATAGGCTTCCATCACTTGCGGATTGCTGGAGACTTCAGCGTAATTTCCCTCTGCCAGCACCGCACCGCGTTGCAGCACGGTGATGCGGTCAGCAATGGTGGAGATGACTTTCATGTTGTGCTCCACCATCAATATGGTGCGGCCTGCCGAGACTTTTTTGATCAGCTGAGTGACACGGTCCACGTCCTCGTGGCCCATGCCTTGTGTGGGCTCGTCCAGCAGCATCAGCTCTGGCTCCATCGCCAGTGTGGTGGCAATTTCCAGCGCACGCTTGCGGCCATAAGGCAGGTTGACGGTGACTTCATCGGCCATATCAGCAAGGCCCACTTCTTCCAGCAACGCCATGGCGCGGCCATTGAGCTGGTTGAGCGTGCTCTCGCTTTTCCAGAAATGAAACGCTGTACCCAGCTTGCGCTGCAGACCCACGCGTACGTTCTCCATCAAGGTCAGGTGCGGAAAGACCGCAGAAATCTGGAACGAACGAATCACACCACGGCGGGCGATCTGGGCTGGTGCCTCACGGGTGATGTCATGGCCATTAAAGCGAATCTCGCCGGAAGTTGGCTCCAGAAACTTGGTCAGCAAATTGAAACAGGTAGTTTTGCCCGCGCCGTTTGGGCCGATGAGCGCGTGGATGCTGCCGCGCTGCACCGAAAGATTCACATGGCTCACTGCCGTGAACCCTTTGAACTCTTTGGTGAGATTGGTGGTTTGAAGAATAACGTCGCTCATTGCGCCCAAGCTGCTCCGTGGTGGAGGTGCGGCGCTGGCAGGCTTTTGGCCTGTTCCAAGCATGCACCGAGTTCTATGTTGCGGTGCATCGTATGTGTGAGGTTTCAGGCTACGCACTAGGAGTTGTGCCTAAGCCTTACAACCTAAGCACTTACCCTATTGGACTCACATCAAGCATTAAATTCTTTTGAATCAACAACATAAGAAAGAGACACACCTGCGACCCAGGCTTGACATGCTGTCGCCCTAAGACCGTCTCGGCAGCTTTTTGTCAGCTTCAACAGCGCTGATATGACTTGCATCAAGCTGCATTCAATAACAATAGCTATCAGCGCTTACCAGTAAACGTTTTCAGATACAAAAATATCTGAAAACGTTTACTGGCAAGCGCTAAGTGCTCATTATTTTTTAACTTATTGCAATGTTTCTTTGCTGCCTTGGGGCAAGGCCAAAGGCATGACAGGCACACCTTCTTGCAGCAGCTCCATGGCTTGCCTGGGTGTTGCTTGACCACGGATGGGCCGCTGTGGCTCTTCGCCCTTGTGCATGCGCAGGGCTTCGTCGGCAAAACGCTCGCCCACATCTTCGCTCTTTTGCGCAATCTCGCGCGAGGCCTGCAGCCATGCAGCTTGCAAGGCTTGCTGCTTGCTGCGGTCTTCAGCGCTGGTAGCAGGTGCTGGTGGTGCAGCCCCCGCTGCCACTGGCGCTGTCGATGCGCTGGCAGGCGCCTGGGCCCCAAAATTTAAACGCGGAGCACTCAGCCCTTTGCGCAGTTGCTGACTGCCGCACATCGGGCATTGCACCAAGCCCTTTTCCATCTGGTTGCAAAAATCAGCTTCCGAGCCAAACCAGCCTTCAAATACGTGGTCCAGCGGGCAGTGCAGGTCAAACACCTTCATGGCATCAAATCAAAAGAAGACGTTCAAAAGAAGACATAAAAAAAGCAGAGGCTAGGCTCTGCTTGATAGAGATGCCGCCAAGTTTAGCGGCCACGGCGCTTGGTAAGGTAGCGCCAGACAAAGCCCGGAAAGGCCAACGTCACAAACAGCGTTGCTGTAATGGCGTAGAACTCCCAGCCTTGCGGATAGATCTGCCCCAGCCGGCGCTCCAGCGCCAAAGCCAGCAGGCCGACCAGAAAGTACAACAGCACCAGCTCAGCCAGTCTGCCCCACATGGACTTCTCTTTAGAAGATGCCATGGGGCCAACAGCGAGCCAGCGTTCATTCATAAAAGGTAAATTGGCGGCCACGAGGGCCGCCAAAATTACAAGCCAGATGGAAGCGGTTTGAGTCACGTTTCACATTATGGGTCAGGATGCCAGCGCACGGACGATGGCATCCGCACACAACGCCATCAAACCACCAGGAACAATGCCCAAGATCAAAACCAGCGCACCATTGACCGTCAGCACAGCGCGTACATCCCAGGGGGCAGACACGGTGGCAGTGCTCACAGGCTTGTCAAAGTACATGACCTTGACAACGCGCAGGTAGTAGAAGGCACCGATCAGCGACATCACCACGGCAAAGATAGCCAGGCCAATGTAGAAGGCCTCGCCCGAAGCCACCAGCGCTTGCAGCACAGACAGCTTGGCGTAAAAACCAACCAGCGGTGGAATACCAGCCATGGAGAACAGGCACGCAGCCATGATGCCGGCGTACAGCGGGCTACGCTCATTCAAGCCAGCCAGGTCAGAGATTTCTTCGCTCTCAAAACCTTCGCGCGCCAGCAGCAGCACCACACCGAACGATGCCAGCGTTGTCAGCACGTAAGTGACCACGTAGAACATGGAAGAGCTGTACGCATTGGCAGCGCGTGCGGGGTCAATCTCGCCATCAATCACGCCCGACAGCAGGCCCAGCAGCACAAAGCCCATTTGCGCGATGGTGGAGTAAGCCAGCATGCGCTTGAGGTTGGTCTGCGCAATAGCGGCAAAGTTACCCACCAGCAAGGAAGCAATCGCCAGCACAGCCAGCATTTGCTGCCAGTCAAAGGCCAGCGGCAGCATGCCGTCTACCAGCAGACGAATCACGATGGCAAACGCTGCCAGCTTGGGCGCGCCACCAATGAGCAGCGTCACGGCAGTTGGAGCGCCGTGGTAGACGTCTGGAATCCACATGTGAAACGGTGCAGCGCCGAGCTTGAACGCCAGACCCGCCACCACGAAGACCAAGCCAAATACCAGGATCTGGTGCTTGATTTCGCCGGAGCTGATGGCCTTGAAGATTTCACCGATGTCCAGCGAGCCGGTTGCACCGTAAACCATGGACAAGCCGTACAGCAAGAACCCGGACGCCATTGAGCCGAGCACAAAGTACTTCATGGCAGCTTCTGTGGCCAGCGTATGGTCACGGCGCAGTGCCACCAGTGCATAGCTCGACAAGGTCAGCAGCTCCAGGCCCAAGTAGATCAGCAGCAGGTTGTTGGCACTGATCATGATGAACATGCCCAGCAACGCAAAAGTGGACAGGCTGAACAGCTCACCGCCGCGCAGCATGTCACGGTCAGCCGCATAAGGGCGGGCGTAAACCAGCGTCACCATCATGGCCACGGTGGCAAAGCACTTGAGCCAGTTGCCCATGGCATCAGAGACAACCATGTTGCCCCAGCCATAGAAGGTATTGCCGCTGAGCGCATAGTTGGCCTGCAAAACAGCCACCACTGCCAGTGTCAACATGGTCAGCACATAGGTGCCGGTGCGGCGGGCGCTTTTCACGCCCAGGTCCACCAAGGTAATCACGCATCCCATGACCAGGAGCACGATCTCAGGGTAGATCGAAAGCCAGCTGATGTTGTCAATCATCTCAATCTCTCAGTTCAGTCTGGTCAAGGAAGCTTGGATTGGGCGACGTGCTTGAGCAGCTCTGTCACCGAAGGATCCATCACATCCGTGAACGGCTTGGGATAGATACCCATGGCCAGCACGGCAATCGCCAAAATGCCCAACACCAAAAACTCACGGCAACCGATGTCGTCCAGGTTCTTCACGTTGTCGTTGCCGATGGGGCCCAGATACACGCGCTTGTACATCCACAGGGTGTAAGCCGCGCCAAAGATCAGCGCAGTTGCAGCCAGCAGGCCCACCCAGAAGTTGAATTGCACGGCACCCAAAATCACCATCCACTCGCCCACGAAACCAGCGGTAGCAGGCAGGCCGCAATTGGCCATGGCAAACAGCAGCGCAAACGCAGCAAACTTGGGCATGGTGTTGACCACACCGCCGTAAGCGGCAATTTCACGAGAGTGCACACGGTCATACAGCACGCCAATGCACAGGAACATGGCACCTGAGACAAAGCCGTGGGCAATCATTTGCACAATGCCGCCCGAGACGCCCAGATCGTTGAAGATGAAGAAGCCCAGTGTGACAAAGCCCATGTGCGCTACCGACGAGTACGCCACCAGCTTTTTCATGTCCTTTTGCACCAAGGCCACCATGCCCACATAGACCACAGCGATCAGTGACAGGGCAATCATCAGCCATGCGTATTCACGCGCAGCATCCGGAGCGATAGGCATGGAAAAACGCAGGAAACCGTAAGCGCCCAGCTTGAGCATGATGGCCGCCAGCACTGCCGAGCCGCCTGTAGGCGCTTCCACGTGCACATCGGGCAACCATGTATGGAATGGGAACATGGGCACCTTCACTGCAAACGCAGCAAAGAACGCAAAGAACACCAAGGTCTGAGGCAGCATGCCCAGTGGCAGCTTGTGCCATGTCAGGATGTCAAAGCTGCCACCCGACTGGTTGTACAAGTAGATGATGGCCACCAAGGTGAGCAGCGAGCCCATCAAGGTGTACAGGAAAAACTTGAACGCAGCGTAGATCTTGTTGGGGCCGCCCCAGATACCAATGATCAGGTACATGGGGATCAAGGTGGCTTCAAAGAACACGTAGAACAGCAAGCCGTCCAGTGCGCAGAAGACACCAATCATCAGACCCGACAGCACCAGGAACGCACCCATGTACTGGTTGACGCGCTCGGTGATGTTTTCCCACGATGCCAGCACCACGATCACCGTGATGAAAGCCGTCAGGGGCACGAACCACATGGACAAACCGTCCAAGCCCAGGTGGTACTGAATGCTGAAGCGCTCAATCCACATGAACTTCTCTACGAACTGCATGTTCGCGGAGGTGGTATCAAACCCCGTAATCAACGGTACCGTGACCAGCAAACCCAAGATGGAGCCAATCAACGCTACCCAGCGCACGCCACGTGCGCAGCTGTCCTTGCCAAAGGCCAGCAGGAGGACACCAAAGATGATGGGTGTCCAAATGGCAAGACTCAACAAACCCATTTTTGTTCTTCCTTACTTGTTGAGCCACACGAAGTAGGTCATGAGCAAGAAGATGCCCAAAATCATGACCAACGCATAGTGGTAGATGTAGCCCGACTGGAACCAGCGGATCACCGATGCGATCTTGCCTACCAGCTTCCAGGAACCATTCACAACGAGACCGTCGATCACGGCTTGGTCACCAGCCTTCCAGAACACCGTGCCCAAGACACGCGAACCACGGGCAAAGATGTTTTCATACACCCAGTCCACGCCGTACTTGCCTTCCAGCACTTGGTACAGACCAATCTTCTTGGACAACGCCATGATGGCAGCAGGAATCTGTGGCTTGACCATGTAAAACACATAGGACACCACCACACCCGCCAGCGCCAGCCAGAACGGAGCAGTCTGGAAACCGTGCAACGCCATAGGCAACCAGCCGTGAATCTTCCCAGCCAGCTCAGTCATTGCACCGTGCTTGGCATGGTCAATAAAGATCACGCCGTTAAAGAAGTCTCCGAACAGCATGGGCATCAGCGCAATCGCGCCAATCACCACCGAAGGAATGGCCAGCAGCACCAGCGGTGCAGTCACCACCCAAGGCGACTCATGGGGCTTGGCATCGTGGCCATGACCGTGGTCGTCGTGACCGTGGTGGTCATCGTGGTGCGCATCCGGATTTTGGTCGTAGCGCTCTTTACCGTGGAATACGAGGAAGTACAGACGGAAAGAGTAGAACGCCGTAATGAACACACCCGCCAGCACTGCAAAATTTGCAAAGCCAGAAGCTGGCAAGTTCGATGCGTGAACCGCTTCGATGATGGCGTCCTTGGAGTAAAAACCCGAGAAGAACGGTGTACCGATCAGCGCCAGGTTACCCAGCAAGAACGTGATCCAGGTAATGGGCATGTACTTGCGCACGCCACCCATCCAGCGGATGTCCTGGTTGTGGTGCATACCCATGATGACGGAGCCAGCCCCGAGGAACAGCAACGCTTTGAAGAAGGCGTGTGTCATCAGGTGGAACGTAGCCACGGAGTAAGCCGACACGCCCAGTGCAATCGTCATGTAACCCAGCTGCGACAGCGTGGAGTACGCAATCACGCGCTTGATGTCGTTTTGGATGATGCCCAAGATGCCCATGAACAAGGCAGTAATGGAGCCGATCACCAAGATGAAGTTCAACGCTACATCCGACAGCTCATACAGCGGAGACATGCGCGAAACCATGAAGATACCGGCCGTCACCATCGTTGCCGCGTGAATCAGCGCAGAAATAGGTGTGGGGCCTTCCATGGAGTCTGGCAACCAGGCGTGCAGCGGAAACTGCGCCGACTTGCCCATCGCACCGATGAACAAGCAAATGGCAGTCACCGTGACCAGCAACCAGTCAGTTCCAGGCAAGGTTGTCGCTTGAATCTCTGGCAGCTTGGCAAAGATTTCGCTGTAGTTCAGCGTGCCTGTGTAAGCAGCAATCAAGCCAATGCCCAAGATGAAACCGAAGTCACCCACGCGGTTGACCAAGAAGGCCTTCATGTTGGCGAACGTGGCCGAGGGCTTCTTGTAATAGAAGCCGATCAGCAGGTACGACACCAGGCCCACGGCTTCCCAGCCGAAGAACAGCTGCAGCAGGTTGTTACTCATCACCAGCATCAGCATGGAGAAAGTGAACAGCGAGATGTACGAGAAGAAACGGTTGTAGCCGTCATCTTCTTCCATGTAACCCATGGTGTAGATGTGCACCATCAGCGACACAAAGGTCACCACGCACATCATCATGGCGGTGATGGAATCGATCAGAAAACCGATCTCCATCTTCAGACTGCCCACAGTCATCCACTCATAGATAGTGGCATTGAAGGTTGCACCTTCAAAGACCACAGCCTGGAATGTCAACGCCGACAAAATGAAAGAAACCACCACGCCCAGAATGGTGAGCGAATGGCTCACCCCACGGCCGAATTTGTTGCCACCAAAAGCGGTGCCAAATATGCCCGCCAAAACAGAACCCGCCAGCGGAGCCAGAGGTACTGCCAGGAGCATGGATGCAGAAAGTGTTTGACTCATTCTTCAGAACCTTGCAAATACCGGCGACTCAACCCTTGAGGGTATTGAGATCTTCCGCATTGATACTGGACTTGTTACGGAACAGCAGCACCAGAATGGCCAAGCCAATCGCTGATTCTGCGGCCGCAACCGTCAGGATGAAGAACACAAACACTTGACCATGCATATCTCCCAGATAGTGAGAGAAAGCGACAAAGTTGGTGTTAACCGCCAAAAGCATCAGTTCAATGCACATCAACAGAACGATCAGATTTTTCCGGTTCAGAAAAATACCAATCACCGAGATGGCGAACAGCATGGCTCCCAGCGTTAGGAAGTGCCCGAGTGTGAGCGTCATTTTTTCTCCTCCATGGCAACCTCACCCTCAGCTGCTGGTGCAACTGCTGTTTGTGTCGGCGCCATCTTGACCAAACTCACGCGGTCTTTAGCACGCACACGAACCTGAATGGCTGGGTTGATTGCCTTTGTGTCTTTGCGTTTGCGCATCGTCAGCGCAATGGCTGTGATCATCGCGACCAGCAACAAGATGGCTGCGATTTCAACGGGGTACAAATACTCTGTGTACAGCAGGCGCCCCAAAGCCAGGGTGTTGGAATAAGGGATGACTTCACCGTGCTTATTCAACAACTCGGCCACCGGACGCGCTTCGTCCACCGAGCCAAAGCCTGCCATCAGCACCAGCGCCATCTCCAGTGCAACAACAGCACCTACGAAGGCAGCCACTGGAAAATGCTTCCAAAAACCTTGGCGAACGCGGTCAATGCGGATGTCCAACATCATGACCACGAACATAAAGAGCACCATCACAGCACCCAAATACACCACCACCAAGGCGATGCCCAGGAACTCGGCTTTGAGCAGCAACCAAATACCTGCGGCTTGTGAGAACGCAAGAATCAGGTTCAACACTGCGTGCACGGGGTTACGCGATGTGATGACTCGGAAGGCTGCGAACAGCATCACCGCCGAGAAAAGATAAAAGAAACCAGTTTTGGCATCCATGATTCGAATCTTTCTGGATCAGGAGCCGCTTTAGCGGTACTTGGCATCCGCAGCCTTGGCTGCAGCGATGTCGGTTTCGTAGCGGTCACCCACAGCCAGCAACATGTCCTTGGTGAAGTACAAGTCGCCACGCTTTTCGCCGTGGTACTCAAAGATGTGCGTTTCCACAATCGAATCGACCGGGCAGCTTTCTTCGCAGAAACCGCAAAAAATGCACTTGGTCAAGTCGATGTCATAGCGCGTCGTACGGCGTGAGCCGTCATCGCGCACATCTGACTCGATGGTGATGGCCATCGCAGGGCAAACGGCTTCACACAGCTTGCAAGCAATGCAACGCTCTTCGCCGTTTTCATACCGACGCAGCGCATGCAGACCACGAAAACGTGGAGACAGAGGTGTTTTTTCTTCAGGGAACTGAATCGTCACATGGGGCGCAAACGCCTTGCGACCTGTCAGGGCCATGCCCTTGAACAGTTCCACGAGCATGAAGCTCTTGAAGAAATCCTTGATCGAAAAAGGTGTAGCAGCAACAGCAGCCATTGGTGTCCCCGCTTAATTCCAAATGTTCCAAGGCGAGTGCAACCAAGCACCCACGATGACCAGCCACACCAAGGTGACAGGGATAAAGATCTTCCAGCCCAGACGCATGATTTGGTCATAACGAAAGCGTGGGAAGGTCGCACGAATCCAGATAAACAAGCTGACAACGAAAGCCGTCTTTGCTGCCAGCCAGATCCAGCCAGGAATAAAGGACAAGGCCTCTACCGGTGGCAACCAGCCGCCCAAGAACATGGTGACGGCCAAAATGGACACCAGCCACATGCTGGCGTATTCAGCCAAGAAGAAGATCGCAAAGCCCATGCCCGAGTACTCGACCATGTGACCCGCCACAATTTCCGACTCACCTTCCACCACGTCAAAAGGGTGACGGTTGGTTTCGGCAACGCCCGAGATCAGGTAGACAAAGAAAATCGGCAGCAGTGGCAACCAGTTCCAAGACAGGAAGCTCAGGCCCAAATCAGCAAACTGCCCTTGACCTTGGCTCAGCACAATCTGCGTCAGATTCATGCTGCCAGTCACCATGATGACCACCAAGAAGCAAAAGCCCATGGCAATTTCATAGCTGATCATTTGTGCCGAGGCACGCAGTGCACCCAAAAAGGCGTACTTGGAGTTGGAAGCCCAGCCCGCAATGATCACGCCATACACTTCAATCGAAGTGATCGCCATAACCAGCAGCAAACCTGCGTTCACGTTTGCCAATGCGACTTCAGGACCAAAAGGCACAGCCACCCATGCAGCCAGTGCCGGCATGATCGCCATCACAGGGCCGACATAAAACAGACCCTTAGATGCCACCGTGGGCATGATCAACTCTTTGGTCAACAGCTTCAAGCCATCAGCCATAGGTTGCAGCAAACCCCACGGACCCACGCGGTTAGGGCCTGGACGCACCTGCATCCAGCCAAGGAACTTACGCTCCCACAGCGTGAGGTAAGCCACCGCAATCATCAGCGGGGCAACAATCGCGATGATGCCCAGCAGCACCCAGATAACTGGCCAAGCTGCTTGCGTCCACCAAGCAGCATCCACCAGGCCTGCGCCTGCAATTTTGAGTGCATCAATCATGCTGCACCTCCCACTTGTGCCTGACGCGCATCTGCCGTCAGTTGCAGCGAAGTTGCACGACGGACAAGGCTGTCCAATTGATAAATGCTAGCTACAGCAGGTTCAGCCACGGCTTGGCTCAGCACTTGCACCGCAACCTTGGTTGCATTGCTCAGTGCTTGGGCTGGCACCGCTTGGGTGTCTGCACCAATCGCCATTGCCAGCACGTCTTGTGAAGACTCGTAATCTACGCCCTGCACACCCAGCAAGTTGGCCAGTACACGCAGCACTTTCCAAGCTGGACGAGTTTCAGCCAAAGGCTTGACCACGGCATGGAAGCTTTGCACACGACCTTCAGCGTTCACAAACGTACCCGAGGTCTCAGAGAAAGGCGCGATCGGCAGCAGCACGTCGCTGATTTCCATGTTGGCCTTGAAGGGACTGAGTGTCACAACCATCTCGGACTTGTTCAAACCCTGAAGTGCTTGTTGGCCGGCAGCCGAATCAAAAGCAGGCTCAGTGTTCAGCAAAATCGCAGCTTTCAATCCGCCAGCAATCATCTGTGCAGCATTCAAACCGTTGGCTTGAGGTTGCGCCTTGACCCATTGCGCACCGACCGTGTTGGCTGCCTCGCTCAGATAGCCAACGCTGGCTCCTGTTTGCTCACCAATCCAGTTCGCCAGCGCCAAAAGCTCATCAGCGTGGGCATGGTGGGCTGCAGCATTGCCCAGCAAAACTACTTTACGCTCGCCAGCCAAAAGTGCATGTGCAATCGCATCCGCTTCCACGTTGCTCTGCGCTGCCACAGGCGCTTGCACACCCTTGATTTGCGCCACAGCGGCCGCAATATCAGCCAAAGCTTGTGCCCAATCCTGAGCAGCCACCACAGACGCCTTAACAGGCATGGCCCAGTCATGGACCTTGCTGTTCAGTGCAAAGACTTGAGCACCCTTTTTCGCAGCTTGGCGAATACGTTGTGCAAACAGTGGGTGGTCTTTACGCAGATTGGAGCCGACAACCAAAACGGCCTGCAGATCAGACAGCGATGCAATCGATGTACCCAACCAGCGCACACCTTCTGCCGCATTGAACTGCGCATTACGCAAACGCCAGTCAATGTTGTCACTGCCCATGCCGCGCAACAACTGACCTGTCAAAAACAGCTCTTCCAGAGTGCTGTGCGGGCTCACCAAAGCACCAATGCTTTGCGCACCATGCTGGTCTTTCACTTGCTTGAGACCGTTGGCAACGTACTCCAGCGCAGTCTGCCAATCCACCGTTTTCCATTCGCCGCCCTGCTTGATCATGGGCTGCGTCAGACGCTCTTCACTGTTGAGCGCTTCATATGAAAAACGATCACGGTCAGCAATCCAGCATTCGTTGATAGCTTCGTTCTCAAAAGGAACGACACGCATCACTTTGTGGTTCTTCACCTGAACAATCAGGTTCGCACCGGTCGAGTCATGCGGAGACACCGACTTGCGGCGTGACAGCTCCCAAGTACGAGCGCTGTAGCGGAAAGGCTTGCTGGTCAAAGCGCCCACAGGGCACAAATCGATCATGTTGCCCGACAGCTCGGAATCGACGGTGTCACCAATCACCGTTGTGATTTCGGAATGCTCTCCGCGGTTCACCATGCCCAGCTCCATCACCCCGGCCACCTCTTGGCCAAAGCGCACGCAGCGAGTGCAATGAATACAGCGGGTCATCTCCTCCATGGAGATCAGCGGCCCGATATCCTTGTGAGCAACAACACGCTTTTCCTCTTCATAGCGCGAGCCAGTCCCGCCATAACCCACGGCCAAATCTTGCAACTGGCACTCACCACCTTGATCGCAGATAGGGCAATCCAATGGGTGGTTGATGAGCAAAAACTCCATGACCGACTGCTGCGCCTTGATAGCTTTTTCGCTCTTGGTGCGCACAATCATGCCTTGCGTCACAGGCGTGGCACAGGCAGGCATGGGTTTAGGGGCCTTTTCCACTTCTACCAAGCACATACGGCAATTGGCAGCGATAGAAAGTTTCTTGTGGTAACAGAAATGCGGAATGTAAGTGCCGGCCTTCTCCGCAGCATGCATCACCATGCTGCCAGGAGCGACCTCCACTTTCTTGCCGTCTAGTTCAATTTCAACCATATGTCTCTCGCGATCAGGCGACTGTGGAGTCGGTCTTTGTAGCCGCGGCAATCTTGGCTTCAAATTCGTGGCGGAAATGCTTGATCATGGCGCGCACAGGCATTGCTGCGGCATCACCCAGCGCACAAATCGTGCGCCCCATGATGTTGACGGACACGGAGTCCAGCAACTCGATGTCTTCGGGACGTCCTTCGCCTTCTTGGATGCGTTTAACCACGCGCCATAACCAGCCCGTACCCTCACGGCAAGGCGTGCACTGGCCACATGACTCGTGCTGGTAGAAATACGACAGACGCAACAGACTCTCAACCATGTCACGCGAATCGTCCATCACGATCACAGCCCCAGAGCCGAGCATGGAGCCAGCCTTGGAGATGGAGTCGTAATCCATCGTGCATTCCATCATGACATCCGCTGGCAACACTGGCGAAGACGAGCCACCAGGGATCACTGCCTTAAGCTTGCGCCCAGTACGCACACCACCTGCCAGCTCCAGCAACGTGCTGAAAGGCGTACCCATCGGAACTTCATAATTGCCGGGCAAGTTCACATCACCACTGACCGAATAGATCTTGGTGCCGCCATTGTTCGGTTTACCGCACGCCAGATACGCTGCGCCGCCATTGCGAATAATCCAAGGTACGGCTGCAAAAGTCTCGGTGTTGTTAATGGTTGTTGGCTTCCCATACAGACCAAAACTTGCGGGAAACGGTGGCTTGAAACGGGGCTGCCCCTTCTTGCCTTCCAAAGACTCCAGCAAAGCAGTTTCTTCGCCACAGATATAAGCGCCAAAACCATGGTGAGCATGCAGCTGGAAGCTAAAGTTGCTGCCCAAGATGTTGTCACCCAAATAGCCTGCAGCGCGAGCCTCTTCCAAAGCTTCCTCAAAACGCTCATAGGCTTGGAAGATTTCACCGTGGATATAGTTGTAACCCACGTTGATGCCCATCGCGAAAGCGGCAATTGCCATGCCTTCAATCACGATGTGGGGGTTATGTACCAAGATCTCACGGTCTTTGCACGTACCCGGTTCGCCCTCATCAGAATTACAGACCAAATACTTTTGGCCGGGGAATTGGCGAGGCATGAAGCTCCACTTCAGCCCCGTCGGAAAACCTGCGCCGCCACGGCCACGCAAACCCGACTCTTTCAGCGTAGCAATGACTTCATCTTGCGTCAGGCCATTGCCACCATCAATACCCAGCAGCTTACGCAGCGCTTGGTATCCACCGCGTGCTTCGTAGTCCTTGATAGACCAGTTGCTGCCATTGAGACCTGCATAGATTTGAGGATCAATATGGCGATCATGGAAACAAGTTTCATTGCCCGAGGCAACGAACTTGGCCAATACGTCTTGTGCAGAGATAGTCATGCTTGCCCCTCCGCAGCGCGCAAACCGTCAACCAGCTCGTCCAGTTTGTCGTTGCTCATCAAGCTGCACATGCATCGGTCATTGACCAGCATCACTGGGGAGTCAGCACAGGCGCCCAGGCATTCTGACTGCTGCAATGTAAACATTCCGTCCGCCGTGGTCTCGCCCATCTTGATGCCCAGCTTAGACTCGAGGTGATGCAAGGCTTTATACCCATCACGCAACTGGCAAGGCAAATTGGTGCAGACGTTCAACTTGTACTTGCCCACAGGCTTTTGGTTGTACATGTTGTAGAACGTTGTGACTTCGTGCACTGCAATCTCAGGCATGTCCAACACGCCAGCGATCACCGCCTCGCTTTCAGGGCTTACCCAACCCAGTTCTTGCTGCACGATAGTCAAACACGCCATCACTGCAGATTGCTTCTGGTCAGCCGGGTACTTGGCCACTTCACGCGCAAAACGCGCTTTGGTCGCTTCAGTAATCATCGGTCAATCTCTCCGAACACGATATCCATGGTGCCAATGATGGCCACCACGTCGGACAACATGTGGCCACTGACCACCTCGTCCATCATCGCCAAGTGGGCGAACCCTGGGGCACGAATTTTCAAGCGATAAGGCTTGTTCGCACCATCACTTACCATGTAAATACCGAATTCACCCTTGGGATGCTCAACCGCTGCGTACGCCTCACCCTCCGGTACACAGAAACCTTCAGTGAACAACTTAAAGTGGTGAATCAACGACTCCATGTTGGACTTCATGTCCTCGCGGGCCGGTGGCGCAATCTTGTGATTTTCAGTAATCACTGGCCCGGGGTTGGCACGGAGCCACTTGATACATTGCTTGATCAGCTCATTGGATTGGCGCATTTCCGCCACACGCACCAAATAGCGGTCATAGCAGTCACCGGTTTTACCCACTGGAATGTCAAAGTCCAGCTCGCTGTACACCTCATAGGGCTGCTTCTTACGCAGATCCCACGCAATGCCAGAACCACGCAGCATAGGACCTGTGAAACCCATGTTCAGGGCTCGCTCAGGCGTCACTACCCCAATCCCAACCATACGCTGTTTCCAGATACGGTTTTCAGTCAGCAGTGACTCGTACTCATCCACGCAGGCGGGAAAGCGATTGGTAAAGTCTTCAATGAAGTCCAGCAACGAACCTTGGCGATTGGCATTGAGCTTTTCAATCCCCTTGGCATTGCGGACTTTATTCGCCTTGAACTGCGGCATGGTGTCAGGCAAATCGCGATACACACCACCTGGACGGAAGTAAGCTGCGTGCATGCGTGCGCCAGAAACGGCTTCATACATGTCAAACAGGTCTTCGCGCTCACGGAATGTCCACATCAATACGGTGGATGCACCGCAGTCCATACCGTTGGAGCCCAACCACATGAGGTGATTGAGCAAACGTGTGATTTCGCTGAACATCACTCGGATGTACTGCGCACGCTTGGGCACTTCCAGGCCCAGCATTTTTTCGATGGCCAAGCAATACGCATGCTCATTGCACATCATGGACACATAGTCCAGTCGATCCATATAAGGCAACGACTGGATATAGGTTTTGTGCTCAGCCAGTTTTTCAGTACCGCGGTGTAGCAGGCCCACGTGCGGATCCGCACGCTGCACCACTTCGCCGTCGAGCTCCAGAACCAGACGCAGCACACCGTGGGCTGCCGGGTGCTGAGGACCGAAGTTGATGGAATAGTTTTTAATTTCAGCCATGATCGTCAACCAACAGGCGCAATGCGCTTGTTAGTGCACTCCTCCGTAGTTCTCTTCACGGATGATGCGTGGCGTGATCTCGCGCGGCTCAATCGTGACAGGTTGGTAGACCACACGTCGCTGCACAGTGTCATACGTCATTTCAACGTGACCCGACAACGGGAAGTCCTTGCGAAATGGATGACCGATGAAACCGTAGTCCGTCAAAATACGACGCAGATCCAAGTGGCCTTCGAAAATGATGCCGAAAAGGTCAAACGCTTCACGCTCAAACCAGTTAGCACTGCTCCACAGATCGCACATAGAAGCAACCACAGGCATGTCATCATCTGGACACATGACGCGCACTCGTACACGCTGATTCAAACTCACAGACAACAGGTGGCAGACCACGGCAAAACGGGCACCGTCACGACCTGTTTCTTGGTAAGCAGAGTAATCCACACCGCACAGATCAATCAGTTGCTCAAATTGGCAGCCGGGGGCATCACGCAATGTGCGCATGACATCTAAATAATTGGCTGCATTCACTTCGACAGTGACTTCACCCAAGGTGACAGCGACGCTGCGAACTTGGTCGCCCAACGCGGCAGCCAGCAAACCCCGAAGCTCTTCGGGCTGAATAGCAAAAGCGGACATCCTCTCGGCTCCTTAAACGCGGGCGATGGTGTTCGTGCGGCGGATTTTCTGCTGCAACTGAATGATGCCGTAGATCAACGCTTCCGCTGTGGGTGGGCAACCAGGCACATACACATCCACCGGAACGATACGGTCACAACCACGCACCACCGAGTAGCTGTAGTGATAGTAGCCACCACCGTTGGCGCAAGAGCCCATGGACAGCACCCAGCGAGGTTCTGACATCTGGTCATACACCTTGCGCAGCGCCGGAGCCATCTTGTTGCACAGCGTGCCCGCCACAATCATCAAGTCAGACTGACGGGGCGATGGGCGAAACACCTCTGCCCCAAAGCGCGCCAAATCATAGCGAGCGGCCGCTGAATGCATCATCTCTACGGCACAACAGGCCAGACCAAAAGTCATGGGCCAAATCGAACCGGTCTTTGCCCAGTTCACCACAGCGTCATAGCTGGTGGTGACAAAGCCTTCTTTCATCACGCCTTCAATCATCGTGTGTCCTTATTTGAGGAGTGCGTGTACTTATTCCCAATCCAGGGCGCCCTTTTTCCACTCGTAAGCAAAACCTACGACAAGAACGGTCAGGAAAATGAGAACAGCGACGAAACCAGCCATGCCGACGTCTTGCAGCGCAACGGCCCAAGGCAACAGGAAAGCGATTTCCAAATCAAACAAGATAAACAGAATGGCGATGAGATAGAAGCGCACATCGAACTTCATGCGCGCATCTTCAAAGGCTTCAAAGCCGCATTCGTATGGGGAGTTTTTGGCGGCATCAGGGCGATTTGGGCCCAGCACATAGCCAAGAATGAGTGGAACGACTCCCACAGCGATGCCTACTAAGATGAAAAGCAGGACCGGGAGATATTGCTCGAGGTTCATGTGAGGTCGCGTTTTCCGCTTTTTGACCTTGCCCTCGACCACTGCCTGATCATGGGCAGGCTGTATTTTGATGGTGCCGTCGGCGAGACTCGAACTCGCACAGCTTTCGCCACTACCCCCTCAAGATAGCGTGTCTACCAATTCCACCACGACGGCATTTTTAAGTCTCAAGTTACTTGGATCGCATGAGGAGCCCCCTCTAACAGGACTATCGCTTTCCGAGCAACCTTTGGATTCTAGCCTGAAAAATGCTGCGCTACAGCATTCCTCAGGCGTTTGATTCAATTATTTGACCGGAACCTGCTCCGCACCTTGCACAGGCGCGACAGGTATCGTGCTATCCACCGCAGGCGCTGCAGGAGCAGTCACTGCCGGAACAGGAACACTCTCCAGAACACTACCAGTGCTCACAGGGCGAGCGTTACCCAGATAGGCCAGCGCAAGTGTTGCCACAAAGAACACCGTTGCCAAGACGCCCGTAGTGCGCGACAGGAAGTTAGCGCTACCACTGGCACCAAACAAGCTGCCCGATGTACCGCTACCAAACGCAGCCCCCATATCCGCACCCTTACCGTGCTGAATCAAGATCAAGCCAATCATGGCCAAGGCCGTCAACATCTGTACAGCCAAAATCAATGTCGCAAACGCGCTCATTTTTACTCCTCAGTTAAACGCACTCAGCACGCCAATCAGTTGGCGGCCGCAATTATCTGCAAAAAGTCAGCAGCCTTGAGCGAGGCTCCGCCCACCAAACCACCATCAATATCAGCCTGCGAAAGCAGCTCTGTGGCATTGGCAGCATTCATGCTACCGCCGTAAAGCAACGGCATGCGCGCGGCATGCTCAGTCGCAGCGGCAAGCTGCGCACGCAACACAGCATGAACGGCCTGCGCCTGCTCTGGCGTTGCTGTCTTGCCCGTACCAATCGCCCACACAGGCTCATAGGCCACCACCAATTCACTGGTGCAGTGCCCCACATGGTGAATGACTGCAGCCAGTTGACGCTTGACCACTTGCTCGGTTTGCCCTGCCTCACGCTCTTGCAAAGTTTCACCCACGCAAACGATGGGCGTCACACCCTTCGCTAGCGCAGCCTGGGCCTTGGCCGCAACAATGGCATCCGTCTCACCGTGGTATTGGCGTCGCTCAGAGTGACCTACCAAAGCGTAACGCGCTCCCACATCTTGCAGCATGCTGGCCGACGTTTCACCCGTGTAGGCACCCTTTTCATGCTGCGAGACATCTTGCGCCGCCAACGCCACACCCGTACCCTGAATCAACGCGTGCACTTGCGCCAAATAGACCGCAGGCACAGCCACACCAACGCCGCAGTTCAAGGGCGAGGGCAGCCCTTGGAGCACTGCCGAAACCAAGTCTGCATTAGCCTGCAGACTGCCATTCATTTTCCAATTGCCAACAATCAGTTTCTTCATGGAGTCACAACATCATCAAGATGGATTGATCACAGTATCTGACAGCGGACTCATGCACTTTGCACAAAAAGGATTTAAGCCAAATACGGCTTAAATCCTTTTGCAGAAAGTACTAGAGACTCACTTTCCAATAGCATTGCTACAGATTACAAACATTGCTTGCAACCATGTAGCAATTGGGCACTAAAGCCTAGACTTTATTGCTGCTGCTGTTGCTGCTGGTCAACTTCGTCGCCACCGTTTTGCTCAGCACGGGGAGCGCGCTGTTCACGAGGCTGACGTGGCTCACGGAACTGTCGCTCTGCAGGCGCAGGACGATCACCGCGCTGCTCGCCAGCTGGACGCTCGATCAAAGCCTTCATGGACAGCTTGACACGGCCCTTGTCGTCAGTCTCCAGCACCTTGACCTTGACCACTTGGCCTTCTTGCAGGTAGTCGGTAACTTTTTCCACACGTTCGTGGGCGATCTGGCTGATATGCAGCAGACCATCCTTGCCGGGCAGCAGATTCACCAGAGCACCGAATTCCAAGATCTTGACGATCGGGCCTTCGTAGATCTTGCCGATTTCCACTTCAGCAGTGATCTGCTCGATACGCAACTTGGCCGCTTCAGCCTTGGCACCGTCTGTCGCAGCGATGGTGATCGTGCCGTCTTCAGCGATATTGATTTGTGTGCCGGTTTCTTCGGTCAGCGCACGGATAGTGGCACCGCCCTTACCAATCACATCACGAATCTTCTCGGGGTTGATCTTCATGGTGAACAACTTAGGAGCGAAGTCAGAAACTTCGGTCTTGGCTTCACCCATAGCTTCTTGCATCTTGCCCAGGATGTGCATGCGCGCTTCCTTAGCCTGTGCCAGAGCCACTTGCATGATCTCCTTGGTGATACCTTGGATCTTGATGTCCATCTGCAGGGCAGTAATACCGTTGGTAGTACCCGCCACCTTGAAGTCCATGTCACCCAAATGATCTTCGTCACCCAGAATGTCGGTCAGCACGGCAAAACGATTGCCATCCTTGATCAGACCCATGGCGATACCAGCCACGTGCGCCTTCATGGGCACACCCGCATCCATCATGGACAAGCAACCACCGCACACCGATGCCATCGACGACGAGCCGTTGGATTCAGTGATTTCCGACACCACGCGAATGGTGTAAGGAAACTCTTCTTTGCTAGGCAAGCAAGCGGCCAAAGCGCGTTTAGCCAGACGACCGTGGCCGATTTCACGGCGCTTGGTCGAACCCATGCGACCCACTTCGCCAGTAGCAAAGGGAGGCATGTTGTAGTGGAACAAGAAGGTATCTTCAAACTCACCTGCCAGAGCATCAATACGCTGCGCATCGCGCTCGGTACCCAGTGTGGAGATCACCAGAGCCTGGGTTTCGCCACGTGTGAACAGCGCCGAACCATGGGTACGGGGCAACACCGAGTTACGGATTTCGATAGGACGCACTGTGCGTGTATCGCGACCGTCAATACGGGGCTCACCAGCCAAAATCTGCGAACGCACGATGTTGGCTTCGATGTCGAACAGCATGCTCTCGACCTTGACGCCATCAAATGCAACGCCTTGCTCAGTCAGGCCAGCCTTCACTTCAGCATAAGCCAGACGGCAAGCGTGCGTGCGCACTTGCTTGTTGCGCTCTTGGTAAGCGGCGCGCAGCTTGGCTTCACCCAGCTCAGCCACCTTGCCGATCAGTGCATCATCCTTGGCGGGGGCCGTCCACTCCCAAGCGGGTTTGCCGCCTTCACGCACCAGGTCGTGAATAGCGTTGATGGCAACCTGGCTTTGCTCGTGGCCATAAACCACAGCGCCCAGCATCACTTCTTCTGGCAACTGCTGCGCCTCGGACTCCACCATCAGCACAGCAGACTCGGTGCCCGCAACAACCAGATCCATCAGCGAATCCTTGCGCTGGGTCTGACCAGGGTTCAGCACGTATTCACCGTTGATGTAACCCACGCGGGCTGCACCAATAGGGCCATTGAAAGGCAGACCCGACACAGACAGCGCAGCAGACACAGCAATCATTGCAGCAATGTCGGCATCCACTTCTGGGTTCAACGAAATGGTGTGGATGACCACATGCACGTCGTTATAGAAACCTTCGGGGAACAGAGGGCGAATAGGACGATCGATCAAACGCGAAGTCAGCGTCTCCAGCTCCGAAGGCTTGGCTTCGCGCTTGAAGAAGCTACCAGGGATCTTGCCGGCAGCGTATGTCTTCTCAATGTAGTCAACCGTCAGGGGGAAAAAGTCCTGGCCCGACTTGGCAATCTTGGAGCCCACCACAGTGGCCAGCACCACCGTGTCGTCAATATTGACCAACACAGCGCCGGAAGCTTGGCGAGCGATTTCACCCGTTTCCATCGTGACCGTGTGCTGGCCCCATTGGAAGGTCTTTGTTACTTTATTGAACATTGTCATGTGTTTACTCCTAATGGAATAGCTGGCAGCGTATGTCCAGCAATGTTTTGGAAGTTAAACAGAACACGATGCCATTCCAGAAGCGCGCTGATAGCTATAAATAATCTAGCAACCATATTTAAAAACGCTTTTGGAATGACACAGCTTCGCTCTGTTTTAACAAACTCCAAAGTAAAAAACGCCTGAGCTAGGTGTACTAACTCAGGCGTTTTGATCTTGCACCGTGCTTACTTACGCAGGCCCAGCTTAGCGATCAAAGCAGTGTAACGATCTGCGTCCTTACCCTTCAGGTAGTCCAGCAGCTTGCGACGACGGCTCACCATGCGCAGCAGACCGCGACGACCGTGGTGGTCTTTAGCGTTGGCCTTGAAGTGGGGAGTCAGTTCGTTGATGCGGGCTGTCAGCAGTGCAACTTGCACTTCTGGGCTACCAGTGTCGTTTTCGGAACGAGCGTTGGCTTTAACAACTTCAGCCTTGATAGAGGCAGCGATCATTTTGATTTCCTTATCTGTGGTGGAGCCCGAACCTGTCAGAACCACCTAGGTGACTTGCGCCGTGGGCTGGAACGGCCTGCGGCGTGCGTCTTGCACCATGCAAAACTCTTTTATTGTAGCCGATTCCATACTCACAACCAGTTCAGTGAATTACTTATGCTTTCGCAAAGTCCCTCAGACTGCACATGCAACACATGTTTCTTTACCGCTTATCTCCCTGCATGCGTCCATCAGTCTGTTCGCAAACGTTTTTTTTCATTCAACCGCTAATCTGCAACCATGCCTACATTCTTGAATCACCCCGATTGGCAAAAAAAGCATAGACCGCAACTGGGTTTAACGCTGATTGAGCTCATTGTGTGCATTGCTGTTGTCGCTGTATTGGTAGGCATTGCGCTTCCAAGCTTCACGCCATTAATAGAACGCTGGCGCGCTAGCCAAGCGACCTCAGACTTGGAGTCTGCGTTAATGCTTGCTCGCAACGAAAGTATCCGCAGAGGCGGAGGCATCTCTTTGATTCGCAATGCACCTGATGAAAACTGCGCTGCGGCTGACAATGAATGGCAATGCGGCTGGGTGCTGAGCCTAGATAGCGATCAAGATGGTACAGCCGATGATGAAAGCACTCCACTTCAAATAGTGAATGGCTTAAACAACCTCACTGTCACGGCCTCTGCGGATAGTTCCGCCATCATCATGGACCGCTGGGGTGGCATGCAACTTCTTGGTGAGGCAGCCGGTAAGTCTTTCAATTTGGCTATCCGACCAACCGCTCAACCAGAGACGCAAAGCCAAATACTGTGCATCAAACCTGGCGGCCATCTGCAAAAAGTCAAACTTTCTTCCAATTGTTAAACCGAATCAACCAGCACCAATCAGAAAAACGCTTTTGTTATTGAGAAAGGATCTGCCATGAGTTTTGATCTCGTCATGACTAATACCTACGCATCTTCAGTGCGCGGAATGACGATGGTGGAGATCCTTACCGTTTTAGCGATCGCATCAATATTGATTGGATTAGGAGCCCCTCAGTTCGTTGAATTTCATGAACGCTGGCAAGTATTAGAAACAGCTCGCAGTCTGGAATCTAGCCTGCTGTTTGCACGCTCAGAAGCAATTCAACGTGGAGGAAAAATCGGTATTCGTAAAATCAATAACACAGTCCAAGGTTGCCAAAATTCAAGCACCAATCAAGCATGGGGCTGTGGATGGTTCGTTTATGCCGATCTCAATGGCAACGGTTCCTGGAATGCCAAAGAACCGAAACTTTCAGAAGTTTCTCTTCCCGGAAACATCAACGTCATGCATACATCAGGCGGCATCAATATTAAGTTTGACCGTTATGGCATGGCAAGCGGGTTGAATACCAAAAGCTTTACCTTTTCTCCTGAACGTACTGGAGTTAAATCTTCCAGCACCTACACGCGTGCATGAGTTCAGGCGGACGCATACGCATTATTAATGAAGCCAGTTGCCCAAAAAGATGAAAAAAACAACCCTATCCTCTGTGCAACGTGGTTTTGCTTTACTTGAGTCGTTGATTGCGATTGTAGTTATGGCGTTGGGTATCTTGGGTATCTTGGGCCTACAAATGCGTACACTGACCAACACTCAAACCAGCCTGTATCGAGCGCAAGCCATTCGTCTTATTGAGGATTTAAACGAACGATTAATGGCCAACCCCAACGCATTTCTTAGTGCAGACGGCTACCTCACTGATTGGAAAAACACACCCGCATCCCAGGTTGACTGCAACAGCACCGCTTGCGGACATAGCGAGCTAGCTGCTTTTGATATTGCGCGATGGAAAGCACAAGTTGGCAGCACACTACCAAACGGTGATGCCAGCGTCTTCTATGCAGAAGACGAGCCTCAAGCGGATAACCGCCGACAGTTAGGCGTCATGATCAGTTGGCGCGAAAACGAAATTATCGATGACAAAAGCACCGATGAAGAAAGCACCGATGAAGAAAGCACCGATGAAGAAAGCACCGATGAAGAAAGCAACGTTGAAGAAAGCAACGATGCAAAAGATTATCTTGACCCCTTAAATGCAAGCACAGGCAGCGGCAAGGCCATGAGCTGCCCAGACAATCAAACGTGTCACCTGCAATTTATACCTGTGGTAGCCCGTTGTGCCCCCTATTTCGCGGGCACCAATGTACAAATATTCTGTCCTGGCTCTTAAATATTCACCATATCAGCCTCTAAAAAGCATTTTTATGTCAATCTCGCTTGTTTCACTGCCCCAGCAATACCGGTACATTGAACGACGCAAGCAAAGCGGCCTTTCTCTGATTGAGCTGTTAGTCGGTTTATCTATTGGCCTGTTAACCATCGCTGTGGCAATAGGGGCATTAATGACATCGCGCAGCGTGACTGCAACGGTCACAGATTCAAGCCAGCTACAGCAACAGTCAGCTTATGCCTTCCGCGTCTTCGCCCAGCAATTAAGACAAGCAGGATCAATGCGTCTTAATCTTGCTGCGCAAAAAAATGAAGATGCAGCCATCGATATCACGGACCCCGTGGCCTTTGAAACCAAGGCTGAAGGGTTCGACCCTATGCTAGATATTTTGAATGGAAACGACGAGCCAGGCGCAGATGAATTCCGACTCTCAGTAGGCTACCGCAATTACACAGAACAGCTTCACATAGCAACGGCAGCCAACAAGCAAGCGTCCTTGTTACGTGATTGTCTTGGTGAAAGTGGTTCTGCCACCCGTATTCAAAGCCACTTTGTTTTACGTAATAACGAGTTACTCTGCGCTGGAGTAGGCAATGCTCAGCCTATTGTGGATAACGTAGCTAATTTTCAAACACGCTACTTGCTGCAGACAACCCCACACGGTGATCCAAAAATGCAATATGTCAACGCTGCGGCTGTTGGAGATCAATGGAATAACGTATTTGCCATCGAAGTCTGTTTGGTGCTTTATGGCAATGACGTCATCGATATGCCTGCAGGCAGCTCTTATTTAGACTGCCCTACTGCCGATGGTTCTATTGCCGAAATCGACATGACTACCCTGGATGCTCCACGCACACGCCGCGTTCACAAGACCTTCCGTACCGTGTTTCAGCTGCGTAGCCAAGGGCTATTACAAGCAAGCAACTAACCCTCGCATCACCATGCGTTATATGCATTCCACTCATTCTCCACAACAGCGCGGTGTAGCCCTGTTTATTGTGATAATTTTTGTCATGCTTTCTATGCTTTTGGCGCTTTGGGCGTCACGGGCTGCATGGTTTAACGAAATGATTGTGGGCAACGACGCTGATTACCAGCGTGCTTTTGAAGCAGCTCAAGCATTATTGCAAGACGCTGAGCTAGACATTCGCCGAGAGCAAGCCAATGGAAGTGCTTGCATAAGTGATGCTGATCACCCCAATCTCTGCCGCAAAGGCAGTGCCGTGGAAAAAATCCCCACTGAAGAGCAAGACATCGGCATTTTGCTTGCGCAACTAGACAGCACTGGTGGCGCAATGAAATGTCGTCATGCGCTGTGCGCCAAACGCACTACAGAACAAGATTTCTGGAATAACTCTGATGACAAAAAGGGCGTTACCCTCGCGCAAATGGAAGGCCTGCACAGTGATGGCACTCCTATTGGTGCGCGCTATGGCCAATACACCGGCGCTGCCACCGGCGACGCAAGCAACCCCATTCTTGCGGAGACAGCTGCAGGGCGTGGCGGTTGGTACTGGATTGAAGTTTTGCCGTATGTAAAAGATGCAGGAAATTCCGGGCTCCTTCCAGGAGGAGCCAGCAATCTTCTAGACCTCAGCCTTGATACCTATGCGGTATACCGAATTACAGCATTAGCACATGGCCTGAAACCTAACACACTGGTCGTCTTGCAGCAAACCTATGCACGCCAAAGGCGAAAAGACTAGTACCAAACATTTTCTTTACTCGTCTACATTCATTGATAAATTATTTTAATTTATAAAAAATTAACAGGAGAATGCGATGTCTCGTCAGCATATCAACAGAAAAAAATTTCAAAAAACTCTGCTGGCTTTGGCTGCGACCCCCTGCAGTGTGTTTGCACTGGATTTAGCCCAATCGCCTCCCGGAACCATTGACCCTTATGTCGCACCCAATGTCATTATTTCAATCGATGACTCGGGGAGTATGGGGTTCCGTTTAGATACAGGAACTGCTACTGGTGCAGTAAACAATACATCACCCAATTCAGATGGAACTTGGGACGACAGAAGCCGCCGAATGAATGTTCTAAAACATGCACTCACCCAAGTATTCAACGATAAAGAGCTACTTGCTAATGGAAAGATTCGCCTTGGCTGGCAAGCCATGTGGAACAATGGGAGTGATTTATCCAAGTACAGCTCACTTGCATCTTCACAATGGTATATAACCAGCGGAAATAATCCAGGCTATAACAAATCCGTTGGCGCAGATAATATTGGATCCTCTGGAAACGATGTAAAAAATAATATTAAAAATCTTACTGATGCACATAGAAACAATTTTTTAGATTTTGTTAAATACCTTCTTCCAAAAAATGGAACCCCCTCCCACCTTATGTTTAAGCAAGCAGATGACTATTTGCGCGCACAAAGCAACGGCAAACCTGTAGATGGAGGTCCCTGGGCCACAAACCCCGGTGGAACAGACAAGTTAAGCAAAGAATTTCTAGGCTGCCGCCGCAATTATCACATCATGATGACGGATGGCCGCTGGAATGGAACGGCTTCTGGCGGGAACCTTGTCAGCACATCATTTACGCTCCCAGATGGCACAGCATATACCGCCAACTCGGCCCAGACTCGTGTTTATTATGACAACTATAAAAACACACTTGCAGACTGGGCATTTTACAGCTGGGCGACGAATTTGCAGCCATCCATCTACAGTGCCACCGATTCCAAAAAACAAATATCATTGACCAGTGAATACCGCAAAGCTCCAGAAAGTGAAACTATAGGCGGCACTTCCATCAATAAATATTGGAACCCAAAATATAACCCAGCCAACTGGCCTCACCTTGTTACTTACACGATTGGCTTCAGTGATGAAGCGGTTACATGGCCCGGTGCATCGAGTATACAAAAGCCAACTGCAACGACTCCATTTGGTTATGACGGCAGTTTTCCGGACTTTGTTTCTGGAAACAAAAAATGGCCAACAATGGATAATGAAAACAAACGCGCACTGGATTTGTGGCATGCTGCCATTAATGGCCGTGGAAGTTTTTATGCCGTAACCAAAGGCGAAGACCTGGAAAAAGCCTTTAGAGAAATTATTGGCGTAATTAACTCACAAGCAGAGCCTGACCGCAGCTCAGCGGCCGTGAGCGGTACATCCTACGAAGACAAAGTGGTTGGACTTTACATTACAAGCAATGAACCTAAAGAGGCCTGGAGAGGTGAAGTCAAGAGTTATGAGGTAAACAATCTAGGTCAAACTCCATCTTGGGCAGGAAAAAGTACTGCCAGCATACTGGATGCAACGCAACCCACCAACCGGGTGATTGTGACTTGGCATGATGGAGTTAAACAAGGAAGACCATTTCGCTGGGCAAGTACAGAAGCCAACCTCAGCAGTGCACAAAAATCATGCTTCAATATAAAACCTGATAGCGCAACAACCGCAGATTGTGCAAGCAATACATCGACCGACAAATTAGGCGAGGACCGTTTAAATTACATTCGAGGTGAAAGAGGTAAGGAATTATCTTCAGGAGGTACTTTCCGTAATCGCCAAAGCAGACAGGGAGATATCGTCAACTCCAATGTCTGGTACGTGGGTGCGCCTGTTAGTAACTATGCATTTAAAGGTTATTCTAAATTTACGTTAGATAATAAAAAAAGATTACCGATCATTTATGTTGGTGGAAATGATGGAATGCTGCATGGCTTCTCCACTATCGACGGTTCAGAAAAAATAGCTTACATCCCAAGAGGAACGATACCCAATTTAACGCGCTTAACTTGGCCGTCTTTTGATGACAATCACCGTTACTTTGTAGATGGTTCGCCCATGACCGGTGATGTCGACGTCAGTGACCGCAGCAGCACGAAATACACGCCTGACTGGCGCACGATGCTGGTTGGCACCCTGGGTGGGGGCGGCAAAGGTTACTTTGTACTGGATGTCACCAAACCTGAGGCAGATTTCACTGAATCAAAGGCTGCCAGCCTGGTGGTTATGGACCAAACGTTGCACAGTAGTGAAGCCATTGGCTGCGTGACCACAGAACCAAAAACGGGAGAAGTGTCCTGTCTTGATCACGCACCAGCAGATCTCGGGCATATCTTTGCTACTCCAAGCACAGACGACAGCAATCCTCTGCGCAGCGGCCAAATTACGCTCTTAAACAACAATCGCTGGGCCGTTGTCATGGGCAATGGCTATAACAGCAAAAATGGCCGCCCCGTTTTATTGATTCAATATTTGGACGGCTCCAAAGAACTATTGCGTTTGCCTGCCACCAGCGTAGATGCAACTGGCGACAACGTGAATGACAACGGGCTGTCTGCGCCACGTTTGGTAGACATCAATAGCGACGGACGCCCTGACGTTGTTTACGCCGGTGACATCAAAGGCAATATGTGGAAGTTCATGATTAGTGCGAAAGATGCCACTCATTGGCACACTGCGTTTAACGGGCAACCCCTCTTTACGGCAAAGGGCGGCACTGCAGGCTCTCCAGATATTCGCACGCTTGCGCAATCGATCACGATTCCTCCTACCGTACGCGCGAATGACCGAACCAAAGTCACCGGCACTGGCACTTCTCAGAAAGTACAAGCCGTTGGAGGCATGATGGTGGCCTTTGGTACCGGTCGCAACATCACCACCTCAGACCCCGAAAACACAGACACACAAACACTGTATTCGGTACTGGACAACACGCGCTACACCGCCGAGTTTGATACGAATACCAACCAAAGCTATGTTGCAGTCCACGAAGGAGACGCCACCAAGTCGATTCCAGCGCCAACCCCTGTGGGCACCGGCCTTGATGCGAAGTCCAAACAAACCAAACTTGCTCAGCAAAAAGTTGGAAAACAATTCAACGGCGAAAACAATAGCGAAGGGCGCGAGTATTGGCAAATCGATCAAACCACCACTGTCAATACGCCTTCGGTCGATTGGAATACCAAAAGCGGCTGGTATTTAGACCTTCCAGCGACTGGTGAACGTTTGCTTAAACAGATGAACTTGTACGATGGCAGCAATATTTTGGCAGCCTATACCCAAGTACCAGCCAAAGGCTCAGACATAAATTCCGCCTTGGAAAGCTGCGAATCTTCTGCTGTTGATGAGGAGCGCCAATACCTGACCATGCTCAACATCATGGATGGCATGCGCCCCTCAGTGCAGTTAATGGATCTCAATGGCGACGGCTTCTATGATCTTGTGGCCGATCATGGCGTTTCGCGCATGCGTATTGTCAAAGGCGCTCACCGCATCGTTGGAGACACCAAGCATTCAACTGATTTCGGCAAAGGAGACTCCTTTAACCTTGCACGGATGCCTGAACAATCCATGCGCCCCAGCTGGCGCCAGCTTAAATAAATGCACGCCTTACCGATATGAAAAACAACAAAGGTTTCACCCTGATTGAGATGATGATTGTGGTGGCAATCATCGGCATCTTGGGTGCTGTTGCCTACCCCAGCTACACCGAATACGTCATGCGTGGGCATCGTGCAGATGCACGTGCTGGACTACTTCAAGCACAGCTTTGGCTGGAGCGTGCTGCAACAGCCAATGGCGTGTACCCCACAGCGCTGCCAGCTGCGCTGACCTGGGCCAATGACAACAACAAACGCTACACCATTGGCTTTGCGGCAGACAACACCAACGCGACGTTCACTCTCACAGCAACGCCTAAAGCCGGGGCCCAGAGCACTGACCGCTGTGGAACACTGACGTTGTCACACGCTGGAGCGCGCGACGTCATCAATCTACCGACGGGAAGCACAATGACTGCTGCTGACTGCTGGAGCCGTTAAGACTCCCCCGTGCGTTACCATTCAGTCGCCATGACTGAAGTAATGCAACCTACTAGCTATATGCAACAAGCGCTTGACCTGGCCCGTCAGGCGCTTTTTATTTCCAATCCCAACCCACGCGTGGGCTGCGTTCTGGTGTCGGCCAGCGGGCACATTATTGGGCAAGGTTTTACCCAGCAAGCGGGTGGCCCGCATGCGGAAGTCATGGCTTTGCGTGATGCCGCCGCCCGTGGCAACAGCACCCAAGGTGCGACTGCCTATGTGACGCTGGAGCCCTGCTCCCACACGGGCCGCACCGGCCCTTGCTGCAATGCATTGATTGAAGCGGGCATTACCAAGGTGGTCGGCGCCACGACCGACCCCAACCCTCAAGTTGCCGGACAAGGTTTTGCCAAGCTGCGTGCGGCCGGCATTGAGGTGCAAGTGGGTGAAGGGGCCAGTGCTTCAAGGGAGCTGAATATCGGCTTCTTCAGCCGCATGGTGCGTGGTACGCCCTGGGTACGCATGAAGGCAGCCACATCGCTGGACGGAGCCACAGCCCTGCACAACGGTCAAAGCCAATGGATTACAGGGCCTGCAGCCCGTGCCGACGGACATGCATGGCGTGCACAGGCATGCGCTGTCCTCACAGGGATTGGTACGGTGCTACAAGACAATCCCCGACTGAATGTGCGAGATGTTGAAACGCCACGCCAGCCCAAGGTTGTGGTGATCGACAGCAAGCTGGACACACCACTGAATGCTCATGTTTTAAAAGCACCAAACGGCTGCACCATATACACCTCAAGCACAAATACATCTAAAAAAGAGGCATTGCAAGCGGTAGGCGCTACAGTTATTGCTATTCCCAATGCATACGGCAAGGTTGATCTGCCTGCCATGCTGCGCGACTTGGGTACACGGGGGACCAATGAACTGCATGTCGAAGCGGGGTTCAAACTCAACGGCTCTTTCCTGCGTGAAGGCTTGGTGGATGAGGTATTGCTTTATATGGCCCCCAAACTCCTGGGTACGGGCAGCATGGGGCTGGCCAGTTTTGGGCCGTTAGAGCAGTTGTCCCAAGCCATCTCTTTGCAGATGCACGATGTCAGCCGCGTTGGTGAGGATGTGCGCATCGTGGCACGCGTTGCCGGGCATGACCAGTTTTAGCCGACTGCCGCAGCCTAAACCCTCTCGCGTCTGACACCTGTACTCCATTCGTTTCGCTATACCAAGGTTATGTCCTATCCACCGCAGGTACACTCACCTTTGCGCCAGTCTAACTATGGGCTGTGGGCGCTCCTGTGTGCTGCCTTACTGGCATTGAGCGCTTGCGGCAGCTTGCCCCCTCTGCCCCCACGCACCGCCAGCACCGCATTGGCCTCACCGCAAGAAACTGATTTGGGCCGTATGGTGCAAAGCCAGCGCAAGGCGGCCAATACGGCGTACGTCTCTGGCTTTACGCTGCTGGGTGGCGCACAGGCTGCGTTCACCAGTCGACTGGCCTTGGTGCATGCGGCAACGCAGACCCTGGACTTGCAGTACTACGCCATCCACGCAGATGCCAGCACAGCACGCCTGCTGGAGGCTGTAGTGCAAGCTGCACAGCGCGGGGTGCGTGTACGCGTGCTGCTGGATGACTTTCATGGAGCAGGCAAAAACGCCCAGGTCATGCGGCTGGCCTTTGTGCCCGGCATTGAAATGCGTATGTTCAACCCCTTGACCGGGCCACGGGGTTCTACGGTACTGCGGGCGCTGTCTACACTGGCGGATTTTCAGCGCGCGCAGCAACGCATGCACAACAAGCTGTTTATTGCCGATAACAGCATTGGCATTACCGGCGGTCGTAATCTGGGTGACGCCTACTTTGATGCACTGGACAGTGACAACTTCATTGACCTGGACATCATGGCGGCAGGTGCATCGGTACGCCAGCTCTCCGCCAGCTTTGACAGGTACTGGAACGATGCACGTGCCTACCCGGTCAGTGCCCTGATCTCTGAAAAAGAGCTGCTGCGCTTGCGCACCCTCACCTCGGCACCCAAAAGCGAAAGCGAACTGGTTCAGGACGCCATAGCAGCCAGCAAGACAGCGCAGCTGGCTCCCATGGATTTACAGTCTATTGATTGGATTTGGGCCCCCGCACTGGTGCTGGCCGATGCGCCGGGCAAGATCCCCCCTCCGCCTGAAGATGACATCGCGTCAAGTAATGACCCCTCGGCAACGCCTGCGGATGACAAGTCGGGTGAAAACCTTCCCCATTTGCTGAGCACGCGATTGCCACCCAGCTTGAGCACATCCGCACCGCGCCCCAGCAGCTCATCCAACCAGCAGGCTTTGCGCAGCGTACTGATGCCGGTCGTAGAGCAAGACAATGTGGTTAGCGGCCTGCTAGCACTGATTGACCAGGCCACCACCGACGTGCTGATCGTCTCCCCGTACTTTGTGCCCGGCGATGACATGAAGCAGGCCTTTGCCCGTGCCCGTGCACGCCATGTGCGCTTGCGCATCCTGACCAACTCGCTGGCATCCAACGACGCGCCTTTGGCCCATGCCGGTTACGCACGCCACCGCAAAGAGCTGCTGCAGCAAGGCATTGAGCTGTACGAACTGCGCAGCCTGCAAGACGGCAAAGCTGACCCCGGTACGCTTCGCGGTACTGCCGGAACCATCACTGGCTCCCAAGGTGGTTCACGTGCCATGCTGCACTCCAAGATGCTGGTGCTGGACCATAAACTCACGGTGGTTGGCTCCATGAATCTGGACATGCGATCGCAGCTGCAAAATACCGAAATTGCCCTGCTGATTGCATCGCGCCAACTGGCGCAGGAAGCCACCGACAACATTGAAGCCAGCCTGCGCGAGGCGGCCTGGCTGGTGCAGGACACCCCCAGCGGTTTGGTGTGGCGTGCCCCAAAGGGTAGTGACTGGGGCGACCGCAGCACAGAGCCAGATGCCAGCGTGCCGCTACGCCTGATGATTCACATCATTGGCCCGTTCGCTCCTGATCATTTACTTTGAAGCGCCGAATGCACTCAGATAATTCGCTCGATTAAAAGAGCTGCTCGCGCGCTGCTACGCTTCAATCCAAGATGCAGGCACCTACAGGCATGCGGTTTTCATATGCCAGTAGCTCATCTTTGCGCAACACAAATGCGGCCCCATAGCGCTCGCACTCTTGCTCCAGCCAATCCACCACCAGACCTTGCTGGGTGAGCACACGCACGCACTGAAAGGCAGTTTCAGCTTCTGGATAGCGGCGGCGCATCAAATTTAACCACTGCTTCAAACGCCCGGCGCGCTGGTTGGGCGTTAAATCACGGCACACCAGCAGCCAAAACCGCTGCAAATGCGGCAGCATTTGCGCCCATGTCACTACGGGATTTAACTGCGCCTGCACATCATCAGAATGCGGCGTACCGTGCGCCATGGCAGTGCGCAAGGCCAACGCAAGGCCTGGGTCGGCCACGCTGCCACGCCCCAGCATCAGATCCGCGCAACCCGATTGCTCTCGGCAGCGCAGCGCTTCTTGCACGGTCCAAATCTCGCCGTTGGCCACCACCGGCACATTAACCACCGATGCAATGTCTGGAATCAGTTCCCAGTAGGCCGGTGGGCGATAACCCTCCACCTTGGTGCGTGCATGTACCACCAGTTCACATGCACCGTTTTCCACCATGGCCAGCGCACATTCGCGCATCAGGCTTTTGTCGTTAAAGCCCATGCGCATCTTAGCTGACACAGGCAAGTGTTCAGGCACTGCCTTGCGCACAGCAGCCACCAGCTTGGCAATCGATTCCGGGTCTTGCAACATGGAGGCACCACCGCCATGGCGGTTCACCGTTTTGGCGGGGCAGCCAAAGTTCAGGTCAATGCCTTCGGGTTTAAGGCGCGCCAGATTGGCTGCGTTCTCAGCCATGCAAGCGGGGTCAGAGCCCAGCAATTGCGCCCGCACAGGTACGCCTGACAAGGTTTTGCTGCCATTGAGCAGCTCGGGCATGTAACTCAGAAACACACGATCTGGCAGCACTGTGCCGCTGACACGAATGAATTCCGAGACGCAGCGATCCACTCCGCCCACTCGGGTCAGAACATCGCGCAGTACAAAATCGAGCAAGCCCTCCATCGGAGCCAAAAGCAATCGCATGAAATGTTTACCGAGCCAGTGATATGGCGCATTAAAGGTGAAACCGGTTTTAGCACTGATGCGCTAAGTGCCAGTAGCTATACATATGCAAAACTTTGCAGCAATACCAAGCCTGTGATTGTCGCAAGGCTGCTGCGTTCTTGCACACACTTCACGGTGCTGTCACACGTTTTGTGTGCAATGCCTGCCATGTACTTGTACCGAACGCCCAAAGCCTTGCTTGAGCTAGCCCCGGGCCAGCGTCAGCTGGGCCTGCGTGAGCGCTCTGTACTGCTGCTGGCAGAAAGCACCCCCGCCTCTAAATTGCACAGCATGTACCACGGTCAAGGTCAAGCACTGGTGCAGCAACTGCTGGATGACGGCTATTTGCAGCACCACACGTCACCTGTCCTGTGTGAGCAGCACCCTACAGGGCGGCCTGACAACGTCAGCCTGGCTGGCGTGCGCATGCACTTGTTTGACCTGTGCGAACGCATGTTTGCCAACCGCCTGCACGACACTGCTGCACTCCTGCGCCACCAGCTACGCGAAGCCCGCGACGTTGACAGCATGCTGCACGCCAGTGAGCAGCTGCTTCAAGCGGTACACCGGTATGCAGGCCTGGAGCGGGCCCAAGCCTTGCGCCAGCAACTGGCGCTGATGCTGCCGGAGCGCAGCCTTGAGAACGGCGATGAAAGCGCGCTTTCGTAAAAGGCTGAAAAAGCTTAAGCCTTGGCCTTCAGACGCCACAGCGAAGTGACTTCAGCCGAACGCGCCGCGTGCAGCGGGTCGTTACTGTCTTGCGCCTTGCCATGGGTAGGCTCAGCATCCATGCGGTAGACCACATACAGGCCTGCTGTATCAATCCAGCCCATCAACTCTTCCCGGCTGCGCAGACCCAAGTGTTCAGCCAAGTCCGACAGCACCAGCCAGCCTTCACCATCGGGCAAAAGATGTTCACGCAAACCGCTCAGAAAGCCGCGCAGCATGGTGCTGTTTTCGTCGTACACAGCGTGTTCCAGCGTAGTCACAGCACGTGCAGGCACCCATGGGGGGTTGCAGACGATCAAAGGCGCTTGGCCTTCTGGGAACAGGCTGGTTTGTTGCAGCTCTACCTTGTCAGTCACGCCCAGACGTTCGATATTTTCTTTGGCACAGGCCAAGGCGCGGCTCGATGTATCGGTCGCCACCACCCGCTTGACGCCACGCTTGGCCAGCAAAGCAGCCAGCACACCAGTGCCCGTGCCGATATCGAATGCCAGCTCGCGCATACCGAAAGCCAAAGGAGCTTCATGCACCATGGCCACATACTCGCCACGCACGGGTGAAAACACGCCGTAGTGCGGGTGAATACGCGCATTCTTACCCAGCAAAGGCATGTCCACGCCCTTTTTGCGCCATTCATGGGCACCGACCACCCCTGTCAGCTCACGCAGCGTCAGCACCTGCACGCCAGCATCTGCCGCTGGAGTGCCCCATGCTTCAGTGCATGCTTCACGCCAGTCCGGAGCGCGGCGCAGCTTGATGGAGTAATCAGGCTGCAAAGCCACCAGCACGCTGTTGAGCACACGGGCCCGCTGGCCCTGTGCCATGCGGTGCATGTGAAAAGCCTCTGCCGCAGTTGGTTCAGGCTTGTTGCTGACCGAGCGCAACTGCTTGCGGGCCTTGGCCGTGCTTTTGCCTGCGGGCTTGTCCAAACGGCGCTTGAGCGCATCAATGAGCAAGCGTGCGTTGTGAAAATCGCCCTGCCAGAGCAATGCCGTACCTTCACACGCCAGACGGTAGGCGGTGTCGGCGGGCATGGTGTCATCTGCCACCACCACACGGCGTGGCGCGGGCAGGCCGCTTTCACTGCGCCATGCAGCTTGGTGGTCAGTGCCTTGGTGTTGCCATTGCAGCATGTGGAATTCCTGAAAGATGGAGAGACAAAAAAAGCGGCCCGCCGAAGCGGGCCGTTGGGCAGTAGTTAGTTTAAGGGACGCTTTAAGCGCACTTCCTCAATCTTGATACCGCCAATGAGGGAAGTTTTGGCTGTGGACATTTCACGCTTGAAGCCTGCCAGCTCATGAAAGCGCAAAGCACGCTCATTACGCAGAGGCACCCAAACGGTGACGTTGTTACAACCCTCTTCCTGCAGGCCTTCACGGGCTGCATCCCATAGCGTCACGCCGACACCCTTATTCCAGTGCGAAGGAGCTGCATAAATAGCCCATACCTCACCAGTAGTTTGGCGAGACTTCTCATCACGGGAACGGTCAAAACCAACAAAGCCTACGATCTTGTCGCCATCGAGTGCCACTTGCACTTGGGGCTCACAGTATTCAATGGCTTCACGCCAGTAAGCTTGACGCTTCTCGACGGAGGACATGGCTTTCAATTGGTCGTCAGGCACGATGCCACGGTAGGCGTCCAAAGCGGAAGCGGTGTGGATTTGTGCAATCGCCTTCGCATCGCGAAGGGTTGCAGGACGAACCTGGTAATTGGACATGGGAAAACCGAAACTGAAAACGAGGTGTTGAAAACGAAAGTCGGCAATTGTCAGTGAAATCGCGTTTTCCGCTTACGCCTAGTCTGTGTAGCCATTTAGGCAAGTACGGCTGTCAAAGGTTTCTTGCCCGCAGAAAAAGGATGTGCTAGGCCATTGAAATGACCTAAATCGATTGCTTATTGCAATCAAATTAATAGCAGCAAGCGCTTACCCCAAGCGCTTGATCAGCGCCATGATGCGCTGAAATTTGGCTCCGTACGGTGGGTACAGCCAAGAGGCAGGGCTCCATTTTGCTTGCAAAAACACCGACTTTTGGTGAGAAAAGCGTAAAAAACCATGCTTGCCGTGGTACGCCCCCCAGCCACTAGGGCCCACCCCGCCAAAGGGCAGATTGTCATGCGCCACATGCATCAGGGTGTCATTCACTGTGACGCCACCACTTACCGTACGGCGCAACACACTGTCGCGCAGCTTGTCATCATTGCCAAACCAGTACAGCGCCAACGGGCGCTCTCCGGCGTTGATGGCGTGGATCACATCATCCAGGCGGTCATAGGTGATCACCGGCAGCAGTGGCCCAAAAATCTCTTCTTGCATGATGGCCATGCCTGAGTGCACGTTCCACACCAAAGCTGGCGTCATCTGGCGCTGTACCGCATCGCCCCAGCCCGGTGCAGCAGAGCTGCTCAGTTGCGCTGCTGATTCCAGCCATTGCACCTGCGCGCCCTCAGCTTCAGCTTGCTGAGCCAAATTGCGCAGACGGTTGAAATGTTTCTGGTTGATGATGGCTGCGTAATCGGGGTTACCTGAAAGCGTGGGGAACAGCTGCGCAACGGCCTTGCGAAAGGCTTGCTCAAACGCCTGTTCTTGCCCGCGTGGCAGTAGCAGATAGTCCGGAGCAATACACGTCTGCCCCGCATTCAAGAGCTTGCCATGCGCTATGCGCAAGGCGGCAGTTTCCAGGTCGCAGTCATTGCTGATGATGCAAGGTGACTTGCCTCCCAGCTCCAGCGTGGTCGGTGTCAAATGCTGTGCAGCAGCCATGGCCACTTTGCGGCCTACGGCTGTAGAGCCGGTAAACACCAGGTGGTCGAACGGCAGACCAGAGAAATGGCTAGCGACCTGCGTATCACCCTGAATCACACAAAACTCTTCTGGTGCAAAGAATTGGCCAATCACATGGGCCAACTGCGCCGAAGTGTGGGGGGTGAGTTCGCTGGGTTTGAGCATCACTCGGTTGCCAGCTGCGATGGCCGCAATCGCAGGCCCCAAAGCCAGCTGCAAAGGGTAATTCCAAGGAGAGATGATGCCCACCACGCCCAGAGGCTGGTGCTCAATACGTCCGGTTCCCGGCAAAAGATGCACAGGTGTCCATACCCGCTGCGGCCGCATCCATTGATTCAGATTGCGCAGCGTATGGCTAAGCATGGTGCGCAGCACCATAAGGTCAGCCATCTCCGTGAGCTGCGGTGAGCGCACTCCAAAGTCTGCCTGCACTGCTGCCGCCAAGGTGGTGCCGTGTTCGTGCAGAATTTTTTGGATGCGCAACAAGCGTTCTTTGCGCACCACTGCAGGCACATCGACCTGCTGACGGCTGGCCTGATGCTGCAGATCAAATAGTTGTTGGAGCGTGAAAGGCTGGTGCATGCTGAGTTGGTTTCCTCGGTGTACTGTTTGTCGTCTGCCCCTCTGCCCTGCTTGGGCAGGCACGCTATCAGCGATCGTGCACTTCGCGGGGCTGTACGTCACTCACCTCAGCAGCAACCGTAGACAAAATACCCCCGCGCTTAGTTCCTGCTGCGGGGGTAAAAGGAGCGGCATTGTCTTGCGCTGTATGCGTTGCAGTTGCGGCGCTGGCCATGCCACCGCCAAAGCCACCGGAGCGCTGGTACATACTGGCCCAGCTGCTGGCTGCACGCATGGGCATCACCCACGGTATGACAGGTTGCCCTGTGAGCTTGGCCCACAGCATGCGCAACCCCCACACAGAGGCCAGAACACAAGCGACGGCCAGCAAGCTCAGGAAGAACATAGCCCCAATGGCGAGCATCACAATGCGAACTATCCAGCGGGTCATCCAGTTTAAAAACTCGTTCAAAGCAATGCCTTTCTCAGTGCTGCCAGCACTAAGGCTGGCAGCCCGGACTTAAGCTGCGCTGGCTGCGCTGCCCAAGTCAAAGTTAAAGACTCCGGGGGCCTGCACAGGGTCCACCGAAACCTCAATGCGGCTCTTTGGCGGGAACTTGCCCTCCAGCAACGCCCGAGACAATGGATTCTCAATACGCTGCTGGATAGCCCGCTTGAGCGGACGTGCACCAAAGACCGGATCAAACCCTACTTTAGCCAACTCTGCCAAAGCAGGTTCGCTCACGTGCAATTCCAAGTCCATCTTTTCGAGACGGCGTTGCAACAATTGCAACTGAATCCTTGCAATCGACTCGATTTGCGCCGCATCCAGACCATGGAAGACCACAGTTTCGTCGATACGGTTCAAGAATTCGGGGCGGAAATGCGCTTTTAGTTCCCCCCACACCGCTTCTTTGATGTCCTCGCTGTCTTGGCCGACCATCGCTTGAATGAGGTGCGAGCCCATATTGCTGGTCATCACAATCACGGTGTTCTTGAAGTCCACAGTGCGGCCCTGGCCATCAGTCAGGCGGCCATCGTCCAGCACTTGCAGTAGCACGTTGAACACGTCGGGGTGGGCTTTTTCCACCTCGTCAAGCAGCAACACGCTGTAAGGCTTGCGACGCACTGCCTCTGTCAGGTAACCACCCTCTTCGTAGCCCACATACCCTGGAGGGGCACCAATCAGGCGCGCCACGGAGTGCTTCTCCATGAACTCGCTCATGTCAATGCGAATCAGGTGGTCTTCACTGTCAAACAAGAAGCCTGCCAGTGCCTTGCACAGCTCAGTTTTACCCACACCGGTGGGACCAAGGAACAAGAAACTACCCAGTGGCTTGTTCGGATCAGACAGGCCCGAGCGCGAGCGACGGATGGCATTAGCCACCGCAGCAATAGCTTCGTCCTGCCCCACCACGCGCTGGTGCAACTTGCTTTCCATTTGCAGCAGCTTGTCTTTTTCACCCTGCATCATCTTGGAGACAGGAATGCCGGTAGCACGACTGACCACCTCTGCAATCTCTTCGGCACCCACGTGGGTGCGCAGCAGTTTGTGCTTGGGCGTAGCGCCATCTGCTTCGCTGTCTTGCGCTTCTTTGAGCTGTTTTTCAAGAGCAGGCAGCTTGCCGTACTGCAGCTCGGCCACTTTGTTGAAGTCGCCCTTGCGTTTCAAATCTTCAATCTGTGTCCGGATGCTGTCCACTTCCTTGCGGATTTGCTCCGAGCCCTGGGCACTGGCTTTTTCAGCCTTCCAGATCTCATCCAAATCGGCGTACTCGCGCTCCAGCTCGCCCAGCTCATCTTCAATCAGCTGCAAGCGTTTTTGCGAAGCCTCATCCTTTTCCTTCTTCATGGCTTCACGCTCAATCTTGAGCTGAATCATGCGCCGCTCCAGCTTGTCCATGACCTCGGGCTTGGAGTCGATCTCGATCTTGATCTTGGCCGCAGCCTCGTCGATCAGGTCAATTGCCTTATCGGGAAGGAACCGGTCTGTGATGTAGCGGTGGCTTAACTCTGCTGCGGCAACGATAGCGGGGTCGGTAATATCCACGCCATGGTGTGCCTCATAGCGCACTTGCAAACCGCGCAAGATGGCGATGGTGTCTTCCACCGATGGCTCATTGACCAGTACCTTCTGGAAGCGACGCTCCAGCGCTGCATCTTTTTCAATGTACTTGCGGTATTCATCCAGTGTGGTGGCGCCAATGCAGTGCAGCTCACCCCGCGCCAAAGCGGGTTTGAGCATGTTGCCGGCGTCCATGGCACCTTCGGCCTTGCCAGCACCAACCATGGTGTGAATTTCGTCAATGAACAAGATGATGCGGCCTTCTTCCTTGGCTACATCGTTCAACACGGCTTTGAGGCGCTCTTCAAACTCCCCCCGGTACTTGGCACCAGCCAGCAAACCGGCCATGTCCAGCACCAGCACACGCTTGTCCTTGAGGGTTTCAGGCACTTCGCCTTCCACAATGCGCTGGGCCAGTCCTTCCACAATCGCGGTCTTACCCACACCGGGTTCACCAATGAGGACAGGGTTGTTCTTGCTGCGGCGTTGCAGCACCTGAATGGCGCGGCGGATTTCATCGTCGCGACCAATCACGGGATCCAGCTTGCCCATGCGGGCACGCTCGGTCAGATCCATGGTGTATTTTTTCAAGGCTTCGCGCTGGCTTTCACCTTCTGCGCTGTCCATGGTCTGCCCACCGCGCACGGCATTGATGGCAGATTCCATCGCCTTGCGGGTCAGGCCATGTTCCTTGGCAATCTTGGCGGCCTTGGTGTCGCTGTCAGCCAATGCCAGCAGAAACAGTTCGCTGGCAATGAACTGGTCGCCACGTTTGATGGCTTCTTTTTCAGTAGCTTGCAGCAGCTTGCCCAGATCCGGGCCAATGGTGACCTGATCTTGGCCCTGCACTTCGGGCAGTTGCTTGACCGCGTTTTCAGCAGCAGCGGCCATGGCAGCGACATTGGCACCCGCACGCTGCAGCAGCGCTTTAGGACCATCACTTTGGCGCAGCATGGCGGTCAGCAGGTGCAACGGGTCGATATAAGCGTGGTCATTGCCCAGCGCCAGACTTTGGGCGTCTGCCAAGGCTTCTTGGAATTTTGTTGTGAGCTTGTCTATGCGCATGAATTTTTCCCCTTCAACGGCAAATCTATAACTGCTTCACACATAAGGGCTTTGGGCCATTTTTCAAGAGTTCGCTACACATCCACAACCGCCTGGCCCGCAGCCGGTATCTGAACGATGCGCTCAGCTGTGCAAAGTTCCTTGCAATCTTTTGAATCTTGTCATCAAGCGGATTGAACGAAATGTCAGATGACCGCTCCTAGACTGAGTACTTTTGCCGCGTTCACTCCCTTTTTCTATGTCTGTCACACCTTCCCCGCGCTACACCACCACCGCCATCGCATTGCACTGGGTACTCGCCGCGGGCTTGCTGGGGCTGCTGGCCTTTGGCTGGTACATGGTCGGGCTGCCGTTTTCACCCACCAAACTCAAGTATTACAACTGGCACAAGTGGGCGGGCGTCACCATTTTGGCGCTCAGCGCACTGCGCCTGCTATGGCGCTTGACCCACCGTCCCCCCGCTTTGCCAGCACGCATGGCCGCTGCCATGCCGCGCTGGCAGCACGTGGCGCACCATGGCGTGCACCACCTGTTGTATGTGCTGTTTTTTGCCGTGCCCTTGCTGGGCTGGGCCTATAGCTCGGCGGCGGGTTTTCCAATTGTCTGGCTGGGTATGTTGCAGTTGCCAGACTTTGTATCGCCCAGCCCTGAGCTGGCCGAAGCCCTCAAACCCTGGCACATGATTGCGGCCTACACCCTGGCTGCTCTGGTGGCCCTGCACATTGCGGCGGCCCTTAAACATCAGTTGATTGACCGCGATGGGCTGCTGCGCCGCATGTGGCCCGGCCGCACCGCCTGATTTTTTTATTTGCATGCTGACAAGGACCTTGACCATGACAACCTTCACCACCACCTTGCGTTGCGCCGTTCTGGCCAGCGCCGCCTTGCTGGGCAGCGCCGCTATGGCCGCCCAGGCTTTGGTACCGGCACAAAGCAGCATTCAGTTCACTGCCAAACAGCTGGGCGTACCCCTCACCGGCCACTTCAAGCAGTTTGATGCGCAGGTGCAGTTTGATACTGCCAAGCCCGAGACAAGCAAAATCCACTTCACCGTGGACACGGGCAGCGCCACCATGGGCTCCAAAGAAACTGACAGCAATCTGGTGAACGCCGACTGGTTCAACGTTGCCAAGTTCCCCAAGGCCACGTTTGACTCCACCGCCGTCAAGGCGCTGGGCGGCGGCAAATACCAGGTAGATGGCACGCTGACCATCAAGGGCAACGCCCAGAAGGTGTCTGTGCCCGTGCAACTGACGCAATCGGGCACCACTACCTTGGCCACCGGCAGCTTGCCGCTCAAACGCCTGCCTTTCAAAATTGGCGATGGCGACTGGGCTGATACCTCGATGGTGGCCGACGAAGTGACCGTGCAATTCAAGCTGGCGCTGACTGGCGTGGGCAAGCTGTAAAGACGTATTCACTTTTTTAGAAGCAGTTTGCGCTTATGCAACAAAGGTTTCAATACCTTTTCATTTGCAAATGCTTAGTACATAAGCGCTAGCAGCTCCTTATTTATTCAACCCTGCAGACTCTTTTCACTTCACTCTGGAGATTTCCCCATGCGCACTTCTTTGTTTGCTCTGGCCGCCGCAGGCCTTCTGGCCACTGCTGCCCACGCTGCACCCGCCGCCTACGCCATCGACCCGACCCACACGTTTGCCACGTTTGAGATCGATCACTTTGGTGCCTCCACCAACCGCGTGCGTTTTGACAAGAAAAGCGGCACTGTGCAGTTCGACAAGGCTGGCAAGACTGGCAAAGTGGAAGTGACGCTGGACATGAATTCCGTGAACTCCGGCACCGCTGGTTTTGACAAGCACCTCAAGAGCGCAGACATCTTCAACACCGAAAAGCACCCTGAAGCCAAGTTTGTGTCCGACAAGTTTGTGTTCGACGGTGACAAGCTCAAGGAAGTGACAGGCCAGCTGACCCTGAACGGCCAGACCCATCCCATCACCATCAAATCCAACAAGTTCACTTGCTACGAAAGCCCCATGCTCAAGCGTGAAGTGTGCGGTGGCGACTTTGAAGCCACGATTGACCGCACCCAGTGGGGCGTGAACTACGGTGTGGACTGGGGTTTTGCCAAGAACGTGCGCCTGGTACTGCAAATGGAAGCAGTCAAGCAGTAAATCTGCCTTGATGCGCACACAAAAAAACGGGCCTGGTGCCCGTTTTTGCATGGGCAGCAGCCTTTTGCTGGTTACGCCCAGCGCGCTAGCGCTTGCTCGTCACTCACACGGGCGTCCACCCAGCGTGCGCCGTCGGGGGTTTGCTCTTTCTTCCAAAAGGGTGCTTCGGACTTGAGAAAATCCATGATGAACTCACAGGCCTGAAAGCTCATTCCGCGGTGGGCCGAGGTAACCGCCACGAGCACAATCTGATCCATCGGCTGCAGCGGCCCCACACGGTGTATTACCTTGGCGGCATAGATGCCAAAGCGCTCGGTGGCCCGGTCAATGATGGCTTCGATGCTTTTTTCCGTCATGCCCGGGTAGTGCTCTAACTCCATGGCAGATACATCAGCACCTTCATTGCGGTCACGTACCGTGCCCACAAAGCTGCACACCGCGCCCACGCGCACATCACCGTGGCGCAAAGCGGCCAGTTCGGTGGAAACATCAAAATCTTGGGTTTGGATCAAAACGCGTGCAGTGGTCATAGCGATGATTGTCGCAGCCCGTGATAGCCCAGATGTCCACACACGTGCGAAAACCGCCCCCTCCGCGTTAGCATTGCTCCCCGCTTGACATTGCACCTACCCACAGCACCCAGCATGGCCACCCTCACCATTGACACCACGGAGTACATGCTCTACCCATCGCCACGCAACGAGCACCGCGTGGTTTTTGAGCACCAGTGCTTTGTGCCTTACCCCTACTCCATCATCCATCTGCCGGATTACGACTTTGAAGGCCCAGCCACACTGTTCTCGGCCCGCCGCAAGGTGGACGACAAAAACGGTCAACTGGTGACCTGCGAGCTGGAAACCGACATCCTGCGCTTTGAGCGCCTGTTCGACCCCGAATAAGGTTGCCGCGCCATGGATGACACCAGCCAGATTCAGCCACCCACCAGCTTTGCTGACCTGTTTCGCAGCCGTGCGGGCATTCTGAAAACACCGATTGCTGAGGTGGTGGCGCGTTACGAGCTGTGCGAAGACCTGGCCTGCCATCTGGTGGAGCAGGCACAAACCATCTACCACTCGGGCAACGCGTCTGAAGAAGGCGTACTGCTGGGCTTTTACGCAGCCATCTCGGGAGAAGCATCGGCGGTCAGCCCCCGCGAAGCGGGCTGGATCATTCAGCGGCTGGCCGAATTGCTGGAGTGGAAAGCCCCAAAGCTGCCCGAAGCGCCAGAACAGGCCTGAAATCAGTGGCTGGCACTTGCAGGCCAAGCTCCCTCAGCTTTCCCAGCAAAAAGCCGTGACTGCTTGACACATCACGGCTTTTTGCTGACCTTCTATTGCCGCCAGTTTTACGTTGCTGCTTTCGCGGCATCCGCATAGCGGTTCAAGATGCGTTGCACTTGCCCATGCGTCCACGGCCCGCCCTTGGCGGCAGCAATACCGCGCTCATTGAGCACTTCAGCCATCTTGCGGTGCGTCAGGCCCTGTGCAACCAGCTCGGCAAACAGTGCCTGGTGCTGCTTGGCAAAGCTATCGGCTGCATTTTTCCGTTTTTCCACCGTAGCGCGAATATTGCTCGCCCCGGCCTTGCCCAGCTGCACGCCACGGGCCTTGGCCTCGCTCAAGGCCAGACGCGTGCGCGCGCTGATGGTTGCATCTACCTCGGGTTTATCGGTACTCATGGCAAGCCCTAGCCACCAGTGACTGGGGGAAAGAAAGCCACTTCGTCGCCCGCCTTCAGCGGGACATTGCCTTGGCACATGTCCTGATTGAGTGCCATGCGCACGGCTTTGCCGTGGGCCAAGGCAGCAGCAGCTGCTGCGCTGCGTGCCATCAACTCTTCGCGCAGCGCCCCCACGCTGGCCGCGCTGGTTTGCAGCGTTTCACTGCCCACCCCCATGGCTTCGCGAATCGAGGCGAAGTAACGCACGGTGATATTCATAGATGTACTCATGGCAGCACTCACATCAATTCGCTGAACGGGATAAAGCGCACGGTGTCACCCGGCTGGATGGGCGTGAGCGGTGGGTTGTCAATGATGCCATCACCCCACACCGTCGAAGTCAGCACACCCGAGCCCTGATTTCCAAACAGTGCCAGCCCCCCTTGCCCATCATGGCGAGCACGCAAGAATTCACGGCGCTTTTCCAGCTTGGGCCAGTCAAACTGTGCGGTTACGCTGATGGACTTAGGGGCCACATCAGCCATGCCTTGCAGGCGCAGCACAAAAGGGCGCACCAACAGCAAGAAGGTGATGAAGCTGGACACAGGGTTGCCCGGCAACCCCATGAAGTGCGCCACACCATGGGAGGCATCTTTGCCATTGCGAAACACCTTGCCGTAGGCAAAGGGTTTGCCAGGCTTCATGGCAATCATCCACAGGTTCAACTCGCCCTGCTGCTCTACCGCTGGCTTGACGTGGTCTTCTTCCCCCACCGAAACGCCAGCGCTGGAAAGCACCAGATCGCAGTCCTGCGCCACACGATGGATGGCCCGCGCCGTTTGCTCTAGGTTGTCGGGCAAGATGCCTCCATCCACCACTTCGCAGCCCAGGCGCTGCAGCAGCGCGCGCAAAAAGTAGCGGTTGCTGTTGTAGATGCTGCCAGCGCGCATGTCTTGCGGCGCCACGGTGCCGGGCAACACCAGCTCATCGCCCGTAGAAAACAGCGCCACGCGGGGCTTGCGCCCCACCGGCAGCTGGGCCATGCCAATGCTGGCGGCCAAGCCAATGGCTGCTGGCGTCAGGCGCATGCCCTGGGCCAGTACGGTGCTGTTCAAGGCGATGTCTTCACCGCCACGGCGAATATTTTGACCCAGCTTGGGCACTGCGTTAAAACGCACCGTACCGTCTTGCAGCACCTGGGTGTCTTCCTGCATCAGCACGGCATCAGCACCGGCGGGCACAGGCGCACCAGTGAAGATGCGTGCCACAGTGCCGGGCTGCAATGGCTCGCCCACATGGCCGGCAGGAATGCGCTGGCTCACAGCCAACGCCACACCGGCAGCGGTAATGTCTGCCGCACGGACGGCATAGCCGTCCATAGCGGAGTTGTCTTGGGGCGGCACTTGCAGCGCCGAGATGCAATCGGCACGCAGCACACGGCCATCAGCATTGAACAAATCTACGTGCTCTACGCCCAAGGGCTGGGCCTGGGCCAGCACATGGTGCAGGGCTTCATCCAAAGGGGTCATCATCCGGCGTTACTCCTCGTGGCCCTGTGGGCCTTGGTATTCAAAACGTGCGGCGTTCGCCTGCATCCAGTCCACAATCTGCGCCGGCTGGTTCAAATCCAGCAACTGCACATGGGCAGGCAACGGCTCAGGCAGGGCACTGGCATCGTCAGTAGCCAGCGCCACAACGTGGGGATCTGTCAGAAAGCGCAGCGGTTTGGACGCCTGGCCCGCTGCAGGCTGGCGCCAGATCTCCACCTTGGGCAGGTCTTCGTGCTTGAAGCCTTCCACCAGCACCCAGTCCACGCGCGCATCCAGCTCAGACAGCATGTCATGTACATCCAGGTCTTGCTCGCAAGCGAACTCGCGCACCAGTGCTAAACGCTTGTCACACACCAGCAGGACCTCCGAAGCGCCCGCCTGACGATGGCGCCAGCTGTCTTTACCCGGAATGTCGATGTCAACATCATGGTGAGCGTGTTTGACGGTGGACACACGCAGCCCCTGCGTGCGCAGTGCGCCAATCAACTGCTCCAGCAACGTGGTCTTCCCCGCGCCGGAGTAAGCGACAAAGCCCAAAACCTTCATGCGTTTTACTCTCTTGCAAATAGCAATCGGCGCTTGGTAGACAAGCGCCGATTGCCAATTTCACCCATCAACCAGAGGCGGCGCGTTAATCGCAGTGCTTTTGAATATAGGCCTTCACCTGCTCTACATCCGCCGCCATCACAACCACACGCTTGGGCAAATCTTCAATGCCTTCAAACTTGGCCGGGCGCTCGGGCTGGCGGTTCAGCGCTTCTTCAATCGTGGCCGCAAATTTGATGGGCAAAGCGGTTTCCAGCACGATCATGGGCTCTACGCGCAAGTGCTCGCGCGCCACCTTCACGCCGTCGGCGGTGTGCGTGTCGATCATCTGGCCAAAGCGTTCAAACGTGTCTTTGATGGTTGCCAGACGGTCTGCGTGTGTGCTTTTCCCGCTGACAAAGCCGTACTTGGTCGCTGCGTCCTGAAAGCAGGCATCCGCGCTCAAATCAAACTTGCCTTGTTGGCCCACGCCTTGCGTAAACAGCAGCTTGGTGCGCTGGCCATCGCGGCCCACCAGATCAAATACAAAGCGCTCAAAGTTGCTCGCCTTGGAGATGTCCATCGAAGGGCTGGACGTTTCGTAGGTATGGGCTGCACCACGCACCTGGTAGACGCCTGTGCGGAAGAACTCGTCCAGCACATCATTTTCATTGGTAGCCACCACCAGCTTGGCAATTGGCAGGCCCATCTGGCGCGCCACATGGCCTGCGCAGATATTGCCAAAGTTACCGCTGGGCACGGTAAAGCTCACCTTTTCTTCGTTGCGCGAGGTGGCTTGCAGATAGCCGGCAAAGTAGTACACAACCTGGGCCAGCAGCCGCGCCCAGTTGATGGAGTTGACGGTACCAATCTTGTACTTGGCCTTGAAGGCGTGGTCGTTGCTGACCGCCTTGACGATGTCTTGGCAGTCATCAAACACGCCTTCAATAGCGATGTTGTGAATGTTTTCATCCTGCAGACTGAACATTTGCGCCTGCTGAAAGGGGCTCATGCGCCCGTTGGGGCTGGTCATGAACACGCGCACACCCTTTTTGCCGCGCATGGCGTATTCCGCCGCGCTTCCGGTGTCACCACTGGTGGCTCCCAGAATGTTCAGCTCTGCGCCACGGCGGGCCAACTCGTATTCAAACAGGTTGCCCAGCAATTGCATCGCCATGTCCTTGAAGGCCAGCGTGGGGCCGTTGGACAGGGCTTCAATCAGCAAATTACCGTCCAGCGTGCGCACAGGCACGATGGCTTTCGAGCCAAACACTTCTTCGGTGTACGTCTTGGTGCACAGGACACGCAGATCATCAGCGGGAATGTCGTCGATGTAGAGCGACAGAATTTCAAACGCCAGCGCAGCGTAGCCTTGGGAGGCCAGCACTTGGCGCAACTGGGTCAGTTTGGCGTCGTTGATCTGGGGGTACTCGACAGGCAGGTACAGGCCACCATCAGGGGCCAGTCCTTCGAGCAAGATGTCGCAAAAGCGTTTGCGGTCGGCATGACCGCGGGTGGACAGATAAAGCATGGTGCTTCCTCGTCAAATATCTAGGAATGGCCAGCAACGGTGGGCACCGCCACTTTCGCCAGAGACTCCGCGCAAGGGCCGCCCTGCAGCGCTGGTGTCGTCCCCTTCCGGCGCGCAGCGCCAGAGAGAGGGGAAGGCGCGCAAAGCGCCTCAGGGAGTGAAGATCAGTTCAATTCTTCTTTGCGAATGCGCGTGATGGGTGTCAGCACCGTGGACAACGCCTGGATCTCCGCCAGTGCCTTGTTCATATCGCCTTCACGGGTGTCATGCGTCAGGATGATCAGATCGGTCTGGGTTGAGCCCTCACCGCCGACTTCATCGGCTTCGCGCTGAATCACAGCATCAATGCTGATACCGGCATTTGCCAGCAGCGTTGTGATTTTGGCAAGTACACCGGCCTCGTCCGCCACGCGGATACGCAGGTAATAACTGGTCACCACATCGGCCATGGCCAGCACAGGCAGTTCGTGGCCAGCAGCGGCCAGGGTATGGCTCTGGAAAGCCAGTGCAGGCACGCTGTAGGCTGGATCAGCGCCGTGCAGGCGGGCAATATCCACCAAGTCAGCAATTACGGCCGAGGCAGTGGGCTCTGAGCCCGCGCCCTTGCCGTAGTACAGCGTGGTGCCCACAGCGTCGCCATTGACCACCACAGCGTTCATCGCGCCTTCAACATTGGCGATCAGGCGCTTGGCCGGAATCAGTGAAGGGTGAACACGCAGCTCAACACCCTTGTCAGTGCGCTTGGTGATGCCCAGCAGCTTGATGCGGTAACCCAGTTGCTCGGCGTACTTGATGTCTGCACCAGCCAGCTTGGTGATGCCTTCCACGTAAGCCTTGTCAAACTGCACCGGAATACCAAAGGCAATGGCGCTCATCAGCGTGACTTTGTGCGCTGCATCGACCCCTTCGATGTCGAAGGTGGGGTCAGCTTCGGCGTAGCCCAAACGCTGCGCTTCCTTGAGCACCACGTCAAAGTCCAGGCCCTTGTCACGCATTTCGGACAGGATGAAGTTGGTCGTGCCGTTGATGATGCCAGCCACCCACTGGATGGAGTTGGCTGTCAGGCCTTCGCGCAACGCCTTGATGATCGGGATGCCACCGGCCACAGCCGCTTCATAGGCCACGATCACACCCTTCTCGGCTGCGGCCTTGAAGATTTCTGTGCCGTGCACGGCCAGCAGAGCCTTGTTGGCAGTGACCACGTGTTTGCCAGCGGCAATCGCTTCCAGCACCAGTGCCTTGGCAATGCCATAGCCACCGATCAGCTCCACCACCACGTCGATTTCGGGGTTGGCAATGATTTCACGGGCATCACCCACCACCTTGACGGCATCACCGACAACTTGCTTGGCGCGCGTCGTGTCCAAGTCGGCCACCATGGCAATCTCAATGCCGCGACCCGCACGGCGGCGAATCTCGTCCTGGTTGCGCTGCAGCACATTGAAAGTGCCACTGCCCACGGTGCCAATGCCCAGAAGGCCTACTTGGATCGGTTTCATAAGTCTCTTACGCTTGTACGTCAAAAAGGGCTGTAGCGCTTATGGAGTCTGCGCTACAGCTATCAGAAAAATTTAGGCCGCCACTTGCAGTTTGGCTTTGCCTTTGCTGGCCACTGTCGCAGCGGCCACCAGCTTGTCGGTGTCGTGACGCTGGCGGTATTTGGCCAAGAAGGCTGCCAGGCGATTGATCGCCTCGCGCAGATCGGCTTCATGGGGCAAGAACACAATGCGAAAGTGGTCAGGATTGGGCCAGTTAAAGCCCGTGCCCTGCACCAGCATGACCTTGGTTTCCTGCAGGACTTCCAGGAAAAACTCCTGGTCGTTCTTGATCGGATAAATCTCAGGGTCCAGTCGCGGGAACATATACAACGCCCCTTGTGGCTTCACGCAGCTCACGCCGGGAATCGCGTTGATCAACTCCCACGCCAGGTCACGCTGTACACGCAAGCGGCCGCCTTCGCACACCAAGTCGTCAATACTCTGGTGACCACCCAGCGCCGTCTGCACCGCCCACTGACCGGGCACATTGGCACACAGGCGCATGTTGGAGAGCATGTTCAGGCCCTCGATGTAATCCTTGGCAGGCTTCTTGTCGCCCGAAACCACCATCCAGCCTGCACGGTAGCCGCAGCTGCGGTAGGCCTTGGACAGGGAGTTGAAGGTCAGCGTCAGCACGTCTTGCGACAAGCTGGCCAATGGCGTGTGCTTGGCGCCGTCATACAAGACCTTGTCATAGACCTCGTCGGCAAAAATTACCAGCCCGTGCTCACGCGCCAGCGCCACAATCTCCAGCAGCAACTCGGTGGAATACAGCGCGCCCGTGGGGTTGTTGGGGTTGATCACCACAATGCCCTTGGTGCGGGGAGTGATCTTGGCACGGATATCGGCCATGCTGGGCATCCAGCCATTGGCTTCATCGCACATGTAATGCACGGGTGTGCCACCCGACAGGCTGGTAGCCGCCGTCCACAATGGGTAATCGGGCGCAGGCAGCAGCATTTCATCGCCGTTGTCCAGCAAGGCATTCGTGGCCATGCTGATCAGCTCAGACGCTCCATTGCCCAGGTAAATATCATCCAGCGTCACACCCTTGATGCCTTGGTGCTGGGTTTCGTGCATGACAGCCTTGCGCGCAGCAAAAATACCCTTGCTGTCCGTATAACCCGCCGAATTGGGCAGGTTGCGAATCATGTCCTGCTGAATTTCTTCCGGCGCATCAAAACCGAACACGGCCAAATTACCAATGTTCAGCTTGATAATTTTGTGCCCGTCTTCTTCCATTTGCTTGGCCGCATCCATGATCGGCCCTCGAATGTCATAACAAACGTTTGCCAGCTTTGCAGATTTTTGGACAGTCTTCATGGAAATATGCCACCTATATGCTTTAACAGCGCCAAGGCACGCCCGCGCCTCGGTGAAACCTATAATTTGACCACACTTCGGGCCCACGCCCTCCCCGCATAATACGGTGCCATGCTGCTGGTATTCAGAGCCATCGCTGCGCGGAAGTTCAAGCACAAGGAACAAGCCCCATGAAACTCCACGCTGATCCCTCTGACGTTCAAATGGTGTCCGCTTATGGCCCCGGCTGGATAACGATCAACAAGCAAGAGCACAAAGGCAATCTACTGGTGGGCTCCACCGGCTTCTTGCGCCCCTGGAACTGTGCCAATTTTGAGTCACTTACTGCCCAGCACTTTGCAGAACTTGCGCAGTTGAATGCAGAGCTCATCATCTTCGGCAGCGGCAGCAAATTACGCTTTGTTCACCCCTCATGGCTACAGCCCCTGATGCAAAAGCGCATCGGCCTGGAAACCATGGATACCCATGCAGCTTGCCGCACTTACAACGTTTTGGCAGGAGAAGGCCGCATCGTGATAGCCGCACTCATGTTGGAGTAATATCCGCATGGGGGTCGTCAAATTTTACGTTTCAGGGTAAAATCTCAGGTTGCGGTCGGGGGCGTACTTATCCATAAAAGCAATACTCCTACACCCCTCGGCATTCCAACGACTACTCCCGAGAGATAAAAGCGCATGGCGATCGTTGTCAATAAAGCCCTTCCCGAATTTGAAGCCAATGCTACAGGTGGCGTGAAGGTATCTAACACCTCGCACACAGGCCAGATTCTGATCTTGTACTTCTACCCGAAGGACAACACCCCTGGTTGCACTACCGAAGCCATGCAGTTCCGTGACAAGTTCAAGGACTTCGAAAAGGCAGGCGCTGTGGTGTTCGGTGTTTCTCGCGACAACATGAATTCGCACAACGACTTCAAGACCAAGCTCGAGTTGCCGTTCGAGCTGATCGCAGACACTGAAGAGAAGATGTGCCACATGTTTGGCGTAGTCAAGAACAAGATCATGTACGGCAAGAAGGTCAAGGGCATTGAGCGCTCGACTTTCCTGGTCGACACCAATGGTCTTTTAGCCCAAGAGTGGCGTGGCCTGAAAGTGCCCGGCCACGTGGACGAAGTACTCAAGGCCGTCAAGGGCCTGAAGGCTGCAGCCAAGAAGGCAGCTTAAACACCACACACTTGGTGCCGCCACCTTGGTGTGCACCAAGACATGCATAATGGGCCGCATGCCTTTGCGCGTTTTATCCCAGCATTGCAATCCTTATCTCCAAAGCCGCTCGGGCCTGCGCCCAGCGGCTTTGTGTTTTTTACAGCCCTAAAAACAAGGACTGAATCACTTATGCCACTGCCTCCAGCCCCCACCAAACGTGCTGCACGCGTTGCCAAAGAAGCTTTTGATGTACCCGCCGGCACCAACAAGCGCGCCGCCACAGCCAAGTCCCCTGTGATTGAACTGGATGATGAGCCCGTTGCAATGAGCAGCGCACCCATTGCCAATACCAGCAGCCCAAAAGCACCCCGCAGCAACAAGAAGACAACAGCTGCACCATCGGCCAGCGCCGCAACCACGGCAGCAGCCCAAAGCCTGGCCCGCCAACGCGCTGCAGTGCAAGCCAGCGCACCACAACCAAAAACCACACACCAGACATCCGCAGCACCCACTCCAGTTGCTGCACCTGCAGCTGCATCACCTGCTGCCTTCGCGCCATCAGCACCCAAACACGCGCGCAAAGCACCAGTTGCCACAACTGCCGCAGCCGCACCAACACCGGCACCAGCGCGTAGCAGCAAAAAACGCAGCACCCAGTCGTGCCTGTTTGTGCTGGACACCAATGTGCTGCTGCACGACCCCACCAGCATCTTTCGCTTTCAAGAGCACGACATCTTCTTGCCCATGGTGGTTCTGGAAGAGCTGGACGCACACAAACGCGGCATGACCGAAGTGGCCCGCAATGGCCGCCAGGTCAGCCGCACGCTGGATGCCCTGGTGGATGCCCAGCAAGAAGCGGATCTGGCAGCGGGCCTGCGCCTGGATGCCAGTGGCCACAAGGGTGCGACCGGGCATTTGTTTTTCCAGACTGTGCCGCTGGACTACAAACTGCCATCCAGCTTGCCGCAAGGCAAGGCTGACAACCAGATCCTGGGCGTAGTACAGGCGCTGCGCGAAGCCAAGAAAAACCAGCAAGAAGTGATTTTGGTGTCCAAAGACATCAATATGCGCGTCAAAGCGCGTGCTCTGGGCTTGCCTGCTGAGGACTACCGCAACGACAAAACGCTGGATGACGGCGACCTGCTATATACCGGCAGCCTGGCGCTGCCCGCCGATTTTTGGCGCAAGGCCAAGAATGTTGAAAGCTGGCAAGAGGCTGGCCGCAGCTTCTACCGCTTGAGCGGCTCCATCACCAACCAGATGCTGGTGAACCAGTATGTGTACTTTGAAGCGCCAGGTGAGACCAGCCTGCACGCACGCGTTGCCGAGATCCGCGACACCACTGTGGTGCTGGAGACGCTGCGCGATTACAGCAGCAACAAACACAGCGTGTGGGGCGTGAGTGCACGCAACCGCGAGCAGAACTTTGCCCTGAACCTGCTGATGGATCCGGATGTGGACTTTGTCTCACTGACAGGCACTGCCGGCACAGGCAAAACCTTGATGGCCCTGGCTGCCGGCCTGTCTCAGGTACTGGACGAGCGCCGCTACACAGAAATCATCATGACCCGTGCCACCGTGAGTGTGGGCGAAGACATCGGTTTTCTGCCCGGCACGGAAGAAGAAAAGATGGGCCCCTGGATGGGCGCGCTGGACGACAACCTGGAGTTTTTAGCCAAGGGTGACGGCGGCAACCCCGGCGAATGGGGTCGCTCCGCGACCAATGAGCTGATTCGCAGCCGCATCAAAATCAAGAGCATGAACTTCATGCGTGGCCGCACGTTCTTGAACAAATACGTCATCATCGATGAAGCGCAAAACTTGACGCCCAAGCAGATGAAGACACTGATCACGCGCGCAGGCCCGGGCACCAAGATCATCTGCATGGGCAATCTGGCGCAGATCGATACGCCGTACCTGACGGAAGGCAGCTCCGGCTTGACGTTTGCGGTGGACCGCTTCAAGGGCTGGCAGCACGGCGGCCACATCCAGCTGGCACGCGGCGAGCGCTCGCGCCTGGCTGACTTTGCCAGCGAGGTGCTGTAAATGGCGATCAGCTGGGTCACTGCCCTCAAACTGGTGCCCTGGGGTGATGTCATTCAAGCGGCACCTTCAGTACTCAAGGCCGCCAAGGGTTTGATGAAAAAGAGCCCCGAGGAAGAGGCCGCCTACATTCACGCCACAACGCCTGCGCCGAACGCGCAAGCCCTGCCGGGCAGCGCCGGGGAACTGGCGCTGCAGCAGGTAGCACAGCTAGAGGCACGCATTCAGCAGCTAGAGAATGCGCAACGCGCCTCTGCCCTGGTGCTGGAAAAGATGGCCGAGCAGCAGGCGCAAATCGTCAAGACAGTGGGCTTGCTGCGCACGGGTGCCACGCGCTTGGCGTGGGCGTGTGGTGTTCTCAGCATCTTGGTGCTGGGCTTGCTGATTGCGGTCATTCGCATGTAAATAAAAAAAGAAGCTACCAGCGCAGGTACATAAACGTTTTCAGATACAAAAGTATCTGAAACCTATGAAGAGCAAGCGCTAGAAGCTCACTTTTAAATCACCTAACAAAAAGGCCTTGTCATGAAGACAAGGCCTTTTTTCTTTGTCCGCATCACGACTTCAGATGGCCTCAGCCCGACCAACACCGCCCACCTACTTCGCAGAAACACCACTGCGACAAGACAAGACACGAAGCCGATGCCCGTAAATGCAAGCCCTGTAGCGACGTATCAGCCACGGCCTTGGCAGTTGGCTTACCGGCGTTAGTAATCGTCGCCTGCGCCCATGGCCAAGTTTTCAAAGCGTGTCTGGTTCTTTTGGAAGTACAGCTTGACCGAGCCAGTGGGGCCGTTACGCTGCTTGCCAATAATGACTTCGGCCACATTCGGCTCTTTGGAGTCTTTGTTGTAGTAGTCGTCGCGGTAGATGAACATGATGATGTCGGCATCCTGCTCGATAGCGCCCGATTCGCGCAAGTCAGACATCATGGGGCGCTTGTCGGTGCGCTGCTCCACCGAGCGGTTCAGCTGCGACAGCGCAATCACAGGGCACTGCAGCTCCTTGGCCAGCATCTTCAAGCCCCGCGAAATTTCACCCAGCTCGGTGGCGCGGTTGTCACCGCCACCGCCGCTGGAGCCGCTCATCAGCTGCAAATAGTCGACCACAATCAAGCCCAGCTTGCCGCAGGTGCGCGACAGGCGACGTGCATTGGCCCGCAGCTCCGACGGTGTCAGACCCGGAGTTTCATCAATGTGTAGCGAAATCTGGCTGAGCTTTTCTACAGCTTCGGTCAAGCGGGCCCACTCATCGTGCTCGAGCTTGCCGGTACGCAGGTTTGCCTGATTGACGCGGCCGATCGAGCCCACGATACGCACCGCCAGTTGTGCGGCCCCCATTTCCATCGAGAAGATGGCAACCGGCAGGCCTTCATTGAGCGCCACGTGCTCGGCAATATTCACAGCAAACGAGGTCTTACCCATCGAAGGTCGCGCCGCCAGCACCACCAGGTCACCCGCCTGCAGGCCCGATGTCATGCGATCGAGATCGGCAAACCCCGTTGGCACGCCCGTCACATCCATGGGGTTGTCGGCCATCTCTTGCACGCGATCCAGCAAGTCACCCACCAGGGTGTCCATACTCTGGAAGCCCTGCTTCATGCGCGAGCCTTCCTCGCCAATGGCAAAGATCTTCTGCTCTGCTTCGTCCAGGATGCGCTCCACCGGGCGCCCCTGCGGGTTCAGCGCATTGGTGGCGATCTCATCACTCACCGTCAGCAGCTTGCGCAAGATGCCTTTCTCGCGCACGATTTCCGCGTACCGGCGAATGTTGGTAGCGCTGGGCACGTACTGCGCCAGCTGGTTCAGGTAAAGAATGCCCCCTACCTCGTCCGCCTTGCCCATGCCCTGCAAATGCTCAAACACCGTGATCACGTCAGCCGGCTTGCTTTCGTTGATCAGCTTGCCAATCGCGGTGTAGATCAGTTGGTGTTCATGGCGGTAAAAATCCCGGTCAGTGAGCAAATCCCCCACACGGTCCCAGGCGTTGTTGTCCATCAACAACCCACCGAGCACGCTGGATTCCGACTCCATGGAGTACTGCGGCAAACGCAGATTGGCAACCTGCTGATCTTGCGCAGCGGGCATGCCAAAAACATCATCATCCAACGGAGGCATCACTGAAGACATGGTCGACCTACAAAAAGACAAGCCCATGATCGTAGCGTTGTCGCTGCACGCCGTCATCCACAGATGCACGCAGCCAGACGCCAGCAAGGGCATCGCAACACAGGCTTGATGGCCTGTGCTGCTTCAATAAAAAGAGCTTAAAGCGCAGACTCAAAGAGCGACAGAGCCTGTTTTTATGCATAAAACACAAAAGCCGCCCTAAGGCGGCTTTTGATGTGTCGGAAATTTTCCGAGAAGGGCTTAGGCAGCTTCGCCAGCCACTTCCACAGACACTTCGATCACGACGTCAGTGTGCAGAGCCACTTCAACGGTGGAAGCAGACACAGTCTTGATAGGACCGTTAGGCATGCGCACTTGAGCCTTAGCTACTGTGAAGCCTTGAGCCTTCAGAGCGTCAGCGATGTCAGCATTGGTCACGGAACCAAACAGACGGCCATCCACACCAGCTTTTTGCGACAGCTTCAAAGTCAGACCGTTGAGCTTAGCGCCTTCAGCTTGAGCTTCAGCCAACTTAGCAGCAGCAGCCTTTTCCAGTTCAGCGCGCTTGGCTTCGAACTCAGCCTTGGCAGTTGCAGTAGCACGACGTGCTTGACCCGAAGGGATCAAGAAGTTACGTGCGTAGCCGTCCTTAACCTTGACGATATCGCCCAGGTTACCCAGGTTCACAACCTTTTCGAGCAGGATAATTTGCATGGTTGTGGCTCCTTAGATCTTGTGCTGGTCGGTGTACGGCAGCATGGCCAGGAAGCGAGCACGCTTGATGGCAGTGTTCAGCTGACGCTGGTAAATGGCGCGCGTGCCGGTCAGGCGTGCGGGGATGATCTTGCCGTTTTCGGCGATGAAGTCACGCAGAGTGTCAACATCCTTGTAGTCGATTTCGACAACGTTAGCGACTGTGAAGCGGCAGAAACGCTTGCGCTTGAACAGCAGCGACTGGGTGTTGCGCTTTGGGCGCTTGTCTTTGTTGAATTTCTTGAACGTGGCCATTGCTGGACCTCTTGAAAATTAATTTTGTTGAACATCCTGGATGTGCAGCACCACGGTTTTGCTGTTACGCGGTGTGGCAAGAAAACCTTGGAATTTCCAAGTACTTCCTGGTGCCTGGCGGGCTAAACGCTCAGCCAACGCACCAAATGCCACCGCTTTCACAGCTGCCGAGACTTTGCGTGAGCTACCTGCTTCCGTTTGGGAGGATTCGTGCGCAAGGCGCAAATCCAAGGCAGGCAGTCCAGCAGGCGTGTATCTCAAGGGTTGAAGCTCGTCGATACAGGCAGTCAGGACAACGTGGTTTTCCACTCCAAGCGAAGTCTATGAATTAGGCTTCAGCAGCTTGGTTGGCCTTGCGGGCTTCTTCACGCTCGACAGTCTTCATCATGGAAGAAGGTGTAGTGTCAGCCTTCTTCTTTTGAACTGTCAGGTGACGCAGCACTGCATCGTTGAACTTGAACGCGTGTTCCAGTTCAGCCATCACAGCCTGGTCGGCTTCGATGTTCAGGCAGATGTAGTGAGCCTTAGCGAGCTTGTTGATCATGTAAGCCAGCTGACGACGGCCCCAATCTTCTTCACGGTGCACTGCACCACCGCCGGCGGTGATCATGCCCTTGTAACGCTCCAGCATGGCTGGAACTTGCTCGCTTTGATCCGGATGGATCAACAAAATGATTTCGTAATGACGCATGAAAACTCCCTTTTGGGTTAGGCCCCCCGCTGCGCCTGTAGCGGTGGAGCAAGGCAAAACGCAAGATTATAGACACTCACTTTGGCCTTGTACACTCGGGGCTCTGCAATACCCCTTGGCAAGACAGCCCTTGAAAGGGGTCAAGCCACCCCCATGTGAACTGGCAAGGTTCACTCTTTAGAGACGCTATCCACATGACAGAACAAACAAATACGCCCCAAGCAGCCCCTATCGACGCTTCTTTCGAAGAAGTCGAAGCTGCAATGGCCGCTAATGTGGCCGACGAAATCTCTCGCTTGCAAAACGAGTTGAACGAGCTCAAGGCCAAGAACGCCGAAATGGCAGACCAGTATCTGCGCGCCAAGGCAGACACGGAAAACATGCGCCGCCGTGCTGAGGAAGAAGTCAGCAAGGCTCGCAAATTCGGCATCGAAAGCTTTGCCGAAAGTCTGCTGCCCGTCTGCGACAGCCTGGACGCCGCCTTGGCAATCCAGAACGCAACGGCCGAGCAGCTGCGTGAAGGCTCTGACGCCACGCTGCGTCAGTTGCAACACGCGCTGGAGCGCAACAAGGTGGTCATCATCAACCCCGCAGTCAGCGACAAGTTCGATCCGCACCAGCACCAGGCTATTGCTGTGGTACCTGCCGAGCAAGAGGCGAACACCATCGTTTCCGTGCTGCAAAAGGGTTACCTGATTGCTGACCGCGTATTGCGCCCTGCCTTGGTGACCGTTGCGGCACCAAAGTAAACCTAAAAAATATCGACTACTTGGCTTGAAACTCTAATAAACACCCTGACTTACAAGCCAATCAAACAAACATTATTCGGAGAATTCAAATGGGAAAAATCATTGGTATTGACTTGGGTACAACCAACAGCTGTGTGGCCATCATGGAAGGCAACACAACACGCGTGATTGAAAACAGCGAAGGTGCACGCACTACGCCTTCGATCATTGCGTACCAAGAAGATGGAGAAATCTTGGTGGGTGCTTCTGCAAAGCGCCAGGCTGTGACCAACCCCAAAAACACCATCTATGCGGCCAAGCGCCTGATCGGACGCAAGTTCGACGAAAAAGAAGTGCAAAAAGACATCGACCTGATGCCTTTCACTATCACCAAGGCTGACAACGGCGACGCCTGGGTTGAAGTGCGCGGTCAAAAGCTGGCACCTCCACAAATCTCCGCAGAAGTACTGCGCAAGATGAAGAAGACCGCCGAAGACTTCCTGGGCGAAGAAGTGACCGAGGCCGTGATTACAGTGCCCGCTTACTTCAATGATGCACAGCGCCAAGCTACCAAGGACGCTGGCCGTATTGCTGGCCTGGACGTCAAGCGCATCATCAACGAACCCACTGCTGCTGCGCTGGCTTTTGGCCTGGACAAGGTTGAAAAGGGCCAAGACCGCAAGATCGCCGTGTATGACTTGGGTGGCGGTACGTTTGACGTGTCCATCATCGACATTGCTGACGTAGACGGCGAAAAGCAGTTTGAAGTGCTGTCGACCAACGGTGACACCTTCCTGGGCGGTGAAGACTTTGACCAGCGCATCATCGACTACATCATTGCTGAGTTCAAGAAAGAACAAGGCGTGGATCTGGGCAAAGACGTGCTGGCTCTGCAGCGCCTGAAGGAAGCTGCTGAAAAGGCCAAGATTGAACTGTCGAACTCTGCACAGACCGACATCAACTTGCCCTACATCACTGCAGACGCATCGGGCCCCAAGCACCTGAGCATCAAGCTGACACGCTCCAAGCTGGAAGCTTTGGTGGAAGACCTGATCGAGCGCACCATTGCGCCTTGCCGCACGGCCATCAAGGACGCGGGCATCTCTGTGTCTGACATTCAGGACGTCATCCTGGTCGGCGGTATGAGCCGCATGCCCAAGGTGCAGGAAAAGGTCAAGGAATTCTTCGGAAAAGAGCCACGCAAGGACGTGAACCCCGATGAAGCCGTGGCCGTAGGCGCTGCCGTGCAAGGCCAAGTCTTGGGTGGCGATCGCACCGACGTGCTGCTGCTGGACGTGACACCCCTGTCTCTGGGTATTGAAACCCTGGGCGGCGTGATGACCAAGATGATCGCCAAGAACACGACCATCCCGACCAAGTTCGCACAGACCTACTCGACAGCTGAAGACAACCAGCCTGCCGTGACCATCAAGGTGTTCCAGGGCGAGCGCGAGATGGCTTCGGGCAACAAGTTGCTGGGTGAGTTCAACCTGGAAGGTATTCCTGCCGCTCCTCGCGGTGTGCCTCAGATTGAAGTGGCCTTTGACATTGATGCCAACGGTATCTTGAATGTGTCGGCCAAGGACAAGGGCACAGGCAAGGAAAACAAGATCACCATCAAGGCGAACTCGGGTCTGTCGGAAGAGGAGATCCAGCAGATGGTCAAGGATGCGGAACTGAACGCAGCCGACGACAAGAAGAAGCTGGAGCTGGTGCAAGCGCGCAACCAAGGTGAAGCCGCGGTGCACAGCGTCAAGAAGAGCCTGGGTGAGCACGGCGACAAGCTGGACGCTGCCGAGAAGGAAGCGATTGAAGCTGCCGCCAAAGACCTGGAAGAAGCGCTCAAGGGCGAGGACAAGGACGCCATCGAAGCCAAGACCACGGCTTTGATGACTGCCAGCCAGAAGCTGGGCGAGAAGGTGTATGCCGAATCGCAAGCTGCAGCTGCAGCCGCAGGTGGCGCCGCTGAAGGTGGTGCAGAGACTGCACAACCCCAGTCCAAGCCCGCAGGCTCCAGTGACGACGACATCGTTGACGCTGAAGTCAAGGAAGTGAAGAAGTAATTTGGGTGCAGCGGCATTCGTGACCGCTTGCCGCCGCGCTGCCCCCTGCAAAGGGGTCTTGCGCGGCGTTCCTGTTTATTACTGGCACTAAATACCAATGTCCAAACGCGACTTTTACGAAGTCCTCGGCGTCTCCAAGACCGCCTCGGACGAAGAGATTAAAAAAGCCTACCGCAAGCTGGCTATGAAGCACCACCCTGACCGCAATCAGGGGGAAAAGTCCAAAGAAGCTGAAGAGAAATTCAAGGAGGCCAAAGAAGCCTACGAGATGCTCTCGGACAGCCAAAAACGCGCTGCCTATGACCAGTATGGCCACGCAGGCGTTGACCCCAACATGCGCGGCGGCATGGGTGGTGGCGATATGGGCGGCGGCTTTGCCGAAGCCTTTGGTGATATTTTTGGCGACATGTTTGGCGGCCAGCGTGGCGGCCAGCGTGGTGGTCGACAGGTGTACCGGGGCAATGACCTGAGTTACTCCATGGAGATCACCCTGGAAGAAGCGGCCAAAGGCAAGGATGCGCAAATCCGCATTCCTAGCTGGGATGCGTGCGACACCTGCCACGGCAGCGGCGCCAAGCCAGGCACCAGCCCCAAAACATGTACCACCTGTGGTGGCCAGGGCTCGGTTCAGATGCGCCAAGGCTTTTTCAGTGTGCAACAAACCTGCCCGCACTGCCGCGGCACAGGCAAGATCATTCCCGAGCCCTGCACCACTTGCAGCGGCCAAGGCAAGATCAAACGCCAAAAAACGCTGGAAGTAAAAATCCCTGCCGGCATCGACGACGGCATGCGCATTCGCTCGACCGGCAATGGTGAGCCCGGCATGAATGGTGGCCCTCCCGGCGACCTGTACATCGAAATTCGCATCAAAGAGCACGACATCTTTGAGCGCGAGGGCGATGACCTGCACTGTCAGGTGCCTGTGAGCTTTATCACTGCGGCGCTGGGCGGTGAAATTGAAGTGCCCACGCTGCAAGGTAAGGCGGCCATTGATATTCCTGAAGGCACACAAGCGGGCAAACAGTTCCGCTTGCGCGGCAAAGGCATCAAGGGTGTGCGCTCCAGCTATCCAGGTGACTTGTACTGCCACATCGTGGTGGAAACACCCGTGAAGCTGACGGAGTACCAGCGCAAGCTGCTGCGTGAGCTGGAGGAATCGCTCAAAAAAGGTGGTGGCAAGCATTCGCCCAGCGGAGAAAGCTGGACTGACAAGCTCAAGCGCTTTTTCAGCTAAGCCTCCTTCGGCCTAAGCACCAAAGCCCTGCAATGCAGGGCTTTTTTTACGTCTGTGCGTGCAAAAAACCATGGTGACTCAACCTTTATTTACCAAGGTTTTATCGTTTTTACTGAATATCCAATCATTACAGAATAATAAATTAAATTTTAATAACAACAACTTACAAAGAAAACAAATGGCTTTCAAACGCCATCCACGCACGACAACAAAAAATGAACATAGCGTTCAACTCATACACAAGACTTGAAAGTCAAGAAACACGTTAACGCCTAAAATTTGGCTACTTCAATCCTCATCTGTGTATGGATATGTCAACCTCTAACGCATCTACTCCCGCGCCAGCGTGGACACGCATTTATGGCGTGATTCTGGCTTTGGTGGGTCTGGCACTGCTCGTAGGCGGTGTTCAACTGGCTTCGCTGGGCGGCTCCTGGTATTACCTTTTGGCTGGCGCTGCAACGCTTGTCGCTGGCGCTTTGCTGGCCCGCGCCAAGGTTGTGGGCGCGCAGCTGTATCTGGCCGTTGTGATTGGCACCGTGATCTGGGCACTGGCTGAAGCCGGTGCCAGCTTCTGGGGCCTGGTGCCCCGCCTGGCCCCTGTGCTGGTACTGGGTCTGATCGCAGCCTTGGCGATGCGCGCCTTGCGCCCTGCTTCCAAAAAGATTGCAATGCCTACCGCTGCCATTCAAGCAGTTGTTTTACTTGCAGGCGCTGCCTCCATCTTCACCCCCCACGGCGTGGTTGAAAACACGGCCAACAAGGGCACTGAGATCGTCAACGACATCGCCGTTGTCACCGATGCCCATAGCGAAGCCAACAGCTGGACCCATTACGGCCGCGACGCTGACAGCACCCGCTTTGCCCCCTTTGACCAGATCAATGCAGGCAACGTCAACAAGCTGGAAGTGGCCTGGACTTACCGTACCGGCGCACAAACCGGTGGTGGCAATGAAGACCAGAACACCCCCATTCAAGTGGGTGACTCGGTCTACCTGTGCACACCGCAGAACAAGGTCATTGCACTGAACGCTGAAACTGGCCAAGAAAAGTGGGTGTTTGACCCCAAAACCCGGGAGAACAAGTGGTGGAGCCGCTGCCGTGGTGTGGCTTACTACGAAGTGCCCGCATTCAAGGCAGCCAAGTCTGAAGGCAAGGCACCTGCCAAGTGCGAAGCTCGCATCATCACCACCGACAAAGACGCACGCCTGTGGGCGCTGGATGCCCAGACGGGCGAAGTCTGCGATGGCTTTGGCGATACCGGCAAAGGCTATACCGACCTGAGCGTGGGTATGGGCCAGTACCAGGACTTCTACTACATGCCCACATCGCAGCCACTCGTGGCTGGTGACCGTGTTGTCATTGGTGGCTGGGTCTGGGACGGCAAAAAGACAGAACAGCCTTCTGGCGTGGTTCGCGCCTACAGCCTCAAAGATGGCTCGCTGGACTGGGCCTGGGATCTGGGCAACGCCGACATCACCAAGCTGCCAGCTGAAGGCGAGACTTACACCAAGGGCACGCCCAACTTCTGGTCGCACGGTGCGTACGACGCCAAACTGGATCTGATTTATCTGCCTTTGGGCAATGCCACACCTGACTTCTGGGGCGCACACCGCACCGAAGCCATGAACAAGTACGCGACAACGGTCGTGGCCTTGAAGGGCGCAACTGGCCGTGAAGCCTGGAACTACCAGACGCTGCACATGGACACCTGGGATTACGACAACGGCACCCCTCCCACCTTGGTGGATGTGCCTGACGACAAGGGCGGTGTCACACCGGGCCTGGTACTGGCCACCAAAACACACCAGTTGTTCCTGCTGGACCGCACCAACGGCAAGCCTTTGGCCAATGTACAAGAGCGCGCTGCGCCTCAGGACGTCATGCCTGGCGATGCCCCCGCATCTGCCACACAGCCTTGGTCGGTGGGCATGCCCCAAGTAGCCAAGATGAACATGACCGAAAAGGACATGTGGGGCGCCACCATGTTCGACCAGCTGTATTGCCGCATCAAGTTCAAGCAATTGGCGTATGACGGCCCGTTCACCAAGCTGACCGACAAGATGACCCTGATCTACCCCGGCTACTACGGTGGCTTTAACTGGGGTGGCCACACTTACGACAAGCGCACCGGCATGCTGATCGTCAACGACATGATCATGCCGCAGATCGGTTTCCTGCACCCCCAGGAAGGCGCCGCGCAAAAGCTGGCTGAGCTCAAGGAAAACGACATCACCAACGCATCGTGGGCCACCCACCTGCAAGAAGGCACGGGCTACCAAGCCATCCGAGGTGCATTCAACTCTTTCCTGGGCCTGCCTTGCCACCAGCCATCATGGGGCAACCTGACTGCGATTGACCTGAACACCAAGACCATTGCTTGGCAAGTTCCTGTCGGCACGGTGGAAGACAGCAAGCTCAAGGGCATCCGCGCCAGCTTGCCAGTGCCTGTGGGCATGCCATCGCTGTCGGGTCCCTTCTCGACTGCAGGCGGCTTGACGTTCTTTGCTGGCACACAGGATTACTACCTGCGCGCTTTTGACAACAAGTCCGGCAAAGAGCTTTGGAAGGGCCGTTTGCCCGTGGGTGCACAAGCCACGCCAATGACGTACTTGTCGCCAGAAACTGGCCGCCAGTTTGTTGTGGTGTCTGCCGGTGGCGCACGCATGACAGCCGACAAAGGCGACTACGTGATCGCCTACGCTTTACCTAAAAAGTAAAGCAGACCAACACAAGGTGGCTGAGGCCACCTTTTTAGTTTTCTAGGCACAAAGCAACGGTCAGCGCATGGGCTCTCTGTTGCTTTGCCAGTGATCGCTTGCAAACACATAGCATTTAGCCCTGATCAATTCTGAACCTTGACGTATTTTGACTGCCGGATTTCGCATGCCTGTTTTTACCCATTCCGCCCAGAGCCAAGCCATTGCTGTACTGCTCAGCACCATCGCTTTTGCCGCACACGCCCAGACAGCCACTCCCACACTGAACACCATTGAAGTGCGCTCGGCCACCGGCTCGCCCAGCCTGCAGACGCTGCCCGCCTCGGCCACCGTGCTGGATGGCGAGCAAGTACGCGACCGCCAGATGCAGGTCAACCTGTCGGAGAGCCTGGGCGGCGTGCCCGGCCTGCAAATTAAAAACCGCCAGAACTACGCACAGGATTTGCAGCTGTCCATCCGTGGCTACGGTGCACGCTCCACCTTCGGCCTGCGCGGCGTGCGCCTGTATGTGGATGGCATTCCCGCCACCATGCCGGATGGACAGGGCTCCCTCTCGCACATCGACATCAGCAGCATTGACCGCGTAGAAGTGCTGCGCGGGCCTTACTCGGCGCTGTACGGCAACTCCGCAGGCGGCGTGGTCAGCGTATTTACTGAAACACCTGAAGGCCGCCCCTTTGCTGAAGGCGGCGTGTCATTTGGCAGCGATGGCCAGCAACGTTTTGCAGCCAAGGCCGGTGGCCAGACGGCGCAGGGCCTGAGCTACGTGGTCAGCGCCAGCCGCTTCCTGACCGATGGCTACCGCGACCACAGCGCCGCCGACCGTAACGTGGCCAATGCCAAGCTGAGCACGGCCATAGGAGAGGACGCGCGCCTGACCATCACCGCCAACACAATGAAGGCGGATGCACAAGACCCCCAAGGGCTGACCTGGGCGCAATACAAAGCCAACCCACGACAGTCTTCCGGCGTGGCTGAGCAGTACAACACCCGCAAGTCGCTTGAGCAGACGCAGGTGGGGGCTACGTACGAGCGCCGCCTGAACGCCAACCACAGCGTGGCTTTGACGGCCTATGCAGGCCACCGCTCGATGGAGCAGTACCAGTCGATTCCGCCCGGCCCGCAAGCAGCTGCCAGCCATGCGGGCGGCGTAATTGATATGTCGCGCGATTACGCGGGGCTTGATGCACGCTGGACCGGCAAGTTTGACGGTGCGGTGATTCCTATCACCGTCACTGCGGGCCTGGCGCTGGACACCGTGCAAGAAGATCGCAAAGGGTACAAAAACTTTATTGGCAGCCAGTTGGGTGTCAAAGGTAGTTTGACCCGTGATGAAAAAAATACCATCACCAACACCGACCCCTATGTGCAAGCCACCTGGAAGCTGGCCCCCACATGGACGCTGGACACAGGCCTGCGCTACAGCCGCGTGAAGTTCAAGGTGGACGATGATTTCATCAACGGCCCCACCAACCCTGATGACTCCGGCACGGCAACGCACCACCAGTTTTTGCCCGTTGTTGCACTGTCACACCAGCTGACCAGCAATGACACGGTGTACGCCAGCGCAGGCCGTGGCTTTGAAACCCCCACCCTGGCTGAAATGTCTTACCGTGCAGATGGTGGTAGCGGCATGAACACGTCACTGCAACCCAGCGTCAGCACCCAGTACGAGCTGGGCTACCGCCAGCGCCTGACCGGCGACATCAAGGGCATGTGGAGCGCAGCGGTGTTCCACTCCAGCACCGACGATGAAATCGTCAGCGACACCAACATCGGTGGCCGCACCACCTACCGCAACGCAGGCAAAACCCGCCGCTATGGTGCAGAGCTGCAAGCCGACATCCAGCTGTCGCGCCAGTGGGATGTGCAGGCTGCCTACACCTACCTGAATGCCACGTTCCGGCAGCAATCGGGCAAGGCCACGGCAGGCAATATGCTGCCCGGCCTGTCCAAGCAAAACCTGTTTGTGGGCGTGAACTACCGCCCCACCGCCGCATGGCGTTTAGGCATATCGGCCCAGCACGCAGGCAAGGTGTATGTCAACGATGCCAACAGCCAGGCGGCACCATCGTTTGCGATTGCCTCGGCCAGCGTGGGTTACACCAAAAATCTGGGCGACTGGACGCTCAACGCCTTTGCCCGCGTAGACAACCTGTTTGATCGACAGTACGTCGGCTCTGCCATCGTCAACGATGGCAACAACCGCTATTACGAAAGCGCCCCCGGCCGCAACTGGAGCACAGGCGTCAACCTGCGCTACAACTTCTAAAGCAGCGTTCACCCAGCCAGCTTTACGCAAAAGCGGCACCCGCTTCTATAAAAGGAGCTGGTGCCGCTTTTGCTTGATGGCTTTACGTATTAAAAGTATTGAAAAACCTTAAATGATGGGCGACATGCACTCATCTTTTCTTCAAAAACCCCAAAGCCATCGTGAACCGCGATGGCTGAATTGGTGCTTAGATACCCTGAGACTTCGCATTGCACGATGACAAGCGGGTGAACATGGTGGGAAAATCCATTTAACTTCTCAAAACGAGAAGACTGAAAAATGATCCCCCGCCATGAAGAATTCCGAGCGCAGTTTTGCACGCCGTATCGATTTAACCTCTTTGCAGCTGTTTGTCGCTGTCTGTGAGCTGGGTAGCATTGGCCGCGCTGCCGAGCGTGAGTACATCGCTGCCTCTGCAGTCAGCAAACGCTTGTCTGATCTGGAAGCTGCAGTAGACACCGCCCTGCTGTACCGCCACAGCCGCGGCGTAACACTGACGCCCGCCGGTGAAAGCCTGCTGCACCACGCACGCAACGTGCTGTACGGGCTGGAGCGCATGCAGGGCGAGCTGTCGGAATATGCAGACGGGGTGCGCGGCCATGTGCGTGTACACGCCACCATCTCGGCCATCGTGCAGTTTCTGCCTGAAGACCTGGGCGCTTTCAGCAAAGAACACCCGCAAATCAAGATTGACCTGCAAGAGCACCTGTCGGCCGACGTGCTGCAAGCCGTGCAGGAAGGCACGGCCGATATCGGTATTTGCAACATGGGCCAAGCCAGCTCCAACGGCTTGCAGATTCGCCCCTACCGCACCGACAACCTGGTGCTGGTCGTGCCACAAGACCACCCGCTGTCCACACGCGAATCGATTGCGTTTGAAGAAGTGCTGGAGTGGGACATCGTGGGCCTGCACGGCGGCAGCTCCATCAGCTTGGCCATGCGCGGTGCAGCAGCACGCTCAGGTCACCCCTTACATCAGCGCATTCAGGTCACAAGCCTGGATGCCATGTGCCGCATGATCGACAACGGCCTGGGCGTTGGCCTGATCCCCGATCGTGCGTTTGAGCTCATGCACGGCGTGGGCAATTTGAAGAGTGTGCCTTTAACAGACGCCTGGGCGCAGCGTTCGCTGAGTCTGGTCGCACGCGACTTTGACGCACTGCCCGTGACATCGCGGTTGCTGGTGGAACACCTCGGCAAAGGCTGGGAGCAGACCCCCAAGGCGTCTGCCTAAAATTTCAAGAGACTACTTCCCACCCCACGAAGAAGAGAACACCATGGGACGCACCCTTTACGACAAGATTTTTGATGAGCACGTCATCCACACCGAGGAAGACGGCACCTCCATTTTGTACATCGACCGCCACCTCGTGCATGAAGTGACCAGCCCACAGGCCTTTGAAGGCCTGCGTGTGGCGGGTCGCAAGCTGTGGCGCATCAGCTCTGTGGTGGCCACTGCCGACCACAACACCCCCACCACTGGCTGGGAGCAAGGCTACGACGGCATTGCCGACCCCATCAGCAAAGAGCAGATCGTCACGCTCAACACCAACATTGCCGAGTTTGGTGCGGCGGCCTTCTTTCCCTTCATGGACAAGGGCCAGGGCATTGTTCACGTGATGGGCCCTGAGCAAGGTGCAACCCTGCCCGGCATGACGGTGGTGTGCGGCGACAGCCACACCTCTACCCACGGTGCTTTCGGTGCGCTGGCGCACGGCATTGGCACCTCTGAGGTCGAGCACGTCATGGCCACGCAAACGCTGCTGGCCAAAAAGGCCAAGAACATGCTGGTGCAAGTCAATGGCAAAGTGGCTCCCGGCGTGACCGCCAAAGACATCGTGCTGGCCATCATTGGCAAGATTGGCACTGCTGGCGGCACGGGCTACACCATTGAGTTTGCAGGTCAGGCAATTCGAGATCTGAGCATTGAAGGCCGCATGACCGTGTGCAACATGGCCATCGAAGGCGGGGCGCGTGCAGGCCTTGTGGCTGTGGACGACAAAACCATCAACTACGTCAAGGGCCGCCCTCTGGCGCCCACCGGCGCTGAGTGGGATGCCGCAGTCACCTACTGGAAGACGCTGCACTCTGACGCAGATGCCAAGTTTGACGCCGTGGTACAGCTCAACGCTGCCGACATCGTGCCGCAAGTGACCTGGGGCACCAGCCCTGAGATGGTGCTGGGCGTGGACGCCATCGTGCCCGATCCCGACAAGGAAAAAGACAGCAACAAGCGCGGTGCCATCGAGCGCGCGCTGACCTATATGGCGCTGGAGCCAGGCAAGCCTTTGAGCGATATTTTTGTCGACAAGGTGTTCATTGGCTCATGCACCAACAGCCGCATTGAAGACATGCGCGAAGCTGCCGCCGTGGTGAAAAAGCTGGGCCAGAAAGTGGCCAAGAACATCAAGCTGGCCATGGTGGTGCCCGGCTCTGGCCTGGTCAAAGAGCAGGCAGAGCGCGAAGGCCTGGACGTCATCTTCAAGGCCGCAGGCTTTGAATGGCGCGAACCCGGCTGCTCCATGTGCCTGGCCATGAACGCCGACCGTCTGGAGCCCGGCGAGCGCTGTGCCTCCACCTCCAACCGCAACTTCGAAGGCCGTCAGGGCGCGGGTGGCCGCACGCACTTGGTCAGCCCCGCCATGGCAGCGGCTGCCGCCATCCACGGCCACTTTGTTGACATCCGCAAGTTCACTTAACCCACCATTGACGCAACAGACCGAGAGACCCTCATGAAGCCTTCCTTCTCGATTCTTTTGATTGGCCTGGCCTTTACCCTGGGCGCTTGCAACACTGTCCAGGGCATTGGCCAGGATGTGCAAAAAGCCGGCAACGCCATTGAACGCGCCGCGCGATGACTTGCTCGTCTAACCGTTAAAAAAGGACTGCGCCATGATCGACCATCTGGGTATTTCTGTAAGCCACTTCGCAAACAGCAAAGCCTTCTACCAAAAGGCTTTGGCGCCGATTGGTTATGAGCTCGTCATGGCTCTGTCTGCCGCCGAAACCGGCCACACCGATACGGCAGGCTTTGGCCCAGCGCCCAAACCGTACTTCTGGATCTCCGCGGGCACACCCAACGTGCCTCCGATTCATGTGGCCTTTGCTGTGGATAGCCGCCAAAAAGTGGATGACTTCTACGCGGCAGCCATCGCCGCAGGTGGGCGCGACAACGGAGCCCCCGGCCTGCGCCCGCACTACCACCCCAACTATTACGGCGCGTTCGTGCTGGACTTAGACGGCCACAATATTGAAGCCGTTTGCCATGCTGCCGCCTAACTTTTGAACACGCCTGCCATGCAAAAATTCACCATACACAAGGGCCTCGTGGCCCCCATGGACCGCGAAAACGTCGACACCGACGCCATCATCCCCAAGCAGTTTCTGAAGTCGATCAAAAAGACCGGCTTTGGCGCCAACGCCTTTGATGAATGGCGCTATCTGGACCAGCCCGGTGAGCCCGGCGTACCCGAGTCCGCACGCAAGCCCAACCCTAACTTTGTGCTGAACCAGCCACGCTACAAAGGCGCCAGCATTTTGCTCACGCGCAAGAACTTTGGCTGCGGCTCCAGCCGCGAGCATGCGCCATGGGCGCTGGACCAATACGGCTTTCGCGCCATTTTGGCCCCCAGCTTTGCTGACATCTTTTTTAACAACAGCTTCAAGAACGGCCTGCTGCCCATCGTGCTGCCCGAGGCCACGATCGAGCAGCTGTTCCACGAAGTGCAAGCTTTTCCCGGTTACGAGTTGACGATTGACCTGGAGCGCCAGGTCATCGTGCGCCCACAAGGCCAAGAAATACCTTTTGACGTCATTGCGTTTCGCAAGTACTGCCTGCTCAACGGTTTTGACGACATTGGCCTGACCATGCGCCACGCCGACAAGATCAAGGCCTTTGAAGCCGAGCGTCTGACACAAAAGCCCTGGCTGTCACGTTCGCTGTTGCAAGCCTGAGTCATTTACACAAATCTATAAATAAATGAGCTACTAGCGCTTATTGCATATACGTTTCAAATAGTTTTCTATCTGAAACGTAAGCACAGAAAGCGTTGATAGCTATTAAAAAGTCTAGGAACAACATGAAAATCGCAGTCTTGCCCGGCGACGGCATTGGCCCAGAAATCGTTGCAGAAGCCATCAAAGTGCTCAACGCACTGGAGCTGAACTTTGAGATGGAAACCGCTCCCGTCGGCGGCGCCGCCTACGAAGCAGCCGGCCACCCCTTGCCCGAGTCCACCTTGAAGCTGGCGATGGAATCCGACGCCGTGCTGTTTGGCGCAGTGGGCGACTGGAAGTACGACACACTGGATCGCCCTCTGCGCCCCGAGCAGGCTATTCTTGGCCTGCGCAAGCACATGAGCCTGTTCGCCAACTTCCGCCCAGCCATTTGCTACAAAGAGCTGGTAGACGCCTCCAGCCTCAAGCCCGAGCTGATCTCGGGTCTGGACATTCTGATCATCCGCGAGCTGACTGGCGACATCTATTTTGGCCAGCCCCGTGGCCGCCGCGTGGCCACTGACGGCCACTTTCCCGGTGCACAAGAAGCGTTTGACACCATGCGCTACTCCAAGCCCGAGATCGAGCGCATTGCCCACGTAGCCTTTCAGGCTGCGCAAAAACGCAGCAAGCGCGTGACCAGCGTTGACAAGGCCAACGTGCTGGAAACCTTCCAGTTCTGGAAAGACGTCGTCACCGAAGTGGGCAAGCAGTACCCTGATGTGGCGCTGGACCACATGTACGTGGACAACGCCGCCATGCAACTGGTCAAAGAGCCCAAGCGCTTTGACGTGGTGGTCACCGGCAATATGTTTGGCGACATTCTGTCCGACGAAGCCTCCATGCTGACCGGCTCCATTGGCATGCTGCCTTCAGCATCGCTCAACAGCAAGGGTCAGGGCTTGTATGAGCCCAGCCACGGCTCGGCCCCTGACATTGCCGGTAAAGGCATTGCCAACCCACTGGCCACCATCTTGTCGGCCGCCATGATGCTGCGTTTTTCGCTCAACCAGGAAGCCGCCGCGCAGAAAATTGAAGCTGCTGTGCAAAAGGTGCTGGCCGATGGCCTGCGCACCGCCGACATCTACAGCGCTGGCACCACCAAAGTCTCCACCCGCGAAATGGGTGATGCCGTCGTGGCCGCACTGGCTGCGGTGTAAACCCGCTTCAGCCGCGTGTGCCTCAGGGCCACGCGGCTGGCATCAAGTTGGCTGAAGCCAGCCAAGCAACTTTCATGTGCAACGTCGCGCATTCAGCGCCACAATGCAACTTTGCAATCCATGTGGAAATTGGAGATTAGATTCTCTAAAGCCACATTAGTTAAGCTACAATCCCTCTCCATGTTTGCCGCCCGCCTCCACAACGTCCCCATGACAACTGCCTTGCCGGCAGCCGTGGCCGCGTGCGCGACAACCATTACGACGATTAAAGGCTGACCCAGCCCGGTTCGTCGCGCGCCCTTTCCCGGCCAGACGAGCCGGGTGCAAGAAGCCAGATTGAGCACATTCACATCTGTTTTTCGCAACTTTGTTAAGGGCGTTTCAAAATGAGCAAGCAATTGGTAGGTTTGGTTGGCTGGCGCGGAATGGTCGGCTCGGTGCTGATGGACCGCATGCAGGCCGAAGGTGACTTCGCACTGATCGACTCCGTGTTCTTCTCCACCTCCAACGCAGGCGGCAAAGCCCCAGCGATGGCCACCGTGCACACCACCCTCAAAGACGCCAACGACGTTGCCGAGCTGTCCAAGTGCGACATCATCATCACCTGCCAAGGCGGCGACTACACCAAGGAAGTGTTCCCCAAGCTGCGCGCAGCAGGCTGGAGCGGCCACTGGATTGATGCCGCATCTTCACTGCGCATGGAAGACGACGCCGTCATCGTGCTGGACCCGGTCAACGACGACCTGATTCAAGCCAAGCTGGCTGCGGGCGGCAAGAACTGGATTGGCGGCAACTGCACCAACTCCATCTTGCTGATGGGCCTGGGCGGCTTGTTCAAGGCTGGTCTGGTGGAGTGGGTCTCCTCCATGACTTATCAAGCGGCTTCTGGCGGTGGTGCCAACCACATGCGCGAACTGCTCAAGGGCATGGGCGTAGTGCACGCAGCCGTGGCTGGCGAACTGGCCACCCCCGCATCGGCTATTTTGGAAATCGACCGCAAAGTGGCCCAGACCATTCGTACCGATGTGCCCACCGAATTTTTCGGCGCACCGCTGGCTGGCGGCCTGATCCCCTGGATCGATGCGCAACTTCCCAACGGCCAGTCCAAGGAAGAATGGAAGGGCCAGGCTGAAGTCAACAAAATTCTCGGCACCCAAGCCACCATCCCGGTCGACGGCCTGTGCGTGCGCATTGGCGCCATGCGCTGCCACTCGCTGGCTTTGACTTTGAAGCTCAAAAAAGATCTGCCACTGCAAGAGATCGAAGCCCTGATCAAGGGCGGCAACAACTGGGTCAAGTTCGTGGCCAACGATCGCGCTGAAACCGTCAAAGAATTGACACCCGCTGCCACCACCGGTGGCTTGCAAGTAGCCGTGGGCCGCGTGCGCAAGCTGAACATGGGCCCCGAGTACCTGTCGGCCTTCGTGATTGGTGACCAGTTGCTGTGGGGCGCTGCAGAACCACTGCGCCGCATGCTGCGTATCTTGCTGGCCAAGTAAGCGCTTAGCCTTCGCAAAAAAGAGGAAGCTTCGGCTTCCTCTTTTATTTGGCTGCGCCCATACAGCGGCAGGTTTGTCGTTCGAGGGCAACGGATAACGCCACTGCGTACAAAAAATTACCATCGTCCTGCGCAGCGTGTAATTTTCCGCCATGCGCAGGATGACTGCACACGATCACAAGTTCAGCACTTTGGCTTGTCATAATCATCTCTATCCAGTTCCCAACACGGCAAAACACGCCCTTTTTCTGGTTTTAAGCTCGCTTGTCACCCCCTAGCAATACTGCTATGGTCTTTGCCAAAGCCTTGCCAGTGGGAGAGACTGGTCTTGCCATACCGAAAAGAAACTCACCGCAAGCTACGCGGTGCAACATTATTTTGAACGTGACCGCAAACATGCATCGTTGGAAACTTTCAGCTCTGGCCGCAGCCGCCTTTGTCTCTGCTGCACTGACACCCACCGATGCCGCCGCCTTGGCACTAGGCTCTATCAGGGTGCAATCGGCACTCGGCGAGGCACTGCGTGCCGAAATTGCCATTCCACAAGCTACCACCGCTGAACTCAATAGCTTGGCGGTACAAATTGCATCGCCAGAAATTTTCCGTGCACAAGGCATGGACTACAGCAATGCGGCACGCTCCATCCAGGTGCAACTACACCGCAACGCCGATGGCACTGCCAGCCTGCGCCTGAGCAGCAACACACCGCTCCAAGATCCATTTATTGATCTCGTGCTTGAGACACAGTGGAGTGCCGGGCATTTGGTGCGCAGCTATACCGTACTGCTCGATCCACCGTCCAGCCAGCGTACAGCCGCAGCTCCTGCACAGGCTCCTCAGATTGCGCCCCCAGCAACTGCTTCCGTTACTGGCCGCAACTATGCGTCCAGCAGCACAACCCCTCAGCGAGCCACCCGCCCTGCACCGCCCCCCGCTCCAACGAGCAGCGCGCCAGCAGCAGAGACCGCTGAAAAATCAACACGCGTTCGCTCTGGCGATACCGCAGGCCACATTGCCAATGCCAACCGCCCCACAGGGGTTTCGCTGGACCAAATGCTGGTGGCCATGCTGCAAAGCAACCCCAATGCCTTTATCAATGGCAACGTGAACCGCATCCGTGCTGGCGCCGTGGTGCAGATGCCCAGCCGCGAGCAAGCACTACAAACTTCTGCATCAGAAGCACGCCAGATCGTCGCAGCACAAAGCCGTGACTTCAATGCATACCGCCGCAGCTTGGCGTCCAAGGCACCTCAAGCCTCCGTCCAGGCCGCCGATCGCAGCTCTGGCGGCCAAGTCCAGGCCCATGTAGAAGATGCCAGCCCCGCAGCCGGCACACCTGACAAGCTGACTTTATCCAAGAGTTCCGTACAAAGCGCGGCGGCTTCTGACGAAAAATTAGCCGCACAAAAGCAGGCCAGTGACCAAAGCAATCGCCTCAATGAATTGCAGCGCAATTTGGCAGAGCTCAATGAGCTGACGCAAAACACCAGCACTACGGCTGCCAGTACGCCACCCGCCTCTGCTGCAACCGGTGCACCAGCCACAGCAACGCCCCCAGCAGAAGCAGCAACAGCAACTACGGCGTCTGCTGCACCCACCATTGAAGTGGCCACCCCTTCGGTCACTGAGCCATCCAGCCCGGCAACTGATAGCCCCACCAGCCCCACAGAAGCCACAGCACAAACTGAGCCCCAAGCCCCGGTGGCAGCCACCGCTGACAGCGCAGCAAAGCCTGCGGCGCAGAAGAAACCTGCCCCAGTCATCACTCCTGCTCCTGCCGCAGCGGCACCTTCTTTCGTAGACGACTTGCTGGGCAACCCACTCATTCCTGCCGGAGGTGGCCTGATCGCTTTGTTGCTGGGCTTTTTGGGCTACAGCGCTTGGAAGCGCCGCCGTGCTGCGCAAGCTGCTGCAGACCCAAGCATGGGCGATAGCCAGTTGCACCCGGATTCTTTTTTCGGCAGCAGCGGCGGACAGCAGGTAGACACCAACAATGCCGACACAGGCGCCTCTACCATGGCCTACGCCCCGAGCCAGCTGGATGGCGGGGGAGATGTTGATGCCGTGGCTGAAGCGGATGTTTATTTGGCTTATGGCCGCGACGTTCAAGCAGAAGAAATTCTGAAAGAAGCCTTGCGCAACCAGCCTGAGCGCCTGTCCATCCATGTCAAGCTGGCAGAAATCTACGTCAAACGCAACGACATCAAAGCACTGCAAAGCATCGCGCAGACCATGCAGCATGTCAGCCAGAGCCAGGATCCAGAGTGGCAACGGGTGGTTGAGATGGGCCGCAACATGGACCCGACCAACCCATTTTTTGCAGCAGCAAGCTCTGCTGCTGGCACCACAGCCAGCAAACCGACATCCGCATTCGCGGCAGCCCTGGACACCATCAAGCCAGACACCGCAGGCAGCGCAGCAGCCACCACGGCGGTGGCTGCAACCGCTGCAGGCGCAATCCCTGACATCGATCTGCATCTGGACCTGCCTGATGATGGCTTGGCCAGCCAGACAGTCGCAGCAGACATACCCGCTGCCGCGCCCTTACCGTCTGACGATGACTTTGCTGCACTAGAGCTTCCTGGCGCCCTGGACAGCCAGCTGGACATCACCGATCTGACACCCCAGGACCCTCCCACCTTGGTGCAAGACACATTGATGGCTGAGGACAATACGTCGCACGATCTGAGTGGTCTGGATCTGGATTTATCCGGCTTCGAAATGCCTCCGGCACCAGCCACCGCCGCCACCTATCCAGCGACAGATACGCCCCAGGAAGACGGGCTGAATTTTGATTTAGATACGCCTGCCACCCAAGAGCCCGTGCCTCCAGTCACACCAACGGCCCAACCACCTGCCGCCATTGCTGGCGAGGACTTTGACCTCGGCTCTCTGGATCTGGACTTGGGTGCAAGCCCTGAATCTGCAACAGAAGCTCAGCCAGTGCACAATCTCGCCGATGATCCCCTGTCCACCAAGCTCGACTTGGCTCAGGAATTCAACGCTATCGGCGACAGCGAAGGTGCAAGATCTTTGATTGAGGAAGTTCTGGCAGAAGCCAGCGGCCCGCTCAAGGAACGCGCACAAAAGATGCTGTCTGAAATTGATTGAACCACTGCATTTTTTCTGAAGCGGCACCGCCGCTTCCCCAGGAGCCGCCATGCGCATAGCCCTAGGGGTAAGCTACAACGGCCAGACCTACAACGGCTGGCAAAGCCAAACGAACGGTAAAACCGTTCAAGACAAACTCGAAGCGGCCTTGGGCCGCTTTGCTACGCATACCGTGTCTACTTTGTGCGCGGGGCGCACAGACTCAGGGGTGCACGGACTTATGCAAGTCGTGCACTTTGACACGCAGCTGCAGCGCCCTGAAAGCTCGTGGGTGCGCGGCACCAACACCTTTTTGCCGCCTGACATTGCCGTGCAGTGGGCACGCGAAGTGCCTGCTGCCTTTCACAGCCGTGCCTGCGCCACCTCTCGCCGCTACGCCTATGTGCTGCTGCAATCGCCCGTGCGCCCCAGCGTAGAAGCTGGCCGCGTGGGCTGGGTGTTCAATGAGCTCAATGGCGATGCCATGCGCCAAGCCGCCTCTTATTTGATCGGTGAGCACGATTTCTCTTCCTTCCGTGCCGCAGCCTGCCAGGCCTTAACGCCTGTTAAAACCTTGCATCGCATTGATATAACGCGCCGTAGCGTGGTGTCTTCCCTGCACCGCGAAATGGAATGCTGCTACTGGCATTTTGAGTTTGAGGGCACCGCGTTCTTGCACCACATGGTGCGCAACATCATGGGTTGCTTGATTGGTGTGGGCGATGGTTCTTATCGCCCTGAATGGATGTTAGAAGTGCTGGCTGCCCGTTCGCGTGATGCAGCAGCACCTACCTTCTCACCCCACGGTCTTTATTTCATGGGCCCCGTGTACGATCCGAAGTGGAATTTGCCTGACCGCGTCCCTGGCTTTGACTGGCTGCCTTAAGTAAAAAACTGCCCCAACCTCATATGCATCAAACGCCAAACGCTCCTATTTCTCGCACGCGCATCAAAATCTGCGGCCTCACCCGCACATGCGATGTGGATGCAGCTGTTGCCGCTGGCGTAGATGCAGTGGGTTTTGTGCTGTATGCGCCCAGCCCGCGCGCCGTCAATCTGCAGCGGGCTACTGAGTTGGCGCAGCAGCTGCCACCGTTCGTCACCCCGGTGCTGCTTTTTGTCAATGCAACCATCACCGAAGTTAATGCAGCGTTAAGCGCTATTCCCCATGCTTTACTGCAATTTCACGGGGATGAAACGCCACAAAGCTGCGCCACAGCCACCCAAAATGGACGCCATCGCTTTATGCGCGCAGCGCGCATTCCCCTAGGCGACGACGCCAAGGACTTTGACCTCGTAAAATACGCAGATCAATACTCTCAGGCCCAGGCCATTTTGTTAGACGCCCATGTGGACGGCTACGGTGGTGCAGGCAAAGCATTCAATTGGTCACTGCTTCCAACAAGCGTCAACGCTCACCTCGTTTTGTCTGGTGGGCTTACGCCTGCAAACGTGACCGATGGCATCCGTCAAGTACGACCCCGCTGCCTGTCTTTGGCAGTTGATGTCAGCTCCGGCGTAGAAGCCACCAGCCCTGACGGACTACCGCTCAAGGGCATCAAGGATGCTGAAAAAATCCAACGCTTCGTTGCTGCCGTACGTGCCGCCGATGCTCAAATTGCCCCCTAATCCTGATGTTCGAATATTCCTACCCCGATGCCAACGGCCATTTCGGCTCCTATGGTGGCAGCTTTGCCAGCGAAACACTGACCCATGCTCTGGTCGAGTTGCGCCAAGCCTATACCAAGTACCAAAACGACCCTGAATTCATTGCTGAATTCAAATCGGAGCTGGCCCACTTTGTGGGTCGCCCATCACCGGTCTATCACGCAGCCCGCATGTCCCGAGAGATGGGCGGTGCGCAGATTTACCTCAAGCGCGAAGACCTCAACCACACCGGCGCGCACAAGATCAACAACGTCATTGGTCAGGCCATGCTGGCCAAGCGCATGGGCAAACCCCGCATCATTGCGGAAACAGGCGCTGGCCAGCACGGAGTTGCAACAGCCACCATCTGCGCCCGCTACGGTCTGGAATGCGTGGTGTACATGGGCGCCGAAGACGTTAAACGCCAAAGCCCTAATGTTTACCGCATGAAGTTGCTGGGTGCCACCGTGATTCCTGTGGAATCAGGCTCCAAAACACTCAAAGACGCACTCAACGAAGCCATGCGCGACTGGGTGGCCAACGTGGACAACACTTTCTACATCATCGGCACGGTAGCTGGCCCTGCGCCCTACCCCGCCATGGTGCGCGATTTTCAAAGCGTGATTGGCACCGAGTGCCTCACGCAAATGCCTGAAATTTTTCAGGAATTGAAAATGGCCAATGAGCAGCCTGACGTCGTGGTCGCCTGCGTCGGCGGTGGCTCTAACGCCATGGGCATCTTCTACCCCTACATTCCGTTTGAAAACACCCAGCTGATTGGTGTGGAAGCGGCGGGCGAGGGGCTGGACACCGGCAAGCATTCTGCTTCTTTGCAAAAAGGCAGCTCGGGCGTGCTGCACGGCAACCGCACGTTCATCATGCAAGATGACAACGGACAGATTCTGGAGACCCACTCCATCAGTGCAGGTCTGGACTACCCCGGTGTGGGCCCTGAGCATGCATGGTTACAAGAACTGGGGCGCGCCACCTACGTGGGCATTACCGACCAGGAAGCACTGGAAGCGTTCCACTATCTGTGCCGCGCTGAAGGCATCATTCCTGCGCTGGAATCAAGCCACGCAGTGGCTTACGCCATGAAGCTGGCCAAGACCATGAAGCCCGAGCAGTCCATCTTGGTCAATCTGTCTGGTCGCGGCGACAAAGACATTGGCACTGTGGCAGATCTGTCAGGTGAAGATTTTTATGACCGCCCCTCGATGCGCGGTCTGACTGTAAAGGGAGGGCCTGCAGCATGAGCCCGAACACTGGCCGTATTGCCGCCACATTTGAAAAACTGAACGAAGAAGGCCGCAAGGCATTGATTCCTTTTGTGACTGCGGGCTTTCCGTTTGCAGCCATTACCCCTTCCCTCATGCACGGCATGGTGGAAGCGGGCTCAGACATCATTGAGCTGGGCGTCCCCTTCTCCGACCCTATGGCTGATGGCCCCGTCATCCAAAAGGCCGGTGATCGTGCAATTGCCAATGGCGTAGGCCTCAAGCACGTACTGGGTTATGTGCGTGAGTTCCGTCAAAAGAACCACACCACGCCTGTGGTGCTGATGGGTTACGCCAACCCCATCGAGCGCTACGACCAGGTGCACGGGGACGAAGCCTTCATCAACGACGCATCTGAAGCGGGCGTAGATGGCATCTTGGTGGTGGACTACCCACCCGAAGAAAGCGAAGTTTTCGCTGCCAAACTGCGCGCAAAACAGATGGATCAAATCTTCTTGCTGGCCCCAACCAGCACGGATGAGCGCATCCAGCAAGTGGCGCGCATTGCCAGCGGCTATGTCTATTACGTCTCGCTCAAGGGCGTAACAGGCTCTAATGCCCTGGACATTGAGGCTGTGGCTGAAATGATGCCACGCATCAAAAAGCATGTGGCTTTGCCTGTTGGCGTGGGCTTTGGCATCCGTGATGCCCAAACAGCCCATGCTGTGGCCCAAATTGCCGATGCTGCCATCATTGGAAGCAAGATCATCCAGTTGCTGGAAGATCAACCCCACGAAAAAATTGTCCCGCTTGCCATTGATTTCTTGCGCGGTGTGCGCAAAACGATGGACGCATAATGCGACCCTTGGCTGTGCGTGGCCTTCACGTGCAGTCTGCTCGCCTTGAAGAGGAAACCGTATGTCCTGGCTCGAAAAACTTCTGCCTGCCAAAATTCAGCAAACCGAACCCAAGGATCGCACCCAGCAGATCCCTGAAGGCCTGTGGGTCAAGTGCCCCAGCTGTGAGTCGGTGCTCTACAAGACCGATCTGGAAAGCAACCAGAACGTATGCCCCACTTGTGGCCATCACCACCGCATTGGTGCGCGCGCCCGTTTGAACCATTTCCTGGACGGCGAAGGCCGCTATGAAATTGGCCAAGAAGTGATTCCCGTTGACCCGTTGAAGTTTCAAGACAGCCGCAAGTACCCCCAGCGTCTGAAAGAAGCGCTGGAAAACACGGGTGAAACCGATGCGCTGATCGTCATGGGTGGCGCAGTCAAGGGCATTGAAGTGGTTGCAGCCTGCTTTGAGTTCGACTTCATGGGCGGCTCCATGGGCTCTGTAGTGGGTGAGCGTTTTGTACGCGGCGTAGAAACCGCCATCGAGCAAAAAGTGCCCTTCCTGTGCTTTACTGCCACCGGTGGTGCGCGCATGCAGGAAGGTCTGCTGTCGCTGATGCAAATGGCCAAAACCAATGCAGCTCTGACACGTCTGGCCAAAAAGGGCTTGCCCTATATCTCCGTGCTGACCGACCCGACCATGGGCGGCGTGTCTGCCGGTTTTGCGTTCGTTGGAGACATCGTGATTGCAGAGCCCAAAGCCCTGATCGGCTTTGCAGGCCCGCGCGTGATTGAAACCACCGTGCGCGTCAAGCTGCCTGAAGGCTTCCAGCGCTCCGAATTCCTCAAGGAAAAGGGTGCCGTAGACATGATCGTGGACCGCCGCGAGCTGCGCAGCACCATTGCCAGCAGCCTGGCCATGCTGCAACGTCTGCCTGCCGACGCCGTCGTGCAAGACTAAGTAGTCACTCTACAAAAAAGGCTCCTTAATCAGGAGCCTTTTTTATTGCCTGCTTTCAGGCTGGAGAACCTGCACTGCAGGCACACGGCACTTAAAAAGCACTCAGGCCCGCCAGCGCATTGAACTGCAGATTGCCCAGAATCATCAACAACACCTGCAGCACGATGATGGCCACCAGTGCTGACAGATCAACACCGCCCAGCAAAGGAATGACTTTGCGCAGTGGTCGCAGCAAAGGCTCGCTCAGGCGGTGCAACACGCCTGCAATGGGCGAATGCGGCTGCACCCACGACAAGATGGCGTAGACAATCAAAATGACGATGAGGCCGGTCAGCACCATGCGCAGCAAGCCAAACAAGGCCAGCAATGGCACTACTGCCGGATTGCCGCCCGCGCCCATCAGCAGCCACAGCAGCACGTACTGCACCAGCACGACCACCACCGCGGCGATCAGGCTGGACAGATCGTATTTACTGCGATTAGGGATGACTTTGCGCAGCGGCATCACGATCCAGTCGGACAGCGCAAACACCAGTTGGCCCACGGGGTTGTTAAATGGAATGCGCTGCGCCTGCATGTACACGCGCAACAGGCATGCACCAGCGATCAGGCCGCTGATGACTTCCAGTAAAAATTGAAGAATTTGAACAATCATGTAGATCGATAAGGTTGAAGAACTACGTGGATAAAAACACCCCACATGCAAGTGCGCGCGGCGTCAACCTACGCGATCCCATGTGCACTGCAAGTCATCATAGCCAGCGTACAGGTGCCTGAAACCATGACCTCTTCGCTCACCCTCGTTTCTCTGCCACTTTTTCCGTTGCATACGGTGTTGTTTCCAGGCGGCTATCTGCCCTTGCGAGTGTTTGAGCTACGTTACCGCATGATGGTGCGCTGCTGCCGTGAGCAAGGTGCGCCATTTGGTGTCGTCACACTGCGCAGCGGTCATGAAACACGCCAGCCCGATCAGGCGCTGGAGACATTCCACACAGTGGGCACCATTGCCCATATTGATGCTGTGGCCCCCCTGAGCAACGGTCTGGAGCTGATTGAATGCTCAGGCAAAGAACGGTTTCGCCTGACCCACGCCCGTCCTCTGTCCAGTCGTTTGTGGGTGGCTGATGTGGTGCTACTGGCTGCCGATGTCGCCATACCCATTCCACCAGACCTGCGCCACGCTGCCACAGCGCTGGAGCAAGTGCTGCACAAGCTGCCGCAACGCCATTTAGAAAATGTGAGCGAGCAGCATTTTCTCGATTGCGGCTGGGTGGCCAACCGCTGGTGTGAGCTGCTGCCCATGAATGACCACTTACGACTGCAGATGCTGGAGCTAGACAGCCCACTGCTGCGTCTGGAGCTGGTGACAGACGCACTGGAGCGCGCTGGCATAGCCTCTCAATGACTTATTAAAAACATAGCTGTTAGCGCTTATGCAGCAACATTTACAGATACTTTAATTGCTTAAAATGTTTAAATACAAGCACTTATAGCTATATTTTTCATACAAGCACGCCATGCGACATGCCGCTTTCACACAGAAAGTGCCGAGATTGTGGCAACGGCATGCTTAAACAGCACAAAAAAACTAAAATCTCCTGTTTTGGCTTGCCTCCTCAGCCTTAGCGCTGCGCTCATTCATGTCTGAACATACAAACACTCCCGAGGCAGAAGTTACTGCCCCTCAAGACGAAAACAAACTGATCGCTGAGCGCCGCGAAAAACTCAAAGCCTTGCGCGAGTCTTCCAAGGCCAGCGGTGGCGTGGCGTTCCCTAACGATTTCAAGCCTGCCAACCGCGCACTGCCTTTGGTTCAAACCTATGGCGACAAAGACGCTGAAGCGCTGGACGCTGAAGCGGTCACCGTCTCCGTGGCTGGCCGCATGATGCTCAAGCGCGTCATGGGCAAAGCCAGCTTTGCCACCGTGCAAGACGCCACTGGCCGCATTCAGGCCTACATCACCCGCGATGCCGTAGGTGAAGAGGTATACGCCGACTTCAAGAAGTGGGATCTGGGCGACATCATTGCCGTTGAAGGCGTGTTGATGAAGACCAAGACCGGCGAGCTGTCGATCAAGGCCACCAAGATTCGCATGCTCACCAAGAGCCTGCGCCCCATGCCCGACAAGTTCCACGGCATGGCAGATCCCGAGCAAAAGGTGCGCCAGCGCTACGTGGATTTGATGATGAACGAAGAGGCGCGCAATCGCTTCATGGCACGCAGCAAAGCTGTAGCTGGTATTCGTGACTTCATGGTGCAACACGGCTTCCTGGAAGTTGAAACCCCCATGCTGCACCCCATCCCCGGCGGTGCCAACGCCAAGCCCTTCGTCACGCACCACAATGCGCTGGACCAAGAGATGTACCTGCGCATTGCGCCCGAGCTGTACTTGAAGCGCCTGATCGTTGGTGGCTTTGAGCGCGTGTTCGAGATCAACCGCAACTTCCGTAACGAAGGTATCTCGGTGCGTCACAACCCCGAGTTCACCATGATGGAGTTCTACGCAGCCTACTGGAACTACCAGGACCTGATGGACTACACCGAGCAACTGGTGCGCGATGCAGCCATGAAGGCTGTTGGCACACTGGAATGCACGTACGGTGGCAAGCCTGTCGATCTGGCCAAGCCTTTCGAGCGCCTGACCATCCCTGAAGCCATCGTCAAGTTCACCGACGCTGGCGACAACGTTACCAACCGCGACTGGCTGACCAATGCCCTCAAGAAGCTGGGCATGAGCGAAGACAAGGACAAGCTGTCGAGCCGTTCGCTGGCCAGCCTGCAGGTGTTTTACTTTGAAGAAGTGGTGGAAGAGAAGCTGTGGAACCCCACCTTCATCATGGAACACCCCACCGAAATCTCACCGCTGGCCCGCGCCAACGACGAGCGCCCCGAAGTGACTGAGCGCTTTGAGCTGTACATCACAGGCCGTGAATTCGGTAATGGCTTCTCGGAGCTGAATGACGCTGAAGACCAGGCAGCCCGTTTCAACGCCCAGGTGGAAGCCAAGGACAGCGGCGACGACGAAGCCATGTACTTCGACCACGACTTTGTCCGCGCCCTGGAATACGGCATGCCTCCCACAGGTGGCTGTGGCATCGGCATTGACCGCCTGCTGATGCTGCTGACCGACAGTGCCAGCATTCGCGATGTCATCTTGTTCCCCGCACTGCGCCGCGAACAAGTCTGACACTGAAGCGGTACAAGATGTAACGATATACCCAGCCTCGGCTGGGTATACTTTTTTTTACATCTTGCCCTTCAACTTGGACAGGGCGTGACAAGCTTTTTTCTCTGCGCAGCCCATGAACACCCCCACTATCACGCCACCGCCCACCCTTGATTCCCAAGGCCTGGCCCCTGGAACCATCCACATTGCAGGGCAAGGGATATCCAACATCCGTGTACTGGTGGTAGATGATCAAAACTCTGTGCGCCAACTGATTGCGTACGAGCTCAAGCGCAGTGGTGCCACCGAGGTCTACCAGGCCAACGATGCAGACAGCGCTTTGGAGATGTTTCAAAAACACCGCCCTGATCTGGTGCTGCTGGATATACGCCTGCCAGGTAAAGATGGCTACTGGGTAGCACGGCGACTGCGCGAAAGCGAAAACGGGGACTGGACACCCATCATCTTCCTGTCAGGCCTGGACAGTGATCTGGACGTCTGGCAAGGCATTGAATCCGGTGGCGACGATTACCTCGTCAAACCAGTCAAACCGATTGTCTTGATGGCCAAACTGCGTGCCATGCAACGGCTGCTGGATATGCGCCGCCGCCTGGTCAGCATGTCTGCCGAGCTGCGCCAAGCCAATCAGCGCCTGAACCACATGGTGGAGATAGATCCTCTCACCGGCCTGGTCAACCGCCGGGGACTGGAGCGCATCTTGCACTCTGAAATTGATGCAGCGCGCCGGGAGCAGCAACCCATGACGTTGATGCTGTGTGATCTGGACTTTTTCAAAACCTACAACGACAGTCTGGGCCACCTCAAAGGCGATGACTGCCTGCGTGAAGTGGGCCGTTTGCTGCAGGACGTCTGTGTGCGCCCGCGCGATGTAGCTTTTCGCTATGGCGGGGAGGAGTTTGCCCTGCTACTGCCCAATACCCCGCGCTCTGGCGCAATGACTTTTGCCCGCGCTCTGGGTAACGTCTTGCGCAAACGGGCTATCCCGCATCCAGCCAGCTCGGTCTCGGCATACCTGACGATCTCCGGCGGCATCACCACCTGCATTCCAGACAGCAACACCGATCAGGAAAGTCTGATCATGCGTGCCGACCAAGCACTCTACACCGCCAAAGCCCAGGGCAGAGACCGGTTTTTTAGCTTTGAAATGCAGATGGATACCATTGAGCAATTGCGTACGCGCTAGCCTTAGGCGCATGCTGTCCACCCAGGGCACCCCAAGGTGCCCTTTGCTTTTATTGAGTTTGGAATTTTTGTTGTGACTTTGATTGATCGTTTTGCCACTTTGCGTGCCCACCTTCCGGTATGGATGCAAGACTGGCTGGAGGTTGCCATCCCCGTGCTACAAATGCTGCTGATCATTGTTGTGGCCTGGGTATTGCACCGCCTGTTCAGGCGCTTGATCAAGCGTGCCAGCGACCACTATGAGTTTCCGCATGAGCTGCTCATGCCTATCAACGCCGTGGTGCGCTGGCTCATCATTGCAGGCTCGTTGCTGCTGATCTTGGAGCGTTTGGGCGTTTCGGCCAGTGTGCTGTGGTCGGCCTTTACGGGGTTTGCCACCGTTGGCGCCGTTGCATTCTTTGCCGCGTGGAGCGTGCTGTCCAACCTGTTTTGCGCTTTCCTGATTTTTACGGTGGGACCATTTCGCGTCGGCGACCACATTGAAGTGCTGGACACCGCCGAAAAACCAGGTGCCCTGGGCCGCGTGGTAGACATCAACCTGCTCTACACCACGCTGGAAGACGCGACGGTGGCCGAACCCGGCACGCTGATTCAGATCCCCAATTCGCTGATCTTCCAGCGTGTGGTACGCCGCTGGCGCATGGGCACACCCGTGCCTGCCGACAAACTGCATCAACCAGCACCTGCGGCGAGCGATGCGGCCTCTGAACCTTCACCCGCCCCAAAGAGCGCCACCTTTCCCTAATAACTAACAATCCGCCATCCACACCCAAGGCCCTGTTGCAATGCGACAGGGCCTTTTTGCATGCTGCCGTGCATGCGTACAAGTGCATGTACTCATCTGTTCAGCGGGCTGAAAAACAAGCTAGAAGGCACGCCCCTTGATCTGCTCTGTTTCACCATCAAACGCTGCACACACAAGGTGGCCTTGAGCTCCCAGCAGAACCTCTTCACTTAACTGTTTTTCGCAGAAGCTCATCTGTTTTCCTTCGTTGGAAAGCCGCTGCGCCTGGCTCACCATGACTGCTATCGCCATCAATCTTTGAAGCAAAGACTGGAACCAAGCAGCATGACTGACACCGCAATCCCAACGCTGCCCCCCGCACTGCAGCAAGCCCAAGCACTGGCACAGCAACACCACCTGCCGTATGCAGGGTCAGTCCCGCCCCAGCAGGCCTGGCAACTGGTGCAGCAAGGCCTGGCCCTGCTGGTTGATGTGCGCACCACCGAAGAGCGGAAATTTGTAGGCCATGTGCCTGATAGCTTGCACGTGGCATGGGCAACCGGCACTGCGCTGAACCGCAACCCCCGGTTTGCGCGTGAACTGGCGGCTTTGCAGTTGCGCCAGGCGGCTGCGCCCGACCAGTTGCCCGCCGTGCTCTTGTTGTGTCGCAGCGGTAAACGCTCTGCCCATGCTGCGCAAGAGGCGGCTAAAGCCGGCATCGCCCATATCTTCAATGTCAGCGAAGGGTTTGAAGGCGATCTCGACGATGTGCAGCAGCGCGGCCACTTCAATGGCTGGCGTTTTTACGGCCTGCCCTGGGTGCAGGACTGAACCCCTCAATCTTTGAAGACCCCACCATGAGCACTTACAACATTCCTGAAATCGTTCAGCAACTGCGTCAGGTTCGGGATCAATGGCGTGAACAGCAAAACCGCACGGACCAAAGCCACCGCGAGTTTCCCTCGCGCGATGCCATCGCTCACGCTGTCGATGCTCTCAAAGGTGCCCTCTACCCGCTGCGTCTGGGGCCACCCGATCTGCGCCACGCGGGGGAAGACTTTTATGTCGGCCACACGCTGGACACCGCCTTGCAGGCTTTGCAAGCGCAGGCGCTGACCGAGCTGCAATACCGCCAGCGCGGCGAAGGCCAGCCTGCGCATGAGATTGCGGCACAGGCCCAGCAAGCTGTGCTCACCTTTGCGCGCAATTTGCCCAGCCTGCGCCGCCTGCTGGATACCGACGTGCTGGCCGCATTCCAGGGTGACCCGGCAGCACGCAGCGTGGATGAAGTGGTGCTCAGCTACCCCGGTGTGCTGGCTTTGATTCACCACCGCATTGCCCATGTGTTCTACCGGCTCCAGCTTCCGCTGCTGGCACGCATCATCTCTGAGCTGGCACATGGGCAAACGGGCATCGACATTCACCCCGGTGCACAGATTGATGCGGGCTTTTTTATCGACCACGGCACCGGCGTTGTGATTGGGGAGACCACCGTCATTGGCCGCAATGTGCGGCTGTATCAGGCCGTGACGCTGGGGGCCAAACGTTTTCCTAAAGATGCGCAAGGCCACCTGCAAAAGGGCTGGGCACGCCATCCCATCGTGCAGGATGACGTGGTGATCTACGCCGGAGCCACCATTTTGGGCCGGGTCACCATTGGCCAAGGCGCAGTGATTGGCGGCAATGTCTGGGTCACGGACGATGTGCCTGCCGGGGCCCACGTCAGTCAGGCCAGCCTGCAGCAGGCCCACCACGTGGCCCATGTGCAAACGGCCACTGCCCACGCAGTGGTGTAAGCATGCTGTCCCAGCACTTTGTTCAAGACTTTGGCATGGCGGTGCGCCAGCTGCGCGAGGTACGCAACTGGTCACAGGAGCAGCTGGCCGGGCACTCCGACCTCAACCGCTCCTATCTGGGTGAGATTGAGCGTGGCCAGGTCACCCCCTCACTCATCACCCTGCACAAATTGGCGCAAGCCTTTCAGATGAGTGCCACTGAACTGATTGTGCAGACAGAGCGCATCAGCCTGTTGCGCGAAAGCCAACGCTTGCGCTTGGCGGCTATAGCAGGTTGAGGCCACGCGCCACCCATTGAAAACTCTGGTTTTTATCCACCTCCGACATCCATCCCTCAGGAGCTTCGTTCATGACAGCAACCGTTGGCGGTACTACCGCTTTGGGCGACAACGCCGCCCGTCAGCTAGCCAATGCCACCAAGACGGCCCCCCAGCTGTCCACCATCACTCCCCGCTGGCTCACTCACCTGCTGCAATGGGTGCCGGTGGAGGCGGGCATCTATCGTGTCAACCAGGTCAAGAACCCGGAGGACATCAAAGTCACCTGCACCGCCAAGCAGCATGAAAACCAGCTGCCACGCACCTATGTTGACTATGACGCCAAGCCACGCGAGTACTTTCTGAATGCGGTCTCTACGGTGCTGGATGTGCACACCCGCATCTCTGACCTGTACAGCAGCCCCCACGACCAGATCAAAGAGCAACTGCGTCTGACGATTGAGACCATCAAGGAAAATCAGGAAAGCGAGCTGATCAACAACCCCGACTACGGCCTGCTGGCTCAGGTGGGTGACGAGCAGCGCATCTTCCCATTGACCGGAGCGCCCACACCCGACGATCTGGACGAATTGCTGACCAAAGTCTGGAAAGAGCCCGCCTTCTTTCTGGCCCACCCGTTGACCATTGCCGCCTTTGGCCGCGAAGCCACACGCCGTGGCACACCACCGCCCACGGTCAGCCTGTTTGGCAGCCAGTTCATTACCTGGCGCGGTGTGCCACTCATTCCGTCTGACAAAGTGCCAGTGGCCGATGGCAAAAGCAAAATTTTGCTGCTGCGCGTGGGCGACCGCCGCCAGGGCGTGGTCGGGCTGTTCCAGCCCGGTCTACCGGGCGAGCAAAGCCCCGGCCTGTCAGTGCGCTTCATGGGCATCAACAACCACGCCATTGCCTCTTACCTGATCTCGCTGTACTGCTCGCTGGCCGTCCTCACACCCGATGCAGTGGCCGTGCTGGACGATGTAGAGATCAACAAGTACCACGACTATTCGGCGCTGGATACCTACAAATAAGCCACACGCAGCAGTCATTGATAGAGCCGCTCACACCAGCCCTGATACGTCGTCGCCTTGCCTTGTTGTACCTCTGTACTGCCAGCGGCTTCGCGCTTCGTATCCCGCAGACACCTTCGGTTGCCAGGGCCATGCGAGCAGCTCTTTCTAACAATGACCGCTGATGCAGATAAAACTGCGCCGTCAGCTACTCACTCAATAGCAGCACGCACAACAGGAGATGGGGTTTTGAGCACCACCACCGCGCAAGCGCATACCCAACCGGCAGCCTTGCCTAGCAGCCCACCGTCACCGCTGGACACGGGGGCGCTGGCGCGCCTGGCCAGTGAGCTGTTTCGCAGCCTGCCAGGTACAGCCACACCCTCACCCGCCTTTGGCTCGCAGCCGCCTGCCTCCTTGGCACCAGGTGGTTCTCCACTGGCCAGCCCTTCTGGCCTGTCACCCAATGTTCCGGGCACACCGATTACACAAGGGCATATGCCGGGAGCCAACTTCACCCCCAGCAGCCCCAGCCATGTGCTGTCGCTGGGCAACCGTATGGGTGTGGCCATTCCCCACGCCAGTGCAGGCAACGGCGTGCCCGACAAGGCATTCACCGCACTGCCAGCCTATGAACCTCGCCTGGCAGGCGTAACTGACGGTGCCCCGCAAGGCCCGGCAGCGGTGGCAGCAACTGTTCCTGCATTCATTGGCCAGTCACCACCATCCAGCACATCTGGCGCAACCCCCATTCGCACGGGCGAAGGGCTGGATGCCTTGAGCCAGCAGGCACTGAAAGCACTGGGCACCCCGCAATCAGGAGTGGCTGCCTTTCCTGATGTACCTTCCCACCTTGGCGCTGCGCCTGCCACCGGCACTACCCCTGACGCAACAATCACAGCTAACACCCAAGCAGCCCCCCAGTTTTATTTTGTGGATGCCGTCACGCTGCCCAGCGGTTTTGTCACCCCGGCCAAACCGCATCCACACGGTGCCCATGCTGCCCCCACAGCGGGCCAGCAAGACCGCCATTCCGGATTTGACGTACAGGCCGTGCGCCGTGATTTCCCCATCCTGCAAGAGCGCATCAACGGCAAACAACTGGTGTGGCTGGACAACGCCGCCACCACCCACAAGCCACGTCAGGTGATTGAGCGCATCAGCCACTTCTACCAGCACGAGAACTCCAACATCCACCGTGCAGCGCACGAGCTGGCGGCCCGCGCCACCGATGCCTATGAGCATGCGCGCGAGGTGGTACGCCGCTTTATCAACGCGCCCGATGTGCGCGAAGTGATCTTTGTGCGCGGCACCACCGAGGCCATCAATCTGGTGGCCAAAAGCTGGGGAGGCAAACACGTGGGCGAAGGAGACGAAATCATCGTCAGCCACCTGGAGCACCATGCCAACATCGTGCCGTGGCAACAACTGGCAGCGGCCAAGGGTGCAAAGCTGCGCGTGATTCCGGTTGATGACCAGGGACAGATTCGCCTGGATGCCTACGAACAACTTATCAACGACCGCACCAAGATTGTCGCGATTGGTCATGTCTCCAACGTGCTGGGCACGGTGGTGCCCGTCAAGCAGGTGGTGGAGATTGCCAGACGCCGTGGTATCACCACGCTGGTGGATGGCGCGCAGTCGATTGCGCACACACCCGTGGATGTGCAAGACATTGGCGCAGACTTTTTTGTCTTCTCGGGCCACAAGATTTTTGCTCCCACCGGTATCGGTGCGCTGTGGGGCCGCCGCCAAGTGCTCGAAGACATGCCGCCTTGGCAAGGTGGCGGCAACATGATTGCCGATGTGACGTTCGAGAAAACCGTGTTCCAGCCGCTGCCCAACACCTTTGAGGCGGGCACCGGCAATATTGCCGATGCCGTGGGCCTGGGTGCGGCGCTGGAGTATGTGGAGCGCTTGGGCATTGCCAACATCAGCCGCTACGAGCATGCCTTGGTGGACTACGGCATGCAGCAACTGGCGAGCATCCCCGGTTTGCGTCTGATTGGCACCGTACCGGGCAAGGCTAGCGTGCTGTCTTTCACCCTAGAGGGTTACACCACCGAAGAGGTAGGCAAGGCACTGAATGCCGAAGGCATTGCCGTGCGCACCGGCCACCACTGCGCCCAGCCTATCTTGCGCCGCTTTGGCGTGGAAACCGCCGTGCGCCCTTCGCTGGCGTTCTACAACACGTTCGAAGAAATCGATCAACTGGTGACCGTGGTGCGCAGACTGGCCAGCCAGCGGCGCTAAGCACCTAAGCACGCACACAAAAAAAGCGACCGCCATATGCAATGGTCGTCGCTTTTTTTATAGCCTTTCAGGGCTTCTAGCGCTGGCAGACTCTACGCTATCAGCACTTGTTTTCAACTCACGGCTTGCGCGGTTTCACCTTGCTGGCGGCCAGCTTGGCAATGGTACGGGCTTGCTCCACATCGGCAGCGCGTGCCAGCGCCACACCCATGCGGCGTTTGACGAAGCTCTCGGGCTTGCCAAACAAACGCAAGTCTGTACCGGGCAGAGCCAGCGCTTCGTCCACGCCGTCAAACACCAGGCCTTCGGCATCTTGGCCACCATAGATCACCGCGCTGGCACCGGAATTGCGCAGGCTGGCATCCACCGGCAAACCCAGAATGGCGCGCGCGTGCAGCTCAAACTCGCTTTGCCACTGCGTGGCCAGCGTAACCAGCCCGGTGTCGTGCGGGCGTGGAGAGACTTCACTGAACCACACCTGCTCGCCCTTCACAAACAACTCCACGCCAAACAGGCCCAGCCCACCCAGATCGTCAGTCACGGCCTTGGAGATTTGGCGGGCTTTTTCCAGCGCAGCGCGGTGCATGGGGTGGGGCTGCCAGCTTTCCACATAGTCGCCCGCTTGCTGAATGTGGCCGATGGGGTCACAAAAATGAGTTTCCACCTGCCCATTGCTGCCTTTGGCACGCACGGTCAACTGGGTGATTTCGTAGTCAAAATCGATAAAGCCTTCAACAATCACGCGGCCCTTGGCCACACGGCCACCGGCCATGGCGTAGTCCCACGCATGGGCCACATCGGCGGCGCCATCAATCTTGCTCTGGCCTTTGCCCGAGCTGCTCATTACCGGTTTGACCACACAGGGATAGCCGATGGCGGCTTGGCCATCTGTGCCATCAATGGCCGCCTGCAGCTCTTGAAGTGAATCACAAAAACGGTAGGGGCTGGTGGGCAAACCCAGGGTTTCGGCAGCCAGCCGGCGGATGCCTTCGCGGTCCATGGTCAGCCGTGTGGCACGGGCTGTTGGCACCACCGTGACAACGCCTGCGGCCTCCAGCTCTTCCAGCATGGGGGTGGCGATGGCTTCAATCTCAGGCACTACCAGATCAGGCTGCACCTTTTCAATCAAGGCCTTGAGCTGGGCCGGATCGCTCATGGTGATGGTGTGCGCATGGTGTGCCACCTGGTGGCCCGGCGCGTTGTCATAGCGGTCAACGGCAATCGTTTCAACGCCCAAGCGCTGCAGTGCAATCAAGACCTCTTTACCCAGCTCGCCACTGCCCAGCAGCATGACTTTGGTAGCGTGGGGGGTCAGAGGTGTTCCTAAGGTGGTCATACAAGCATCCAGAAAAATGTGACATCCGTACCTGAGCTGCAGCAAAAAAACTGACCGCCATGGGTGCCGGGGTGTTGATCATAGGCCAGTGGTGACATGCAAATGGCGCTGAAATATGGGCCAGTGCCCTACTTTTTTTCGTAGTTCGCAATGCCATAAAACATCTTAGGCAACGTGCTTTGCACGCCCCAACTATTGCATTCAGCGCTTGTTAATTCGTTATATCCCGATGATTGAATCCATAACCGCGCGAGCCTTCACAGAAGTACCAAGCGAGGTGTGAGCCGCATCGCTGCGTGCAATCGACCACCAGCTTCAACCACCACTTGCATGGCACATGAAAATGGCCGACTTTCCCCTTGGTTTGGCTGCAGCCCCTATCAGCCCAGCAGTACGCGGTACAGCTCAATCGACAATGAACAATTTAGCGCCCACAGTAGTGCTTGAGCGGTGTGCCTCGGCCTGATCGGCAACCTGATAGCTCATGCCCGGGTGCAAGGTGAAGGTGCGCCCATCGTCCAATTCCGTCTGCAGCTCTCCTTGCAGGCACAGCAGAATGTGTCCCTTGCTGCACCAGTGGTCGGCCAGATAGTTCGGGCTGTACTCCACCATGCGCACACGGATAGCGCCAAACTGGCAAGTCCGCCACCACGCAACACCTGTTTCGCCTGGGTGTTCTGTAGGCGCGATGCTGACCCAATCTGTGGTGCCAAAGGGTATGTCTGTCATGTGCATGGGAATGTGCCTTGTGATTGCCAAAAATGATGCGCACCACGCACAGCGTGGGCACGCTTAATGTGTGAGTGCCGGGCCTGACGTTGCCTCATCTTTGCGAGCAATAGCGCCTGCAGCAAAGTCTACGTCTTCGGTCCATACGCTGCTGTGCCACGTCCAGGGGCTGCTGGCTGTTTCCAGACTCAATACATGCACCCCAGACCAGTCTTTTACACGGCCCTTGAGCCATTCAACCTGGTCGTCACGCACAAAAATCAGCAAGCCAATGCTCCAGTCGCCTTGCACTACCTGCAGGCGCTGCAATTGCTCCAGCAAGGGGGCATACCACTTTTCAACGCGTTGATTGATCCTGTCAACTAGGCCCAGTGGGTAGCCAGAGGCCGAGACCTCGGCCACCCATATTTGCTTTCTGGCGGGACGCAGCGCCACCAAACTGGGGCACACCCATCCCGCAGCCACTTCATAGTGGGGTGCAATGAACGTGTCACCATTGGCGGTCAAAAATTGCATCACTGCTTCTTCATGTCGATCCATGTTGGGCCCTTCAAAGATTTTTATAGCTATCTGCGCCTGCTACACGCGCGCTTGCACCTTATTTTGCAGTTAAAAAAAGGAGCCGCAATGGCTCCTTAGTATCTGCTCGTCACAGTGATCAAAAGGATTCCCAATCGTCCTCATGGCTGCTGGCAGGGGCTTTGGCGTTCAAAGGCGCGGGCTTGAGCAGCTTAGGCGCTGGAGCAGGCTGGGCTGCAGGTTTGTTCACAGCAGGTTTGCTGGCCGTGCTGGGGCTGGCAGTCACTACTTTGCGCACTGCTGCTGTATGCGTTGCAGCAGGCGCAGCAGCTGCGGCCACCGGGCGACGCAATGAAGATGTCAACGCCGCAGACTGCTGCCCTACGTTGAACACGGCCACCACTTCAGCCAGACGCTGTGCCTGATCGTTCATGGAGGTGGCGGCTGCGCTGGACTCTTCCACCAAAGCTGCATTTTGCTGGGTCATCTGATCCAGATTGCTGATAGCTTGATTGACTTGCGCAATGCCATCGCTTTGCTCATTGGCCGATGCGGAAATCTCTCCAATCAAATCAGTCACGCGGCGCACGCTGGCCACAATTTCCTGCATGCTCTCGCCGGCCTGCGCCACTTGCTCAGTCCCTAGGTCCACGTTGTTCACGCTGGTGTTGATCAAGGCTTTGATCTCTTTGGCGGCCTCTGCACTGCGCCCCGCTAGGCTGCGAACTTCCCCAGCAACCACGGCAAAACCACGACCTTGTTCACCCGCACGTGCAGCTTCAACCGCAGCGTTCAGTGCCAATATATTGGTCTGGAAAGCAATACCATCAATCACCCCGATGATGTCGCTGATCTTGCGGCTGGAGGTGTTGATCTGATCCATGCTCATCACCACCTGGCTGACCACTTCGCCACCACGCTCAGCAGCCTGCACCGCCGTTGCCGCCAATTGATTGGCTTGGCGGGCAGTGTCTGCGGACTGCGTCACGGTGGCTGTCAGCTCTTCGATGCTGGCGGCTGTTTCTTCCAGGTTGGCCGCAGTTTGCTCGGTGCGTGCCGACAGATCCTGGTTGCCCGTTGCAATCTGTGATGCAGCCGAAGAAACGGAATCTACGCCGTTGCGCACTTCACCCACTACGGTGCTGAGCTTTTGCGTCATGGCGTTGAGGCTGCGCAGCAACTGGCCCAGTTCATCCTTGCGGTCGTCATGCACATTGCGTGTCAGATCACCCGATGCAATGGCGTTGGCCAAATCCACAGCACGGGCCAATGGTGCCGTGAGTTGACGCACCAGCCATACTGCCAACAGCAGGCCAACCAGCACGACTACAGCCAGCACGGTCATACCCACAGCTAGACCTGCGGCACGCTCAGTATTGGCATCTTCCAAAGCTTTCGTGCGCATTTGCTCTTGCAGACGGACCAAGGCATTCAAGTCCTCCATGAAGTCATCCACGGCTGGAGCCAAATCTGCACGTACCAAACGCACTACATCACCGTCATTGCGGCGCTCCATTGCGACCTGCTCAGCCAAAGCATTGAGCTTGCTACGTTTCCCCACAATCTGGTTAAACAAAGCTCGCCCTGCGTCGCTCTTTAAGCGAGCCTCGGTTTCGTCCATCAACGCGGTCATCCGAGCAGAACCCTGCTTATATTTGCTCTCAAAGAACTGCATTGAATCGCTGTCTTGCGCCAAATTTCCAGCAATCAAATATCCAGCGGTGGCTTCCACACTGCCGCGCAACTCAACAACCAGCCTTATGTGTTCCTCTGTGTCCCGAACCTTGTCTCGTAAATGAGATTCCAAGTTCTTCATGTGGTTAGTCATGCCTAACCCTGCGAGCAACATAGCGCTCATCACCACCAGCATCAACAGCCAAATCTTTTTGGCAACCGACAAATTCTTGAACTGCATATCCACCCTGAAAAGCGAAAAGCCGCGATGAAAACATCGCGGCACCAGAATTCTACAAACGGCAACAATTACACCGGGTTTACCCGAAAAAACCAACACTACCTAACAAATAGTTACATTGAAGTTACATGTAACCAGCGCACAGGAGCAACAAGGCCGCGCAGTGGCAGACACTGCGCGGCCTTGTTTGCAAAGACACAACGTTTTAAGCGGAACGCTCGCCCAAGCAAATGCCAATGTCACGTGCCATGGTCAGCAACGGGTGGTCTGGGGCAATTTTTCGCTGGGTATTGGCAACAGTGGCAATTTCTACGCTGCCAATCTGCCCGTTCTGTAGCGTGACCATTCGTCCAAATTGCCCTGCCAGCACCAATTGCGCAGCATGGTGCCCAAACTGGGTGGCCAGCACCCGGTCAAAAGGCGTAGGGTCGCCGCCGCGCTGCACATGCCCAAGGACGGTGGTGCGTACTTCGCTTTTCAAATGTGGCTGCAGCCGCTCTCGCAGCACATGGCCTACGCCGCCTAAGCGCACAGGATCAGGGCTGTGCGCAATGGTTTCGCGCACTGTCAGGCTTTGCCCGCTTTCCTTAGCGCCCTCACCAATGCAGATGATGGTGTAGCGCTGGCGCTGCTCACGGGCCTTGCATACGTCAATGATGGCTTGCAGGTCATAGTCAATTTCAGGCAGCAAGATGATGTCGGCCGCACCGGCCACACCAGCCTCCAGAGCCAGCCAGCCCGCATTGCGGCCCATGGTCTCCACAATCATCACACGGTGATGGCTGTTGGCCGTACTCTCGATGCGGCGCAAGGCTTCGGTAGCGGTGGCCACTGCTGTGTCAAAACCAAAGCTGCGCTCGCAGTTGGCAATGTCGTTATCGATGGTCTTTGGCACGCCGACGCACTGCATGCCCACCGCATTCGCCAGCCCGTAGGCCAGACTCATGGTGCCGTCGCCCCCAATAGCAACCACCACATCCAGACCCAGCGACTGCACATTGCGCTTGACCTGTGCCAGCGTCTCTGTGCTCTTGAGTGGATTGGCGCTGTTGCTGGTACCCAGAATGGTGCCGCCAATGTGCAAGATGCCAGAGACCTCATCCCAAGACAGAGGCTTTACCCGGGGTGTTTCGCCCATCAGACCTTCAAAACCGTCTGCAATGCCAATGACGGCACATTGACCTTGGCTGATCAGCGATTTGGTGACCGCACGGATCACCGCATTCAAACCGGGGCAATCGCCCCCCCCTGTCAGCACACCAACGCGCATGAGCTTCTCCTCGTTCTTTCAAACTTGGCCTTCAAGCTGTTTGCCTGAAACCCAAAAATTGGATCATCCCACGTTCCCCTGAACAGATATCTCACCATCCATAAAAAAAGGCCAGACATGATGTCTGGCCTTTTTGAGTGGCAGCGTTACCGCTGCAGTTCACCTACCAGGTGCTTACAACCATTCAATACGCAGCAAGCGATTGCACTTTTTGGCGCACCTTAGCCACATCGCTGGCACTGACCTTTGACGCCTGGTTACCCCAGCCCTTGCGCAGGAAGCTTGCCAATTGAGCGACTTCCTCGTCCGTCAGGCGATCCGCGTAGCCTTGCATGACCAAATGCATGGGGCGGCGATCCGTTGCAGGAGAAGAAGCACCCTTGAGGATGACCGACACCAGCGGGCTGGCATCTTTGCCCAGCACCATGGCATTGCCTTGCAGCTCAGGGAATATCTCAGCTGCACCCTTGCCACTCACAAAGTGGCAGGCAGCGCAATTGTCCAGATACAGGCGAGCACCCAGAGGCATATCTGGTGATGCAGAGGTCAGTAGTTTGGCGGTGGCTTGACCAGCTTCGTCAGCAGGCAATGGCGGCATGCTGCGGGGGCCGGGTGTTGCCACTTGTGCTGGCACGGCTTCCACAGACTGACCATCCATGCTCTTGAGGAACACGGCCATGGCATTCAAGTCCGCATCGCTCATGTACTGCATCGAATGCTCGACAACCAAAGCCATCTCACCATTGGCCACGGCGTGCGCATTGCGGCCAGCGCCCAGGTAGGCCGCAATTTCTTGCGCAGACCATGTCTGAACCCGGGCATCTTTGCCACGCAGCGCTGGGGCATTCCAGCCATCCACCATGCCGCCTGTCAGGAACTTGGTGTCAGACAGGCCAGTACCGTTTTGTGCCATGAGCGGCGTGCGTGGACTGTGACAAGCCGCGCAGTGGCCAGCACCTTCCACCAGGTACTGACCACGGATCTGCTGATCATCCCCTGCCATGGGCTTGAAGTCAGCTTCGCCAGACAGCGCCAGCCAGTTCCATGCACGGATACCAAAACGCATATTGAATGGGAAGCTGAGGCTGGTGGCCTGTACTTCGTTCTTCACCGGAGCCACCTCGGTCTGCAGGTAGTCGAACAACGCGCGGATGTCGCCTTCCTTCATGAAACGGTAGTTCTCATACGGCATAGCTGGGTACAACTGCTGGCCGTGACCACCCACGCCATCCACCATCGCAGTGCGGAACTGCTCCAGTGTCCAGCTGCCGATACCAGTTTCTTTGTCTGGCGTGATGTTGGAAGCCCAGATGGTGCCCATGGGGCTTTCAATGCCACGCCCTCCTGCAAAAGGCTCACCGCCTTTGGCTGTGTGGCAGGCGAAGCAGTCACCAGCGCGCATGACGTACTCACCGCGGCCGGCCTCTGCCTTCCAGTCAGTGGGCAAAACTTCGTTCGCGCCCGAGGGCTTGAACGGGGCATAGGCCAGCGCTAGCGCCGCGATGATGCCGAGAACAATCAGTGCAATCAGAATGCTGAGGTATTTTTTCATCGTGTGCTCCCCCTCAGACCAGCGGACGTGGGTTTTTCAGATACATCGTGCGGATGGCGTGCAACGTCCAGTACGCCAGACCGCCCACCATGCCGGTGGGGTTGTACTGGGTGTTCTGTACAAAATTACCGGCACCAAAGACAAACACGTTGTGCTTGTCCCAGGCTTGGCAGTAACGGTTCACCACACCTTCGCGGGGGTTCTCGGACATGATGTGACCACCGGTGTTGTGCGTGGTCTGGTAGGGACGCACATCAAATTTGGCACCAATGTTCTTGAAGCCCGACTGCAGCAGATCCGGCTTCATCGCATGACCGACTTCATCGGCCTTGCTCTTTTGGTACTGGGTCATCTTCAGGTCGTTGTCCTGCCAGTTGAACGTCATGCGCATCAGTGGACGGCCATGTGGATCCTTGTAGGTGGGGTCCAGATCCAAGTGATTGGAACGGTAGGACATGTGCGATCCGTGGGTACCGATCGACATTGAGTGGCCGTACCACTCACCAATACCCTTCTTCCAGCCCGCACCCCAACCCGGTGTGCCCTTGGGCAAAGGCATGGAACGGATAGGCTGGCCATTCATCGCGCCCACGCGCCAGTACGCACCACCAATGAAGCCCAGCTTGCCAAAGTCGTTCTTGTTCACACCATAGTCATCGATGCACATGCCGTTAGAGCCGTGCGCGATAAAGGGATTGAAGTTGTCCTCCTTGAAGAACAGGGTCACGCCACCATTCATCTGGTAGGCGTAGTTCTTGCCAGTGACACCCTTGTTGGTCTTAGGGTCGTAGGCTTCGCCAATACCAGACACCAGCATCAGGTGCACGTTGTTTAACTGGTAAGAAGACAAAATCACCAGATCTGCAGGCTGGAATACTTCTTCTTGCTTGATGGCGTCAAAGTACGTCACACCCGTTGCGGTCTTGCCGTCGGCAGCAGTTTCCACGCGCAGCACTTCGCAGTGCGTGCGGTAAGAGAAATTAGGCTTGCGTTTGAGGGCATCCAGCACCGCAGTCTGTGGCGATGACTTGGAATACTGGTAGCAACCGTAGCGCTCACAGAACCCGCAGAAATTGCAAGGTGCCATCTGCATGCCATAAGGGTTCACATACGCTGTGGACGCAATACCTGCAGGTGCGGGGAATGGGTGCAGCCCCATGTTCTTGGCCGTGGCAGCGAACTTGGTGGAGTCGTAAGTCGCTGGTAGCGCAGGCATGGGGTACTCTTTCGAGCGCCAGCCTTCAAACGGATTGCCACCGGGCTGAATTTGCCCCTTGAGATTACCTGCCGTGCCAGACACACCTGCCACTTCGTCGAACTGGGTGAAATAGGGCTCCAGCTCATCGTAGGTGACGGGGTAATCCATCAGATTCATACCTTCCGGAATGATGGATTCGCCCCAACGCTCCTTCACATAGGAGCGCAGTTGAATCTCCTGAGGCTGGGGGCGCCACAACAAACCGTTCCAGTGCGTACCCGCGCCACCTACGCCGTTGGCAGGCAGGAAGGAGCCCATGGAACGGTAAGGCAAGGCAATTTCGCCATCATTACGGCGCACCGTCACTGTCGCCTGACGGGGGTGCTGCATGTTCTTCAAGCGCACGCCATAAGTCAGCTCGTCAATCTGATTAGGGTACTTGAACTCAGGCACCGTGTTCTGATCGCCGCCGCGCTCCAGCGCTACGATTTCCAGGCCTTCTGCCGCTAGTTCCATACCGGCAATCGAGCCGGTCCATCCGAGGCCAACAATGACCACGTCCTTCTTTTTTTCAATGCGTGCCATGGTTTAAGCCCTTTCGCCCTTGATCGATACCGGTCCCAGTGGGTACTTTCTGTTGTGCTGATCCACCCATTCGGCATAGCTGGCGCGTGCGCCGGGGAAACCGATGTACTTCCAGGACTGCATGCGGAAATTTCCGCCATGCTGCGGGTCGGCAAAATATCCTTCCTTGGTATTAGCCAGCAAGGTGCTGAAGAAGATGCTGAGTTCTGGCTCCAGCTTGATCTCGCCCTTTTGCAGAGCAGTCAAAGCTTCGTCCTGCTGCTCAGGCGCCAGGCTCTTGAACTCCTTGCCAAAGCGCTCTTTGCATGCAACGTTGAACGCAGGGATAGCCTTGCGATACAGCTGTGCAGGGTTGAGCGGTGTTTGCCAGCCACGATCCGGGGTGGCCTCCGGATCGTGCGGGCCTTGCATATACCAAATTTCAGCATTCCCGTAGTAACCCACCAGTTGACGGTCAATGAACACTGGCACATGGGTTTCCAGGGCACCGGGGCCATCACCTTCGGACGGAATCAGGCGCGCGGTTGCCGCAAGCACAAATTTCCACTCATCGGGGGTAAAAAATTCAGGCTGGTACTTACCCAGCTCAATTGGAGCTTCTTTGGAGTTGGCGTGAAAGGTCATCGCCATACCAGTGAGTGCCACCCCTGCACCAGACGCCATCAAGAAAGTTCTACGACTTGGTGGGGAAAAGTTAGACATTTTTCTATTCCTACATCACGTAAATATCGATCCACACATCCATGCGTTTGAGGACTTCAAAATAAAAATCCCTCTTTAATTCAGTGCATTGCATCGAATCAAAAAGGGAAATACTTTAAAAAACGGACATGCATCAACACAGAGTTCAAGCTTTTATTGAGCTATCTCACAATGTCTTAATGATTCGATGCTAGGGATATGAGTAAATATTTGTTGGGTACCCTGCACGCAACTGCAAGTGAGCCATGGTCTTTTGTTGGAGCAAAGACATAGGGTTTACCATTAGATATAAGACCTAAGACTCCCTACACCCAACTGCTTGAAAAACTTGGGAATTCAATGCATGAATAACAAAAAAACGCTCTTTAGATAGCTCCGCAAAACGCCATTTTTCTATCCAGCGACCCGTCAGATGCCTGCACAACGGCACAGCCCACCCACCTGACACGCCTGTAGCAGCGCAAACGAAATTCATATGCCTTACGGACATGCGCCCTTCAGTCACTAAGGCGGATTGAAACCACCCAGCCACCACGCGAGCCGCAAGCCCTCCGTACACAGAAGGGGCCAAGGCTTGTACACACTTAGTCATGCAGACGAGCTACCAAAGCGTCCAGTCAAAGTTTTAAAAAAATTGGGCACCATGGAAAACCATAAAAAAATCCGCCAGCAAACAGTCGCTTGCGGCGGATCTTGATGGGCGCTTTATTCGATGTATCAGGGCAGCATGTCCAGCGCTTGCAGGTATGCCGGCTGCAGCATCAAATCTTCCCAAGGCTGGGGGACTGTCTCAGGCAGCAGCGAGACACGACGAGATTCGGAGTCCACACCCGGCACCCAGCGCCCAGTGCGCAGGGCGTCATCCATGCCATCCAGCAATTCATCCACATGCTCGCCAAGACCGAGGCTCTGGTTGCACAGCAGCACCATATCGCAGCCCGCATTCAGCGCGAGCAAAGCAGCTTCGGTGTAGCTGATGACCTGGCCATCAATACGGCGTGCAGCTTCCATACTCAGGTCATCACTGAAGATAGCGCCGTCATAGCGCAGCTCACCGCGAAGAATGTCTTGCAGCCAGGTTTTTGAGAAGCCTGCGGGCAAGGCATCCACCTTGGGATAAATCACATGGGCGGGCATTACGGCTGTCAGCACGCTGGAGAGCCAGGGGTACGGTGCAGCATCTTCTGACAAAATCTTTTTGAGCTTGCGCTTGTCGACAGGCATGTCGACATGCGAGTCCGCTTTCACATGACCATGCCCCGGGAAATGCTTGCCGCAATTGCCCATACCGGCTTGCAGCAGGCCATGCATCAGGCTTTTGGCCAAGGCCGCCACCACCCGTGGGTCACGGTGAAAACTGCGGTCACCAATTACGCTGCTTTCGCCATAGTCCAAATCCAGCACAGGAGTAAAGCTGAAATCCACACCGCAGGCGCGCAGCTCGCTGCCCAGCACATAGCCAGCAGCAGTGGCAGCGTTCATGGCACGCATGGCACCACTGCCTTTACGGCGTTTTTTACCGCTGCCATCGTTCATCCACGTTTCGCCAAATGCACGCATGGGTGGAATGTGTGTAAACCCATCGGTGCGAAAGCGCTGCACGCGCCCACCCTCGTGGTCCACACAGATCAGCAAGTCATCTTTGACTGCCTTGAGGTCAGCACACAGCTGCACCAGTTGGTCACGATCTTCCCAGTTGCGTGCAAACAAGATGATGCCGCCGACCAATGGGTGTGCAAGGCGGCTACGGTCCACATCGGTCAGGGCCTTGCCTGCGATGTCGATGATGAGAGGCGCATGAAGTGCGGTCATAGGTGCTTACCTTCTTGAAGGGGGCATCCCTGCCCCCTCAATGCTGCAAAACCACAAGTATGACCGCGAAGCGTGACTTGCTATTTGTACGGTATGCACAAGCCGCCAATTTCACACGCCCGCCATGCGATGCCGCACGACTCAATCTGCCTTGCGCTCCACCACGCAAAAGCTGGCGGCATATTCACTTTCATCGGTCATGGTGATGTGCACGCTCAAACCGCGCGCTTCAAACCAGTCACGCATCGCACCGTAGAGCACGATGGTGGGCTGCCCACTGGGCAGGTTGGCAATTTCGCAACTGCGCCACGTCATGGGCATGGTCATGCCCAAGCCAATCGCCTTACTGAAGGCCTCTTTGGCAGAAAAACGGGTCGCCAAATATTTAACACCCCGCTCAGGCCAGCGAGCACTGCGCAAGCGCCATATAGCCAGTTCGTTAGTGGTGAGCACTTTTTCAGCAAAGCGATCACCATGGCGCTCCAAGCTGGCGCGTATGCGGCGAACATCGCAGATGTCGGTGCCAATACCGTAAATCATAATTACAAGCCAAATCAAGCTCTATCGCTTACACAGCAAGCGTTAGTAGCTCATCTTTTAAAGATCAACCGCGTTGTGCCATGCCTTGATCAATGCACGCTTGGTAGGCTTTGACCGTAGTGGCATATCCAAGCTCCAGAGCGTCAGCAATCAACGCGTGACCGATAGAGACTTCAGCCACACCGGGCACCTGAGCGACAAAAGCAGCAAGGTTTTCGCGGTTCAAGTCATGCCCGGCATTGACCTGCAGCCCGGCATCCAAAGCCGCTTGCGCTGCCTGCGCATAGATGGACAGCTGGTGGTCTTGGTCTGCGGTGCCCCATGCGGCGGCAAAGGGTTCGGTATACAGCTCAACACGATCAGCGCCAATGGCTTTGGCTGCGGCCATTTGCGCAGGGATGGGGTCCATAAACAGGCTGACACGCACGCCCAGTGCCTTGCATTCGGCAATCAGTGGTTGCAGACGCTGAGCATCTTGCGGAAAGCTCCAGCCATGGTCACTGGTGAACTGGTCTTCGCTGTCGGGCACAAACGTGGCTTGGTGAGGCTTCACATTGCGAATGAAGTCCATCAAGTTCTGCGTGGGATTGCCTTCAATATTGAACTCAGCCTGTGGCCACGCTTTCATCAGTTCGGCCAGTTCATACACGTCGGCACCACGAATGTGGCGCTCATCGGGACGGGGGTGAATGGTGATGCCCTGCGCACCCGCCTGCAGGCACAGCAGCGATGCACGCGTGACTGATGGGATCCCCAAGTGACGCGTATTGCGCACCAGGGCGACCTTGTTGACATTCACGGACAGTGCCGTGCGCTGGGAGGCGTGAGAAGAAGTAGAAGAGGTCATAGCGTTTGCAAATCCATCATCAACTGCCGGGTTCGAAGCAGCGGGCTGCCGCAATGGTATTGCAGCAAGTGGCGCAGCTGCGGCTTCAATGCCGATGCCACTGCAGCGCAGGCACGTACAGCGGCAGGGTAAGCACCGTCACTCTGATCCAGCGCATGCTTCAGTTGTGTCCACTGAAGGCCCGTAAGCGCAGCACGATCGACCTCCAGTGCTGGGCGTAGCCCCATCTCGGGCACCAGCACATAGCTGGCGTCAGGCTGCAAGGGCTGCAGCGTTAATGTTTCTTCATGAAGCGACGGCAGCAGGCCCAGCTCACGCAGCAAAATCAACTCAAACGCACGCAGCACAGGCTCAATCACCTCGCTCTGCTGTGTGGCCAGCAGTTTGACCACAGCACCGTACACATCAAACAGGTAGGCATAGGGATCATCTCGTGCCAGAAGGCGCATGAGCAATTCGTTGAGATACATGCCTGTGAGCAAGTTGTTGCCCATGGGCATGATGTGCCCGCCAGCCCATTCCGCTCCCTTGAGCACATGAATGTCTGCATTGCCATCGCCCGACAAGGTATAGGTCACATTGAGTGGCTGCAGCGCCAGCAGCACCGGCCGAAAGTTGGACGTGTGCTTTTTTGCACCCTTGGCCACCAGCGCCACCCGCCCGCGGTGGCGTGTGAAGACCTCCAGAATCAGACTGGATTCGCTCCAGTCATAGCGATGCAGGATGAAAGAGGGCTCTTCGCCCACACGCTTGGCGGCCATAGGTGCTTAAGAACGGAAAAAGGCCTCAGAGAGACCTTTTAAAAAATCACGAGACGTGCAGTGTCGCATAGCGGCTGACGAAGCACGGGGAAAGGTCGCAGACAGTGGCTGCGCCACAGCAAGACCTTGCAACAAAGCATCGGCAACGCTAGGCGGTACCACCCACGTTACTCGTAGCCGAAGGACTTGACGCGCGTCTCATCATCGGCCCAACCCGACTTGACCTTGACCCACACTTCCAAGAACACCTTGGCATCAAACAGCTTTTCCATCTCTTGCCGTGCTTCGGTGGAAATACGCTTGAGACGCTCACCACCTTGGCCAATCACCATGGCTTTATGGCCATCGCGCTCCACAATGATGGTCGACGACACACGCATGAAGCGCTTGTGCTGCTTGCTGGCCTCTTCTTCAAACTTGTCGATCACCACGGTCGAGGTGTAAGGCAGCTCGTCGCCTGTAAAGCGGAACAGTTTTTCACGCACAATTTCTGCAGCCATGAAGTTTTCACTGCGGTCAGTCAGTTCATCTTCTTTGTAGAACCAAGGCTGCTCAGGCAGGTACTTGGCGCAGATACCAAACAGGCGCTGGATGTCGTCGCGCTTCTTGGCCGACATAGGCACAAACTCAGCAAACGGATGGCGCTCTTGCATGCTCTTGAGCCACGGTGCGATTTCGTGGCGGCGGCCCACCATATCCAGCTTATTGGCCACCAACAGCGTTGGAATGCCGGGCTTGAACAGGCTCAGTACCTTGGCGTCGGCCAGCGTAAAGCTGCCCGCTTCCACCACAAACAAAATCAAATCCACATCGGTGATGGCACCCATCACTGTCTTGTTGAGCGACTTGTTCAGCGCCGTGGAGTGCTTGGTCTGAAAGCCGGGCGTATCCACAAAAATGAACTGCGTCTCTTCCTTGGTGCGAATGCCCGTAATGCGGTGGCGCGTAGTTTGTGACTTGCGCGATGTAATGGAGATTTTTTGCCCCACCAGTGCATTCATCAGCGTGGACTTGCCAACGTTGGGTTTGCCAACGATGGCAATCAAACCGCAGCGCTGCTCTTCGGGCGCATAAACACGCACGGGGATAGCAGCCTCGGCGGCTTTTTCCGCTTCAATTTCCGCAGCACGCGCCACCAGCGAAGGGGTTGCACCCGGCTTGGCCGCAGCCAGCATGGCATCCAGCTCAGCCATGGATTGGCCTGCAGGCGTCATCTCGGGCAAAGCATTAGAGTCTTTTTGGGCTTTAGCGCCCTTAGCGCCTGCGGTGCTAGCTACTTTTTTCGCAGCATCGTTCATGGGTGTTTCGCTTTCAAAATTTCGAGCATGGCCGCTGCTGCAGCCTGCTCACCTATGCGACGCGAGCCGCCTTGGCCTCGCGCGCCTAGGCGCAGTTCGGGTATCACGCATTCCACATCAAAGGTCTGCTTGTGCGCAGCGCCTGTAATGTTGACCACACTGTATTGCGGCACGTTCATGCGTCGGCCTTGCAGCCATTCTTGCAACGCAGTCTTGGGGTCTTTCTCTGCGGCACGCATATGGGGATTGATGTCTACGCCTTCAAACAGGCGATGCACCAACTTCTCCCCGGCAGCAAAGCCCGCGTCGAGGTACACAGCCCCCAAAATGGCTTCTACCGCATCCGCCAAAATAGAAGGGCGGTTTTTTCCGCCTGATTTGGCCTCACCCTCCCCTAACCGCAGCAAATCTGACAATTGCAGCTTCACGGCGATTTGGTGGAGTGTGCCTTCCTTGACCAAGTTGGAGCGCACACGTGACAAATCACCTTCAGGCAACTCACGCAAGCGCTGGTACAACAAACTGGAAATGGCAAGGCTCAGCACAGAGTCACCCAGAAATTCCAGGCGCTCGTTGTTGTCTGCCGAAAAGCTGCGGTGCGTCAGCGCGCGTTGCAACAAGGCAGGGTTTTGAAAATCATGCTGCAGCTGTTGCTGCAGATCTTGCAGGGTGATTGGCACCTATTTGGTCTGGTATGTAAAACGATAAACAAGGTAGGCAGGGCCTACCAACGGCAGAGAGCGCTCGTACTCAAACTCAACCACCACACGTTCGTTGATTTTGGAAATTTCCAGATCTGCACCAGTGATGGTCTTGATATCGTCAATTTGTGCGGCGCGATCAAATATGGCTCGCACTTCGGGCATGGTATTGCCCTCATTGGCAGCTTTTTGTGCGGCTTTCTTGGCTGCCTGATACTCCAACGCAATCGGGAGCGATTGTCCGCCAATCGCAAAGACCGCGATGGCAAACATAGCAATCAGTACAAATCCAATGAAGGACACGCCCTTTTGGCGATTACGAGACGCAGAACGCATGATTTCCCTCTCTTCTTATAAAAAATGGCCGCTCAAAGCGGCCATCAGTTAAGGCGCAAAGCCCTTAGTTAAAACCGCCGATACGTTTGAGATTACCGAAATTCATCCAAACGAAGAAGGCTTTCCCGACAATGTTTGCTTCCGGAACAAAGCCCCAATAGCGAGAGTCCAGCGAGTTATCGCGGTTATCACCCATGGCAAAGTAATGTCCCTCTGGCACCTTGCACGTCACTCCTTCAACAGAGTATGTGCAGTTATCCCGGAAGGGAAACTCTGATGCACCCTGGACAAAAGCAGGCATTCCCTTGGTATTGAGCAACTTGTGCGGCTTCTCGCCCAGCGTTTCTTCGAACTGCTCAAAGTAGCGCATCGCATCAGTATCAAAAAAGTCAGGCAACTGCTTAATTGGTACTTCTTGCCCATTGATTGTCAGTCGCTTATTCAAATAAGCCACAGTATCACCGGGCACACCGACTACGCGTTTGATGTAGTCCAACGTAGGCTGTGGTGGGTAGCGAAAGACCATCACATCACCGCGCTGCGGGGCATTGCCTTCAGTGACTTTCGTGTTGAGTACGGGCAAACGTACTCCGTAAGTGAACTTGTTCACCAAGATCAAGTCACCCACCATCAGCGTTGGAATCATTGAACCCGATGGAATCTTGAACGGCTCAAACAAGAACGAGCGCAGCACAAACACAACAAACAGCACCGGGAACAGGCCTGCGGTCCAATCCAGCCACCATGGCTGACGCAGGATGCGTGTTTCGCCTTCCTTCGTATCTGCCATGTCATGGCGCAGGCCCTGGCGCTCCAGCTCAGCACGGCGTGCCGCAGCTTCGCTGTTTAAACGCTCAGCTTCCTTCTTGCGCTGCGGCCAGAAGTAAAAACGCTCCGCCAGCCAGTAAATACCAGTGACAAAGGTGGCCAAAAACATCAACAAGGCAAAGTTGCCCTCGATGGCCCCGGTGTACCAGGCACCGATATAACCCACAAATGCGGCCAAGATGACCGCGGTGATCCATTGCATGGCTTGCATGGGCTCCCTCGTTTTAATCTTCAACTTGCAAAATGGCCAAGAAGGCTTCTTGCGGCACCTCCACAGAACCAATTTGCTTCATGCGCTTCTTACCGGCCTTCTGCTTTTCCAACAACTTGCGCTTGCGGCTGACGTCACCGCCATAGCACTTGGCCAGCACGTTCTTGCGCATGGCTTTAACGGTTTCACGCGCAATGATGTTGCCACCAATGGCGGCCTGAATAGCCACATCAAACATCTGCCGACTGATGATTTCACGCATCTTGGCCACCACTGCGCGGCCACGGTATTGGGACTGACTGCGGTGCACGATGATGGACAGTGCATCCACCTTCTCACCATTGAGCAAAATATCTACTTTCACGACGTCTGAAGCACGGTACTCCAGAAACTCATAGTCCATGGAGGCATAACCACGCGAGACCGATTTGAGCTTATCGAAGAAATCGAGCACGATTTCGCCCAGTGGCATCTCGTAGGTCAGCATCACCTGTCGACCGTGGTACTGCATGTTCATCTGCACGCCGCGCTTTTGGTTGGCCAACGTCATCACAGGGCCCACATATTCCTGCGGCATGTACAAGTGCACGGTCACAATGGGCTCGCGAATTTCCTCAATACGCCCGATGTCGGGCATTTTGGAAGGGTTCTCCACATCGATGACTTCACCGTCACCCTGCACCACTTGGTAGACCACACTGGGCGCGGTAGTGATCAGGTCTTGATCAAATTCACGCTCCAGGCGCTCTTGCACAATTTCCATGTGCAACAGCCCCAAGAAGCCACAGCGGAAACCAAAGCCCAGCGCCTGAGACACTTCAGGCTCATAGCGCAAAGCAGCATCATTGAGCTGCAGCTTCTCCAGCGCATCGCGCAGCTGGTCGTATTCAGACGCTTCTGTGGGATACAAACCTGCAAAAACTTGGGGCTGCACTTCCTTAAAGCCAGGCAATGCCGTTTCGGCAGGGCCTAAATTGTTAGGAAGCTTCTTTTCCAAAGTGATGGTGTCACCCACCTTGGCGGCCTTCAGCTCCTTGATACCCGCAATGATGTAGCCCACTTCACCTGCTTTAAGAGCATCTCGCGGCGAGTTGGCTGGAGTGAACACGCCCAGGTTGTTGGCTTCATAAGCTGCGCCCGTTGCCATCATCTTGAAGCGTTCGCCCTTTTTGAGCTGACCGTCCACCACACGCACCAGCATCACGACGCCCACATAGGGGTCAAACCAGCTGTCTACGATCATGGCCCGCAACGGACCATCGGGGTCACCTTTCGGCGCGGGCACTTTGGCAACAATAGCTTCCAAAATCTCATCAATGCCCATGCCTGTTTTGGCCGAGCAAGGAATCGCATCGGTAGCATCGATTCCAATCACGTCTTCGATTTCTGCCTTTGCGTTGTCAGGATCCGCATTGGGCAAGTCCATCTTGTTCAGAACGGCAGTCACCTCCACACCCAAATCGAGTGCGGTATAGCAATTGGCTACGGTCTGAGCTTCCACTCCCTGCGACGCATCAACCACCAGCAACGCACCTTCACAGGCTGACAGCGATCGAGATACCTCGTAAGAGAAGTCCACGTGACCTGGCGTATCGATCAGGTTCAGGTTATAGACCTGACCATCTTTTGCCTTGTAATGCAGCGCGGCCGTTTGCGCCTTGATGGTGATGCCACGCTCTTTCTCGATGTCCATCGAGTCCAGCACTTGTGCCTCCATCTGGCGGTCGGCCAAACCGCCACAGCGTTGGATCAGGCGATCGGCCAGCGTCGACTTGCCATGGTCAATATGCGCAATGATGGAAAAATTTCGAATGTGCTTCATCAACGATAAGCGTTTGTAATTGAAGGAAAAAGCGTGCTCAAGGCAAGAAAAAAGGGCGCGTCTACTGCGACGCGCCCCGAACCAACAATCTCTGGCAACTGCGATTGGTTGGATGATCGATTGTAGGCAAAATCGCCTAAAAACCAAGCATCCATTTACTATGGCTCAGGCATTCACCCGTACGGCCAAGCAACTTATCCACAGGTTAACCACAATCCGATTGAGGATCTACAGACACTACCTTCAGCACCCAGCAACGCCGTATCTACAGCAAGTACTCGCTTGTGCAAGCTGGTGACCGCGCTCATTAAGCGGACATTCTACCCAAGCCCCTAGTCAAAACCCTGCAATGCCGCAGTAGGTCATTCCTGCGCAAGGATTAGAACCTTGCGCAGGAATTGTCTGCAGACACCTTACTTGCCGTTAGGTCGAATAAGAATGTACTGCGTCCAATCACCACGGCGAACCAGCAAGTTGACAGGCTTGCTCTTGTCAGCCTTGGCCAGTGCGGCTTCAAAGCTCTTGACATTGGTCACTTCGCTATTGGCCACAGCCAACACGACATCCCCTTCTCGCAATCCTGCGCGTGCAGCAGCTTCAGTAGCCGACAAAACGCGCACACCACCCTTGATCGCCAACGATTTCTTTTGCGCCTCCGTCAACTCACCCACAACCAGCCCAAGCTGCTTGGCGGTTGCCGTAGCACCAGTGGCTGGCTTGCCATCTGCACGCGCTGCGGCAACCTCATCAGGCTCCACTTCCGCAACCATAATGGACAGATCACGTGTTTGACCACGGCGGAACACAGTGATTGTGCTCTTGGTGCCGGGCTTGGTATTGCCCACCTGACGAGGCAGGTCGGCCACCTTGTCGATGTCTTTCCCATCGTATTTCACGATGATGTCGCCGGCCTCAATCCCTGCCTTAGCTGCAGGTGAATCTGGCTCTACCGCAGAAACCAAGGCACCGCGCGCCTTGCCCAAGCCAATCGACTCAGCCACCTCCTTGGTCACCTGGCCAATTTGCACACCAATGCGACCGCGCGTCACTTTGCCAGTCTTGCGCAGTTGGTCGCTCACACGCACCGCCTCATCAATCGGAATGGCAAACGAGATCCCCATAAAGCCACCGGAGCGAGAGTAGATCTGGCTATTGATACCCACAACCTCTCCCCGCATGTTCAGCAACGGCCCGCCTGAGTTACCGGGGTTGATCGCCACATCGGTCTGAATAAAAGGCAAATAATCGCCTGTATCGCGCTGCTTGGCTGAAACGATGCCAGCAGTCACCGAGTTCTCCAATCCAAAAGGAGAGCCGATTGCCATCACCCATTCACCCACCTTCAAGCGACCTACATCCCCAATCTTGACAGCTGGCAGGCCCTTGGCATCAATCTTCACAACCGCTACGTCAGTGCGCTTGTCTGCACCAATGATCTTGGCTTTGAACTCGCGCTTGTCCGCCAGTGTGACGATCACGTCGCTCGCCCCTTCAACCACGTGGGCGTTGGTCATGACATAACCATCAGAGCTCAGGATAAAGCCGGAACCGACACCGCTGGGACGCTCTTCGCCCTCACCTTCAGGCTGGGGGCCGCCTTGGCGTGGAATATTCGGCACAGGTACGCCAAACCGCCGGAAAAACTCCAGCATGTCCTCGTCCATCCCGCTCATGGATGGTTGGTTAGAAATTTTTTCTGTGGTGCGAATATTGACCACTGCTGGCCCCACAGCATCAACCAACTGTGTGAAATCGGGCAAGCCCGTCACCAATGGAGCACTGGGCACCGTGACAGATTGAGTTTGCGCATGCGCTGCAGGCAACACGTGCCGCGCAGCATCACTCCAACCTACGGCCGTTGCGCCTGCGGCAATGCCGAGCGCCAGAACCACGGTGTGAATGGGCTTAAGTTGCATTGATGGCATTTTCAACATCCTTTCCAAAATCACAGTCTGCGCACCGCGCAGTTACATATTCAGAAAAAGGAACCGTGATTTGGTTCCCTAATTTCTCATCAACTTCCATGTAAACACATGCATCCACGGGATAGCATCTGGATGACATCTTGGCAAAAAAAAGAGCGCATTGCGTGCGCCCTTTCTTTATTTCAAAGTGTTTTAACCATGACTGCATGCAAATGCAAGCGCTGATAGCTCACTTCTTTGACAGCCAATATCACCAGACGATCAATGGCTACTGGTGGGCGCTGCCACCGCTGCGAGCCTGAAAACTGGCATTACGTAAAAAATCTGCCGGCGTCTGCAGCGATGCCCGACTGAGGTATTGCTGATGCGAATCTAGCAATGCATCCAATCGTGGATCACGCAGCACATCACCGTTCTCCGTCGCGACAAGCACCGGCGTACTCACTCCTTGCACGCTGGCCATTTGTGCGCCTTGCTCACTGGCAGGATTGGCCATCAAATTCCACCCCAAAGCTGCCACAGCAGCGACCGAGGCAAAACTGGCCGCAACCTTCCAGCGGAAAACAGCGCCATTGGCGGCCGGATCACGCAATCCCACCACAGGGCCATTCGCCGGCTCCAAACCCGCCGTCACTTGCTTGATTTGCGCGGGCTCAAGCATCAACGCAGGCTCATTCGCCAGTTGCGCACGCAATCCGCTGAGCAAATCATGCTGACTGTGGTGCGCCAAATCAGGCGATCGCAGCACATCTCCGACCAAATGGTAAAGCTCCCAACTGGCACAGCCTTCAGGGCTTTCGGCGCACGCCAAGGCCTGCTCTAGCTCTTCGCCATGCAACTCACCATCCACCAAAGCAGACAGTAATTCCTTGTTCATCTGTTGTTTCATCATGGGTTCACCTACTCACTGGCGTTGTACCGATGCTTTTGCACATCACCACCGCTTACCGCCTTGCCGCTCTAGCATAGGCTTGACGCGGGCCGAAATCGCTTCACGTGCGCGGAAAATTCGTGAACGCACTGTGCCAATCGGGCAATTCATGGCTGAGGCGATCTCCTCATAGCTCAAACCCTCGATTTCACGCAGCGTGACCGCTTGTCGCAAATCCTCGGGCAAAGCCTCCATGGCCGCATTCACCGCTGCAGCAATCTCTTGTGCAGCCAGCAATGTTTCAGGCGTTTCGTCAGTGATTGGTTCATGGCGAGGACGGAAAGTTTCATCTTCGTCATCGGAAATGTGTAACGCGTTCTCAAACACCACCGGATCGCGCCGCATTTCCACCAGGGCTTTCTTCGCCGTGTTGACGGCAATACGGTACAGCCACGTGTAGAACTGTGCATCACCCCGAAATTGATGCAAAGCCCGGTATGCACGCAAAAACGTTTCTTGCGCAATGTCCTGCACCAAATCTTGATCACGCACCATGCGTCCAATCAGACGCTCGATGCGGCGCTGGTACTTGATTACCAATAATTCGTAAGCCCGCTGATCTCCGGCGACGGTGCGCTCGACCAATTGCAGATCGCTGTCAGAAGAGGAAGAAGGCGCTGGGGCTGATGTCATGAAGGCGAAGGGACGCGGTGGATCCAAACCACAGAGCATCTAAAGCTCAAAGCGCTTTAGAGGAAGAAATATCCGGTGGTGGATTAGCAGATGAATATACCGCACGCCGCAAGTCCATCCATGCATGGGGCGCCCAATTCCTTTGCAATACAAAATGCTGCGTACGTTTATGCTCGTCCACAAAACCCACAACCAGTAGCCGCTGCAGGTCCAAAATCACTACCGGCACGCCCGGCAAAGGCCGTACTTGCCCGTTGACCTCCCATTGCCAACAGTCTCCAGTCCAATGCAAAGCACCTTGCGGAAAGCGTTGCTGAACTTGCCAACCGAGCCATGCACATAGCAGCCAAAGCAAAGCTGATACGCCCACACGCAGCCACAGCTCATGACCAAAGCCTGCTCCTTGCCAACTCCAAAAAAGCAAAACCAAGGCACTGCATGTAACTACCGCAGCCCACAGAATCCGCAGGAACTCAGAATGTCGCAATGGGTAAATTACTGCCGGGCTATGTCGCTGTGACATATCCATCACCCCAAAAAACAAAACCCGCTCACTGCATACACAGGAGCGGGTTGCGCAGCGTGAGAAGGAAGTAAGCAACCTTCTCGCTTCATGATTTAGATTCGCTTGAAAATCAGCGAACCATTAGTTCCACCAAAACCAAAATTGTTCTTCAGCGCAATGTCGATCTTGGCATCACGTGCCACATTGGCACAGTAATCCAAATCACAAGAAGGGTCTTGGTTGAGCAAGTTGATGGTAGGAGGAATCTTCTGGTCATGAATAGCCATGACCGTAAAAATACTCTCAATTCCACCAGCACCGCCCAGCAAGTGACCAGTCATGGATTTGGTTGAGCTCACTACTGTTTTATAAGCAGCGTCACCCAATGCAGCTTTGATGGCATTGCTTTCGTTCTGGTCACCCAAAGGTGTGGATGTGCCGTGTGCATTCAGATAATTAATCTGATCTGCGTTCACGCCAGCATTGCGCATGGCATTCAACATGGCACGGCGTGGGCCATCCATATTGGGTGCAGTCATGTGCCCGGCATCAGCACTCATGCCGTAGCCTGCCAACTCTGCATAAATCTTGGCGCCGCGTGCCTTGGCATGTTCGTACTCTTCAAGCACCATCACGCCTGCACCTTCACCCAGCACAAAGCCGTCACGATCCCGATCCCAAGGGCGCGATGCAGCCTTAGGGTCATCGTTGCGTGTCGACAATGCGCGCATGGCAGCAAAACCGCCGACACCCAAAGGCGAAACGGTCGATTCAGTGCCTCCAGCAACGACGATGTCGGCGTCACCATATTCAATCATGCGCCCAGCTTCACCAATGCAGTGCAAGCCGGTAGTACAAGCAGTCACAACCGAAAGGTTGGGGCCCTTGAAACCATGGCGCATGGAAACGTGACCAGCCACCATATTGATGATGGAGGCTGGTACGAAAAATGGAGTAATGCGGCGGGGGCCGCGATTGGACAGTTCGATCTGGGTGTTCTCGATCAGGGGCAAGCCCCCGATACCAGACCCGATCACGCAACCGATACGGGTAGCAAGATCATCAGACAAGGCCTCGCCCGAAGGCAGGCCTGCGTCTTTGACCGCTTGTTCCGCAGCCGCAATGCCATAGTGAATGAAGGTGTCCATGGCGCGCGCATCTTTGGCGCTCATGTAATCCTCCACGTTGAATCCCTTGACTTCACCTGCGATTTGGCAGGAAAAATTCGAGGCATCAAACTTGGTGATGCGGTCAATACCGGACTGGCCGGCCAAAAGATTGGCCCAGGAATCAGCCACCGTGTTACCCACGGGGCTAATACATCCCAGGCCGGTCACGACAACGCGACGACGGCTCATGCGTTCAAACCTTATTCTTATCGCTCGGTGCGTAAAGACCTATTAGGCCTTGTGGTGGGTATTGGCGTAGTCGATGGCGTTTTGCACCGTCGTGATTTTTTCAGCATCCTCATCAGGGATTTCGATGCCGAATTCATCTTCCAGGGCCATTACCAGTTCGACCGTGTCCAGGGAGTCAGCGCCCAGGTCAGCCACGAAGGCCTTTTCGTTGGTTACTTGAGACTCTTCAACGCCGAGTTGTTCAGCAATGATTTTTTTGACACGTGCTTCGATATCGCTCATGGTTTCCCTCAGGGGGTTGTGAATGAACCCGCGATTCTAGCCGCTTCAGGGAATCCCCCTTCAATCGGCCTGCCGTCGCGAGGAAACGGCATTCATTTCTTCAGGTTACATGTACATGCCGCCATTGACATGCAGCTCGTGGCCGGTAATGTACCCAGCCCCTTCCGAGGCCAAGAAAGCCACGGCATTTGCAATGTCTGACGGCTGACCCAATTGGCCCAGCGGAATCTGCGCAGCCAAGGCTACTTTCTGCTCTTCAGGCAGATCTGCTGTCATATCTGTAGCAATAAACCCAGGAGCCACGCAGTTTACAGTAATGCCTCGGCTACCAAGTTCGCGCGCCAACGCACGGCTCATACCAGCAACTCCAGCCTTAGCCGCAGCATAGTTGGCTTGACCGGGGTTGCCCATCGCGCCAACCACACTGGTAACACTGATAATGCGCCCAAAACGCTGTTTCATCATGGGACGAATAGCCGCACGGCTGAGTCGGAAAACAGCCTGCAAATTCGTGTCAATCACAGCAGACCAGTCATCGTCCTTCATGCGCATTGCCAAGGTGTCACGGGTGATACCCGCATTATTTACCAAGACATGCAGGCCGCCTTCGGACTTCAAGATGCTATCCATCAGGGCATCTACGCCGGCTGCGTCATTCACATTCAGGTTCACGCCACGGCCACCCATGGCGGCTAATGCAGCGCTGATGCGCTCAGCACCTGAATCCGTGGTGGCAGTACCAATGACGGTATAGCCGCGCTCTGCCAACGTTTGGGCAATTGCAGCGCCAATTCCGCGTGTCGCGCCAGTCACCAGCGCAATTTGTTTCTTTTGTTCGGTCATGCGAGCAATTCTTTCACTTCTGCCAAGGTGACGGAGTCATACATAGGAGCACCAACCAAGTCAGCATCGATACGCTTGGTCATTCCCGCCAGTACTTTGCCAGGGCCGCACTCTACCAAATGCGTGATACCACGGGCCTTCATGGCTTGCACACACTCTACCCAGCGCACGGGGCCAAAGGCTTGACGATACAGCGCATCACGGATAGCCGCAGCGTCAGTTTGCACCGTCACATCAATATTGTTGATCACAGGGATCAGGGGCACACCCAACTCCAGTGCATCCAGCGCAGCCTTGAGCTTTTCAGCGGCGGGCTTCATCAGACTGGAGTGGAAAGGTGCAGACACTGGCAATGGCAGTGCACGCTTGGCACCTGCCTCTTTGACTGCAGCACTGGCGGCTTCCACGGCAGCTTTGGAGCCAGCAATGACTGTTTGACCAGGGTCATTAAAGTTCACCGCTTCAACCACTTCGGTGCCACCCAGTTGGTCCGTCACAGCCGCACAAACTTCTTTGACTTTGTCTGCAGGCAGACCCAGCACAGCAGCCATGGCACCAACACCCACTGGCACCGCTTCTTGCATGGCAGCAGCGCGCAAGCGCACTAAAGGTGCCGCTTGCTCCAGTGTTAATACACCGGCGGCCACCAAAGCGCTGTACTCACCCAGCGAGTGACCAGCCACGGCATCAGGCGTTACCCCACCTTCAGCCAGCCACACACGCCATGCAGCCACACCGGCCACCAACATTACGGGTTGGGTGTTGGTGGTCAGTGCCAAATCTTCCTTGGGGCCGTTTTTGATCAGCGCACCAATGTCTTGGCCCAAGGCTTGAGAGGCTTCTTGCAGGGTTTGAATCACTGCTGGGTGATCACCCCAAGCGTCCAACATACCCACAGACTGAGAGCCTTGCCCGGGGAAGACGAATGCGAATTTCTTCATATCACGGTCACTCGTTATTAATAAAAATGGCTCTAGCGCTTATGAAAAAGCGCTAGCTGCTACATATTCAGAAGTACAGCACCCCAGGTGAAGCCACCGCCTACACCTTCCAGCATGACGGTATCACCCTTCTTGACCTGGCCAGTGCGCACGCCATGGTCCAAAGCCAGGGGAATGGAGGCAGCCGAAGTATTGCCATGCTGATCCACGGTCACGATCACTTTATCCATTGGCAGCTTCAGCTTGCGAGCGGTACTTTGCATGATGCGAATATTTGCCTGATGTGGAATCAGCCAATCAATATCCGCCTCGGTTTTACCCGCCTTAGCCAGCACAGCATGCGCAGCCTTCTCAAGCACGCCCACCGCCAGCTTGAACACAGCCTGGCCGTCCATGGTCAACAAAGGCAAACCCAAAACTTCTCCGCCAGAGACATGGCCCGGCACGCACAAGATCCCCACATGACGACCATCAGCGTGCAAATCACACGCCAAAATCCCTGACTCTTCAGATGCTTCTAGCACGACAGCACCAGCGCCGTCACCAAACAGCACGCAGGTGGTGCGATCGTTGAAATCCAGAATGCGGCTAAATACCTCAGCGCCCACCACCAGCGCACGACTTGCTGCACCTGAACGGATCATGGAGTCAGCCACAGTCAACGCATAGACAAAGCCACTGCACACAGCCTGCACATCAAAGGCAGGGCAGCCATGGACGCCTAGTTTGTTTTGCAAAATGCAGGCCGTCGACGGAAAGACCATGTCAGGGGTCGATGTGGCAACAATGATCAGATCAATGTCTGCCGCCGTTACGCCTGCAGCCTCAATGGCTTTGCGCGAAGCCTCCAGCGCCAGATCACTGCTGGTTGTGTGTGCATCAGCAAAGTGGCGAGCCTCAATGCCTGTGCGCTCCACAATCCACTCGTGGGAAGTTTCAACTCCACGCTCCGCCAGCTCTGCTGCCAGATCGTGGTTGGTCAATCGACGTTCAGGCAAATAGCTGCCTGTGCCTGTAATGCGTGCGTAGCGTGTCATGTAGTCTCAAGCCGCCGTGGCACCACCGGTGGAAATACTGTCAGCAGCCACCAGCAAAGTGGCCGCCTGAGCAATTCGCCCCTGCACACGGTCTAGAAGGTTATTTCGGGCTGCATCATAAGCGCGGTTCAGGGCGTGCTCGTAACCAGTGGCATCAGCAGAGCCATGGCTCTTGAACACCAAACCACGCAAACCCAGCAAGGCTGCGCCGTTATAGCGGCGATGGTCCATGCGACTCATCAGCGCTTTAAGCACTGGATAAGCCAAAATGGCTGCAAATTTAGTGAAGATGTTGCGTTTGAACTCGGTTTTCAAACCACCAACAATCATTGAGGCTACACCCTCTGAAGCCTTCAGCGCCACATTGCCTACGAAACCATCGCACACCACGATGTCAACGCGGCCCTTGAAAATATCATTGCCTTCTACGTTACCCACAAAACGTATGGCATTGGAGTCACCGGCCTGGCGCAGCAACTCGCCCGTGCGCTTGATCACTTCGCTGCCCTTGATAGCTTCTTCACCAATATTGAGCAAGCCTACCGAAGGTTCTGCGTTACGGGCATCCAGCGAAGTCACCAAGGCTGAACCCATCACCGCAAACTGCAGCAAATGTTCAGGCTGACAATCTACATTGGCACCCAAATCCAGCACCGTGGTCGCACCACCTTGGTCATTGGGCAATTGCGAGGCAATCGCTGGACGATCAATACCGTCCATGGTTTTCAACAAATAGCGTGAGACAGCCATCAAAGCGCCGGTATTACCGGCAGACACTACCGCCTGCGCCTTGCCGTCTTTAACCTGCTGAATAGCCACACGCATCGAAGAGTTTTTCTTGCGACGCAAAGCTACTTCCACGGGATCGTCCATGGTGACCACTTCCGAGGCGTGTACCACTTCAGCACGCTCGTGTGTCTGCCAGTTCGCAAAAGCCTCTGGCAGGCCTACCAACAACAACCGGGCATCCGGGTGGGTAGAAAGAAATTGGCGACACGCAGGGAACGTGACACCGGGGCCATGGTCGCCCCCCATGCAATCAACTGCCAGTGTGATCATGAATGACTTACCGGTCCGCTGCAGACCAAAAAACTGGAAAAAGCAGCATTAAAAAAACAAAAGCCCGAGCTACAAGACTAGTAGCTACGGGCCTTAAGTCAGTTGAAGCTGATTAAGCTTCAGACTTGTTCTTCAACACTTGGCGACCACGGTATACACCGTTGGGGCTGATGTGGTGACGCAGGTGAACTTCGCCAGAAGTGGCTTCCACAGCGATTCCGGGCACATTCAGTGCATTGTGCGAACGGTGCATACCGCGCTTGGAAGGAGATTTTTTGTTTTGCTGAACAGCCATGATGGCTCCTGAGTCTTAAAAGGGTTGGTAAAAACGCGATCAGCCCATTAAAGACACGAGGGGGTTTCGCGTGAAGCCCCCGATTATAGCGCAAACTGTGAAAACAAAGAGAACCACCCCCAACTCACTGGGATCAGTACTGCTTGCTCAGAATGAGCGTTGTGTCTTTTCAAGGTGTGTGCAGTACAGCTGCCCATAGCACACACGCCTCAAACCACCCAAAAGATGGCTTGCAACTAATCACTGATGGAAATCAATCTTGGCCCGCATTCTTGCGCAGCCCGGCCAACACTGCAAACGGATTGGGTTTTTCCGTACTGGCTTCTTCGAAATCATCGTCACTCGAAGCCATGGGCATAACTTCAGGGCACTCATCGTGCATCGGCACCAAAGGCAGCTCCATAAGCAACTCGTCTTCAATCAGCGCACGCGCATTGAAGTCCTTGCTCATGGCAAGCAAATCCTCATCAGCTTCATCATCCATCGCTTCTGCAGCGGCCTCATCCTTCACAAAGCGAAAGGAACGGTCCACATACAAAGCGATGTCTGCCATGTTCAAACAGCGCTGGCAGGTCATAGGCACATGACCTTCAGCTTGCACATGCAGCCAGAAGTGGCCTGCGCCACCGGTTTCAGGTACGTGTTCGCCTTCCGCAGACCAAACCACAGCCACACCATCGGAAGGGGCTTGTGCTTCTTGCTGCAGACGCTCAAATGCAGATAACGGGTCTTGTCCCTCAATGATGGCGCCTGCCTTAGCAAACGCGGCCACATCAAGGTGATCCAGAGAAAAATCCTTGCTCATGGCGGCAGTGTAAGAGAATCCCAGCATGCTTGAATCAGTCACTCCACAGCGCCCCTTGATTCTGGGGTCAACCTCCCGCTACCGCCGTGAATTGGTGGAGCGTTTGAACCTGCCTTTCACCACCGCTGCTCCTGACGTGGATGAAACCCCCGCACCCGGCGAAGCCCCGGGAGATTTGGCCCTGCGCCTGGCGTTGGCCAAGGCCCATGCCGTAGCAGCACTGCACCCCGATGCCATCGTGATCGGCTCTGACCAAGTCTCAGACCTCAACGGCCAGCCAATGGGCAAGCCGCTGGTACATGAGCGGGCTGTTCAACAATTGCGTTCGATGCGCGGACAGACCGTGATGTTCCACACCGCAGTGGCCGTGGTCTGCAAGGCCACGGGCTTTGAGCAGAGCGATATCGCCGTCATCAAAACCGTTTTTCGCGATCTGACGGACGATGAAATTGAACGCTATCTGCGCGCTGAGCAACCATACGACTGCGCAGGCAGCGCCAAGAGCGAAGGCTTGGGCATCAGCCTGCTGGACGCCATTCACAGCGATGACCCTACTGCCTTGATTGGCCTGCCCATGATTCGCACCTGCCGTATGGTGCGTGCCGCCGGGATTCAACTGCCATGAGCGCAAAAGGCAAACTGTATTTAGTGCCCGCCCCGCTGGACTTTGGCTGCGCCACCCAATCGCCCATCACCGATGTGCTGCCTGAACTGACGCTGCGCACAGCTGCACGCCTGCAGCACTGGGTGTGCGAGAACGCAAAGAGTACGCGCGCGTATCTCAAGCGTGTCGACGAGCACACGCCACTGGCCGCGCCCATTCAGCAGATGCAGTTGCAAGAGCTCCCCCGCGAAGCCCACAAAAAAGGGGACCACGGCGGTAAAGGTGCTGCCGTATTTGACGCCAAGGCGCTACTGGCTCCGGCACTGACAGGCCATGACATGGGCCTGGTGAGCGAAGCGGGTATGCCTGCCGTGGCCGACCCCGGCAGCTCCATCGTGCGTGCTGCGCACGACGCAGGTATTGCAGTCATCCCACTGGTTGGCCCAGTCTCGCTGCTGATGACTTTGGCTGCCAGCGGTCTCAACGGCCAAAATTTTGCTTTTGTGGGCTATTTACCGCAAGACGCGGCGCAGCGCATACAGCGCATCAAAGAGCTGGAACAACTGGCGCAGCGCCACAACCAGGCCCAGCTTTTTATTGAGACGCCCTACCGCAACCCTGCGCTGTGGCAAGCATTGCTGCACAGCCTGCAACCCACAACGCGCATCGCCATGGCCAGCGGCTTGACGCTGGAGAACGCCAGCATCCAAAGTCGCAGCGCCAAAGACTGGAAGAGGCTGGGCACCGAACCAGACAACCGCACCCCCGTGGTTTTTGCCATCGGCCAATAAACAAAAAACATAAAAAAAGAGCGCCTTGCGCTTGATTCATCGGGAGTTCAGATGCAAAAGTATCTGAAACTCAAGATAGATCAGCGCAAAGCGCTCTTTTAATTGACAGCTGCTACCGTCAATACCTAACGAATGGCAGGCAACATGCCGTGCATGGCATCTACCGCACCGCCACCAATGGCTGCGCCAAAACGCTTGGCAAAGCGCTCCGCCATGTTTTCGCTGCGCGTGTAATCAATCACCTCTTCGGCCTGCACCACATCGCGTGCCACGCTGTCCAAGGTGCCAAATTTATCAGCCAAGCCCAGCTCTACAGCTTGCTGGCCCGTCCAGAACAAACCACTGAAAGTATCTGCATTTTCTTTCAAACGCTCACCACGGCCAGCGCGCACTACGTCAATGAACTGCTGGTGAATCTGGTTCAACATGGCTTGCGCGTGGGCACGCTGCCCCTCTTCCAGCGGGCTGAACGGATCCAGCATGCCCTTGTTCGCCCCCGCAGTCAGCAGGCGACGCTCCACACCCAGTTTCTCCATGGTGCCGGTAAAGCCAAACCCGTCCATCAGCACGCCAATGCTGCCCACGATGCTGGCCTTGTCGACAAAAATCTCGTCCGCAGCCGCGGCAATGTAGTACGCCGCAGACGCACAGGTTTCTTCAACCACCGCGTAAATCGGTTTTTGATACTGGGCCTTCAAGCGCACGATTTCATCGTTGATCATGCCCGCCTGCACAGGGCTGCCACCGGGCGAGTTGATCAACAGCACCAAGGCGCGTGAACCGGGGTCCTCCATGGCACTGCGCATGGCTGCAATCACAAACTCAGCACTGGCATTGGCGTCCCCGGCAATCGCACCTTTGATATCGACCACCGCAGTATGCGGCCCGCTGGTGGCTGAACTGGCAGTGTCGCGCCCCATCCACCACAAGCCGGCCACGATCAAGCTCGCCCACACAAACCGCCAAAAAATGCGCCAGCGGCGCGCCGAACGCTGCTCGTTCACCGTGGCAAACACCAGACGCTCCAGCACATCGCGCTCCCAGCCAGCAGCAGCGGGCTTGGCAGCATTGGGGGCACCAGCAGCGGCACGCGCCCACAAGTCTTGGCCCGGCAGCGGCTCTGAGCCAGCGGCACCCTGGTTATCAGGTGTGGAATGGGGGTTCATAGAAGCTTTACTCTCTCAAAATCAAGCCAGTGCGCCAGTATGCCAGCGGGCCCGCCGATCAACGGTGACAAAACCATCAGGCGTTGGTGCGCAACCACTGGTGCAAATCCTCAATATCGTGCGCCACATGCAAAGGCGCGCATGCAACCAGCTCTGCGCCCGCATGCGCGCCATAGGCGACGCCCACGCTGGCACAGCCGGCGTTTTGCGCCATTTGCAGGTCGTGCGTGGTGTCACCAATCATCAGCAACCGCTCAGGCTGTACGCCCAGCTCAGCCATCAACTCTTGCAACATCAAAGGGTGCGGTTTACCCGCAGTTTCGTCAGCTGTCCGTGAGCTGTCGAACATGCCACGCAAATCGACATGCTGCAGCGCTTCATTCAAGCCTCTGCGACTTTTTCCCGTAGCGACCGCCAGCCAGTGCCCGCGTTCACGCAAGCCCTCCAGCATGGGCAGCACCCCTTTGAACAAAGTAATCAACTCTTGCTGCTTGAGGTAGTGGTAGCGGTAACGATTGGCCAGATCGTTGTACTTGTCCTTAGGAACATCAGGCGCCGCATGCGCCAGTGCGGGCAGCAGCGCCATGCCAATCACATAAGAAGCCTGCTCGTCAGAGGGAACTGTACCCCCCACATCGGCCACCGCCAGCTGGATGCTGCGAGCAATCGCTGCAGTGGAGTCAAACAAAGTGCCATCCCAATCGAAGGCAATCAAGTCAAAGCGTCGCGCAGTCACGTCTAAAGGCTTTCTAAATAGAAGAGGGTGCAACGTCAGGCAACAAAACCTGCCAGCTCCACAGGCAATTGCGAGTGCAACTCAATGCGCTCCTGCGTGGCCGGATGGTTGAACTGCAAACGCCAGGCATGCAAAAACATGCGCTTCAACCCCTGTTTGGGCAAGCGTTTGTTCAAATCAAAGTCGCCGTACTTGTCATCGCCAGCAATTGCATGGCCTTGCGAAGACAAATGCACCCGGATCTGATGGGTACGCCCGGTCTTGATGGTCACTTCCAGCAAACTCATCGCAGGCAAGCCCTGCATGGCACGCGGCGCAAAGTGCGACCGCACCTTGACCAAGGTGAGCGCACGCATGGCATCAGGATCGTCCGCCGTAGTAACGCGCACCCGGCGCTCACCATCTGCCTGCAGATATTTATGCAACGGCGTGTCAATCACCTTCTTGTTGGCAGGCCATGCCCCGTTCACCAACGCCAAATAGGTTTTGCCCGTTTCACGCTCCCGAAACTGATCTTGCAACTTGGTCAACGCCGAACGCTTCTTGGCAACCAGCAAAATGCCAGAGGTTTCACGATCCAGCCGGTGTACAAGCTCCAAAAATTTGGCCTGAGGGCGGGCTTGGCGCAACTGCTCAATAACGCCAAAGCTCACCCCTGAGCCACCATGTACCGCCACACCTGCTGGTTTATCCAGCGCGATCAGGTGATCGTCTTCAAACAGGATGGGGAACTCACGGGCTGGCGCGGGACGTTCGGCTTTTTCTTGCACCTTGTCGGAAATACGGACAGGCGGCAGACGCACCACATCCCCCGTCTCCACTCGGGTATCAGCTTGGCAGCGCCCTTTGTTCACACGCACCTCTCCGCTGCGAATAATGCGGTAAACGTGTGTCTTGGGCACACCTTTGAGATGACGCATCAAGAAGTTATCCAGGCGTTGCCCGGCGCTGTCTTCATCCACCTCGATTAACCGCACAGCGACAGCCGCGGGGTTCTGGGTAGGTTCTTGGGGCAGTTTGCCCTCTATAATGTGTTTCACCTGCGCTAATTTATGTGTAAGTGGTTGATTTGTTTGGATTTTAGTCCACCCAGCCATTTCCCCTACGCAGGCAGGTCGATGCCACAGATGCCGTGCCCAAGGAAAAACTGCCCGATTGTCGGTGCTAGCGGGGCGGAATTTGTCTGGTTGACGCATTGAAACACTGAACGGAATCTTCACGTGGATGGTGGTGTTTGGAGCCAATTGCTCCATGCCATCCGCGCATTAGAAAAACAGCGAGCATGTGGGTACTTCTTTCTTGGTTGCTAGGTATGACGCAGAGGCCAAAGCCTCTGCTGCGTACGCCTGCGCCAAGCACCCACCCCGTAATTTCCGCTGACTCAGGCCGTCGCCACTCGGTGCCGGATCTGCCCACAGCGTCGCTCGCTCCCTGCCCCCTGCCCTTGCCCCCATTGCTGACTTAACGCAGCACGGACGCAATCAGGCCCAGGTCTCGGATTCCCTTTCTTTTTGTTTCAGCGCGACAACCCGGCATTAAAGGCTCCTACAGAGCCTGTCTTTGATCAAGAGTCAAAGGCGTGTCGGCTAGGCAGCGCTGTCGCTGCCAGCCGGTCGCCGCACAACGAAAAGGATACGCATCATGAAGCGGATGCTGATTAACGCGACACAGGCTGAAGAACGCCGTTTGGCGATTGTCGACGGCCAAAAACTGCTCGACTACGAAATCGAAATTGAAGGCCGCGAACAGCGCAAGGGCAACATTTACAAAGCCGTGGTGACACGCGTAGAGCCCTCTTTGGAAGCTTGTTTTGTGGACTACGGCGAAGACCGCCACGGTTTTCTGCCCTTCAAGGAAATCTCCAAGCAATACTTTGCCGAAGGCATTGCCCCCAGCCAGGCGCGCATCAATGATGTGATCAAGGAAGGCCAAGAGCTGCTGGTGCAGGTCGAAAAAGAAGAACGTGGCAACAAGGGCGCAGCTCTGACCACCTTCATCTCGCTGGCTGGCCGTTATGTGGTGCTGATGCCCAACAACCCCCGTGGTGGTGGCGTTTCGCGTCGCATTGAGGGCGAAGAACGCGCAGAGCTCAAAGAAGCCATGGACCAGTTGGACTACCCCAAGGGCATGTCCATCATTGCGCGCACCGCAGGCATTGGCCGCACAGCCCCTGAACTGCAATGGGACTTGAACTACCTGCTGCAACTGTGGACAGCCATTGACGGCGCGGCCAAGTCGGGCAAGGGTGCTTTCCTGATTTACCAAGAATCAAGCTTGGTGATTCGCGCTATCCGTGACTACTTCCACAATGACATCGGTGACATCCTGATCGACACCGACGACATTTATGAACAAGCCCAGCAGTTCATGGCCCACGTCATGCCTGAGCACGCCAACCGTGTGAAGCGCTACCGTGACGATGCTCCGCTGTTCAGCCGCTTCCAGATTGAGCATCAGATCGAGTCGGCCTACGCACGCACCGTCCAGCTGCCTTCTGGCGGTGCCATCGTGATCGACCACACCGAAGCTTTGGTGTCTGTTGACGTCAACTCGGCCCGCGCTATCAAGGGCGGTGATATTGAAGAAACCGCCACCCGCACCAACTTGGAAGCCGCTGATGAAGTGGCACGCCAAATGCGTCTGCGTGACTTGGGTGGTCTGATCGTGATCGACTTCATCGACATGGAGGAATCCAAGAACCGTCGTGAAGTGGAAAACCGCCTGCGCGATGCACTGCGCCAAGACCGCGCCCGCGTGCAGTTTGGCACTATCAGCAAGTTTGGTCTGATGGAAATGAGCCGCCAGCGCTTGAAGCCCGCTTTGAGCGAAGGCGCGCACATCAACTGTCCACGTTGCGGTGGCTCTGGCCATATCCGCGACACGGAATCCTCTGCACTGCAAATTCTGCGCATCATTCAAGAAGAGTCCATGAAGGACAACACAGCCGCTGTGCACTGCCAAGTGCCGGTGGAAGTGGCCTCCTTCCTGCTCAATGAAAAGCGCACTGAAATCGCCAAGATTGAGCTCAAGCAACGCGTCTCTGTGCTCATGGTTCCCAACAAGTCGCTGGAAACCCCGCACTACAAGCTTGAGCGCTTGAAGCACGACGATCCGCGCCTGGAGAACCTGGATGCCAGCTACAAGCTGGCTGAAGAAGTGGAAGATGTGACCAAGGTCACGCGCCGCTCGCAAGAACCCACCAACAAGCAAACACCTGTCATCAAGGGTGTGCTGCCTGACGTTCCGCCCGCACCAGAAGCGCGCCCACAGCCCGCCCAGCGCCCAGCTGCAGCCTCCAAAGGCCGCAACAACGGCCAGCAGCAAGCTGCAGCACCCCGGATCGAAGTGCGAGAGCAAGGCTTCTTTGCATGGCTCAAGAGCCTGTTTGGCTTCGGCACACGCCCTGCAGCCATCGAGCCTGCTGCACCTGCCAAGCCAGATAACGCCCGTGAAGGCCGCAACGGTGAACGCGGTGGCCGTAATGGAGAACGCAACGGCCGTGGCCGCAATGGTCGCCGTGACGAACGCAGTGAGCGTGTTGAAGGCGGTGAACGCCCCAACCGCGAAGCCAACGGCATCGAAAACCGCAACCGCCGTGGCGAGCGCAACGAACGCACAGAGCGCAATGAGCGCCCAAGTGAGAATGCGCGCCCGCAACGCGAGCCACGCAATCGTGAGCGTCAGCCCCGCAACACCGAAGCTACAGAGCAGCGCAATCTGCAAACGACCAATGCCCAAGCCGGTGTCGAACAGGTCGCGCTTACGCCCGAAACCGAGCGCACCGAACGTCAACCACGCCGTGAGCGCGGTGAGCGTGGCGAGCGCCGTGAGCGCCAGCCCCGCAATGCTGAAATTCAAAATCCAGCAACCGTAGAACCCACTGCCCAATCGGTGCAAGAAGCTGTGAATGACATTCCAGCCTCGGATGCACAGAGCAATGCAGAAGACGCACCACGCAATGGCCGTCGCTCGCGTGATCGCTATGGTCGTGACCGCCGCAATGGACGTGATCGCAATGGTGCACCACGCGATGACGAGCAAGCGCTGGACACCAGTGCCTCTGAAGAACAAGGCACAGTCCAAGCTGCCGTGGATAACGCTGTAGCTGTAGCCGCTGCCCCTGCTGATGACACGGTGCAAGAAACACCACGTCGCAGCTACTTCAGTGCAGCAACTCCTGCGGCTGAAGCAGCCGCTGTAGCGAACGTCGCGCCTGTGACTGATGCTGCACCTGAGCCAAGCCAGCCCGTTGCCGTGGTCGCAGCACCTGTCGTGGCGCCAGCGCCAGTCGTCGTTGCCGCACCAGCCGTATCGACCCCTGCCTCCCCAGCGGTTGCCCCCAAAGCGCCTGCAGACACTGGCATGCCCCGCATTGCCAGCTACAGCCTGCCCATGGATGCGTTACAGCAGGTCGCGCACGATGCAGGCCTGGAGTGGGTGAACTCCGACGCTGACAAGATTGCAGCAGTACAAGCTGCGATTGCTGCTGAGCCCAAGCCTGTGCGCATTCCCCGCGAACGCCCCCCTGTGGTCGTTCTGGACGAAGGCCCATTGATCTTGGTTGAAACCCGCAAAGACCTCAGTGAGATGGTGCTGCCCTTTGAGCAGCCTGCCAATAACGCCTAAAGCGTAACCAAACAACCGGGGGCCTAGCGCCCCCGGTTGCATCTGTAGCCCTGTATTTCTATGACGGATCGAGCCCATGCTGTTTTTGCTCTCCCCCGCCAAATCGTTGGACTATGAGCGTCCGCTGCCCGCAGGCCTGAGCCACACCCTGCCACCGTTTATTCCGCAATCCGCCGAGTTGATTGCCATCCTGCGCCAGCTGGCACCGCATGATGTGGCAGCGCTGATGACCATCAGCGACAAGTTGGCCCAACTGAACACCGCGCGTTACGCATCCTGGCATACATCCTTCACAGCAGATAACGCACGCCAGGCCCTGTTTGCCTTCAATGGGGATGTATATGAAGGCCTGGACGCTTATTCCTTGCAGGCCCAGGACGTTGCCTGGGCACAGAGCCACCTGCTCATGCTCAGCGGCTTGTACGGTGCTTTGCGCCCGCTGGACTTGATGCAACCGTATCGTCTGGAAATGGGTACCCGCCTGGCCAATGCGCACGGCAGCAACCTGTATCAGTTCTGGGGCACACGCATTGCCCAGTTGCTCAACGAGCGCCAGGCACAAGACACCCAGCCCGTGGTGGTCAATCTGGCCTCGCAGGAGTATTTCAAATCCGTCGAACTCAAACACCTGAAAGCCCGCGTGGTCGAATGTGTGTTTGAGGACTACAAGGCAGGCAAGTACAAAATCATCAGCTTTCACGCCAAGCGTGCACGGGGTTTGATGGCGCGTTACGCTATCCAAAACCGCCTGACACAGCCGCAGCAGCTGATGACCTTTGATGCAGATGGCTACGCCTATGCGCCCGAGGTCTCCAGCCCAAACCGTTTGGTTTTCCGGCGCAACGCGGCATAAAGTAGCGTTGAGTGGCACCTTTGCATTGTTGCGCTAGGAGATTGCTTTGTCACAGTCCTTGGAACAATTGTCTGCCCAGGTCCCCGGCAGCACGCCTGCCTTGATGCAGTGGCTGCAAACACAGCTGGCTGTAGGGCATGCCCCCGCCACGTTGCTCAAAAGCTTGCTGAAAACTGGCTGGGCTCCTCACATTGCGCAAGCAGCACTGGCGGTATGTACCCAGCCTGTGCGTACAGCACCCATGCCCGAACCTGACCTCAGCCAGCACACCAGCGAGATTGACGTGGGCGACCGCTTGGTGCAAGTACTGCTTTCCATGCAAAAACCACGCTTGGTGCTGTTTGGCAATCTGCTCTCAGATACGGAATGTGAGCAGCTGATTGCCAGTGCGCGCCCGGCCATGGCACGCTCCAGAACCGTAGCCACACAGGCCCACGGGGAAGAGATCAATCCAGACCGCACCAGCAGCGGCATGTTCTACACACGCGGACAAACACCCGTGGTGGCGCTGCTGGAAGCACGCATTGCCAAGCTGCTGCAATGGCCTCTGGAAAACGGCGAGGGATTGCAGGTGCTCAGCTACCGTCCAGGAGCCGAGTACAAGCCACACCACGACTACTTCAACCCCAACGAGCCCAGCAGCGCGGCCATCTTGCAGCATGGTGGTCAGCGCGTGGGCACACTCGTTATCTATCTGAGTGATGTGGCCGCTGGTGGCTGCACGTTTTTCCCCGAATCTCAGCTGCGCGTTCACCCCCGCAAGGGGCACGCCGTATTTTTCAGCTACCCCAGCCCCGAAGTGCACACCTTGACTCTGCACGGCGGCGACCCCGTGCTACAGGGTGAAAAGTGGATTGCCACCAAGTGGCTGCGCGAAGCCCCATTTCTTTGAATTGAAATTACCAGCCAAATCAGCCTTTACGCATATGCAAAAACTGCTGATAGCTATGAATATCTATAAATATTTATGAATACACCTGAACAATCTCAACTGGGCCAGCAATCTGCCTACGCAGACCATTACGACCCCAGCCTGCTCTTTCCCATTCCCCGCACCAGCAAGCGCGAAGAAATCGGCATCACCAGCCAATTGCCTTTTTTCGGTGCCGATTTGTGGACGGCGTTTGAGCTGTCATGGCTCAACCAGCGAGGCAAGCCCCAAGTTGCGCTGGCGCATTTCACCATACCGTGTGAAACGCCCCACATCATTGAGAGCAAATCATTCAAGCTGTACCTCAACAGCTTCAACAATAGCCGCTTTGACAATCTGGAAGCAGTGCAAGAGCGCCTGCGCGAAGACGTGAATGAAGCCCTGTGGCGTGGTGCGCCTGCGCGCCAGTCCTCCGCCGGTGTACGTGTGATTGCGCAGCAAAGTTTTGAGCTACAGAAAGTGCAGGAACTCGAGGGCCTGAATCTGGACCGTCTTGACATTGAATGCGATGACTACACACCGCGCCCCGATTTGCTCAAGGCCGACCACGACAATCCACCAGTGACAGAAACCTTGGTCAGCCACTTGCTCAAAAGCAATTGTCTGGTCACCGGTCAGCCTGATTGGGGCTGCGTGCAAATCAGCTATACGGGTGCCGCTATCGACCAGGAAAGCCTGCTGCGTTACATCGTGAGCTTTCGCAATCACAACGAATTCCATGAGCAATGCGTCGAGCGCATCTTCATGGATATCACGCGCCAGTGTAAACCCATCAAACTCAGTGTGTATGCGCGCTACACACGGCGTGGAGGCCTGGACATTAACCCGCTGCGCACCAGCCACCCGATAGCCATACCCGCTAATGTGCGCACTGCGCGCCAATAAAAAAGGAGCCTGACGGCTCCTTTTTTAGGACTGACTTTCTTTAGCCTTCAAACGTTGCAGGATCAAAGTCCAGCACGTAATTTTGCGGGCCTTTGCTCGCCACCTTCAAGGCACCCACACGGCTGCCCAGCGCTGCGCACTTGGTCAAAGACCAGCCTTTTTCCAATCCAAAAAGGAAAGCGCCACGCCATGCGTCGCCGCAGCCAGTAGGATCAACCACGCTCTGGGCTTTGACCGACTTCACCAAAGTCATCTGTCCTTGTTCCCAGACTTGGCAGCCCTCGGCACCCAGTGTCACAACCAAGCCTTGCACCTTCATGGACAACGCGGCCAAGTCCAAGCCGGTACGATCACACAGCATTTTGGCTTCGTAGTCATTCACAGCAATCCACGTTGCCTGCTCCACGAATGTCAGCAGCTCTTGGCCATTGAACATAGGCAGGCCTTGGCCTGGATCAAATACGAAAGGAATGCCTGCGGCCTTGAACTGCGCGCAATGCTCAATCATGGCGTCGCGGCCATCAGGGGAAACAATCCCCACAACAGCACCTTCACTGCCATCAATCACATTCACATGCGCTTGAGTCATCGCACCAGGGTGAAACGCTGTGATCTGGTTATTGTCGCTGTCCGTCATGATCATGGCCTGTGCGGTGTAGTTGTCACCCAACTGCTGCACATAACGTGTATCAATGCCCATCGCCTTCATGCGACCGATGTAAGAAGCACCATCTTCACCCACTGTCGCCATTGGCAGGGGGTTACCGCCCAGCAGCTTCAAGCTGTAGGCAATATTGCCGGCACAGCCACCAAAATCACGGCGCAGTGAGGGTACGAGAAACGACACATTCAGAATGTGCAGCTGCTCAGGCAGGATTTGGTCGGCAAATTTGCCTTCAAAGCTCATGATGGTGTCAAAAGCCAAAGAGCCGCAGATCAATGCTGCCATAGTCGAAATTCCGTTCTTTCAATAAAAATCAGGGATAAAAAGCCATCACGCGGTAACCAGACACCTGCAAATGCAAACCCTGCGTCATGACTGGCAAGCTGCCATTCCACTCGCTGCGTGCAGCCAGCTCTGCCGGGGCCCCTATCTCATCGGGGTTAAAGACCTTGCGCACCAGCACCTGATCCTGGGCATCAGTGAGCGTCAGCTCAACCGCAGGCATAGCCACCAAAGTGGGAGCCTGATTTTGAATACTCAGCCCCAAACGGTAGTGATAAGGCTGGGTGTCTTGGTTAAAAGAAGACCCTGTCAGCACCACCGATGCAATGCTCTTGCGCGGAGCCAGCTCACAGCGCAAAGCCACGCACATATTCTCAAAAGCTGTGCGCCACTCAGGCTTCCATGCCACCAAGGTGTTGCGCTCGTGCATGGCAATTTGCAGCAGCAATGTCAGTGGTAAAAAAATCACCAGCATGCCCATCACAAAGCGCACTGCGGGCTGGCTCCACCATGCTTTACGCTGTGCTTGCCTGACGAACGAGGGAATGGTTGCACCAGCATCTTCTTGGGCACCATGCTCTGGCTCCTCTTGCGACACGCTCAACTCATCAAACTCTAGATCTGCAGGCTGTTGAGGCTGTGCACAAGACTCTGACAAAGGCGTCGCCCAATCAGTCGCAGACACCTCTTGCGCGCCTTCCAGGCTGGGAGTAGCCGCAGGCTCCTCACTGAAAAAAGTCTCTTTGGGATCGATGACGCTGTGCATGCGCTGCGCAATGGAATCTGCACGCGCTTGCTGCCCCGCTGTAACTGCAGGCTGGTCCAGCCATGCTTCATCTACATCCTCAGGTGGCACCGGCAGCTCGTACCCCGCCTGATGCTCTGGCTCTGGCTCTGGCTCTGGCTCTGGCTCTGGCTCTGGCTCTGGCTCTGGCAAAGCTTCACTGATTGGCCCACTCACCAGCGTAGAAACTGTTGCCACATGAACGGATTCAGCCGCAGCCTCTTGTCCGGGCATTGGCGCAGCAGCTGTCTGCACCTCTTCCAAGGACTTCGCAGCATCAAAAACTTCTTGGCAACGGCCGCAGCGCACCCACCCTTCGGAAATGCGCAATTGATCGGCCACCACTCGAAATTTGGTGCCGCAAGAAGGACAGCAGGTAATGAGGCTCATCGAGCGAAGATTGTAGGAGCAAGGCCTGCGCGCTGCGCGCAGGCGTGTTGCACAAAACGCATTAAGTACGTACGGCCGTCATCAAAATCCAGCCTTCCTGGCTGTCTGCCACTTCCAGCTTCAGGTAGGGGGCATAAGCCTCTTTCAGCTCATCGGCCTGCTGGGCCAAGATACCCGCCAGCACCAAATGACCGCCTTCTTGCACATGGCCGCACAACAGCGGTGCCAGCATTTTCAAGGGTGTTGCCAAAATGTTGGCCAGCACAGTCTGGTACTGGCCCTGCGCCAACTCGGGCAGGCCGGCATGCAACTGCACCGCATTGGCCTGCGCATTCAGCTCGCACGATGTGACAGCATCTCCGTCAATATCCACGGCATCAATGTCCACCGCGCCAAACTTGGCTGCACCAATGGCCAAAATTCCCGAGCCACAGCCGTAGTCCAGTGTGCGGCCCAAAGTATTCGCAGGTTGCGTTGCAATCCAGCGCAGGCACATACGGGTGGTGGGGTGGGTGCCTGTGCCAAAGGCAAGACCGGGATCCAGACGGATACTGACCTTGGCCGCTTCTGGCATCTCATGCCAAGTGGGCACAATCCAAAACTCGGGCGTGATGTCCACAGGCTGAAATTGTGATTGCGTTAACCGCACCCAGTCTTGCTGCTCCAGTGCTTGAATACCCAGCACTTGGCAGCCTTCAAAAAAGTCTTGCACCTGCAGCAAGGTTTGGGCTTGTTGGGCTGCGGCCTCATCCGGGAACAACGCCACAATGCGGCTGCGGTTCCAGCCTTCTTTGGGCGCAGGCATTCCGGGTTCACCAAACAAGGCTTGTTCGGCATCGGTTTGCGCATCCATATCTTCGACCGATACGCTCAGCGCATCCAGGGCATCGAGCGCATCGCTCACATCTTCGACCCGCTCCTCTGGGCACATCAGGCTGAGTTCATGCATGGGGCTATTCCTTCAAGCTTTTAAAAACGAAATGCTGGCCCCCGTTTCCAAGGGCCAGCATAGCTGGTCGTCAATGACTAGAAATTAGCGCTTTTTGCGCTGCTCCAGCCAGTGTTCCAGGTAGTGAATATTGGTACCGCCTTCAGCAAACTTGGCATCCACCATCAAGTCTTGGTGCAAGGGCACATTCGTCTTGATACCTTCTACCACCACTTCAGACAAAGCCGTACGCATACGTGCCATGGCTTGCTCGCGGGTGTCTCCATAGGTGATCAGCTTGCCGATCATGGAGTCATAGTTTGGTGGCACAAAGTAGTTGTTGTACACGTGGGAATCCACACGCACGCCTGGGCCACCAGGCATGTGCCACATGCTCACACGGCCAGGCGAGGGCATGAAGTTGTACGGATCTTCTGCGTTGATACGGCACTCAATGGCGTGACCGCGCATCTGGTTGTTAACTTCACGCTGGGTGAAAGGCAACTTTTCTCCAGCGGCAACCATGATTTGCGTGCGCACAATGTCCACGCCCGTGATCATTTCTGTCACAGGGTGCTCGACCTGTACACGGGTATTCATTTCAATGAAATAGAACTCGCCGTTTTCATACAAGAACTCAAACGTACCGGCACCGCGGTAGTTGATCTTCTTGCAAGCCGCCACACAGCGCTCGCCCACCTTCTCCACCAGACGGCGGGGAATGCCAGGCGCAGGTGCTTCTTCAATCACCTTCTGGTGGCGACGCTGCATGGAGCAGTCGCGCTCGCCCAGATACACGGCGTTCTTGTGCTTATCGGCCAGCACTTGAATTTCGACGTGGCGCGGGTTCTGAAGAAACTTCTCCATGTACACCGCAGGATTGCCAAAAGCGGCACCCGCTTCAGCCTTGGTCATTTGCACAGCATTGACCAAAGCAGCTTCGGTGTGCACCACGCGCATGCCACGTCCACCACCACCGCCAGCGGCCTTGATGATGACGGGGTAGCCCACTGCTTTGGCAATGCGCTTAATTTGTGCAGGATCGTCTGGCAATTCACCGTCCGAACCGGGCACGCAAGGCACTCCGGCCTTGATCATGGCTTGCTTGGCCGAGACCTTGTCACCCATGATGCGGATGGACTCCGCTGTTGGACCAATAAACTGGAAACCGCTTTGCTCGACACGCTCTGCAAAGTCAGCGTTTTCAGACAAGAAGCCGTAACCCGGGTGGATCGCCTCAGCGTCTGTCACTTCTGCCGCCGAGATGATGGCTGGCATGTTCAGGTAGCTCAGGGGCGATGCCGCTGGGCCGATACACACGGCCTCATCAGCCAATTTGACGTACTTGGCGTCACGGTCAGCCTCGGAGTAGACCATTACGGCCTTGATGCCCATCTCGCGACAAGCGCGCTGGATGCGCAGAGCAATTTCGCCCCGGTTGGCAACCAAAATTTTCTTAAACATGGAAGTCCTCGTTGTTCACCACCCCTTGCAGGGCGAATCGTTCAATCCGTCAAACCCACGGCTATAGCGCAGGCTCAGGCAGATCTCACTCAATCACGAACAGCGGTTGTCCGTATTCCACGGCTTGGCCGTTGTCGGCCAGGATGCGGGTTACGGTACCCGACTTGTCAGCCTCAATCTCATTCAAGATCTTCATGGCTTCGATAATGCAGATGGTGTCGCCTTCTTTGACTTGGTCGCCCACTTCAACGAATGCCTTGGCACCAGGGCTGGCAGCGCGGTAGAAGCTACCGACCATAGGGGACTTGACTTGATGGCCGGTCACAGCGGCAGGGGCAGCAGCTTCAGCAACCGGAGCAGCAGCAGGGGCGGCTTGCACGGGGGCAGCGGCTTGCATGGGAGCAGCAACAAATTGCTGCACCACGTTACCACCGCTTTTAACGATGCGGACTTTGCCCTCAGCCTCGGTGATTTCCAGCTCCGAGACATTCGATTCGGACACCAAGTCGATAAGGGTTTTGAGTTTACGCAGATCCATGGAAGCTCCAACGGCTAAAAACTAAATAAGGGCGCGAATTTAACCTAAATTCGCCCTTCTGCGTGCTTCGCAGAATATTTTTCGCCATCGCCAGCACGGTTTTTTGATCCAAACACTGGCTTTTGTCTCAGCACAGTTAGGTCCATGCTGCCCACTGTTCAAGGTCTTGCTGCGAAAGTTCACCGATTTTACGCTGTTGCGCTTTTCCTTTCGCATCCAACAAGATGGTAAAGGGCAAACCCCCGTTTATGTTACCCAGGCTGCGTGTCAACGTCACGCCACCAGCACCGGCCAGTACCACCGGAAAATCCAAGGGCTGACGTGCCAGCCATTTGTTGACTGCCGCTGCTTGATCAACGGCAATACCCAGCACCTGAATGGCATGAGCGCCACGCGTGGCTTGCTCTTGAGCAAAGCGGTTAATCATGGGCAGCTCTCGTACACACGGGGGGCACCAGGTGGCCCAGAAGTTCACCAACAGCGGCCGTCCGCGCAACGACGCCAAACTCAGTGGCACGCCATCGGGCTGTGCCAGCTGCAATCCCCAGAAAGCGTCAATGGCGTCATCATTGCCAGTCGCGCCCTCCAACTGACTCCAGCCCAACCAAGCACCGCCCGCCGCGGCTGCCAGACCCAAGCCACCTGCCATCCAGCGGCGGCGGTCTTTAGAGAATGTCTGCTCCTGGCTCATGCTGCATCCTCCGCCATCAACAACTGCCGCAATGCATCGATATCACCCCGTGGGCGACGGCCCTGGCTATCGGGTTTGAGTGCACCACGCAGATCGTTGTAGTCATACACCATCAGATGCACGCCCACGTTTTCACCCAAGGGCTTGCACAGACTGCTGATGCTCAGGGCATCCACCACCTCTCCATTGAAGCCTGAGGTTTGCGTCACGTCGTACTGCACATTGCGGTTGATCAGCGCAATTTCTGCAGACTTGGAATCATCACAAAACAGCTGGATATAAATATCTGACATGCGCGTGGCAGTGCCACGCCAGACAGCCCCGGCCAGGTGGGGGCGAAACTCTTGCACGCGCTCCATCCACACCAGTGCCAGCTCGCGCAAGGCACGCAACTCTTGCGGCTGGGTGTCAGCGCAAAAAATTTCAATGTATTCGCGCACTGCCTCTTCCAGCGCATCGTTGTCTGGCAGTTGCGTACGGGCAGGCAAACCCAATTGTTTGACCGCCCGGCGCTTGGCAGCCGCCCACTCCAAACCCTCTTCCACCACCATCCGGGCTGCGGTCTGGGCAATTTCCTGAGTTGCAGAAGATGAATACATGCTTTGCTTTGTTCCTGAATCGCTCAAGCTGCCATTATGAGAACACCACAGCCAACCGCAGCGGCAGCAACACATGCAGCGCGCAGGTTTATTAAAAACAAGAGCTGCTTGCGCTTATGCAGTGAAACTCTCCAATAGATATCACTTCAAAGTCCTTATAAAACCTGCGCAACCAGCTCCTCTTTTGCATGGGCAGCAGTTTTGCAAATGCTTGCGTGCTGCAACATGCGCCAAGCGCAGGCGCCACCTTAGAATGCCCTTCCATGCATATTCATATCTTGGGCATTTGTGGCACCTTCATGGGCGGCGTGGCCGCTTTGGCACGCGAGGCAGGTCATACCGTAACGGGCTGCGACGCAGGTGTTTACCCCCCCATGAGCGACCAGCTGCGCGCACTGGGTATTGAGCTGATTGAGGGCTTTGGCACAGAGCAGCTCGCCCTCCAGCCTGACATGTATGTGGTGGGCAATGTGGTCAGCCGCCAGCACCTGGAAGACGGCACACCCAAGTTCCCGTTGATGGAAGCCATCCTTGACCAAGGCCTGCCTTACACCAGCGGCCCACAATGGTTGAGCGAGCACGTGCTCCAAGGCCGCCATGTTCTGGCGGTGGCCGGCACCCACGGCAAAACCACCACCACCTCCATGCTGGCGTGGATTCTGGAATGCGCAGGTTTAACTCCCGGCTTTCTGGTCGGCGGTGTACCGCTAGACTTTGGCGTATCCGCACGCCTGGGCCAGCAAGCCACGGGCCAAGAGCGTCCCTTGTTTGTGATTGAGGCCGACGAATACGACACGGCTTTCTTCGACAAGCGCAGCAAGTTTGTGCACTACCGCCCCCGCACGGCGGTGTTGAACAACCTAGAGTTTGATCACGCCGACATCTTTGCGGATCTTGCCGCGATTGAGCGGCAATTTCACCATTTAATTCGTACAGTGCCCGCCTCAGGCCGGGTGGTGTTCAATGGCATTGAAGAAGCGCTGGGGCGCGTACTGCATCAAGGCTGCTGGAGCGAACAGCGCAGTTTTGGCAGTGCAGTGAGTGATTTCACAGCAGAAGGCGTGCACCACGCATTCGATGTGCTGCAGCAAGGCAAAAAAGTGGGCCGCGTGGAATGGGCGCTGAGCGGAGAACACAACCAGCTCAACGCACTGGCCGCCATTGCTGCCGCCGAGCACGTGGGCGTCAGCCCCGCAGTGGCCGCCGAAGCCCTGGGCCGCTTTCACAACGTCAAACGCCGCATGGAACTGCGCGGCACCGTCGCAGGCATTTCCATTTACGACGACTTTGCCCACCACCCCACAGCCATTCGCACCACGCTGGACGGACTGCGCCAACGCGTGGGCCAGCAGCAACGCATCCTTGCGGTGTTTGAGCCACGCAGCAACACCATGAAGCTGGGCACCATGAAGGCACAGCTGCCGTGGTCGCTCAAAGAAGCCGATCTGGCGTTTTGCCACACCGCCGGTCTGGACTGGAATGCTGCCCAAGCGCTGACCGACCTGGGTGAGGCCGCCTTTACCTCTGACAATGTGGACACCGTGGTGGAACAAATCATGGAGCATGTTCGCCCCGGCGATCAGATCGTCTGCATGAGCAACGGTGGTTTTGCTGGCATTCACGGCAAACTGCTGGCAGCGCTGCAATACAAATTTGCGACAGCCTGATTGGCCAACGCCACCCGTAAAAAAAACCGACTGCATGCAGTCGGTTTTTTTGTGCAGCCATCAAGCGCTGGCTTTCAATAACTCATCGTCATCGCACCCACATCGACCTTGATCACAGGGCGGCCCAGCACCGCATGGGCCGCGCGTGCGTAGGTGTGAAACCACGTTTCATCAGACAGACGCCGCGCACCCGCTTCGCGCGCAACCACCAGTACTTTGTCGGCCAGCAGCACCTTGCCGCTGGGACGCAGGGGCTCACAATCCAATGCGGTGAACTGATCGTCCAACCAACGCCGTGCTTCCTCATTACCCATGGGCGGCAGGCGACTGACATCTGCCCGAAATTGCTGTTCAGCACTCAACTGCACAATGACTTCACTGATCATGTTGGACCTTTCTGGAAAGCGCGCGCTTTGATCAAAATATCGCTACAGCTTACCGACAGGTGCCTGCAAAGTTAAGAGGCGATGTACCCAGAGCACTACAAAAACTCTTAAAAAAGAAGAGCTACCTGCGCAATACCAACAAGCGTTTAAAGCAAAAGTCACCACAAAGACAATCATCTTGCGCAGCGCAGCGGTGAAGCAACGGTACGCAGGATAATTTCAGGCCACCAGCTCCTCTTGTGCAACAGGCTGGCGACTGCGTCGGGTCAGCACGGCAGTGGACAGCTGATCCAATACATCCAGCGTGTCGTTCCATCCAATGCAGGCATCGGTAATGCTTTGGCCATAGTTCAGACCGCAGGCTTCGTCTTTACCGGGAGTGAATTTTTGTGCACCCGCCACCAGATGACTCTCCAGCATCACACCAAAGATGCGTTTGGAACCTGCGGCCATTTGTGCCGCAATATCGGCGGCCACGTCTTTTTGGCGCTCGTGTTGCTTGAGGCTGTTGGCGTGGCTGCAGTCCACCATCAAGCTGGCAGGCAAGCCCGCTTTTTCTAAATCAGCACAAGCCGTTGCAACGCTGCTTGCATCGTAGTTAGGCGTTTTTCCGCCACGCAAAATAACGTGGCAATCAGGATTACCAGCGGTATGCACAATGGCGACCTGGCCATTTTTGTGCACTGACAGGAAGTGGTGACCATTGCTGGAAGACTGGATGGCATCGGTGGCGATACGGATGTTGCCGTCTGTGCCATTCTTGAAACCAATGGGTGCCGAAATACCCGAAGCCAGCTCACGGTGAATCTGGCTCTCGGTGGTACGTGCACCAATGGCGCCCCAACTGATCAGATCACCGATGTACTGGGGAGAGATCACGTCCAGAAACTCGCTGCCCGCAGGCACGCCCAGGCGGTTGATGTCGATCAGCAACTGGCGGGCCATGCGCAGGCCTTCATCAATGCGGTAGCTGCCATCCAGGTAGGGGTCGTTGATCAAGCCCTTCCAGCCCACCGTGGTGCGCGGCTTTTCGAAGTACACGCGCATCACCACTTCCAGCGTGTCTTTGTACTGCTCACGCACATCAGCCAGACGACGGGCGTAATCCAGCGCGGCAGCCGGATCATGGATGGAGCACGGCCCCACGATCACCAGCAGGCGGTCATCGTCTCGGCCATGCATGATGTTGCGAATGGCGCGGCGCGTATCGCTCACCAGGGATTCCACAGGCGTACCTTGGATGGGGAAGAAGCGGATGAGATGCTCAGGAGGGGGCAGCACGGTAATTTCCTTGATACGTTCGTCGTCGGTTTGGCCTGTTTTTTCTACCGAGCTGCGATACCAAGCTTCGCCATAAGTCTGTGCGTTCATGTCAGCCTCTTCGTCCTAAGAAATCGTGGGTATAAAAAAACCGCCGGGCTTTTCAGCTTCGGCGGTTTTTTTGGGAGGGGTGTTCGTTTGTGCGAGCGCTTGCCTCTCATCCGCCAGGGATTGAGAACCAAAAGTAAAAATAGAAAGCGCTACGTACTTGCATAGCGGATGACTTTAACACCGCATATCGTGCACTGCAACACACCGTGATCACAACTTTCAATAAACCTCCAAAAAACAAAATAAAAAAGGCTGATTCATAAAAATGAATCAGCCTTTTTAAATTTTCACGCAGGAAAACTGCTTGACTTGGAAAATTAAGCAGTACCACCAACGGTAAGGCCATCAATGCGCATCGTGGGCTGACCAACACCAACAGGCACGCTCTGGCCTTCCTTGCCGCAAGTGCCTACGCCGCTATCCAGGCGCATGTCATTGCCAATCAAGCTGACCTTTTTCATGCACTCTGGGCCATTACCCACGAGGGTTGCTCCCTTGACGGGGTATTGAATCTTGCCGTTTTCCACCCAGTACGCCTGGCTGGCCGAAAACACAAACTTGCCGCTGGTGATATCGACCTGACCACCAGCAAAGTTTGTGGCATACAAACCCTTTTTGATGGAGGCAACGATTTCCTGCGGATCTTTGTCGCCACCCAGCATATAGGTGTTCGTCATGCGGGGCATGGGCAGACTGGCGTAGCTTTCGCGGCGCCCGTTGCCTGTTGGCTTCACACCCATCAAACGCGCATTGAGCGAGTCTTGGATATAGCCTTTCAAGATGCCATCTTCAATCAGCACATTGGCCTGCGTGGGGCAACCTTCGTCGTCCACGTTCAACGAACCACGGCGATCGGGCAAGGTGCCATCATCCAAAATAGTGACGCCCTTAGCCGCTACGCGCTCGCCAATGCGGCCACTGAATGCACTGGAACCCTTGCGGTTGAAGTCACCTTCCAAACCGTGGCCCACCGCTTCATGCAGCAGCACGCCAGGCCAGCCGGGGCCAAGCACCACGACCATCTCGCCAGCAGGTGCCGGACGCGAATCCAGATTGATCAACGCCTGCTCAACCGCTTCATTCACGTACTCGGCAATTTGTGCATCGCTAAAGTAAGCCAGTCCGAAACGGCCACCGCCGCCAGACGAACCCACTTCACGGCGACCGCCTTGCTCAGCGATCACCGTGACTGACAAACGCACCAGGGGGCGAATGTCTGCGGCCAACGTACCATCGGCACGCGCCACCATGACCACGTCATATTCACTGGCCAGTCCGGCCATCACTTGCACCACGCGCGGGTCTTTGGCACGGGCCAGTGTTTCCACCTTGCCCAGCAGCTCCACCTTGGCGGTGCTGTCCATGGTGGCAATGGGGTCGATACCGGGGTACAGCGTGCGAGAAGGCGCAATCGTGGTTTTGGGAATGCGTACTTTGCGTTGCTGGTGGCTGCCCGAGATAGCGCGCACCGTGCGTGCGGCATCCAGCAACGAAGCCTCAGAAATATCGTCGGAATACGCGAAGGCGGTTTTTTCACCGCTGACGGCACGCACCCCAACCCCTTGGTCAATAGAGAAGGAGCCCGTTTTTACGATGCCTTCTTCCAGACTCCAGCCCTCAGCGCGGGTGTACTGGAAGTAAAGGTCAGCATCATCCACCTGGTTGGCGCGGATTTCCGCCAGCGCACGCGACAGGTGGGATTCATCCAAGCCAAAAGGCTCAAGCAACAGTTGCCGGGCCGTGGCCAGGCGCTCGATGGTGGGTTCGCGAGAGATCATGGCAGCAATTGTAGGCAGGCTGCCATGTCCCCGTCACGAGATGGCTTGAGCGAAAGGGGCGTTATGCCGTTGCTGCGCTTTGATCGTCCAGCACCGCATCAGCAGCATTCTTCATGACAGACGCTATTCCGTTGTCGCGTGCAGCGACAGAGGTGTACATCTCGCTTTGGCCAATGACCTGTCCGTTGGTGGCCTTGAGCGTGAAGTAGGGAGAGCCATCTTTGGCGTTGAGCTTGTCAAAGCGCGCTTCCACCACACCATTTTTTCGCACCGACTCAATGCCGTTGAGGGCACTGGCTTTGGTTTCATACATTTCGCTGGCCAAAATGGCTTGGCCATTGCTGGCTTGCAGATTGAAAAAGAATTTACCGTTCTTGGATTTCTTCAACACGTACTTCGCTGCCATGGCAAGGACCCTTCAATAAAGATAAGAGCAAGCCACCATGGTTTGCTCCGCCCTCGTTTGTACGCCAACTTGGTCACTTCACACCAGCGCGCCAACCCACCTGCTGCAACATTACAAGGTGTGTTTAGGCTCTGAAATGGACAGACGTTGCGAACGGGCCACCGACATGAGTACCCCCAGCGCCAGACCCAGCGTCACCATGGCGGTGCCGCCATAGCTGAGAAACGGCAAAGGCACGCCCACCACGGGCAAGATGCCACTGACCATGCCCATGTTCACAAAAGCGTAGGTAAAGAAGATCATGGCCACTGCTGTGGCCATCAAGCGGCCAAACAAGGTTTGAGACTTCGCCGCAATGGCAAGCCCCCGCCACACGAGCAGCAAAAAGCCCAGGATGAGCAGCAGATTGCCAGCCAGGCCGAATTCTTCGGAGAAGGCCGCAAAAATAAAATCGGTGGTGCGCTCGGGAATAAATTCCAGATGGGTTTGCGTGCCGGCCATAAAGCCTTTGCCCCAAAGCCCGCCAGAGCCAATGGCAATCATGCCTTGAATGATGTGAAAGCCTCGCCCCAGCGGATCGCGCATAGGGTCCAGCAAGGTGCAGACACGGGTGCGCTGGTAGTCATGCAAGAAATACCAGCTCATGCCGTCCTGGCACAACCAGGGTTCGTTCCAAATCAGCCAGCCAACAGCCACCACGCCCAGCAATACAGGCGGCACCACCAGCTTCCAGGGCAAGCCTGCAAAGAAAATCACCGACAAGCCTGCCGCCATCACCAGCAGCGAGGTTCCCAGATCAGGCTGCTTCATGATCAGCGCCACAGGCACGATCAGCAAAACAAACGCAATCACAAAATCTACCGCCCGCAGCGCGCTTTCTCTGCGGTGAAACCACCACGCCAGCATCAAAGGGGCAGCAATTTTCAAGATTTCTGAGGGTTGAATCACCACACCGATGTTGACCCAGCGCTGCGCACCCTTGCGTGTAATGCCAAACAGCAGCACAGCGATCAGCAAGGCCACGCCCAATGCATACAGCGGCACAGCAATGGCCATCAGTTTTTGCGGCGGAATTTGGGCCACCACAAACAAAATGCCCACAGCCAGCAACATATTGCGCCCGTGGTCTACAAACCGTGTGCCATGGTCGTATCCTGCGGAATACATAGCCATCAGCCCTATGCTTGCCAGCCAGCCGATCAGCAGCAGCAAAATAGGATCAAAGCCGCGAAACATCGGCAAGATACGTTGAAGAATGTTGGGTTTATCAAATTCGGCGGGCATAGCGTGCAATTATCTGCTGAGCGCTCTGCCTGCTGTCATCACTGATGCACCTGCACCCAGGATTTGTGAGGAACCTCCGGAATATGCCCACCACCCATTTGCTGTATTTGCATGGTTTTCGCTCATCACCGCAGTCCTACAAGGCGCGCACCATGGCGCAATATGTGCAAGGTCAGCACCCCAGCGTGACCTGGTATTGCCCGCAGCTGCCCCCATCGCCCAAAGCCGCGATGCAAATGGTGATGGCCCACGTGCAAGACTGGCCCAGCGCGCAGATGGCCGTGATTGGCTCTTCGCTGGGAGGCTACTACGCCACCTGGGTGGCGCACCAAAAGCATTGCAAATCGGTGCTGCTCAACCCAGCGGTGTACCCCGACCATTCGCTGGAACACCATATTGGCCAGCAAACCAGCTGGCACAACCCGCAAGAAGCCTTCTTTTTCAAGCCTGAATACATTCAGGAGCTGCGCGAGCTGGCGCTGCACGATCTGGCTACCACGGCACCGCAGCTGGGCATTTTTGCCAAGGGCGACGAAGTGCTGGACTGGCGCCAGATGGCGGCACGCTACCCCGAGGCTGAACAAGTCATTTTGGAAGGCGGTGACCACGCCATCAGCGACTTTGACAGCCACATCTCGCGCATTCTGGATTTTCTGGATTTGGCCTGACATCAACACAGAATCTAAAACCAGAGCTGCCTGCGCTTGCTGCAAGGTGTTTACAGATATTTTTATATCTAAGAACTAGCAACAGCAAGCGCTGACAGCTTCTTTTTTAAAATCACACACCACCCAAGCGCCTTCGCTGGATGCAAACACCCTCTGGGGGAAATCCACGGCGTGGGACAATCGCCCTTATGCACGCATTGTTTGAAGATGCCGGTAAATTTTTGGCCGGCCGTATCCTGTCAGAGGCCGATGCCTCGTCCCAAATTGAGCTTGGTTCCGGCAAACGGATCAAGGTCAAGGCCGCCAACATTCTGCTCAAGTTTGAAAAACCCGAACCTGCAGCCCTGATGGAGCAAGCCGAAGCCGTGGCAGCCACGATTGAGCTGGACCTGGCCTGGGAGTTTGCGCCCGACGAAGAATTTGGTTTTGCCGACATTGCACGCGACTATTTCTCGGACAGCGCCCCGCTGATCCAGCAAGCCGGCATGTTGTTTGCGCTCTACGGCGCTCCGCACTACTTCCGCCGTGCGGGCAAGGGCCGCTTCAAGAAAGCGCCAGCTGAAATTCTGCAGCAAGCGCTGGTGGCCATTGAAAAGAAGAAACAGCTGCAGGCGCAGATTGAAAGCTGGGCGCAAGAGCTGGTGGCAGGCACAACGCCCCAGGCCATTCGCGATGAGCTGTACAAAATTCTGTTCAAGCCCGACAAGAACGCGCCCGAATACAAGGCCGTGGTCGAGGCCAGCCGCAGCGCGCATAAAGCACCGCTGGAGCTGCTGCAAGCCGCTGGTGCCATTGATTCGGCCTACCAGTTCCACTGGAAGCGCTTCCTGTTCGAGAACTTCCCCAAGGGCACGCGCTTCCCCGAAGTGACTGCGCCGCAGCCACCGTCCGATTTGCCGCTGGCGAACGTGCAGGCCTACTCCATCGACGACTCCATGACCACGGAAATCGACGATGCACTGTCTGTGCAGGGCCTGGGCAGTGGCACCGTCACGCTGGGCATTCACATTGCTGCGCCCGGTCTGGCCATCCAGCCAGGCTCTGACCTTGACAAGCTGGGCCGCGCCCGCCTGTCCACGGTCTACATGCCCGGCTACAAGATCACCATGCTGCCCGATGAAGTGGTGCAGATCTATACGCTGGACGAAGGCCGTGCCAACCCCGCCGTGTCGCTGTACGTGACCTACGACGAAGCCACGCTGGAAGTCAAAGACAAAGTCACCAAGCTTGAACGCGTGCCCGTGGCAGTCAATTTCCGCCACGACAAGCTGGACCACATCGTCACCGAAGAATGGCTGGCCAACCCAGAGCTGCAGGTACAAGACACTCCCGCCAATCTGCTGGAACGCCGCCAAGAGCTGATGTTCCTGCACCGCCTGGCCAAGCACCTCAAAGCCGGTCGTGAACAAGTGCGCGGCAAGCCCGAGAACTTCTCGCGCCCTGACTACACCTTCCGCCTGGAAGGCAATGACGGCGCAGAACCCCAAGGCAACGAGATCGTCAGCATCACCACGCGCAAGCGCGGTGCACCGCTGGATCTGATCGTGGCCGAAGCGGCGATTGTAGCCAACAGCACCTGGGGCAGCTGGATGGCAGAGATGGGCGTGCCCGGCATCTACCGCAGCCAGGCCAGCATGGCCCCCGGCGTCAAGGTGCGCATGTCTACCAAGGCATTGCCCCACGCCGGTATCGGCGTCAAGAGCTACTCGTGGGCCACCTCGCCCCTGCGCCGTTATGTGGACTTGGTCAACCAGTGGCAAATCATTGCCTGCGCACGCCATGGTGCAACTGCAGCGCTGGCGGCTCCCTTCAAGCCCAAGGATGCCGAGTTGTTCGGCATCATCAGCAGCTTTGACGGTGCCTACAGTGCCTACAACGGTTACCAGGCCGGCATGGAGCGTTTCTGGACGCTCAAGTATCTGGAGCAAAACGCCATCACCGAGATCGACGGTGCTGTCATCAAGGACAACGGCCCCAACGGGGTGCTGGTGCGTGCCGATACGCTGCCGCTGGTCATCAGCGTGGCTGGTGCGCAGGCCCTGCCCCGTGGTGCGCGTGTGCGTGTGAAATTGGGTGAAATTGACGAAATCACGCTCGATATTCACGGCACAGTGACCGAGAGGCTGGACGACCCCAACGATGACAGCGATGATGCGCCACTTGACGATGCCGCCGAGGACGATGATGCCGAAGCAGGCCCCATCGCCATTGCGGTGGATGTCAATGAAACCGACAGCCCCAGCGCCGATACCCCTGCACCGTGAAACTGCCCGCCGCGTTCCGCTCCATGTCCACGCTCACCCTCACTTTGGGGGTGTCGATTGCCATTCACGCCGTACTGCTGACCGTGCGCTTTGTCGCACCGGAGCAGTTCAACCGCGTCTTCCAAGACACCCCCTTGGAAGTGATTTTGGTGAATGCGCACACGCAGGAGCGGCCGGAAAAAGCCCAGGCCATTGCCCAGGCGGCTTTGGCTGGCGGTGGAGATGCCGCAAAGGGCCGGGCCACCAGCCCGATGCCTTATTCCGCGCTGACCGCCATTGGCGATGATTTTGAGGAGCGCCAAAAAAAGCTGGACAGCCTGCAGGAGCAGCAGGCCGTCATGCTCACGCAGGTGCGCAAGCAACTGTCCAGCATGCCCCAGTTTGATCCGCGCGAGGCGGCCAACCAACGAGACCGTGAGCAGCAAGATGAAAAGCGCAAGCAGCTCATCAAGCTGCTGGCTGAAATTGAAAAGCGCATCAACGAAGAAAACGCGCGCCCCAAAAAGCGCTACATCAGCCCAGCCACGCGCGAAGAGGTGTATGCCGTTTACTACGACCGCCTGCGCCGCAAGGTGGAAGACAAGGGCACCGAAAATTTCCCCGAGCATGCGGGTAAAAAACTGTATGGCGAGCTGGTCATGGTGCTGACCGTGAACCACGATGGCCGGGTGGTGGAAACCGAAATTGTGCAAGGCTCAGGCAACCGCCAGCTGGATACCCGCGCGCAGGCCATCGCCCGCGCAGCAGGACCGTTTGGCCACTTTGGCCCCGCCATGCGCGCCCGCGCCGATCAGATTGCTGTGGTTTCCCGCTTTAATTTCACCCGTGAGCAGACGCTGGAAACCAACGTCCGCTAAATCTGCCGCATTTTCTGCATCGCTGCGGCGCTTTTGCAGCCCTACCCTATGCCGTCTTCTATCCCTAGCACCGATTTGTACTGCGTCTTTGGCAACCCCGTGGCACACAGCCGATCGCCGTGGATCCATGCGCGCTTTGCACAACTGACCCAGCAGCCCATCGTGTATGCGCGCCGTCTGGTGCCGCTCAGTGGCTTTACCCAAGACCTGCAATGCCTGATCGACCAGGGCGGCAGGGGCTGCAACATCACAGTGCCTTTCAAGCTGGATGCCGCACAGGCCGCCCACAGCCGCAGTCCACGCGTAGAACTGGCTGGTGCAGCCAACACACTGGTCATTGATGCGCAAGGCCGCATCCATGCGGACAACACCGACGGACTGGGACTGGTGGCCGACATCACCCGCAACGCTGGCGTAGCCATCACTGGCAAAGACATTTTGTTGATCGGCGCTGGTGGTGCAGCCGCTGGTGTACTGGGGCCGCTGCTGGAGCAAAAACCGCGCAGCATCACCGTGTGCAACCGCACGTTCAGCAAAGCCCAGGCGTTGGTCGATCAGCATGCTAATTTGGCCCAGACGCAAAAAGTAGCGCTGCTTGCGCAGGAGCAGCAAGCACTTGAGGGCGATTTCGACATCATCATCAACGCCACTGCCGCCAGCCTGCAAGGCGCGGGCATTCCTGTGCCCGCCAGCGTATTGCGCGCTGGCAGTTTGGCCTACGACATGATGTACGGCCCCGCAGCCGCTGCTTTCCTGCAATGGGCACAGGCCCATGGTGCCGTAGGCCGCGACGGCCTGGGCATGCTGGTGGAGCAAGCGGCCGAATCTTTTGCGCTGTGGCGTGGTGTGCGCCCGCCCTCCGGCCAGGTCTTACAAGAGCTGCGCGAAGTGCTCGCGCAAGAAGCCCACGCATGAAAGCCTTTGGCCGCTGGCTGGCCATTGTGCTGTGTGCCTTGCTGGCGCTGCAGGTGTTCTTTGTCGCACGCATTGCCCTGGCCGCATGGTGCAACCCGCAGTCCACCACTTTTCAGCGCTCAGAGATGTGGCGCATCTGGCACCAGTCGGCCCAGCATCGCCCTTGGCAGCAGCAATGGGTGGATTACGCCCAGATCTCCCCCCACCTCAAGCGCGCCGTTCTCACGTCTGAAGACGATGGATTCATGGACCACGATGGTGTGCAGTGGGCTGCCATTGAGCGCGCCTGGGAGCGCAACCAAAAAGCGCTGGAACGCGCTCAAACCCGCCCCAATGCCAAACCCGTGGTGATCTATGGCGGCTCCACCATCACGCAGCAATTGGCAAAAAACCTGCTGCTCTCGGGCGAGCGCAGCTTTTTGCGCAAGGGCCAAGAGCTGTTGCTGGCACACACGCTGGAGCTGTTCTTGAGCAAGCAGCGTATTTTGGAGATTTACTTGAACAACGTGGAATGGGGCCAAGGCATTTTTGGTGCTGAAGCAGCCTCACGCTTTTACTTTCGCAAAAGTGCGGCACAACTGACAGCACCCGAGGCAGCCCGCCTGGCCGTCATGCTGCCACGCCCTCGCTATTACGAGCAAAACCCCAATTCACGCTACCTGCATGCGCGCACCAGCACTATCTTGCGCCGCATGGGCGGCACCGCGTTGCCGTGATGGCACGCGTATCATGCAAGAGCGCAAGCATCTTCTACCCCCTGCAAAAATCGCCTTTAAGACCTCAACCACAGGCGCTGACAGCTCACTTTATTCATGCGAATTCTTGGCATTGACCCCGGCCTGCAAACCACAGGCTTTGGCGTAATTGAACGCGATGGCCAACACCTGCGCTACGTGGCCAGCGGCACTATCCGCACCACGCGCACCGAAGGGGTGGAGCTGGGCAATCTGCCTGCACGTTTGAAGATTTTGTTCGACGGTATCAATGAAGTCGTAGAGCGCTACCAGCCCGAAACAGCTGTCATTGAAATCGTGTTTGTCAACGTGAACCCGCAATCCACGCTGCTGCTGGGCCAAGCCCGGGGCGCTGCACTGACGGCCTTGGTCACCAACAATTTGCCCGTGGCCGAATACACGGCGCTGCAAATGAAAAAAGCCATCACAGGCCATGGCCGTGCAGCCAAGTCACAGATTCAAGAGATGGTCAAGCGCATGCTGCAGCTGCCCGGTCTGCCGGGCACCGACGCGGCAGATGCTTTGGGCCTGGCCATTACCCACGCCCACGCAGGCGCCATGCTGCACAAACTGGGCCAGGAATCCACCCTGAACCGCAAGCAGCACGCCATGCTCAAGGGCGGGCGGGCATATTAAGCAGCCTTACGCCACAAAAAAACGACCCATGCAGGTCGTTTTTTTGTGAAGAAACATCTATAAATAATAGCTTCTTGCGCTTATACAGCCTAGCTTTCAAATACAAAAATATCTAAAAACCTTTATACATAAGCGTTAGAAGCTCTTTTTTTAACGCACGCCGTTGATAAGCAACTGGGTAATCACTCCCGAAGCTATTGCCACCAGCATGTAATCACCGCCGTAGCGCACCCAGTGGTATCCACGCGGTGGCTGGTGCAAGCGGTGTCTGCGCCAATCGTTCACCACATAGCGTGACCCACGGTATTGGGGCGGAATGCGCGAGCCCTGCACCCAGTTGTACTGTGGCCCTGCGCCCCGGTAGTAATGCGCCGCCGGCGGCGGAGGTGGGCGGTGCCCATGGTGCATACGCGGGCCGGGGCGTTGACCGTGCTGCCAGCCCGAGTGCTGGCCGTGTTTGGGCCCTTGAGCGTGCGGTGGTGAACCATGGTGGCGTGGCCCGCCGTATGGCTGGGCCTGTGCCAGTGTGCTGGTAGCCAAAGTCAAAAATGCGGCGACAGCGACGGCAAAAGTCAAACGCTGGAGTTGCATGACGCGCCCTTTCTACAAAAAAGACAGCAGCCACAGGGGCTGTTACGGGCTCCATCATGCGAGTGAAAACAAGAAGGCGATGCTGCCAAAACGCGGCTTTACCGAACTTTGCGCAGCCCTGAGCAGGCTTTGCAAGCGCTTTACAGATGCAAAAACCTGCACCACTGCGGCTTTTGGCGCAGCGCCCCTAAACCACCATGAAACGAGACAGACCCAGCACGGCAAAAAATGCCAAGCCTGCAATCACCGCCCATTTCAAAATGACAAGGCCCCAGCGGCGGTAATACACCCTGCCCGTGCCCAAGTAGAAGACAAAGCACAGCGCAGAGCTGATCAACAATGCAAAAAGCAGCCAGCGAAAAATCAACATGGCTGCTTTATACCGTGATTCAACGGGCGAATCACTACCAGGCCAGCGTTGTCTGCGTAAAGCCTGCAGGCGCCTTGCGTTCACTGTCGAAAGTGACAAATTCCCAATTGGCGCCATCGGCCAGCACAGCCCTGATCAACTGGTTGTTCATGCCATGGCCTGAGCGAAAAGCGCTGTAAGCACCCAAGATAGGGTGACCAATCACGTACAAGTCCCCAATGGCATCCAGAATTTTGTGTTTGACAAACTCATCGTCATAACGCAAACCGTCGCTGTTCAGGACCTTGTAGTCATCCATCACGATAGCGTTGTCCAGCCCACCGCCCAAGGCCAGCCCATTGGTGCGCAGCATCTCTACATCACGCGTAAAACCAAAGGTGCGGGCGCGCGCAATATCGCGCATGTAGTTGCCCTCCCCCATGTCGAACTCAAACGATTGACCGGTGGAGTCCACCGCAGGGTGCGAGAAATCGATCTCAAACTTGAGCTTGAAGCCGTGGTAAGGGTCAAAGCGCGCCCATTTCAGGTTTGCGCCTTCGCCTTCACGCACCTCGACGGGCTGCTTGATGCGAATGAACTTTTTGGGGGCATTTTGCAACTCAATGCCCGCGCTTTGCAGCAAAAAAACGAACGATGAGGAGGAGCCGTCCAGAATTGGAACTTCCTCAGCCGTGATGTCGATGTACAGGTTGTCAATGCCAAGGCCGCACAAAGCCGACATCAGATGCTCAATGGTGTGCACCTTGGTGCTGCCCACGCCAATGGTCGAAGCCATGCGGGTGTCTACCACGGCCTGAGCCGTGATCGGAATATCCACTGGCTCGGGCAAGTCGACCCGACGGAACACAATGCCCGTATCAGGCTGCGCTGGGCGCAGCGTCATCTCGACGCGCTGGCCGCTGTGCAGGCCCATACCGACGGCACGGGTAATAGTCTTGATCGTACGTTGCTGAAGCATGGTGCAATTTTACTGGGCTAGGGGCTTTGGCTGCCCTTTTAAGGGTATGGATTTATCTATAACGCCCATTGATGCACTTTGTTGACTTCATACCGGCTGCCACTGCACCGGGCATAAAAAAACCGAGCCACATTGGCTCGGTTTTGTGTGACGAAACGCAATCGTCTTAGTCAGCTTGCTTGCGCAGAAACGCTGGAATTTCCAGGTCATCCATACCACCCGAAGACAGTGCATCCACACGCGCTGCTGCCTGGGTACGGTTGGTGCGCCACACGCTGGGCACGCTCACATCGCCGTAGCCGCCGCCCATACCACCGCTGGCAGCACCCACCGAAGGTGCGGCACCGCTTGCGTTGCCCATAGCGACACCGCCCATGGCGGCCGTGGTCGAACCTGCATACGCAAAGTTACCATCGGTACCCGTGCGCAAGCCACCTTGCACCACCGACATGGCCTGGCGACGCGCCAAAGGACGCGACAGGCCCGTGGCCACCACGGTCACGCGGATGTCATCGCCCAGCGAATCGTCATAGGCTGCGCCGTAAATCACATGGGCCTCTTGCGAAGCATAGGCATTGATAGTGGACATGGCCAAACGCGACTCGGCCAGCTTCAGGCTGCCCTTGGCTGCGGTCACCAGCACCAGGACACCCTTGGCACCCGACAAATCGATGCCTTCCAGCAATGGGCAGGCCACCGCTTGCTCGGCAGCAATGCGTGCACGATCAGGGCCAGAGGCGCGGGCCGTACCCATCATGGCCTTGCCAGGCTCGCCCATCACGGTGCGCACGTCTTCGAAGTCGACGTTCACGTGGCCGTATTCGTTGATGATTTCAGCAATACCGCCCACAGCGTTCTTGAGCACATCGTTGGCCTGCGCGAAAGCTTCTTCCTGGGTGATGTCATCGCCCAGCACTTCCAGCAGCTTTTCGTTGAGCACAACGATCAGCGAGTCGACATTGGCTTCCAGCTCGGTCAGGCCACCGTCTGCATTGGTCATGCGACGGCCACCTTCCCATTCGAAAGGCTTGGTCACTACACCCACGGTCAGAATGCCCATTTCCTTGGCCACACGTGCGATCACAGGTGCAGCACCCGTACCGGTGCCGCCGCCCATGCCCGCAGTAATGAACAACATGTGCGCGCCTTCAATAGCTGCGCGAATGTCATCCACTGCTGCTTCAGCGGCTTCACGGCCCTTGTCAGGCTTGCTTCCTGCGCCCAGGCCGCTCAAACCCAACTGAATGGTGCGATGTGCGTTGCTGCGAATCAATGCTTGCGCATCTGTGTTGGCGCTGACGAATTCAACGCCTTGCACATTGCTCGCAATCATGTGTTCAACGGCGTTGCTGCCGCCGCCGCCAACACCGATCACCTTGATCTGTGTGCCCTGATTGAATGTTTCGGCTTCGATCATTTCGATGGTCATGATGGTGCTCCTGGAGATTTTTTAAATAAGTTCGCTTGTGCCGTATTGGTGGCTTCTCTTCGGTGTCGGAAATCAGTGGGGGGACCCGTGATGCGCATGCGTCGAGAGTTCATAGTTAGAAGTTTCCCACAATGAAGTCTTTAAATCGACCAAAAGCCGTCTTCACAGACCCACTCTTTTGTGCCACCTTGAAACCGCGCAATCTTCCTTGTCGCGCTTCTTCCAACAAACCCATGACCGTGGCAGAGCGAGGCTGGGCCACCATATCGGCCAGAGCACTCGCATATTTCGGCACGCCACGGCGCACAGGCTTGAGGAAAATGTCCTCACCCAACTCGACCATCCCTGGCATCACTGCACTGCCACCGGTCAGCACGATGCCCGAAGAGAGCACCTCTTCGTAGCCCGACTCACGGATGACTTGCTGTACCAACGAGAAAATTTCTTCAACACGTGGCTCAATCACACCAGCCAGCGCTTGCTTGCTGATCATGCGCGGCGCACGGTCACCCAGACCAGGCACTTCGACCTGGCTGTCTGGGTCTGCCAGCATTTGCTTGGCGTAGCCACTTTCCACCTTGATGTCTTCGGCATCCTTGGTCGGAGTGCGCAGCGCCATAGCGATATCACTGGTGATCAAATCACCAGCAATAGGAATGACTGCGGTATGGCGGATGGCACCGCCGGTGAAAATGGCGACATCGGTCGTGCCCGCGCCAATGTCCACCAAAGCAACACCCAGATCTCGCTCGTCATCGGTCAACACGGCTTGACTGGCGGCCAATGGATTGAGCAGCAGTTGCTCCACCTCCAGGCCACAGCGGCGCACACACTTGATGATGTTTTCCGCAGCGCTTTGCGCACCCGTGACGATGTGCACCTTGGCTTCCAAGCGGATGCCACTCATCCCCACAGGTTCTTTGACGTCTTGGCCGTCAATCACAAACTCTTGGGGCTCAACCAGCAGCAAGCGCTGATCTGAGGAAATGCTCACCGCCTTAGCGGTCTCAATCACACGCGCCACATCCGTAGGCGTGACTTCCTTGTCCTTGATAGCCACCATGCCGCTTTGGTTCAAGCCGCGAATATGGCTGCCAGTGATGCCGGTATACACGCGCTGAATCTTGCAATCAGCCATCAGCTCGGCTTCCTTGAGCGCTTGCTGAATGCTTTGCACAGTCGCCTCAATATTCACCACCACACCGCGCTTTAAGCCATTGCTTGGTGCAACACCAAGACCTGCCAGCTTGAGCTCGCCGCTGGGCATGACTTCGGCGACCACGGCCATGACCTTGGCGGTGCCAATGTCCAAACCGACGACGACGTCTTTGTACTCTCTTGCCATATCAGTGCCTGCCCTCAGTAGGTCGTGTTTTTTTACTGTCCTGTTGCTGCCGCGCTGCGAGGCGTTTAGCCATCTCCAGCGCTTTCTCGCGTGACACCGTGGTCACGCCGCGCAGTCTCAAGGCATAGCCGTCTGGATAGCGCAAATCGGCATACTCCAAAGCATCGGCCGTCCGTTGGTATTGCTGTGCAATTTGTGGCAGCGTGCGTACAAAGCGTTGAATACGCTGCAGCACTTCCTGCTCATTGCCACCACCGAGCTCAATGCTGGCGCCATTTTCCAGCTGCACCAGCCAGCTGCCACGGTCTCGCAGCACCAGCGCATCGATCGGAGTGCTCATGTCTTCAAAGGCTGGCTCCAGGGCGTAGTACATGCGCAAGACATCCACTGCAGAGCCCTCAGGACCAGAAAGACGAGGCAAGCCTTCACGCTCCACCTCGCCTACATTCGCTTCAAAGACTTCACCCATGGTGTTCACCATGGCGGTGCCTGTATCTGGGCCCCAATATGCCTGCGCCTCATGCTCACGCAAAATCACACGCAGACCATTGGGGTACTCACGGCGCACCTCCGCCTCTCTCACCCAGGGCACTTGTTCGAAGGCCTTGCGCGCATCTTTCAAATCAACGGTGAAAAAATTGCCCGTAAGGTGCGGGGCCACATTCGCGCGAAGTGTGACGGCATTGTTATGTACCAATTCACCCTCCACCACGATGCGCGCAATCGAGAAAGCAGGGTGGCGCAAAGCCCACCAGCTCACCACCGCCAGCAACAAGACAGCCACACCCGCGAACATGGCCGTTGCGGTCACATTCATGAGTTTGACGTCAAATGGTGCTGACATGGAGTAGCTCATCAGATTGCTGGCTCCTGCGGTGAAGTGTTATCCAGCGCGGCTGTTGCCAGAATCGTCAGGCACAACTGCTCGTAGCTCATCGCCTGCGCACGCGCAGCCATAGGTACCAGCGAGTGGCTGGTCATACCCGGAGAAGTATTGATTTCCAGCAAGAAGGGCTGGCGATCGCTCTTGCGAATCATCACGTCGGCACGGCCCCAGCCACGGCAGCCCAAGGTGCGAAACGCTTTTTCCACAATCTGCTGAATGCGCACTTCTTCATCGGCAGGCAAACCACTGGGGCAGTGGTACTGCGTGGTGTCGGTGAAGTACTTGTTCTGGTAATCGTAGTTGCCGCCGGGTGCCTCGATACGGATCACGGGCAAAGCCACAGCACCAGGGCCGGAGCCCAAGACAGCGCACGTGGTCTCATCACCGGCAATAAATTGCTCGCACAGCACTTCATCGTCGTACTGGGCGGCCAAGGCGTAGGCTTGAGCGCACTGACCGGCATCGGTCACCTTGGTCAGGCCCATGCTGGAGCCATCACGTGCGGGCTTGACGATCATGGGTGCGCCCAAGGCGGCAAACGCTTGGCTGGTTTCTTGCGCGCTACCGACCATGCGCCAATCGGGTGTGGGCAAGCCTTCAAAACGCCAGATGCGCTTGGTCATGACCTTGTCCATGGCAATGCTCGAAGCCATCACCCCAGAGCCGGTGTAAGGAATGCCCAGTAACTCCAAAGCACCCTGCACCGTACCGTCTTCACCAAAACGCCCGTGCAAAGCGATAAAACAGCGGTCAAAACCCTGCTTTTTCAATGCATCAAGACTTTGCTGCGCAGGGTCAAATGCATGTGCATCTACACCTTGAGAGCGCAAGGCATCCAAGACACCTTGACCTGACATGAGGGAGACCTCACGTTCGGACGAGCGCCCGCCCATCAGCACGGCAACCTTGCCCAGGGCGTGCACATCTATATTTTTCATATTCATGCTCATCACGCAGACCCTTTCTGCGCTTGTAGCTCTTTTTTCTCTAGCATTTCAACCAGTTGCGACGGCACGGCGCCGATCGATCCCGCCCCCATACAAAGCACCACATCGCCTGACTGCGCATTGTCCGCAATTACTTGCGGTAAATCACCAATTTTCTCAATAAAAATAGGTTCAACACGGCCAGCCACACGCACAGCGCGCGCCAGTGCACGGCCATCTGCGGCAACCACAGGTGTTTCTCCTGCGGCATAGACCTCGTTGAGCAATACAACATCCGCATCGCCCAAAACCTTTACGAAGTCTTCAAAGCAATCGCGGGTACGGGTGTAGCGGTGAGGTTGAAAAGCCAGCACCAAGCGGCGGCCCGGGAAAGCACCCCGTGCAGCGGCCAAAGTGGCTGCCATCTCTACAGGGTGGTGGCCATAGTCATCAATCACGGTGAAGGTGCCACCTTGCTTGCATGGCAAATTGCCATAGCTCTGAAAGCGTCGCCCCACACCCTTGAAACCTTCCAGGGCACGCAGCAAGGCGTCGTCCGCAATTTCCAGCTCCATGGCAATTGCGACAGCAGCCAGCGCATTCAGGACGTTGTGCTCGCCCGCCAAACTCAGGCGGACATCCAGCTCAGGATAGGTGTGGCCGTTTTGTCGCAGCACCTTAAAGCACATTTGCCCATGCTCAGCGCGCACCTCAACAGCACGCACCTGCACATCCTCAGCAAAGCCATAGGTGGTCACTGGGCGGGCCAGCGTCGGCAAGATATCGCGCACAGCCGGGCTTTCGGCGCACACGATGGCACGGCCATAGAAAGGCATGCGGTGCAGGAAATCGACGAATGCCTGCTTGAGCCTGCCGAAATCGTGACCGTAAGTCTCCATGTGGTCAGCATCAATGTTCGTGATCACCGCCATCACTGGCAGCAAATTCAGGAACGACGCATCGGACTCGTCGGCTTCCACCACGATGTAGTCGCCTTGCCCCAGCTTGGCATTGGCACCCGCACTATTGAGCTTGCCGCCAATCACAAACGTGGGATCCAGGCCAGCCTCAGCCAGCACACTGGTCACCAGACTGGTTGTGGTGGTCTTGCCGTGTGCACCGGCAATGGCAATGCCTTGCTTAAAGCGCATCAACTCCGCCAGCATCAAAGCACGGGGTACGACGGGAATTTTGCGCGCGCGCGCTTGCAGCACTTCGGGGTTGTCTGCCTGCACTGCCGTCGAAGTCACCACCACATCCGCTGCTTGCACATGCGCTGCGTCGTGGCCCACAAAGGTGTTGATGCCCAGCGCCTGCAAACGCTGCAAGGTGGCACTCTGCGCCAAATCTGAGCCGGAGACGGCGTAGCCGAGGTTGTGTAAAACCTCAGCAATACCACTCATCCCGGAGCCGCCCAGGCCCACAAAGTGGATGTTTTGAATGGCGTGTTTCATGCTGCGAGCTCCTCGCACGCGGCAACCACTTCACGGGTTGCATAAATCTTCTGCATTGTTTTCGCTTTAAGAGCAACGTTCAAGAGCGTTGAACGCTGCATATTCTGTAGCATTTTTGCTAGTTTTTGTGCATTCAATGCATGTTGTTGCATTAACCACCCACCTCCAGCGTCCACGATGAAGCGGGCATTGGCAGTTTGGTGGTCATCCACCGCATGGGGAAACGGCACATAAATGGCCGCCACACCAATGGCTGCAATCTCCGTGACGGTGCTGGCACCCGCACGGCAGATCACCAAATCTGCCTCTGCAAAGGCTTGCGCGGTATCTTCAATGAACGGCGTCAGCTCAGCCTGCACACCTGCTGCGGCATAGTTGGCACGCAGCGCTTCAATTTGTTTGGCCCCGCTTTGGTGAACGACTTCAGGGCGCTCTTCGGCTGGCAGCAAGGCCAGGGCCTGAGGCACGATGTCATTCAACGCCTTGGCACCCAAGCTGCCACCCACTACCAATACTTTGAGCGGGCCGGTGCGTCCGTCAAAACGCACCGCTGGCTCTGCCTGCTGCAAAAATGCAGGGCGCAATGGATTGCCCACCCATTGGGCTTTGGCCAGCGCATTGGGAAATGCCTCAAACACCCGGTCTGCCACACTGGCCAGCACCTTGTTGGCGGTTCCGGCGACAGAGTTTTGCTCGTGCAAGACCAGTTTCTTGCCAGCCAGCACGCCCATCATTGCACCCGGAAAAGTGATGTATCCGCCAAAACCGACCAGAACATCAGGCTGAACCCGGCGCACCACAGCCAGTGCCTGCCAAAAGGCACGCAGCAATCGCAATGGCAGCAATGCCAAAGTCTTCAGGCCCTTGCCACGGACACCAGAGAATTCAATCGTTTCCAGTTCGAACCCCTGCACGGGCACCAAGCGCGATTCCATGCTGTCCGGGGCGCCCAGCCAGTGCACGCGCCAACCTTGCTCACGCAATGCTTGTGCCACGGCCAAGCCCGGGAAGATGTGCCCCCCCGTACCGCCCGCCATGATCAAAGCAACTTTTTCTTTCATGACTTTCTCATCCTCGGACTGAGGAGCTTGTTCTCGTAATCAATTCGCAAAACCACCGCAATCGCGATCAAATTCATCAAGATTGCGGATCCCCCAAAACTCATCAACGGCAAGGTCAGCCCCTTGGTAGGCAAAGCCCCCAAGTTCACACCCATGTTGATAAAAGCCTGGAACCCAAACCACAGCGCCACGCCTTGCGCGACCAGACCTGAGAACACACGGTCCAGCGCGATGGCTTCGCGGCCAATCTCGGTGATACGCCGGGCGATCCAGACAAACGCAATGATCAAGATGAGGATGCCGACAAAACCGAACTCCTCACCAATGACAGACAGCAAGAAGTCGGTGTGCGCCTCTGGCAGCCAGTGCAGTTTTTCCACACTGCGCCCCAGGCCCACGCCAAACAGCTCTCCGCGACCGATGGCAATCAAGGCATGCGAGAGCTGGTAGCCCTTGCCCAGGGCGTGGTCGACAGAAAATGGATCCAGATAGGCAAAGATGCGCTCACGCCGCCAGGGTGAGAACGCGATCATCATCACGAAGGCACCCACCACCAGCGCAGCCATCAAGAAGAACATGCGCGCGTTCACCCCGCCCAGGAACAAGATGCCCATGGAGATCACCACGATCACCATGAACGCACCCATATCAGGCTCGGCCAGCAGCAGCACCCCTACAAAGAACACGGCAGCAGCCATGGGCAGCACGGCACGGAAGAAGCGCTCTTTCACGTCCATGCGCCGCACCATGTAGTCCGCCGCATACACCAGCACAGCAAACTTGGCCAGCTCTGACGGCTGAAAATTCATGATGCCCAGCGGCAACCAGCGCCGGGCGCCATTGACCACCAGACCCACGCCGGGCACCAGCACCATCACCAGCAAAAACAGCGCCAGCAAAAACATGGGGATAGCCAGGCGCTCCCAGGTTTTCATCGACACCTGAAATGCCAGCAGTGCAGCCACAAAGCCCACGCCAAGTGCCATCGCATGGCGCAGCAAAAAGTGATAGGGCTGAATCTTGCCGAAACGCGGGTTGTCCGGCATCGCAATCGATGCGGAATACACCATCACCAACCCCCAGGCCAGCAGGGCAATCACGACCCAGATCAAAGCCTGGTCCAAACCCAAGGCCGTGGGCGGCAAAGCACGGGTGTTGCGATATTCCGTGCCCCCAACACGCACAGGCAAGACGTCTACCGGCTTGTCCGCAGCACCGCGGAACCAGCCTTGCAAACGATCGCGTACATGGGTCAGCGTATTCATCCGCCGTAGCCCTCCAGCACCTGGCCGGCTTCTTCGGCCAGTTCTTGTACCGCAGCCACAAAGGCCTGTGCGCGGTGGGCATAGTCACGGTACATGTCCATGCTGGCGCAGGCGGGTGACATGAGCACCGCATCGCCTGCCTTGGCATGGGCCGCCGCCGATTGCACAGCCTGGTCCATGTCGATGGCATCCAGCAGTGGCACGCCTGTCTCTTGCAGCGCTTGCTTGATCAAAGGCGCATCACGGCCAATCAAGACCACGGCACGCACATAGCGCGAGACGGGAGAGGCCAAAGGCCCAAAGTCCTGCCCCTTACCCAGGCCACCCAGAATCAAAACAATGCGGCGATCTGCACCCAGCCCCGCGAGGGCGGCAACCGTGGCCCCCACATTGGTGCCCTTGCTATCGTCAAAATACTCCACGCCATGCACCATGCCAATGGGCTCTACACGGTGGGGCTCGCCCCGGTATTCACGCAAACCGTAAAGCATGGGCGCCAACGATGCCCCAGCCGCTTGTGCCAGCGCCAGCGCAGCCAAGGCATTGGTTGCGTTGTGGCGGCCACGAATGCGCAGTGCATCGGCGGGAAGCAGTCGCTGCATGACCAATTCTTCTTGCGGATCGCGTGCGCGGCGACCGGCATTGTCCACATCCATGGCGCGCACCAGCCAGGCCATGCCTGCCACCATCTCAATACCAAAGTCACCAGGATTGCGCGGCATGTCAGCCCCGAATGTCAGGTGGGCACGCAGCTGGGGCTTTTGCAGCTTGATCTTGACGGGCGGCGGCAACATGTCCATGACGACCTGGTCTTCACGGTTGAGCACCATCAACCCACTTTGGCCAAAAATACATGCCTTGGCTGCCGCGTAGGCAGCCAGACTGCCGTGCCAGTCCAAATGGTCCTGCGTGATGTTGAGCACGACAGCTGCGGTGGGCTCAAAACCTTGCACACCATCGAGCTGAAAGCTGGACAGCTCCAGCACCCAGGCCTGGGGCAAATCCTCTGCATCAATGCGGGCACCCAAGGTATCGAGCAACGTAGGGCCAATGTTGCCCGCCACGGCGGCGTGAATACCAGCGTGCTCCAGCAGCTTGCCCGTGAGCGAAGTGACCGTGGTCTTGCCGTTGGTGCCGGTAATGGCCAGCACTTTGGGCTGGTAACCGTGCGCTGTGTTCAGCCCTTGCAAGGCGGCGGCAAACAAATCCAGCTCGCCACCCACTGGCAGCCCAATGGCGCGCGCGGCATCCACGACGGGGGCAATGGTGTCGGGCGTCAGGCCGGGGGAGCGATAGACCGAAGTCAGGCTCTGCCCATCAACCAAAGCGCGGCTCAGCGGGCCACCAATAAACCGTGCCTCAGGCAATTGTGTGCGCAGCAGCTCCAGCTGGGGCGGCGCTTCGCGTGTATCGGCCACCGTGACCTGTGCGCCCGCTCGTGTGCACCAGCGTGCCATCGAGATGCCCGATGCGCCCAGACCTAAAATCAAGACATGCTGACCTTGCAGGTGCTGCGCCTGACCCAGCGGCCACTGCACAGGCACGGGGGGCCAATCTACGGCAGGCACATCAGCCGCCGGCTGCGCTGTCGTTACTTCGGCATCCCCGGCATCAGACATGCTGGGGTCCGTAAAAATTTGCGCCACAAAGGCAGCGGCATCTTTGGCAGCAGTCAGTGAAGCCACATCCGGCACAGGCTCTGCCCACACAGGCGTCACTTCAACTTTAGGAGCTTGCAGCGCTTGTGTACCTTGCGTTTCAGATACATTTATATCTGAAAACGTTGACTCATCTACGCTAACAGCTCCTAAATTGTCAGTGACAACCACAGCCAGAGCCACTGCATCGGGGGTGGTCGATGCGGTGTGCGGCATGTCCTGTGGATAGTCTTGGGCGTGCATGGTGCTTACCTCAGCTTCAGCGTTGTGAGGCCAATCAGGCACAGCAGCATGGTGATGATCCAGAAACGAATCACGACCTGCGTCTCTTTCCAGCCGCTCTTTTCAAAGTGGTGGTGCAGCGGTGCCATCTTGAGCAAGCGGCGGCCTTCGCCGTAGCGCTTTTTGGTGTACTTGAACCACACCACCTGCAGCATCACCGAGACGGCCTCGGCCACAAAAATACCGCCCATGATGGCCAGCACAATCTCCTGGCGCACGATCACGGCGATGGTGCCCAGCGCAGCGCCCAGGGCCAGCGCGCCCACGTCGCCCATAAAGATTTGTGCCGGGTGCGCGTTGAACCATAGAAAAGCCAGACCCGCGCCCGCCATGGCACCGCAAAAGATCATCAGCTCGCCCGTGCCGGGAATGCTGGGAAAGTGCAGGTATTTGGCGTAATTGGCGTTGCCTGTCACGTAGGCAAAAATGCCCAGCGCAGTACCCACCATGATCACGGGCATGATGGCCAGCCCATCCAGACCATCGGTCAGGTTGACCGCATTGCTGGCACCCACAATGACCAGATAGGTCAAGATCACAAAGCCCAGCACGCCCAATGGGTAGCTGATTTCCTTGAAGAAAGGCACTTGCAACCCCGCCTGTGGCGGCAAATCCATCGAAAAGCCCGACTGCACCCAAGTAACGAGCAGCTCAAACGACCGGCTGTTGGAGTTTTCAGAAACGCTGAAAACCAAGGCGATGGCCGCAATCAAGCCAATCACCGATTGCCAGAAGTACTTCTCGCGCGAGCGCATGCCTTCCGGGTCTTTGTTGACCACCTTGCGCCAGTCATCCACCCAGCCAATGGCACCAAAGCCCAGCGTCACGATCAGCACGATCCAGACAAAGCGGTTGCTCAGGTCAAACCACAGCAAGGTCGAGGCGGAGATTGCAAACAAAATCAGCACCCCCCCCATGGTGGGTGTGCCGCTTTTGACCAAATGAGTCTGCATGGCGTAGCTGCGCACGGGCTGGCCCATCTTCAAAGCGGTCAGCATGCGGATGGCTTTGGGCCCTACCCACAAACCAATGGCCAAGGCCGTCACCGCGGCCATGACCGCACGGAACGTGATGTACTGCACCACGCGCAAAAAACTGAAATCAGGCGACAAAGACTGCAGCCATTCGGCCAAGATCAGCAGCATGTTGCGCCCTCCTTGCAAGTGCTTTCCAGCGCTTGCACCACTTGTTCCATCTTCATACTTCTCGAACCCTTGACCAGCACACTGCCGGTCTGCCCCATACGGGCCTGCACCGCGGCAATCAGCGCGGCCATATCTTCAAAATGCGCAGCTCCATCACCAAATGCTGCAACTGCTTGCTTCATTTGAGGACCTAACGCGAGGAAACTTTCAATCCCAGCTTGCTGGGCGCATGCACCTGCTTCTGCATGAAAAGCAGGGCCCTGGTCACCCACCTCTCCCATATCACCCAGCACCAGCAAACGCGGCGCGGGCAGCTCGGCCAGCACGGCAATGGCCGCCTGAACAGAGTCTGGATTGGCGTTATAGGTGTCGTCCACCACATCCACACGGCGGCCGGCACACACCACCGATGTCGAGCGAGAACGCCCCTTGACCGGCAAGAAAGCACTCAGCCCCTGGGCAATAGCAGCCAAAGGCACACCTGCTGCCAAGGCACAGGCCGTGGCCGCCAAGGCATTGCGCACGTTATGACGGCCTGCAATATGCAGCGCGCAGTCAAAGTTGCCTTGCGGTGTTTGCACCTGCACCTGCCATGCGCTGTGGGCCCAGTTGGCAGACAGCGCCGTAACATCCGCCGCGGCACCTCCAAAGGTCACCACCTTGCGCGAGCCAGCCAGTTCACGCCACAAGGGCGTGAACGCATCATCAGCCGGCAATACCGCCGTGCCATCGGCTGGCAGATGCGCAAAGACGCTGGCGTTCTCTTCGGCCACGGCCTGCACGGTGTGCATGAACTCCTGGTGCTCACGCTGGGCGTTGTTCACCAGCGCCACGGTTGGTTGTGCCACACGTGCCAGCTCAGTGATTTCGCCGGGATGGTTCATGCCCAGCTCCACCACCCCAAGGCGGTGCGCTGCAGTCATGCGAAACAGAGTCAAAGGCACGCCAATGGCATTGTTGAAATTTCCTTGCGTGGCCAATGCGGCATCGCCCGCCTGTGCGGACAAAATGCTGGCGATCATCTGGGTCACCGTGGTCTTGCCATTGCTGCCAGTCACTGCAATCAAGGGCAGCTGAAACTGGCTGCGCCAGCCTGCAGCCAAGGCACCCAGTGCTACCGTGGTATCTGGCACTTCAATACCCTCAAGGCCCAGACCCTCTAGGCCGCCATGCGCAATCACCGCTGTCGCAGCGCCTTGCGCCTTCACCTGAGGCAAGAAGTCATGGGCATCCATGCGTTCGCCCTTGAGCGCCACAAACAAATCACCAGCCTGAAGCGTTCGGCTGTCGGTATGCACACGCAGCAAAGGCGTTGTGGCACACCCCACCAGCCGCGCTTGCGGTTGGAAGGTGCGAATCCACACCAGCGCCTGTTGCAAAGTCATCATCACTTGTTCTGTCCTTCTCGCTGGGCCAAAGCCTCACGGGCTTTGTCCATGTCCGAAAACGGGTGTTTCACACCCATGATTTCCTGGTAATCCTCGTGGCCCTTGCCCGCCAGTAGCACCACGTCGCGGGCATCCGCCTGTGCAATGGCCTGCGCAATCGCCTGGCTGCGGTCTACCTGCACATGCACGCCTTGCAGCTGCATGCCAGCAGTAATCTGACCAACGATAGATTCGGGTTGCTCGCCACGCGGGTTGTCACTGGTGACCCACACCACATCCGCCTGACGCTGGGCCGCCTGGCCCATCAATGGCCGCTTGGTGGCATCGCGATTGCCACCACAGCCAAACACGCAGTGCAGCTTGCCGCCACGCACTTGGGCTACCGGCTGCAACCCTTTGAGAGCTTGCTCCAAGGCGTCTGGCGTGTGGGCATAGTCCACTACCACCAGAGGCTGGTTTTCCAGCGCAATTTGCTGCATGCGCCCGGGTACAGGCTCCAGATCGCTACAGATGGCCACAGCATCAGCCAACGCAATGCCCAGCGTGCGCAACGTAGCCAGCACGCCCAGCATATTGCTGACGTTGTACTGGCCAATCAGGCCGGTCTCCATGGCATAAATCTCTGCGCCTTCTTGCACGTCAAAAGCCAGACCACGCACACCGTGGCGCACGTTCAAAGCCTGCAAGCGGGCAGCGCCATCGACGGCCACCGTCCAGACATCCAGCTGACCAGCAGCCTGCAGCTGCTGCGCTAAACCTTGGCCGTGGCCATCATCGACATTGATCACCGCAGCCTTCAGCCCTTGCCATGCAAACAGCTTGGCCTTGGCCTGCCAGTAGGCATCCATGCTGCCGTGGTAGTCCAGATGATCTTGGGTGAAGTTGGTAAAAATAGCGGTGTGAACGTCGACCCCATCCAGGCGATGCTCTTCAATGCCAATCGACGACGCTTCAATGGCACAAGCGGCCAAGCCTTGCTGTACATAGCTGGCCAACGCATGTTGCAGGCACACGGGGTCAGGGGTGGTCATTCCTGTCACCACCAGATCGGGGGGCACGCCGATGCCCAGCGTCCCTACCATGGCGCACCCATGGCGCGCCCCGCTTTGGTACTGTGCCAAAGCATGGGCCAGCCACCATGCGGTCGTTGTCTTGCCGTTGGTGCCCGTGACTGCCAGCACTCGCAGTGACCTGGAAGGCTGGCCGTACCACTGGGCAGCCATCTCAGCCGTTGCTGCTTTCAGACCTTGGAAGCTCGCCACCGGGCCATCAAGCTCAAAGGCTTGGATACCTTCTTGCTCCACCAAACAGGCAACAGCGCCATGCTCCATCGCAGATGCCACGTGTTGTCGACCATCCGTCACACCACCAGGCCAGGCAATAAAACCATCACCCGGCTGCACTTGTCGACTGTCTGTTTGCAACTGCCCCGTCACGCGGGCACGCAGCCAGGCAAGTGCCTGCTGCAGATCATTCAAAAGTTCAGGCGCTCGGCTCATAGCGACTCCTCCACAGAGTTCGCTACGATTTGGGGCTGCACCGCCATGTCAGGAGCCACACCCAAGAGACGCAGACTTTGCTGCACAACCGTACTGAAGACAGGCGCAGCCACCGTACCGCCGTAGTAGGTGCCATTGCTGGGTTCATCCACCATCACGGCCACAATAACGCGTGGGTTTTCAATCGGCGCCATGCCCGTGAACCAGGCCCGGTACTTGCCCGCAGCATAGTTTTTACCCACTTGTTTGCGCGCAGTACCCGATTTGCCGCCCACGGAATAACCCACTGTCTGCGCACGCTGACCGGTACCCCCAGGGCCAGTGGCCAGTGCCAGCATCTTGCGCACTTGCTCAGCGGTACGTTCTGAGAACACAGGCACACCCACCGGCGGTTTGTCCAGCTTGAGCATGGTGGCCGGAATCACTTTTCCGCCATTCGAGAACACCGTGTATGAACGCGTCATCTGCAGCAAACTGGCAGACAGACCATAGCCATAGGACATGGTGGCCTGCTCAACAGGACGCCAAGTTTTATAGGCACGCAAACGACCACTAGCAGCACCAGGGAAGGCAATTTGCGGTTTTTGGCCAAAACCGACGGCGGAGAAGGTCTCCCACATTTCTTTCGCCGTTAACTGCTGCGAAATCTTGGTGGTTCCCACATTGCTGGACTTTTGAATCACGCCCTCTACCGTCAGCATTCCGTAGTTTTTCGTGTCTGAAATGGTGGAGCCCGTAACGTTGATGCGCCCGGGCGAAGTATCAATCTGCGTAGCCGGGCGAACCTTTCCACTCTCCAGAGCAATGCCCACGGTAATGGGTTTGATGGTGGAGCCTGGTTCAAACACATCCGTAATGGCGCGATTGCGCAGTTGCTCACCCGTTAAACGCTTGCGGTTTGACGGGTTAAAGCTGGGGTAGTTGGCCAGCGCCAGCAACTCGCCCGTCTTGGCATCCATCACCACCACAGTCCCCCCCAGGGCTTTGTGCGCAATCACTTGCTCCTTCAGTTTTTGATAGGCAAAAAACTGAATTTTGCTGTCAATTGACAGCTGAATATCTCGGCCGTCAATGGGCGGAATTTCTTCACCCACGCCCTCAACAACACGCCCCATCCGGTCTTTGATGACCCGGCGTGAGCCAATCTTTCCTGCCAGATCCTTCTCAAAGGCCAGCTCCATGCCTTCTTGACCTTTGTCCTCGACATTGGTGAAGCCCACAATGTGCGCCGCAGCCTCGCCTTCAGGGTATTGGCGCTTGTATTCACGGGATTGATACACCCCCTTGATACCCATCGCCTTGATTTTTTGCCCCACTTCCCAATCTAGCTGGCGCTTGACCCAGACAAAGCTTTTGTCTTCCTCCAGCTTTTTCTTGAGCTGATCCAAAGGCATATCCATCAACTTGGCCAATTGCGGAAGCTTGGCCAGATCCTCTGGCGTATTTTTTTCAACGTCTTCAGGGATCGCCCAAATACTGGCTGCAGGGACGCTGGAAGCCAGAATCAAACCGTTGCGATCCAAAATTCGACCACGGTTGGCCGTAAGCTCTAAAGTGCGTGCAAAACGGACTTCGCCTTGTCTCAAGAAGAAGTCGTTATCAATCACCTGCACCCAAGCGGCGCGGCCTGCCAGACCTGTGAATGCGAACACTACGCAGGCCATGACAAACTTGCTGCGCCAAGCTGGCGTTTTGCTCGCCAGCAAAGGGCTGGAGGTGTAGTTCAGGCTGCGCCTCACTGTGCGCCTCCTGCTTGCTGCGAATCACGCACATAGTGCGTAATGGCAGGCGATGCGCCTTGCAGGCCTTGTGCAACAGCCAGTGCCTCAATGCGTGCCGGGGTGGACTGCGCCCGCAGCTCTACCTGCAGACGCTGGTGCTCTGTTTCCAGATTGCGAGACTCATTGGTAGCGCGGTGCAGCTCGGTGAACAAGCGGCGTGATTCGTACTGGGTTTGCACCAGATACAACGCACTGAGCATGACGGCAACCAGCAGCAAGAAGTTCAGGCGAAGCATGGCCCTCTCCTTGCGTGAGGCAGCCGTAAGGGGGTTCTCATGCAGGCACCTCTGTACGCTGCGCCACACGCATTACGGCGCTGCGCGAGCGGGGATTGCCCTCAACCTCTGCCTTACTCGGTTTGATACGCTCCAGTGCCTTCAAACGCATGGGCTTGGGCACAGCAAACGGCGTGCGGCGGTCAAACACCTCTTTAGAGTGCTCCGCAATAAATTGCTTGACGATGCGGTCTTCCAGCGAGTGAAAGCTGATGACCACCAAACGCCCACCAGGCTTGAGCACGCGCAAGCTGGCAAGCAACGCTTCTTCCAACTCCACCAGCTCAGCGTTGATGAAGATACGCAGCGCTTGAAAGGTGCGTGTTGCGGGATTTTGACCATCACGCGTCTTCACCACCTTAGCCACCAGATCCGCCAAATCGGTCGTGGTTTGCAAAGGCCCATGGGCCTCACGGTGCGCAACGATCGCTTTGGCAACCGGGTATGCAAGACGCTCTTCACCGTAGTCACGAATGACGTCGGTAATTTGCTGCACCTCCGCTTCGGCCAGCCATTCGGCCACGCTTTGACCGCGCGTGGTGTCCATGCGCATGTCCAGCGGACCTTCAAAGCGAAAGCTAAAGCCACGGTCTGCCTGATCAATCTGCGGTGAGCTCACCCCCAGATCCATCAAGATACCGTCAGCACTGGCTTCAGGCAGTTCGCCGATATTGCGAAAACCTTCATGGCGGATAGAAAAACGGGCGTCTTCAATACGCCCGGCTTCTGCAATTGCCAATGGGTCTTTATCGAAGGCTATAAGCCGCCCCTGCGGGCTAAGCCGGGACAAAATCAAACGCGAGTGGCCGCCACGACCAAAGGTGCCATCCACATAGCAGCCACTGGTCGCAGACGGCGAATCCCCCAACAAGGCGTCCACAGCCTCGTTGAGTAAAACGGTAATGTGTTGGAGGGGCTGGTTCAACGCTCGCCCTTTTCAGAAAGCAAAATCTTGGAATACATCGGGCATGGGCGCCTGCATGGCTTGCGCCTCATGGGCTTCATAAGTGGCTTTGTCCCAAAGCTCAAAGTGATTGCCCATACCAAGCAAGATCACTTCTTTGTCCAGTGCAACCGCTTGACGCAACTCTGGCGCAACCAGTACGCGACCAGTGCCATCCATATCGACGTCCATGGCGTTGCCCAGAAAAATGCGTTTCCACCACTGCGCAGACATGGGCAATTGACCAATACGGTCACGAAACAACAGCCATTCAGAGCGGGGGAACAACATGAGACAACCATGGGGGTGCTTGGTGATCGTGACCTGACCTTGTGCTTGCGAAATCAGGGCGTCGCGATGCCGGGTCGGTATCGATAACCGCCCCTTCCCATCGAGATTCAGCGCAGAAGCCCCTTGAAACACGATCAGTCACCCCGTTTGTTTGGCCCTTGAGCACCCTTTTTGGAGAGCTTCGGGCAATTTTCACCACTTAATTGCACTTTTTTGCACTGTAGCAGCAAATTTAAGGATCGCCACTAGCAGACACACGCCCGCAGGCAATGAAATCAATAACTTAGAAAGAATAAATACGATGAAAAATCATAAAAAACACTTTCAAATCATTCACTTAACCGCTCATCGGGCGCGCGCATGCGTCCTACGTTCCATTTACGATCTTTATCAAAACAAATCCCCCTGGGCGATGAAGCATCGCCCAGGGGGATTAAGTTGCTGATTTTGAGTTACAGAATGTATCTAGATAAATCTTCATCCTGGCTGAGCAGCTGCAAGCGCTCATCCACGTAGGCGGCATCAATTGTCACGGTTTGGCCCGCCAGTTTGACCGCGTCAAAGCTCACCTCATCCAGCAAGCGCTCCATCACCGTTGACAGGCGGCGCGCACCAATATTTTCCGTGCGCTCATTCACGGTAAACGCAGTGTGCGCCAGGCGCGTAATGCCGTCTGGGGTGAACTCCAGCTTCACACCTTCAGTTTCCAGCAAAGCCTGGTACTGTTTTACCAGCGACGCATGGGTTTGCACCAAGATCGCTTCAAAGTCCTGCACCGACAGCGACTGCAGCTCCACACGAATCGGGAAACGGCCCTGCAACTCAGGAATCAAATCGCTGGGTTTGGACAGGTGAAACGCACCCGAGGCGATGAACAAGATATGGTCAGTTTTGACCATGCCGTACTTGGTGGACACGGTCGTCCCCTCCACCAGTGGTAACAGATCGCGCTGCACGCCTTGACGTGATACGTCTGAGCCACTGGTTTCCTGGCGGGTAGCCACCTTATCGATTTCATCGATAAAGACAATGCCGTTTTGCTCAAGGTTGCTCAGCGCACGGGTTTTGGTTTCTTCCTCATTGACCAGCTTGGCTGCCTCTTCATCCACCAACTGCTTGAGTGCCTCTTTGATTTTGAGCTTGCGCGTCTTTCGCCGCTCTTGCCCCATCTGGCTGAACATGCCGCGCAACTGCTCGGCCATCTCTTCCATGCCCTGGGGGCCCATGATTTCCAACTGAGGCTTGGCGTCCACCAAGTCAATTTCAATCTCTTTATCGTCCAGCTGGCCTTCGCGCAACTTTTTGCGAAAAATTTGGCGTGTATTACTGCCTTCTGTTGCCACATCACCAGTGCGCGCCGGGGGCAGCAAGACATCCAAGATACGCTCTTCCGCTGCATCTTCTGCCCGCATGCGCAGCTTTTTCACCTCAGACTCGCGCGCTTGCTTGACCGCGATTTCTGCCAAGTCGCGGATGATGGAGTCCACATCCTTACCGACGTAGCCCACCTCAGTGAACTTGGTGGCTTCCACCTTAATGAAAGGCGCATCGGCCAGCCGTGCCAAGCGGCGCGCAATTTCGGTCTTGCCTACGCCTGTGGGGCCAATCATCAAAATGTTCTTGGGCGTGATTTCCTGACGCAGGCCATCAGCTACCTGCTGACGACGCCAGCGATTGCGCAACGCAATCGCCACAGCACGCTTGGCACCAGCCTGGCCCACGATGTGGTTATCCAACTCAGAAACGATTTCCTGGGGGGTCATGGAAGACATATGCAAATATCAATCAAATCAGCCTCTAGCCCATACAAATAAGGGCTAGTAGCCATAAATTCTTAAAATGCAGACTTACAAAGTCTCAATCGTGTGGTTCATGTTCGTGTAGATGCACAGCTCGCCTGCGATCTCCAGCGACTTCTTCACGATCTGCTCGGCAGTCAGGTCTGTGTTGTTGAGCAGCGCCTTGGCTGCCGAGTGTGCATAGGCACCGCCAGAGCCAATAGCCACGATCCCTTGCTCGGGCTCTAGCACATCACCATTGCCCGTAATGATGAGCGAAGCCGTGTGGTCAGACACTGCCAGCATGGCTTCCAGCTTGCGCAGCACACGGTCGGTGCGCCACTCTTTGGTCAGCTCAATCGCCGCGCGAGTCAGGTGGCCTTGGTGCTTTTCCAGCTTGGCTTCAAAGCGTTCGAACAGCGTGAATGCATCAGCGGTGGCACCAGCAAAACCTGCCAGTACTTTGCCGTGATAGAGCTTGCGCACCTTGCGTGCAGTGCCCTTGACCACAATGTGTCCCAAGGTGACCTGCCCGTCGCCGCCAATGGCGACCTGAATGCCTTCGGGCGTCTCGCGACGCACGCTGATGATGGTTGTGCCGTGATACTGTTCCATAGCCACCGCAGATGGGGTCTGCGCCTGTGAATACAAGCGCATATTCTGCATTTTTTACCCCATCAAGCGAACGTGGCCTGCAGCGTTGCGTGCTCCTGGATACCGATCACGTGAAAGAACGTCGCCACCAGCTGGTGCAACTGTGTAAATCGCAAGGTGTAGCCTTGGTTTTGCATGTCTGCAGCCCAGTTCAAGATGCTGCCAGCCGCTACAAAATCCAGGCGAATCAGGTTGTCGCACGCTATGTCCAGCACCTGCCCGCGCTTGGCCTGTGCAGCCAGTACATTCAGCCAATCTTGAGGGTCTCCCTCGATCACGCCAGCCAGACCTTTGCTCCGATCTGGCACCAACACAGGCTGCGCAGCGACGCCTTGCTGCATAGAGTGCGACGATGCCTCTTGCAACACAGAGATATCTGCCTCACCCTCTTCCTGCACAACGCAATAGGAAGCAGGCTCCACCCAGGCCGGCGGAGACACCTCGTAGGTCACACAATAGTCAAGCGCAACCTGCTCATAAGCATCCATACGGTGCATCAAACGCAGCACCGCTAGGCGCAGCAGCCACCATGGTGCGGGGCTCGCATGGTCTTCAACAAGCGTGTGTTTCTCAAGCTCTTGCAGCAGCCTGCCCGCGTCAGAGAACATGAACTGTCCGCGGCCATCGGCCCATTCATCCAGCAACGTGGTCAGTGCGGGTAAAGCAGCTTCATCGATAGACGCCAAGCGCGCCCAGGACATGCTCCAAGGCTGCGGAGCTTGTGCCTGCGCAGTGCGCAAAGCTGTCACAGCGCCAACAGTCAACATGGCAGGGCTGCACCATTGAAATTGGCGTTTTTCAGCGACCGACCGTGAAGTGCCATGTAAAGCGGGTTCGCCAATACGACCTGGAATAGATACCCACAGAGGTGCTGAGCGACCAAAATGTTCTGCGTAGTCAATCGCCAAGGGCTCAAATGCGTCTTCATCCCCAATAGCGCGGCACAGGTCCAGCGCCGCATGCCAGATCACAGCGACTTTTTCCTCGTCCACTGGCTGCGCACTGAGGGACTGCAGCAGTTGCTCCAGCAAGCGGGTGCGGGCACCTTCCACATCCCCGTGGGCAAACAAAATCGCTGCCTCCTCCAAATCCGGATGCGGTTTGAACGTACGCACACCCACCACCACAGGAGAAGAAACAACGGGTAAAGGCGTTGCTGGAAAGCTTTTTGGCACAGGGACAGCCGCTACAGCTGGCTGTACTACGCTGTCTTCGCCCAATACGGGCAGGTCACTGAGCTGTCTGGAATTGAACCTGTGCTGTGCCAGGGGCTTGCCTACTTTGGCCGCCATTTGGGCCGGTGCTCGCCACCACTGACCCGACATTTGCGCTTCGATGGCATCAATCTTTTGCAGCGTTGACGTGCTGCGGGTCTCCTGGCCGAGCAAAGAAGACAGCGCATCTTCTGAATGGGCCTGGGCGGCCACCGCTTGCACATCCGTTTCATGCCGCTGACGCAGCAGGCGCAGCTGTGCAAATTCTTTCTGGCGAATGGCTTCATTGCGACGCTTGCGCACCATTGCCTCTTGCAATACCTCACGGGCACTCAGACTGTCAGGATCTGCAGTGCCTGCTGCACTGGTGGTGGCTGTACTGCCACGCACCATGTGCATCACCTTGTTCAAAAAACCGCCTGATTTTCCGCTGTCTGGCTGCATGTGCTGTATTTAAAGCCGTGCGTGGGGCACGGCCCTCCCTCAATCTCCGAACATTTTTTGCTTGAGCTCGCGGCGTTGCTGCGCTTCCAGCGACAGTGTGGCTGTGGGGCGTGCCAGCAAACGAGGAACACCGATGGGCTCTCCTGTCTCATCGCAGTAACCATAGTCACCCGCGTCGATTCGAGCAATGGATTGTTCGATTTTCTTGAGCAATTTACGTTCACGGTCGCGTGTACGCAACTCCAGCGCGTGCTCTTCTTCAATCGTGGCACGGTCTGCGGGGTCTGGCACGACCACAGTGTCTTCGCGCAGGTTCTCTGCGGTTTCACCTGCGTTTTGGTGCATGTCTTGCTTGAGCTTGACCAGCTTGGCGCGGAAATACGCCAGCTGCACATCGTTCATGTATTCGTCATCGGGCATGGCCACGATTTCAGCGTCGGTCAGCTCTTCCAAAGGCTTGCTCTTCCAATTGTTGGCAAGTTTGGGGTCACGTTTGGTCACGAAGGAAGTAGGCGCAGAAGTAGTCGTTGGCATAGTTGTGTTGGAAACGGCCTTGGTAGCTGCAGCAGGGGCAACAGGGGCCTTGGTGGGTTCATGGGTCACTGCGCGGGGCTTGCTGCCCGCAGTGGTTTTGGCAGCAGCAGTGCTGGGCTTGGCCGCAGTTTTCTTGGCTGCTGGTTTGCCTTTCTGCTCGACGGTGGGGGCAGCCACTTTGGCTGTGGCTTTTTTCTTGCTCGTTTCGACTGCTGTCACTTCCTGTCTCCTCACAGTACTAGCACGGCCCAATCGGTTCACCCTCACGGCATGAAACTACCGGGTTCTTGTCAGGGGCGCGATTGTATCGATCAGATGCGACCTAGCCCCTAAAGTTGTACATAACGCACAAACTTACCCGGTTAAACCCGTATCAATACGAAACATTGACCGAATTCAACCTGCTCACACCAGGCACTGGTCCAGACCCTGGCGCAGGATGTCTTGCGGCAAATCAATGCCAATAAACACCATCTTGCTCTGGCGCTTTTCATCGCCCGTCCATTCTGGCCCCAGGTCGCTGCCCATCAGTTGGTGCACGCCCTGGAAAATCACCTTGCGGTTGGTGCCATGCATGTTAAGCACACCTTTATAGCGCAGCATCTTAGGGCCATAAATATTGACGATAGCACCCAAAAAGTCTTCCAGTTTGGCGGGGTCAAAGGCTTTGTCTGCACGGTAGACAAAGCTCTTGACGTCATCGTCATGGTGGTGATGGTGTGCATGGTTGCAGTGCTCGCCATGCGCATGCTCGTGCCCACAGTCAGGGCCATGCTCGTGGTGTTCGTGTGCATGGTCGTGATCGCAGTGACCGTGGTCATGGTCACACGCGCTGTGGTCGTGGTCGTCTTCCTTGAGGAAATCGGGATCGATGTCCAGCTTGGCATTCAGGTTGAAGCCGCGCAGGTCAAACACTTCGTTCAGAGGCACATCACCAAAATGCACAGCCTTGATGGGCGCGCGCGGGTTCATGTGCTTGAGGCGATGGATCAGCGCATCTTTGTCGGCCTCTGTCACCAAATCGGTTTTTGACAGGAAAATCTGGTCTGCAAAGCCCACCTGGCGGCGCGCTTCCTGGCGGTCGTCCAACTGCTTGTTGGCATGTTTGGCGTCCACCAGCGTCAAGATCGAGTCGATGAGGTAGGTCTCGGCGATCTCATCGTCCATGAAGAAGGTTTGCGCCACGGGGCCGGGGTCGGCCAAACCAGTGGTTTCGATCACGATGCGGTCAAACTCCACCAAGCCCTTGCGGCGTTTGGCGGCCAGCATTTGAAGGGCTTCGCGCAGGTCTTCGCGAATGGTGCAGCAAATGCAGCCATTGCTCATCTGCAGGATTTGCTCCGTCGATTCAGTGCGCAGAATGTCGGTATCGATGTTTTCTTCACCAAACTCGTTCTCGATCACGGCAATCTTCATGCCGTGCGACTCGCTGAGCACACGCTTGAGCAGTGTGGTCTTGCCCGCGCCTAAAAAGCCGGTGAGGATGCTGACGGGGATGAGTGCCATAGAAATACAACCTTGTCGCAATGCGCAAGCTGCGGCGAGCGCAGCTTGCTAAACAGTCAAACAGTGGCGTCCGGCAGCCAGTGGCTGCACGCCAGAGGCGGCAAGTGTAGCCATGCCATGAAGCACCTGGCTGCATCAGGGCTAGACACGTTGAATATGCCACATATGTTTTTAGTCTTCAGCGCTCATGCACAAAGCGCTGACAGCTATCAATATTCATGGCTTTACTATGCAGCTACGCGGTTTTCCAGCAAGCTGGCCATGGAAGCCAGGTTCAAGTCCCCCACCAGAACGCCCGCAAACCGTCTGGCAGCGCCATAAATAGGGACAGCAATCGTCAGACAAAAATCTTCCGTTGCACTGGACAGGTAAATGGGAGAGACAAAAGGCTGGCCGCTGTCGCGCACATGGGCAAAGTACGACTGCCCACTGCGGTTGGCTCCAGCTCCGCCCGCACGAATCCGGCCGTACATGGCGGGATTGATCCAGTTGGCATAGGTTTGCACGCCTTCGGCATCCAGCTCGAACAGCACCTCAAAGAAGGGATAGGCCTTGAATACATGGTCCAGCGCCCGGGCATCGCGCCCGCGTGGCGCTTGCAGCAGGCGCTGCAAGATGTCCAGCACATGCTCCTCCCAGCCGGACATGCTGGGGTTGCAGCCCTCGGGTTGAATCACGCGCGCAGCGCTCACCGCCTCCACCACAATGACATTGCCACCTGCCGTTTTACCCACTTTTTTGAGCTTGGCCGCACGCGCTGAGGCTTCTACGCTGTCTTGCGGCATGCCTGTGCTGCCGTTGACGCACGAGACCGACATGCTGGCCACCGGGTGCGTCTCTCCGTCTTCGGTCACAAAGTAGCCGCGCTGCAGGTCTTCCGTGTCGTACAGGTGGCGCGCTAGGGTGTAAAACTGCGCCATGGCGCGTTGCAGCTGCGGGATCAGCAAGGGGTCTGGCTGGTCAAAAAGCACGATGAAATCGTCACCGCCAATGTGCCCCAGCATGCAGTCTGTGCTCATGGCGAATACATGGCGCAAAATTTCTGCCAGCGTGCGGATCATGGCGTCACCGCGCACAAAACCATAGCGGTCGTTGAAGGCCTTGAAATGGTCCAGATCGATATAGACCAGCTCCAGGCAGCCATGTTTGCGTGCAATGCGCATCTCAATGGCTTGCCGCAGCGTAGGGCCGGTGGACAACTGTGACAGCGGATGCAAACTGGCCCCGTGCTCTTGCCGCGCCAGCAGGTGCGAGACCAGCATCATCGGCTCCAGCGTGCCTATATAGCAGCCTTGCTCATCCACCACGGCCCACGGCGTGGCTTCTACCCGCTCCAGATACAGGCTGCGCGACAGCGCCGTCAGCCCTATGTTGAACGGCAGTGTGCGGTGCAGCGGTTGCGCGCCCTGCGCCACCGTGCGCACATTGCGCGCCAATGCCTTGCCCCGGTGCAGCACGCCCACGGGGCGGTCTCCATCGGTCAGCACGCACCAAGGCAGCTCAGGCGCTTCGCGAAAAGCCTGGCGCACTAAAGTCAGTGGAGCCTGTATATCGAAAGCAGGCGGAGACTCGATCACATCGGTGATGCAAAAGCGGTCCACGCGCTGCATCTTGATTGTTTTTTCGCTGGGGGGTACCCCCAGCTTGCCCGTTAATGGTGCAAGCGCAGGCTTGGCCAGCAAGAAACCCTGCACCAAATTGATGCCCAGCGTACGGCAAAACGTCACGTCTTCTTGCCGCTCCAGCCCCTCCGCAATCACTGTGGCGCCCAGTCGCTCGGCCATGGAGACCAGGGCCTCCAGCAACACCGAGCGCACTCGGCTGCCACGCGCCTCATGCACCAGCCCACGATCGACCTTGATGAAGTCCGAGCGCACCATGGCCAGCACCGACAGGCAGTTGAAACCCGCCCCCATATCGTCCAGCGCAATGCGCAGGCCTTGAGAGCGCAGTTCATCACAGCGCTGCGCCAGCCCACCGGGATCGACCTTCTCGCTTTCCACCACTTCAATCACCACCTCGTGGTGGTCCACGCCATAGTCGCTGAGCCACTGCAAAAACTGCGACGGCCATTGGGGCTGCATCAGCGTAGAGGGTAGAACGTTCAGAAACAGCGTTACCCCCGGCTCGAAGTCACTCACTTTGCGCTGCAACGCCTTTTGCTGCAGCGCCATATCCAGAGCATCTACCCGCCCCAAGTGGCGCGCCAGGGTGAAGGTTTCGTAGCCCGTGAGCAACTCCCCGTCGGGGGTGCGCAAACGGCACAGGGCCTCATGGGCATAGATACGCCCTCCGTCTGACAGATCAATGATGGGCTGAAAGTGCACTTCCACATACTTTTCCATGCCGCTGTGCAGCCATGGATAGCGCAAACGTGTCAGCAGCACCATGAAGGGCACCGCCGTATCCAGCAGCATGGCCGGTGACTGCTGGGCCGCCACATCGACCACGGCCACCAGCGTCAGTGCCAGCACCTGTGCATCGGTATCCTGCACCAGCTGGTGCATCAGCGCCAGCACATCTTCTTTGTGAGCCAGCTTGAACACCCAGACATTGCGCCCCATGCGCATGCCGTGCAGGCGTGTCCAACTGACTGGGATGTGGTGACCTTCGAATTTGAGGAGTAGCTCCATGGCACCTGGCTTGCGCTGATTGACTTGTATGTATTCGTAACAAGCAATAAATGCACCATCTGCAAAAACAAAAATAAAGGAGCTACCTGCGCTTAATCTACAAGCACTTCAGCATTAAAAGCATCTGAAAAGCTTATGAATAATGCGCTAGCAGCTCTTCTTTTCATTAAAAAACTACTCTGACTTTTTGCGTGCTCGCGGGTGTGCCAGGTCATATGCCTGTGCCAGATGCTGAAAATCCAGCCGCGTATAAATCTGGGTGGTGGCAATGTTGGCGTGCCCCAGCAACTCTTGTACAGCACGCAAATCACCGCTGGACTGCAGTACATGGCTGGCAAACGAATGGCGCAATACATGCGGGTGAACCGCTGCGGGCAAGCCCGCCTGCTGGCTGCGCTGGCGCAAGCGCAGCCAAATCGTCTGCGCTGTAATGCGCGCACCGCGCGTACCCACAAACAGGGCAGGTTCTGCCCAATGCGGGGCAAAGCGGCTGCTGCGTACGTCAATCCAGCGCTGCAGCGCCTGCTGGGCTGCGCTGCCTACAGGCACACTGCGGCGTTTGCCACCTTTGCCTGTCACATGCACCAAACCGGCTTGCAAATCCAGCCAGCCCAGACCTGAGCCGGCCTGCACATCCAGCTGTGCCAGCTCACTGACCCGCAGGCCGCTGCTGTAGAGCAGCTCTGTCATGGCCGCATCGCGGGCTTCGTCCCAGGGGTCGGCATCGGGGTTCACAAAGGCTGCCAGTTGCACTGCCTCATCCACCCCCAGCGCTTTGGGCAGAGGTTTGGCCGTTTTAGGGGCGCGAATACCCTCCACCGGATTGCGCTCTACCCAGCCCTGCCAGGCTGCCCAGCGAAAAAAACCACGCCAGCACGACAGCCACAACGCAATGCTGCGCCCGTGTCTGCCCTGGGCATGCAAGGCAGCCACAAAGCGGCGAATATGTGGGGGTTGCAGGGCCAATACTTCATGGCCCGCTTGTGCGGCCATGGCCTGCAATTGCTGCAGACCTTCGGTGTAAATGGCCACCGTACGCACGGCCAGCCGGCGCTCGCTGGCCACATGCTGCACATAAGCTTGCAGCTGTGGCGCTAGCGCAGCGGTGTCTGGCATGCGAACAGATTAGTTGCCCGAAGGCAGCACACGCAAGCGCCCCAGCGCTGCGCTGGCTTGCTCGGCAATGCGCGAGAGAAACTCGGTGCCCATGGTGGCGTCAAAGCGCAACGGATCGGGCGAGCCCAGCACCAGCAGTCCAAAAGCAGCGCTCTGGCTGTCGTTTTGACCGTCGCGCAGCGTAAGCAGCGCCATGGATTGCACTTCTTCGGGGTTGGGCAGCCACGCTGTGGGCTCAAAGCCCAGATTGGGGCCACAAAACGGCATCGTCAACGATGTAGCAAATGCCTTGGCATCTTCACTCACACCCATGGTGAACAGCGAACCCATATAGGGGCCGGCCACATCCCACACACGAATACCCACCTGGGGCACATCAAACTCCGTTTGAATGCCCGTTGCAATGGCTCGTGGCAGCTGGCGCACGTCCTGCACCGCAGACAGGCCACAGTTCCAACGGTGAATTTTGTGTGCAATCGCAGAGTTTTCACTGCTGTTACGTACCATCTCCATGATGCGCAGCTCCAGCCCCTTGATCTTGTCACGCAACATTTCTGCCTGGCGCTCTTGCAGGCTTACTGCACGCTGGCCGTGGCCACTGCTCAACTGCACGCTGGACAGCATTTCGGCATGGCGTTCAAAAAATTCCGGGTGTTGCAGCAAGTACTCGGCAATGCTGGAGTCATTCATGGCGTGTGTTTCTATGCTGTTCATAGTTCTTCAGGAATGTGAATTTGGCCTTCAAAGACCGTGGTCGCTGGCCCCGTCATCATGACGGCGTCTTGGGCGCCACCGGCCCATTCAATGGTCAGCAGTCCCCCGCGAGTATGCACGTCAACACGGTGGTCCAGCACACCCAGAAGGATACCGGCAACCACCGCCGCACAGGCACCGGTGCCGCAGGCCAGTGTTTCCCCCGCACCGCGTTCATACACGCGCAGCTTGATGGCCTGGCGCGTCAGCACCTGCATAAAGCCTGCGTTGACGCGCTGCGGAAAACGCACATGGCTTTCAATCTGAGGTCCCACCACGGCCACCGGCGCGGCATCTACATCGTTCACCAGTTGCACGGCATGTGGATTGCCCATGGACACCGCAACCACCTCCACATGTGACTGCAACGCCGGTGCCTGCAGCTCCAAAGGCCATGTCAAGGCCTGCGCCTTGCGCTGCTCTGGCAGTCCCGATGCATCAAACGGTACACGCGCAGGCTCCAGCACCGGCGCACCCATGTTGACCGTGACACGCCCATCGGACGTGAGTTTGGGTGCAATCACACCGGCTTTTGTCTGCACGCGAATTTCGGTTTTGGTCGTCAATCCCTTGTCATGCACAAAGCGTGCAAAACAACGTGCCCCATTGCCGCACTGCTCCACTTCGCCGCCGTCAGCGTTGTGGATCACATATTCAAAGTCGACCCCGTCGGCGGGCGCAGGGCGAACCGTCAGAATCTGATCAGCGCCCACACCAAAGTGGCGATCCGCCAGAAAACGGTAGTTCGCGGGGGTCAAACCCAAACGGCCTTGGGTTTCATCCAGCACGACAAAGTCGTTGCCAGCACCTTGCATTTTGGTGAATCGAATTTGCATAGCAGTGCAGTTGTGGAAAAGTTGAAAGCTTAGAACTTTTTAATGAAAGCCCACTGCTTTTAGTAAAAGTCTACGACTTTGCAGCGCGCAGCTTGTCCAGCGCACGTTCGACAAACATCAAGCGGTCCTGGCCCCAGAAACGCTCGCCGTTGAGCACAAAGATAGGCGCGCCAAAAATGCCTTTTTCAACGGCTTCGTCGGTGTAGGCCTTGTATGCCGCTTGCACAGGGGCCGACTCTTCCAGCGCGTGCAATGCAGCGCCGTCATAGCCCGCTTCGTTGGCGATGGCAATGCGCACATCGGCATCCGAGGTTTTGCGCTCTTGGGCCCACAGTGCGCGCAGCAAGGCATGTGACAGGGGCAATGCATCCAGACCTTGGAGTTGGGCCGCAATCACCATCCAGCCGGGCTTTTTGTTCCAGTTCACATCCTCGGCCACACCCTGAGGGTAGTGCGCAGGCTGCAAATTCATGGGCATGCCCAGATAGTCACGCCAGCGCGCCAGCTCCAGCGCGTGGTAAGTCTTGCGAGGCTCAGGACGGGTCTTCAGGGGAACGCCGCCGGTTTGGGGCACCACCAGCTGAAAGTCATAAGGCTTGAGCACCAACTTGACGTTGTGGCGACGCACGATGTCTTGCAGTTGGGGCCCCGCGAAATAAGCCCAGGGGGAAGAAAGGCTATAGAAACAGTCAAGTTGGGTCATGGATGGATTATCTTCGCGGCTGTGAGCTACGAAACCAATTCCCCAATCGTTGACCGGGCGCTGGCGCCAGTCCCCCTGCAAACCATCAGCAGTTCGCGCAACCACGACGCCTTGGCTGCACTCAGCCTACAAGCGCGGCGTGACCTGCAGCGGCTGAACTACCCGGCCCCCAATTGGGTCATCGCACCCGGTGCAGACAGCGTGCTGGATGTCCTCATTGTCGGGGCTGGCATGTGCGGCCAAACCGCTGCATTCGCCTTGCAACGCGAGGGTTTGCGCAACATTCGCATCATTGATGCAGCGCCACGCGGTGGCGAAGGACCATGGGCAACCTATGCCCGCATGCTGACGTTGCGCAGCCCCAAACAACTCATCGGCCCCGATCTGGGCGTGCCCAGTTTGACCTTTCGAGCTTGGTATGAAGCCCAGCACGGCTGCGGCGACATCTCGAATTTCGACGCCAGCACGCCCGGTTGGGCAACGCTGCACAAGATTGGCCGCGTGGATTGGCGTGACTACCTGCTGTGGGTGCGTGATACGACAGACATTTCTGTCGAGAACCTCACCCGCCTGGACAGTCTGACCGATGAAGACAACGTAGCGGTGGCCCAGATTACGGGCCCCAACGGCAGCCAGACCATACGCGCCCGCAAAGTCATTTTGGCGCTGGGCCGCGATGGCAGCGGTGCACCGCGCTGGCCCCACTTCCCCGATCTGTCCATGCAAGACCCACTGGCCAAGGGCCGCGTCTTTCACACCATGGATGAGATTGACTTTACAGCCATGCAGGGCAAAACCATTGCGGTGCTGGGTGCCGGTGCCTCGGCCTTTGACAATGCGGCTTGCGCACTGGAAGCAGGCGCCACCGTGCGGCAATTTGCGCGACGCAAGCTGATGCCGCAAATCAACAAGAGCAAAGCAGCATCGTTCCCTGGCTTCTTGCGTGGCTATTCGCAGCTGGACGATCAGCGCAAATGGCGTTTTTATACGTATATTTTTGACGAACAAGTACCGCCACCATGGGAAACCGTGCGCCGCTGCGATGCGTTTTCCACGTTCAGCCTGCAACTGGGATGTGGCTGGAAAAATGTACAGCCCATGCAAGACGGCGTGCGTATCACCTTGTCTGATGGCAGCACCCAGCACTTTGATGCAGTCATTTTTGGCACCGGTTTTGACGTCGACATGATCAACCGCCCGGAGCTGGAGCGCTACAGCGCCCACATCGACACTTGGGCACACCACGTTGCCCCCCAACAAGCGGCATCTAATACCGAAGCTGCGCGTTTTCCATACCTGGCACCCAGTTTTGCACTGCAAAGTGTGGATGGCACGCACGCTGAGGCCATGGGTCGTATTCACCTGTTCAACTGGGGTGCCACCATGACGCATGCTGCCGTGGGCAGCGACATTCCTGGCCTGGGCATTGGCTCAACCCGCTTGGCCCACGCCATCTCGGCAGACCTGTTCGTCCAAGATGCTGATCTGCACTGGCAGCACCTGCAGGAGTTCGACGAATCAGAACTGCTGGAGACACGCTGGCACCAGGCTGGTGCAGCTTGAATGAAAAATAGCCAGCCGCGCCTTGTTCACAGGCGGTGAAAACCCATTGCACATAAAAAAAGACCAGCAAGTGCTGGTCTTTTGCTTAGGGGCGGCGCAATTACATCTTGATCTTGGAAATCTTTGCGCCCTGTACTGAAACACCGGCTTCCAGGCCTGTGTTCGTCAGCACATAGCTGCTGATGGGTGCATTGGCCGTGGCCGTATCAACGCTGCCATTGGCTCCGGCCTTGCCCACCGCCACGGTGGCATCTGCGCCCACCGACCAGCCATCGCTGTTCACGAACTTGTTGTACGCATCCTGCGTATTAAATACATAAATGACCGCCTTGGACTGGCCACCAGCCTGCCAGCCCACCGAAGCCGCGGTGGTGCTGTAGTAACCGCGGCTGGTGCCATTGGAGCGCAGTACACACTTGCCATGCTCAGCACCGATCACGAAACTGCCCCCAATCACAGCTGGGCATACCAGCACGCCCTTGGCCTTGGCCACCAGTTCACGGGTACCGGGCATGGCGCTGTACAAGCGCGTCAAAGCAGCAGTAGATTGAGATTCCAGCTCAGCGCGGCTGTCTGGTGCCGAGCCCTTGCCTTGTGTATTGCCCGTCGTGGTACAGCCCACCATAGCCAGAGAAGCCACAACACCAGCAGCCAAAATGGAAGAACGCAGAGAGAAAGACTTTTGCATAGTTGGAATCCTTTTTGAATAAACCTAAAAGGGCACACTCCGTACGCCAATCGCGCAGCCTTTGGAATGTGGCTGAAACCATCCTAGGGGGCAAATCACCAGCAAGGTGCGCTGCTCAAGCATGTCTCAATGCAAGCCTACAAAGGCCACGCGCTTTGTCCTCCATATATGCAGGATTTCTACGCACAAGCAATGGTTTACGATGGTGCTTGCCCTGTTTTACCCGCTACCATCGCTGGCAGCCATTACTTAAGCTTGACCCTATGAGCGTTTGGAAAAACTTTCACCACCCTCGCGCCGCCATGGTGCTGCTGCGCGTCACGTTGGCCATATTGGTTCTGTTTCACGGCTGGGCCAAGATCACCAACGGCATTGGCGGCATTGAAGCCATGGTCGTCAAAGCCGGGCTGCCCGCCTTTGTGGCCTATGGCGTGTTCATTGGCGAAGTGATCGCTCCCCTGTTCTTGCTGGTGGGCCTGTTTGTTGTTCCCGCAGCACTGGTGATTGCCATCAACATGGTGGTGGCTCTGGTGCTGGTGCACGGCAGCCACTTTTTGCAGATCAGTAAATCCGGCGGCTGGGCACTTGAGTTGCAGGCTTTCTTCCTGATTACGGCCATTGTGGTGGCCATGGGGCACAGCCGCAGCAAGTAGGCGGTGCACGCTTAACAAAAAAGGTGCGAATTTCGCGCCTTTTTTTTGCCCGAGCGGCAGCGTTTAAAAGCGCTCCCAGGGCATGGCATAACGCCACTGACCTTCTTCCAGTTTGGCCATGGAGATACGGCCCACGCGCAAACGCTTGAGGCCAATCAACTGCAGCCCAACGCCACGGCACATGGCGTCTATCTCTTCAGGAAAGATGCCTTTGAGGGCAAAACGCAGTCGATTGTCACTTTGCCAGCTCACCTTGATGCGCGGCAGACGCTTGCCTTCAATGGATGTGCCCTCACACAAGCGCTCCAGGCCATCCTCATCCATGGTGCCTTGGACATGGGCAATACATTCTTGCTCTATGTACAGCGCCTCTTCTGTGAGCTTGCGCACCATGCGGCGATCTTGGGTAAAGATCGTCAAACCACTGGCAGGCACGGGGATAGGTGCCAAGCATTCCAGATTCTGAAAATGCTTTTGCAACATGCGAATGGGGGCAGGCGTATCGCCTTGATTCCAGTTCGAAGGCAGCAGCAGCTCCAAAGCATTTTTCGCCCCTCGTGCACCAGCATGCACGGTATAGCCCGCAGGCTTGTGCAAGAAGATGGTGACAGGGGGTACGGCTTGTGCCTTAGCGCCTTGCTTGACCGTCACTTCTTGCTCTGGGCGCACGCGCGCACCCAGCGTTTCGACGGTGACGCCGTCCACCTTGACGGCGCCGTGTTCAATGTACAGCTCGGCCTCGGCGCGCGAGCATTGCAGTTGCTCCGCCAGTCGCTTGGACAGGCGGACGCTGTTATCGTTGTTCTTGGGTTGTTCAGTCTGAGACATGTTGCAAGCCTAAAGCACGAATGCGTTCCACGTGCGCGATCAGGCTTCTTTCCGCCAGCTTCCACAGGGCTTGTGGCGTATCGGCATAGGCCAGCGCCACCCAGTCTTGCGTAGTGCCCGCAGGTTTTTGCTGCATGGCGGCCAGCACCCTGGCCTCACGCGCCAAACGGTGGGCCTTGAGCCTGGCAATCACACCGAGGGCATCACCCAGCACATAGCCATGCGCGGGCAGCACAAACTCGACACCTTCGGTTGCGCACAGATGGGCCAGCTTGTCCAGGCTGCCAAGGTAGTCGTGCATGTTGCCGTCTGGCACATCAATGATGGTTGTGCTGCCATTGAGGATGTGGTCGCCACTGAACAGCAACGCATCTTCTTGCAGCAACAGACACAGATGGTTGGCCGCATGACCGGGCGTATGCACAGCACACAAGGTGTGCGTATGACAGTGCATGTTGGGGGCCTCTGGCACTTGCGGTGTCAGCGTTAACCGCTGGCCATCTTCAAGCACTACATCAGGCACAAAGTGGCTGTTGGCCCGGGCTGTCGGGGCAGAAGGCAGACCGTAGATCAAAGGTTTAACTTGGCCTTGCTGCACGCAATGCGCCTGCAGCAAGAACGCACCCGGCGAATGATCGGCGTGCGAATGCGTGCAGACGATGGCGCGCACATCCCCGCCAGCGGCCTCCCACAGGCGGGCCACATGCGCTGCATCGGCAGGGCCGGGATCGATAGCGATATAGCCGGTACTGGCATCACCCACCAAATAGCTGTTGGTGCCCGGGCCCGTCATTACATTGGCGTTGGGAGCGGTGAGCCGCAGCAGATTTTTGCGCAATGGCACGGCACACTCGCTTTGCCACGCCAGCTCATGCAGAATTTGCCCATCAGGGCACACCATGGCCAATTCGCCATAAGCTCCATCGTGCTCCATGCAGCGAAACTCTTTGCCCAGCATACGACCGGCGCGCGGTGCACTGATCCACAGTGGACCCTGGGCCACAGCATCCAGCACCGATTGCGCAGTTGGAAAGCCTGACAGGCGCTCCAGCGTACGTAGCGTCGGAAAAATCATCGGCATTTGCCCCGCTTCATAACGCGCCAAGGCTTCTTGGGGGTTCACCCAGACTGGTTCGAATTGCTCTGACTCATCGGCCACCGGCGTTTGCCCCTCAGGCATCTGCGCCACAAAAAAGGGCACAGCAAAGCGCTTGGGCAAATTGCGATCGGCGGTCCAGTGCGCCAGTTGCCAAACACTGCGCAGATCAAGTTGCAGTCCCCTGCCCGCCAGTTGCGGCCACAAAGGGGCGCACCGGTCTATGGCATCCACATCTGCCTGGGTGGCGGCTCGACCATCGGCATGCACAGCCAGCAGCACGCCCATTTCTTCCAAGGTCTCGCGCACAGCGGCAACGGCTTCGGTCAAGCCGTCTGCAGGCATCTCTGCGCGGTGCGCCACCTGTGCATGGGCCTGCGCGTCTTGTGCCTCTATGCCGCCTCCAGGAAACACATAAGCACCCGGGACAAAACTGGCCTTTTCAGAGCGGCGCGTCATCAGCACCTCCCAGCCACCTGCTGCGCGGTCTCGCAGCAGCAGCAATGTAGAAGCATTCAGCGGTGTGACTGGCACACGCTGGGGATGGAGCAATTGTTCAGGACGCAGCATGGTGCGCATTATTCCGCGCTCTTGGGCAAGAGCTTGTCACCAAGCTTAATCACGCCTCATACCTCACCTGCATAAGCAAGCATATAGACATACATAAATCTTATGAAGATGCATTCACAATGCAGCTACTTGACACATATCAGAGACACCATCGCCATGTCACCCATCGCCCACCGCATTCTGCTACGCACCGCTGCTGCTTTTGCACTGACTGCTGCACCCGCCGCTTTCGCTCAAGGCGACTGGCCCACCCAGCCCATCACGGTGATGATGACTTTCAACGCGGGCTCTGGTGTGGATGTGGTGGCCCGCCTGATTCAAGAGCCGGTCTCCAAAATTTTGGGCCAGCCCGTCATCATTGATTACAAGCCTGGTGCCGCAGGCAATATCGCCAGCGAATACGTCTCGCGTGCCAAGCCCGATGGCTACACGCTGGTGTTTGGCACGGCCGCCACGCACGGCACCAACGCAGCGCTGTACCCCAAGCTGCCCTTTGATGTTGAAACCGACTTTGTGCCTGTCAGCCCGGTGGTCACGGTCTCTAACGTCTTGACCATCAATCCAGAGGTCATCAAGGTCAACAACCTCAAAGAGTTTGTCGCCGAAATCAAGGCCAACCCCGGCAAGTACAACTTTGCCTCGACCGGCAACGGCACTGGCACACACATGGCATTTGCCGAGCTGAACTGGCGCCTGGGCCTGGACATGGTGCATGTGCCCTACAAAGGCGGCCCCGATGCCATCACCGCCGTGTTGCGTGGCGAGACCTGCTGCATCATGAACCAGGTGCAAACCGTGCTGCCACATGTCAAATCGGGCAAGCTCAAGCTGCTGGCTGGCAGCACCGCCGAGCGCATTGCTGCAGTGCCTGATGTGCCCCCAGTGGCTGACAGCGGCTTGCCGGGCACCAAGGGTTTTGACAGTGCGATCTGGTTCGGCATCTTTGCCCCCAAGGGCACGCCTGCCCCCATCGTGGCCAAGTTCAATGCCGCGGTGCAGCAAGCGCTGCAGCAGCCACAAATTCGCGAGCGCTTAGAAAGTACCGGTAACAGCCTGCGCCTGGAAAGCCCGGAGCAATTCAAAAAGACTGTGCATGACAACCGCAAGAGCCAGGCAGAAATCGTCAAGGCCGCGCATATCGTGATCCAGTAACGAAGGTTTAAATCTCGAACAAAAAAACCGCGTACGGTGCGATCCGTAACGCGGTTTTTTTATGGCCGGCTCATGGTGAGCCAGCCGCAATCAAAAGTGTGAAGTCCGCCGATAAGCCGGATTCTGTGCACATGGTTGCCCATGCGTGACTGCCATTACTCTGGGCTGGGAGTCGCCCCACCAGCTCGATGCTACCTACCCGCACACTCCGGGGGCCCCGTCAACGTGTGCCTACTTGGTATTGCTGCGCGTAGAGATTGCCCGTTTCACCCTCGGTGGTTTACCTTGCGGTACGCCCCCGAGACTCGTCTCTGTTGCTCTGATCCTCACCTCACGGTGGACAGCTGTTAGCTGCTACGCTGCCCTATGCAGTCCGGACGTTCCTCCAGTGCCGTGTTTCCACGATTGCACCAGCGACAGTCTGGCGAACTTCACGGACGCAATTATCACTCAGGAACCCATATCTTTCAGGCGCCTGCGGAAAGCACCCGAACGTCATAGACGATCACACACATCACAGCCAGCACGCCCAACATCATGCAGCCACCGCCCCAGCGGGTGTCGCGATAGGAAAAACCAACCAGCAACGAGACGCAGGCAATGGACATGGCGATCATGTTGAAGTAGAGCAGGGACATGTGCGATTCCTATAAACAATGCAATCAGAAGTATCTGCGCAGTATGCGCATTTGCATTTTGCGCACCGCATGTCCTAATCAAACAGTGCACTTATCTGCTTTGGGCATATCGATATCGCTGCGGGTATGAACAAGTACGCCAGAATGTGTTTTTTAAGCTTTACCCCTTCAAGGAGATGCTATGAAATTCGACAACATCTTGCAGACCATTGGTAACACCCCCGTTGTACGCATGAACCGCGTGTTTGGCAGCAACGCAAATGTGTGGATCAAGTCGGAGCGCAGCAACCCCGGAGGGTCAATCAAAGACCGCATCGCTCTGTCGATGGTCGAGGCCGCCGAAAAATCTGGCGCACTGGTTCCCGGGGGCACCATCATTGAGCCCACCAGTGGTAATACCGGTGTGGGCCTGGCTTTGGTGGCCGCTGTCAAAGGCTACAAGCTGATCTTGGTCATGCCTGAGAGCATGAGCATTGAACGCCGCCGCCTGATGCTGGCCTACGGTGCCAGTTTTGACCTGACGCCCAAAGAAAAAGGCATGAAAGGCGCTATCGCCCGTGCTGAAGAGCTGGCCGCACAGACACCCGGTTCCTGGATTCCCCAGCAGTTTGAAAACCCCGCCAACGTTGAGGCGCACGAGCGCACGACGGCCCAGGAAATTCTGGCTGATTTCCCCGAAGGTATTGATGCACTGATTACCGGCGTGGGCACCGGTGGCCACCTGTCTGGTGTGGCCAGAGTGCTCAAAGCAAAATTCCCCCACCTGAAAGTCTTTGCCGTGGAGCCTGCGGCATCGCCTGTCATCTCCGGTGGCGCGCCTGCGCCCCACCCCATTCAAGGGATTGGCGCCGGTTTTGTGCCCAAGAATCTGGACACCAGCCTGCTGGACGGCGTGATTTTGGTTGAAGCAGAGCCCGCCCGCGAATACGCCCGCCGTGCTGCTGCCGAAGAAGGCCTGCTGGTGGGCATTTCATCGGGTGCTACTTTGGCGGCCATTGCCCAGAAACTGCCCGAGCTGCCAGCAGGCGCCAAGGTACTGGGCTTTGCCTACGACACGGGCGAGCGCTATTTGTCGGTAGAGGGTTTTTTGCCCAACGCGTAAACACCGCCATCCTCAAAAAAGCCGCTGCGCACAAGCCAGCGGCTTTTTTTATAGCTACCAGTGCATGCTACAAGCCGAGTTCAAATAGTTTTATATCTACAAACAAGCACAGGTAAGCGCTAACAGCTCTTATTTTCGCAAAACATTCTCCTTACCCTGCCGAGGGCATGGCTGTCACCTACCATCGGCAGCACAAGGAGTAACACCATCTTGTTTGGCTTTTTCGAAAAACGCATTCCCCCCTATCCCACCGCAGAACCCACTCTGCCCCCCACGGGCTTCGTCGCCTTTCTGTGGGCGTGCACGCGCGGCATGCGTGGCTGGATTTTGCTGCTCACGCTGACCAGCGCCGCACTGTCCGTGTACGAGGCTTTCTTGTTCGGCGTCATGAGCCACGTGGTCAACTGGCTGTCGACCACGCCGGCAGCAGATTTCTGGGAGCTGCAGCGCGGCAGCCTGCTGGGGGTTGCGGCCATCTTGCTTAGCAGCGTTGGCCTGCTGGCACTGCACACCTTGGTCATGCACCAGGTGCTGGCCATTAACTTTCCGATGCGCATGCGCTGGGTGTTTCACCGGTTGATGCTGGGGCAAAGCATGTCGTTCTACGCGGACGAGTTTGCCGGCCGCATCACCACCAAAATCATGCAAACGGCACTGGCCGTGCGCGAGGTGGTGTTCATCGTCGTTGACGTGCTGGTGGGCGTGGGCGTGTACTTCATCAGCATATTGCTGCTGGCGGGCAGCTTTGATGTGCGTCTGCTACTGCCGTTCGGGCTGTGGCTACTCAGCTATGCGGCAGCCTGCTGGTTCTTTGTGCCCCGCCTTGGAAAAATTGGCAAGGCACAGGCCGATGCGCGCTCGCTGATGACGGGTCGTGTCACCGATGCCTACACCAACATTGCCACGGTCAAGCTGTTTGCCCATACCCGCCGCGAGGCCGAATACGCGCGCAACGCGATGGACGATTTCAAGCGCACCGGCTATGCACAGATGCGTCTGGTCAGCCTGTTTGAGCTGACTAACCACGCCATGATCACGCTGTTGATTTTGAGCAGCAGCGGTTTGTCACTGTGGTTGTGGATGCAAGGCCAGGCCGGTGCCGGTGTGGTGGCTGCAGTCATTGCCATGGCGCTGCGGATTGCCGGTTATTCGCACTGGGTGATGTGGCAGATGACGGGGCTGTTTGAAAACGTGGGCACCATCCAAGATGGCATTACAACGCTGACCAAGCCACGCACTATCACCGACATTGCGGGTGCCCAGCCTCTGCACGTGACGCAAGGCGCGATTGCCTTTGAAAACGTCAGCTTTGGCTACAAGGATGGCGGCAAGAAAGTGATTGACGGGCTAAACCTGCAGATTCGCCCCGGTGAGCGCATTGGCCTGATTGGCCGCTCAGGCGCAGGCAAATCTACGCTGGTGAACCTGCTGCTGCGTTTTCACGAAGCACAAAGTGGGCGCATCACCATCGATGGGCAAGACATCACACAGGTCACGCAAGACAGCCTGCGCGGTGCCATTGGCATGGTCACGCAAGACACATCGCTGCTGCACCGTTCCATGCGCGAAAACATTCTGTATGGCCGCCCGGATGCGACCGAAGAGCAGATGCGCGCTGCGGCACAGCGGGCACAAGCGGCCGAGTTCATTGACACGCTGAGCGACCGCCATGGCCGCAGCGGCTATGACGCACAGGTGGGCGAGCGCGGGGTCAAGCTCTCCGGCGGCCAGCGCCAGCGCGTAGCCATTGCGCGGGTGATGCTCAAAGACGCCCCCATCTTGCTGCTTGATGAAGCCACCAGCGCGCTGGACAGCGAGGTCGAATCAGCCATTCAGCAAAGTCTGGACAGCTTGATGGAGGGCAAAACCGTCATTGCCATTGCCCACCGCCTGTCCACCATTGCCGCCATGGACCGTCTGATCGTCATGGACAAGGGCCATATTGTGGAAGAAGGCACCCACCAGCAATTGCTGCAGTTGGGCGGCATCTACGCCAAGCTGTGGGCGCACCAAAGTGGGGGGTTCTTGAGTGAACCAGAGGAAGGCCAACTTTGAGTCCTGCGCAAGAGTTGATCCAACACAAACAGTGCGTAACTGACTGTTAGATTACAAGATAAACGGTTCGTCATTTAGACCGGGTCTACCTAGCATGTGAAGCCATTTTGTGCGGGCCTATCGTCCGCCCAATCAAGGATTCACACCAAGGGAAGCCCCATGCACCCCACCATCGAACGCACTTCGGTCAAAAAACCCAGCGTTCCTGCAGCCCATGCTGCGACCAAGACCACCAGGCAGACACCGCCTCCCAAGCCGGTGTTTGAACCTGCGCTTCGCGCCCTTGCCCCCCCTGCCATGGCCGCACTGCGCAACGAAGAATTTGTGGTGCCTGATAGCGAACTGCTCATGTCCACCACGGACCGCACGGGCCGCATTACGCATTGCAACTCTGCCTTCACCCACGTCAGCGGCTTCAGCATGGATGAATTGATGGGGCAGCCCCACAGCATCGTGCGTCACCCCGACATGCCGGCAGAAGCATTCAAGGACCTGTGGGCCACCATTGGCCACGGACGCGCATGGTCTGGCGTGGTAAAAAATCGCCGCAAAGATGGCCGCTACTACTGGGTGCGAGCCTATGTGACGCCCATCATTGAGGGCGGCAAACCGGTGGGCTACATGTCGGTGCGCGTCAAGCCCTCAGAGGGTGAAGTGCGTGCCGCCAGCGCCCTCTATGAAAGCTTCAAAAACGGCGCACAGGGCAATATCTACCTGCATGCAGGACGTGTCCGTAAAAATGGCTGGCTCAACCAGCTGGGCAAGCTGCAACGTGCCAGTTTTACCCAGCGCTTGCTGGCATTGCTGGCGCCCATATTGCTAGTAGCCATGCTGTTCCCGCTGATGGGCTGGAACGCCGGGTGGCAACTGGGCTTGCAGGCCGGTTTGCTGGCTGCCCTGACGGCCTTGGCGCTCTACCGCCAGCACATCCGTGTGACCCAGCCGTTTCATGCCGTTGTCTTTCTGGCACGCGATATTGCAGGCTGCAAGCTGGACGGGCCTTTGCCTGAATATCTGGGCCGCCACCCCATGGCATTTTTGCTGGAACGACTCAAACAGGTGCACATCAATCTGCGCGCTGTGGTGGGCGATGCCCGCCATGAGATTGAAGGCTTCACGATGCTCTCGGGCAATCTCACGCAAGGTGCCACCAACCTGGCCCAGCGCACTGACCGCCAGGCCCAGGATCTGCAAGAAACCGCTGCGGCCATGGAAGAGTTGTCGGCCACCGTTGCCAACGCCCAGCAGGCCACGGAAGAGGTCAAGGTACACAGCGAGCAAAGCGCCAGCCTGGCCGTGCAAGGCGGTAAAGCCATGGACGAAGTGGGCACGCTGGTACAAGACATGCACAAGTCTTCACAGCAGATGGGGCAAATCATCTCCACCATCGAAAGCATTGCCTTCCAGACCAACATCCTGGCCCTGAACGCAGCGGTTGAAGCCGCCCGTGCGGGTGAACAAGGCCGTGGCTTTGCCGTGGTCGCCAGCGAGGTGCGGGCTCTGGCCAAGCACAGTGCGCAGGCGGCGGGAGAGATTCGCCATCTGATTGCCGAATCCAGCGAGCAAATGAACCAGAGCGCACGCCATATGCAGCACGCGGGGCACACGATCACCCAGGCCGTGTCCTCGGTGACTCAAGTGAGCGATTTGATCAGCAGCGTGGTGACTGCCACACGCGAGCAGACGCTGGGTATCTCGCAAGTCAATGATGCGTTGAACGATCTGGATGCTGTCACTCAGGACAACGCGCGCCTGGCCGAAGAATCTGCCCACTCTGCACAAGACATGAACACCAATGCGGGCATCTTGCGCCGCACCCTGGAAGTGTTCCGCATGTAATGTGGCCACTTGGCCTCACACCATCCTCAGCCCCTTCGAGGGCTTTGTTTGTTATAGCTGCTAGCGCATACCCGATGGCCACTTCAAATACATTGAATGCCAAAAGCAATAGTGCATCAGCGCTAACAGCTCTTGTTTTTGAATTGTGTCGCACAGCCACGACGCAAACTGCCGCACATCGCTGTGGTGTATCAAACAGCGTGCAGGCTGTGGCCCGCACGGCCACAGACCTTGATGTGCATCGCTGGACAGCCGTGGCTGATGTTTTCTATGGTGCTGGCATTCACACCACTGGGCACACACCATGAACGCAACCCCTACCCTGCCGGAATACCTGCAAATCTTTGGCGAAGAAGGTCCGGTCACTGTGCAAGTGCACGGCCCTTGCGGCCCGCTGCCCCTGCCTGCTCGCCGCATCTGCGCCGAAGATATCGTCTGGCTGGTCAGCCTGGATGGGCAGTTGCTGCGCCAGGAGATGTGCTTTGACGGGCAAGTCATGCAGTTGCTGCGCTGCGAGCTGAACCCCACGCTCCAGTGCATCCACCTGTATGTAAAGTAACTTGCCCAGCTGCCCCGTCTTTACTCCAGGCCAATGCCCTGAACAATATCCTTTTCCTGCGCAAACGCTTGCTTGGCGAATGCGGCATAGGCTTTGTGATCGCGGTAATCGGTGCGAATGCCGTAGTTGGCAATCACCTGGCGGAAAGCGGGATCATCCATCGCAGCCTTGATGGCGGCATCCAGCTTCTGCACCACTTCTTGTGGCATGCCCTTGGGACCTGCAACCCCCAGCGGAGAGGGCACATCAAAGCCATAACCGGCTTCCAGGAATGTAGGCACATCAGCAAAAGCTGCCGGACGTTTATCGGCTGCCGTCGCCAAAGCGCGTACCTTGCCTGACTGCACCATGGGCAAGATGCTGTTGGCAAAAATAGCCGACTTGATGTGGTTGCCCGACAAGGCATTGATGGCATCGGCGTCGCCCTTGAACGGCGCGTGGTTCAGGGTAATACCCGTTTTCTTTTCCAGCAGCGCCATGGCCACATGGTTGGCCGTGAACTTGCCCGGTGTGCCGTAGTCCATCTCGCCCGGGTGCTTCTTGGCCCACGCCACATAGTCCTGCAGGGTTTGAATGGGTGAATTGGCCGGCACCGTGAGGATGAAGTCATACGTCATGAAAGAGGCGATGTACGTGAGATCGCGCACCGGGTCATACGAGACTTTCTGGATATAGGGCTGGCGAAAAATGCCCACAGGTGCCAGTGTCAGGCGGTAACCATCGGCCTTGGCCGTCAGCATGTCCACCACGCCCATGGCCCCGGCAGCGCCCGCCTTGTTCTCCACCACCACGGTCTGCCCCAGTGTCTTGCCCATGCCCAAACCCAGGGCCCGCGCAATCACATCCGTTACCCCGCCCGGCCCATACGGCACGATCAGCGTGATCGGCTTATTGGGAAAACTGTCGCCCTGCGCATGCGCAGAACCGATGGCCATACCCATTGCCGTGGCCAGTGCGCTCAGGGCCAGAATTCGTCGCTGCATGCTTGCCTCCTTGTGATTCGCCATAGAACATGGCTTCAATCTAAAAGGCATTGCGCAGTCCGCTGTGCGGGTCTGCCCTGAAGCGTTACAAACTAGGACAAACCACATCGTGCGCTGCAGCATGCCGCCTGCAATGGCGTGCAAGCCGCGCCCACAGGGGATTTGCGTGCATACACCCGGCCTCGTAACCATGGTGCAAGGCCGCCTTGACCGTCCCACGCGCGACTGTGTGTGGCGCATGCCAGGTGGCAATTGCTTGCATCAGCTCCACCCACGCCGCCCACCGTCCCTGCAAGTTGCACCCTCGCACCAGCACCCGGGCCAAAGGATTGATAGCATCGCTGCTTGCTCCTCTACACCGCCGTCTGAACACCTTCCATGCGCATCCTCCACACGTCTGACTGGCACCTTGGCCAAAGCTTCATGAACCACAGCCGCGAGCGCGAGCACACCGTGCTGATCGACTGGCTGCTGGATCAGGTGGACGCCCAGTCGGTGGATGCCGTGTTGATTGCTGGCGATATTTTTGACACAGGCACCCCTCCCAGCTACTCCCGTGCGCTGTACTACCACTTGATTGCGCAGTTGCACCAGCGCAAGGTGGCCCTGCTGCTGCTTGGCGGCAACCATGACTCGGTCAGTGTGCTGGGCGAAAGCTCCCCGCTGATGCACCACCTCAACACCACGGTGATTGCTGCCACTGGCGATGCTGCGCAGCACGTGGTCACGCTGCCCCGGCGCGGCAGCGCCACGCCCGGCTGCATCGTCTGCGCTCTGCCCTTTATCCGCCCCCGCGATGTGCAGCAAAGCCAGGCGGGCCAGAGTGCGCAAGACAAGCAGCGCAGCCTGCAAACTGCCATTCAAGATACCTACGCCCAGGTGTTTGCCGCTGCCCAAGTACAGCAGGCTGTCCATGAAAACGCGCACGGCATACGCCTGCCCATCATTGCCACTGGCCACCTCACCACCGTTGGTGCCAGCAGCAATGAATCGGTGCGCGAAATTTATGTGGGCGCTTTGGAGGCCTTTCCCACCAACGCATTCCCCCCGGCTGACTACATTGCGCTGGGCCACATCCACAAACCGCAGAAAGTAGGTGGTCTGGAGCACATCCGCTACAGCGGCTCGCCGATTGCGCTGGGCTTTGATGAAGCCCGACAAAGCAAAGAGGTGCTGCTGGTGGATGTGAACGCCAGCGGCCTGCAAGCGGTCACGCCCCTGCACACGCCGGTGTGTCAGGTGCTGGCCAGCGTCAGCGGCAACCTCACCAGCCTGCCTGCAGCTTTGACAGCGCTGTCTGTACAAGGCACACCCGAGCACCCCGTGTGGCTGGAGGTGACCGTGCAAGAAGACGATTATTTACCCGACCTGGCCCCCCGCATTGAGGCCATGGTGCAAGGTTTGCCCCTGCAAGTGCTGCGCGTGAAACGTCAGCGCAGCACGGCCATGCCCCAGTTGTTTGCCGACACCGGTGAATCACTCGATGAGCTATCGCCCACAGAAGTTTTTGCGCGCCGACTGGCGCAAGAAACGCTGGAGCCCGCGCTGGGCCAAGCCTTGACGACGCGTTACGCACAAGTGCTGCGTCAGCTGCAAGCCGGAGATGCGGCATGAAAATTTTGAGCCTGCGCCTGAAAAACCTGAACGCACTCAAAGGCGAGTGGACGATAGATTTTCGCAAGCCACCATTTACCGACAACGGCCTGTTTGCCATCACCGGCCCTACGGGCGCAGGCAAATCCACGCTGCTCGATGCCATCTGCCTGGCGCTGTACCACGAGACACCGCGCCTGGGCGGCCTGAGCACCACCAGCAACGACTTGATGACCCGCCACACCAGCGACTGCCTGGCCGAGGTGGAGTTTGAAGTGCAAGGCACCACCTACCGCGCCTTTTGGAGCCAGCGCCGCGCACGCGACAAAATCGATGGCGCCCTGCAAGCCCCCAAAGTAGAGCTGGCGCAGATTCATGCAGACACCGGTGAGGGTGCCATCCTCACGACCCACCTCAAAGAAAAAACCAAACGCATCGCCGAGATCTCAGGGCTGGACTTTGGCCGTTTTACCAAATCCATGCTGCTGGCCCAAGGCGGTTTTGCGGCATTCCTGAACGCCAACGCCAATGATCGCGCAGAGTTGCTGGAAGAGCTGACCGGCACCGAGATTTACGGCCAGATTTCACAAACCGTGTTTGAGCATGCGCGGGCTGCACGGCAAGCGCTGGAGACACAGCACGCGCAGGCGCAAGGCATGCAGCTGCTCGACGAGACCACGCGCACCACCCTGCAGGCGCAGGCCAGCGCATTGCAAACCACGCTGACTGATTTGCAGGCACAGCAAGCACAGCTGCAGGCCGTGCAACGCTGGCAGGCACAGACTGCACTGACTGCGCAGGAAGTCACCCAGGCCCAGAGCGCCCAGAGCAGTGCGCAGCAAGCCTTACAAGACTCTGCAACGCACTTGCAGCGCCTGCAGGCCCATGGCCCCGCGCAGGCAATTGCCCCCCTGCACGGGCTGTGGCAACGCGCCCACAACCAGCATGCAGCACAGCTGCAGCAACTGCAGCACCTGCAAGCCCAAGCGCTGCAGACACAAAGCGTGCAATGGCTGCAGCACCAGCAACTGCAGCAGCTGTCCGCACGGGCCCACCACGCTGCAAAGCAGCAGTTGCAGGCTGCCTTGGCACAGCAAGATGCCTTGAACACATGGCTGCATACCCATGCCAGTCACGCCCATTTGGGTGAAAACCTCAGCGGCTGGCGTGAGCAGCTGCAACAGCAACTGCAACTGCAGCAGCAATGCCAACAAGCCGGCAAGCTGCTCACCCAGCTACAAGAAAGTGCCCAGCAGCTACAGCAACAAACCGCCGCACAAACCCAGCACGTCAGCCAGACCACGCAGCACACAGAACACGCCCTGCAGGCACAGCAAGCTGCGCAGCATGCCCAGCACCAGCGGCTGTCCGCCCACAGCGCTGGGCTGCCCGGGCTGCGCCACCACTGGCAAGCCGCACAGCACCAGTGGCAACACTGGCAGCAACTGCAAAGCCATGCAGCACTGCGCCCGCCGCTGGCCCAGCAACTGCAAGACAACGCACAGGCGCTCAACGGCATTGCCAGCCTTATCCAGCAGCAGATCAGCCAGCGTGAAGATTTGCGCAACCGTTACAAGGCGCTCAAAGACAGGGTGCAGGACAAGCAAACGTTGCTGCTGCAAGAGCAGCGCATTCAAAGCCTGCAAGCGCACCGCCAGGCCCTGCAACCCGGCCAGGCCTGCCCGCTGTGTGGCGCACACGAGCACCCTGCCATCACCGCCTACGCGGCGCTGGACATCTCTGCCACCCAAAGGGCCCTGCAGGAGGCACTGGCCAAGCGCGATGCCCTGCAGCAGCAAGGTGAGCAGCTCAATACGGCACTGGCCACCAGCCAAACGCAGTACGAGTCGCAGCAAACACAGCGCGATACCCTCGCTACCCAAGTTGCCCAGTGGCAAACCCACTGGGAGGCCCTGCGCGCGCAAGCTGCAACGCTGGTGGATGACAGCGCCTGGCAGCAGCCCGAACAGTTGCATCTGGGTGGCCAGCAGGCCCAAGCGCAGATTGCAGCGCTGGAACAAACGCTGGCTGAGGCAGAAACCGGTGAACGCCAGTTGCAAACCTGCAAAGAGGCCTACCAAGCCGCGCTGCAAACCCAGCAGCAGGCAAGCTTTGCTCTGGCTGGCAGCCAGCAGGCGCTACAAGACAATGCCGAGCAGCAGCAACGCACCAGCGCCACACTGCACGGCCTGCAGCAACAAGCCAGCAATCTGCGCACCAGCTTGCACACCGCTGTGCAGGCTGTGGGCTATGACTTGCCAGCCACAGCAGCAGCCAGCGACTGGCTCAACGCGCGCCAGCAAGAATGGCAAGCATGGCAACAGCAGCAGCGCACACTGCAAACACTGGTGCAGCAACTGCAAGGGCTGCAGCAGCATTGCCAGCAAGCCGCGCAAGATGCCGCGCATTGGCAGCAACGCAGCCAAGCCCTGCCCGCCTTGCCCGCTGACGCACCCAACACCACGGGCGCTCTGCCATCCAGCTTGGCCGAGGCAGTGGCGCAGCTGGCGCAAACTGAGCAAGCCCTGGCATCCATGCAGGGGCAGATCACCCAAGCAAAAACCAGCTTGCAGCAGTTGCAACTGGCCACCGATCAGGCCCAAACCGTGTGGCTGCAAGCCCTGCAAGCCAGCCCGTTTGCCGATGCTGGCGCATACGCTGCGGCCTTGCTGCCCCAAGAGGAGTGCAACCGCCTGCAAGCGCTGAGTGAACAGTTGCACGCCACAGCGCAGCGCACGGCTAGCGTATGCACGGACGCCAGCCAGCGGCTGGCCGCGCTGCTGGCACAAGCACTGAGTGAAGCCACCCCGGAGGCCGTGAACGCACACATTGCGGCACTGGAAGCCGAGCGCGCACAGCAGGCCGAACAACTGGGCGCCCACCGCGCCCGTCTGACTGACGATGCGCAGCGGCGTACCGGGCAGCAAACGCTGCTGGCCCAGATTGCCGAGCAGGAAAAAGACAGCGAGCTCTGGCAGCGCCTGAACGCACTGATTGGTTCCAAGGAAGGCGACAAATTCCGCAAGTTCGCGCAAGGCCTGACGCTGGACCATCTGCTGCATCTGGCCAACCAGCATTTGGCGCGCTTGCATGGCCGCTATCTGCTGCAGCGCAAATCCACGGGCGAGCTGGAGCTGGACATTGTGGACAGCTGGCAGGGCGATGTCGCCCGCGACACGCGCACGCTGTCAGGGGGCGAGTCGTTCCTGGTCAGTCTGTCGCTGGCTCTGGCTCTGTCGGATTTGGTCAGCCACAAAACATCGATCGACTCACTGTTTCTGGACGAAGGGTTTGGCACGCTCGATGGCGACACCCTGGAGACGGCACTGGCCGCGCTCGACAGCCTGAACGCCAGCGGCAAGATGATTGGCATCATCAGCCACGTCGAGGCACTGAAAGAGCGCATTCCCGTGCAAATTCATGTCGATAAAGCCGGCGGCGTGGGCCATTCCAAGCTGTTCTTTTAAGCACTCGGTAGGGCCTGGCGCACGGCTTTGCTTGCAACCTCAACCAAGGCACCAGGAAGAAATCAGGTGCTGTTCAGCGCCAGCCTTGCTCCCTTAATCTGCGTGCCGACGTGCCAGTGTGCGTTCGTGTTTGAGCCACTGCTTGAGAGCGTCTGGCTCCTCGTCCAGCGCCTTGAGCAGCTGCTGCAGGTAATCGATGCCGCCTTGCAGTTGCTGCAAGCGCTCGCGCACCTGGGACATCAGCTTTGCGGGCTGTAAACGGGTGGTGGCATCCAGGCCAAACTCACGGGCAAATGCCTGCATGCGCGCTTGCGCGTCGCGCTGCAAATCACTCCATTGCTCTTGCAGCATGCGGTTGTACGGTGCCAACCGTGCATCGCTGAGCTGCGCCAGCCGTGCCGGGTCCATCTGCTCGGCTTCCCACTGCAGCTCCAGCAATTCCATCAAACGCCCTGCTTCATACGCAATGTTCACGCGCTGCATCAAGGCCGTTTTGCGCTCGCGCTCTTGCGGGTCTTGTTCGCGGTCAGGGTGCAAGCGGCTGGCCAAACGCCGGTACACCTCGCGCAGTGACTGCGTGGCCAGTTCTACGGCTGTCGGCCCTTTGGCCTTCTGGGCTTGCTGGGCCTTGCGCTGTTGGCGCTTGGCCTGATGCTGACCACGGGCGCGCTCAGCCTGCGCTGCGGCGGCCTGCGCCTGTGCTTCCAGAAACTGCGCTACAACCTCCATGTCTTCCCAGTCAATATCCTCACTGGCGGGCTCTGGCGCATCGGCCTGCGTGGCTGCATCAGCCGCTTCGTCGTCATCCTCTTGCTGCTCAGGCGTATACCGCCGCACCAGCTCTTGCATGGCCGCTTGCTGGGCGGGGGTATCACTCAAATCCGCCACTTGCTGGGCAGACTCCAGAAGGCAGGTCTCCAGCAACTGGCGCTCTAATTTGGAGAGTTTGCGGCCAGCTTGCTGATCCAGGTACTGTGCCAGTTCCGCTTGCAAATCAAGATAGCGGGTGCGCAGTGGCGCGCCATCGCGTGCAAAGCGTGTGCGGCAATCTTGCACGGCCTCATCCCAGACTTGCAGCCAGGCACGCTGCTGCGCAATGCGCTGTACCCAGGTGTTAAAAAGCTGCTGCTCGGCACTGAGCGGCGCTTGCGAAGCGGCTGCATCAATAAGCAACAAAGAAGAAGCCACAACGGGCACGAAAGAAGGTGCATTCACCCCCGCATTGTGCGGCAGGGCCTGCACCCCGTGGGGGGCGAGGGTGTTAACAATCTCCCATTCAATTCGCCTTTATCGCTGACGATGATTGTGCCAGTAGCTCACTTTTCAAAACCGTGAAAGCCGCCCAAGCACCCAAGTCAAGCCGAGCGCTGCAGGCCGCTTCACGCTACGATGGCCGGCTTCTTCTTGCTTGATCACTACAAGCCATGATTCGCCTCGCAGAACTCAAACTCCCCCTCTCGGCACTGGAATACCACCCCGAGAACCACACCGAATTTCTTCCTGAAGCCCAGTTGCGCACATTGGCGGCTGAACGCCTTGAAATTGCGCCTGCGGCCATTGCCCAGCTGAACGTGTTCAAGCGCAGCTTTGATGCGCGCCAAAAGGCCGACTTGCTGGCCGTGTACATCGTGGATATCAGCCTGGCAGATGCCAGCCAGGAAGCAGCCTTGCTGGCGCAGTTTGCAGAGCACTCGCATGTCAACCCCACGCCCGATATGTCGTGGACAGCCGTTGGTCAGGCTCCGGCAGATTTGCAGCACCGCCCTGTGGTTGTGGGGTTCGGCCCCTGCGGCATGTTTGCAGCGCTGGTACTGGCACAAATGGGTTTCAAGCCCATCGTGCTGGAGCGAGGCAAAACTGTGCGCGAACGCACCAAAGACACCTGGCGTCTGTGGCGCAAGCGAGAGCTGTCGCCCGAATCCAACGTGCAGTTTGGTGAAGGTGGGGCCGGTACGTTTTCAGACGGCAAACTTTACAGCCAGATCAAAGACCCCCGCCATCTGGGCCGCAAAGTGCTTCAAGAGTTTGTGACCTATGGTGCTCCAGAAGAAATTCTGTACGCCGCCCACCCGCACATCGGCACCTTCAAGCTGGTCAAGCTGGTGGAGGGCATTCGCGCAGAAATTACCCGTTTGGGCGGTGAAATTCGCTTTGAGCAACGCGTCACTGACATCACTGTGGCGGGCGAAGGCGATGCGCGCCACGTCACCGCGCTGCAGGTTCTGAACCAGGCCAGCGGCGAAAACTATGTGCTGGAGACCGACCAGGTGGTCATGGCGCTGGGCCACAGTGCGCGCGACACCTTCACCATGTTCTATGAGCGCGGCGTCTATATGGAGGCCAAGCCCTTCTCCGTGGGCTTTCGCATTGAGCACCCGCAAAGCGTGATCGACCAGGCACGCTGGGGCAAGCACGCTGGCCACCCGTTGCTGGGCGCGGCCGACTACAAGCTGGTGCACCACGCCAAGAATGGCCGTGCGGTGTACAGCTTTTGCATGTGCCCCGGCGGCACCGTGGTGGCTGCCACCAGCGAGCCCGAACGCGTGGTGACCAACGGCATGAGCCAGTACTCGCGCGCTGAGCGCAATGCCAATGCCGGCATGGTCTGCGCCATTGAGCCCAGCGACTACCCGCAGGATGTGAAGTCGTTTGCCTGGGCTTTTGAGGGCAAGACCTATGGCGTAGAAAACCTGCCCGCAGGCCAGTACCACCCACTGTCTGGCGTGGTGCTGCAGCGCCAGCTGGAATCCAAGGCCTACCTGCTGGGCGGGCGCAACTACAACGCCCCGGGTCAGCTGGTGGGCGACTTTATTGCCGGCACAGACTCCAGCGCCGTGGGCGATGTTCCACCCTCCTACAAACCTGGCATCACCTGGGGCAGCCTGCACCATGCCCTGCCAGCCTATGCCATTGAAGCCATGCGCGAGGCCTTGCCGGTATTTGGCAAAAAACTGCGCGGCTACGACATGCACGAAGCGGTGCTGACTGGCGTAGAAACCCGCACCTCCTCGCCTGTCAAAATCACACGGGGTGCCGACTTTCAAAGTGTGAACACACGCGGCCTGTACCCCGCTGGTGAAGGTGCCAGCTACGCAGGTGGCATTTTGTCTGCCGGTGTCGATGGCATCAAAGTGGGCGAAGCGGTTGCCTGTGCGGTGCTGGGTCTGCCAGTGCCCTCATCGGGAGCACGCAATTCAGGCGGCATGGCCTAATACGCCTCTTCAGATTCACCATGCGCTATCCATCTCCTACCCCATCCCAACTGTCCATGGCCGTACTGGCCATGGGCATGGTCGTGCTGTCATCCAACATTTTGGTGCAATACGCCATCAACGACTGGCTGACGTGGGGCGCCATCACCTATCCGTTTGCTTTTTTGGTGACCGAACTGGTCAACCGCGCCTTCGGCCCCGCACAGGCCCGCCGCGTGGCGTGGGTAGGTTTTGCCGTGGCTGTGGCTGCATCGGCAATGCTGGCGCCTGTACGCATTGCAGCGGCATCCGGTTTGGCATTCTTGCTTTCGCAAATGCTCGACATCTCTGTGTTTGACCGCCTGCGCCAAAGCCGCTGGTGGCGTGCGCCGCTCATCGCCACCATGCTCGCTGCGGTACTGGACACCTGCGTATTCTGGGGCGTCGGCTTTGCGGGCGAAGACCTGCCTTGGGTCACCTGGGCGCTTGGCGACCTAGGGGTCAAGCTGGTGATGGCCGTCTGTCTGCTTTTGCCTTTCCGTTTGCTGATTGGCAAACATGCCACCACCAACGCGGCTCCCCACACCTGAGTCACAACTGCCGTGACTTTTTGAGCACACGCTTGCAAGCCATTTGCAAGCATGTGTGAAGAAAAATCTTCATCATCCCTACTTGGGTATTGCTGGGCCCGTGCATACGCACCGTGCCACTGACTAACAAATGATCGGAGACCACCGTTGACCCCCACCACACCAAACCCTCGCTTGCGCATTGCAGTGCTGGGCTGCGGCCTGATGGGCCTGCCAATGGCACGTCGACTGCTGGCCGCCGGCCACGAAGTACACGCATGGAACCGTACCCGCGCCAAGGCCGATGTATTGGCCGCTGACGGGGCCTATGTGCACGACACACCGCGCCAAGCCTGCATCAAGGCGGATTACATCATCAGCATGCTGGAGAACGGCAGCATCGTCGGCGAGGTGCTGTTTGGCATGGGCCAAGATGGTGCCATCCACGGCATGTGCCAAGGCACACTGGTGGTGGACATGGCCTCCATTCAACCCCGAGAAGCACGCGACCACGCGGCACGCCTGTCTGAGCGCGGCATGCGCCACCTGGATGCCCCCGTCTCTGGTGGCACTGTGGGTGCACAAGCGGGCACCCTGGCCATCATGGTCGGCGGCAAGGCCGAAGACTATGAAGCGGCACGCCCTCTGCTCGCACCATTAGGCCGCGCCACACACGTAGGACCACATGGTGCAGGGCAGCTAGCCAAACTGGCCAACCAGATGATTGTGGGCATCAGCATTGGTGCGGTGGCAGAAGCTTTGCTGCTGTGCGCCAAAGGTGGGGCAGACCCGGCCAAGGTGCGAGAAGCCATTACTGGCGGCTTTGCGGACAGCCGCATCCTGCAGTTGCACGGCCAGCGCATGGTAGAGCGCGACTTTGCCGCACGCGGGAAAATGACCGTCCAGCTCAAAGATATGCGCAACGCCCTGGCCACTGCTGCAGAGGTTGGCTTTGATGCGCCCATCACCCAGCTGTTCGAGCAGTTGTACGCCGATGGCGTCAAGCACGGCCTGGGTGAACTGGACCACAGCGGCCTGTTTGTCGAGCTGGCCAGCCGCAACGCCATGCAATAAATTTGCGGCTTTATCTAGGGAAAAAGCACGTACTTCCCCTTAGCCATAAAAAAATTAATGCATAATAGCGGTCTTGCTTGATTACCAAGCAATAAAAGTGGGCTCTTAGCTCAGCTGGTAGAGCAGCGGACTCTTAATCCGTTGGTCGAGTGTTCGAATCACTCAGGGCCCACCAAACATTCTTTTCATTGCCATCGCGCAATCATCTTCTGGTTACAGAAGGGCTCTTAGCTCAGCTGGTAGAGCAGCGGACTCTTAATCCGTTGGTCGAGTGTTCGAATCACTCAGGGCCCACCAAACATTCTTTTCATTGCCATCGCGCAATCATCTTCTGGTTACAGAAGGGCTCTTAGCTCAGCTGGTAGAGCAGCGGACTCTTAATCCGTTGGTCGAGTGTTCGAATCACTCAGGGCCCACCAAACAAAACCCGTCTTGTCACCAAGACGGGTTTTTTGTTGTACGCATTGCAAATATTCATAGCTTGTAACGCAATATATACAAGCACTTCAGAATGAAAACTATCTACAGTTAGCAACTTGATTGCGCTGGCAGCTATAGCTTTAGACGGGCACACACCCTCCCCACAGCAAATGCACACTCCAGACGTAAAAAAAACCGGCCATCAGCCGGTTTTTTTACTAAGTGACTGGCAACGAATCAACGCTGCCAGCTCTGCACATTAACGGTCGCGCGAGAAAGTCTTGCGACCACCGCCAAAACCGCCACGGTCTTCACGAGCGCCACCGCCAAAGGACTTGCCTTCACGACGCTGACCGCCGCCGAAGCCGCCACGGTCGCGATCACCGCCACCAAAGCCACCGCCAGCAGGACGCTGTTCACCGCCGCCAAAGCGAGGACGATCACCGCCAAAACCACCACGGTCACCACGATCTGCAAATGCAGGCTTGCGATCACCACCACCAAAACCACCACGGTCACCGAAAGCGGGCTTACGGTCTGCACCGCCAGCAAAACCACCTTCACGACGCTGACCGCCACCGAAGCCGCCACGGTCGCGATCACCGCCACCAAAGCCGCCACCGGCAGGACGCTGCTCACCACCGCCAAAGCGAGGGCGATCACCACCACCAAAACCACCTTCGCGGCGCTGACCGCCACCGAAGCCGCCACGGTCACCACCAAAGCTTGGCTTGCGACCATAACCATCACCACCACGGCTGTTGCCACCGCCAAAGCTACGGCCACCACCACCACCACCACCGCCGCCACCACGGCGACCATCACGCTCGCCTGCTGCAGGGAAGCGCTGCTGGGGCTCCAGCCCTGGAATCACTTCAGCAGTGAACTGCTGGCGTGTATAGGCTTCAATATCAAAAATGCGGCGACGATCACGGAACTCACCAAACGTCACAGCAATACCGCTGCGACCAGCACGACCGGTACGGCCGATACGGTGGGTGTAATCTTCGGCCTTCATGGGCAGACCGTAGTTGAACACGTGAGTGATCGTGGGCACGTCAATACCACGGGCAGCCACATCAGTTGCTACCAGCACTTGAATTTGACCGTTACGCAACGCCATCAGACGGCGGTTACGCAAACCCTGGCTCAGCGCGCCGTGCAAAGCAGCAGCAGAGAAGCCAGCTTCTTGCAAGTCGGTCGCCAGGCCATCGCACTCCACTTGGGTCGATGCAAACACAATGGCTTGATTGATGGACTCGTCACGCAGCCAGTGATCCAGCATCTTGCGCTTGTGCTGGGCGTTGTCAGCCCAGAACAGCACTTGCTTGATGCTGGAATGCTTTTCCTGAGGCGAATCGATCGTGATCTTCTTCACGCCCGCGCCGTTGTCGTGCATCACACGCATGGCCAGCTGCTGCACGCGGGGTGCAAACGTAGCGCTGAACATCATGGTTTGCTTGCGCTGCGAAGTCATTTGATTGACTTCAGCCAGATCATCCGAGAAGCCCAGATCCAACATGCGGTCGGCCTCGTCCACCACCAAGAACTGAACCTTGTCCAGCTTGATTTGCATGGAGCGCTGCAGATCCAGCAAGCGACCTGGTGTTGCCACGACCAAGTCAGCGTTTTGCAACTTGGCAATTTGCAGCTGGTAAGGAATACCACCCACCACGTTGGCAACACGCAGACCACGGCAGTGCTTGACCAGCTCGATGGCATCATGCGCAACTTGCTGAGCCAGCTCACGTGTCGGGCACAGAATCAGGGCACCGGGTACGGCAGCCTTGAAATTACGGGAATTGGTAGGATCCTTGCGCTTGGCACGCTTAGGCAAGGGCTCACCCTTGGCAGCAGCTTCAGCACACTGGCGATCAAACTCAGCCTTGACTTCGGCCTCAGCCTCAGCACGTTGCTGAAGAATCGTGTTCAGCACAGGCAGCAAGAAAGCAGCAGTCTTGCCGGAACCGGTCTGGCTAGAAACCATCAGGTCGATAAAACCATTGGCGTCAGCGCCTTCACCCATGGCCAAAGGAATGGCCTTGAGTTGCACAGCGGTTGGCTGGGTGTAACCCAGATCTGCAACAGCTTGCACCAGCTCAGGCGCTAGGCCCAGCTCAACAAAACCGTTAGGTTGTACTTCAACAACCTCTTGCTCGATTTCAGCAGCGGTGTCGATAGATTCAATAGATTCAGCAGCTGCCTCAGCAGCAACATTCAAAGTGGAAGCGTCCAAAGCAGTATCCGCAGTGGCCAGTTGGCCCTGCTCATTCAAAGAGTCGTTCATGTTTTCTCACGCGAAAAGCGGCCCATGAAAGCGGGCAACGCTTTTTTGACGGTTATGGAAACATCAACCGTCAAACGATACCAGCGGCGCGCACAAGGGCTGCTGGTGGGCCATTCATTGCTACGGCGCTAGCGAAAACCTGGGTTTTCGGAATAGCGGGCGGCGGACCCGGTGAGTGATGGGAGATGCACAATTGTTGCATCGCTACGCAAGCGCAAAAGGCTTGAAACGTGCAAGAGAGCAATTATCACACGTTCTTGTTTTTTCTGCTGAGCTGCAGGGTTAATACCACCCGCAAGGCAAAGGCTGCACGTATTCAGACCACCAAAAAACGGCTGCGATAGTGCTGCAGCTCGTCGATGGACTCAATCACATCCGCCAAAGCCGTGTGGCGCTGCGCCTTCTTGAAGCTGGTCACCACCTCAGGCTTCCAGCGACGCGCCAGCTCCTTGAGCGTACTGACATCCACATTCCGGTAATGCAAATAAGCCTCCAGCTTTGGCATATAACGCGCCAGAAAACGGCGGTCTTGCCCAATGCTATTGCCACACAGCGGCACTTTCCCCTTGGGCACATACTTGCTCAAAAACGCTGTCAACGCAGCTTCTGCCTGCGCCTCCGAGACCTCGGAAGCCTTGACCCGATCAATCAAGCCACTGCGGCCATGCGTGCCCTTGTTCCAGGCATCCATGCCGTTGAGCAACTCATCGCTTTGGTGAATGGCAAATACCGGCCCTTCCACCCGAATATCGAGGTTGGCATTGGTAATGACCACAGCAATTTCAATGATGCGATCGTGCTCAGGATTCAAACCAGTCATTTCGCAGTCAAGCCAAACAAGGTTCAAGTCAGACTTGGGCAACACAGGGGTTTCAGAAGAGGGGGCTAAAGACATGCTTAAATTGTCGCCTACACTCGCCGCCAATGCCGACCACGAATGAACTTTCCCCCTCGATGCTGCTGACACTGGCATTTGCCATTGCATTAGCCCTGCAACTGCTGGTGCAACTGTGGCTCAACACGCGCCAAGTGCGTTACGTGGCCCAGCACCGCCATGAGGTTCCTCAGAGCTTTACCTCGCACATCTCCTTAGCAGCCCATCAAAAGGCTGCCGACTACACCCTGGCAAAAGCCCGCTTTGGCTTGCTGCACATGGCGTGGGGGGCCGTCATCTTGTTGGGCTGGACCTTGCTTGGCGGCTTGAATGCCCTGCAAGGCGCGTTGCTTCAATGGATGGAGCCCGGCATGGTTCAGCAACTGGTCTTGCTTGCCGCGTTTGCTGCCATCTCTGGCTTGCTGGATCTACCGTTCTCGCTCTACCAAACCTTTGTGCTCGAAGCGCGCTTTGGTTTCAATAAGAACACGCCAGCAATATGGCTGGGTGATTTACTCAAGTCCACTTTGCTCGCAGCCATCATTGGCCTGCCAATTGCGTGGATCATTCTCTGGTTCATGGGTGCCACAGGCAGTCTGTGGTGGCTGTGGGCCTGGGGTATTTGGACGGGTTTTCAACTGCTGTTGATGTGGATTTTCCCGACCTATATCGCACCCCTGTTTAACAAGTTCGAACCGTTGGCCGATGAGTCACTCAAAGCGCGCGTCACCAGCTTGATGCAGCGCTGCGGCTTTGCGGCCAAAGGTTTGTTTGTAATGGATGGAAGCCGCCGCTCCGCCCATGCCAACGCCTACTTCACGGGCTTTGGAGCCTCTAAGCGTGTGGTGTTTTATGACACCCTGCTCAAGCAATTGAGCCCCGAAGAAGTAGAGGCTGTACTGGCCCACGAGCTGGGGCACTTCAAGCACAAACACATCACGAAACGCATGATTGGCATGTTTGCGCTGAGCTTGGGTGGCTTTGCCGTGCTGGGCTGGCTGTCACAGCAGGTTTGGTTTTACACCGGCCTGGGCGTACTCCCCAGCACTGCCCTCGCTTTTGGTCAGCATTCGTACGATGACGCACTGGCCCTGCTGCTGTTCATGCTGGCCTTGCCCGTGTTCACCTTCTGGATTGCTCCGCTGATGGCACACTTTTCACGCCGTGATGAATTTGAGGCCGATGCCTATGCCATGCAGCAAGCCAGCGGCGCTGCCTTGGCCAGCGCCCTGCTCAAGCTGTATGAGGACAATGCTTCTACCCTCACGCCCGACCCGGTGTATGCCCGCTATTACTACTCCCACCCTCCTGCAGTAGAGCGTCTGGCCCGCATGCCCCTGCCTGCAACCTCTAACCCTGTGAGTGCCGCATGAGCCGCAGACATAGCAAATCCGCTGTCGCCTCGGCAGCCGCCTCCACCGAAGGCCTGATCGTTGGCAGCCACGGCCGCCACTGCATTGTGGAAACCGATGATGGCGCACGCCGCATCTGTCATCCGCGCGGCAAGAAAAGCCAAGCCGTGGTGGGCGATCGTGTGCTGTGGCAAGCACCACCACCCGGTCAAGGTGAAGAAGGCACCATTGAGAAAGTGCTGGAACGCCGCAACCTGCTGTACCGCCAGGACGAAATCCGCACCAAAACCTTTGCGGCCAATCTTGACCAAGTACTGATCGTGATCGCGGCTGAGCCCGTGTTCTCTGAAAGCCAACTGGCACGTGCCCTGATTGCTGCTGAAGACGCAGGCATCACACCCATCATTGCGCTCAATAAGTACGATCTGCAAGAGCCATTTGCAATGGCCTGGGAGCGCTTAGAGGCCTACCGCAACATCCTGAATGAAGACGGCAGCGACCACTACCCCATCATTCCGCTGAACCTTACCAGCGACGACCCTGAGCAAAAAGAAGACTTGATGGCTTTGCTGGAAGGCAAGCGCACCTTTGTACTCGGCCCTTCAGGCGTGGGAAAAAGCACGTTGATCAATCTACTGGTACCCGGCGCACAGGCGGCCACCAACGAAATCTCGCGCGTACTCAACACCGGCAAGCACACCACCACCACCACCAGCTGGTACTGGATGGATGCGCAGCGCACCACGGCCATCATCGACTCCCCCGGCTTCCAAGAATTTGGCCTGTACCACATCAAGGCCACAGATCTACCCAAGTGCATGCCCGACATTGGAGCGCTGGCCGACCAGTGCAAGTTCTACAACTGCACGCACCTGCACGAGCCGGGCTGCGCGGTGATGGCAGAGGTAGATAACGAAGGCAGCCCGCACTACATTCACCCCAATCGCTACCGCATCTACACCGAGTTATTTGAAGAGTTAAACACCGACTTCAAGTACTGAACCGAACCAGCCTTGCATAAAAAAACCTGCTCGATTACGGCAGGTTTTTTTACATAAAACAGGCTCAAAGCACAGGCACTGAAAAAGCTAAAAGGTATTCGGCTAGCCCAGCAAACGCGCCAAGCTGAGTAGCGCCAACAGCAGCATCCATACCACCACGCTGCGCCACACCAAGCCCACCACAGAGCGCAAGTGACCCAACTCGGCCTCTCGCCCTGGTGTCACTCCAGGCTCTTGCCAGGCATCTTCATCGTCATAGATGGGTGCAGTTTTCAGCTCTTCGCGCATCTTCAAAGCACTGCCACCCAGCCGCACATTGATAGCACCTGCCGTGGCCGCCAAGATCACGCCATCGTTGTCATTTGGAAAATGCTTGGTGTGAAAGCGCCAGCCATCGATGGCCTCTTCAAAGCTGCCCACAATGGCAAAGCTCAACGCAGTCATGCGCGCAGGCAACCAATCCACCATCAACCACGCTTGCTTGGCCGATTGCTGCAAGCGCTCGCTCGCCGGAGCCGCGCCTGCCACCGACTTGCGCGACCAATAGCGCGACAAATACTCCGTCAGCCGGTAGAACACGGCGCCAGCTGGCCCCAAACCCAAAGCAGCCAACACCGCAAACCAGAACAACACACCAAACACATGACGGTGGGCGCTGAGAGCGGAATATTCAATGACGTGGCGCACCACTTCGCTGCGCGGCACTTCGGTGGTTTCGACTTGCTGCCATTCGGCCAATGCTTCGCGGGCGGCATGCTCGTCACCACTTTCCAGTGCATCACGAATACGGGTGAAGTGGTGGCTGAACTGGCGAAAACCCAAAGTGACGTACAGCACCACCACGTTCCACAGCATGGCTGCAGGCCAACCTACCCAGCGCATCAGCAGCCAGTAAACACCCACCGTAAAAAGCACGGGGGGCACAATGGCCAGCCCCCAGGCTACCCACCCATGGTGTTCCTTACCCGCATCAAAATTACGACGAACAGACACCGTCCAAGCCCGAATTCCTGCATGCACAGGGTTGTCCCGCGACAGTGGTCGGGCTTGCTCCAGCAACAGGGCAAGCATGATGGCGAAGAAACTCATGTCCAGATGATACTGGCAAGCATTCCGAATGCCACACCAACGCTGTGGACTTTGGCTCAAGCAACCATGAAACGGTAGAAATTACGCAGCATGCCAGCAGTTGCTCCCCAGATATACCGCTCACGCCCTGCATCGTCATAGGGCATGGAATACCACTCGCGCTCCATTCCTTGCCAGTGCAGACGATGGCGCAGGTGATTGCTTGGATCCAGCAAAAACCGCAGCGGCACCTCAAACACATCCGCTACTTCATAGGGATTGGGCTGAAGCTGCAGGTTAGGCTGCACCAAAGCCACTACCGGGGTCACAAAAAAAGCGGTGCCCGTTTCATACACAGGCAAGCTGCCCAGCACCTCGACCTGATCAGCGGCCAACCCAATCTCTTCTTGCGCCTCACGCAAGGCCGTAGCGGTGGCGTCTACATCTTCTGGGTCTTGCTTGCCCCCCGGGAATGCAACCTGCCCAGAATGGGTCGACAGCTGCTCGGTACGCTGCGTCAAAAGCACCGTCAGCTCATCGCGCATCACCAAAGGGATCAACACGGCAGCCTGTGTCGGTGCACGCTCACTGAAACGATCTTCACGTCGCACATCTGGCTGCCACACAGGCGGGTACGCAAACCGTGCACGCAAGGCTTGCGACGTTTGGTTTACCAACGCCACTGCAGGCGAATGCCTGTCAACGCCAATAACTGGCACCTGGCGTGGATCAAAGTTAGGAATACTGGCGGTCAGAGATACCGGCCGCAACTGCTCTGAATGGGAGGACAAACAACATCTCCGCAGGCATAAAAAAAGCCGCTACAGCGAACTGTAGCGGCTTTTGCCTGAAAGGCTGAACGCGTATTACGCAGCTGCGACAGCAGCCTTCTTAACGCGTTGTGGCAGCTTTTCCTTGATACGTGCCGACTTACCGCTGCGCTCACGCAGGTAGTACAGCTTGGCACGACGCACGTCACCACGGCGCTTGACTTCAACGCCAGCGATGATGGGCGAGTAAGTTTGGAACGTACGCTCCACGCCTTCACCGGAAGAGATCTTACGCACTGTAAAAGCGCTGTTCAGACCACGGTTACGCTTAGCGATCACCACGCCTTCAAAGGCCTGTACACGCTTGCGTGCGCCTTCAACCACGTTCACAGACACGATCACTGTATCGCCAGGAGCGAAAGCAGGGATGGTCTTGTTCAGGCGAGCAATTTCTTCTTGCTCAAGAGTCTGGATCAGATTCATGATTTCATCCAACTCGATCGTGTCCGCGCCAAAATTGGCAGGCACCGGGATTGGTGCTATGGCTGCATTCAAACCGATGCAGCGGCCGGATATAGGATCGAAGAACCGGGGATTATAGCTTGCCCGCGTTTTTTGCCAAAAACCCTTCGTCTTTGGCGTTCAGCAGTCCTTGCGCGCGGGCCTGGTCAATCAGTTCAGGACGGTGGTTTGCCGTAATGCGCAAGCGCTGGTCACGGCGCCAGCGCTCAATGTTGGCGTGGTGACCCGACAGCAGTGCGCCTGGTACCTCATGCCCTTCCCACACTTCAGGGCGTGTGTAGTGGGGGCAATCGAGCATTCCATCCAGCGCAGGGTTAAAGCTGTCTTGTTGAAAGCTGCCCTCATCGTTGAGCACACCGGGCTGCAAGCGCGCAATGGCATCGAGCATCACCATGGCGGCCAGCTCTCCGCCAGAAAGCACAAAGTCACCCAAGCTCACCTGGTGTGTGACGTGCTTATCAATAAAACGCTGATCAATACCTTCGTAGCGGCCACACAGCAAGATGGCACCTTGGCTGTCCGACCATTGCGCCACCACTTCGTGCTTGAGGGTGACTCCAATGGGAGAAAACAACAGCACGGGTGCCGGCTGCGCCTCACCTGCCTCGGCCCGCGCAGCACGAATGGCATTCATGCAGTGCTGCAAAGGCTCGGCCATCATCACCATGCCGGGCCCCCCGCCAAAGGGACGGTCATCCACACGACGGTAGTTGCCCTGAGCGTAATCACGCGGATTCCACAAATGCACCGCCACCTGCCCCGAGGCATAGGCACGGCGTGTCACACCGCTTTCTAGGAAAGCAGTAAACATCTCGGGAAACAAGGTGATGATGTCAAAACGCATGCGCTGCAATCAATAGTCCAGTTGCCAGTCAGCAATGATGGTTTTTCCAGCTATATCGACCTTGTCGATATATGCATCCACAAAGGGGATCATGCGTTCGAGTTCTTTGCCATCAACTTCATAGCCGAGCACCAGCGTGGTTTGCGGGCCCGTAGCCAACAGGTCTTTGACTACGCCCAGGTTTTCACCTTCGCGGTTATGCACCTGCAAACCCATCAGGTCGACCCAGTAAAACTCACCGTCGTCGGTCTTGGGAAAGTGTTCGCGCGAGACAAAAATGCGCGAACCGCGCAAAGCTTCTGCCCCATTGCGATCCAGCACCGCTGGTGAGGTGGCCACAATGGTGTCCGAGTGGGGCCGCACTTGCTTGATCGGCAGCAAACGCGTTCCCGTGAAATTTTTGGCCCCTTTTTCGGCTGGCAACAAAAACCATTGCTTGGCGGCAAACAAGGCCTCAGGGTCTGCGCTGTGCGCAATGACCTTGAACCAACCCTTGATCCCCCAAGCGTCCGCAATGCGCCCCACCTCCACGGCATCTTCAGGCAGCGCGGCAGATTCGAGTTCTGGCATGTGACTCATGGATATTTACAAATGGCAAGTGACAGAAGAAAAAGAAAAAACGGGCTCCGTCAGACTAGCCAACGGAGCCCGTTTTTAATGGGGGTGCTGATTAAGCAGCAGCCTTAGCGGCAGCTTGCTTGAGCAGGCGTTCGACAGTGTCGGAAGCCTGGGCGCCAACGCCCTTCCAGTAAGCCACGCGGTCCAGCGCAACGCGCAGACCTTCTTCAGCGCCACGGGCGGTAGGGTTGTAGAAACCCACGCGCTCGATGCAGGCACCGTCGCGGCGAACGCGCTTGTCGGCAACAACAATGTTGAAAAACGGACGAGCCTTAGAGCCGCCGCGGGAAAGTCGAATGACGACCATGATTTATCCTTCGGGTGGTTGCAGCGAAATTTGCTGCAATATTTTCACGACGTTTGAGACACGCGACATGGCCACCCGGCCAGCGACACGTCGAAAAACGTAGATTATATAGGCTTCTGATTTCCATGCCCATTCTTCGCGCCAGCCAGCCTTTGGATATACCGGCCATTACCGCCATTTATCGCCACCACGTGCTCAACGGCACCGGTACTTTTGAAATTGATCCCCCCTCTGTGGCAGATATGTCGGGCCGCATACAGGACGTGTTGAGCAAAAAGCTGCCCTGGCTGGTGGCAGAGGGAGAAGACGGCGCCATTTTGGGCTACGCCTACGCCAACTGGTTCAAACCACGCCCTGCCTACCGGTTTTCGGCTGAAGACTCGATCTACGTGGCCGAACACGCACGCGGGCAAGGCATTGGCCGCTTGCTGCTCGATGCTTTGTGCCAAGAGTGCGAAGCCCTGGGCGTGCGCAAACTGATTGCGGTCATTGGTGACAGCGCCAATGCGGGCTCTGTCGGCGTGCACCGTGCGGCAGGATTTGCCGACGTGGGCATCTTGCGCGGCGTGGGCTGGAAGTTTGACCGCTGGCTGGACGTGGTGATGATGGAGAAGTCCCTAGGTGCAGGCACCAGCACCTCGCCCGAATAATGGGCACATGAAAAACAAAACGGTTGCTGCGTGGTTGGCATTCATCGGTGGGCCTTTGGGCCTGCACCGGTTTTACCTGCATGGGCTGGGTGACACCCTGGGCTGGCTGCTGCCCATCCCCACTGCGCTGGGGCTGTATGGCATTCAGCGTGTACAGCAGTTTGGGCAGGACGACCAACTCAGCTGGGTGCTGATTCCTTTGCTGGGTTTTACCATCGCCGGTTGCGCCTTGGTGGCCATTCTTTATGGCCTGAGTAGCCCCGAGAAGTGGAACACCCGCTTCAACCCGCAAGCCGCGCTAAATGCAGTTCCCGGCACAACCAACTGGTTCACCATTGCGGCGATTGCGGTGTCACTGATGGTGGGCGCAGCGGTGCTGATGGCCAGCTTGGCCTATAGCTTTCAGCATTACTTCGAGTACCAAATCGAAGAGGCGCGCAAAATTTCTCAGTGAAACGTTGTTTGCAAAAAGTGAGCATCTAGCGCTTAATTAAAAAGGACTTCAAAGTGTTTTCACCTTGAAGTCCTTTGTTTTCAAGCGCTATGCGCTCATTTATTAATCAACTGCTTAATACAGCTGCAGGCTCAGCCAGTAGGCAACAGCGGCTACAAAAGCGCTGGCAGGAATGGTCAAAATCCACGCCCACACAATGTTGCCCGCCACCCCCCAGCGCACCGCACTCATACGCTGCGTTGAACCTACCCCAACGATGGCACCAGTGATGGTGTGCGTAGTTGATACTGGAACGCCCAGGAACGTTGCAAAGAACAACGTGAATGCACCACCCGATTCGGCGCAGAAACCACCTACCGGCTTGAGCTTGGTGATCTTCTGGCCCATGGTTTTCACAATGCGCCAGCCACCCATCATGGTGCCCAGACCAATCATGGCATAGCAGCTAACAATGACCCACATGGGAGGCGAAGCTTCTTCGCTTGACATGTAGCCCGTGGCCACCAGCAGCAACCAGATGATGCCGATGGTCTTTTGTGCATCGTTACCACCGTGGCCCAGCGAGTAGGCACCGGCAGACACCAGCTGCAGACGGCGGAACCACTTATCGACCTTACTGGGCCGCGAACGGCGGCAGATCCAGGCCACGATCACCATCATCAGCGAGCCAAACAAGAAGCCCAGCAAAGGCGAGATCAAGATGAACGCCACCACCTTCAAGATACCACTGGCAATCAGAGAGCTGGTGCCTGCCTTGGCAATCACTGCGCCCACAATGCCGCCAATCAGCGCGTGCGACGAGCTCGATGGAATGCCGTAGTACCAGGTAATCAGGTTCCAGACGATCGCACCAGCCAGTGCGCCGAATACCACGTGGGTGTCCACCACCTCAGACTGCACGATGCCCTTGCCCACGGTGGCAGCCACACTCAGGTGAAAGACAAAAATCGCAATAACGTTGAAGAACGCTGCAAACAAAACGGCTTGCCCGGGCTTGAGCACGCCAGTAGAGACAACAGTAGCGATGGAGTTGGCGGCATCATGAAACCCGTTCATGAAGTCGAACACCAGCGCCATTGCCACCAGCAAAATGACCACCCACAGGGCAGCTTGTACGGTTTCCATGGTCAGGATTCCCAGTGCTGGTCGATCAGGAGTTCTCGAGGACGATGCCCTCGATGATATTGGCCACGTCTTCGCACTTGTCGGTGATGGTTTCCATCAGCTCGTATACGGCCTTGAGCTTGATCAGCTCACGCACATCATGCTCTTCGCGGAACAGTTTGCTCATTGCAGCACGCAGCACACGATCAGCATCCGACTCCAGTCGGTCGATTTCTTCGCAGGTCTTCAGCGCCGCTTCAGCAGTGGCTTGATCGGCAATGTGGTCCAGCAGTTTGACGGCATCGCGCAGGCGTTCGCAGCACTTCAAACTGAGGTCCGCCAGACGATGGATTTCATCGTTCATGCTACGAATGTCGTACAGCGACATGGCTTCAGCAGAGTCCTGAATCAGGTCGGCCACGTCATCCATGCTGTTGATCAGGCTATGGATTTGTTCGCGGTCAATCGGCGTGATGAAGGTCTGGTGCAGCGTTTTGCTCACTTCATGCGTGACGCGGTCAGCAGCGCGCTCGGCGTTGTCCACATCACTGTTGTATTTGTCGCGCAAGTGCGGGTCGCTGTAGTTCGCCACCAGTTGCGAGAGCGCACGGGCCGCTTCAACAATGCGATCTGCATGTTGATTGAACATTTCGAAAAAATTGCCTTCGCGCGGCAAGAGCTTGCCAAACAGCATGGGCGCCCCTTCAGAGGATATTGCTTGAGAAAGTTGAACAGCCCACACGCGGACAGCGTGTAGGCAGCAGAAATTTTGTTTGTCCGGTAACAGCGCCAGAGCAGATTGAGACCCGCACAGGCTTTGGGCTGTGTCACGCATTACCCCGGCATACACGCAACGGCCAAACACATTAGCCGCCGTGAATGCCGCGATTTTCCATGACAAAGACATGAAGATTTAATTAAATTTTTATGACAGTCTCGTGACATTACTTGTAACAAAACCAACGAACGTGAGCACACGCTCTGAATCTGAACTTTTGCAGTCAACCATCACAAAAAAACCTTAACGTGCTGCGAACCTGCCACCAACTTGTTGCAGTGCAGCAACAAGCAAGTCTCCCCAAAACCCTTTAAGGCTTACGGCGCTCAGCCGCCGCCGCGTTCAACTGCCGCAAGCGCTCAAGCTTTTCTCCGATTTTGATTTCCATTCCCCGGGCCACAGGCTGGTAGAAATGGGGGTTGTCCATGCCTTCGGGAAAGTAATCTTCGCCAGCCGCGAAGCCACTGTCTTCATCGTGGGCGTAGCGGTAGCCTTTGCCCCAATCCATATCCTTCATCATCTTGGTGGGCGCATTGCGCAAGTGCATGGGCACTGGCTGCGTGCTGCCAGATTTCACCAGCGCCTTCATCTGGTTGTAAGCTTTGTAACCCGCATTGCTTTTGGGCGCTACGGCCAGATAAATCACGGCCTGCGCCAAAGCCAGCTCACCCTCAGGGCTGCCCAGACGCTCATAAGTGGCGGCAGCATCATTGGCCATTTGCATGGCGCGCGGATCGGCCAGACCAATGTCTTCCCATGCCATGCGCACAATGCGCCGCGCCATGTAGCGCGGATCGGCCCCACCATCGAGCATGCGCACCAGCCAATAAAGTGCTGCATCAGGGTCTGAGCCGCGCACCGATTTGTGCAACGCGCTGATGGTGTCGTAAAACTGCTCCCCGCCTTTGTCATAGCGCCGCATGCGCTCGCCCAGCACTTGCAGCAGCCATGCATCGGTCATCACCTCGATCTTGGCCTGCTCGGCCGTAATCGACAGCGTCTCCAGCGTATTGAGCAAGCGGCGGGCATCGCCATCGGCATAAGCGATCAAACGCTCAACCGCCTCATCTTCTATCGCTGGAACTGCATGTATCGCCTGGGCTTTCGCCACAATTTGCTGCAACTCCTCGGGCGTCAGGCTTTGCAGCACATACACAGCTGCACGAGACAGCAGTGCTGAGTTCACCTCAAACGATGGGTTTTCGGTCGTGGCACCAATAAAGGTGAACAGCCCACTCTCCACATGCGGCAAGAAGGCGTCTTGCTGGCTTTTGTTAAAGCGGTGCACCTCATCGACAAACACAATCGTGCGCTGCGGCATCAAGCCACTGCGTGCAGCTTCGGCTTTTTCTACTGCTTCACGAATATCTTTGACACCACCCAGCACGGCGCTGATGGCAATGAACTGCGCATCAAACGCATCAGCCATCAGCCGGGCAATGGTGGTCTTGCCCACACCAGGTGGACCCCAGAGAATGCAGCTGTGCGGGCGGCCAGACTCAAAAGCCAGCCGCAAAGGCATACCTTCACCCAGAACATGCTGCTGCCCGACTACCTCACCCAAAGTGCGTGGACGTAAACGCTCTGGCAACGGCTGGTGCAGTGCAGCATTGCCACCTGTATTGACGTTGGACAAATCGACTTCGCCTTTCAGGGTTGTTTGAGATTTGGGCATATAACTGAACTTCAGATGCGGCAAAATAAGTACTTAAGCGGATCTATGCTCTTCTTACGCGATGGCTACCCCCATCGCCTTTGAGGACTGCATCACCTGACCAGCAAGCCACAAGCTTAACGGCACCGATGCCCCACACCACTTGCCAGCGCTGCAATCCACGCTTGGCAACGCTCCTAAATCCTGATTGCACTGAAATTTGCAATTAGTGAGCGCTCACTAGATTTCGCAACCCCTTGATTTGCAACACACCTCCCGCGCGCACTGACCTTGCCGCGGTGAATGAGGTATTTCGGTTTTTTCCATGAAAACACTCAAAACGCGGGACATTTTCGCCCTCGGTTTCATGACCTTTGCGCTCTTTTTGGGTGCAGGCAACATCATCTTCCCCCCTAGCGTGGGCTTGGCTGCTGGAGAATTCCAATGGTCGGCTGCCCTGGGCTTTTTGCTGACTGGCGTGGGTCTTCCCCTGCTTGGTGTGGTCGCGTTGGCACGCGTAGGCGGCGGCCTGGACACTCTGACCAGCCCCATCGGCCGTACCGCGGGCACACTGATGGGCTTGTCCATTTACCTGACCATTGGCCCTTTCTTTGCCACACCGCGCACGGCCACGGTTTCTTTTGAAGTGGGCATGGCCCCCTTCACCGGCAACACGCCTGAAGCACTGCTGATTTTCACCATCGGCTACTTCGCTTTAGTGATGATGCTGTCGCTTTTTCCGGGCAAGCTGATGGACAACATCGGCAAAGTCATCACACCTGCACTCATCGTCGTGCTGGCAGTTCTGGGAGGAGCAGCCGTGATTGCACCTGCCGGAGCCATCACAGCGCCCGCCGCTGAGTACGCGTCATCCGGCGCAGCCTTGGCCCAAGGCTTCTTGCAGGGCTACCAAACAATGGATGCCCTCGCCTCTTTGGTGTTTGGCATTGTGATTGTGGCCTCCATCAAGGCAGCAGGGGTGACAGACACCCGACTGCACACCCGCTACACCATCATTGCCGGCACTATTGCCGCTATCGGCTTAGGCTTGGTCTATCTGTCACTGATTTATCTGGGTGCCATGAGCGGCACCGTGATTGACCCCAACGCCAGTGGCGTGCAAATCTTGACCTCCTACGTAGAGCACACCTTTGGCACCGGTGGCATTTTGCTGCTGGCCGCCGTCATTTTGCTGGCGTGCTTGACCACAGGCGTGGGTCTGGTCAGCGCCTGTTCCGCCTATTTCAGCGCGCTGCTGAATGTGCCGTACCGCACAGTGGTGATTGTCATGTCAGTATTCAGCGCTGCCGTAGCGAACCAGGGCCTGGCACAGCTGATCGCAGTGGCTGTCCCCGTGCTGGTATGCATTTATCCAGTAGCGATTGCCTTGATCGCACTGGGCCTGCTGTCCAAGCTGTGGAAGCACCCAGCTCGCGTATTCATTCCTGTCATGAGCGTCGCCCTGATATTTGGCATTGTGGATGCCATCAAGGCCACAGGTTTTACCCAGATAGTGCCCACCATGTTTGATGCATTGCCTGGCAGCGCCATGGGTCTGGGCTGGCTGCTTCCCGTGATCGTGGTTTTGGTGGTCGCTGGTACGCTAGACCGCATCCGCCCCATGCCTGCTGTCGCACGCGCTTAAACACACTTTCATAAAAAAGCCCCACTGGCCAACGACCAGCGGGGCTTTTTAAATGGCGCGCCATCACACTTATTGCGTCATGACATCTGCCCCCATGGGCACTTCAAATTTGAAGTTCGCTGCAGGCAGTGAAGGCAGCACTTTCAGATTTTGAAAGCGAATCACCGAACGCTGCCCAAAACCATCCAGGATGTCCATTGCTGCCAGACTCTCGCCCTGAAACCCTACGCGTACATTCTTAAGCTGACCGTCGGTTGATTTGGGTGTTGCCTCCACCCACTGCAGGCCGTCGGCATCAGGAGCGGCCTTGAGCGTGAAGTCCTTTTTCAGGCTCGCCAAGTCATTGGCTGACGCCAAAATAGCCGCAGGCGTACTCCCCAGCGCCTGCGCTTGGTTACGCTGGGTCACCTGATTCAAATCCACGTCGTACAGCCACACCGTTTTGCCATCCGCCACGATGGTTTGCTCAAACGGTTTGGTATAGACAAACTTGAACTGCCCCGGGCGTTGGAAGGAAAAATCACCGCTGCTGGTTTTGGAGCGCACAGGCTGCCCCTCTTTGGCTGGCGCTGTTACCGTCTGCGTAAATTGCGCCTGACCCGCTTTGGCATTGCGCATGAATTGCTCCAAGCTTTGCAGCCCATCAGCCCATGCAGCCAAGGGCAAGGCCGCCAACACTGCGCATACACCTAAAGTCTTTTTCATCCAGATATTCCTTTCAAGGCATGGACTTGCGCCCACCTCATGCTGGAGGCGCGAACTTATGTCCCGCCTCTTTACTCCGGACGCGCAGGCACCAGTACTTCTCGCTGACCACTGCTGGTGAGCGAACTCACCAAACCTGCTGCCTCCATCTGCTCGAGCAGATTGGCCGAGCGGTTGTAGCCGATGCGCAATTTGCGCTGCACATACGAAATACTCGCCTTGCGGTCCTTCAAAACAATTTCCACCGCTTGGTCGTACATCGGATCTTTTTCGCCCCCGTCACCACCCTCACCATCAGCGCCACCATCTTCCGACGTTGCCGCCTCAAGTACTCCTTCGATGTAATCGGGCTCGCCTTGTTCCTTCAAATAACTCACCACACGATGTACTTCATCGTCTGACACAAAAGCACCGTGCACACGGATAGGCAAGCCTGTGCCGCTGGCCATGTAGAGCATGTCACCCATGCCCAGCAGGCTTTCCGCCCCCATCTGATCTAGAACGGTTCGGCTATCAATTTTGGATGACACCTGAAAAGCGATTCGTGTCGGAATGTTGGCCTTGATCAGGCCTGTAATCACATCCACGCTGGGCCGCTGGGTGGCCAAAATCAGGTGAATGCCAGCAGCGCGCGCCTTTTGTGCCAGGCGGGCAATCAGCTCTTCAATCTTCTTGCCAACCACCATCATCAGGTCGGCCAGCTCATCAATCACGATAACAATATGCGGCAGGCGATCCAGCGGTTCGGGTGACTCTGGCGTCAGACTGAAAGGGTTACCAATAATTTCACCCTTCACCTTGGCTTCACCAATCTTCGTGTTGTAACCCGCCAAGTTGCGCACACCCAGCTTGCTCATCAACTTGTAGCGGCGCTCCATCTCGGCCACACACCAATTGAGGCCGTTTGCAGCCTGCTTCATATCCGTCACCACAGGGCTCAGCAAGTGCGGAATGCCTTCGTAAACAGACATCTCCAGCATCTTGGGGTCAATCATCAAGAGGCGCACATCCTTGGCCTCTGCTTTGTACAGCAGCGACAAAATCATGGCGTTGATACCCACCGACTTACCAGAGCCCGTCGTTCCGGCCACCAGCACGTGGGGCATTTTGGCCAGGTCGGCGACCACGGGCTTGCCTTCAATGTCTTTGCCCAGACCCATCGTCAGCATGCTCTTGGCCTCGTGATAGACCTGAGAGCCCAGCACCTCTGACAGCCGGATGGACTGGCGCTTGGCATTGGGCAATTCCAAGGCCATGTAGTTTTTACCGGGAATAGTTTCAATCACCCGTACCGATACCAGCGACAGTGACCGCGCCAAGTCCTTACCCAGGTTCACCACCTGTGAGCCCTTCACGCCCGTAGCCGGTTCAATCTCATAACGAGTGACCACGGGGCCCGGCGTGGCCTGCACCACACGCACTTCCACGCCAAAGTCTTTGAGCTTTTTCTCAATCAGGCGGCTGGTCATCTCCAGCGTATCGGGCGAGACACTCTCTTGCTTGGCAAGCGGTGCGTCCAGCAAGTCCACCTGCGGCAGGCCACTTTCGTGCATTTGAGAGTCTTGAAACAACGGCTTCTGGCGCTCTTTCAGAACACGCTCACTGGGCACTGCAGGTGCTGCCTGCGGTGTCACGATCAGCACGGGTTCATGGTGGGTCTCTTCAATTTCAATGCGCTCTTCTTCCACCACCTTCGCGCGCTCTTGAGCAGCCTTGCGGCCTTGCGCCACATCTTTGCCTTTTTCACGGTTTTGCTGACTACGGCGCACCAGCCCTTCGATACGAGCGCCCAGTTTTTCAGCCGCCTTGCCCCATGAAAAACGAAACACCAAGGCCATGGCCAGCACCATCAGCACAATGCCAATCAGACCTGAGCCCGTAAAGCCCAACCAGCGGACACCGCCCAAACCCAGGGAGTAGCCCACTACCCCCCCGGCATGTCCGGGTAAAAACGATTCAAAGCGATACAGGCGCGACCACTCCAGCGCACAACTGACCCCCACCAGCAAAAACACACCGACCCACCACCGCAAGCGCTCTTTCAAAGGAGTGTCCAACATGCTTTGACCACGCACCCAGCGCAAAGATGAGCGCGCCAAGGTGTAGGCAGCCAGCAGCACAAGCCACCAGACAGACAGGCCGAAACCGAAGTAGCACGCGTCAGCTATCAAGGCACCCAGGCGCCCCATCCAGTTGTTCATCAGCGCCACATCGTTGCTACCAGAGGTAGACCACGCAGGATCCATGCTGGAGTAACTGAGCATCGCCAGCAGCCAGAAAAACAGGCCAAGCGAGCCAGCGATCAGGCAAATCTCATGGCCAAACCGTGCCAAACCATTTCGGGGCACTGTTTTGACGGAATTTGCATTCAAGGCATTCGAGGAATAAGTCATACGCAGGCGGAAGCTTACCTTAGGCCCACCACTCTCCAACAAACGGTTGCAAACACCAATGCAAGCACTTGCAACATCCGATGAGTGACAAGGGTTCCGCCAGCTTTCTACAATGATCAATCGACCCGTGCAAGCGTCGGCAGTGATTCATTGGCCGACAGAGTATTCCACCGTACTGCCACACTGCTGTGGCAGCTTCCAAAGAAAAGCAACGATGTCCACCAACCAACACGCCAAAGTATTGATTCTGGGTTCCGGCCCTGCCGGCTACACCGCCGCCATCTACGCCGCACGCGCCAACCTCAGCCCCATGCTGGTCACAGGCATGGCCCAAGGTGGTCAGTTGATGACCACCACTGAAGTGGACAACTGGCCAGCCGACGTGAATGGCGTGCAAGGCCCGGAGCTGATGCAGCGCTTCATGGAACATGCCGAGCGCTTTAAGGCCCAGCTTGTGTTTGACCACATTCACAGTGTGGACCTGTCCAAGCGCCCTTTCACCCTGACCGGTGACAGCGGCACTTACACCTGCGACAGCTTGATCATCGCCACCGGTGCATCTGCCAAGTACTTGGGACTGCCTTCCGAAGAAGCCTTCATGGGTCGTGGCGTTTCAGGCTGCGCAACATGTGACGGTTTCTTTTACCGCGACCAGCCCGTATGTGTCGTGGGCGGTGGCAACACCGCAGTAGAAGAAGCGCTGTACCTGTCCAACATCGCCAGCAAGGTCACCGTGGTGCACCGCCGCGACAAATTCACGGCTGAGCCCATCTTGGTCGACCGCATGATGGAGAAGGTCAAGGAAGGCAAAATTGAACTCAAGACCCATTTCACGCTGGAAGAAGTCCTGGGCGATCAATCCGGCGTGACCGGTATTCGCGTCAAAAGCACAAAAGACGGGCACAGCGAAGATGTGGCCCTGCAAGGCTGTTTTATTGCCATCGGCCATGCACCTAACACAGAGATTTTCCAGGGTCAACTGACCATGGAAAACGGCTATATCGTCACGCAAGGCGGTCACAAGGGGTTTGCCACTCAAACCAGCGTACCCGGCGTATTTGCTGCTGGTGACGTACAAGACCATGTGTACCGTCAAGCCATCACCAGCGCAGGCACAGGCTGCATGGCAGCGTTGGATGCCCAGCGCTTCCTGGATCAATAAACGCCCACAGTCAGGGGTATTGCAGGCTTAAACCCTGCCATGCTCCGCCTTTTTTCACAAAGCCCGTATAATCGCGGGCTTTGCTGCAATTGGACGGTGTTTTTCACTGCGCCTGCTGTAACAAATTTGGGCTACCGCCACCCTTTATCTGGCGAGGTGAGGTTATCGACACATCTTTGTATCTGCAAAGGTTCGGCGTCGGTAGCCGTTTCAAATATCGGAGTGTCCAAATGGCACGCGTATGTGAAGTTACGGGCAAGAAGCCCATGGTGGGCAACAACGTTTCCCACGCAAACAACAAGACCAAGCGTCGTTTTCTGCCTAACCTGCAGTACCGTCGTTTCTGGGTTGAAACAGAAAACCGTTGGGTGCGTTTGCGCGTTTCCAGCGCTGCTCTGCGTTTGATCGACAAGAACGGCATCGACTCCGTGCTCGCAGACATGCGCGCCCGTGGCCAAGCTTAATTTCCACTGAAGGAGAATCAACATGGCTTCCAAAGGCGGACGCGAAAAGATTAAGCTGGCTTCTACTGCCGGTACAGGTCACTTCTACACCACAACCAAGAACAAGAAGACGATGCCTGAAAAGATGTCGATCACCAAGTTCGATCCCAAGGCTCGCAAGCACGTCGAGTACAAGGAAACCAAGCTGAAGTAATTCAGCCGTTTCTTCGGACAATAAAACCGCCACTGCGCAAGCTCTGGCGGTTTTTTGTTGCCCGCTTAGCACGATCAGGAACGCGGCGCTTGACCCAACTGGGCGCAGGCCATGCTTCCCAGCAGTTGCATGGCTTGCTCCATCGCAGTATCCACCGGCTGTGTGCAGGCCAAACGCAGGCAGTGCTCATAGCGGCCAGAGTTAGAAAACATACTGCCCGGTGCAATCCGAATGCCTTGCTCCAGCGCCTGCCCAAACAAGGCAGCACTAGAGAAACCATCTGGCAACTCAACCCACAGGCACAAACCGCCAGCAGGCAAACTCATGCGTGTTCCCACAGGGAAAGTACGCGCCACCAAGCGAGCCATGGTCTCGCGCTGAATTTTCAGCTGCGTCTTCAAACGCTCCAAACTGCGCTGGTGTGTGGGTGACCCCAACACCTCCGCCACCACCAGTTGCCCCAATGTCTGGGTGTTGCGACTTTGGGCAAATTTGAGCATTTGCACCCGCCCATGCCATTGCCCGCCATTCATCCAGCCCTGGCGCAAGCCAGGAGCCAGACTTTTGTTGAAGGCTTGGCAGTAAATTACCTGACCCAGACCACTGTCCCACGCCTTCAACGGCTTGACTGGTTGCGAGCCCTCCACAAACAGTCCGTAAGAGTCATCCTCAATCAAGGCCGCACCATAGCGAATGCACAGCGCAACCAGCCGCGCCTTGTGCGCATCGGGCATGCGAGTGCCCAAAGGCATCTGCAGCTCCGGCACTACGACCACCGCCTTCAGCCGGGGCTGGGTTTGAAAAGCCAGCTCCAAGGCCTCAATCGACAGCCCCGTGCGCGGGCTGCACGGAATCTCCAGCGTCTGCAGTTGCAGCGACTCCACCACCTGAAGCAAACCATAGTAAGTCGGTGATTCCACTGCCACCATATCCCCCGGCACCGCTACCGCAGCCAGCGCCAGACTCACGGCCTCCGAATTGCCAGTGGTTGCCAGTACATCTGCAGGGGCCACGCGAATACCTGCGGCCAAAGCCCGCCTTGCCATGGCCTGCTGAAACACCGGATGGTTACCTTGATTGGCCAGCAAGGAGCGCCCCTGTACCAGCAAAGTTGGTTGTTCGCGCAACAGGCGCGCCACCAGTTGGTTCAGGTAACGGTGATCGAACAGCGCAGCAGGCGGAGTGCAGCCTCCGATATCCAGGTGCACCTGTGCCTGCCGCCCTCGCTCCAGCAGCAACGAGATGTGCTCATTGATCCCCACGAAGTGGGCTTGAGCATTGGGCTGCACGGGTTGACTTAAATCTGGCTCACTGGTCAACGCTAGGCTGCCACTCAACGGCGTGCGTGCATCACGCACAAAGTAGCCGACACGGGGTTTGGCCTCCAGATAGCCTTGCTCCTCCAGGCAACGTAACACCTGCAAAGCAGTGGAAAGACTGACTTGATGGCGCCGCATCAGTTCGCGCACCGAGGGCATCTTCTCCCCCAACTGCAGTGTTCCAAGACCCATGGCCTGCACATATTCAGCCGCCAATCGGCGGTACAGGGGGCGCGAAGCCGTCGATACAGAAGTCAACATGGGTGTCATTGCCAAGCAAACACAGGAGGGGTCCATCATGCCCCAGGCCTCTGTTGTGTAACAGATACAGATAGATCACACAGAGACCAGAACAGGCTACCACCTTGTTGCACTGCTGCGGTGCAACAAGGCGACCTCTGTGTCTGGTGAGTTCACGGGCTCATCCCTAAGCTAACCAGTCTGTTTTGCCTGATTGCAGCTCTGTATGAACACCCTGACACAGCACCTCCCCCTTTCCTCCTGCCTGCGAGTGACCACCGGCAACAGCCATGCATTAATGCTTGCCTGTGGTGATGAACTGTTCTGCATCCACGGTCCACTACTGCTGAACACCACCCCTATGAGTGGTATTGAAGGCACGCCCAACCTGCAGATACGCCTGCACACTGGTCAAAGCTGGCGTGCACCGTGCATGCTGACTGCGCAAATCACCGCGCTGCAAAGTTCAGGACAACTGCGTTATTACCCAGCTCCAACGGTTATGGAAGCAGGCATTGCCAGCACTACAACCCCTTGGTGGCTACGCCTGCACGCTGGCATCACCCGCTTCTGGCCCCACCGCTTGCTGCCCTAACCCTTTTCATCTCTTGTCAGGCAATGGCGACTGCAGATGCGCTGCCATCGTTCTACAATCTGCTTTGTCGCCTCATCGAAAGGTGGGCGACATACGTTCTCAGGGCGGGGTGAAATTCCCCACCGGCGGTAAGCAGCTTTGGCTGCAAGCCCGCGAGCGCTTGGATTGCTCTGCCATCCAAGGTCAGCAGATCTGGTGCAACTCCAGAGCCGACGGTCACAGTCCGGATGAAAGAGAAACGTGAAGACCTGTTCTCCAGCCCACGGCTGGACGTGCGGCTGCACGTCCTGTTTTGTGCTGCGCCTGCCTTCGCGCGCCCTGATTCATTTGTTGCAAGTCTTTGAAAGACACATCCCATGAATCAGACCATGACCAAAACTTCCTCCAATGCCGCATTGGCACAAGCCCGTATCGCCATCATCAGTGCCAACTGGCACACCGATGTAGTGCACCAGGCCCGTGACGCTGCCGCACTGCGCCTGCAGCAGCTTGGCGCCGCACCTGCCCGCATTCACCAGGTTGAAGTGCCTGGTGCCTTCGAGATCCCGCTGATGGCGCAAAAACTTGCCGCCTCCGGCAAGTTTGACGCCGTCATTGGCTGCGCAGTGATCGTCAACGGTGGCATCTACCACCACGAGTTCGTTTCAGCCGCCGTGGTCGACGGCCTGATGCGCGTGCAACTGGACACCGGCGTGCCTGTTTTTTCCGTGGCATTGACACCCCACAACTTCCAGCCATCCGAGGATTTGCTGGGATTTTTCCACGCGCACTTTGTCAAAAAAGGCGAGGAAGCGGCAGATTCCTGTGCGCAAACGCTGGCAGCGCATGCAGCGGTAGATGCGCTGCTGGACGAAGCAGTATCCGCTTAAGTCTTTGAATATTTGATAGCTCTATCGCCTTCTGACATTGGATAAGCAGCTATTAAAACCTTCCACTCCTACTGTGAGCTGCAACTGAGCAAGTGCTGACAGAGGCCGGGAGTTCACCCCAGCGGGAGAGTGAAGTTGTTGTCATAAACAACAACTTCACTCCAAAAAGCATGTCTGCGACAGCTTCCTACTGAACTGAACTCCCTGCGCTCCTGCGTCGCTTCGCACAAACAGGCAGCCGAAAATATGAAGAGCTCCCACGCCACATGTGCGAGTCTTGCGTGCGCATGTGGCGAGGTCTCCGAGGCTGAATGCTGAATTTGAACTGAAAAGAGTTTTTCGAGAATTTTCAGTCAACAACTGTCCCTTGCTCTTGAAATTTCAGTCAGATTATTGACTAACGCTTGTGCAGCAAGCGTTAGTAGCTATGAAAAACAAAAGCCTGTTGCAACTAATCCTGCAACAGGCTTTTCTATTTTCCAGCGGCATGCCTCATCGCTGCAATTTCTCAAGTTCCGTATGCAGCCGCCAACCACTCCCAAGCTCAGGGCACTTGCGGACCCCACCAACCTGCCAGCGCAGCGCCAGACAGGCCTGCATGGTTCATCGAACTTACCGTGGCTGTCTGCGCAAACACCACAAGCGCTCAAAGCATTCAAAATAAATTCGTTTTAAGCCATCACCCCGCAAGCATCAAAATCTGTCAAACCCAATCAATCCAGCCAGCCCTTCGGCTTTTTATCTTGCTTGTTCTCCACCGGATTGGCCAGCATCCAGTTAGCTGGATAGGCGCGCATGAATTCGCGCGCTTTGTCTTGGCGGGCGGTCAACCAGGCGTCGTACGTACCCTCTCCCAAAATGGCCGGCATGCGCTTTTCACTGCCTTCATGGCCGTAACGGCGCATCAAAGCATGGCTGTTGGCATTGATAGTCAGCAGCGCGTAGCTCATCAGTTCTTCACCTGTTTCAGGATCTTTCCAGCTATTCCACACCCCTGCCACGCCCATCGGCTGGCCATCCACGCGCGCAATACGTGTAGGAATGGCTTTTTTGCCGCTGCGCATATCGTCTTCATAAAACGCCTGCATGGGAATGATGCAGCGCTGCCCCGCCAGCCACGCATCGCGAAAAGCTTGTGTAGTGCTTACGGTTTCGTTGCGTGCTTCCAGCAGTTTGATAGATCGCAGACGGGCATCGGAGAGCGATTTGGAGGCGTTCGGCACAAAGCCCCACTGTGCAGACACCCATTCGCGAATCACACGGGGTGCAGCTTTTTTCCCCACGGGAACCGCTTCAGTGGCCGCGTCGATTGCAGTCTCTATGGCAGGCATTACAGCGTTATTGGGCTCCAAGCTGGCAGCTTCGGCCACAGGCTCTGCCGTACCGCGGATGAACCCGCTCATGCGGCGCGCGCGCATCTGCCGCTCAGGCAGTTCAAGGGGGGTAACTTTGAAAAAGTCGGTCCACAAATCCAGTGTGGCGAGGTTTTCGTATTGGGTTGTCATGCCGACATGGTACGAAGATGCAAGCCACCCCGGAGCTTGCCAAGTATTGCTCGCAGTAAAAAATAAGAAAAAAGCTGGCAATTCAAGTGAAAAATGCACTTCTAACACTGAACAGCCAGTCCTCCTTGAGAACAGCAGAGCTATAAAAAAGCCCCATTAGCTTGCGGCTATGGGGCTATGGACTGCTTGCAGCAGGGACAACGATGGTACGCCAGCACTGTCAAAACTTTGAAAAGTCTTACTTACGTTGCCATGCGGCTGCAAAGAAACCGTCGGTTTGATGAGCATGGGGCCACAGACGCACGTACTGCGTGCCTGTTTCGCCGCCGGCGCAAAGGCTGATGGCGTTATCGACCTTGAGCTGGGCCAGCGTTTCGCCCGCATCCAGTGGCACAAAGTCGGGATTGGCTTGCTGAAAGGCTTGCGCAATCAGCTCATTTTCTTCAGGAAGCACGGAGCAGGTGGCGTACACCAAGCGACCACCGGACTTCACCATGCGCGCAGCGCTGGCCAGGATGGCCGTTTGCTTGGCGGTCAGCTCGGCAATAGCCGTCTGGTCCTGGCGCCACTTCAAGTCAGGGTTGCGGCGCAAGGTGCCCAGGCCCGAGCAAGGGGCGTCCACCAGTACCCGGTCAATCTTGCCGGACAGGCGTTTAACGCGCTCATCGCGCTCGTGCGCCAGAGCTGCGGGGTGCACGTTAGACAAACCACTGCGTGCCAGACGGGGTTTCAATGCCTCCAGACGGTGGGCGGATACGTCAAACGCATACAGGCGACCGGTGTTGCGCATTTGGGCGCCAATGGCCAGCGTTTTACCACCCGCGCCAGCACAAAAATCCACCACCATTTCACCACGCTTGGCATCCAGCAACAAAGCCAGCAGCTGCGAGCCTTCGTCTTGCACCTCGATGCGGCCTTCCTGAAAGGCTTCAAGACGGGTCAGCGCAGGCTTTTCATCAATGCGCAGGCCCCACGGAGAGTACGGCGTGGGCACAGCCTTGATGCCAGCCTTGGCCAGCTCTTTCTGCACAGCTTCGCGCTTGGCATTCAAGGCATTGACACGCAGGTCCAGAGGGGCAATTTCCAGCATGCTGGCGGCCAATGCTTCAAATTGGTCACCTACCTGTGCTTGCAGGGCATCGGCCATCCACTGGGGCAGGTTATGGCGGTGCTGAGGCATCAGCTCATCGGGCTTGATGGCATCGCACTCGTCCACCCACTTGATTTCTTGCTCGCTCAACGCGCTTTTCAAGAAATTGCGAGGGCCGTGAAAACCCAGAATGGCCAAGCGGCGTTCTTTAGGGCCGGAGCCAGAGCGGGCCAGCGATTCAAACAAGGTCTTTTTGCGCAGCACCGTGTACGCGGTCTCAGCCAGCGTGGCGCGCTCGCGCGGCCCCAGGTTGCGGTGGTCGCGAAAATAGCGGGACACCACGGAGTCGGCCGGGTGTTGGAATTGGAGGGTCAGCTTGACCAGTTCGGAGCAAGCGTCCAGAAGGGCTTTGGGATGCATAGCCTGTATTGTCCCACTGCGCACAAATCCCGGTGGCGCGCTGGCTGCTGCGGCTGTGCAAAATCAATGCTGGCGCACAGTGCAACCCTTGCGATCAAAGCCTTTTAGGGTGCTAACGCAATGCCAGCAAACGCTGGCAGCTCTCTTTTTTACAAACCCTCTATGCCTGACGAAAATCTTCCTCCCTTGATTACCACACCGCCCGGCCTGTACCGCCACTACAAAGGCATGCTGTACGAAGTGATCGACACGGTGCGCCACAGCGAAACCCTGGAGCCACTGACGCTGTACCGCGCCCTGTATGGAGAGCGAGGACTGTGGGTACGCCCGGCAGCCATGTTCAATGCAACGGTGGTGATAGATGGTGTGGCCCAGCCTCGCTTTGCCAAGACCGATATCACCTGACGAAGGTCTGGCTGCAACTGCTGCCAACCTGCACTACTTTGGCATGATGCACCCGCCTTTTACCCACGAACCACTATGTACACACCTGCCCACTTTCAAGCCAGCGATGCAGACGCTTTCCATCTGATTCGCGCCCATCCTCTGGGTGCGCTGGTGCATGTACATGCCAATGGTCTGGATGCCAATCACATTCCATGGGAGCTAGAAACGCCAGATCAAGCGCCTGCGCGGCTGATTGGCCATATCGCCCGCGCTAATCCGCTATGCACACAACTGCAAGACGGCACACAAGTGCTGGTGATTTTTCAGGCAGAACAAGGCTACATCTCGCCCAACTGGTACCCAAGCAAGCATGAACACCACAAACTGGTGCCCACCTGGAATTACCGTGTGGTGCACATCCACGGAACGGTGCGCCTGCACGATGACAAAAAATGGGTACTGGCAGCCATTGGCAAGCTCACACGCACCCACGAGCAGCGCACACACCATGCACTGCCCCATGCTGCCGGGCCATGGAAGATCAAAGACACGCCAACCGAGCATCTGGAAAGCCTGATAGCGAACATCGTCGGCATTGAGATTGCTGTACAGCGCGTTGAGGCCAAGTTCAAGCTCAGCCAAAACCGCAGTGAAGTAGACATGCACAGCGCGGCAACGCAAGTCAGTGCAGCGGGCAACCCCGCCCTGGGCACCGCCATGGGTCAGCCCTGAACCTCGTGCTCAGTGCGCTTGCAGGAAAGCCGCCACGGCGCGCGGATAGATCACATGCTCTTGTGTGAGCACGCGAGCGGCCAGTGTTTCCGCAGTATCGTCTGGCAAAACAGGAACGGCGGCCTGATCCAGGATGGGCCCCACATCCAGCTCGGCCGTCACGCCGTGCACACTGCAGCCGGCAAACTTGCAGCCTGCATCAATCGCCCGCTGGTGGGTATGCAAACCTGTAAAGGCGGGCAGCAATGAGGGATGGATGTTGACCATTCGGCCTTCAAAGTGCTGCACAAAGCCCGGCGTCAGAATACGCATGAAGCCAGCCAGCACCACCAGCGTGGGGGTGTAGCGGTCGACCACCTGCGCCAACTGGGCATCAAAAGCCTCACGGCTGTCAAACTGCTTGTGGTTCAGCACCTCGGTGGCAATGCCGTGGTCCTTGGCAAAAACCAGGCCCTGTGCATCCGCCTTGTTACTCACGACAGCCGCCACACGAGCGCCATAACGGCGCTCCCAGTCCTGCTGTTTGGCTGCCTTCACAATGGCAGCCATATTGGATCCGCCGCCAGAGATCAAAATCACGATGTTTTTCATTGCGCCGCAATTATCCCTGCCATGACCTTCGACCATCAGAACCATCCCCTGTCTCCGACTGAAGCACGTGTGCTTGCCACCCTCATGGAAAAAGCGCGCACCGTGCCAGACAGCTATCCCATGACGCTCAACAGCCTGGCCAGCGGCTGCAACCAAAAAACCAGCCGTGACCCAGTGATGCAGCTGAGCGATGCGGACATTCTGGCCACGCTGGACAGTCTGCGTGACCGCCATCTGGTGATGGAAGTGAGCGGCCAGCGCGCCATGCGCTGGGAGCACAACTTTGAGCGCGTGCTGGGTGTGCCCAGCCAGGCCAGCGCTCTGCTGGGGTTGCTGATGCTGCGTGGCCCACAAACCGCGGCCGAACTGCGCACCAATGCCGAGCGCTGGCACCGCTTTGCCGACACCGGATCGGTGGAAGCTTTTCTAGAAGAGCTGCAAGAGCGCAGTGAAGAAAAAGGCGGTGCACTGGTGCAATTGCTGCCCAAGGCCCCCGGTGCCCGCGAAGCACGCTGGGCTCATTTGCTGTGCGGCACCCCCGCTGTGCCCGTACACAGTGGTAGCAATGCCACATTGGACCCTCGCGTAGATGCATCGCGCATTGAAGCCTTGGAAGCACGTGTGGCCACTCTTGAAGCACAGGTACAGCGCCTGTGCACGGCATTGGGTGATTCCGCCTAACGGAACCAGAGGCACCTAAGCGACAAGTTCTCCGCGTTCCCCCTGTTGCTGCGCAGCAGCAGGGCACTGCAAGCTCTGAGTTATGGCGGACTGGATGTCCGTCTTGCTAACTAGGAGAGCACCTGCATGGACTTGGCATACACGCCCGAAGAACAGGCCTTCCGCGAAGAAGTACGCGCTTGGCTCAATCAATACCTCGACCCCGCACTGGCCACCAAGGTGCGCGAAGACCAACGCCTGAGCCGTGATGACATTCAAGGCTGGGCCAAAGTGCTTGGCAAAAAAGGCTGGCTGGCCTATGGCTGGCCACAGGCATTCGGTGGCCCCGGCTGGGGTGCTGTGCAAAAGCACGTATTTGCCGAGGAGCTGGCCCGCGCAGGCGCTCCCGCCATCGTGCCGTTTGGCCCCGTGATGGTGGCTCCGGTAATCATGGCGTTTGGCACCCCTGAGCAGCAAAAGCGCTTCTTGCCCGGAATTGCCAGCGGTGAAGTCTGGTGGAGCCAGGGCTACAGCGAACCCGGCTCGGGCTCTGACCTGGCCAGCGTCAAAACCCGCGCCGAGCGCGTAGGCGACCACTACATCGTCAACGGCCAAAAGACCTGGACCACACTGGGCCAGCATGGCGACTGGATGTTCAATCTGGTGCGCACCAGTAATGAAGGCAAGCCGCAAACCGGCATTAGCTTCTTGCTGCTGGACATGAAAAGCCCCGGCGTAACGGTACGTCCGATCAAGCTGCTGGATGGCGAGTGCGAAGTCAACGAAGTCTTTTTTGACAACGTGAAAGTGCCCGCTGACCAACTGATTGGCGAAGAAAACAAGGGCTGGACATACGCCAAGCACCTGCTGGCCCACGAACGCACCAACATTGCCGATGTGAATCGCAGCAAGCGCGAGCTGGAGCGCCTCAAACGCATTGCCAAGCAAGAAGGCGTGTGGGAAGACCAGCGCTTTCGCGACCAGATCGCCCTGCTGGAAGTGGACGTCGTGGCGCTGGAAATGCTGGTGCTGCGCGTGCTTTCGGCTGAAAAAAGCGGCAAGAACTCGTTGGACATTGCAGGCCTGCTCAAGATCAAGGGCAGCGAAATCCAGCAGCGTTACACCGAGTTGATGATGCTGGCCGCCGGCCCCTACAGCCTGCCCTTCATTGAAGAGGCCATGGTCGCAGGCTGGCAAGGTGACTTTCCCGGTGGCGAGGTGGCCAACGCGCCGCTGGCCAGCCGCTACTTCAACATGCGCAAAACCACCATCTACGGTGGCAGCAATGAAGTTCAAAGAAACATCGTCGCTCAGACGCTGCTGGGTTAAGACAGGGAGACAAGCACATGGATTTCGATTTTTCTGACGATCAGCAGCAACTGCGTGATGCTGCCCGCCGCTGGGTAGATAAGGCTTACAGTTTTGAGCACCGCCGTGCAGCGGTGGCCGCTGGCGGTTTTAGCCGTGATACCTGGAATGCCCTAGCCGAACTGGGCCTGACCGCCTTGAACGTGCCCGAAGACCACGGTGGCATGGGTATGGGCGCCGTGGAAGCCATGGTGGTGATGGAAGAGATGGGCCGCGGCATGGTGCTGGAGCCACTGGCGCAAAGCTTGATAGCCGCCAAGGTACTGGCCCATTACGGCGCCGATACTGTGCAAGCCGATTGGCTACCCCGCATTGCCAGCGGCAACGCGCTGGTGGTGCTGGCGCACCAAGAACGCCGTGCGCGCTATCGCCTTGATCAATGCGAGTCAAAAGCTGAAAAAACGCCCACTGGATATACGCTGAAAGCTCACAAAAGCTTAGTGCCTGTAGGCGATCAGGCCGATGCCTTTTTGGTACCAGCCCTGCTCAATGGCACACAGGCATTGTTTCTGCTGGAGCGCAGCGCGCCGGGCGTGACTACCCGCAGCTACCTCACGCAAGACGGTAGCCGCGCGGCTGAAGTCGAAGCCGAACACAGCCCCGCCACCTTGGTCACAACCGAAGGGCTGGCTGCGCTGGAGCTGGCTGTCGATATTGGCAGCGCCGCAGTCTGTGCCGAGGCTGTGGGTGTGATGGATCAGGTGATGACCATCACCGCCGACTACCTGAACCAGCGCAAGCAGTTTGGTGTGGCGATTGCCAGCTTTCAGGCCTTGCGCCACCGCCTTGCTGATATGAAGATGCAGCTGGAGCTGGCACGCTCCATGAGCTACTACGCCAGCCTGCAGCTGGAGCAGCCCGCCGACCAGCGCCGCCGCGCCATTGCACGTGCGCGCGTGCAGCTAGGCCAATCCATGCGTTTTGTCGGACAGCAAGCCGTGCAACTGCACGGTGGCATTGGTGTAACGGATGAGTACATCGTTTCGCACCAGTTCAAAAAGCTGACGCAACTGGAGATGACCTACGGTGACAGCCTGCACCATCTGGGTGAAGTCTCTGCACGTATGCAAACCACCGCTGGGGTAGCTGATACATAAACTGCACCCACAGCATGCAAAAAGGCCACCTTGCGGTGGCCTTTTTTAGCGTCAATTTGCTCCATTTAACTTCAGGTTAGACGGCACTCTACAGGCTGCATGGGCGCAGGCAAATCTGGGTCGCCCAGCAACTGCAGCAGATTGATTTCCATGCTGCGGCACATGGCATCAAGTGGCAGATCGTTGTTCTCTGTCCCGAAAGGTTCTTCCAGTTCATCGCCCAGCGCATCCAGACCAAAGAAGGTGTACGCCACAATTGCCACCACAAAAGGTGTCATGAAACCCGTCACATCCACCAGCCCGAAAGGCAGCAAAAAGCAGTACAGGTGGGCTGTACGGTGCAGCAGCAAGGTGTACGAGAACGGAATGGGCGTGTAGCGTAGGCGCTCACACGAGGCTGCTGCAAAGGTCATGTGCGTCAGCGTTTCATCCATCTTGGTTGCTGTGCAAGCGTCCATCAGCCCTTGATGCAAGCACTCTGCCAGGTCATTGGCATTGGCTTGCACGATGGCATCGCCTCGATAGGGCAAAGGCAGGTTACGCACTTTATCCCAGTCTGCGGTGGTCAGCCAGCGCTCTACCGAACGGTCATCCACGTGGTCACGCAGCTGGGCGCGCAGGGCATGGGCATGGGCAATCGCCCGGTGCACGATGCGCACGCGCACGTCCCCTTCGCGGTTACTTGGGTCCAGTGGCTGGTCCAGACCAATCAGGCTCAAACACTGGCGCGCCAAGACCCGGGCGCGAATGTTGAGATCCCCCCACAGTTTGCGCCCTTCCCAATAACGGTCGTAAGCGGTGTTGTTCCTAAAGCCCAGAAAAATGGCCAGCGGCAAACCAATCAGTGTGAAAGGAATGGGGGTGACCGTGATCTTGATATCGAACAGGTTGCCGTGGGCCAAAGTCACCAGCGCTGCCAGCAAGATGTTGAGGCTGAGCTTCCAACGGATGCGCTGTAGCACGGACCCTCTCGAGATGAGAAACAGGGTCAGCCCATTGGGGCGCTCTTGAACAATCATGGCGGCATGCGGTTAAGGGAAAACCCTACATTTCACCACGCAGCCAATGCTGATTTCAGGCATCGCTGCAATTTTCAAACTCCAAAGCATGGTCTTTGCTCTGCGCCTGCCGCGATGTCTTGGGCACGTGCATGCGCAAAAACTCCATCTGATCGGCCAGGATGCGGCGGTTGCGAAGAATGAAGTCCTCCCAGATGCTGGGTACATAGGGGGCATACAGCAGCGGCATGCGTGCCTGCTCAGGGGTACGAGGGCCTTTGCGGTGGTTGCAGCCTTTACAGGCCGTGACCAAATTCATCCAGGTGTTCTGACCCTGCTGACAAATGGGCAGGATGTGCTCGCGTGTCAGATGTTCTACCGCCAGGGTCTTGCCGCAATAGGCGCACACATTGCAGTCACGAGCAAAAAGCTTGGTGTTGGTCAAGCCAGGCTTCAAGCCATGGGGGCTGACGCGGGGCACGCCACGCGTGCCGATAATGCTGTGCACTTCAATGCAGGACTGCAGGCCTGTTTCAGCATTGTGCCCTCCGTGGAACACAGCCACAGAGGAGCCCATGGTCCAGCGCACATCGTCTGCGGCATAGTGCAGCACGGCATCTTCCAGCGTGATCCATGACTGGGGCAAGCCATGGGCGGACAGCTTCAAAACTCTCACGTTCGGCCTCCTTGCATAACGGCAGGCAACGCTGTGTCACCCGCAGTCGGGCTTAGCGCGCCGTCCATCTACAGAGCAATATACTTGCTTTCGGTGACAAACTGCCACCACAACACATACGGCAGGTTTTGCAAGCTATAAAAACCAAAGCACACAATGAAGATTTTTCGCGGATTCAAGCACCCGGGATTGGCCCCACATTGCGCCGTCACGATCGGCAACTTTGACGGCGTGCACCGGGGACACCAAGCCATGCTGGCCTTGCTGTCTGCCGAAGCTGCGCAGCGCCATATCCCCACTTGCGTCCTGACGTTTGAGCCGCACCCGCGCGACTACTTTGCTGAAAAGTTCAAGAAGCCTGAGCTGGCACCTGCCCGTGTAGGCACGCTGCGCGACAAGCTCTCGCAGCTGGAGTTTTGTGGCGTTGACCAAGTAGTGGTTCTGCCTTTTAACGAAGCCTTGGCCAGCCAGTCGCCCGAGGCATTTATTCAGCAAGTCCTCTTGGATGGTCTGGGTGCCCAATATATTTTGGTGGGCGATGACTTCAAGTTTGGTGCCCAACGCGCTGGTGACTACGCCATGCTGGATGCCGCCGGTCAAAAGCTGGGCTTTGATGTGGCACGCATGAACAGCTATGAGGTACATGGCGAGCGCGTCTCCAGCACCACCGTGCGTGCTGCGCTGGTGCAGGGCAATATGGCCCTGGCAGCCCAGATGCTGGGCCACCCCTACACCATCTCAGGTCATGTGGTGCATGGCCGCAAGCTGGGTCGCAAGCTGGCCGAATCAGCCCCCGGTGCCATGGACGGCTTTCGCACCTTGAATCTGCGCTTTAACCACTGGAAACCCGCTGCCAGCGGCATTTTTGCCGTGCTGGTGCATGGGTTAACCGACATGCCGCTGCGTGGTGTCGCCAACCTGGGAGTACGCCCCTCTATCGATCCCAACGATGTCAATGGCGGGCGTGTCTTGCTAGAGACCCATTGCCTCGATTGGCCGCCTCAACTCGGTGGCGAAGGGGGCTACGGTAAAATCATCCGCGTGGAACTTTTGCACAAACTGCACGACGAGCTGAAATACGACAGTCTGGCCGCCCTCACTGAAGGCATTGCCAAGGACTGCGATAACGCGCACGCGTTTTTCGCGACCTATACCGAAACGCACCGCCAAACCACGCGCGACCGAATTTGACGCTCGCCTTCGTCAGCTCGGGCGCCGGCTGCGCCCGGTGCTCCTCCCCCGCTTTTTTCGCCCGGCCCTAAAGCCCGGCATGCCTTCAAGGTTCCCCCATGTCTGAATCGAAATCCAACAAGCCCGAAGCGTCCGTGTACCGCGCCACGCTGAACATGCCTGACACGCCATTCCCCATGCGCGGCGATTTGCCCAAGCGCGAGCCCCAGTGGGCCAAGGACTGGGATGAGCAAGGCGTTTACAAGAAATTGCGTGTAGCCCGTGCGGGTGCCCCCAAGTTCATCTTGCACGACGGCCCGCCCTATGCCAACGGTCAGATCCACATCGGACATGCGGTGAACAAGGTGCTCAAGGACATGATTGTCAAGAGCCGCCAACTGGAAGGCTACGACGCGCTGTACGCACCCGGCTGGGATTGCCACGGCCTGCCCATCGAAAACGCCATTGAAAAGCTGCATGGCCGCAACTTGCCCCGCGACGAAATGCAGGCCAAGAGCCGTGCTTTTGCCACAGCGCAAATCGCACAGCAAATGGTGGACTTCAAGCGCCTGGGTGTTCTGGGCGAATGGGATCACCCCTACAAAACAATGAACTACGCCAACGAGGCCGCCGAGTTGCGCGCCTTGAAGAAGGTGATGGAGCGTGGTTTTGTCTACCGCGGCCTGAAGCCCGTGTACTGGTGCTTTGACTGCGCCTCGTCGCTGGCCGAGTTTGAAATCGAATACGCAGACAAGCAGTCGCAGACGCTGGATGTGATGTTCCCTGCCGCCGAGCCCGCCAAGCTGGCTGCCGCCTTTGGCCTGCCTTCGCTGAGCAAAGAAGCCTTTGTGGTGATCTGGACGACTACCGCATGGACCATTCCTGCCAATCAGGCGCTGAACGTCAACCCCGATCTGGAATACAGCCTGGTGGACACCGAGCGTGGCCTGCTGGTGCTGGCCTCTGCGCTGGTTGAAAAGTGTCTGGCACGCTGGAAGATGCAAGGCACCGTGGTGGCCACAGCCCAGGGCAAACAGCTGGACCACATGCCCTTCAAGCACCCCCTGGCACACGTTGACAAGGGCTTTGACCGCATCTCGCCCGTGTATCTGGCAGATTACGCCACCGCCGACGACGGTACCGGTATCGTGCACTCAGCCCCCGCCTACGGTGTGGATGACTTCAACTCCTGCATCAGCAATGGCATGGAGTACAAGAACATCCTGAATCCCGTGCAAGGCAACGGCGTGTACGCGGCCGATCTGCCCATGTTTGGCGGCCAGCATATCTGGAAGGCTGTGCCCGTCATTCTGGATGCCCTTAAGGTGGCCAATCGCCTGATGGACACCACCAACCTGACGCACAGCTACCCGCATTGCTGGCGCCACAAGACGCCGGTGATCTACCGCGCCGCTGCGCAGTGGTTCATTCGCATGGACGAAGGCGAAGGTGTATTCACCGACCCTGCACAAAAACCTGCGCAAACGCTGCGCCAGATTGCGCTGGACGCCATCGAGCAAACCAGTTTCTACCCCGAAAATGGCCAGGACCGCCTGCGCGCCATGATCGCTGGCCGCCCAGACTGGTGCATCTCGCGCCAGCGCAGCTGGGGCGTGCCCATCCCTTTTTTCCTGCATGTGGACACGGGCGCTTTGCACCCCCGCACCATGGAGATCATCGATCAGGCGGCAGCCATGATCGAGATCGGCGGCATCGAGGCCTGGAGCCGCGTGACCACCGAAGAAATTCTGGGTGCCCAAGAAGCCAAGCACTACACCAAGAGCACTGACATTCTGGAAGTGTGGTTCGACTCTGGCTCAACCTTCTGGCACGTGCTGCGCGGCACGCACCCTGAGCACCACCACGACAAAGGCCCCGAGGCCGACCTGTACCTGGAAGGCCACGACCAGCACCGTGGCTGGTTCCACAGCTCGCTGCTGCTGGCCTCGGCCATCTTTGGCCGCGCACCGTATCGCGGCCTGCTGACCCACGGTTTCACTGTGGACGGTCAGGGCAAGAAGATGTCCAAGTCTGTGGGCAACACCGTGGCCCCGCAGGACGTGTCCAACAAAATGGGCGCAGAAATCATCCGCCTGTGGGTGGCTTCAACCGATTACTCGGGCGATCTGGGTATCGACGACAAAATCTTGGCCCGTGTGGTGGACAGCTACCGCCGCATTCGCAACACGCTGCGCTTCTTGCTGGCCAATACGAGCGACTTCGACGCCGCCACCGAATCGGTAGCCTACGCCGACATGCTGGAGATTGACCAGTACGCACTGGCGCGTGCAGCAGAGCTGCAAAAAGACATTCTGGCGCACTACAAGGTGTATGAGTTCCACCCCGTAGTGGCCAAATTGCAGCTGTTTTGCTCGGAAGATCTGGGCGGTTTTTATCTGGACGTGCTCAAGGACCGCCTGTACACCAGCGCGCCCAAGAGCCTGGCCCGCCGCTCGGCCCAGACCGCACTGCACCAGATCACCCACGCGCTGCTGCGTTGGATGGCTCCGTTCTTGTCGTTCACCGCTGAAGAAGCGTGGAAGATTTTTGGCCACAGCGAATCCATCTTCCTGGAGCAATTCACCGACCTGCCCGAGGGCAGCGAGGCTTTGCTGGCCAAGTGGAAGCGCTTGTGCGAGATCCGCAATGTGGTCAACAAGGACATCGAAGTGGTGCGTGGCACCGGCGCTGTGGGCTCGTCCCTGCAAGCCGAAGTCACGCTGACGGCCGAGCCCGAAGATCTGGCTTTGCTGCAAAGCCTCAAGGATGACCTGAAGTTTGTCTTCATCACTTCTGCGGCAACAGTGGTGGCTGGCGATGCACTGACCACCACAGTGAAAGCCAGCGAACACGCCAAGTGCGAGCGCTGCTGGCACTACCGCGACGACGTAGGTGTGAACCCCGCACATCCCACGCTGTGTGGCCGTTGCGACAGCAACCTGCACGGCGACGGCGAAATGCGCACCAAGGCTTGAACCTGCTGGCAAACGCTGAGAACGCTCTTTTTATAAGAGCGCCCAGCGCTTGCATTAACTAGTTTTCAAATACTTTTCATATTGAAACCTAGCAATCACAGCGTTAACCGCTATTGTTTTAAATAGACTTTACCTTCAAAGGCCTGCCATGCGCTCTTCGGCAACTCTCCCCAGTGGTGCAATCCGCAAGCCCGCTTATTGGCCTTGGCTGCTGTGGGCCGCCTTGCTCATTGGGGTGGACCAGTTCACCAAACAGTGGATTTTGAGCTTCTACCAATACGGTGACTGGACGCCCATCACCAGCTTCTTCAACATCGTGCGCGCGCACAATACCGGGGCAGCCTTTTCGTTTCTGGCCAGTGCCGACGGCTGGCAACGCTGGCTGTTTGTGGGCATTGGCGCGGTAGCCACCGTGCTCATCGTCTGGCAGTTGCGCAAGCACCCCGAGCAAAAATTCTTTTGTTTTGCCATCTCGTGCATTCTGGGTGGCGCCTTGGGCAATGTGATTGACCGCCTGCAGCACGGCTATGTGGTGGACTTTCTGGACTTTCACTGGCGCGGTTCGCACTACCCCGCCTTCAACGTGGCGGACATTGCCATCTGCATCGGGGCTGCCAGCCTGATTCTGGATGAAATTTTGCGCGCCAGACGCGCCAAAGCAGCCCGCTAAACGCTGGCCTGCCCTAGGCACCTATCCCCAGCTAACCCGCTGACTCGTTATGGCAGCGGGTTTTTTCTTTTCTGCCACCGGTATGTCGGCGCTTTCATGTGCTCAGCCGTTGATCAGGAATGTGCGCCCCCACTGCCATCGCGGCACAGGCCACCGCACCGTTCGCTTGCCGTCAGCCGCCAAAACAAGACTCAGGGTATTCCCTTTAACGCATGAAAAACATTAGATCGAATCTTAAAAGAGCAGAAACGAAAACTATATTCGATCAATCCGCACTGAAATGTGCGTCTTGGAGCGTACCCCAGAGCCATGTATGGGTGGTCAGGGGTATATTCGATCGCTTCCTCGCTTGCCGCACATGAAGCACTTACTGAATCTTTTAGCCGCCATCGCCCTGCTCGTCTGGGGCACCCAATTAGTTCGAACCGGCGTTTTGCGCGTTTTCGGGGCTAATTTGCGCCAATTCATTTCGCGCGGGGTCAGCAACCGGTTCAAAGCAGTTCTGTCCGGCGTTGGCGTGACAGCCATCGTGCAGTCAAGCACCGCCACAGCGCTCATCGTTTCATCGTTTGTCGGGCAGGGCATGATTTCGCTGACGGCTGCACTGGCAGTCATGCTGGGTGCCGATGTGGGCACCAGCGTGATGGCGGTGGTGTTCTCGCTGGACTTGTCGTGGCTGTCGCCCTTGTTTATTTTTGTTGGTGTTGTGATGTTCATCTCGCGCCAAGACAGCACCGTAGGTCGTGTGGGCCGCGTATTCATCGGTCTGGGCTTGATGCTGCTGGCGCTGCGCCTGATCACCGAATCAACGACAGTGCTGACCCAAAGCCCCACCATGCTGACGCTGCTGGAAGCCTTGACCAGCGACATCACCATGGAAGTGCTGACGGGCGCCATCATCTCCATCATTTCGTACTCCAGCCTGGCCACCGTGCTGCTGGTGGCTACATTGGCTGCATCGGGCGGCATTCCGGTGGACGTGGCACTGGGCCTGGTGATTGGTGCCAATCTGGGCAGCGGTTTGCTGGCCGTGCTGACCACCTTGAAAGCCAATGTTCAGACGCGCCAAGTGCCTCTGGGTAACCTGATGTTCAAGATGGTGGGGGTCGTGCTGATGATTCCCTTGGTGGACCCCTGGCACCAGCACATGCGCAGCATTGCGCCCGACGTAGGAACGCTGGTGGTCATGTTCCACCTGGCCTTCAATACCGTGGTGGCACTGGTGTGCATTTTGCTGACCGGCAAGGTGGCGTGGCTGGTAGAAAAAATTCTGCCTGTGCAGGTGGCCTCCCCGTCTACCTCTCGCCCGCACCATCTGGATGCATCGGCCTTGAGCACCCCATCGCTGGCCATTTCCTGTGCTGCGCGCGAGGCGCTGCACCAGGCTGATGTGGTGGAGTCCATGCTCATGGGGTTGCAAAAAGTGTGGATGACAGATGACCAGAAGCTGGCCGAGCATTTGCGCAAGCTCGATGACGAGGTAGATGACCTTTACTCCGCCATCAAGTACTACATGACCAAGATTTCGCGTGCGGAGCTGGATGAAACCGAAGGCCGCCGCTGGACAGACATCATCAGCTTTACCATCAATATGGAGCAGGTTGGTGACTTGATCGAACGCATCTTGCAGGACGTGGAAGACAAAAAGATCAAGAAAGGCCGCCAGTTCTCGCAAGCGGGTCTGGAAGAAATCAACAGTTTGCATGCGCACCTGGTCTCTAACCTGCGTTTGGCCATGAGTGTGTTTCTGAACGGTAATGTCCGTGACGCTCAAAAACTGCTGGAAGAAAAGGCACGTTTTCGCGATCTGGAACTGGCCTACTCAGCCACCCACCTGGATCGCCTGTCTGACAACACGGTGCAAAGCATTGAGACAAGCTCGCTGCATATTGACCTGATCAGCGACCTCAAGCGCATTAACTCGCTGCTGTGCTCGGTGGCCTACCCCATCTTGGAGTCGGCCGGTGCCCTGGCGCACAGCCGCTTGCGTGAGCCCTCTGTCACCCGTTGAGCGCGCTAACAGGCATACCAACGCACATCAAAAAAGCCGCTGATTCAGCGGCTTTTTTGCATCCAGGCGCTCAACTAAAGCTTGAGGTAGTCCGCCAGTACCAAAGAGGCCTCTGGTGTGAACTTGCCCTGCACCAGCCACTCCATCAGCGTGGCCTGGTCAATGCACTGGAACTGCTGCACTTCACCATCCTGATTTTTGGGCTCCACACCTTGCGGCACCGTGGCTGTGAACCAGTCAATACGCTCGCGCATATAGGCCACACCACCCGAGACTTCATCGCTAGGGCAGGCAAACGTAACCTGCCCACCGTGCTGCAAGTGCAGCAACTGGGTGACGTCCAGGCCGGCCTCCTCCTGTGTTTCACGCGCCAGCGCTTGCTCCAGCGTATCTGCGGCCGAGACCATGCCGCCCATCAAGGTGTCCCACTTGTTGGGGTGATTGGGTTTTTTCTTGCTGCGCTGCTGCACCCACATGCTTCCATCAGGCGTCAAGCCAATCAGATGCACTGCATGCGTGTTAACGCCCAGCAAACGCACGGCCCCGCGCTCCACCGTAGCTACGCGCTGGCCCTGGGGAGTACACACGGCAATTTGCTCATTGCGCCAAGGGCCGCTGCGGCCTTTTTCACGCAGCAGTTGTGCCAGCGCATTCAGACCAAAGCTGGCATCCGGTGCCGTAAAGCTCCACGTTTCGCCTAAACCTGGGGTCTTCTTGTGCGTAAAGGTAATGCGTTGTCCGCGCAGAAAATCTACGTCCACACTCTCTAGAAAGCCTGGGGCCACCGTACCAATGACCTGCCCGCTCCACAGCAGCAGCATGCGCGGCTGTGCGGGTGGGCGCTGTGCTTCGTCACGTAGTTTTTCTAACCAATTCATCATCTCTCCTCTGGGGCTTACACGGTCAAGATCGTTGATCCCGTGGTTTGCCGTGCTTCCAAGGCCTCGTGCGCTGCACGCACCTGCTCCAATGCATAGCGCTGGGCAATATGAATATTGACCTTACCGCTGGAGACCACATTGAACAAGTCATCAGCCATCGCTTGTGTTGCGCTGCGGCTATGGGCATAGACAAACACGCTGGGGCGTGTCACATACAAACCTTTGGGAGCCAGTGCTGCCAAACTGAGGGGCGGCACCGGACCTGAAGCATTGCCAAACGACACCATCAGACCAAAACGGCGCAAGCTGGCAATGGAGCCCTCCCAGGTGTCTTTACCCACACTGTCGTACACCACTTTCACGCCTTGCCCGTCCGTAATGGCCTTGACCTTGGCGGCAAAGTCTTCAGTTCTGTAATTGATAGCGTGTGACGCTCCATTAGCAAGGGCTATCTGGCATTTCTCATCAGATCCTGCGGTGGCAATCAACTGCAACCCCAGCGCCTTGGCCCATTGGCAGGCAATCAAGCCCACGCCACCGGCAGCGGCGTGAAACAGCACAAAATTCCCCGCCTGCAAGCCTTCGGCGGGAATGCATTGCTTGAGCAGATACTGCACCGTCAGGCCCTTGAGCATCATGGCGGCACCGGTATCAAAGCTGATGTTGTCCGGCAGCTTGCAGACGTGCGTGGCAGGCATTACCCGGCGCTCGCAATAACTGCCCGGAGGGTTGCTGGCATACGCCACTCGGTCACCTGTTTGGAGATGGGTCACACCGTCGCCTACGGCCTCAACCACGCCAGCGCCCTCCATGCCCAGCTGCAAAGGCAAAGGCAGCGCATACAAGCCAGAACGCTGGTAAACGTCAATGAAATTCAAGCCCACTGCGTGGTGGCGCAGCAAGATTTCACCAGCGCCGGGCTGGCCCACATCACGCGTAACCAGCTCTAGAACTTCGGTGCCGCCATTGCGTGATATTTGCACGCATTTACTTGTTGTGGTGACCATGCTTGTCCGTCTCCTTGTGTGTTTACATGCTGGCAAGTTGTCTATCGTGCCATGTCCGCGTCGCTACACAATGACACAGCCACGCTACCATTCGGGCAATGAGTTCCCCATTGACATTCGGCACAGCAGCCATGCTGACCGCAGCGCCCCTGCTCTGGGCAGGCAATGCAATTGTTGGCCGCCTGGTCCACGATTTAATCTCGCCCTTCACACTCAATCTGATGCGCTGGAGCCTGGCCTTGCTAGTGCTGCTGCCACTGGCTGGCCATGTACTACGCAAAAACAGTGCCATCTGGCAGTGCTGGAAACAATACGCCTTGCTGGGCGTGCTGGGCATTGGCAGCTACAACGCATTGCTTTATCTGGCGCTCAAGACCTCATCGCCCATCAATGTGACGCTGGTGGGCTCCAGCATGCCCATCTGGATGCTGCTGATTGGACGCTTTATGTTTGGCAGCACGATCAGTGTGCGACAGGCGGTGGGTGCTGTGCTGTCGATGCTGGGGGTGGCCCTGGTACTCAGCCGTGGCAGCGCGCAACAACTGCTCAGTTTGCAGCTGGTGCCCGGTGACTGGTTTATTTTGATGGCCGCCATTGTCTGGTCGCTCTACAGCTGGCTGCTAGCTCGCAGCGCGCACACGATGCCCAGTCAGGAGCAGGTGCGCAGCAATTGGGCCGCATTTTTGATTGCCCAGCTTATTTTTGGGATTGGCTGGTCTGCCGCCTTGGCCGGCGGGGAAATTGCTACCGGTCATTTCGTCTGGGTGCCCAACGCAACACTGGCAGCCGCCATGCTCTTTATCGTGATTGGTCCGGCCATTCTGGCCTACCGGTTCTGGGGCGAAGGCGTCAAACGCGCAGGCCCAGCAACAGCGGGCTTCTTTGCCAACCTGATGCCACTGTTCACAGCGTTGCTGTCTATCCCCATACTGGGTGAGATGCCCCAGCTGTACCACGCATTGGCGTTTGTACTGATTGTGGGTGGCATTGTGGTGTCGTCACGGCGCTAAGCGCCTGCAAACAGGCATTCAAAGAATCATGAAAAAAGGCAGCCCAAGCTGCCTTTTTTGCGTCAACGATACGCGAGCAAGCGCCAGCTTTAGCGTCGGCGTTAGAACGTGCCGTTGTACAGACCGCCATCGGGCAGGATGTTCTGGCCCGTCATATAGCCTGCGTGCACGCTGCACAGGAAGGCACAAATGGCACCAAACTCATCGGCATTGCCAAAGCGCTTGGCGGGAATTTGTGCCGCTTGTGCACTGCGAATGTCGGCCACCTCTTTGCCACTTTTGCTGGCCGCTTCCTTGTGGGTAGAGGCCAGACGATCGGTGTCAAATTTTCCGGGCAACAGCGAGTTGATGGTGACGCCATGGCCCGCAATGCCCGAGCGCGCCAGACCCGCAACAAAGCCTGTCAGGCCGCTGCGCGCGCCGTTGGACAGACCCAGAATGTCGATAGGAGCCTTCACGGCGCTGGACGTGATGTTGACGATGCGGCCAAAACCGCGCGCTGCCATACCATCCACCACGGTCTTGATCAGCTCAATGGGGGTGAGCATGTTGGAATCCACAGCCTTGATCCAAGCGTCGCGGTCCCAGTCGCGAAAATCGCCGGTGGGGGGGCCACCTGCATTGGTCACCAGCATGTCAAACGCAATGCCGGGGCCACCCGCCACGCTAAACACCGCCTCTCGCCCGGCAGGCGTGGTGATGTCGCAGGCCACCGCCAGCACTTGCGCAGGTTGTTTACCGCCAGTGCTGACTGCATCAGCGCTGATAGCTCTCAATTGCGCAGCCGCTTCTTGCAAGGCGGCATCGCCACGCGCATTGATGACCACGTTCACACCTTCTTGCACCAGGGCCTTGGCACAGCCATAGCCCAAACCCTTGCTGGCACCGCACACCAGCGCCCACTTGCCCGCGATTCCTAGATCCATGGTCTCTCTCCTGCTTTTTTAGGTTGCTACTTCGCTGCGCCGGTTTTTCTGGCCCAGCGCGTGAATACAAAAATGCCCACCATGACCAGACTGGTGCCGGCCACCATCCAGACATTGAGCTGCTCATCGAGCAGCCACACACCCATCAAGATGGTGGACAGCGGCCCAATCATTCCGGTCTGTGCCGTCATGCCCGCGCCAATGCGCTCAATGGCCATCATCACCATCAGCACGGGGGCCACGGTACACGCAGTGGAATTGAGCAGCGACAGCCACAGCACCTGCGGCGCAACGTGCATGGCCGACAGCGGATGCGTGATTAAAAACTGCGCAATGCAAAAGAAACACGCCACACTGGACGCCAGGCCAACCAAGCGCATGGAGCCCAGGCGCTTGACCATCTCACCGCTGTAGACCATGTAGATGGCGTAGCTGATGGCGCTGCCCAGCACCAGCAGGGCACCCCACACAGCGTTGCTGCCTTGTGACCCCACCTCATGGCCAAACACCAGCAACACGCCGCAGTAACTCACCAGCATGCCGGCAAACTGCCCCCAGGTGATGCCGCGTTTGTAGACCACCCAGCCAAAGATCACGACCAAAGTGGGGTTGAGGTACAAGATCAAGCGTTCCAGCGCTGCCGAGATATAGGCCAGCCCGGCAAAGTCCAGATAACTGGCAAGGTAGTAGCCCGAAAAGCCCAGCCCCACCACACCCAGCCAGTCCTTGCGCGTCAGCGCCGCTTTGCCGCGCCCTGCCCACCAGGCCATGGTGAGAAACACCGGCAAGGCAAACAGCATGCGGTACATCAGCAGCGTGACCGCATCTACGCCATAGCGATAGGCCAGCTTGACGATGATGGCCTTGCCACTGAAAGCAATGGCCCCGAGCACGGCCAGCGTCAACCCAAGCGCTACACCTTTCTGAGCAGCTTGCGATGATGAATTCTTAACTTCAGACACTTTTTTCTTTCAAACCAAGCACACACAAGCGCTATGCGCTCTTATTCTTTAAGAATCTGTTTCAATGCTTGTCGCCAAACAAGCGGTGGTGCAGACGGCGCAATGACCACCACACGCTGAACGCCACCACCGGAATGGCAATGGCCGCAGTGACTTCTGGCGAAAGCGGCCAGCCCACTTTTTGCGCACCTTTGCTCAGGTACGCAATCAGGCCGGTGATGTAGTAGGTGATGGCTGCGACGGACAACCCTTCCACCGTGGACTGCAATTTCAGCTGCATGCCCTGGCGGTCATTCATGGTGGCCAAAATTTCCTGGTTGCTTTGCTGCTGTTCAATCTCAACGCGGGTGCGCAGCAAGTTGCTCACACGCGATACGCGCTGTGACAGCGCATTCTGGCGGTGCGTGGCCCACTCACAGGTGCTGCGTGCCGGTGACAGGCGCCGCTCCATGAATTCCTGAATCGTCAGCAGGCCCGACAGGCGCTCTTCGTGCAGATCGTGAATGCGTTTATCCACCAGCTCAAAGTAAGCCTTGCTGGCCGAAAAGCGCGAGTGCGTGGCCGCATATTCACTCTCAACCTGCCCGGCCAGACGCGTCAGCCGGTCCAGCAGCACGGGCTCGTCTTCGCGCCCGGCTTCGCGGATGGCATGCGCCAGCTCGGCCAGCTCTTTCTCGGCAGAACCCAGTACCCCGGCCGCTTTGCGCGCTGCGGGCAAGCCCAGTAACGCCGCCATGCGGTAGGTTTCAATCTCCAGCACCCGCTGAACCAGACGCCCCAGACGGCGCGCACTGATGCTGTCCGAGGGCTTGACCAAGATGCGTGAATAGCCATCGGCGTGGATCGCAAAATCAGTGCACACCTCCGTATGCCCGATGTGCACGGTAGAACCTGCCAGCGTTTCATCATTGAGCATTTGCTGCACCAGATGCTTGATGCCATGGCCCTCGCACTGTGCGTCTTTGATGATCCACAGGTGCACGCTGCTCAGGCACAGGCCAGGCAGGTTTTTCAGCCACTGCTGGGGCACCTCTTCAATCGCTGTAGCGGGCGAGCGCGCATTCAAAACGCCCTCTGCGGGCAGTGGCACCATGAAAGTCCAGCACACAAACTCGGTGTGCAGCTCCCACCGCAAGCGGAATGCACCAAAGTCCATGCGCAGATGCGTGCAATCGGCATCCGGGCCCGTGCGGTGGTGGTCGTGCATCAACGCCGCCATATGGCGGCGGCTGGCTTCGCGCTCCGCCGGATCGGTCAACATCACCAGATGCGTAATGGCGGCAGGCCCTTGAACGGGCTCTGCGGGACGGGCATGCACCTCGTTGTGTAGCAAGGCGCGCAGGGGGTGCTGAGGAGGCTGGGGCAAGACGGGCATGGAGCAGTGCGAAACAACGGCAAATAGACGCTTATTGTGGGGCTTTGTCTGCACAGGCGACAGCACAAACAAAGTGGCCCCGCATCGCGGGGCCACATCAAAGCGTCACAGTGTCTGCATCCACAGCATCAAACAGCGCCACTCATACGCCATTCAGAGCGGCCAGCAGCGCCCAGTCAATCCAACACTGAATCAAAGACTTGCGGTGAAGACAAGATGCGAAGCCACAGGCAGTACAGGCGTACGACAAGGCCAAGCAGCGACGTATCCGGGGTGGTGCTAACGGGTCTTAAGAGCGGCTAACGCCACCCAGCAAATCAAAGATTTGCGTTTGAGACGAGACGCGAAGTCGCAGGCAGTACAGAAGTACGGCTAGGCGAAGTAACGACGTATCAAGGGTGGTGTTAGCGGCTCTAAAAAGACTCCCACTCATCCGTCTGGTGGACTGCCGGTTTTGCAGCGGTCATGGACTGCTGCACAGCCACTGGCTTTTGCACTTTGGTCACCGGCTTGGTGCGGGTGACTGGGGATTTGGCCAGCTTCAAAGGCGCAGCAGCAGGGGCAACAGGTGACAAGCCGGGCTCACCACGCATCTCTGTCGCAGGGGTCCATGCCGTCTGCCCCACCTTGAATGCCGCCATGGTCTCAATCAACCGCTGCGCCTGCTCGCTCATGGCATTGGCCGCTGCGCTGGACTCTTCGACCAAGGCTGCGTTTTGCTGGGTCATCTGGTCCAGATTGCTCACGGCCTGATTCACCTGCACAAAACCTTCGCGCTGCTCATTGGTGGCCGCAGTGATCTCACCGATCAAATCAGTCACACGGCGCACACTGGCCACAATCTCATGCATGCTGGCACCGGCCTGACTCACCTGGGTGGAACCAGCATCTACATTACTGACACTGGCTTCAATCAAGCCCTTAATTTCTTTGGCTGCTTCAGCACTGCGGCCCGCCAGGCTGCGCACTTCAGCAGCCACCACGGCAAAGCCACGGCCTTGCTCACCGGCACGGGCTGCTTCAACGGCGGCGTTCAGCGCCAGAATGTTGGTCTGAAACGCAATCCCATCAATCACGCCAATGATGTCGCCGATCTTGCGGCTGGATGCGTTGATCTGCTCCATGCTGACCACCACCTGCTGCACCACTTCACCGCCGCGCTCTGCCGCCTGCACAGCCGTTGCAGCCAGTTGGTTGGCCTGGCGTGAGGTATCTGCCGACTGGTTGACGGTGGCTGTCAGTTGCTCAATGCTGGCGGCTGTTTCTTCCAGATTGGCCGCTGTTTGTTCTGTGCGAGCAGACAGATCCTGGTTACCGTTGGCAATTTCAGCAGCAGCCGTAGACACTTCATGCACACCACCACGCACGTTGACCACCACATCGCGCAAACGCTGCGCCATGGTGTCCAGGGCCTGCATCAACTGGCCAAATTCATCCTTGCGCTGACTGGCTGCATGAATGGTCAGGTCGCCCCCGCCAATGTCTTGCGTCATCTTCACAGCCTCGCGCAGCGGCACCGTAATGCTAACCACTAACCAGCGTGCCAGCAGCACCCCCAGCAGCAGCAGCACCGCGGTGCTGAGCCAGCCCATCAAGATACTGCTACGGCGTGCGTCATCAGAGTTTTGCATCAATGCACTGAGCTGCTGGCGTTGCGCGCCAATGAAGTCTTCAATCTTGCTGCCGTAAATCTCTGACAGATTGGTGTACTCACCAAACGCATAGTTGGCGCGGGCGTTGTAGTCATCCAGATCCATGGTGTCCAGCGCCGTATCGCGACTGTTCTTTAAATCCTCAAAAGCTTTGAGTACGGATGCAAAGGATGCACGGTCCTGCTCAGACACCAGCGAGTTTTCCATCTCGGTCAGCGCTGCCATGGCAATGTCATGTTGCCTTTTAAAGCGCGTTTCAAACTCGTTTTGCAGGCGGTTTTCATTCGTCGCCATCAGGGCGGTTCCGGCCTCAATGCTGCGCAAAATTTTGCCGCGCATGGTTTCGGCCAAAGCAATCTTGCGCTCAATACGCTGCACGTCTTCGCGCGAAGACTCCAGCGTCTGCATCGTGCTCTGCTGCACCCAGAAGTTCGACAAAGTCATGATGACCAGCAAACCCAAAATAGTGGCCCACAGCTTGGGTGCTACCCGAACGTTCGAAAAATTCATGATGGATATAAGACTTCACACAGTTTGGCCATGCGCATCCATCAGCAGTGAATGCGCGCGTCAGAGGATGCCAAGATGCCTGCGTGGTCTAAGCCACGGGCTCTGTGCTTGAGACAGGAAACAGCAAAACGTCTCCTCCAAGACGCTTACAGGCAACCCGGCGACCGTGACTTGCAAGACAAGTGTTAGGCCCGTGGCTTTGCGACGCTGGCTTTCGCGCAGGTGTGCTTCGGCATGAAGCCCATTATCCAGTAACTTTTATTTACAAATAATGGTTTATACCAATAACCCTGATTGGCAAATTTCCATAAAAAAAGCGCCCCGTAGGGCGCTTTTCACAGTGCAGTAGCAAGCTTTGTCATTCTTCAACAAAAGCTTCTTCGCGTTTACTTTTCACTGCTGGCAAGCACACGATGATCAACAAGACCACCGCCAAGACCAGCATTACGGCGGAGATAGGACGTGTCACAAACACAGACCAGTCACCACGCGACAGCAGCAGAGCACGGCGCAGGTTTTCTTCCATCATTGGGCCCAAGATGAAGCCCAGCAACAGCGGCGCAGGTTCGGTGCCCAGCTTGTAGAACACATAGCCAATGAAACCGAAGATACCAACCATCCAGACGTCGAACTCGGAGTTCTTCGTGCCATACACGCCCACTGCACAGAACAGCACAATGGCGGGGAACAACCAGCGGTAAGGTACCGACAGCAGCTTGATCCACATGCCAATCATGGGCAGGTTCAAGATGATCAGCATGGCGTTACCAATCCACATCGATGCGATCAGACCCCAGAACAGTTCTGGGTTGCTGGTCATCACCTGAGGACCAGGCTGGATGTTGTGGATGGTCATCGCGCCCACCATCAGTGCCATCACTGCATTTGGTGGAATGCCCAGTGTCAGCAAAGGAATGAACGATGTCTGTGAACCAGCATTGTTGGCCGACTCAGGAGCCGTCACACCACGGATATTGCCCTGACCGAAAGGAACTTCGCCGGGACGCAGCTTGGTCTTCTTTTCCAGAGTGTAGGAGGCAAAAGCCGACAGCATGGCGCCACCACCGGGCAAGATACCCAGCGCAGAACCCAGCAACGTACCGCGCACCATGGCGGGGAACATCAGCTTGAAGTCTTCCTTGGTGGGCATCAGACCCGTGACCTTGGCCGTGAACACTTCACGCTCATCGTCAGGCTTGGACAGGTTGGCAATGATTTCACCGTAACCGAACACACCCATGGCGATCACGACGAAGTCGATACCGTCGGTCAACTCAGGAATGTCAAAGCTGTAACGTGCCACACCGGAGTTCACGTCCGTACCGATCATGCCAAACAGCAGACCCAGCACGATCATGCCCACAGCCTTCAGCAAGGAGCCAGAAGCCAGCACCACAGCGCCGATCAGGCCCAAGATCATCAGCGAAAAGTATTCCGCAGGACCGAACATGAAGGCGACTTCTGTCAGCGGAGGTGCAAAGGCGGCCAAGATGATCGTGCCCACGCAACCTGCAAAGAAAGAGCCAATACCCGCAGCGGCCAGCGCAGGACCAGCCCGCCCCTTACGCGCCATCTGATAGCCGTCAATCATGGTCACAACGGACGATGATTCACCAGGCAAGTTCACCAAAATGGCGGTGGTCGAACCACCGTATTGCGCGCCGTAATAAATACCGGCCAGCATGATCAGCGCAGCCACAGGTGGCAGCGAGTAAGTGGCTGGCAACAACATGGCGATGGTCGCCACAGGGCCCAGGCCAGGCAAGATACCAATCAACGTGCCCAAGACACAGCCGATCAGGCAGTACATGAGGTTTTGCGCGGTAAACGCAACGCCAAACCCCAGCGACAGATGTTCAAACAATTCCACGATGCAAGTCTCCTGGGGGGATTAGCCAACGATGAAGGTAGGCCAGACGGGGAACTGCAGGTTCAAAGCCCACACGAACACCGCATAGCTGCCAGCTGCCAAGATCAAGGAGAGCACCAGCACTTCCTTGTAGTTGACGTTGCTACCTGCAGTACTGGCAATAAACACCAAAGCAATGATGGCAACCATCAGACCCAGGCCAGGAATACCCAAAGCAGGCACGCCCACCAGCAACAGACCAAAAGCGAAGTTGGCAGCCAAGACGAAGAACACTTGTTTCCAAGCCCACTTGCCTACTGGATCACCATCGCCCGGGCCATTGACCGTTGCCTTGAATGCGATCATCAGACCGATCAGCGACAAGATCACACCCAGAATCAACGGAAAGTAACCAGGACCCATACGTGCTGCAGTGCCGACGTTGTAGTCAATAGCACCAATAGCAAAAGCAAGGCCGACAACCAGATACATCAATCCGGCAAAGAAGTCTTTTTGACTTTTAATTTTCACGAAACGTCTCCCATCAGAGGATTTGCGACTGGTGGAATTTTGTAAGCAAAGTGAAGGCAAATTCATGTGGATTCCACCTACAGAGATGCCTTTTGCACATCAAATCTGCAGGATTACCAAGTGTTTACCCTCGAATAGCGCCCCATGCAACGCCATCACACATGCTCAGTGGGTGCGCACCTGACCTGGGCTGCGCAGCGTTGATTGCACTGGAGAACACGCCTCAACGCAGTGGGGGTGTTGCCGCCATCACTTCGGCCAAAGTGGTCAGCCCTTCTGCCACGCGCAGGGCACCTGCCAGTCGCAGTGGTCGCATGCCGTCTTGCACTGCTTGGCGACGCAGCACGCCCATAGATGGACTTTGGTTAATGTGCTGCTGCAGACTCTCGCTGCCAACCAGCAGCTCATACAGACCCATGCGCCCCTTGTAGCCCGTCATGCGGCAAGCCTCACACCCTACGGGCTGGTAGGGCTTGAAGCTGCCACTGAATTTCCAGGGGCTCATCACCTCGGCCAAGGTCTCTGGCGTCAACTGCGCATCCGGCTGTTTGCAAAGAGGGCACAGCACACGCACAAGCCGCTGCGCCAGTACCCCCAGCAACGTTGCATTCAACAAATAAGATGGCACGCCCAGCTCCATCAACCGGCTCACAGCACTGGGTGCGTCATTGGTATGCAGGGTAGAAAACACCAGGTGCCCGGTCAGTGCGGCCTGCACAGCCATCTCTGCCGTGGCCGTATCGCGGATCTCACCGACCATGATGATGTCCGGGTCCTGCCGCATCAGTGCACGCAGGCCTTCGGTAAAACCAAAGTCCAGCAACGGCTGCACCTGGGTTTGATTGAAGGCGGGCTCAATCATTTCGATGGGATCTTCCACCGTGCTGACGTTCACCTCCTCCGTGGCCACGCGCTTGAGGGTGGAGTACAGCGTGGTGGTCTTGCCTGAGCCCGTGGGGCCTGTCACCAAAATAATGCCGTGGGGGCGCTGCACCAACGCCTCCCAGCGCTGGGCATCGTGCGGCATAAAGCCCAGTTGGTCCAACTGTTTGATGGTGTTGTCGGGATCAAAAATACGCATCACCATCTTCTCGCCAAAGGCCGTGGGCAAGGTGGACAGGCGCATTTCAATTTCTTCACCACGGGGGTTGCGCGTTTTGATACGGCCATCCAAAGGGCGCCGTTTTTCCACGACATCCATGCGCCCCAGCAGTTTGATGCGTGCAATCATGGCGTTGAGCACGCCCATGGGCATTCGGTAGACCGAGTGCAGCACACCATCAATGCGAAAACGGATCACGCCCTGCTCGCGCCTTGGCTCCAGATGGATGTCGCTGGCGCGCTGGTCAAAGGCGTATTGCCACAGCCAATCGACCACACGAATCACACCAGTGTCGTTCGCATCCAGCTGCTTGTTGTTGCGCCCCAGCTCTACCAGTTGCTCAAAACTGGCCGTTGTCGATGCCCCACCCGACTTTTGCGCTGAACGCACAGAATTTGCGAGTGCAAAAAATTCACTGGTGTAGCGCTGAATGTCCTGCGGATTGGCCAGCACGCAGCGCACGGTGCGGCGTGTCTGGCGTTCCACTTCGCCCACCCATTGAGTGATAAATGGCTCAGCAGTGGCCACCACAATGTCGCTGCTGCTGACCTTTACCGGCAACACTTTATGGCGCTGTGCGTACTGAACGCTCATGGCATCGCCCACCCGAGCCACATCGACCTTGAGCGGATCAATGCGCAGGTAGGACAAGCCCGTGCACTCTGCGACAAAGGCGGTCAATGCTTCGATATCCAGCGTTACGCCATCCACCAAACGGGTAACGCCCACGCTGGCCAGCCTGATCAGCGGGTGCTGCGTGCTGTGCGCGGTAGAGCAGCGTGCACGAATGCGTGCACATTCCGCAGCATCAACAACGCCTTTCGCCTGCAGCCATTGCAGCACCTGCACCCAGTCCAGAGGGTGGTCAATCGAAGCCCCCGCAGGGGAGGAAAACGGTGCAGTGATTTCTGAAGACATAACAGGCAAAAAGGACAACAAGGCCTGTGCATTGTGCCGCTTTGCCAAAACGCTGCGCGTGCGCTCAATCAGGCATAGGTGTCTACTTGGCTACCCAATGTGCTCAAAGTGCTGCGGCGCGCAGCCGTGGTCTCTTCACTGGCCTGCACAGTCTTGTTCTGCGCACCGTCTTTACTCTGCATTTGCTGCTGGTTTTGCTGCTGTTGTAAGGCCTGAATCTGCGACTGAATGGCTGCAATCTGGGCCTGCAGCATTTGCACCATCTGGGCCTTCGCTTCCGCCTTCATATCGGAATCACTCGTTTCTTTGAGCTTTTGCGTCAAGTCCTTGAGCTGACCCTGCAGCTGCGAGATCTGGCCCGAGACGTTGGGTTTGGAGGCGCTAGCAGCGCCTGTGCTGCTGGAAACGGCAGAAATAGACATACAAGTAAAGTGCGTTCATTTTCAGAAGAACTCCAGTGTATGCCTGCTTAATGCCGCCGGCTTGCATTAATTTCCGGGTGTAGCTTCTACCTGCTTGAACACCTTGAGCCACTTGCTGGCGGGCAAATCCCAGCGGGCTTGCACAGCCTCAGCGCGCACCACCAGTTCATCGCGTGTCAGTGGTGTGGCCACACGCTGCGCCAGCACAATCGTGTTGCCTTCTCGCGTTGGTTTAAAGGCCCAGACATGCCCTTGGCCAAAGGCTTGGGTGATCTTGTCCAGGCTGCGCTGATAGCTGGAGGCCCGGCCAAACAGGTTCACAGTCATCGCACCTTCCGGCGTGAGCATGTTGCGGCAATCGGTATAAAACTCCACACTGTCCAGCACAGGTGCTGCAGCATTGTGGTCATACAGGTCTACCTGCAAAGCATCAACTGCGCCCTGCCAGCGGGGCTTGAGAATTTCCATGGATGCGTCACCCAGCACCACCTCCAGCATGTCGTTATCAGGGGGCAGCTTGAACCAGTTGCGGCAGATGTTGACCACCAGCGGATTGATCTCAATTGCAGTGGTGTGCATCTTGAGTTTCTTGTAGTGAAACTTGGTCAGCGCCGCAGCTCCCAAACCAAGCTGCACGGCACGCCGCTCGGTCACGCTGTCTGGCTCAGCAAACAACAGCCACGCCATCATGCGCTGCACATATTCCAGATCAATCTCAAACGGTGCTTTGAGCTTCATCGAGCCTTGCACCCACGGTGTGCCCAGATGCAGATAGCGCGAGACGCCATCGTCCGAAACACTCACCTGGGGCATCTCTTCTTCGGTGAAAGCGCTGGAGTTTTTCTTGCGTGCAGCCACGGTTCAATCTTCTTTCTTCAAAAGGCCTGCGGCCTGCATCACATCACGCCAAGCGGTGAGCTTGCGCTGGAAGCTCCACCCTGCATTGGCTGGACTGGTCGAGGGCAGCTTGTAAGCCTGCAGGCCCAGACCTTGCAGCCTGCTTGCGTGCTTGTAGCTTTCTGCGCCGTTGTGCGCAACTGCCCGCAGTTGCTGGCAACGCGCTTTCAACGCTTCAAAATTATTGACCTGCGGTGTGCGAATGGCACTGTCCAGGCTACCCTTGCGCTCACAGCTGTCATACACATCCCACAGCCCCAGTCCACGTGCCAGCAACCATTCGCAGCGCGCCGCATAGTCGCTGTGCGCGGGCTGTGGGTGCTGCGGCCACAGTGCAGCCAAGATGGGCCACAACTTGTTTTGCGGATGTGCGTAGTACTGCTTCGCCTGCAGCGAAGCTACACCGGGAAAGCTGCCCAAGATGATCAAACGGGTGCGCGCATCAGCCACAGGCGGCAAGCCTTGCAAACGCAGTGATTCATCCAAAGTAGGCGCAGACATGGCTGGGCATTGTGCGTGCAAACCTGTGCCGCTTGCCGCAGGTGGAGTTTTAAGAACCATAGCTTTGGCCGCAGTACTGCTGCGCCCTGACAGCTTAAAACGTTTGAAATGCAGGCAGCCCGCGCAGCGCAGCGCGTGCATTGCGGGCCGTTTCTTTTGCCAGCTGCACAGGGGCAATACCACGCAAAACGGCTATCTCAGTGGCAATGCGTGGCAGCTCGGCTGGGCTGTTTCGCCCCTGCGCTACACCTGCAGCACGCGCCTGTGCTGTGGTGTAAAGCCAATGCGGTTGAATATCTGGTGCATCAGTTTCCACGACGATGCTCTCCAGAGGTAGCGTCGCCGCCAGTTCTCGCAATTTGAGTGCGCGGTCATAGGTTACGGCGCCGCCAAAACCCAATTTAAAGCCTAGATCTATGAATGCCTGGGCCTGCTGCGCGCTGCCATTGAAGGCATGGGCAATGCCCCCCACAACAGGTAATGCACGCAAGGTTTTCAATAGACGATCACTGCTTTTTCGGACATGCAAGATCACAGGCAGCTTGAATTCACGCGCCAGTTTGATTTGCTGCTCGTAGAACCAGATTTGCTGGTCCGCATCCAAATCTGGCACAAAAAAATCCAGCCCGATCTCGCCCACGGCAACCAGATGCGGATCGTGCTGAACTTCAAGCAATAGCTCCCGCAGCGCCGCGATGTCTGCTTTCTGCGCACGCGGGGTGTACAGCGGATGGATGCCCAGCGCATAGCTGTCTCCATGGCGGTGCGCCAGCGCGATCACCTCACGCCAATGCGCCCGCTCCACAGCGGGGATGACGATGTGCCCCACACCGGCAGCGCTGGCTGCTGAACGCACGGTTTCGCGATCCGCGTTGAACTCAGCGGCATCCAAGTGGCAGTGGGTATCAATCCAGCAAGTCATGCAGGCAATCATGCCACCGACTGCGCATGAACTGACCAACGGTCTTAGCCCCTTTCAGCCAATCTCCCGCGCTTGCGACGACGTTCTTCCTACAAACAATTACTCACACTTAATCACAATTTGTAGAAATCTTCAACCCGGCTGCAAGGAGTTTCCTATGCCGCGCTTCAATTGGTCATGGTTACGAGGAAGTGGCGGTCAACGTCAAGCAGCAGAGCTGGAAGGGCAACTGGCGGCCATCCAAAAATCACATGCCGTGATCGAATTTGACCTGCAAGGCAACATCCTCACAGCCAACCAAAATTTCCTGGACACCATGGGGTATGAGTTGCAAGAAATTCAGGGCCAGCACCACCGCCTGTTTGTGGATGAGCAAACAGCAGCTTCTGCGCAATACGCAGATTTTTGGCAACGCCTGGGACAGGGCTTGCACGATGCAGGCCGCTACAAGCGCATCACCCATGACGGCACTGAGGTGTGGCTGCAGGCCAGCTACAACCCCATTTTTGATCGCCACCACCGCCCCTGCAAAGTCGTGAAGTACGCCACCGACATTACAGAGCAGCAACGCCGCAATGCCGATGCGCAAGGCCAGCTGGCAGCGATTGCCAAGGTTCAGGCCATCATTGAATTTGACCTCAAGGGCTACATCCTGGCCGCCAATGATTTGTTCCTCAACGCCATGGGCTACCGCATTGATGAAATTTTGGGCAAGCACCACAGCATGTTTGTCCTGCCGCAAGAGCAGCAAACCGCCGCCTACGCACAGTTTTGGCAAGCGCTCAGCCGTGGCATCAATGATTCAGGGCAGTACCTGCGCATTGGCAAAAATGGCCGCCAGGTCTGGATTGAAGCCAGCTACAACCCCATCCTGGATGCCAACGGGCAGCCCTTCAAGGTCGTGAAGTTCGCCACAGACATCACACGCCGCTTCACCGCGGCCCAAACCCTGCGCGTCACCGTGCAAGGGCTCACGGAAAGCGCAGAGCGTGCTGGCCACGCCAACCAGCTGGCACAAAACGCCTGCCGTGTGGCTGAAACCGGTGGCGACACCGTGCGCGAAGTCATTCACACCATGGAGAGCATCAGCAGCAGCTCACGCAAGATCAGCGAAATCATTGGGGTTATGGACACCATTGCGTTTCAGACCAATATTTTGGCCCTCAACGCTGCGGTGGAAGCGGCCCGCGCAGGCGAGCAAGGCCGGGGTTTTGCAGTGGTGGCAGGCGAGGTGCGCACGCTGGCACAAAACAGCGCATCGGCCGCCAAAGAAATCAAACAGCTGATTCAGGCATCCGTCAACCAGGTCTCGCAAGGCGCTGAACAGGTGCGCAAGGCGGGCACGACCATGGAAGACATTGTCAATTCGTCCCACCAGGTGACCACCATCATGTCCGAGGTGGTGCAGTCTTCACTGACACAGTCGGCTGAGCTTCAAGCTGTTACTCAAGACCTGACCGCACAGGATGTTGCCGCACCGCCTGCTGGCCAGCAGCACACCACACGCACTGTTGGCCCTACACTTTCTCGCTCAATCCCTTCCGTGCGCAGTTCGCAAGCCGTTGCATAGCTGCTGCACGAGAAACAACGGGGCTGTACGCGTACAGTTCCGGGTGCGGTTTAGGCATCGATCTCTTCAAACACTGAGGCAGATATTTGTTTCAGTGTTTTTATGACGGCTTTCATTGCAGGTGTGATGGGACGATTGCGTGCGGTGGCCATAACAGAGCGCACCCGAAAATCATTACCCAGCACATGCTCCACGATGGAGCCAGAGGCTAATTCTTTATAAATAGATAACCGGGACACAATCGCCGCCGCACGCTGCGACCCAATAATTTCTTTGGTGATTTCAATGTCATCGATTTCGTAAACCCTATTCAAAACAAGCTGCTGCTTGGCCGCCCAAATATCGATCTGCCGGCGCAGCCCCTGTCCAGGACTTGGCAGCCGCAGCGCAACGCCGGAGAGTACAGGTCGCGCCTGTGCATCCAACACCAGCGGAAAATCAGGGTGCGCCGCAAGCACCACTCTGGCTGAACCCAGTTCATCCAGCAGCAGTTGTGAAGACATTCCTATATCGCTCAAAACCCCAATATCCACCTGCGCATGCAGCACCCACTCGTATACATAGCGCGAATTTCCGCTGATCAGTCGCAGCTGAATGTTGGGATATTCTTTCTGGATAGCATCTAAAAGACGCAGGCCAACGGCATGCATGAAAGAAGGTGAAAGTGCCAGATCCACGGGGCCTGCAGGGTCTCGGTCTTGATCTGCGACGGTGCTCAACGCCTCTTGCAGCTGGATCAACGCTGGACGCAGCGTGCCATGAAGCCGCTCACCTGCCAGCGTAAGGCTGACGCCTCTGCCGTGGCGATAAAGCAAAGGTGCTCCACAGATTTCCTCCAGCTCCTTGATGTGCCTGCTAACTTGAGACTGAGGAATACCCAGAACGCTCGCGGCGCTGGACAGGCCACCTGACTCGGCGACCATGAGAAATGTATGCAAAATTTTGGTGTTCATACGACGGGCAAGAAAAGTCTGCGCCAGCAATCCGCCGGCATAGTTCTCAACTCTTTTTAACGCTCCAAAGCGCAGTATCGGCTGCAGCAGCTTATCTGCAGCAGCACCTGCAAACTGACCACTTGAACTTGCATTTGGCGGATAGCTGTCATCTATTTTTCAGGCTTCATTAAAAGAACGGGTCTTTGAATAATCGCCTCATCCACAACCAAAATGATGAGGCAAGCCATGAGAGATTTTTCAGCTTTGCGCAGCAATGCTCTGCGGTATGGCGCATACATTGCATTGCTTGCACCTGCACTTTCCTCATGGAGCCCTGCGCTCGCCCAAGAACCCGGCAAGCCCATTCGGCTTCTTGTGCCATTTGCTCCCGGAGGGGCGCAAGACATCATTGGGCGCTACTTGTCAGCGCAGCTTGCGGGGCGACTTTCTGGCCCCATGATCATCGAAAACAAAAGTGGCGCTGGCGGTGTGATCGCCGCTGAAGCCGTGGCCAGAGCGCCAGCCGATGGAACCACTTTGCTGCTGGCAACCGGAGGGGCCATATCGATTGCCCCGCACCTGATGGCCAAGATGAGCTACAAGCCGCAACAGGATTTAGTGCCAGTTGCTTTGGTAGCCGATACACCCATGGCTATCGCAGTGCGTACGCAAAGCACTTTTAAATCGCTGCCTGACTTGCTCACAACCGCCACAGCCCAGCCTGGCAAGTTGACCTATGCCTCCACCGGCACGGGAACCGTGTCTCATTTAACGGGAGAGTTGCTCGCGCAGCGCTCAAAGACGCAGCTCACGCATATTCCTTACCGCGGTGCGGCCCCAGCCTTGATTGACCTGATCAGTGGCAATGTCGATGCCATCGTGACCAGCGCTGCATCACTTGAACCCATGGTTGCCAATGGCAAAGCGCGTGTGCTTGGCACCTTTACCAAAGCACCCCTGAGCAGCTTGCCCAACACACCCACCGTACAAGAAGCCACGGGGCTTTTAGATCTCTCAGTTCCTGTCTGGGCAGGAGTCATGGCGCCGTCCAAAACGCCTCCAGCCGTCGTGAAACATTTGACGGATGAAATTTTGAAAGTCTGCCTACAAGCCAGCACCAAAAAACGCTTGCAAGAAGCTGGTGCAGAAGTCATTTGCGCGGGAAGCCAGGAGCTGGCCCAGCTTATCAACGAAGACACCCAGCGTTGGGCGGGCGTGATCAAACAGGGCAACCTCAAGAGTCAATGATGCAGCGTATGAAAGTAGGAATTATTGGAACCGGCGGCATCGCACTGGCCTGCGCGGCGTGGATGTCTCAGCGCCACCATGACGTCTCAGTGTGGTCGCCACGTGGCGGTGGCGCGGAAGCGCTTCGCACCACACCGTTGACCAGCTCAGGAGTTCTAGAGACCAGTGTCAAAGTTCATGTAGCGGACAACCCAGGCGAACTGGCCCGCCACGCCGATGTCTTGCTGATTGCAGTCCCCGTCAATTGGCACAAAACGGTCATGGATGCGCTGATCCCTCACCTGAGGGCCGGCCACTTGATCATTGTTAGCTCGATGGGCTCTCTGTCAGCGCTTTACCTCTATGAATCAGCTCTGGAGCATGGCATTGCCATCAGTGTCGCCAGCTTTGGCACGACGGTACTCACGGCAAGACGACATGACGCCACGCATGTCAAAGTCATGACACGGCGCACATCGCTGGGCGTTTCGTGCCTGCCTCGCTCTAGCCAGAATGCGGCTGTGGCCACCTGCGAAGCACTTTTTGGCACCGGTTTCACGATGGATGAAAACGCACTGGCAACCGCACTCACCAACATCAACCCCGTTGCCCACGGCCCTTTGGCTTTATTCAACTGGACCCGCATTGAGCGAGGCGAAAACTGGCCGCAGTACCATTTCATGACGCCCCGTGTAGCGGCAGTGATTGAGCAGCTGGACAATGAGCGCCGTGCCGTAGCCAGCGCCTTTGGCTTGCAGGTGCGCACGATTGAGCGACACTTTGCCCAATCGTTCAACACAGCGTCAGAACAACTCGCGGATATCGCCGCAGAGCTGCACCACATGCGTGGCGGCCCACCTGGCCCCACAGATACCCAAACCCGCTTCTTATCTGAAGACGTACCTTACGGCCTCGTTTTCACACTGGCACTGAGCCATGTGGCGCAAATTTCGACTCCTGCGACACAAGCGACTGCCGCAATGGCAGGGCTGATCACCGGCGAAGATTTCACGGCAATCAACGACCTCGTATTTCCCCTGCGTTTGCCAGCGGAGTCCGTCAACGGCCTGCTCGCGCGCGTTAACGCCAGCAGATAAACCCTCCGGGCCTGCTCCGCATCAGGCCTATGACACCAGGCCCATTGCACCCCAAGCCATGTACCAAGTCACTCATGTGTGCTGCGCACATACCACCACTTTGCGAATGAACACCCCATGAGCACCCACAAGTTTCAAGCCATCTCATCGAGCAATGCCCCGGCTGCCATCGGCCCTTATTCACAAGCCATCGCAGCAGGTGGTTTTCTGTTTGTCTCTGGGCAACTGCCTTTGAGCGCCAATGGCACAACCATGCCTGATGACATCGGGGCACAAGCGCAAGCTTCGCTGCACAACATCTCAGCCATTGCCCAAAGTGCCGGCTGCACATTGAAAGACGTCGTTAAACTCACCGTCTACATGGCAGACCTGAGCGGTTTCGCCATAGTCAATGATGTGATGGCTGCCACCTTCACCGCCCCTTACCCTGCTCGTGCCACCGTTGAAGTTGCCGCTTTACCCAAAGCAGCAGGCATTGAAATTGAGGCAGTTTTAGCCCTTCCAGTCTGCCTAGGATAACCATGCATCACCCTAACTCCTGGACCTCTGCCGCTGTTAAGCGCATCTCTCGTGACTTTCATCGCTCCGCCGATACGCACATGATTCCGCTGGAGCTGCCGGGCTTTGAAGACATTCCGATGTACATCAAAGACGAGTCCACCCACCCCACGGGCAGTCTCAAGCACCGCCTGGCGCGTTCGCTGTTTTTGTACGCTCTGTGCAACGGCTGGGTGCGTGAAGGCTCCACCATCATTGAAGCGTCGTCAGGCAGCACGGCGGTCTCTGAGGCCTACTTCGCGCGCATGCTCGGTTTGCCTTTTATCGCGGTCATGCCGCGCTCCACCTCCCCGGCCAAGGTAGATTTGATCAAGTTTTATGGCGGCCAGTGCCACTTTGTAGATCGTGGCGACCAGGTGTATGAAGAGGCTGCCAAGCTGGCCGTTCAAACCGGCGGCCACTATATGGACCAGTTCACCTACGCAGAGCGGGCCACCGACTGGCGTGGCAACAACAATATTGCGGAATCCATCTTCAGCCAGCTGCAAGCAGAGCAGCACGCTGTGCCGCGCTGGATTGTGACGGGCGCTGGCACGGGCGGCACATCGGCCACGATTGGCCGCTACATTCGCTACCACGGCCATGCTACGCAGCTGTGCGTGGTCGACCCTGAGAACTCCGTTTTCCTGGATTACCACCAGTGCCGCGACAGCTCGCTGTGCAATGCGCACTCCTCAGGCGTGGAAGGTATTGGTCGCCCCCGGGTAGAGCCGTCTTTCATCCCCGATGTGATTGATCGCATGCTGCGCGTGCCAACGGTGGACTCGTACGCCGCAATGCGCTATCTGGCCGAACTCACCGGCAAACGCTTTGGTGGCTCCACGGGCACCGACTTTTACGGTGCACTGCACCTGGCCAGCGAGATGAAGGCCGCTGGCGAGAAAGGCTCGATCGTGTTTCTGGCCTGCGATGGCGGTGACCGCTATCTGGACACCTATTACGACGACGCCTGGGTGGCTGCGCAGGGACATGATCTGCAGCCGCATATCGCCAAAATTCAGCACCTGTGCACCACAGGCCAGTGAATCCTAGAAGTGCCACGCTCAGCAGCCAACGCTGATTGCTTCAAGCGTGCACCCGAGTGCATGCGCCTGAATGCTGCCAACCCGGACAAGGCCCAGCATGCCAACTGCGGTCTTGTGGATGGACTTGGAGACGGTCCAGCAATGCGGCAATAAAAAGAGCATCTAGCGCTTTACACGCAAGGCTTTCCAATAGTTTTCACTTTGAAATGCTTTGTGGACAAGCGATAGATGCTCTTGTTTTTAAAACCGCTGCGCGGTTAAGTCAGTTGCCCTTTGACCAGACGCACCATGCGGTCGCACTTGGCGGCCAGCGATTCATCGTGCGTCACCATCACAAAAGCGGTGCCGTGGTTGCGCGCCAGCTCCAGCATCAAGGCGAAAACGCTGTCGGCGGTGGAGCGGTCCAGATTGCCGGTTGGCTCATCGGCCAGCACACACGCCGGGTGCGTGACCAGCGCACGCGCAATGGCTACGCGCTGGCGCTCGCCGCCAGACAACTCTGCAGGGCGGTGCGCCATGCGCTCTTTCAGCCCTACGGACTGCAGCATTTGCGCGGCCTGCTCCAGCGCCTGTTCTTTGCGGTCACGGCGAATACGCAGCGGCATGGCCACATTGTCTTGCGCGCTGAACTCAGGCAGCAGGTGGTGAAACTGGTAGATAAAACCCAGGTGCTGGTTGCGCAGCTCACCCTGGCGTTTGGGGCTGAGCGTGTGCAGGGGCTCGCCCTTCAAGTGCACGCTGCCTTGTGTGGGGGCATCCAGCCCGCCCAGCAAATGCAGCAAGGTGCTTTTGCCCGAGCCCGATGCACCCACAATGGCCAGCGTTTCACCGGCATGCACCTGCAAATCGACATCGTGCAGCACCTGCACATTCAGGTGCCCATCTTCAAAGCGCTTGGAGATACCGCGCGCCTCCAAAACTACTGGATTACTCATAACGCAGCGCCTCCGCAGGGTTCACGCGGCTGGCACGCCAGCTGGGGTAAATGGTGGCCACAAAAGCCAGAACCAAAGAGATGATGGCAATGGGCATGATGTCGCTGTACTGCGGCTCACTGGGCATCTTGCTGATCAGGTAAATATCCTTGGGCAAGAAGGTGGCCCCCAGAGCGTGCTCGATGGCAGGCACGATGACGTCGATATTCAGCGCCACGCCCAGACCCAGCAGCAACCCGGCGAATGTGCCAATCACGCCCACCATGGCACCTTGCACCATGAAGATGCCCATGATAGATGCGGGCGATGCGCCCAGCGTGCGCAAAATGGCAATGTCAGCACGCTTGTCTGTCACAGTCATCACCAGCGTTGAGACCAGATTGAAAGCTGCAACGGCCACGATCAGCGTGAGGATGATGAACATCATGCGTTTTTCCAACTGCACGGCCGCAAACCACGTCTTGTTTTGCTGTGTCCAGTCACGCAGGTACAAAAACTCGGTGATCATGCCCGCCAGCTCTTTGGCCACGCGGGGGGCCTCGTGCAGGTCTTTGAGCTTGAGGCGAATGCCCGTAGGGCCTTCCAGACGGAAGATGCGCTGCGCATCCTCAAAATGCAGCATGACCATGGCCGAGTCGTATTCGTAGTGGCCCGAGTCAAACGTTCCGGCCACCGTCATCTGCTTGAGGCGCGGCACCACCCCGGCTGGTGTGACCTGCCCACTGGGTGCAATCAGCGTGACCACATCGCCCACGCCCACGCCCAGCTGCCGGGCCAGCTCCTGCCCCAGCACAATGTTGAAAGCACCCGGCGTCAGGCGTTTGAGCACATCGACATTCGCCGCGGCCAAGTCGGTCACTTCGCCCTCGCGCGCAGGATCAATGCCGCGCACCAGAGCCCCCTTCATGTCTTCACCGCGAGCAATCAGGCCCTGCGCAGCCACGAAGGGCGCAGCGCCAATCACTTCAGGGTGCTGCTTGGCCTGCAGCATGGTGGTGTCCACGTCCTGCATGGCCTGGCCATTGGGGGCAAAAATTTCAATGTGCGAGACCACACTGAGCATGCGGTCGCGCACTTCTTTCTGGAAGCCATTCATCACGCTGAGCACGATGATGAGCGCGGCCACGCCCAAGGCAATGCCCAGCATGGACACTCCAGAAATGAATGAAATAAAGCCATTGCGCCTTGTGGCGCGGCCTGCGCGCGTATAGCGCCAGCCGAGAGCGAGTTCGTAAGGAATTTGCATACTTGGGTGCCATTGTGGCACTGGCCGCAGCACTGCCATGTCATACAAGGCTGACGCGGTGCAGCGGTTTAGGGACAATACGCGCTTATGCCCACTTCTCTGCCTGCCCTGCCTTTGCCTTTTACGGCCTCGCCGATTGCGGCAGCACCCCACCACCACCTCGTCTTGCCTTACGCTGCCATGCAGGACGCCAGCTGTCAGCACGTGCTGCAAAACCTGCCGCTACCGCATCTGGACCAATTGCTTCAGGCGCTCAGCCCCGCGCAAGCCGATGAAGGGCATGAAGACCACCCCATTCCACCGCACGAACGCGCAGTCGCCACCGCCTGGGGATTGAACCCCCTGCAGCCTGCCTGGGCTGCACTGGCCCAGGGCATGACGGATGCTGCCTGCGCCTGGCTCACGCCCTGCCACTGGACAGCAGGCCCTGACCAGGTGCGCATGGATGACCCCGCCGCTTTGCAGCTGGACATGGAAGATGCCCAGGCCCTGCACGCCCTGCTGCAACCGTGGTTTGCCGAAGATGGACTGACGCTGGAGATCGTCCAGCCGAATCTGTGGTGCGTCAGCGGCGCTGCTTTGGCGCAGCTGCAAACGGCCTCTCTGGACCGTGTCTTGCTGCGTGACGTCACGCCCTGGATGCCCTCTGCGCAAACAGCACGCAGCCTGCACCGCCTGCACAGCGAAGTGCAGATGCTGCTGTACACCAACCGTTTTAACGAGCACCGTGCCGAGCGTGGCTTGTCGCCCATCAATGCCTTCTGGCTGCAAGGCGCGGGGCTGCTTGCCCCCGCCGCACTGGCGCATGCCCGTCAGTGCCAGTCGCACATTCATCTGCAACTGTGCGACGATTTGCGTCAAACCGCCTTGCGCCAGGACTGGCCGGCCTGGAAGCTGGCGTGGCTGGCCGCCGATGCAGGCCCTGTGGCTGCCCTGGTGCAGCACATCGCCCAAGGTGGCAAGGCCACGCTCACGCTGTGTGGCGAGCACCATGCCCGCAGTTTTGACACCACACCGCGCAGCCTGCGCGACAAAATAAAGAACATTTTCAGCCCCCAGCGCTTTGCGGGACTGCACCAGGCGCTATGAAGATTATTGAAAGAGACATTCCCGAAACCACGGTGCAAGCCCTGGTGCGGTCGGGCATCAGCCCACTGCTGGCACGCCTGTATGTGGCGCGCGGCGTGCAATCCTGTGAAGAGCTGGACACGGGGCTGGGCAAATTGTTGCCGCCCTCGGGGCTGATGGGTATTCAAACCGCCGCCTGCGTGCTGGCCGATGCCATTGCTGCGCAAAAGCGCATCTGCATCGTGGCCGACTACGACTGCGACGGTGCCACCGCCTGCGCCGTGGGCGTGCGTGGTCTGCGCATGCTGGGCGCGCAGCATGTCACGTACGAAGTGCCTGACCGCATCACCGACGGCTACGGCCTGTCTGCCCCCATCGCCCGCCGTGTGCACGACAAAGGGCACGAGCTGCTGCTGACCGTAGACAACGGCATTGGCAGCGTAGAGGGCGTAGCCGAGGCCAAGCGCCTGGGCATGACTGTGGTGGTGACCGACCACCACCTGCCCGGCGACCAGCTGCCCACCCCCGATGCCATGGTCAACCCCAACCAGCCCGGCTGCAGCTTTGCCAGCAAGCACATGGCTGGCGTAGGTGTGATGTTTTACGTACTGCTCATGCTGCGTGCCGAGCTGCGTACGCGCGGCGTGTTTGAGGCGGGCAACCAGCCCAAGCTCGATACGCTGCTGCCCCTGGTGGCACTGGGCACCGTGGCCGATGTGGTCAAGCTCGATGCCAACAACCGCCGTCTGGTAGCGCAAGGGCTGCAGCGCATTCGCAAAGGCAACATGCAGGCGGGCATTCGCGGTCTGTATGAGGCGGCAGGCCGCTCTTACAGCCAGGCAGCCACCTCAGACTTTGGCTTTGCACTGGGCCCGCGCATCAACGCCGCCGGACGACTGGCCGACATGACCATTGGCATTGAGTGCCTGCTGACCGACAACGACGCCCTGGCGCTGGAGCTGGCGCGCACGCTCAACAGCATCAACCGTGAGCGCCAGGAGATTGAAGGAGGCATGCGCCTGCAAGCCTTTGCATTGGCCGATGAGCTGTTTGAAGACGGCGTCACGCCGCCGGCAGCCATTAGCGTGTTTGACCCCGACTTTCACGAAGGCGTGGTCGGCATCGTTGCCTCGCGCGTCAAAGACCGGCTGCACCGTCCCACCTTTGTGTTTGCCGCCAGTCAGGCAGAGGGCAAAGCGCATGAACTCAAAGGTTCGGGCCGCTCTATCCCCGGCTTTCACCTGCGCGATGCGCTGGATTTGGTGGCCAAGCGCCACCCCGGCGTGCTGCTGCGCTTTGGTGGCCACGCCATGGCCGCAGGCTGCACGATGGTGGAAGAGCACTTTCACACCTTTGAGCAAGCCTTTGCCCAAGTGGCGCAAGAGTGGCTGGATGCCAAAACGCTGACCCGCTGCGTAGAAACCGATGGCCCTCTGGACCCGGCTTTTCGCCAGTCTGAAGTGGTCGAGCAACTGAATCTGGAAGTGTGGGGCCAGGGCTTTGCCTACCCCACCTTCAGTGAAGATGTGGAAATCCTCTCGCAGCGTCTGGTGGGTGAAAAGCACCTGAAGCTGCAACTGCGCCACCGCGGCGATGTGGTGGATGGCATCTGGTTTGGCCGCACCGAGCCGCTGCCCGAGTGGGTGCACATGGCGTTTCGCCTGGACATCAACGAATTCCGTGGCGAGCGCAAGGTGCAGTTTCTGGTCGAAGGCACCGAAGGCTAAACAGCGACAATCTTTAAAAAAGTAGCTACCAGCGCTTACTACACAATCACTTCAGCATGTTTTCACTTTGAAGTCGTTGATGGGCAAGCACTACCAGCTATCAAATAAAACAAAGGCCTGCAATGCAGGCCTTTGTTTCATGGAAATACCTCACGCGGCGTAAGCGCCGCGCCCGGAGCCGCCCACACCACCCTGTCAGTCGCAGGCTTGCGCTGAAAAACGCGCAGCAAGCCCGCAATCAAGGGCGGTGTCAGCGGGCTTTTAAAAGCTCTCCCAGTCGTCTTCTGCGCCCTGTGCCACGGCTTTAGGGGCTGCGGCTGCAGGCTTGGCTGGGACCATCAACTTGGCTGCCGCTGCAGGTTTTTCAGCCTGCACGGCCTGCCCTTTCGCTCGGCCTAGCGACGCGGGGCTGGCCGACGGCTGTTGCGCAGGGGCTGGCTTGGCCGCTGCATAGGCATGGGCCACCACTGGCGCTTTGACGGCTGCGGCCTTGAACGCCGTAGTGCCCACGTTAAACACTGCCACCACTTCTGCCAGACGCTGTGCCTGCTCATTCATGGCCATGGCGGCCGCGCTGGATTCCTCAACCAGGGCCGCGTTTTGCTGCGTCATCTGGTCCAGATTGCTGACCGCCTGATTCACCTGCGCAAAGCCATCGTGCTGCTCGCCCGAAGCGGCGCTCAACTCACCAATCAGATCGGTCACGCGGCGCACACTGCTCACAATCTCCTGCATGCTCTCGCCGGCCTGCGTGACCTGTGCCGAGCCAGCATCCACGTTGAGGACGCTGGCGGTGATCAAGGTCTTGATTTCTTTGGCCGCCTCAGCACTGCGCCCGGCCAGACTGCGCACTTCCCCGGCCACCACGGCAAAACCACGGCCTTGTTCGCCTGCGCGGGCGGCTTCTACCGCCGCGTTCAGCGCCAGAATGTTGGTCTGGAAAGCGATGCCGTCAATCACGCCAATGATGTCGCTGATCTTGCGGCTGGAGCTGTTAATTTGCGCCATGCTCTGCACCACTTGCTGCACCACCGCGCCACCGCGTTCTGCCGCCTGTACCGCCGTGCCTGCCAACTGATTGGCTTGCCGCGAGGTGTCTGCAGACTGGGTGACGGTGGACGTCAACTCTTCCAGGCTGGCAGCGGTTTCTTCCAGATTGGCCGCCGTTTGCTCGGTACGTGCCGACAAGTCATGGTTGCCCGTGGCAATCTGGCTGGCCGCCGCAGATACAGATTCAACACCGCTGCGCACTTCGCCCACCACGGTGCGCAGTTTGTGGGTCATGGCACTCAGGCTGCGCAGCAAATGGCCCAGCTCGTCTTTGCGGTCGTCATGCACATCGACCGTCAAATCACCCGCCGCGATGGTGTCTGCCAGATCCACGGCACGGTCCAGAGGGCGCGTAATTGAGCGCACGATCATGCCCGCCAGCCCCAGCCCCATCATCACCAGCAACAGGCTGATAGCACCCACCCACCAATACGCTTGCTGGCGCTGCACCATGGCCTGTTCGCGCATTTCATTGCGCATGCGCTCTTGCAACTGCAGCAAATCTTCTTGCGACTGCACATAGACTGCCACAGCCGGACGCAGTTGATTGGTGGCAACGTCCATGGCCTTCAGGATGTCACCTGCCTCACGCGCCTGATTAATTTTGGCCACCGCCGCCAAAGCCAGCGCCCGGTTGGCACCCACTTTGGTCAGCTGTGCTTTTTCCTGATCGGTTTCGGCCATCGCCTCTACCTGCTTTTGCAGCTCTGTCACACCGGCAATGCCTTTGCTGCCCAATTGCGACATCTCGTTGACCAGCGCAGCCTCTGAAGACATCGCACTGACCACAATGCGCTCCACCGTCAGCTCCGTCAGCGCTTTCCAGCGCATCGTGGTGGCAATTCGTTGATCGGCTTGCTCTGTCTTTTGGTTCACAGCGGTCGCACGCTGCTCAGCCAGCACGGTCAAAATGACCGCCAGCGTCAGCATGGAGGCCATAGAGCCCAGCACCACACCCCAGAGCTTGAAAGCGACTGGCAGGTTGTTCAAACGCATGATTGCTCCCTATTCCTTATTGTTCTTGCTGGCCTCAGCAAGTGAATTCGCTACACGGTTTTGCGGAACACGAAGATGCAAAACACCCTCTTGGTGCACTGCAACCAAGAGGGTGATTGATTTTTTCACTGCTGTTAGGCGACAGTTGCTCTCGCAAACCCTTGGTCGGCAAGGGTGGCTTAAAAACTCTCCCAGTCATCTTGTGTCGCAGCTGTGGTTTTTTTTGTAACAGCACTCTCTAACTTGGCTGATACCGGCCTGGGGGCTGCCGTTTCAGGCCGGGCCACCTGCCTGGCTGCTGCCTTCGTTGCCGTGTTCGCTGTCATAGCGCTGTCACGGCTGGCGACGGGCATCTTCGGCAGACATCGCGCCCATCACCACGTTAGCCACCGAATAATCCGTCACACCGCGCCATTGCACCGCCAGGCGAATGCGCTTTTCATAGTCCTGTAACGCCACCCGCTCGCGGTCTTCCACGCTGCTGATGTAATTGGTCATGCCAAAGCCTGCCATCAGGGTCAGCACCAGCACCCCCAGCAGCAAGGCCCATATCTTTTTAGACACCGACAGGTTCTTTAATTGCATATAACTCCCTTTATCCTTCATATTTTTAATACTTCCCCCAGTGGCAAGACGTGGTGCACACGCGCGCTCGCAAAGTATCGATAAGTGTCAAAAAATGCGAATGACAGACCCACCGAAACTTGCGGAAACTCAAACAGGGTTAAAAAGGCCCTCTGCCTCATTGACTTTTAACGCCTGCTGCCCATGCCCTTTGCGGCAGCAGCACATGGCTCTATTTCTTTTCTATGTCTGACACTTTTTGCGCTGATCTTCATTGCCATTCCACGTTCTCTGACGGCACGCTCTCGCCCACCGCATTGGCACAACGCGCCCAGCGCAGCGGGGTCACGCTGTGGGCATTGACCGATCACGACGAAACGGCCGGCCTGCCTGAAGCCCAGATGGCGGCCAGTGCACAGGGGCTGGATTTTTTAACGGGCGTAGAAATCTCTGTCAGCTTTGCCAACACCACGGTACATATCGTGGGCCTGGGGTTTGATGCACAAGACCGCCAGTTGCTCGAAGGCCTGGGCAGCCTGCGCAACAGCCGTGGCCCACGCGCACAAGAGATGGGGCGGCAGCTGGAAGCTGCCGGCATTGCCCGCGCCTATGAAGGGGCCCTGAAATACGTCGGCAACCCCGCCTTGATTTCACGCACCCACTTTGCACGCCACCTGGTTGAAGCGGGTATCTGCAAAGACACCTATGAAGTGTTTCGCAATTACCTGGTTGAAGGCAAGCCGGGCTTCGTTGCCCAGCGCTGGGCTACGCTGGAGGAGGCCGTGCGCTGGATCAGCGCCGCCCAGGGCGTTGCCGTCATTGCCCACCCCGCGCGCTACGGGTTCACGGCCAATGAGGAGTACGCTTTCTTCACCAGCTTCAAAGCCTATGGAGGGCAGGCTATCGAAGCCGTTACCGGCAGCCATGCACCGCACGAGTACCTGCACTACGCGGATTTGGCCAAAGAGTTTGGTTTTGCCATCTCGCGCGGCAGCGATTTTCACAGCCCCCAAGAATCCAAGATGGATTTAGGCGCTCTGCCCAGCGACCCTGCCGGCTACGTCTGCGTCCACGAGTTGCTGGCGCAGCGCATCCACAAAGCGCCTGGCCGCTGTGCATAAATTCAGCCAGCGGCTGCGTTGCGCAGCACAATGCAAGCACAACGCAAAACAAAGGACACCCCATGGCACAGTACTTTGAAGTTCACCCTGACAACCCGCAGCCTCGCTTGCTCAAGCAGGCGGTGGCCATCTTGCAGAAAGGCGGTGTGCTGGCCATTCCAACGGACTCCAGCTACGCCCTGGTTTGCCAGCTAGATGATAAAAACGCCGTAGACCGCCTGCGCCGCATTCGCCAGGTCAATGACAAGCACCACCTCACGCTGCTGTGCCGTGATTTGTCGGAGCTGGCCAACTACGCTGTGGTTGACAACAAACAGTACCGGCTGATGAAACTGGCCACCCCCGGCCCCTACACCTTCATCCTGGATGCCACCAAGGAAGTGCCGCGCAGGGTGAGCCACCCTTCACGCAAAACCATTGGCCTGCGCGTGCCTGACCGCAAAGGCACCCAGCTGCTGCTGGAGTTGCATGGCGCACCGTTGCTGGCAACCACCTTGATCGCCCCGGGGGAAGAGACTCCCATGAATGACCCGCAAGAAATCAGAGAGCGGTTTGAGCACGAGATAGACGCAGTGGTCGATGCGGGCGCCTGCCCCCTGGAGCCCACGACCGTGCTTGACCTCACGCCCATGGCAACGGGCGGCGAGCCCAGCTTGCTGCGCCAAGGTGCGGGCAGCTTGCCCGCCATTGGTTTGTAGCAGCTTCCCACTAGTACAAGGACAGTTGCACTGATGTTTGCGACAATCACCGGGTGAACGAACTCATACAAACTGTCCTCATCTACGCCCTGCCCGTGCTTTTTGCCATCACGGTGCATGAGGCCGCGCACGGCTACGCTGCGCGCTACTTTGGCGATCACACGGCCTCCATGCTAGGGCGCATCACGCTCAACCCCCTCAAGCACATTGACCCCATCGGCACAATCTTGATGCCGTTGTTACTGTACTTCTCGACCTCTGGCACCTTCTTGTTTGGCTATGCCAAGCCCGTGCCCGTGAACTTTGGCAATCTGCGCCACCCCAAGCGCGACATGATCTGGGTGGCGCTAGCGGGCCCAGCGTCCAACTTCATTCAAGCCATTGTGTGGGCCGTCGTGCTGGTGGTTTTGGTAGCCACCCGCACCGATGAACGCTTTTTTCTCGAAATGGCGCGCGCCGGCATTCTGGTCAATCTGGTCATGTGGGCCTTCAACCTGTTTCCGCTGCCACCTCTGGATGGCGGACGCATCTTGGTCGGCCTGCTGCCTACCAAAGCAGCCATGACCGTCTCACGCATTGAGCCTTATGGCTTCTTTATCGTTTTGGCGCTGGTACTGCTGGGCATTGTGGGCACCATCTGGCTACGCCCTCTGATGGACCTGGGCTACGCCGCCATCAATTTCATCATCACGCCACTGATGGCTGTGCTGAGATAAAGAAAAAAAACACGCATTCAGGCTGCGCCAAGACGCAGCCTACCCCCTTAGAACTTGGTTTGAGATATGAGCACCACCCGCTTTCTGACAGGCATTACCCCCTCCGGCACACCCCATCTGGGCAACTATGCGGGCTCCATCCGCCCAGCGGTCGCTGCCAGCCAGACATCCAACGTGGAAAGTTTTTACTTTCTTGCTGACTACCATGCACTGATCAAGTGCCAGGATCCAGCACGCATACAGCGCTCCACCCTCGAAATTGCTGCCAGCTGGCTGGCTTGCGGACTGGAGCCAGAAAAGGTGGTCTTCTATCGCCAGTCAGATATCCCAGAGATTCCTGAACTCAACTGGTTTCTGACCTGCGTGACCGGCAAGGGCGTTCTCAATCGCGCACACGCCTACAAAGCCTCGCAAGACAAGAACGCAGAAGCTGGCCGTGAACTGGACGACGGCGTAACGGCCGGCCTGTTCATGTACCCCGTGCTGATGGCTGCCGACATCTTGATGTTCAACGCCAACAAAGTGCCTGTGGGCCGCGACCAGATCCAGCACATTGAGATGGCGCGCGACATGGCCTCCAGCTTCAACCATCTGTATGGCGAGCACTTTGTGCTGCCTGAAGCCGCGATTGAAGACAGCGTTGCCACCTTGCCCGGCCTGGATGGCCGCAAGATGAGCAAGAGCTATGACAACACCATTCCCCTGTTCTCTACCCGAGAGCAACTCAAGAAGCTGATTGGCGGCATCGTCACCGACTCCCGTGCGCCTGGTGAGCCCAAGGACACCGAAGGCTCCGCCCTGTTCCAGCTCTACCAGGCCTTCTCCTCCATTGAAGAGACTGAGGCAATGCGCCAAGCCTTTGCCAACGGCATTGGCTGGGGCGATGCCAAGCACATGCTGTTTGAGCGCATTGATGCAGAACTGGCCCCCAAGCGTGCGCGCTATGAAGACCTGATGGCACACCCTGAAAAGGTAGAGGCCGCGCTGCAACTGGGTGCCGAGCGTGCACGTGCACTGACTCGCCCGTTCATCACCGCCTTGCGTGCAGCCGTGGGCTTGCGCAGTCTGGCCAGCCAGGACAGCGGTGCCCAAAAATCCAAAGCCGCCAAAGTCGCGCTGCCCAGCTTTAAACAGTACCGCGAGGCCGACGGCAAGTTCTACTTCAAGTTCATGGCTGCGGATGGCCGCTTGCTGCTGCAAAGCACCGCCTTTGACCAGCCCAAACTGGCCGGACAAAGCATTGCCCAGCTGCAACAGCAAGGTGCTGATGCCCTGACCGCCTTGGCAGCCGTGGTGCAGCCCGCCGATGGTGTGACGCAAGAAGACATCGTGCAAGCACTGCATGTGCTGCAAGAAGCCGCCAAGGCCTAGCGCATCCGAAACCAATAAATAGAGGGAGTCTGCTCAATGCGCATTGCCGTTTTGGATGATGATCGACTGCAGTTGGAGCTGATGGAGCGTATTGCCCATGAAATGGGCCACACGTGCAGCCTGCACACTACGGGCCAATCTTTTCAGCAAGAGCTGCGTCGTGAAACTTTCGACATGCTCGTTGTGGACTGGGTGTTGCCCGACACCAGCGGCCCCGAGGTGATCCAATGGGCTCGCACCAACTTGGAGCATGCCCCTCCTATTTTGTTTATCACGCACCGCAGCGAAGAGAGCGACATTGTCGAAGGCCTGCAGTGCGGTGCAGATGACTTCATGGTCAAGCCACTGCGTCTGGCAGAACTCAAAGCCCGCATCCACGCGCTGCTGCGCCGCGCCTACCCGCTGTGCACTGACGATGTGCAGCGTTTTGGCCCTTACACATTCACTCGCTCAGCCCTGACCGTGGCGTTTGAGGGCCAAGAGGTCCTGCTCACCCACCGTGAATTTGCGCTGGCTTTGTTGCTGTTCCAGAACGCAGGCCGCCTGATGTCTCGCGATCATTTGCGTGAATCGGTATGGGGACAAAACCCAGATGTCCTGTCCCGCTCGCTGGACACCCATGTCTCGCGCTTGCGCCAGGTTTTGCAATTGCGCCCGGGCAATCACTACTCGATTGCAGCGGTGTACGGTCTAGGCTATCGCCTGGATGCGCACGAAAACTAGCTTTTCCTCACTACTTTTTTGTGTATGCGCCCTATCGCTGCGAACCATCTCCCATTGCCCAGCTGGCACGTCGCGGCCATCCCGCTGGTAGCACTGGTTTGCGCCATGGCCGCCACGCCTGCGGCGGCACAGAAAAATCCTTTGCACACCACGGCAGTCACCCACCGCATCACCTCAGGCGATACGCTGGAGCAACTGGCGCAGCGCTATCTGGGCGATGCAGCTTTGTGGCCCGCATTGCAAAGCCACAACAGTGTAGGCAGCCCTTACCGCCTGCAGCCGGGCTCCGTGCTGGAGATCCCCCTGCAGCTCATGCGTGCCGCCACCGCCTCGGTGGACTATGTGCATGGCACTGCCCACGTCAGCCGCAGTGGTGTTGCAGCCCCCGCTGCACGCGGCATGCCTTTGCAAGAAGGCGATCAGATCAAGCTGGACCCCAACGCTTTTGTCGCCGTGCGCCTGGCCGATGGCAGCACCGTGCGCGTGCAAGCCACCTCACAAGTGGAGCTGAGCCAGCTGCGCCGTCGCGGCCGTTCGGGCAGTTTGCAATCGGTGCTGCAGGTCCAGCAAGGCGGTGTGCAAGTGCAAGTGCCCGGAAAACCGGATGCACAGCGTCGCCTGGACATCGTCACGCCCGTGGCCTCTACCAGCGTGCGCGGTACAGAGTTTGATATGCAATTGCTGGCCGATGGGCGCACCACCTCGGCAGTCTTGAAAGGCCGCACGACCGTGCAGTCGCTAGCGGATGCAGAGAAAACCTCGCCAACCGCTGTCTTGCTGGCCCGCACGGGCATTGCCGTGAGCGCAGACGGCCATGCCGGGCCTGTGGCCCCCTTGTTGCCCGCCCCTGCGGCTGGCGAGCTGCCCTCCCTCAACGAAGACGCGCAGTGGCTCAACCTGCCACTGCCGCAATGGGACAAGGCACAGGGCTGGCGCGTCAGCGTCAGTGAAGATGCGCAGGGCAGCCATGTGCTGCGCAATGGCCAGTTTTCTGGCAGTGATGCGCGCTTTTCCGCCCTGCCAGATGGCGCGTATTTTCTGCACGTGCGCGCCATGGATGCCCAAGGCATCAGTGGCATGCCTGCCGTGACACCTTTGCGCATCAAAGCCCACCCCGTACCACCCCTGATCCAGAACCCGGCACCCGGCGGTGTGCTGGCACAAGGCGAAGCGCAGCTGCAGTGCACCCCGGTGGATGGAGTCAGCAGCTATCGCCATCAGGTCATTGCGCTGGAAAGCGTGGAATCCGCCGCCCCGGCCGCAGCGTTTGCACAGGCCCTGCTGCAAAGCACCAGCCAAGCGCAGTGCGCCCTGGATTTGAACGCGTTGCCAATGGGCACGTATGCCTGGCGCGCAGCCAGCGTGCGCATGGTGAAGGGGCAAGCAGACCAAGGCCCATTTGCAGCAGCGCAAACGTTCCGGATTGCACCCAAGCCAGCAGCGCCATCGCTGGACGATTTAAAAGTGCAAACGCAAGCTGGCTTGTCCACCATCCACTGGCCTGCCGAATCTGGTCAACGCTTTCGCTTGCAGGCTTTCGCCACCCCAGCGGGCACCGAGCCCGCGCTGGATACCGTGCTGGATGCCCCACGCTGGACTGCCGCAGGTTTGCCTGCAGGTACGTGGCACGTTCGCATTCAGGTGCAAGACCCCTCAGGCCTGAGCAGTGCGTTCTCTCCGCCCCGCAGCGTACAAGTGCTGGCTTTGCTGCACGACAGCGCTGGCAACCCGGTCAGCTCGGGAACAGGCTTGGGTATTGAGCATCGCTAACGTATTCATATACAAAAGTGAGCATCTAACGATGGCCAATCAAAGACTTCAGATGCTATTCATGCTGAAATCATTGAACAGCAAGCGCAAGAAGCTCACCTTTTATAAAAACAAGCTGGCATGAAGCGCTCACTCTCGCTGGAATGGCTGCTCATGTCGCTGGGCCTGCTGGCCGTGGTGTTCTGGCTCTCCGGCCCCCAGCAGCTGTCGCGCGCCAACCTGTGGCTGCAAGATCTGACGCTGCCACTGCAACGCCACCAGCCATCGCCCGACGTGGTGCTGGTACTGGCTGACGAACGCAGCCTGAGCAGCATTGGCCGCTGGCCCTGGCGGCGCGCCCTGCACGCCCACCTGATCAACCACATCAGCAGCGGCCAGCCCCAATCCATCGGCCTGGATTTTTTACTCTCCGAGCCTGACCTTGATTACCCAGAAGACGACGTTGTGCTTGCGCAAAGCATGGCCCGCAGCGGCCGCGTCGTACTGCCCGTTGTGCGTGGGTTTGGCGATCAGCCCGCCAGCTTGCCCCTGCCCATGTTCACACAAGCTGCCGCACGCCTGGGCCACGTGCACCTGCCAATGGACGACGATGGTGGCGTGCGCAGCTTTTACGCCCGCGAGGGTGTCAGCGATCAGCTGTGGCTGCACCTGGGCCTTTCCATGCTGTGCATCAGCCAGCCAGATCGCCCCGCCTGCGCAGACACCAACACCAAACAAATACCCAGCTTCGGCACGTGGCAGCGCGAAGACCACACCCACATTGCCTTTGCTCAAGGCCATCCGCCCTTCGCCGTGTACTCCTACATCGATGTGCTGCAAGACCGCATTCCAGCACAGGCGTTTCGCAACAAGCATGTGCTGATCGGCACGGCAGCCACGGGTCTTGGCACAACCTTGGCCACCCCCAGCGGGGCCAGCCAAGGGGCCACCTACAGTGTGGAGCTGGTTGCTCACATCGCCAGTGGTGCTTTGCTCAATCAGCATGCGGTCAGTGCCAGCCCCTGGGCCAACCGTGCCTTTAACCTGGTGCCTGCCGCCTTGGGCCTGGCAGCACTGTCGGTGCTTGGCCCCTCCGCTGCTTTGCTCGCCTGCATTGGGCTGGCCCTGCTCACCCTTATTGCCAGTGCCGTGGCCCCAGGATGGGCGCACACGGTTTTCAGTCCTGCCGCGGCCTTGCTGATACTGACACTGGCCTATCCGCTGTGGAGCTGGCGACGCCTGAATGCGGCTGCACGTTTTTTGAATCAGGAAATGCAGGGGCTGCGTATTCAAGGGCTGCAGACCAGCGCGCAAGCCCCTCACAAGCGTGGCGACTTTTTGCAGCACCGCATTGATGCGGTCGAGCAAGCCTCGCACCAGTTGCGCCAGTTGCACCAGTTTGTGACGGAAACACTGCTGCAGCTGCCATCCCCCACACTGGCATGCAACCGCCATGGCCACATCTTGCTGGCCAACAGTGCAGCCCACCGCTATGCACACAGACTGGGCCGCACACTACAGCCACAACAACCCGTGGCAGACTTGCTGGACGGCGCCATGGAGCGCGGCAGCTTGCAGCCGCTATGGGACAGCAACCAGCCGCCACCGCTAGATTGCACCATCCAGCGCGAAGGCATTGATCTGCAAAAGAACAATCTTTTAATGCTCAGCCAGCCCTTTACCGTTGCGGGTGAAATCGGCTGGCTGGTCACTCTGGTGGACATCAGCGACCTGCGCCAGGCCATGGCACTGCGCGATCAGGCCATGCATTTCATCTCGCACGACATCCGCGCCCCCATTGGCGCCATCCTGACGGTGATTGAGATGGAGCAGCACTTTGGCTCAGAGCCCGTCTCGCCACTGCTGATTGAGCGTATTCAGCGCTACGCCCGCACGGGTCTGGCTCTGGCCGATGACTTTGTGCACCTGGCACGTGCTCAAAATGCGGTGGCACAACGCGCACCCGTGGAGCTTGGAGCCGTGATTGACCAGGCTCTGGATGACACTTGGGCAGCCGCACACGCACGCTTTGTCAAGCTGGACTGGATGCCGCAGGAAGAAGAAGCCTGGGTGCTGGGTGACGCCAGCATGCTGCGCCGCGCCTGTGGCAACCTGATCGGCAACGCCATCAAGTACGGCCCGGTAGAGGGCACTGTGTTTTGCAGCCTGACATTGCAAGACGGCCACTGGTGCATCTGTGTGCGCGATGAGGGCGATGGCATCAGCCCTCAAGAGCAGGCACGCCTGTTTGCGCCATTCACACGCCAGCACCAGCATGCGGGCAGCGCCATCCAAGGCATCGGCCTGGGCCTGGCCTATGTGCATTCGGTGGCACAGCAGCACGGCGGCAGCATTGAAGTGCAAAGCGAAGTGGGCCAAGGGGCCTGTTTTACGCTGCGGCTGCCGCAAGCTGCGCCACCCGCCATGCAATAGCAATGCGCTAGCAGTCACAGCTAGCAGCCACTCCACGCACGTTCAGAAAAAAGGTAGCAACAACGAAAAAGCCTCAGAACTTTTCAGTTCTGAGGCTTGTCGTTTGGTGCGGCTGGCAGGAATTGAACCCACGACCCCTTGGTTCGTAGCCAAGTACTCTATCCAACTGAGCTACAGCCGCTAAGCCACGATTATATGCACAGTTTTGGGTCACTTTTTCCGAATCGCGCAAATTCCCGGAATATTTACGCTCAAACCCAAAGCACTGTGATTGCATACAGTTTAATGCAATAAAAAACGCAATATCGCCTTAGAATTCGTGCCTTGCATGCTATCAGCGCACTAGCAGACAGCGGCTGACCTGCATGTTCCATGGCTACGCGTAAAAAAAACAAATCCCTTCCCCCTGTCACCTGGTTTCGCCGGCTGCGCCAGCGCCTGACCAGCCGCATGGCCTGCTTTGTCTGGGGAGCCATTTTTGGCAACGCAGTGTTGAGCCAGCCCATCAACCCGCTGAACCTGATTTTGCAGCCCCCAGAGAGCATGCTCAGCGCGGCCTCCAAGCAGTGGCTGCAAGAGTTTCGCAGCGTGGTGCGCGGCATCAGCGCCCACTTTACGGGCAGCGCGCTGGATGTGCTGCGCAATCAGGCTGCAGATCTGGTGCCAGCTCCGGTCGCTGCTCCTGCGCCACCGGCTCAGACTGGCGGGGGCGCATTCGCCGCTTGCAGCGACCAGTTTCCACAGCAGCGCCCCTTGCAAGTCACCACCATCAGCACGCAATGGGCACCTCTGGCCCTGTGCTCAGACGCATTTGCGGTGCTGTACTCGGGGCTGACCAAAACGCCCATGGTGGTGGTGGAAAAGCTCAATCGCCAGCGCATGCAAAAAGCGGCGGGGCTGGAGCGCACGGATAAATTCTTTGCAGACACGCGCGTGCCCGAACAATGGCGCGCAGCTCTGACAGACTACCAAGACAGTGGCTTTGACCGTGGGCACCTGGCTGCAGCAGCCAATCAGCCCAGCGCACAAGCGATGGCCCAATCCTTTGCGCTGACCAACATGGTGCCGCAAAACCCTACGCACAACCGCAAGCTGTGGTCCAAGCTGGAGGCCGATACCCGCAAGTACGCACAGCGCGCTACAGGCAATGTGTATGTGTTTTCTGGCGCACTGCACGAAGGGCAAACGCAAACTCTGGGCCGCAATGCGGTCTGGATACCCAGCCACCTGTTCAAGCTGGTGTATGACGAATCCCAGCAGCGTGCATGGGCCTACGTACTGCCTAACCGTGCCGATGCATCCATCACCCGCCCCATGGATTACGCCAGCTTTGTGCAGCGAACGCAGTGGCCGCTGCTGGAGGGCTCTGCAGTTCAAGGCACGATCCGCTAAGTCCCAAAAGCCAAGCCATCAAATACCAAACATGAAAAAAGCACCACTGGGGTGCTTTTAAAAAACTGTGCATGCCTGCCGCAGTGTCAGTGCTGCTCAGACAGCTCATCTTCAGAGCGAATGCGCACATGCATCCAGAAACCACGGGGTTCGCCTTGCTTGACCAAGCGGGTCTCCAGCTTCACGCGGTTGAGCAGTGGTGTGGGAATCTCGTAGAGGGATGGCGTGCGCAAAATAGCTTCTTGCGAAGGCATCTTCCAATACTGGTCGTAGCCTGCGTGGTACGCAATCTCTTCGCACCAGCCCAGCCGATGCAGGTCTGCCGTCATCTTGGCTGTCAGCTCCTCGCCAGCGGCCACGCCCAAATCAGGTACCAGCAGCAAGTGCTGGGTGGTGGGCTGCACATGCAGCCAAATGTGGGAAGGCCCGCCAACCAGGCCCTTCTCCACCACAGGCTCAGGCTGAGATTCCGCACCTGAACGGCCCATGAAACGCTGACGCTTCTCGTCACCCTCAGGGGTTGGTGTCTTAGCAGGTGGCTGGGCTGGGGAGCCGTCGCCACCCGTCAATGTCGAAATCAACCGGTTAAAAATGCTCACTGCGTTTTTCTTTCAGATCAGCCTGCGGCTGCAAGCCATCACCACTCCATCAAAGTCGTTATTGTGGCAAAAAGCTGGGCGCTATGACTTTTTTGAAGCCTTGATAACCCTGGGTTGCCCACCCTTCTTTTTGCAATTGGACACTATGACCGCCAATCATCCAGCAAGGCTTGAGCTTGATCAATAGCGTAGGGCCTTATGCCAGCAATGCCAACACCAAGGCAGATTCTGGGATGTGTACGCTGACTTTTCGCCCTGCACGCAAGCCGCTGCCAGCCTGCGCAAATCCTACCCATTGCACGCTAGCGGCCATTTGCATGGCCACTTCATCGCCCATGGCTCCCTGAGTCACTCGCGTGGCTTTGCCCGGCCATGTATTGGCAGCGGGCACCTGGCTCCACACCTGCACATCCACCGCAGTGGCTTTGCACATGGCCAGCACCGGCATGCCAGCCTGCAACCCCAGCAGCTGCGCACTTTCCGCCGTAATGCGGGCCGTCAGCTGCAAATCCCCGTGCTGGCTTTGCACATGCACCAGTGCCAACGCACCAGCAATGTCAACGCGCTGCACCTGGCACGGCCACTGATTGCGCATGCTGGTCTGAATTCCCAGGCGCTGCAGCGCAGCTGGTGACTGCAGTTGCTGCATGACCGCACCTCTGGCTTGCGCCATGGCCTGGGCGGCACGCAACAGCTCCTGGCCAGCAGCCGTCAGCTTGGCACCGCCGCCACCAGCGCCACCCACGGTTTTTTCCACCACCGGCACACCCGCCAGATTGCCCAGCGTATCAATGGCCTGCCATGCGGCCTTGTAGCTCACACCCACCTCGCGGGCAGCTTGCGAGATGGAGCCGCATTCGCCCAAGGCGCGCAGCACTTGCAAACGGCGGTCAGACAGCGGGTGCCCCAACGCCTGCATCAGGGTGGGGGCAGGCGTGGGCGTAGCAGCTAACGCAGCTTGGGTGGCTGCGGCAATGGAGGCAGAGCGAGACTGGGACATCTGCCTATCATGCCGCCAACTGCACCAAGGTTTGAGCCAGTATGGCTATACTTTCGTTATTCACAAAAGGAATAGCGATTATGTTCACCTCTGTCTCCGTGCGTGCCTCCGTCCTCATCGCCGCCTTGTTTACAGGTGCTGCCCACGCGGAAACCATTTCGGTTGCCGTCGCCTCCAACTTCACGGCCCCCATGCAAAAGATTGCGGCGCAGTTTGAAAAGGACACGGGCCACAAGGCTGAACTTTCGTTTGGTGCCACGGGCAAGTTCTATGCCCAGATCAGCAACGGTGCACCCTTCGGCATCTTGCTGGCAGCTGATGACAAGACCCCGGCCAAAATTGCGCAAGAGGGTAAGGGCGACGCGGCTTCCCGCTTTACGTACTCGATTGGCAAGCTGGTGCTGTGGAGCAAACAGGACGGCTATGTGGATGCCAACGGCGAAGTACTCAAGACCGGCAAGTTTCAGCACGTAGCCATTGCCAACCCCAAGCTGGCCCCCTACGGTCTGGCGGCTGAGCAAACGCTGACCAAGCTGAACCTGCTGGATGCCATCAAGCCCAAGTTTGTACAGGGTGAAAACATTGGCCAGACCTACCAGTTCGCAGCAACTGGCAACGCAGAGCTGGGCTTTGTGGCGCTGTCGCAAGTGATGGAAGACGGCAAGATCAAGGCCGGCTCCGCCTGGGTAGTACCCGCCCAGATGCATGAACCCATCCGCCAGGACGCTATTGTGCTGAACAATGCCAAGGACAATGTGGCGGCCAAAGCGCTGATGGATTACCTCAAAGGTGACAAGGCCCGCGCAATCATTTCTGCCTATGGCTATGCTTTTTAAAGCACCTAACGCTTAACCAATAAGCACTTCAGCATCATTTGATGCTGAAGTGGCCGTTTCACCTGCGCAAGCAGCTCACTCTTTCTTAGACCTTGTCCATCCTTTCTACTGAAGACTGGGCCGCCATTGCCCTGACGCTGGAGCTGGCAGCAGTCACCACCGTACTGCTGCTGATTCTGTGCACGCCACTGGCATGGTGGCTGGCACACACCCATTCGCGCTGGAAAGGGCCGATTGGTGCTGTCGTGGCGCTGCCTCTGGTGCTGCCACCCACCGTGATTGGCTTTTACCTGCTGGTCACCATGGGCCCCAACGGCCCTGTGGGGCAATTTACGCAGTGGCTGGGTCTAGGCCGGCTGCCCTTTACCTTTCCCGGTCTGGTCATCGGCTCACTGATTTACTCCATGCCGTTTGCCGTGCAGCCCCTGCAGCGCGCATTCGAGAGTCTGGGCAGCCGCCCGCTGGAGGTGGCCGCCTCTTTGGGTGCCAGCCCGCTGGATCGATTTTTTACCGTCGCCCTGCCCATGGCACGCCCCGGCTTCATCACCGCTGCGGTACTCAGCTTTGCGCATACGGTGGGTGAATTTGGCGTGGTGCTGATGATTGGCGGCAACATCCCAGGCGTAACGCGCGTGGTATCGGTACAGATTTACGACCACGTAGAAGCCATGGAATACGCCAACGCCCACCTGCTGGCCGGCGGCATGGTGGTGTTTAGCTTTATCGTGCTGATGCTCTTGCACTGGCTGCAACCCAAGGAGCCACGCGCATGATCGATGCCCAACTGCATGTCAAGCGAGCGGACTTCACTCTGGATGTCCACCTGCAACTGGCTGGCCACGGCATTACGGCACTGTTCGGGCCGTCAGGCTGCGGCAAGACCACCTGCCTGCGCGCCATTGCCGGTCTGGAGCGCGCCCAAGGCCGCGTCATGGTCAACGGCCAAGTGTGGCAAGACGACGCCACAAAGCAATGGCTGCCCACGCACCAGCGCGCACTGGGCTATGTGTTTCAGGAGGCAAGCCTGTTCCCCCACCTGGGCACACGCGCCAATCTGGAATACGGCCTCAAGCGCACGCCTGCGGCACGCCGCAAAGTGGCGCTGGAGCAGGCGGTTGAGCTGCTGGGCCTGTCTGCCATGATGGATCGCCGCGTGCAAACCCTGTCGGGGGGTGAACGCCAGCGCGTGGCCATTGCCCGCGCCCTGGCCACCAGCCCACAGCTGCTGCTGATGGATGAGCCACTGTCAGCGCTGGATGCCGCACGCAAAGCAGAAGTGCTGCCCTATCTGGAGCGCCTGCAGCGCAGCCTGGACATTCCCGTGCTTTACGTGAGCCACTCGCAAGATGAAGTGGCTCGCCTGGCCCACCATGTGGTACTGCTGCAAGCCGGCAGCGTAGTCACTCAGGGCACTACCGCCAGCACCATGGCACAGCGCGATCACCCCATGGGCCCTGCCGCAGATGCCGCCAGTCTGGTGCAAGGCTATATCACCGCCTATGACGCACAGGACCACCTGAGCACCGTGACCTTTGAGGGCGGCGAGCTTTTCATCTCTGGCGCTGCGCAGCGCATAACGGGCGATACCGTGCGTCTGCGCGTGCTCGCCCGTGATGTCAGCGTTGCGCTGCAAGCGCCCACCTGCAGCAGCATTTTGAACCGCCTGCCTGCACGCATTACTGCGCTGCGCGAAGACAGCCCTGGCCACGCCATGCTGACCCTGCAAGCGGGCAACACCACGCTGCTCGCCCGTGTCTCCGCCCGGTCTGTGCGCGAGCTGAACTTGCACCAGGGCTTGAGCGTGATTGCCCAAATCAAAAGCGTGGCACTGCTGGATTAACGCCACAGCCCTATCATGGCGCGCTATGACTGACGCCAGCGCTTGCTCCATGCACCCCTCAACCCCAAACGCCCTCACCACGTGCGAGGTGCGCTTTCACCACGCTGATCGTGGTGTAGTTGCTCAATCACGCGTGCTGGCCAATGAAGTACCCATTGCGCTGGTCTTCAACGGTATCTCTCACGCCGTGATGATGGGCACGCCGCTGGATCTGGAGGATTTCGCCATCGGCTTTGCGCTGAGCGAAGGCATCATCGACCACGCCAGCGATTGCTATGGCGTAGAAGTGCGCCCTGTCGATGCCGCTGCGGCCGGCTTGCCCGCTGGCATGAACGGCATGGAAGTGCAGATTGAAATTGCCTCACGCTGCTTTGCGCGCCTCAAAGACCACCGCCGCAGCATCAGCGGCCGCACTGGTTGCGGCGTGTGCGGTGTAGAGAGCTTTGCCGCACTCGACCTATCTTTTGATGCATTGCCTGCACGCGACTGGGTATCGCAAGTGAATTTGCCCACCGTGCTGACCGCCATCAACAACCTGCCCGCCCTGCAAACCCTGAACGCCCAGGCTGGTGCCATCCATGCTGCGGGCTGGGCTACGCTCAATGGGCAAGTGCACGAGGTCATTGAAGACGTGGGCCGCCACAACGCACTGGACAAATTGCTAGGGCGACTGGCCCGCACAGATCGATTGGGGCAACCCGGCTTTGTCGTGCTCTCCAGCCGAGGCAGCCATGAACTGGTACGCAAATGCGCCAAGCTGGGCATTGGCGCACTGGCCACGATTTCTGCACCCACCGCCATGGGGGTACAAATGGCCCAACTGACGGGTTTGCGCTTCTGGGGCCTGTGCCGCCCCCCACAAGCCACGCTCTACGCAGCGGGCGCAGGCTTGCCACTGGCCTAAGGCAGGTCTAACTTGAGCACAGCGCCGCACCACCCACACTTTCGTAGAATGCTGCATCTGTCAGCCCCTGGATGAACACCATGAATCGCTGCGTGCTTGCTTCTTTGATTGCTGCGCCACTGCTGGCCACCGCAGTAACCAGTGCAGCCCAAAACACATCGCCATCGACGCCCACCACGTTGCCGTCGGTGCAGACCGTGCTGCCTGTTGCACAGCCCGGTCACCGCAATTTCCCACACACCGCCCAGCTGGGTGTGCTGCGTATTGACCAAATCCCCAATGCACAAATCAATGGCCAAGCCATTCGCACTGCGCCCGGTTTTCGCCTTTTCAGCGCAGACAACCGGCTGATATTTGCCCACACCGTTCAAAGCAAAGAGTTGCGTGTGGCCTATCTCAAAGAAGCCAGCACCCAATGGCTGCTGACAGCATGGGTCCTCACCCCCGAGGAACTCGCCAGCTTGACTGCCAAACGCTAGAACCACTGCGCCACAACACGACCACTGCGCCCCAAGCGCTCTGTTCTTCTTTCCCACAACGACCGTCCAACTTGGCTTGGCAGGCGTTTTATTGAAAGCGACCGCAACTTCAAAGCTGCGGCGCTGCGACCACGATGAGCAAAAAAGTATTTATCAAAACCTTCGGCTGCCAGATGAACGAGTACGACTCGGACAAAATGGCCGATGTACTGGGCGCAGCCCAAGGTTACGAGCCTACCCAGAACATGGAAGAGGCCGACCTGATCCTGTTCAACACCTGCTCAGTGCGCGAAAAAGCCCAGGAGAAAGTGTTCTCTGATCTAGGCCGCGTCAAGCACCTCAAAGAAAAGGGCGTTTTGATCGGCGTAGGCGGCTGCGTGGCCAGCCAAGAGGGTGATGAAATCATCAAGCGCGCCCCCTATGTCGACGTGGTGTTTGGCCCCCAGACCTTGCACCGCCTGCCCGAGCTGCTGAACGCCCGCGCCGCCAAGGCCAAGCCCCAGGTGGACATCTCTTTTCCTGAAATCGAAAAATTTGACCACCTGCCCCCTGCACGCGTAGACGGTGCTTCGGCTTTCGTCTCGATCATGGAAGGCTGCTCCAAATACTGCAGCTATTGCGTGGTGCCCTACACCCGGGGCGAAGAAGTCAGCCGCCCGTTTGAAGACGTGCTGGTAGAAGTGGCCGGTCTGGCTGACCAGGGCGTCAAAGAAGTCACGCTGCTGGGCCAGAACGTGAACGCCTACCAAGGCAAGATGGGCGAGACAGCCGAGATTGCCGACTTTGCCCTGCTGCTCGAGTACGTGGCCGAAATCCCCGGCATTGAACGCATCCGCTACACCACCAGCCACCCCAACGAGTTCACACCGCGCCTGATCGAGGCCTACGCCAAGATCCCCAAGCTGGTCTCGCACCTGCACCTGCCTGTGCAGCATGGCTCCGACAAAATCTTGATGGCCATGAAGCGCGGCTACACCGCCATGGAATACAAGAGCACGGTGCGCAAGCTGCGCGCCATTCGCCCCGATATGGCGATGAGCTCGGACTTCATCGTGGGCTTCCCCGGCGAGACCGAGGAAGATTTCCAGAAAATGATGAAGCTCATCCACGATGTGCGCTTTGACAACTCGTTCAGCTTCATCTTCAGCCCCCGCCCCGGCACCCCGGCAGCCAACCTGCACGACGACACCCCGCACGAAGTCAAGCTGCGCCGTCTGCAAGAGCTGCAAGCGGTGATCAACCAAAACATCAAAGACATCAGCATGGAACGCATGGGCACCGTGCAGCGCCTGCTGGTAGAAGGTTTCAGCAAACGCGACAACGGTGAGCTGATGGGCCGCACCGAATGCAACCGCGTCGTCAACTTTCCGGGCCACGAGCGCTTGCTGGGCCAACTGGTTGATGTCAAGATCACCGAAGCCATGACCTACACCCTGCGCGGTGAAGTCATCATCCAGAGCTGAGTTTTTACGCCCCACAAAAAAGCCTGCTGTTGTTAACAACAGCAGGCTTTTTAAATGGCTCCAATAAGCGGTGGACTACCTACGAAACGCAGGTCGATTCTGTTGACGGAGAAAAACCTCAGTTCGCCTCTGCCCCCGAAATCTTCACGACCTTGGCCCACTTCTCGTTTTCTGACTTCACATACGCCAGAAACTCATCGGGCTGCGATGTCTTGATGGTCACTCCGCGCTCCTCCAGCTTGGCGCGAACCTGCGGGTTATCCAGACTCTTGGTGAGTGCATTGTGCAGCGTGTCCACAATGGGTTTGGGCAGATTCGCCGGAGCCATCATGCCCACCCACGCATCCACCACCATATCGGGCAGACCGGCTTCGATGGCGGTAGGCACGTCGGGCAATTGGCTGATGCGTTCGCGGGAAGTAATTGCCAAGGCACGTAGTTTGCTGCCCTTGACCAGCCCAAGTGCGGAGGGCAGATTGTCAAACATGACGTCGATTTGGCCACCTGCCAGATCAGTGAGTGCCGGGCCACTGCCCTTGTAAGGCACGTGGGTGAGATTCACGCCGGTCAGTATCTTGAAATACTCACCCGTCAAGTGCGGTGAGGTGCCCGTGCCTGGTGAGCCAAAGTTCATCGGGCGCCGGGTTTCCTTGGCATAGGCAATCCACTCGGCCAAGGTCTTCACCGGTGTGCCGGGGCTCACCAGCACAAGATTGGTGTAGTAACCAATCTGGCTGATCATGGTGAAGTCCTTGATGTGATTGAACGGCAGCTTTTTCTGCAGCACAGGGTTGATGCCATGCGTTGCCAGCGTTCCCAGATAGATGGTGTAACCGTCTGGGAGTGAGCCCGCGACAAGCTGCGATGCAATGTTGCCGCCCGCACCTGGCTTGTTCTCCACGATGACGGGCTGCTTGAGCTCTTCAGCCATTTGCGCGGCAACAATGCGTGTCACCAAATCCGTGGAGCCGCCGGGCGGGAAGCCCACAACGAATTTGATGGGACGGCTTGGATAGTTGTCGGCCATGGCTGCAGGGGCGAAGCCACAAGCCAATGTGCCAGTGGCTATGGCTGTGAGCGCGAATCGGATCAGCGTGCGTTTTTTCATGACCATGTTGTCTCCTGAGTATTGTGCTGGTTGATTGCCTAGGGGTCGAAAAACAGAGAGCGCCGGTTTCAGCTCCTTGCAAACTTGCTGACGAGTTCGTCTCGCAACTGGCGCTTTTGAACTTTGCCCAGCGAATTGCGAGGCAGATCGGTGATCAGGTGAATGGCTTTGGGTGTGCGCACAGCGCCCAGCATCTCTCGGATATGAAGGCGTAATGCTTCGGGTGCGATGCTGCGCCCGCGCTTGAGCTCCACCACCGCTTCAACGCGCTCACCCCAATGCGCGTCGGGGATGCCAAACACTACGCTTTCGGCCACGTCATCGTGTTTGGCCAGGGCATCTTCCACGTCTGAGGGATAGATATTGAACCCCCCGCTGATGATCACATCCTTGGAGCGCCCTTTGATGTACAGGTAGCCACGCTCATCAAGATAGCCCACGTCGCCGGTCCTGAGCCAGCCTTGGGTCATCACCTGTGCGGTCTCCGCCGGCATGTCCAGGTAGCCACTCATCAGCAAGTCACCACGGGCCACTACTTCGCCAAGCTCGTTGGGGGGGCATAGCATGCCCCCTGCCCCCATGATGCTTAGGCGAGTCAGCGGGCCGCAGCGGCCCGCGCTACCCAGATTGACATCGTGTGCACTGTCGCTGCCGGGCATGCCAGCAATGATCACTGGAGCCTCAGTCAACCCATAGGTCACGCCAATCACAGGGCCAAGCAGGGCACGCGCCTGCAGCAGGCGCTCCATGGTGGAGCCTGCGCCGCCATACAGCAGGTTGCGCAAGCGGGGCAGAGCACGTGGTTTAGCCTCCTGCGCATCCAGCATCTGGTACATCAAAGTTGGGGGCACCCATATGCCCGTTACTTCCTGGGCAGACATCGCGTCCAGCAGTGGCTCGGCCCGCACACCGTCCATGATGACCAACGTCCCGCCGCTGGCAAGAACCGGCAACACAAACGCTCCAGCACCGTGAGTCATGGGTGGGTTCAGCAAAAAGCGGTCACTGCCAGAGAACGCATAGACCTGCTGAATGGAGGAGACCATCGTGTTCAGGCAGCGCACGGATTGCAGTACAGCCTTGGGACGCCCAGAAGAGCCACCCGTGAATTTGAGCGCGATGATGTCTTCGCCCTGCGCCTCTGCCACCTGAGGCATTGCATCAGCAAAGCGCGTGAGCAAGGCCTCGAAAGAGTCAAATCCTGCCTGCGTTGCGCCAATCTGGATGACAGGCACTGAATGTCCGCTGCTCAGGCTTTGCACCGTATCGTCGATGACGATCACATCCGGCTTGGCCACGCCAATTTGCTCACGCAGTTCCGCTTCCGGGTTGTTGGGCGTGAGCGGAATGAGCACGCCACGGCACAGATAGGTTGCCAAAATGGCCGTGAGCATAGCCATGCTGTTGTGGCAGACCAGCACCATCCGCGGCCGTTGCTGGCCAGTCAGGCCTTGCAGCGCAGCTGCAAAACTCAGCACCTTGCGCTCAAGCTCTTTGAAGCTGGCGCGCTCAAGTACCTCGCAGTTGCCTGAGAGCACCACGGCAGCTTCAGCATCTGGGGAGCGCAGTACTGCGCTCTGGAAGAAATCGAAAGGAGTCATGCCAAATTTCCCTTCAAGCCCTGTCCAGCACCGTAACCACGGCGGCGGCATCTTCAATGCGGATGAAGCCACCACCGTTTTCTGCCACAGCGATGCGTGCTCCTTTCACCTGACGTGCGCCCGCTTCGCCGCGCAATTGGGTGACAAGTTCATGCATCTGAATCAGTCCGGTTGCAGCAATGGGGTGGCCTTTAGACACCAGGCCGCCGGACACGTTGACCGGGCATTGCCCCCCCAGCGAAGTGGAACCGCTGGCAGTAAAGGGGCCGCCTTCTCCGCGAGCGCATAGCCCTAAATTTTCGATCTGCAAAATTTCAGCAAAGCTGGATGCGTCATGCACTTCCACTACGTTGATCTCTTTGGCCGAAATTCCTGCGGCCGAATAGGCACGGCTAGCCGCCAGCGCGACGCAATGCGATTCCAGCGCTTCTGCAGCACGGTGCACGGTGCTCGATACCCCCATGCCGCGAATGCGCACAGCGCGTGCACGATTGAGCTGTTTCAGTCCATTTTCATTGCACAGCACGGCAGCAGCAGCGCCATCTGAAATGGGCGCGCACATAGCTCGCGTGAGTGGCCAGGCAATGGTGGGCGTCTGCAGCACCTCTTGCACCGTCATCGGCGTGTTGTACTGAGCCAGTGGATTGAGCGCAGAGTGCGTATGGTTCTTGGCAGCTGCAAAGGCAATCTGCTCTTGCGTGGTGCCGTAGAGCTTCATATGCATGCGCGCCAGTGAGGCGTATACGTCCATGAAAAAGCTCTGCTGCTTCCAGTCACCGCCAATGTCCTGCTCCGGCCCGATGCCCGCACCAATGCTCTGCAGACCATTCCAGGTGTTCTGCATCTCATGAATATCGGTGCCACCAAAGAAGGCTTCCATCATGGCCTGGCGCTTTTCCGGATAGAACATCTTCTCTGTACCCGCCACCAGCACAACATCAAACAGCCCGGCCTTAAGGGCTGCGTAAGCCTGATACACCCCCGAGCTGCTGCTGGCACAGGCGTTTTCCACGTTGAAAATGGGCAGTCCGCCAAACCCCATGGCCGTCAGAGCACATTGACCTCGAATGGAGTTCTGCGCCTCCATCTGGCCCTGTCGAACGTTGGAAAACCAGGCTGCTCCCACTGTATCTTGCGCTACGCCTGCATCCAGCAGCGCGCCGGTGACGGCCTCGCGCGTCAGGTCCTTGACGGATTTCTGTACATGGCGCCCGAGCTTGGTATGGGAAATACCGGCGATGAAAACATCCATTTTTAATCCCCGAATCAATGCGTATTAGTTTTTTCCGAAATATGGAAACAATTCATAAGACTGAATAGTTTTCCCCTTTGCTTTCAGCATAGAACTTAGAATCAGCTCCACAATTAATTTCCATCTATCGGAAAAATGGCACAAGGATCGCAAACTCTGGAACGCGGGGTGGAGCTGTTGAAGCTGGTGGCAGCACACCATCCGGAAGGGCTTCGACTCACAGATCTGGTACAGCTGTCGGGGCTGGAATTTCCCACCGCGCACCGCTTGCTTACAAGCCTTTTGCGCGAAGGTCTGGTTGCTCATCAGGAAACAGGCAAGCGCTATGTGCTGGGCCAGTACTGCCAGCAGCTGTCGCTAGCCGCACACAACAAAGCGCCTGTGCAGAACATCTACGCCCCACTGCTGGAGGACATCGCCAGCACCACGACCGACGCCACATTTCTTGTCATTCAAAGCGGCCTGGACACCCTTTGCATCGCACGCGCATTAGGTACCTACGTGATCCAGGCACTGGCCGTGAGCGTGGGGCATCGCCAACCGATTGGCGTAGGCGCGGGCGGTCTCGCCATGCTCGCGGCCATGCCGCACAAAGATGCCGATGCGCTCATCCGCACCAACGGTGATCGGCTTCCGTACTACCGCAATCTGTCAACGACAGAGCTGAAGAAAATGGTCTCGCAAGCCCGCGCAGATGGCTATGCAGTCATCGGAAACTACGCAGTTTCGGGTGTAGTGGGCGTTGGTGTTGCACTGCATGACGCCATGGGTAACATCATTGGCGGCGTGAGCGTGGCGTCCATCAAGTCACGCATGAACAAGGAGCGCCAGCAACAGGTAGCTGAGCAGATCAAGCGGAGCATGAGTTTGTTTCTGGATAGAGGCTGATTGGGGCGCTGGCTGTGCGTAGATCAGTGCCTCCTCAGTGACTCATGGACATAAAAACTGCCGTTGCCCGCTGAAAAGCGGAGTTCTTAGTGCTGTTCAAAACGCAGACTTGAAGCTAAGAAATGGTGGCGAAGCAAGAACGAGCTGCTGCCTGCACAAGGTACTGAAGTCCGGAACAGGCCAAGCAAGGCTGCAAAGATGTAATACGGCGTTCACCCAACCCGCCGTTTGTCGCAGTGGACTTTCCCTGCTCGGCGTTGCCGCAGCATGACTGGTTGGCAATTCGACTGGTAATGACACCGCATGGACGCATAAGAACGAACTGCGCAATGAAGAGGCCGGCATTCGTCCAGCGGACAGCGGATCAATCCGCATGTTCCTAATGATCCGTCTTAGCGACGAATCACGGCCCGGTAAGTGAACTTGTCGGGCCGAAAATACATCTGCGCATACATCAACGGCTGGTTCTCGATGTCATGCGGCACAAAGCTCACATACAAAAGCGGCGTATCCGGTGCCACGTCCAAAATTTTGCCGCGCTCCACCCCTGCGGCCACAGCGCTGGCTTCGATGTGCGTGCTTTCCAGCCGATACCCCAAATTGGCTTCCAGCACACTCATGGTGTCCGCTGTCTCCAAGTCATGAGCCAGCAGTGCCTCTGCCATGGCGGGAGGGGCAAATAGCTTGCCGCACACGATCGCCTCGCCGTCAACAAGGCGCACATGGGAAATGCAGGTCAGCGGTGCTCCTACCGCCAGTTTCAGACTCTGTGCGACACGTACCGACGCCTTCACCGTGCGCACCGAAAGCGTTTTACCCTGCGCATGATGGCCCTTGGAGCGCATGTGCTCATAAAAGCCGGTGAGCATTCCAAGCTGCGGCGCATTCGAGGGTCGGGTGACAAAACTCCCCTTGCCATTAAAGGTTTCCACCAATCCTTCCGCCTGAAGCGCCGATAACGCCTGCCGCACCGTGATTCGACTAACGCCAAACTGCGCTTGCAGCTTGGATTCGGAAGGAAGCTTTTGCCCTGGCGCGAGTTGCTTTTCCAAAATGCTTTGGCGCAGGCTTTGCTGCACCTGTGCAAACAGTGGCAGATCGGTTTGAATTTTTTGTTCTTGCTGCGCCGCTGATGCGCTGGCGACAGATTTTTCGGTCTTGGTTTTAGGCATGTCTGACGTGCACTATATCCGTTAGATATTGGGTTGGCAGGCAGAACTTGATCACCCTTGCAACCATGCGCTGTCATAACAGGTATTGCTAGATCTTTGCATGCAACCTATTATGACAGGTGTGTGCAATGGAGATTTTTCCATTGCACATAAAAATGGAGACAAGACATGCAACGCAGAAAAATCATGAGCGCGCTGCTAAGCGGCGCGGCTGCCTTGGGTGCCAGCACCTTTACGACGAATGTGCTGGCCGCGCCGGGTGGCGACTATCCAAAACGTCCTATCCACGTCATCGTGCCCTATGCCGCCGGTGGCGTGGTTGATGTGCAGACTAGGGCGCTCACTCAAACGCTGCAAGGCATCCTCAAACAACCTATCGTGGTGGAAGCCAAGCCCGGCGCGAGCGGCAGCATTGCCGCTGAAACGGTGGCACGTGCAGCGCCAGACGGCTATACCTTGCTTGTGTCGGCCTCGTTTCTGATCAACACGCCGCTCATGGAAAGCAATCTGCGTTGGAAAATGCAGGATTTCACGCCAATTGGCCGCTTCTCGCTGTCCACCAGCTACTTCACCGTGCCGATGACATCGCCCGCCAAGACTGTGCGTGAATTCGTCGACATGGCAAAGAAGGCTTCACCGCCGCTGCAATACGCGGATGGTGGCATCGGCACGCCGCAGTCCATGTCCACGATGATGTTCCGCACGGCTGCGGGCATTCCGCTGGAGATGGTGATGTACAAGGGTGCTCCGCCAGCGATTCCGGATCTCATCAATAACCGCGTGTCGATGTCGATCCTTCCGTCAGCCGTGGCAATTCCGCAGATCAACGGCAAGAAGCTGCGTGTGCTGGCCAACATTAGTGACACGCGCTCCAATGAACTGCCGGACGTACCAACGTTCGCGGAAGCCGGTTTTCCTGAAGCAACTGCTGTGTCTTGGTACGGCTTACACGCGCCCGCAGGCACGCCGCAAGTCATCATTCAAAAGCTCGAAGCCGCAATGCGCGAGGCCACTGCCACAGAAGAAGTAAAGAAGCGCCTCATTGCCGCCGCTGGCGAAGAAGCCTTCATGGACACCAAAGAATTCACCACATTCATCGAAAACGATGTCCAGCGCTGGACCAAAATGATGAAGGCGATTCAGCAATGAGAACGCGCCCCGAAAACGAGTTTCAAACCCTGATTGGCGAGCTGCGCGAGTTCATCGCCAGCGAAGTTGTTCCGCAAGAGCATTTGCTTCAAGCTGGTGATGCCAAAGCCTTGCAAGAAACCACGCGCGCGTTGCAACGCAAGGCCGTTGCGCGCGGCTTTGGCGCAGCACGCACAGCGCGTGAATATGGTGGCCTTGCGCTGAGCTGGGAGGAATGCTGCAGCTATCTGGAAGAAGCGGGCCGCAGCTTTTTGGGCCCTGCGGTTTTGCAATGCGCTGCACCAACTCAGCCAGACATATACGCGCTGGAAAAGTTGGGCTCGCCCGAGCAGCAACAGCGCTATCTGGAGCCGCTGCGCACGGGCGATCTGCATTCCTGCTTTGCAATGACCGAACCCGCGCCTGGCGTAGGCTCTGACCCGCGCATGCTCAGCGCCACGGCCAAGCGTCTGCCTGAAGGGGGCTGGGAAATCAATGCCCACAAATGGTTTATCACCGGTGCCGTGCGGGCCGACGTAGCGATTGTTGTGGCACGCACCGAAGCAGGTGTTTCCTGGTTTCTGGTGGACACAGACACCCCGGGTTATCGCCTGGTGCGCGACGTGCCGACGATGGAGCCGTTTGATGCCGGTGGCCACGGCGAGATCACGCTCACCAATTGCCGCGTGCCTGCGAGCGCATTGATCGGCGAAGAAGGCCGTGGCCTCGAATACGCACAGCTCCGCCTTGAAGGCGCACGCCTGTTTCACTGCATGCGCTTTATCGGCATGGCGTCTCGTGCGATGGATATCGCGCAAGAGTACGCATCACGCCGCGAATCTTATGGAGTGAAGCTGGGCGAGCACCAGATGGTGCAGGCCATGATTGCCGATGCGCATATCGAGCTGTACGCCGCACGCCTGATGACGCGCGATGTAGCGCGAATGCTGGATGCGGGCGAATCGATTCGCCATCACTCATCAATGGCCAAGGTGTTTGTCTCCGAAGTGGTCTGCAAAGTGGCGGACTCAGCGGTGCAAATTTGCGGCGCACTTGGCATCTCCGAGGACACGCCGGTGTCAATGATTTATCGCCAGATGCGGCCTTTCCGTATTTATGACGGCGCGTCCGAAGTCCACCGATCGGCGATTGCCAAACGTGCGCTGCGCCATCGCATTTGCGCCTGATGCAGGCTGATCCCGCTTGAATTTCACTCTAGGTTTTTACACCCATGCAAGAGACCACCGAACTTGCGGCATTCCGCAAAAAGATACGCCAATTTGTCGGCGAACACCTTCCCCAGGACGTTCGCGAAACCACGCAGCGCGGCCAGCAGCACACGCGTGAGCAAATGGTGCGTTGGCACAAAATCCTTACCGCCGATGGCCTGCTCGTGCCGCATTGGTTCAAGCGCTGGGGCGGTCAGGAATGGAGCGTCGAACAGCAAATGGTGTTTGACGAAGAAATGGCGCAAGGCCACGCGCCGGAGCTCAACAGCGTGACATTCGACATGCTCGGCCCCGTGATCATGCACTACGGCAGTGAGGCGCAAAAAGAGCGCTTTTTGCCCGCGATTGCCGCTGGCGATCAATGGTGGTGCCAGGGCTACTCGGAGCCCAACGCGGGCTCGGATCTCGCGTCGCTCGCCACCCAGGCCAAGCGTGATGGCGATCACTACGTGGTCAACGGTTCGAAGATCTGGACTTCGTATGCGCAGTACTCCGACTGGATGTTCTGCCTCGTTCGTACAGCCCAGGGTGGCAAGCCGCAAGAGGGCATTTCCTTTTTGCTGATCGATATGAAATCGCCCGGCATCACTGTGCGCCCCATCGTCGGCATTCACGGTTGGGTGGTCTTCAACGAAGTGTTCCTCGACAACGTGCGCGTGCCCGTGGATCAAATCGTAGGCGAGGAAAACAAGGGCTGGACGGTGGCCAAGTCGCTGCTGGAATTTGAGCGGTTGAAGCTTGCGCGCATCGGTGAGAACAAGCGCCGCATGACACGTGCGCGTGAGATTGGGCTCACGCACATGCATCTGGGCAAACCCGTTGGCGAGCAGCACTGGTTTCGGGAACGCTTTGCCGATCTGCAATCGCGCCTGCTGGCGCTCGAAGCCAACGCGGGCCGCTTCATTCAACGCCAGCAGGCGGGCGAGTTGCTTGGCGCGGAAGTCTCCATGCTCAAGATGCGTGGCAGCCGCTTGATTCAGCTGTGGGAGGAACTCATCGTCGACGGCCTCGGCGCCGATGCGTTTGCACTCAGCCCCGCCTGGCTTGCAGGCAAAAGCGATGCCCCGCAGATGGGGCGCATTGCGGGCACAGCATCCTCGCGCCGCTTTCTTGCGCGGGGCTACACCATCGCCGGTGGCTCCAGTGAAATTCAACACAATATTCTCGCCAAACAGGTACTCGGACTATGAGCGACACCCAGCAACAAGAGCAGCAAATGATTGCCGACAGTGTTCGGCGTTGGGCCACGCAAACCAGCTCGCCCGCACAACGCGAAGCCTCGGCCGCACACAACGACGGCTGCCCGCCAGAGCGCTGGGGCGAAATCGCCGAAATGGGATGGCTGGCCTTCCCCATTCCCGCCGAAGACGAAGGCCTTGGCGGCAGTCTGGAAGACCTGTGCGTGCTCGCCGAAGAGTTGGGCCGTGCGCTACTGATCGAGCCCTTTGTCGCCAACGCCATCGTCGCCAGTCATTTGATGGTGCAGACCGCCGAAGGTGCGCTGCGCAGCCAATGGCTTGGCGATCTTGCAAGTGGTCAAAAACGTATGGCCTTTGCGATGTGGGAGCCGCAATGCGAGGGCCTCGTGATGCCTGCAAACGCCACGGCTCAACAGACGCCTGACGGTTTTGCAATCAGCGGCGCCAAAGGACTTTCGCCCGGACTTTCGGGTGCGGATGCATTGCTGCTGGTTGCACGCATTGCCGACGACGACTACGGCCTATTTTTCGTCAACGCCGATGCGGCTGGCCTCACGCTCGGCAACCAACGCCTGTACGACGGTCGCCACGCTGCCTCTTTGCAGTTAGAGAAATCACCGGCAACGCTGCTGCGCAAAGCCCCTTGGGCGCAAATGCAAGTGTTGGTGCAATCGGCTATTGATCGCGGCATCATCGCGCATTGTGCGGAAACAGCTGGCGCGGCCAGCGTGGCGCTGGCCACCACCGTTGAGTATGTGAAGACCCGCAAGCAGTTTGGGCGCAGCATTAGCAGCAACCAAGTGGTGCAGCACCGGCTAGTTGATCTTTATGTAGAAGTGCAAGAGCTCAAAGCCTTGTGGCGCTACGTCGCCAACGAGCCATCGCCAGGCAATGTGTCGGCTCTTGCTATTCGCTGCATCGACGTGGCCCGTCACGTGTGGGAAGAAACCCTGCAGTTGCACGGCGCGATCGGCATGACTGAGGAGTACGAACTCGGCGAATACCTGCGCCGCCTGGCGCTGGCTACATCGCTGTATGGCGGCGCAGCCGTGCATCACGAGCGCCTTGCCGCGCTTTCTTTTAAGGCAGGCTACGCATGACAAATACGCAAGAGCATCCATCGCTCATCACCACACGTGAAACGGGCGTGCTGTGCATGACCATCAATGCGCCGCAAGTGCGCAATTCTTTGCAAGCGCCCGGTGTGCTGGACGGTTTGCTAAACGCACTCGAAGAGCTGGAGCAAGACCCCACGCTGCGCGCTGCCGTGCTGACGGGCGCGGGTGGCGCGTTCTGTTCGGGCGGCGATCTGCGCCAGCTCTCGGAAAAAAGCGAGGCCGAAGTGCGTCGCAATATGACGAGGAATGCTTGGCTGTATCGACGCCTTGCGCTCAGCGACAAGCTCATCATCGCTGCGGTCGATGGCCCGGCCTATGGTGCGGGGCTGGGTCTGGCGCTGGCCTGCGATTTGGTGGTGGCGGGAAAAGACGCAATGTTTTGCAGCGCCTTCACCCGCGTCGGTGCGATGCCGGATGCCGCGCTGTTTTGGTCGCTGCCGTCACGCGTCGGTACTACGCAAGCCCGCCGCATGATGCTGCTGGCCACCGAAGTGAACGCCGAGCGCGCCTTGCAAACTGGCCTTGCCGATGAGCATGTGGCGGATGGCAGTGCGCTTCCCACAGCGCTTGCGTTGGCACACAAGATTGCACGTGGGCCGCAGCGCCCGTTTGGCCGCATCAAGGCTGGCTTGCGCCGTGCGCCAATGTCGCTGGAAGATGCGCTCGCGTTCCAGCTCGACAATGCGCCCGGACTCTTTGCGGGAGCGGATTTCAAGGAAGGTGCGAATGCTTTCTTTGAAAAGCGTCGGCCCGTTTTTGGACAGCAGGATCAGTAGGCGCCATGACATCTGCCATCAACTCTGAACCAAACAACGCGCCGCTGGCAGGCGTGCGCGTGGTCGAATTCGGCCAATACATTGCCGTGCCCGCCGCAGCCCAATCGCTCGCGGACCTGGGCGCGGAGGTCATCAAGATCGAACCTTCAGCAGGCGATGCAGCCCGTCAGCTCGGCTGGACCGATGACGATTGTGGCCCCATGTTCACCGCCTACAACCGCGGCAAGCGCTCAGTGGTGCTCGACTTGCGCAGCGATGCGGGGCGCGCCGCTGCGCTCAAGCTGGTTGCCAGTGCCGACATCGTCTTGCAGAACATGCGCCCCGGTGCCATGCACAAGCTGGGCCTGAGCGCCGAACAACTGATGTCGCAGTTCCCACGCCTGATCTATGGACAAGTCAGCGGCTTTGGCCAACGCGGTCCTGCCAGCTTGCGGGCAGGCCTTGACATCGCTGCCCAGGCCGAAAGCGGCATGATGAGCCTGAACGGCGAGGCCGGGCGCGATCCCGTTCGTGTTGGCTTCACCGCTGTCGACATACTCACCGCGCAATCGCTCACCAGTGGCGTGCTGGCAGCGCTGTTTCGCCGCAGCGTGAACGGGCGCGGTGCGCTCATTAATCTCTCGTTGATCGATATTGCCGTGGCGTCGCTCGCCAACGCTTGGGCAGAGTACCGCATGTTCAACAAAGTGCCGCTGCGCCGCGGTAACGGCCAGCCAACCGTGGCACCCGCAGCCGAGGTGGTCGCGACGAGCGACGGCATGGTGGTGATCTCTGCCTATACCGAGGAGCATTTCCCGCGTCTGTGCAACGCCATCGGCAGCCCGGAACTCGCTCAAGACGCACGTTTTGCGACCAATCGTGCACGCGTGGAAAACCGAGCGGCATTGCTTGCGGCGCTCAACGCTGCCTTCAACCACCACAGTACCCATGCGGTTTGCGAGCTGCTGAGCAACGCTGGCGTTGTAGTCGGAGCCATCCGCACCATGGACCAGATTCGCGCCGGGCAGGAAGGTGTTTCCAAGGACTTGTTCGTTGGAACCCAGGCCGGTGAACGCGCGCCCGCAGATATTCCAGGAGTCGTATTAATCGACGACTACAAACACCGCCCTGGCCGCGTGCCATCGCTCGGCGAGCACACTCGCCAAGTGCTTTCCGAATTGAACCAAGCCAACTGATCAAGAGACATGAAAACCCGAATCACAGAACTCTTCAACATCGAACGCCCCATCATTCAAGGCGGCATGCACCACGTTGGCTTGGCCGAGCTGGCGGCTGCAGTCTCCAATGCCGGCGGCCTTGGCGTCATCACCGCACTCACCCAGCCATCGGCTGAGGCCCTGTCCAGGGAAATTGCGCGCTGCCGCGAGATGACGGACAAGCCTTTTGGTGTGAATCTCACCTTTCTGCCTGTAGTCAATGCCCCAGACTATCCCGGCTATGTGCGCGCCATCATCGAAGGCGGCGTGAAGATTGTGGAGACCGCTGGCAACAATCCACAGCAATGGCTACCGGCGCTGCATGAGGCTGGCATCAAGGTCATCCACAAATGCACCTCGGTGCGCCACGCGCTGAAGGCACAAAGCATTGGCTGCGATGCGGTCAGCGTAGACGGTTTTGAATGCGCGGGCCACCCCGGCGAAGACGACATCCCCAACTTCATCCTGCTGCCGCGCGCGGCGGAAGAATTGAAGGTGCCTTTTGTGGCCTCTGGCGGCATGGCCGATGGCCGCTCACTGGTCGCAGCGCTGGCGCTGGGCGCTGACGGCATCAACATGGGCACACGTTTTGTCGCCACCAAGGAGGCCCCCGTTCACGACAACGTCAAGCAGGCAATTGTGCGGGCTACCGAACTCGATACGCGCCTTGTGATGCGCCCGCTGCGCAACACCGAACGCGTGCTGAACAACCCCGCAGTCGAGCGCCTGATTGCCAAGGAGCGTGAGCTGGGCGAAAAGATCAAGTTCGCAGACATCGCCGCCGAGGTCGCGGGTGTTTACCCACGCGTGATGAAGCAAGGCGATGTCGATTGCGGCGCCTGGTCCTGCGGCCAGGTGGCCGGACTGATTCATGACGTTCCGAGCGTGCAAGAGCTGCTGGACCGCATCATGCGCGAGGCGCATGAGATCGTGAATGAGCGGCTGCTCAAGCGCTTCGGGATCTAACGACTGAGTCCAAGCCAACACACACAGAGCCTTGCCAGCCGCCTTGTTCACCCCCGAACCTGCGCTGTCACGTGTGACCTTGCCCCTCAAAAGTGGAGTTCTTAGCTTTTTCCAAAATGTAGACAAGGAGCTAAGGCGCAAAAAGGCCGCGTAAGCAGCGTGCTAAGAACTCTACAAAACAGGGGCAACACCTCACTAAATTGACCAGAGTTTTGTAGATAGTTCAAAACCTCCTATTTCCGTTTAAATAGGAGTCCATATGAGCGCACAACGCTACCCAGAAGAATTCAGGATTGAGGCCGTTAAAAAATCTTGAAACACGATCACAGCGCGGCAGATGTATCACGCCGTTTAGGCATGAGCACACACAGCCTGCACAAGTGGATTGGTAATCCCTCCGCAATTCCAGCGCGCTGAGAAGTAGAGCTCTTCAGGAGAATCTCTACTATGAAGAAATCACGTTTCACCGGCAGCCAGATCATCGACGCCCTCAGCCAACTCGTGGTTGATGCGCTGATGATGGCTGTCTGGCGTCGTGGGCGGCCGCAGGAACTGCTGCATCCCTCTGACCAGGGCAGCCGAACACTTCCAGCGTCTGCTGACTGAGCAAGGCATCATGTGCAGCATGAGCCGTGCTGGCGAAGTCTGGGACAACTCGGCAAGGGAGAACTTCTTCAGTAGCCTGAAGACGGAGCACACGGTTCGCAAGGTCTACCGCTCGCGCAAGCAAGCGAGGTCAGATGTGTTCGATTACATCGAGCGGTTCTACAAGCCGACGCTTGGGTACATAAGTCCGATAAAGTTTGAGGAAGCTCGAGAAGCTTAGGTCGGTGTCTACAAGACCGTCAGCAGCCCGCACCTCTCGAAAGAGGCGGTATGCTTTGTGATGATTCAAAGCAACCAAAATGATTGCCGTGACCTCTCATGAGGTTTGGATCACCACTTGTCATCCTTCTCAGGAGAAACCTCGACAGCAACAGCCTTGGCTGCTGAAGTCTTTTTGGCATTCAAAGCAGCGCCTGTACCTGCAGCAGATGGAGAAAGCACTGGAGCATTTGCAGGAACTACAGCGGGGCTGCTTTTAAGCTCGTTACGAACCTGCAGGCCACCTTCAGGAATGCCTTCAAGATCGGTTCGCATGTTTTCCAAGTGTCCGTAAGACAGGTTGGGAGTCACGCGATCGATCACCAGCTCACAACAAGGCGACTCCATACGGCCCAAACTTTGGCCGGTCTGTGGATCCTTCATTTCCTTGCCCATCACGGCCATGGCATAGCGCGTGCCCTCGCGAACCGACTGGCCACCCTGGCTCAACACCACGTTCGTGCCATCGCGCGCCACCACCATCACAGGGAAGGTGCGTTGCAGGATGGAGCCGACGATAGCCTTGGCAGCATCGTCTGTCATGTCAGCCAGGATCTTGTCGCCATCCACGCCGGAGCCCAGCGTAGTCGCGGCACGATCCGGTGCGGCTCCGCGCAACGAATCCGCCACGGTGACCTGGCGCGTGGCTACATTCACCATCTTTTGCGACAGAGCCCAACCGCCGGAATAACTCACCAGCTCACGGTCACTGGTGCGCAGCTGGCGTGCATGGCGGTTGTAGGCGAAGTTGTTGATGCGGGCGCTCCACACCAAGTCAGCGCTTGCTGCCTGCGAGAGCTTAGCCAGCTCAGCGCTGGGCGCCTGACCGCTGCCAATCAGGTCCAACTCCTGCTCAATCTCCGGGCTGAACTCGCGGTCCAGCACGGCAAAGCGGCCGGTTTGCACCAGGGCGTCGCTGACACGCTGACGCAGCGCCGCCGCTACAGCTGCGGCTGGCACGGAACGGTCGCCCATGGCCAGGTTCTGCTGGCCAAAGGCGACCGGACCAATCACAACCTTGAGCTTTTGCATGTCCGCCGAAGGCTTGAACTGGGCGATCTGTGCTTCGATCGTGGCTTTGAAATTTTTGGGGGGCAACAGTCCAGGCTCTTCCAGGCTGATCACCTTCAGGTTCTGGATCACACCACCGGACTTTTGCTTCACCAACTCGGCAAAGGCATTGGCGCGCAGCGAAGCGCTGTCCTGGTTCAGGCTGACATCAAGCCCGTACTTGGCTGTGACGCTTTCGGTTTGGACCACGGCGCCATTGACTTGCAGCAGCGCCAGCTTCATGGCTTCGGCCATGGCTTCGCCCGCAGTCTTACCCAGGCCCGTGGCCGTGGTGTGGACGCTTTCGAGTTTGCCAACCTCAGGGGGCGGAGGAGCCACCGAGTTGTTGGTGGGAGCAGAAGCGGTGCTAGTCTCTTCAGACTTGGGGCCGCAGCCTGCAACCACCATCAGGGCGGCAAGCGCCCCGATGAGGTAGTAACGCATAAATGCTTTCAGTTCGCTTCTTTGTCCGTCGCTGCCTTACAGCAGGCTGGTGGCTTCGGCCGGCACTTCAATACCATTGCTCTTGGCAAAGTCCACTGCGTTCTTCAAGGCCTTCACGACTTCGGTGGTCGAAGTGGGGAACTTGGAGACCACATAGGTTGCGCCACCCAGTGAAGGCAATTGGGTCATCGGAGCGCTCTTGAGGCCGTCGCCCATCGCGGTCACGTCTTTGCCCAGGCCGGTGTACTTGGCCACGCCTTTGGCTAGGCTCAGCAGGCCTTGTGCGTACATGGACTTAGCTGCGGCGTCCAACTGGGGTTTTTCGGCCAGCTTGGCAGCGATGGCACCACCGGTGTCACCCACGGCGGTGACAGCCTTGGACGCGCTTTCCTTTTCAGAAGTGGAGCCCGAAGACAGTTGCTGTACTACGGCTTCAGCGTCTGCGGCTGTGGCCTTCAGACCCAAGGCTTCACTCATCTTGGCATTGGCCTTGAGTACGTCCACATTTGCGGCCACAAAGTTCTTCACCAGGGTGGTTTGCTGGCCACCCAGATCAGTTGCTGAGGCGCTGGACTTGCTGCCACCAAAGCTGGGGATATTGAATTGTGCAAAAGCGGTATAGGGTGTGGCCATGGCAGCGCACACGACGGCAACAGAGGTCAAAATCTTCTTCATCAATAGCTCCTGAATAAACAATTAAATCAAACGAAAAGGAGGGGAAACCGGCTCAGCGCACACCCAGATTGGTGATCTGGCTGGTGAGTTCGCGAGCAGCGTTGTTGGCAGCCAGCTTCAAGGCATTGCCGCGCGCCTCTTCTTCGGTGGGGCCAACACCGGCGTACTGCACGGGACCCACGGAAGCGATGGTGTCGGGAATGGTCTGGCTGATATCCAGCAACTTGGCGTTGACTGTGACGGCAACGCGCATCAGGCCGGTGTTTGCATCGGTGTCGGCCAGCCCCACATCCAGGGTGCCCAGGGCCACATAGGGAATTTGCGCCACGCGCATGCCGCTGACCAGCGAGGCCAACGTCGCGGGCTTAAGATCCATGCCGGACTTGTAGTCGTTTTCGACCGTGGCCACCTTGAACTGGCCGCCTGTGTAGGGCTCGACCATGGCAGCTTCAGACACCTTGAAGCCAGCGCGTGTGAAGTTGGAAGTGAACACCTGGCCCAAATTGGCACTGGGCAGCAGGCGGAACGTCGACTCGCTGGCACGGCGGGTGGTGCTACCGCCGGTCTCGCTGGACGCGGAGCGCTGCACCGAGCCCGAAGCCTTGGTCGAGGTAGAGGCATTGGTGTTGATCTGGCTACGACCAAAGGATTCGCCTTCCGAGCCTTTTTCTGACACCTGCGCCTCACCCTTGAAGTCGGCCTTCTGGTCCACGCGCTTGTAGACACGGTCGTCAAAGCTGCGAGTGCTCTCCACTTGACGCGAGACGAACATGAACGCCAGCGGCGAGCGCGCAGCTGCGCCACCCTTAACCACTGCGGAATTGGACTTCACCGCATTGCGCAGATTGGCCACATTCAACGCCACGCGCACCGTCACCGTGTACTGCTTCTTGTCCTTGACCTCTTCCTCGGCCAGCACAGTCGAATCGAGAATGTAGCGATCAGGCGAGGCCACAATCTTCTCGCGGATGGCGTCGAAATTCTCCGACTCAGACTGGCCGGCTTCGGCGTAGTAGAACTCCACGGCCTTAAGTTGCGCAGCCAAGGTAGCTCGGGCCTTGTCGTCGGCCGAAGCTGACCAGCCGTGGTAACTGACTGTGGCTTTTCCCTTGGCCTGCTGCACCTGCGCCAGAGCGCTGCCCGCAAACAAAGCGATGGAAGACCAGACTAGAAATTTCTTGATTATTTGCATAGGTTCATCAATTTGTTGGTTTTGGTGATTTGCGACTCAATATCCGAAGCAGAAGCGGCTTTTTTGATCCAGCTACTTTCTTTTCCTGCAATGGTTTCGGAGAGTTTGACAAACATGCCATTAACCGAATCGTAATAAGCTGGAAAATCATCCACATACGTCTGCGATGCGGGGATTATTTTGGTTTCGCCATTTTTCAGTGATGTATTCAGATACTGTGTACCTGACATCGGTTCGTGAATTTTTATATCGGCATAGGTGCCATAGACAAACGATGCACCGCCTGCGCTTTCGCTAAATTTTATTTTCTTGACGTTTTTGAAATCTACTTCGATTTCATAATCAGGCGCGGGCAAAGTCAAATTAAATACATCGCCATCCATAACTTGCACGGACATTACATTGCCCACGGCGTACCCCTTGGAATACGGCACAATCGGGACACCTACCCGGGTCGAAATAGCTTCGCCCACTAGATCGGCGGCCCAAGTCTCAGCAGTGCCAGGTGTGGCCTTCAGATAATCAGGAAGCACTGCCAGCATCTCGGGCGCCAGCGTGGCTTTGGTCACTTGCACATAACGCGGGACTTGCGTGGGCAACGTAGCCTCGGCCAGTGCACTGGCATAGCGACTGTACAGACCTGGCTTGTTGCCGCTGCCCTCGTATACAAGGCGCACGCGCTCCAGAATTTCATGCGGACTGGGATCGTGCTGAAAGTTGTCCACATAGCCAAAGCTCACCGGATAGTTGCGCACTACGCTCATCGACTTGAAATCAAAGAACAGCGCCTGACCACGTAGCAGCACAAAAAGCTTACGGATATTACCGAAACGTTCGACCGAAACGGTTTCCGAGCTGATAACCAGCGAAGCCACCAGAACTTGGTCAGAACCCTTCAATTCATTAATCGGCGCAGTTGATAAATTGAAGTTTTTTGGATTATTGGCAACTACATATTCGTAGGTTCGTTTGAACAAGCTGCTTTTGACAGATTTAAGCTGCTTATCGTATTGCAGCGAATAGGGAAACCGCTCTGAAAGCCCGGCTGCATCTCCAGAAAATGCCACACCAGCAAATGCAACATCTCTGGTTTGCCCCTGTGAGGCCTGCACCGTCAAAACCAAACCACAAACCATTACCAGACGCTTCAGCGCCACCAAAGCGTCCATTTTCACTCCATTTCAACACTTACTTTTCGGAGTATACATAGACAAAACCTATAACGTTTTTCTCGAAATAACAAAATGTCTCAGATAAACGTCATAAAAAACATAGTTTGCTAGTATTTACTCTCCTTCTAATACATGTTTGGCAAGCCGCTGTTGCATAACATCAGTTTGAGGCGAGCTACAACAAACTCCAGCTGTGGCTATGCCACGGCCGCCGTATTAGGGCGACCCACTAGGTACAGTAAAGGATGCGGTTTCAACCGTGGTAACGACAACCTGAGCTGCTCACACGAATTTCACAGCTCGTTTGGCTGCTCAAGATGCCCGCGTTTCGCGGGCATCTTTTCTTTCAGGCCCTCGCCGCCGCCTTCAAGGTCGTGAATCCTCTCGAGCGCCCACGGGCCATCCACAAGTTCGCCAAGGCAAACAAGGTGTGCAATTGCTGGGGGTTCTTCTTCAAGCCTCGGTAGCGTGTTTTGACATGACCGAACTGGCGTTTGATGACTCTGAATGGGTGTTCGACCTTGGCCCTGATGCTGGACTTGACCTGCTCGAGTTGCTCTTGCAAAGCTGCAATCGGTTTGAGCAACTCCAGAGCCTTGCGCTTGCTGCGCTTCATGGTGGTATGCCACTTCAAGTCTTTGGGCACCTCGGCTCGCTTGCCTACGCCCTGGTAACCCGCATCGCCGTTGCCATCGGCTTCCTGTCTGTGCAGCAGACTATTGGCCACCACGACATCGCTGACATTAGCGGCTGTGCCACGCACTGTGTGTACCAAACCTGAATCTGCATCCACTCCAATATGGACCTGCATGTCGAAGTACCACTGGTTGCCCTTCTAGGTTTGATGCATCTCCTCATCACGCGATTTGCTTTGGTTCTTGGTGGATGTGGGCGCTGCAATCAGCGTGGCATCCGCGATGGTGCTGGTGCGCAGCAGCATCTCGACAGGAAACGGAGAGCGGCCCTTGCGACCGTCTGGCGCATAAGGGGTGATCAGGGCGACCAAGTCCTCCCAGGGAGACGACCTGTTGCATCTGCTCAAGGAATTCACGCTTGCGGGTCTTTTTGGTGGAGAGATTCAGGCCGAGATCGAATTGCTGCATGGGCCGCGATGCCGCCGCACCCGGCACGCATGTGCAAGCACATGCGTTGGTGATTTATGCAGAGGTTCCCTAGAGAGGCTGTTGCGTGAATCTCGTGGAGATATATGGTTCTGAGAATATTTCCTATTACTCAGAAATGATCTATCCAATAGAGCGCTCCGGTTTCATCTTCAGGAAGGTCACCAGAAATATGCACGATAAATCAATAAGAAGGATGCATATACATTTCTCCTGAAATTAATCATCAATAATTACTTCCAAGGACCTGAGGTGTCGTGCAGGCGCTAAGCAGGTGATGGATATGCAAAGCCGAATCTATATTATTCATGAGTGGCAATATTTTCCGTTTCAGTAAAAAGCAGGCACACCTGCCTGGTTTTTCAGATGCTGAAGATTACTGCCATAGGATTGATTTAATGGTTATTCATCCTTGCAAGAGAAGCGATTTATTGGGTGCTTGTGAGGACTGAATGGGAGTGATCTTCTGGCTTTGGAAATTTCTGTTCTCTTTTGTTTTTTTGGCTAGCATGTGCAGTTAACGCAATCGCTTATCAATGATCAAGAAATTGCATCGAAGTGAATGTCATTTGACTGAAATTCGCATATTTCTCATTTTCAGCATGCTGAGGATGGCATGTATTCATTTATTTTATTTTGTGCAGTTGTTTCAGTATTTAAGTTAATGCGGTTTTATCCCGTTGTGAATTGATCGCTGTACTCATTAAGTATGGTTTTTTTATTTTTGTTGCTGTGATCGATTTTGGAAAAAATTCGCAGAAATAAAAAATAATAGAGCAGCGTGTCAATGAAAACAATATCAAATTAAATAATCCGAAGCAATCGAGAGTACACGCTAGTAAGAATATTCCTGAATTTCTATAAGAATTTTCTTGTTTTGAGATTTTGCTGTGGGGTTTTTCTGGGTTTCCGCCTAAATTCGCACTTTGAATTCAATAAAAACTGAGTATCAATGCATAAGAGTGGGTGTGTAAGAGGCTTCACGCTGATTGAAATTCTGATCGTCATAGCCATGATAGGCATCCTGACGGCAATCGCCGTGCCAAGCTATAGCGACTACCTCAAGCGTGGCCGCATCGTTGATGGTCTGGTGCCTCTTGCGGACATGGGGGCCAAGCTGGAGCAGTATTTCCAGGATCACCGCAAGTACACCGGTGCCTGCTCGGCGGGCTCGGTCGCGCCCTTGCCTGCGGAAACCAGCCACTTTAAGTACACCTGCGCTCTGGACGAAACACCCTCGAAGGTCACCGCCACAGGCAAGGGCAGCATGAGCGGCTTTGTCTTCACCCTTGACACCCAGGGCGTGCGCAAGACTGCCCAAACGCCTGCTGGCTGGACGAAGCCTGAAGCCAATTGCTGGTCTTCACGCAGGGATGGAAGTTGCTGATGCGCCGTGCCGTACAGGGCTTCACCCTTGTCGAGATGCTCGTGGGCCTGGGTCTTACAGTCTTCTTCATGCTGATGACGCTGCCCAGCGCCAGCGCCTACCTGACCGACGCTCGCATTCGCGCAGCGGCGCAGACCTATTACAGCGGCGCGCAACTTGCGCGCGCCGAGGCCGTACGTCGCAATGCCGAGGTACGGCTCCTGCTGACCGATGACCCCCGCGCTTCAGCGCCCACTGCCAGCGTGAATGCCCTCGGCTGGGTAATGCTGGCAGGTGGTTTGCAGGGCGTCAACTGGAGCACGCTCGAGGGAGCGCAATGGGTTGACAGCAAAGATCCGGAGGAAGCACGAACAACGGGACTGCGCGTGGCGGCCAACGAGGCCGTCGTGCAGTTCGACGGCCAGGGTGCGGCCTCCGTCAACCAGGTCGTCAAATTTCTGGGCCCCGTAGCGGACGCCTGCTATCCGCAGGGTCCCCGCTGCCTGCATGTCGTCATATCGCGTGGCGGACAGGTTCGTTTGTGCGATCCAGGCATTTCAAACAACGGAGATAACCGCAAATGCTGACCTCACCCGCCAGTAGTACAGGCGCAAGACAGGGTCGCAACCAGCACGGCATTGTGCTGCTCGAGTCACTCGTGTCCATCATCATCGTCATGACCGGCATCCTCGGAATTGCCGGGCTGACCATGAAGTCCGCGACCTGGGCCGGCCATGCGCAGTACCGCACGGAGGCGGGCATGTTCGCTTCGCAGATCGTGCGCCTGATCGAACTCAAAGTGAGCCGCAGCTCGCCAGACAATCTGGCGAACTCGCTCACCGCGTTCCAGCACCAGCCCGATGGCGAGATGTGCAACTTCAGCGGCAATAGCGCAGGAGACACCACGTTCAATGGCGTGCTCAAAGCCGTACGGGGCGAGCAACCCAACGTACATGGCCTGCCTGGCGCCACGGCTGCCATGCAGCAAGTCAGGGTGGATACGGCGGACGACAACCGGATCACGGTCACGCTGTGCTGGCAAGGGCCCAATGACCCGGCCGTGCGCAACTACCAGATCCAGGCTTTCGTGCACTAAGGCATGCCAATGCACAAACGCAAGCTCACACGCGCAACGCCACCGGCGATGGTTCGATCCCTCGGTTTTTCCCTGATTGAAATCATGGTGGGGTTGGCCCTAGGTCTGGCCAGCATGCTGGCCATCTACCAGTTGTATGCAACGTCCGAAGGGCGGCGGCGCACCATCGTCTCGATCAGTGAAGCGCAGACGGCCGGCTCCATGGCATTGTTCCTCATTGAACGCGACATTCGCTCGGCAGGGCTGGGGTTTGCAGGCATCGACGCCCGCCATCTCAACTGCTCAGTGAAAGCGTACAACAGTGGACGCAGCACGGCCGCTTTCGACTTCCCGCTGCTACCCGTGCGCATAGCAGACGGGAGAATCTGGGTGCTGACTGGCTCTTCCAGCAATATGTTTGCTGGCGCCCGCTATGTGGGCAGCAGTGGCGGTGAATTCAAGATGGAGAGATCCAATGCGGGCTTTCAGGCCGGCGATGTGATCCTGGGCACCAGCGACAGCTTCACCGATAACTGCCTGCTGATGGAAGTGACCGCCGGCGCCGACCCGACATCCGCAACGGCAGCAGCCAACAAAAACAAGGTCCATCGAAAGAGCGGCTCCTACCAGGATTTTTACCAAGGCAAGGAGGTCGAGTCCACACGCAATGGTGGCGCTAACACCGGCCTTCTGGATTCGAGCAAAACCAGTCTGGGCGAAGGCATGCTCTACAGCCTGGGGTCAGAGCCCACCCTCACCGTCTGGAGCCTGGACGACAAGAGGCAACTGACCCGCTACAACCATCTCGACGAAACCGAGACGGGCAAGGTCGCCGTGGCCCAGGACATATTTCAACTTCAGGCCGAATACGGCTATGACGCCAACGCCAATGGCGCGATCGATGAAGAAGCCGAATGGACCGCCTCGCTTCCCCCCGATACAACCCGTTGGGAGCAGGTTCTTGCCGTACGTATCGCCGTACTGATGCGTGTTCCGCACTACGAAAAAGACAAAGTCACCAACTCCGCACCCCGCTGGGCCAACGGCACCAAGCAATTCAGCATGGGAGACGGGGATGAATGGATGCACTACCGCTACCGGGTCTACGAAAGCATTGTCCCGCTGCGCAACACGCTATGGGGTCAGCAGTTATGAAAGCCGTGCATTCACCCACACGTCATCGCCCCAGGCCCCGCAGGCAGGCCCGGCAACGCGGTGTCGTACTTCTGGTCGCACTGATCGTGCTGCTGGTGATGACGCTCACCGGCCTGGCCGTGGTGCGCACCTCCACGCAGGGCGCCAGCATGGCGGGCAGCCTTGCGCTCAAGCAAGGGGCCACATCGGGTGCGGACTTGGGGCTGGAGAGAGGCATGGCCCAGCTCGATGCGCTGTATTCCGCTGGCAGTGCAACGCTGGAGGCCGACACCGACGGTGGCTACTTCGCCAGCCATGACCCCAAGGCGCCGCTGGACTGGAGCCAGGCCAAGCTGGTCACCGAAGACGATGGCCTGGGCAACAGGGTGGAATTTCTCATTCACCGCCTGTGCAGGGATGCCGGCCGCTGGGATGCATCCGGCCAAAGCTGCGTGCTGCCGCACGAGCTGGAGTGCCCAGGCTCCTCAGAGACGGCGGGGAGTGTTTCCTCTTGCAACGCCCGCCCCATGTACCGCATCACAGCACGAGCCATAGGCCCGCGCAGCACCCTGAGCAGTGTGCAGATGACCGTGTATTGACCGTGGTGGCCATGGATGGCGGCAAACCGCAGGCCGTGGGCAGCTCGGCATGCATGCAGACCAGCAGACCAACAGACAGGCACTCGGGCTACCCGAGATTGGAAAAGGGAGACTTGAGATGCACCAGAAACTGACATATAGGCTGCGGCCATTCGTAGTGGCGTCGCTGGCAGGGGTCATCAGCTTGGGCATGCTGGTCTTCGCTGGCCGCATGGCCGTGGCCGACGCTCCGGCCCAGGATGTCGTGCAGATATCGGACATACCGCTGGGCATCATGGCCGAGCAGAACAAGCCCAACGTGATGCTGCTTCTGGACACCTCTGACTCCATGAAGTGGACCCACATGCCCGACGACTGGGAGCAGGACAGCACCACCTACTTTCCCGTCGGCTACAAAAGCGCGCTATGCAATACGCTGTACTACAACCCGCAAACTACTTATGAGCTGCCCAAGAGGCCTGATGGCCGGGATATGGACGCGCCTAATTTTGCGAACGCCTGGAAGGATGGCTACGACCAGTCTCTGGGTACGGTGGACCTGTCCAAGAACTTTCAGGCCTACGACAACGACACCCGCCGCAGGGCGCTTTATGAAGACCCCGCCCAGCCAGCCTATTTCTTTGAATGGCGTAATTACTACGCTGCCGGAACAAAACCGGAACCTCACTTTGAGGGGCCGTCCGAAAATGTCGGTGTTTGCAACAAAATCAGCAGCAGTTACTCGAACTATTACTCAATGCGCGTGGACGATGGCACACTGCGCGTCGACCAGCGCAGCCCCAACATCTGGCATGGAGGCAGTGGTCCGGACGGATGGTGGACACGCAAAGCCATACCTGAAGCCCAGAGGCAAAATTTCGCCAATTGGTATAGCTATTACCGCACGCGCATCAATATGGCCAAGTCGTCGGTCAGCCTGGCTTTTTCCACACTGAACGACAATTTCCGCATCGGCTTTCTGACCGTGGCCAAGCCCGGTGTCGGGCCCCAAAGCAAGTTTCTACCGGTAGCTGACTTCAACACAGAGGGCAAGCAGCAGTGGCTCGAGGCCATACAGACGATCAAGACTGGCGGCTCCTCACCCGCCCGCGAGGCACTGGCTCGCGTCGGTCGCTACTATGCAGGCCAAAGCGACAGCATCAATGCCAGCATGACGCCCTTCGTCGACCCCGTGGTGTCGGCCTGCCAGCGCCATTACGCCATTGTTACCACTGATGGGTACTGGAACATCGCGCAAGAGAGCGCAGGGCCTGTGAAGATTGATGGCAAAACCCTGGTAGGCCAGCAGGACGGCCCGCCAGCATCGCTGACCGATGCCGATGGACTGCGCCCGCGGCCTATTTTCGACGGCTCGGTCGGCGGCACCAAAGACGTACACGATGCCAGCGTCAGCTATCAGTGGGCACAGTGCGAACTGGGCTGGAAGGTGACAACGCCAGGCGGCGGCACCAAGACCGAGACCACCTACAAAAAGATCGTCAAGAAAGACGTGCTCAAGAAACAGTGGAGCACCGCCACTCTTCAATGGGCGAAGAAAAGCACGAGGACGCTGCGAGAGCACTTCGTAAAAATCGGTGACATGACGGAGCAACTGAAATGGCCCGAGCGCGTCCGCTCCTACTGGAATTCGCAAAGGAAAGACACGGTCACCAGCAAGCGCTACAGGCAATTGCTTACCTGGGACTATGTCACCAAGACGCAATACCGCTACAAGGCTACAACTACCTGGAGTACGGAAACACAGACGCCATGGGCTTCGGCCCTGGCCATACAGACCCGGCAAAAACGCTATTTTTACTGGTACAAGAACCCTGCCGTGAGCGAGCAGGACCTCAAGACCACCGACAAAACGGTGTGCAATCAATTTGCGGGCGGCTGCAGGCTGGAGGGCAACGACCAGTGGAGCGTGGTGCCGTCCTGCTCTGGCGGCACAGACGGATTCTTCAAGGTCGAGTGCGAGACCGTGCCCATACAAGTCAGCGCAAAGGATTTTTGTGGCAGAAATGGCCAGTATGTGCAGGGACTGGGGCTCATCAAGTGTGACGGTACCTGGGTCGCACCTTATTCCGGGCCTGTTGCCTCTTGCGGGGCCATTCACCCGGACCTGCGGGACAAAATCCTGGATGCATCGCAAGGCCATGGCGGCAATCCTCTTTCAATGGTGCAGTTCTCCAACTGCAACTCGGGGCACAGGGAAGAGAAATTTGTCACAGCCGACGAATGCAAATCGGTTCCGCCCACCAAGGACAACGGATTCAGGACGACCAGTTGCATGAAAGTGCCGGCCGGATCGGTCACGGACAATAGCTGCCAGATTACGACGGCCCCCGTGCTGGATGCATCCAGCAACAACCTGTATTCGGAATGCACAAAGTCTTCTGGCCAGGAGTGGACTGCAGTCTGTACCCCGGGCCCCATTGCCGACACCCCGCTGCGCATGAATACCCAGTGCGGCAGCCGTGGAGACCCTGTGGTCGCGACTGTCGCTCCGAACTCTTGCACACCCGGCGCCAATGCGAACGGATATTTCTATGAATGCACGCCCTTGCCCAGCACTTGGAGCGGCCCGGTTGCGCCGGGCTACCCCACCTGCCGGACAGATGTTTCGATGGGCCTGCGCTGCGAACAACAAACCAGTCAATGGCGGCCTGCGCAGACCTGTCAGGCTGAGGCTCCCTCGGCAAGCAATAGCTGGATCGGCCGCGAGTGTAAAAACAAAGGCGAAGTCCCAGACCCGCAATCGTGCACGCCGGCGCCAGGCAAGGAGGGCATTGCGCCCCCGGCGGGTGGCCCCAAGGCTCCAGGCACCTGCACGCCACAGGCTGCTACGGCAGAAAATGGCTGTATTTACAGCAGTTGCACTGTTGATGCCCCCGATCCGATTGACGTTGCAACGAATCAGTGCACTGCCAGCGCCCCTTCGGCGGCCAATGGCTGGACGCAGACCACATGCACCAGTGTCTCCGAGCCAGGCAAATCCGTGCCTTCCTGCTCGCAATCATCGATAGGTTTCAAGAGCGTTTCAGGCTGTAAAAGCAATTTCGATGCCACGGACATGGCCTTCGGCACCTGCGACTCTTCGCTGCTTGGGGATGGGGGCGGGAATCCAACGCAAGCCAATGGCTGGACCACCAGCAGTTGTCTCAAGGTCGACGAAGGTGCGGGCGGACTGAGCTACTTGCAGTCCGAAGCGGACTTTGTGGCTTGCGAGGCCAGTAAGGGAACGGCTGACAACGGTGTCGAAATTCAGTGCATCAAGGACGGCCCCCACACCGTCGCAGTGGTCCAGGGTGAAGCCTGTATCCCAGGCTACGACGCGAGCACGCAAAAGGTGACGGACTGCGCAGGCGTGGACCAGCCCACCACCGAAATCGTGACCGATAAACCCGCCAATTGCCCTGCGGCGACCTGCGAGGAAGCTTGGGGCAGGAAGAAGACCTACGAGGGCCAGTATTGGTCCGACAAGAAGGCAATGACCGGAACGATCGAGACGGGGACATTGTTGACGGGCAGGCGAATTGACTTCAGCGGTGGTGACTTGGAGTCCCCTCCAAGATGCTATGCACCTGAGGAATGGGTTGCACTGGATCCGCTTGAGCAACCCCCGAACGGGCGGCCGCAGCCAGGAACGCCCCCATGGGCACAGCTTCCCGCGACCCACACGGCCTGTGGCAAGCTGCCCTGCGAAGAATTGAATATGCAAGACGCCAAAGGGGGAAGCACCAACTCGCTGGCCGACGTGGCCCAGTACTACTATGCAACCGACCTTCGCCCTGACAGCGACAACGTGGTAAAGCCCGCAGGTAACGGTGCTGAGGATGACAAGGCTACATGGCAGCACATGAGCACCTATGTCATTGGCATGGGCGTTTCGGGGACGCTCAAGTACGACAAGAACTACAAGAATGGTGCGGGCGATTTTGCCGACCTGCGCACGGGCAAAAAAACCTGGCCGATCTGGCCCACTGAGGGCACGTCAAACTACGAGCAGCGGCAATCCATCGATGATTTCTGGCATACCGCCGTGAATGGCCGGGGCCTGTACTTCAGCGCCAATGATCCCAAAGCCATCGAGGCCGGCCTGAGCGAGGTGTTTACAGACATTCGCGCCGTCATGGGTTCGGGGGCCGGTGTGACGGTTTCCTCTGCGCTGGTCAGTGCCGACAGCCACTACGCCTACGGCGCCACTTACAAGACTGGCCGATGGTCTGGCGACCTGCTGGCCTACAGTATCGATCCGCAATCTGGCCAGCGCACACAGATTGATGGTTGGTCGGCACGGGCCAAGCTTGATGCCCGTGATCAGGCCAACGACCCCCGTACGATTTACTTCATGGACGGCAAGACGCGAAAGCCTTTCACATGGAGCGAGCTGGGCAGCATGCAAAGCAACTTTAACGGCAAAAATGCCTCAAGCCGACTGGCACAGTACGACCAGATGTCGACAGCGCAACAGCAGGAGGCTCTGGGCCAGAATCTGGTGAACTTCATCCGTGGCGACCAGAGCAAGGAAGGCTTCACCAAGGACCAGACTGGCAGGCTGTACCGTACGCGCGAGAGCAGGCTGGGCGACATCATTGGCTCCCAGCCACTGTATGTGGGGGAGTCAGTGCGCAAGTACCGGGATGCAGGCCATAGCGCCTTTCGGCTGGCCCAGCGTGGCCGCACGCCGATGGTGTATGTGGGTGGCAACGATGGCATGCTGCACGCCTTCTATGCCGAGGTGGACCCGAGTGCTTCTGGCACCGAAGGCCGCAAGCAGGTGAAGACAGCTGCACGCGAGGCCTGGGCCTTTGTGCCAGCGACCGTGATGCCAGAGCTGCCCAGACTGGCAAGTGTCAGCTATGAAGGCGGTCACCGCTACTTTGTGGACGGCTCTCCGGTGATGGCCGACATCCAGGCCGGCAGCACCTGGAAAACCATCCTGGTGGGCGGTTTCAACAAGGGCGGCAAGGGCTACTACGCGCTGGATATCACCAACCCGCAGGACCCCAAGCCGCTATGGGAAGTCAACAGCACAACCATCTCCACCATGGGCCACAGCTTTGGGCGGCCACTGGTGTCCAAGTTGCCTGACGGCCGCTGGGCGGTGTTCCTGACCTCGGGCTACAACAACATTGACAGCAAGGGGTATCTCTATGTGCTTGATGCCAATGACGGCAGCATCATCCACACGATTGCCACGGCAGGCAGCGGCCTGAGGGAGATCAACAACTACGTACGCAATCCAGCCATCGACAACACTACGCAGCTGCTGTATGGCGGCGATCTGCAAGGCAATGTCTGGCGCTTCGAGTTCAAAAAGGACGGCTCAGCCAAGGACGCGAAGAAGGTCGTTCAACTGGTGGACGAACGCAGCAATCCTCAGCCCATTACCACGCGTATGGAACTGGTGCCTACTTCTACGTCGACCGAGAGGCCGCGCATTCTGGTGGGAACCGGCAGGCTGTATGGTGCATCCGATCTTGCAGATAAGAGTACGCAAAGCGTCTATGGCTTCGATGACAAGATGGATAACATTTCGGGGGAATCGCTGCGCAGCCGGCTCAATCAGATGCGGCTGGAGCCCAGTACTGGAGCGGGTGGCCAGCGCACGCGTACGATCGAGTGCTTGGGCAGTTTGACTGACTGCAAGGATGATGCAAAAGGTTGGTACGTAGATTTGCCCGACTCAGGTGAACGCGTGAATATCGACATGCGGTTGGCTAACTCAACCCTGGTCATCGCCAGCAACGTGCCTTCACCCGATGTATGCCTGGCAGGCGGCTATGGCTGGATCAATTACCTGAACTTCAACACTGGTCAGGCCGTCATCGAAGGGCCGGATGGCAAGGGCGATGTATCGACCATAGTGGATGGCTCAACGATCTCGGGCCATGCCACCACGACCACCGGCGATGGCAAGGCGACCGATCACATATCAACGACCGGCGTCGGGGACAAGCCTTTGGACATTGACATTCCCTATGCTTCGCCCAAGCCGCTGGGTAGACGCATTAGCTGGCGTGAACTGGTGAAATAAGCATGAGGGAACCTCTGCATAACTCCCACACGCATGTGCTTGCACATGCGTGCCGGGTGCGGCTGCATCGCGGCCCATGCAGCAATCTGATCTCGGCCTGAACCTTTCCACCAAGAACCGAAGCAAATCGCGTGATGAGGGGATGCATCAAACCTAGAAGGGCAACCAGTGGTACTTCAACATGAAAGACCATATTGGAGTGTTCTACAACCGATCACGTCGCCACAGCCATCTGGGCGATATCAGTCCCGAGGCGTTTGAACGCGCTCGGGCGTGAGGCTGGGATTTGTCTGCTGCAACGGGAGCAGTCCAAAGATTAAATTAAAAATGCCCGCTACCTCTAGCTGAGGTAGCGGGCATAACGACCTCGGCTTATGCTGCCACTAGCATCGGGAAGGCTCGGAATCCGTACTGGCGTGCCCAAATACGTTGTCCGCTGGGCAATGTGCGATAGGGTCGAAACACTATCTTCATGCCAGCAGGGATCGGGAAATCAAAACTCATCTGCTTGCCCATACTGAGGTACCTCCTTTCCCAGACGAAATTTGCCTAGGGAAAGATGAACTGAGATAGACTCGCGGTCGCCAAACACGCATTGAGATTTCAGTGCACCTTCCTTAACACCCATCGCCTGGCGAGTGTCCATAGGATGACAATGGGTCATACGCTTTTGCTTATGACCCATTGTTTTTTCTGCCTCAGACATAGTGCTTCATGAAGCGATCAAGCTTCTTGCCGGCAATCGTCAACCAAACACCCAGCCCGAATGTTGCAATCAGCAGAATGAAGCTGATGGGGTGCTCAGGGATCCACCATGTCGGCACAGACGGATAGAGCTGGCTAATCGATGCTTGGGGTGCTTTTGAACCCTGGGCGGTTGCGGAAACAATAGATACTGCCTGAAGCCCAACCTTGGCATACAAACCCGCAATAAGCCATCCAACAGCGACGTTCCCCAGCACAGTTCCAAGTGCAATCAGCCGCTTTGGCTTGCTCCAGAAGTAATGATGAAGTCTTTCCAACAGAGCAGCGATCATTACTTTTGCTCCTTGCGAACGCCTTTGAACGGCTCCTTACTGGACGTTTTCACGTCCATAAAGCGGCCTGTCGTTGTGTCACGTTTGACGTAATTACCAGCCGGTGTCTGGGTTTGACTACGCTGGCGCACAGCACCAACACGGTGTCCATCACCAACAGGTGGATTCTTTGCCATAGCATTTCCTTTAAAAGCACGACCAAATGCAGTCGTACTGACAAATGTATGTAGTCGAAACGACTATGTCAAGTAGTCGTAAATTTTCTACATTTCTACCACTGCTATGATCTTGTACATGCCTAGTACCCAAGACAAAGACTCAGAACACGGCTCCTCACTCACGCTGAAGCAACGCGAGCGCCTAGCGTTTATTGATTTTCAGCTTTATTTCCTGGGAGAGCTTCGCCGCAATGACTTGGTTGAGCGGTTTGGCATTTCAGCGGTAGTCGCTACGCGCACAATCGCCGAGTACCTCGCTTTGGCTCCAAATAATTGCAAGTTGGATAACAAGACGAAGGTCTACCGCCCAAAGCCTGGCTTTAGTCCATGGCATCAGCATTCGGTAGGTCAGGCTCTAGCAACCCTTACCCAAGGCCTTGCGCTTAGCTTTGGGCACGAGCAGGATTCGCTTCTGCCATGCGAACTCTCTCCTGAGCTTTCGATGCCTAAGCTCGAAATTCTTGCACCCATTACCCGTGCAATTCATCAAGGCAAGGTCCTCAAGATCAGATACGTCTCTGCCCAAAGTGGTGAAGCAGAGCGGGAAGCCGTCCCTTTTGCCCTGGTCAACAATCGAGTGCGCTGGCACATGCGAGCGTATGACCGTAAAAACGGTAAATTCATCGACCTTGTTTTGCGCCGAATCACTTCGGTGTCCATTCTTGAAGATGAACCGATTGGCGAGCATGAACGAGCCACGTCTGACTTCGAGTGGAACCGAATCATTAGCTTAGAACTAGTACCGCATCCGAAACTTGAGCATCCAGAAGCCATCTTGCTTGACTACGACATGCCAGATGGCGTACTCAAAGTCAATGTTCGAGCCGCTAACGTGGGCTACCTAATGAAGCTCTGGGCGATTGATTGTTCGCCTAATCATTCCCTCCCTGCAAAGGAGTTTCATCTCTGGCTACGCGATCCACTCTCCATTTATGGAGCTCCAAGCGTGACACTTGCGCCAGGGTATGTCTCTCCTCAAAAAACTGGCGAAGCACTTAAATAGCTCGGTCCAACCAAGAAAGTGGCCGCTGCTGATATTTCTAAGCGCATTAAGAAAAAGCTCAAGTTGTAGGCTTTGCGCGTGCCCAGCCAGGGAGCATTTATGGCCGACCGAGCAGGGTTAATGACCGACCGGTTTTGGCTGTGGATTCAACCGATCGATACAACGCATTCGTTAAACATCTCACGAAACACCAGAACCATGTTCTAAAGTCTCTAAAAAGTCTCCAAAGGCATGAAAAACAAAAAGCCTGCTATGCAAAACATAGCAGGCTTTTCTTTATCTGAATGGTAGGGCGTGACAGACTTGAACTGTCGACCAAAGGATTATGAGTCCTCTGCTCTAACCAACTGAGCTAACGCCCCAACCTGACTTCCCAGGCCCGTCAGGACCAGGGAAACCTTCGCATTGTAACGGCTAGCGGTGGTGGCTCAGCGCATTGCTGACCAACTTGGACGTTATGTCCACGATTTGGATCATCTTGTCGTAGTGCATGCGCGTGGGGCCAATCACGCCCAGGGTGCCCACAATCTGGCCGTCGACTTCGTACGGGGCGCTTACCACCGACAGCTCTTCAAAAGGCACGACCTGGCTTTCGCCGCCAATATAGATACGTACGCCTTCGGCTTTGCTGGAGAAGTCCAGCAGGCGCAGTATTTGGGTTTTTTGTTCAAATAGCTCAAAGGCCCGGCGCAGGTTACCCATGTCGCTGGAGAAATCACTCACGGCCAGCAAATTGCGCTCGCCTGAGATGATGACTTGCTCTTGTGGGGCTTGTGACATCACTTCTGCGCTGACGTTGACCGCCGCCTGCATCAGGTTGGCCACCTCTCCGCGCAGCTGGTCTACCTCTTGTTTGATGCGCTCGCGCACTTGCTCAATATCCAGCCCCGCGTAGTTGGCATTAATGAAGTTAGAGGCTTCAATCAGCTGCGATGCAGAAAACTCTGCATCTGTAAATATCACCCGGTTTTGTACATCGCCCTGGGGCGAGACAATGATCACCAGCACGCGCCGCTCTGAGAGTTTGACGAATTCGATGTGCTTGAACACCGAACTGCGGCGCGGCGCCATGACCACCCCCACAAACTGCGACATGTTGGACAGCAGCTGTGCCGCGTTGGCAATCACCTTTTGTGGTTGTTCTGCAACCAACTCTGGCGCAACCAGCCCACCGCTTTGCACCGTGAGCATGGTGTCTACAAACAAGCGGTAGCCACGGGCCGTGGGAATGCGGCCTGCCGAGGTGTGGGGGCTGACGATAAGCCCCAGCTCCTCCAGGTCCGACATGACATTGCGGATGGTCGCAGGCGACAATTCCAGGCCAGAGGCACGCGACAAAGTGCGCGAACCAACAGGTTGGCCGTCCGAGATATAGCGCTCGACCAGCGCTTTCAACAACAACTTGGAACGTTCATCGAGCATGTGATGATTTTAATGATGTAATTTCCGTTATGACGTCCAAGTTTCGCCACGTAGCGCTGGTTGGCAAATACCAGTCTTCTTCTGCCTCTGGTGCTGCCACCGAGCAGTCTCGCCAAATCCTTTTTGATATTGCAGGTTTTCTGCAACAGCAGGGCTGCGAGGTTGTTTTAGAAGAAGAAACGGCCACCCACACTGGCTTGCAGCATAGTTTTCGGTCCATGCCGGTAGATGGGCTGGGCCAGCACTGCGATCTGGGCATTGTGGTGGGCGGCGACGGCACCATGCTGGGCATTGGCCGCCAATTGGCCAAGTATGGAACACCCTTGATTGGTATCAACCAGGGCCGTCTGGGCTTTGTCACCGATATTCCGCTGGATGATTACCCACAGGCCTTGCTGCCCATTTTGCAGGGCCAATACGAGCAAGAAGCCCGCCCCTTGATGCATGCCCGCGTGGTGCGGCAGGGCGAAACGGTATTTGAGGCGCTGGCCATGAACGATGTTGTCGTCAACCGTGGCGGCACTTCGGGCATGGTGGAGCTGCGTGTGGAGGTTGATGGACAGTTTCTGTCCAACCAGCGTGCTGACGGGTTGATTGTGGCTACGCCCACAGGCTCTACGGCTTACACCCTGTCGGTGGGTGGGCCGCTGATGCACCCATCGATTCCCGCATGGCTGATGGCGCCCATTGCGCCGCACACGCTCTCTAACAGGCCCATCGTGCTGTCGGACCAGACCGAAGTGATGATGGAAGTGGTCAGCGGGCGCGACATCAGCGCCAACTTTGACATGCAGTCGCTGGCATCTTTGCTGCATGGCGACCGTATTTTTGTCCGCCGCTCTGAATACAGCGTGCGGTTTTTGCACCCCGTAGGCTGGAACTACTTCGCAACGCTGCGCAAAAAGCTCGGCTGGAACGAAGGGGGCTACTGACCATGGCACTCAAACGCATCGCCTTGCGTGATTTTGTCATCGTGCAGCAGCTGGATCTGGATTTGCACACAGGCTTTACCGTGCTGACGGGCGAGACCGGGGCAGGTAAATCTATTTTGATTGATGCCCTGCAACTGGTGCTGGGCAGTCGCGCCGATGCGGGCGTTGTGCGTGAAGGTGCCGCTCAGGCCGATATCAGTGCCGAGTTTGATGGCCCCACCCATTTGCATGCATGGCTAGAAGAAGGCGGTTTTGCGCTGGAAGACACGCTCTTGCTGCGCCGCGTGATCGACACGCAAGGCCGCAGCCGCGCCTGGATCAACGGTGCACCGGCCACCGCCACCCAATTGCGCGCGCTGGGCGATGCATTGCTGGACATTCATGGCCAGCACGCCTGGCAGAGCCTGACCCGCGCCGATGCCGTGCGTGAGCTGCTGGACGCTTATGCGGGCGTCTCCACCCACGCTGTGCACCAGCACTGGGCAGCATGGCGCGCAGCCTCCAAAGACCTGGAGCATGCGATGGCCGCGCAAGACACCCTGCAACGTGAACGCGAGCGTTTGCAATGGCAGATTGGTGAGCTGGACAAGCTGAACCCCGGCATGGACGAATGGGACGAGCTGAACACCCAGCACACCCGCTTGTCACACGCCCAGGCACTTCTGGAGACGGCACAAAGCGCCCTTTTCCTGCTGGAAGATGATGAAGCCGGCATCAGCAGCCCGCTGGGGCGTGCGCAAGACATGCTGCAAGACAACGAGCACCTGGAGCCCGAATTTCAGGCGATTGCCGATGTGCTGGCATCCAGCCTGGCGCAGATCAACGATGCCCAGCATTCGCTGCAGATCTACCTGCGGCGCACTGAGCTAGACCCCGAGAAACTGGCCGAACTAGACCAGCGACTGTCGCTGTGGATGCAGCTGGCACGCCGCTACAAGCGCACCCCGCAAGAGCTGCCTGCACTGCTGCAATCATGGCGCGAAGAGCTGCGCCAGCTGGATGCAGTGGTTGACATTGACCGCTTGCGCAAAGCCGAGCAGCAAGCGCACGAGGCATTTCAGGCATCGGCACGCGCGCTGTCACAGCAGCGTGCCAAGGCGGCGCCCAAGCTCTCGCGCGCCATCACGCAGGCCATGCAAGGCCTGGGCATGCAAGGCGGCAGGTTTGAGGTGCAGCTGGACAAGCTGACCGAGCCGACCGCGCATGGCCTGGACAGCGTGCAATTTTTGGTGGCAGGCCACCCCGGTGCTACACCCAAACCGATTGGGAAAGTGGCCTCAGGGGGCGAGCTTTCGCGCCTGTCGCTGGCTATTGCCGTCACCACCAGTGAGCTGGGCCATGCAGGCACCCTGATTTTTGACGAAGTTGATTCTGGCGTGGGCGGTGCCGTGGCTGAAACCGTCGGCAAGCTGATGCGTGCTTTGGGCAAAGACCGGCAGGTGCTCGCCGTTACCCATTTGCCACAGGTGGCTGCGTGCGCCGACCATCACTACGTGGTGGCCAAAAAACGCGACAAAGCGGGCACCAGCAGCACCGTCACGCCGACCGATACCAGCCAGCGCGAGCGGGAGATTGCGCGCATGCTGGGTGGAGAAAAAATCTCAGCCACTACCATGGCCCATGCGCGTGAAATGCTGTTGCAGGCGACGCAAGGTATGGGCTGACAACGTAAAGGGCAGAAATGACAGATTTGGAAATTGTGCTGATCACCGGAATGTCTGGTTCTGGCAAGTCCGTGGCCTTGCACGCTCTGGAAGACGCTGGCTATTACTGCGTTGACAATCTGCCGCCCGAACTGCTGGAAGATTTTGTACGCCTGCAGCATGTGCACCATGGCAAGCGCGTGGCCATTGCCATTGATGCGCGCAGCGCCACCAGCCTGCCTGACCTGCCCCGTGAGCTGGACAAGCTGGAGCGACTGAAAGCCTCGGGCCTGCATTTGCATGTGCTGTTTCTGGATGCCTCCACGTCCACCCTGGTGCGGCGCTTTTCGGAGACACGCCGCCGTCACCCACTCTCCAAATCTGAAACCCCCGATGGCCGCCAGGCCCTGATGCAAATCATTGAGCAAGAGCGCGAGCTGCTGGGTGATCTGCGCGAGCACGCCCACGTCATTGACACCAGCAACATCCGTGGCTCACAGCTGCAAAGCTACGTCAAAGCGCTGCTCAAAACACCGGCCAACCAAATGACGCTGGTGTTTCAGTCCTTTGGGTTCAAACACGGCATTCCGGTTGATGCAGACTACGTATTTGACGTGCGCATGCTACCCAATCCGTATTACGACACAGAGCTGCGCCCGCTGACTGGCAAAGATGAAGCCGTGCAAAGCTTTCTGCGCCAGCAGCCCGACGTAACCGCCATGCAAACGCATATTTCTCAATTTCTGGACCACTGGCTGCCGGTGCTTAACGCCAACCACCGCAGCTACGTGACCGTGGCCATTGGCTGCACGGGCGGGCAGCACCGCTCGGTGTACCTGGTTGAACAGCTGGCCGAGCGCTACCAGAGCCAATGGTCCACCTTGCGCCGCCACCGAGAGATGGACAGCCGCGCCTGGGTCACCACAGCGGCAACACATTAAAAAGAGAGCTACCAGCGCGCATACCGACTTGTTTTCAGATACAAAAGTATCTGAAAGTCTTTGTACACAAGCGTTAAGTGCTCCTTTTTTACAAAGACTCCAACAACTTGCGCACCGGCGCTGGCAAACCCAGTTGCGGCCAGGCTGTATCTGCGTGCCAGCCCCAGTCTGCCAAAGCGGGGGGCAATGCAGGCAACTCCCCAGCCACGTCCACCACTACCGGGTGCAAAAACAAGTCTCGGTGCGTCAACACATGCTGTTGCGCGGGCCAGTCTTGCCGCTCCACCACGTTCAGACCGAGCGACTGCAGGCTGGCACCCACATCATCCACACTGGCATAGACCGGCGGGCTGAACAACCCGGCCCAAATACCTGTATCGCCGCCGCTGGATGGCCTGCGCTGCAAGCACACATGGCCTGCAGCATCACGCAGCACCAGCAGCCACCACGCCTGAGAGCTGCGCTTGGTTTTGCGCGTCTTGACCGGATAGCTTTGCGGATTGCCGTGCTGAGCCGCCCGACACTGGGTATGCAAGGGGCACACCAGGCAAGACGGATTGCGCGGCACACAAAGCGTGGCCCCCAAATCCATCAAGCCTTGCGTATAGCGCGGCATGGTGTTGTGCAGATCGTGCGTGGGCAACAAATCTTCGGCCAGTTGCCACAGGGCTTTTTCATTGCGGCTGCTGGATAAATCTTCACCATATGCCAGCACACGCGTCAGCACGCGCTTGACGTTGGCATCCAAGATAGCCACACGCTCACCAAAACAAAACGAGGCAATGGCCGCCGCCGTAGAGCGGCCAATGCCAGACAGCGTAGCCAGCACAGCCGCGCTGCGCGGAAACACGCCGCCATGCTCGGCCACCACCGCCTTGGCGCATTTGTGCAAATTGCGCGCGCGGCTGTAGTAGCCCAGGCCGCTCCACAGCGCCATCACCTCATCTTCCGGGGCAGCAGCCAAGCTGGCCACATCGGGAAACTGCTGCAAAAAACGGTCGTAATAACCCAAGACCGTGCTGACCTGGGTTTGCTGCAACATGATTTCAGACAGCCACACGCGGTAAGGATCGCGCGTTTGCTGCCAAGGCAAATGGTTGCGGCCATGGCTGGCCTGCCACTGAACCACGTTCGTGGCGATTGAAGGAAGCAAGGAACTCAAAGGATGGAGAAAAAACGGAGACTGAAGAAAAGCAACGCAGCGCTCAAGTCGCTTCACCCTCGGCCACCAGCTCCTGCGGTTGCACCACAGCAGGCTGCAGCAACTGCTGCATCCACTGGGCCAGACGCTGCTCCAAGTCCGTGAGCTGTTGCTCTGCGGACTCAATCTCGGCAATCCGTTCCATCAAACCACTGGCGGCTTCGCTGATGCGATCCACAGCCTCAATACGCCGTGCAAAGCTGCGTTTGCGCTCCTTCAATTGTGCATCCAGCTGTGAAGTGGCGCTTTTGCTCCATAAATCCAGGTCATTGGCCGCGGACTCAAACACCGTCCGCAAACGCATGCCCAATGCCTTGACCATGCGCTGACCAAACAACGGGTTCGCCAGCTTGAGCGAATGCCCAAACCCCAGATATTGCAGATAACTTTCTTCAATCTGCCCCAGCTCACGATCAAAGTCATGCAACTGCAAGTCACTGGGCGGTTGCAGTGAAAAACCGAACTCGGTATTGAGGTCTCTGAAAGTTCCCCCCAGCATGGCTTGAATCTCTGCTGCAGCCGTTTTGGAGTGCTCGCCCAAACTCCGCAATTGCTCAAAGGTAGAGGCATACACCTTGCGCACCCCCATCTTCAAGCCCGAATGCGCCAAAGCACCCGTCAATTGCTCCAGCTCCCGGCGCAAAGACGTAGCACCCAGAAATTGGAAAGCCTGGTTCATCAGCCTCAGGTGCACAGAACGCACTGCAAAAATCTTGGTACTACTGGCTTCAAACGTGCGCTGCTCTTGCCGTATGCGCTGGCGCATGCTCTCTATCACCGTGGCATTCTTGCCGCGCAGACTGCGCAGCTCCAGCATTTGCTCGTCCAGATCGCGGCGTCGAATATGAATAGATCGCAGCACCTGCGCCTGTAACTGCTTGACCCCTTCACCCACCACGCTGCCCAAAATGCTCTGGCGATGCGCCAAGATGCCCTGGGCCAGTAAATCCTCAAACAACGGCAAACCACTGCTTTTGAGCAAGCTGGCGTTGCTTTCAATTTTGGCCATCAACCCTTTTTGCGCAGACAAAGGGACGATGCGCGCAGGATCAATCTCCAAAACCTGCGCGCTGTGCGTGCGTTGCCGGTTGAGCTGGGCCTGCACCTCGGTGCCAGAGTCCAGACTGCTCCACAAAGTATCAATTTTATTGAGCACCACCAAATGTGCATTGCCTTCACGGTGGCATGGCAGCAAGTGCTCTTTCCAGATCGCAAGGTCAGACTTAGTCACCCCCGCATCGGCAGCCAGCAAGAACACCACCGCATGGGCCTGGGCAATCAGGTTAACCGTCAGCTCAGGCTCGGTTCCCACCGCGTTCAAGCCCGGTGTATCCACAATGACCAGGCCTTGCTTGAGCAAAGGGTGCGCCATGTTGAGCAGCGCGTGGCGCCATCTGGGAATCTCCACCATGCCCTGCGCATCGCACACCGGATTGTCAGCCCCAGGCTCTTCGCTCCAGAAGCCCAGCAACAGGGCTTCTTGCACGGGCACTTTGCGCACTTGCGCCACATACGCCACGGTGTGCGCCAGCTGATCTGGGTCATTCACATCCAACGGCAATTGCACCCATGTGGAAGGACGGCTGCGCCACTCCGCCAGACTGTAGGGCTGAGAGCGTGTCTCTACCGGCAAAAGACGCAGGCAAGGCGGCAGTGCCGCGTCGTAGCCCAGCTCTGTGGGGCACATGGTGGTGCGCCCCGGTGTGGCCGGCATGATGCGGCGACCGTAATGCGCAAAGAAGACGGCATTAATCAGCTCTGACTTGCCGCGCGAAAACTCCGCAACAAAAGCCACACACACCTTGTCATCGCGCAGCAGGTTTTCAAGGCGCTGCAAATGGTCTTGTACAGCCGCATCCAGCAAATCCTGCGCGGCCAACCAACCTCTAAAACCGGCCATCTGCCCAGCAAAATCTCTGCGCCAGTGGCCAAACCGGTCAAATTGCTCGCTAAATGAAGGACCCACGGTCTTCCCCCCTCGTTGCATTGTTGTACCGACCGCACTGAATATACCCCCCCTGCTTTTGCAGGGAGTGTCATAACTCAGTGAATTGGCTATGCCTTCTGGCAGTGCGGGCAGTAGTAAGTGCTGCGCTGGACTTGGCGCAGCAAAGCAATTGGGTTGCCACAGCGCATGCAGGGCGAGCCGTTGCGCCCATACACCTGAGCTTGTAACTGGAAGTGACCGGGCATGCCATCAGCGCTTGAGAAGTCACGCAATGTGGTGCCCCCACGCTCCACAGCCAGGGCCAAAATCTCACGAATCGACTGGTAAAGACGCTTGGCTTTGACCGTACTGATGCTGTTAGCCACAGCGGTTGGCGCTATGCGGCTTGCAAACAGAACCTCTGAAGCATAGATATTGCCCACCCCCACCACCAGCTTGCCACTGAGTAACAAGGGTTTGATGGGGGAGCGGCTGGCTTGAAGCCCCGCATGAAAAGACTCCCACTTGAAATCGGCATCATCCAGAGGCTCCATCCCCAAACCACCAAGCAGCTTGCGTGCGACGGGGTCACTCTCACCATCGGTAGCAATCACTGCGCCAAAGCGCCGAGGGTCATGCAAGCGCAAAGTGCCTCTGTCGGTGCGCATATCAAAATGGTCATGCACACCCAATGCAGGCAATTCGCTGGCAAAACGCAAGCTGCCAGACATTCCCAAATGCACCATGAGCATGCCGCGGTCCAAATCAATCAGCAGGTATTTACCGCGACGGCGCACTTGCTGCACCTGAGAGCCGACCAGCTCGCCAGGCGTGCACCCCAAAGGCCAACGCAAAGGCTTGCCCATGGTGACGGTCAAGACTTTGGCCCCTTCAATCTGGAGGGCAAAGCTGCGACGGGTGACTTCGACCTCTGGAAGTTCTGGCATCTGATGGTTTCGCTCACAACTGTGAAATGCTTGGATTATTATGGTTCCATGGTTTCCAAACTCCGCAATTTCCGCTTGGCCTTGATGTCCGCACTTGTTCTCGGAACATTGCCTACTTTGGCGCAAGAAGCACCGCCCCTCGACAACGCACCGTCAGAGGCCTTACCACCATCAGCAGCCGACACTGCGGCAGCTTTGAATGCCGAGCTTTTCTACGACCTGTTGGTCGGAGAAATGTCCGCCTCTCAAGGAGATGCCGTGAACGCTGTGGCATTGCTGATGGAAGCGGCACGCCAGAGTCAATCGCAGCAGCTGTATCAACGCGCAGCCGAACTGGCGCTGCAATCACGCTCTGGCCAACGTGCGCTGATGGTGGCCGATGAGTGGCAAAAAAACTTCCCGAAGTCTCGTGAAGCCAATCGTTTCATGCTGCAGGTTCTGTTGATGCTCAACCGGATCTCGGAATCCCAAGACGCTTTGAACCGCGAAGTCACCTGGACACCGGCAGCCGCCAAGCCTTCCACCTACCTGGCCATCGCACAGCTCTACAGCCGCGCTACCGACAAAGCACTGGCTGCCGCCGTCGTTGAGCAAGCTTTGCAACCCGATTTGAAAAACCCCAGCCTGGCCCCTGCAGCCTGGGCCACCATTGGTCATTTACGCATTGCTGCCAACCAAAAAGACTTGGCCCTGCAGGCCTTAAAGCACGCTTATGCACAAGGCCCACGCAGCGGAGCTACGGCCTTGCTGGCCTTGGAGTTAATGGAATCAGGTGTCGCTTCTGCAGAGCCAATGGTGCATGACTATATGCAGCACCAGCCTGCGCCCACCATCCAGATGGCCTACGCCCGCGTGCTCATGGCTCAAAACCGCCTGGACAATGCCCTTGAGCAGTTAAACAGGCTGCTTAAGAGCAACCCCGATATGGCCGATGCCTGGATGGCCTTGGCCACCTTGCATGCCCAGCAAGCCAACTGGAAAAAAGCCCAGGAAGCCTTGCAGCGCCTGGAAACCCTTGTTCAAAAAATGCCAGCCTTGGCTCAGCGCACCCAGGCCCTCACCCAGGCTTATTTGCTGGGGGGGCGCATTTCTTTGCAGCAAAAAGACTATGCACAAGCGCTGACCTGGCTGGAAAAAATACCAAGCGGCGTTGATACCTTGAACGTACAAAGCCTCAAGGCTCAAGCGCTTGCCAAACTAGGCAAGCTGGCCCAAGGGCGCGCCTTGATTCGTGCGGTGCAAGCCGACAGCGAGGAGCAAGAGATGCAAAAGCGCCAAGCAGAAGTCATTTTGCTGCGCGACAACGAAGCACCCCAAGAGGCTTACTTGCTCCAGCTCACCTTGTACGAGCAGTTTCCTGACGACGCCAACATTGCTTACGAAACGGCCATCCTTGCTGAACGCGCAGGAAAGATCGACGCCATGGAGAAGATCCTGCGCGACATCATCCAAAAGCACCCCGATCACCACCACGCCTTCAATGCGCTGGGTTACTCGTATGCAGAGCGCAACATTCGACTGCCAGAAGCCAAAGAACTGATTGAAACGGCGCTGCAGCAAGCCCCCAACGACCCTTTCATTCTCGACAGTCTGGCCTGGGTGGAGTTCCGCATGGGCAACAAGGACAGTGCGCTGACTCTTCTGGAAAAGGCGTACGCGCTGCGCAATGATGTGGAGATTGCCGCCCATTTGGGAGAGGTGCTGTGGAGCACCGGCAATCAAGAGCGTGCCCGCAGCGTTTGGCGCAAAGCGCTGACCCAGGACGCAGATAACGAAACCCTGCGCGCCACGCTGGAACGCCTGCAGGTCAAGCCCTAAGCCATGTCACATCACTTCACACGCATTGGAAAGTGGCAGGCGGCCTTGGCGCTGGGCCTTGCACTGGCACTCACCGGCTGCAGCACCCCGCACATGCCAAAACCTGCCTCAGGAAGTTCTTCGGTCTTGGCATGGAGTGGCCGCATGGGCCTGCAAGTGCAGGACCCCTTGGAGCAAGAGCAGTCATTCAGCGCATCTTTTCATCTGCAGGGCAGCCCAGAACAAGGCAGCCTGGATGTGTTCAACCCTCTTGGCTCTCAGATTGCCAAACTGCAATGGCAGCCTGGCTCAGCACTGCTACAGCAAGGGGAGCGCATCACCCAGTCCGATTCTTTGCAAGAACTATTGCGCCAAAGCCTGGGCACGGTCTTACCTGTTCAAGCGCTTTTTAGCTGGCTGCAAGGGCACAATGCCAGCGCCGAAGGCTGGCAAGTGGATCTGAGCCGCCACAGTGAAGGCCGCATCACCGCGCAACGCATCACGCCTTTGCCACACGCCACTCTGAGAGTTGTTCTCCAGCCAGCTGACTAAAAGCAGTGCGCAAAACTTTGCCACGCATTTCCTGCTCTTTACACATGCATAGCCTCTACGACGTGCCGGCCCCCGCCAAACTCAACCTGTTTTTGCACATCACAGGGCGCAGGGCGGATGGCTATCACTTGCTGCAATCCGTCTTCATGCTGATTGATTGGCAAGACACCTTGCACTTTGAACACACCCAGAGTTCAGAAATTTCGCGGCAAGACCTCAATCCGGACGCCCCGCAACTTCCCGCAGATGATTTGTGCGTTCGAGCAGCACAAGCCTTACAAGCCGCCACAGGCTGCACCCAAGGCGTGCGCATTGCGATTGACAAGCACATCCCCTCTCAAGCGGGCATGGGTGGAGGCTCTTCAGATGCAGCATCTACATTGATTGCCCTGAATCGTCTGTGGAACCTTGGCCTGACTCGTGCAGAGCTGGAAAGTATCGGCATTCGCCTGGGGGCAGACGTACCGTTTTTTATTCGCGGGCACAACGCCTGGGTAGAAGGCATCGGCGAGAGCATCACACCTTTATCAGGCCCTAGCACCCTGCCCCCCCATCTTTTCTGGGTCATCAAACCTGAAGCGGGCCTCAACACCCAAAGCATTTTTACCGACCAACGCCTTCAACGTAATACAAAGCATGCTAAAATCGAAGACTTTGCTGCAGATCACTATGGCTTTGGCCACAACGACCTGCAGCCAGTTGCTGAAGCTTTGTGCCCCGATGTATTGAAAGTCAAAAACTGGCTTAACGCATCTGGAATGCATGCTACAATGACTGGCTCTGGAAGTGCAGTATTTGCGCAAGCCAGCAAAGAAATTGATTTTTCAGATGCGCCTAGCACATGGAAAATCAGGCTTTGCAAAAATCTGGAAAATCATCCATTGATCCAATGGATTCCAGAGTAACAAGCTACCGGTTAATTGTTATCGATGACAATTGACCTGTGTAGGGGAGTCGCCAAGTTGGTCAAGGCACCGGATTTTGATTCCGGCATGCGAGGGTTCGAGTCCTTCCTCCCCTGCCAAATATCTTTATGCGTTTAAGCAAACCCAATACTGGGAAGCTCATGCAATCCAATAATTCTGAATTCGTGGTTTTTACGGGCAATGCTAATCGCAGCATGGCCGAAGAAATCGCCAAGCATCTTGGCGCATCTTTGGGCGCTGCTGACGTTGGCCGTTTCTCTGACGGTGAAGTCACCGTAGAAATCAAACAAAACGTCCGCACCCGCGATGTGTTTGTGGTGCAGCCAACTTGCGCCCCCACCAACGACAACCTGATGGAGTTGCTGGTGATGGTGGACGCTTTGAAGCGCGCCTCCGCACAAAGCATTTGCGCTGTCATTCCCTACTTTGGTTACGCCCGCCAAGACCGCCGCGTGCGCTCTACCCGTGTAGCGATTACTGCCAAGGTGGTTGCCAACATGCTGCAAGCCGCTGGTGTGAACCGCGTGCTGACCATGGATTTGCACGCAGACCAGATTCAGGGTTTCTTTGACATTCCCGTCGACAACATCTACGCATCGCCCATCCTGCTCAAGGATTTGAACGAAAAGAAATATGACGACCTGATCGTTGTGTCTCCTGACGTGGGTGGCGTGGTGCGCGCACGTGCACTGGCCAAGCAACTGGGTTGCGATCTGGCGATCATCGACAAGCGTCGGCCAAAGGCCAACGTGTCGGAAGTGATGCACGTGATCGGCGACATCGATGGCCGCAACTGCGTGATCATGGACGACATGATCGACACGGCTGGCACTTTGGTGAAAGCCGCTGAAGTGCTCAAGCAGCGCGGTGCCAAAAAAGTGTATGCCTATTGCACACACCCCATTTTCTCTGGCCCAGCCATCCAGCGTATTGCCGAAGGCGATGCTCTGGACGAAGTGGTGGTGACCAACACCATTCCTTTGAGCCCCTCAGCTCAGGCTTGTGGCAAGATTCGCCAGTTGTCCGTGGCGCCTCTGTTTGCAGAGACCATTCAGCGCATCTCTACCGGTGACTCGGTAAGTAGCCTGTTTCAGGACTAAGAGTTTTTCCTTCGGGACATTGCACAACCTCCTTCGGGAGGTTTGCGTTTTCCGAAGATTCATCCAAGGCATTGGCCTTGGGTTTTTAACCGAGTGGAACTGGTCGCGGTCCACTCATATTGGAGTTAGTTATGCAAATCGCTGCAACAGCACGTAATCTGCAAGGTACGGGTGCGAGCCGCCGCCTGCGTATTTCCGGCAAGGCACCTGGTATCGTTTTTGGCGCTGGCCAAGACGCACAAAAGATCGAAATCGATCACAACAACCTGTTCCACGCTCTGAAGAAGGAAGCTTTCCACACTTCGATCCTGGACCTGGACATCGACGGCCAATCTTCCAAGGTTGTGCTGCGCGACGTGCAATACCACCCCTTCCGCGCTCAGATCCTGCACATCGACTTCCAGCGCGTTGACGAGAACACCAAGATCGAATCCAAGGTTGCTCTGCGTTACGAAAACGCTGACAAGTCGCCTGCTGTGGTGGCTGAAGAAGGCACTGTGACGCCCCTGATCACCGAAGTTTCGGTGCTGGCTGCTCCTGGCAAGACTCCTGAGTTCATCTCTGTGGACCTGTCCAAGCTGTCTTCCAAGGTCATTCCTGGCCTGCAGACCGTGAAGGCTCCTAACGGCGTGAAGATCATTGCTCGCGGCTCTAACAAGAACCCCGTTCTGGTTTCCGTGAAGCTGCCTGAGGCTGCTGTTGTTGCTCCCGTAGCAGCTGCTCCTACCGACAAAAAGAAGAAGAAGTAATTTTTCTCCTCTTGTCACAACAGCCCCTCAGGGCTGTTGGCAAAACAAATGGCCCGCCTTGTGTGGGCCATTTGTTTTGCTGGACATGCATACCCTGCACAGACAACCGCCGTGATTGGATAATCCTCGCATGATCAAACTGTTTGTGGGCCTGGGCAACCCTGGCCCGGAATACGAAGACACTCGCCACAATGCCGGCTTTTGGTGGATTGATGGCCTGGCCCGTGAGCTCAAGGTGCATTTGCAGCCAGAGCGCAGCTACTGGGGCCTGATGGCACGCGCCAACGTGCAGGGTCAGCCCGTCTGGTTGCTGCAGCCGCAGACGTTCATGAATCTGTCAGGCAAGTCCGTCGGTGCACTGGCACGCTTTTTCAAGATCAAGCCCGAAGAAGTGCTGGTGGTGCACGATGAGCTGGATTTTGAACCCGGCCAGATCAAGCTCAAGCGCGGCGGCAGCCACGGCGGCCACAACGGCCTGCGTGATATCCATGCGCAGCTGGGCAGCCCTGATTACTGGCGGCTGCGCGTGGGCATTGGCCACCCCGGCCAAAAAGGGGATGTCGCCAGCTGGGTGCTCAAAAAACCACCGCTAGAGCAGTGGAACGCCATCCACGAGCAGATTGACCGCAGCCTCAAGGCCTGGCCTTTGCTGGCAGCAGGAGAGATGGAAAAGGCCACCGTGCTGATCAACACCAACAAACCACCGCGCCCCAAGCCACCGCGCAAGCCGGTGCCAGATGCCGACAGCGCCCCCACTTTGGTGAATGAATAAAAATAGCTGCTAACACTTACACAATAAGCGTTAGCAGCCAATTTGACTGATATTTTTATATCTTCAGTGACAGTGCCTGCAAGCGTTCAAATTTTTGCAGCAAGGTTTCCTGGCTCTCAACAAAGTCAGGATGCACGGGAATGCATGAGACCGGGCAGACCTGCATGCACTGGGGCTCATCAAAGTGCCCCACGCACTCTGTGCACTTGTGGGGGTCAATCTCATAGATCAGCTCCCCCATATAAATGGCATCGTTGGGGCACTCAGGCTCACACACATCACAATTGATGCATTCTTCCGTGATCATCAACGCCATGGCATGCCTCCTTGGCACAAGGCCGTACACAGGCAAGCGGCTCGATCATAGGTGTTCAGCACAGGGGACATGGCGCAATTATCATGCGCCCGCCGCTTACCCCATCTCAACGGCACACACTTCCATGCTTTGCACTGTGGGATTTACCGCTATGCTCGGAGCCCGCAAAACCTTGACTGCCTTGACTTCATGAGTGTTTTTCTCGCCAAACGCCTGCTCACATTGATAGCCACCTTGCTGGGTGCATCCATGCTGGTGTTTGCTGTGCTGGAGATTTTGCCGGGCAATGCTGCACAGGTACTCATGGGGCCAGACGCTGATCCACAGGCCGTGGCTGCCATGGCCGAGCAACTGGGTCTGAACCAGCCCGCGCTGCAACGCTATACCGATTGGCTGCTGGGCTTTTTCACCGGCAATCTGGGCAACAGCTACGCCTATGGATCGCCGGTCTGGGATCTGGTTGCCGAGCGGCTGGCACTGACCCTGCCTCTGGCGGTATTGGCCATGTTGATCACCACGGTGCTGGCCTTGCTGGCCGGCGTTTATGCAGCATCACGCCACAACAAGCTGGGCGATGTGGGCATCATGGGTTTGGCCCAACTGGGTATTGCCATACCGAATTTCTGGTTCGCCATTCTTTTGATCTTGCTGTTTTCAGTCAAGCTGCAATGGTTCTCTGCTGGCGGCTTTCCTGGCTGGAGCAGTGAATTTGGTGGCGGCTTCTGGCCTGCGCTGCAATCTCTGCTGCTACCTGCCATTGCACTGGCTGTTGTACAAGCGGCGATTTTGGCGCGCATCACCCGCTCTGCAGTGCTGGAAGTGCTGCGTGAAGACTTTGTGCGCACCGCACGTGCCAAGGGATTGAGTCAGCGCGCCGTGCTCTGGGGCCATGTGCTGCGCAATGCCATGATTCCGGTCATCACGGTCATGGGTCTGCAGTTTGCCAACTTGCTGGCTGGCACCATCGTGGTGGAAAACGTGTTTTATCTGCCCGGGCTGGGCCGTTTGATCTTTCAGTCCATTGCCAACCGCGATCTGATCGTGGTGCGCAACTGCGTCATGCTGCTGGCCGCCATGGTCATTGTGGTGAACTTCATCGTCGATGTGCTGTACGCCATGATTGACCCCCGTGTGAAAGCCAGCAACTTATGAGCCAGCCCCGCACCTTGTTGCAGCGCGGGCTGCACCACCCCAGCTTTGTCATTGGTTCTGTGCTGACGCTGGCCCTGGTTGCCTGCGCCCTGCTTTCTTTTGTCTGGACACCCTGGAGCCCTTACGAGATGAACATCGAGGCCAAGCTGCTGCCCCCCAGCGCGCAGTTCTGGATGGGCACCGACGCTTTTGGCCGCGATGTGCTGTCTCAAATCATGGTGGGCGCACGCAGCTCCATTGCAGTGGGCGTGATTGCCGTAGGTATTGGTCTGGTCTTTGGCGTAGCCCTGGGCTTGATTGCAGCCGCTTTGCGCGGCTGGGTGGAAGAAGTCATCATGCGCATGTCTGACTTCACCTTTGCCTTCCCGGCCATCTTGTCGGCCATCATGATGACCGCCGTTTTTGGCCCCAGCATGGTCAACGCCATCATTGCGATTGGCATCTTCAACATTCCGACCTTTGCACGCATCACCCGTGCTTCGGCCAACGCGATCTGGTCGCGTGAATACGTGATGGCTGCGCGTGCCTGCGGTAAAAACCGTTTCAGCATCACACTGCAGCACGTGCTGCCCAACATCATGGGGGTGCTGATCGTTCAGGCCACCATCCAGTTTGCGCTGGCCATTTTGGCTGAGGCTGCGCTGTCTTATCTGGGGCTGGGTACACAGCCCCCGCAGCCATCTTGGGGCCGCATGCTCAGTGATGCACAAACGTTGATGTTCCAGGCACCCCTGCTGGCCGTGTTTCCCGGCGTGGCGATTGCGCTGTCGGTGCTGGGCCTGAATTTACTGGGCGATGGCCTGCGCGACCTGATGGATCCGCGCTTGAGCCGCCAACGCTGAGCGAGACTGGAGACACGAATGCCCTTGCTTGAAGTCACTGGTCTTAATCTTTTTCTGCGCGGCAGCCAAGGCACAGTGCAAGCGCTGCGCCACCTTTCGTTCAAGCTAGAGCGTGGCAGCGCGCTGGGCATTATTGGAGAGTCAGGCTGCGGTAAATCTCTGACCGTGCAGACCCTGATGGGTTTGCAACCTGACAACGCGACAGTCACGGGCAGTATTTTGTGGAATGGGCAAGAGCTGCTGGGGCAGACCGAGCGCCAATGGCAAAGCCTGCGCGGCAACCGCATGGCCATGGTGTTTCAAGAGCCCATGACGGCCTTAAACCCTGTGCACACCGTAGGCCGCCAAGTGGCAGAGCCCATGCTCTATCACAAGGGCCTGGACAAGGCCAGCGCACTCAAAGCAGCCACGGCCTTGCTCGAGCGCGTGGGCATTGCCAACGCCTCCTCCCGGGTCAATGATTACCCGCACCAGTTCTCTGGCGGCCAGCGCCAGCGCATCACCATTGCCATGGCACTGGCGTGTGAGCCTGATGTGCTGATCGCTGACGAGCCGACCACGGCGCTGGATGTCACCGTTCAGCAGCAAATCCTGGACTTGATCAACGATGTGGTGGCCGAGCGCAATATGGCACTCATCCTCATCTCTCACGATTTGGGCGTTATTTCGCAGAATGTCGACGACATACTGGTCATGTATGGCGGCCAGATTGTTGAAAGCGGGCCCACTGGGGCGCTGTTTCGCCACATGGGCCACCCCTATACGCGCGGGCTGATGGCGGCACGCCCGCGGCTGGATGCACCACGCCAGCCCAGTGGCAAACCCCACGACCTGTTCACCATTGCCGGCGCTGTCCCAGCCTTGGCAGATTTGCCCCGCGGCTGCACCTTTGCGGGCCGCTGCACATTCACGCAAGAGCGCTGCTATGAAGACAAGCCCGCGCGTGTTGGCATTCCCAGTTTTCAGCCGCACGAGGCGCAATACAGCAGCCTGGGTGTGCACCAAGTGCGCTGCCTGCGCCCCGAAGCCATGCGCCCCGGCAACACAGAGGCCTGGAAATGACGCCTGACAACCTGCGCCCCCCTTTGCTTCAAACCATGGGGCTGGGCAAAACCTACACGCTCCCGCGCCGCCAGCTGTGGCAGGCACCGCCGCAGGTAGTTGCCTTGCAAGATGTCGATTTGACGGTCTACAGCGGCCGCAATGTGGGCATTGTGGGTGAATCAGGCTCTGGAAAATCCACGCTGGCGCGCCTGGCCATGGCGCTGGACAAGCCCACCACAGGCCAGGTACTGTGGAATGGGCAAACAGTCAGCGCAATGTCTGGCCCAGCCTTGCGAGCCGCTCGGCGTGACTGTCAGATGGTGTTTCAGGACCCTTATGGCTCGTTGGACCCACGCATGACCGTGGAGCGCATTGTGGCCGAGCCACTGCAGGCCCTCAGCCACACCAGCCGCGCCGAGCAGCGCGAGCAAGCCGCCGAAGCCCTCACCCAGGTGGGGCTGCACCACCGTGATCTGGACAAGTACCCCCATGAATTTTCGGGCGGTCAGCGCCAGCGCATTGCCATTGCGCGCGCGCTGATTACGCGCCCCCAGCTCATCGTGGCTGATGAACCCGTCAGCGCACTGGACGTCTCCATTCAGGCACAGGTACTCAATCTGCTACTGGATTTGCAGCAGCGTTTCGGCATGACGTACCTGCTCATCAGTCACGATCTGGCTGTCGTCAACCATTTGTGTGATGAAGTCCTCGTCATGCAACAAGGCCGCGTGGTCGAGCAAGGCTCGCCCAAACAACTGTTTAGCCACGCCCGCCATCCCTATACGCAGTCTTTGCTCAATGCCGTGCCGCAGATTGCCCCCGGGCGCGCACGCGCGCTGCGTAACCTGCGTGTGAAAGCAAGTTCTAACTTGGTGTAAAAAGCGGTCTGCTTCTTGATCGTGCGGTACAGCATGGCAAGTTGCTGCCTGCCCCACCCACTGAGACATATCGGAGACCCTGAACCATGATTGATCGCCGCAGTTTGCTTGCGTCTGGCGCTTTGGCCGGTTTGACCGCGCTGTTGCCGCTTCACAGCCTGGCGCAAGCGAAAAAAGAGACGGTGAACCTGGCCCTGACGCTGGAGCCCCCGGTACTGGACCCTACGGCCAGTGCCTCATCCTCGATTGCCGAAATCACGCAATACAACATCTTTGAGACGCTCACCAAGATCAATCCAGACGGCAGCGTCTCTCCCCTGCTGGCGGAAAGCTGGGAAGTCTCGCCAGATCTGAAAACCTACACCTTCCGCCTGCGCAAGGGCGTCAAGTTTCAAAACGGCCAGCCTTTCAGCGCAGAAACCGTAAAGTTCTCGCTGGAGCGCGCGGGCAGCGAAAAAAGCACCAACAAGGACAAGCGCAGCTTCAGCGGCCTGAAGATCCGTGTGATCGACGCCTTCACCATCGAAGTCGTGACGCAGGAGATTGACCCTGACTTTCTGTTTGTCATGGGCCAGGGCACATCCATCATTGTTGAGCCCAAGAGCGCCGCCACCAACACCACGCAGCCTGTGGGCACCGGCCCCTACAAGCTGGGCCAGTGGCAAAAAGGTGCCTCTATCACCTTGGTGGCATGGCCTGAATATCGCGATGCGAACAAAATCCGCATCAAGCGCGCCACGTTCCGCTTTATTCCCGACTCGGCAGCCCAGGTGGCCGCCCTGATGGCGGGCGACGTGGACGCCTTCCCCCGCGCCACACCACGCAGCGTGCCGCAGTTCCAGAAAGACCCACGCTTTCAGGTCATCGTCAGCGGCTCACGCGCCAAAACCATTTTGGCCATCAACAACGGCCGAAAGCCCCTGAACGATGTGCGCGTGCGCAAAGCCATTGCCGCAGCCATTGATCGCAAAACCATCATTGAAGGGGCCGCAGAAGGCTACGGCGTGCCCATTGGCAGCCACTACGTACCCGGCGCCTTTGGCTATGTGGACACCACCGGCATCAACCCGCACAACCTCGACAAGGCCAAAGCCCTGCTCAAAGAAGCAGGTGTGCAGTTGCCGCTGAAGCTGACCATGACGCTGCCCCCGGCCCCCTATGCCCGCCAGGGCGGCGAGATCATTGCCGCGCAGCTGGCCAAAGTGGGCATTGAGGTCAAACTGCAGAACGTGGAATGGGCGCAATGGCTGTCTGGCACCTACGGCAACAAGCAGTACGACCTGACCATGATCAGCCATGTGGAGCCGTTTGATCTGGGCAACTTTGCCAAGCCCGATTACTACTGGGCCTACGACTCGCAAGAGTTCCGCGATCTGTTCGAGAAGATCAAGAACACCCCCAAGCCCACCGACCGCGCACGCCTGCTGGGCGAGGCACAGCGCCTGCTGGCCAACGATGCAGTGCACGGCTTCCTGTACCAGCCCCAGTGGGTCACCATTGCCAACAAAAACCTGCGCGGGCTGTGGAAAGACATGCCTGTCTTTGTGAATGACCTATCGGCCATGTACTGGAGCGACAAGAGCTAACAGTTTTTAGAAGAATTTAGAAAAAATAGCATCTAGCGCTCAACAACAAAGGGTTTCAGATAGTTTTATATCTGAAACCCTTTATTTATATGAACCAATAGCTCTTATCTTTGCACAGTCAGCAAACGCACTGCCAACCCCACAAACACCACGCCCGCCAGCCTGTTCAACCACCACTGCGCCCGTGCAGAGCGCTGCAAGATGCCGCCAAAGACGCCCGAGCAACAGGCAATGGCACCAAACACCAGCAACGTAGCCAGCACAAACAGCAGGCCAAAACACACGATCTGCAGCGCCACGCTGCCGCGCGCGGGGTTTGCAAACTGCGGCAAGAAAGCCAGAAAGAAAATCAGCACCTTGGGGTTGGTGATATTCATCACCACGCCGCGCCCCACCATGCGCAACGCCTCTTTCCATGGCAACGGCTGGGCCGTGCTAGCAGCTTGCGGCGTATCGCTGGAGCTGACCGGCGCACGCAAAGCGCCCCATGCCAGCCACGCCAGATAAGCAGCACCGCACCATTTCAAAATGGTGAACGCAGTGCTGGATGCCGCAAACAAGGCCGCCAGCCCCAAGGCCACCGCCGTGGTGTGCACCACAATGCCCAGACATAGCCCCACCACCACGCACATGCCCACGCGCCATCCGCGCTGGATGGATTGCACCAGTACAAACAAGTTATCGGGCCCGGGGGTCAGCGCCAGCAGCACCGCCACGCCCAAAAAGGCCACCAAAGCATTCCACGCAGGCATCAGTCCATCGCTTTCACAGGGCTTGAATAAGCCGCCATTGTGCGGCCGCAGCAACCACGCTGCCAAGCCAGCGCGAGACGCGCCAATGCAACGCACAGCGAACAGAAAAACCCAAAAACGACTGTGCAGCAGGCACTGCACACGCAACAGCCAGTCAAGGGCTGGCGCAGGCGCTGCGGGGCATGAAACAGCGACAGTGCGCTAGGTACGACAAGGCCCCGCACAACGATGCGCCAAACACGACGTGAGCAGCTCTACAGTGCAGTGAAGAAAAAAGGAAAAGAGAAGAGAAAAAACTCAACGCTGGGGTGGCACCGACGACGGCTGAGGGCGGCACTGCGCATTGCGAAACGGCCCCTCCCCCTTGCTCCAGCCCTGACTGGGCATGACCTGGGCGCACACACGCTGCCCATCCAGCTTGCTCACCCACCAAAACCACGGTGCAGGCTGCGCCCACGCGGCATTGGCCCATGCCAGCACCACCGCCACACCACCTGCCAAACACAACGAACGCAACATCATGGCCCGCACTTTAGCCCAGAGCCAGTGCCGTCACGCCCATAGCAATCAATAGGGCTCCGCCAATGCGCACCATGCGATCGCCTTCGCGCAGCAAATGCCCGCCAATCAGGGCGGCAAACAGCATGGATACCTCCCGCGCCGGGGCCACATGTGAAATGGGCGCGCTTTGCATGGCAAACAGCACCAGCACATAAGCAATCGGACTGACCACGGCCACCAGCAGCGCCCAACGCCACTGCTGCTGCCACAGCGATTTGGCCTCAGCCACATTGCGCAGCACCACGGGAGACAGCAAGATCACGCGCACGCAACTGCCCAAATAATCAATCAGGATGGGCGACAGCAGCAGCACCTTGACGCCGTAGCCATCCACCACGGTGTAGCCTGCAATGAAAACGCCCGTCAGTACCCCGTAAAACAGCCCTTGGTGCAAGCGGTGGCGCGCGGCTGGATCTTTGCGCTGGCGAAACAGGCTGGGGCCACCAGCAATCAAAAATACCCCCAGCACCACGCCAACCACACCCAGCACACCCAGTTGCGAAAGCTCCTCGCCCAGCAACGTGATGGCCACCAGGGTACTGATTAACGGGCCGCTGCCCCGCGCCAGGGGGTAGACCACGGTGAGGTCTGCCTTGCGATAGCCGCGCAGCAAGATCACGTAATAGGCCAGATGCAGCACGCCACTGACCGCCACCAAAGCCCATGGCTGCCAGCCCCAGTGCGGCACAACGTCACGCCCTACCCACCACGCCAGCGGAGCCCAGACAATGATGAGCAAGATGGAGGTGAAAAAGGCAAACCGCGCATCGCCCCCGGCTTTCTTGGCGGCAATGTTCCAGCCCGCATGGATGATGCCGGCCAAAATAATGAGTGCGAAAGCTTGCAGTGACATGGGGCAGTCAAACGGCCATAAAAAAGGCTGCGCAGTGCGCAGCCTCTGGGGCCTGAGCGAGGGTGTTAATCGTTGCGGCGGCCAGGAATGAGTGCCAGAAACTCACGACGCAGTGTGGGGTCCTTCAAAAACGCACCACGCATGACGGAGTTGAGCATCTTGCTGTCCTTTTCGCGCACACCGCGCCATGACATGCAAAAGTGCGAGCACTCCATGACCACGGCCAGACCGTCGGGGCGGGTCTTTTCCATGATCAAGTCAGCCAGCTGAATGATGGCCTCTTCCTGAATCTGCGGGCGCCCCAGCACCCAGTCCACCAGACGTGCGTACTTGGACAGGCCAATGACGTTGGTGTTCTTGTTGGGCATCACACCAATCCACACCTTGCCCATCACAGGGCACAGGTGGTGACTGCATGCGCTGCGCACCGTAATTGGGCCAACGATCATCAGCTCATTGAGGTGCTTGCCGTTGGGGAACTCCGTGATCGAAGGCGGCTTGTGATAGCGGCCTGCAAACACTTCCTTGAGATACATCTTGGCCACACGGCGGGCAGTGGCCCGGCTGTTGTGGTCATTGGCCGTGTCGATGACCATGCTGTCGAGCACGCCCTGCATCTTCACTTCCACCTCGTCGAGCAATTGCTCCAGCTCACCGGGTTCGATGAAGTCGGCAATATTTTCGTTCGCGTGAAAACTGCGGCCAGCCGCCTGCACCCGCTCGCGAATCTTCACGGAGACAGGGGTGCCGTGCGGGTCAAAACCTGCGGGCTGTTTGTCGGATGCGGCAACCAAATCTTGAAACATGGGCGCGATAGTAACAGTGAATCATCAGGCCGACAGGGGCTATGGAATTGGCAACCAGCCTACAGTTTGAACTCTGCGATCAAAGGCAAATGGTCAGACATGCGCCACCAGATACGGCCTTGCGGCACCGTCAGGCTGATGGGGTCCAGACCGCGAACGTACACATGATCGAGTTGCGCCAGCGGCAAACGTGCCGGATAGGTGAAGGTGCTGCGGTCACCGTCGTACTCATACAGACCAAAGCCGGCCAGCATGCGCTTGATGTGGTTGCCCCAGTCGTTGAAGTCACCAGCCACCACCACCGGCACCCCCGGGGGTACTTCACGCTCAATGAATTGCTGCAACTGATAAATCTGGCGCACACGGCTGCCAGCAATCAAGCCCAGATGCACCACCACGGTGTGCACGGAACGCCCATGGAACATCACCTCGGCATGCAGCAGGCCCCGCTGTTCAAAGCGGTGGTCTGATACATCCAGGTGCTTGATATCGCGCACCGGCCAGCGCGAGAGCAAGGCGTTGCCATGCTCTCCGTCGCGTGTATAGGCATTGGTGTGATAGACAGCCTCATAGCCGTCTGGTGCCAAAAACTCTGCCTGCGACACTTCAGGCCAGTTGGCAAAGTACGCGGCCTCGCGCCGGTTCATTTTGCGCACTTCCTGCAGGCAGACGATATCGGCATCGAGCTGCTCTACGGCCAGCCCCAGGTTGTGAATTTCCAGCCTGCGCGTGGGCCCCAGGCCCTGCACACCTTTGTGAATGTTGTAGGTGGCCACACGCAAAATACCTTGTTCGGCGGGCACCAAGAGGCCAGAGGGCGTGGTTTCCATGGGCGGCAGTGGTGGCGTGGTCTCAAGCGTCATGCAGGCAATGGAAGAAAAACAGGTAGATGAAGAATAGCTTCGGCATTCGAGGGCGCGTAGCAACGGTCTGCCGCTTCGCGCCAAGCATGCCAAGCAAATGCGGTGTGTTCGCGCGGATTCAAGGTGACTTGGGCGTAGGACGCAACCTCCAGCCCAAACACACGCTCGGTATTCACAAAGGTTCCGGGCGCGTAGCGATGCAGCCATTGCGGGTAAATGGTGTAGATGTTTTCCAGCCCCCAGTCTTGCAACTTGCAGCCTTGCGCGTGAGCATCAATACCCGTTTCCTCCCACACCTCGCGTGCAGCCACCTGCTCCCAAGGCTCATCGTGCGTGTCTTTGCTGCCCGTGACGGACTGCCAGAAATCACCCCCATGCCCATCACCAAGGGTGCGCTGCAACAGCAGCACCTCGCCTTGCGGGGTGTAAATCACCACCAGAACTGACTGCGCAATTTTGTAAGGGCCTGCGTGCATGCGCCCTATCTTCACACTGAAAGCATGCCCAAGACGCAAAAAAAGCCTTTGCGCTGCCGCAAAGGCTTTTTGTGTTTTAAGCCTCTAGCCCTTGCACACTAAGCGCAAGAAGCTATGACTTTAAGAGCCATCGATTTACGATGCCTTGACCGCGTCGATGTTGCGCAGGCGAATGTGCAGCTCGCGCAGCTGCTTTTCATCGACAGGCGAAGGCGCTTGCGTCAGCAAGTCTTGCGCACGCTGTGTCTTGGGGAAGGCAATGACGTCACGAATCGATTCAGAACCTGTCATCAGCGTGATCAGACGGTCCAGACCGAAGGCCAGACCACCGTGGGGAGGTGCGCCGTATTGCAGCGCATCCAGCAGGTAGCCAAACTTGGCGCGCTGGTCTTCAGGGCTGATGTTCAAGGCAGCAAATACCTTGGCCTGCACGTCAGCGCGGTGGATACGCACCGAGCCGCCACCCAGCTCCCAGCCGTTCAAGACCATGTCATACGCCTTGGCAATGCACTTGGAAGGATCGGTGGCCATCAACTCTTCATGGCCATCCTTGGGCGATGTGAAGGGATGGTGCACAGCCACCCAGCGGCCGCTTTCTTCATCATGTTCAAACATGGGGAAGTCCACCACCCACAGCGGTGCCCACTTGTCTTCAAACAGGCCCGACTTTTTACCGAACTCGCTGTGACCCACTTTCAGACGCAACGCACCGATGGAGTCGTTGACGATCTTTTCCTTGTCAGCACCGAAGAACAGCAAGTCGCCGTCTTGTGCGCCTGTGCGCTTCAAGATTTCGGCAATCGCTGCGTCGTGCAGATTCTTGACGATGGGCGACTGCAGGCCTTCGCGGCCCTTGGCCACTTCGTTGACCTTGATCCATGCCAGACCCTTGGCACCGTAGATCTTGACGAACTCGGTGTAGCCATCGATCTCGCCACGCGAAATAGAAGCACCGCCGGGTACGCGCAGGGCCACCACACGGCCACCCTTGGTGGTAGCAGGCGTAGAAAACACCTTGAAGTCCACATCGCCCATGCAATCGGTCAGCTCGGTGAATTCGAGCTTGACGCGCAGATCGGGCTTGTCCGAACCAAAGCGGAAGGCCGCGTCCTGGTACGTCATGATCGGGAATTCACCCAAGTCCACGTTCAGCTGCTGCTGGAACACTTCCTTGATCATCTGCTGGAAGATGGCGCGAATTTCTTCTTCGTTCAGGAACGAAGTTTCGCAGTCGATCTGCGTGAATTCGGGCTGGCGGTCAGCGCGCAAGTCTTCGTCGCGGAAGCACTTGGTGATCTGGTAGTAACGGTCAAAGCCCGACACCATCAGCATCTGCTTGTACAGCTGGGGGGACTGGGGCAGCGCAAAGAACTGGCCGTCATGCACGCGCGAAGGCACCAGATAGTCGCGAGCGCCTTCGGGTGTGGACTTGCCCAGCATGGGGGTTTCGATGTCGATAAAGCCCAGCTTGTCCAGGAAGTTACGCACCTGGATCGATGTCTTGTAGCGCAGCATCATGTTGCGCTGCATTACGGGGCGGCGCAGGTCCATCACACGGTTGGTCAGGCGCACGTTTTCCGACAGGTTCTCGTCGTCCACCTGGAAAGGTGGCGTCACTGCGGCGTTGAGCACGTTCAGCTCGTGGCACAGCACTTCAATCTGACCGCTCTTGAGCTTGTCGTTGGTTGTGCCCGCAGGACGAGCACGCACAATGCCCTTGACCTGCACGCAGTATTCACCGCGGATTTCTTCAGCCACCTTGAACATTTCAGGGCGGTCGGGGTCACACACCACCTGCACATAGCCTTCGCGGTCACGCAGGTCAATAAAGATCACGCCACCGTGGTCACGACGACGATTCACCCAGCCGCACAGGGTAACGGTTTCGCCCATCAGGGCTTCGGTCACAAGACCGCAATATTCAGAGCGCATGGCCATGGTCTATCTTCCTGCGCCCCAGGGGACGCGCTTTTTGGGTTGTTTATCGTTCTTCGTCAGGGATGGGCAGTGGCGGCGGTGCCACCACACCCATAGAGACGATGTACTTGAGCGCAGCTTCCACGCTCATCTCGAGTTCCACGCAATCGCTCTTGCGCATCATCACAAAGTAGCCCCCAGTGGGGTTGGGCGTTGTTGGCACAAATACGCTCACGTACTCGTCGCGCAAATAACGGGCCACTTCGCCGGCGGGGCTGCCAGTGATGAAAGCCACGGTCCACACGCCTTCGCGGGGCCATTGCACCAGCACAGCGGTGCGAAACGCATTGCCACTGTCCGAAAAGACGGTATCCGAGACCTGCTTAACGCTGGAGTAAATCGAGCGTACCACCGGGATACGGGTAATGAGGGCATCCCCCCAGGACACCAGCTTGCGGCCCACAAAATTACTGGCAATCGCACCGATGGAAAGCAGCACCACCAGCGTCAGCAGCACGCCAAAGCCCGGGATATGCAAACCCAGCAGATAGTCAGGCTGCCACTGAGCGGGCAAGAGATTCAGGGTTTGGTCCAGCGTGCTGATGATCCAGTGCAGCACCCACACAGTGATAACACCGGGGACAATGACCAGCAGCCCGGTGAACAGCCATTTACGCAATGCAGACATGGCCAATCTTAGACCTCAGAAGCTGCAGGGCAACCGGCGGCCGCACAGGCGCTGCCGCCAGCATCACACGCTGCGGCAGGTGCAGGGGCGGAGGCACTGCTGCTGGAGCCACCCTTGAAGTCGGTGGCATACCAGCCCGAGCCCTTCAATTGGAATCCGGGTGCAGTCAATTGCTTGGAAAAGGCCGCAGCACCGCAAGCCGGGCAATCGGTCAGCGGGGCATCGGACATCTTCTGAAGAACATCCTTGGCGTGGCCACAGGTGCCACACTTGTACGCATAAATCGGCATAGCTTTGGGTCAGCGTGCTTAAGGCTAAGAAGAGGAAATTCGCAAAACCTTAGATTATAGGCGGCCATGCTCTTTTGACTTGTGCAAGCGGGCATGCGCCTGAAAGGACAAAGGGCGCTTTTGCGCCCTTTGTCTGGCATGCAATGCCTGTTACTTGAGCTCAGAGCCCTGGTAGTGCTTGACCTGTCCTTGGGTGTTGGCCAGCCACTGCGGCAGCAACGAGCCAAAGACCATGCCAATGAGCGCGCCCATCAAGCCCGCCAGTTGCTGGGGGAATGCATCGGCCCAGCCGGGCACAGCCCAGAACGCCAGCCACGTACCAATGCCCAGCACCACGGCGGCCAAGGCGCCTTGCGTGGTCGCTCGCTTCCAGTACAGGCCAAACACCAAAGGCACAAACGCACCGACCAATGGCACCTGGTAAGCCCCCGAGACCATTTCATAGATGGAGCTGTCTTGCATGGTGATGGCATAGACCAGCACGCACACAGTGAAGCCCACCACCGCCAGCCGCATGGCCTTGAGCGTGGCCGCATCCGACATGCCGGGCTTGATGTTGCGCAGAATGTTTTCGACAAACGCGGTCGAAGGCGCCAGCATGGTGGCCGACGCGGTGGACATGATGGCCGACAGCAGCGCGCCAAAGAAGGCAATTTGCACGACCAAAGGCATGTGCTCCATCACCAGGCGGGGCAAAATTTTCTGCGGATCATCGCCCATCAGGGCTTCTGAGGCCTCCGGCATGATCAGCACAGCCGCTGTCACCACAAACATCGGAATAAAGGCAAACGCGATGTACAGCGCACCACCGATGATGGGACCCAGACACGCGACCTTCTCGTTTTTGGACGACATCACGCGCTGAAACACGTCCTGCTGCGGAATCGAGCCCAGCATCATGGTGATGGCTGCGGCAAAAAAGAAGAGCCAGGTTTTGCCATCGGCGTCCTTGGGCAGAAACTGCATCTTGCCTTCGGTCACGGCGTAGCCGATCACTTTGTCAGAGCCACCGGCCAAATCTGCGGCAAACCATGCAATCACGATCAGGCCACCGCAAATCACCACCATTTGCACCAGATCGGTCATGGCCACCGACCACATGCCCCCGAACAGGGTGTAGATCATCACGATCAGGGTGCCCAAAATCATGCCCGAGGTTACGGACATCGCGCCATCGGTCAGCATGTTGAACACCAGCCCCAGCGCAGCCACCTGCGCAGCCACCCAGCCCAGATAACTGAAGATGATGATGATGGAGCACAGCACCTCCACCGTCTTGCCGTAGCGCAGGCGGTAGTAGTCGCCAATAGTGATGAGGTTCTTCTTGTAGAGCTTGTAGGCAAAGAACAGGCCCACCAGGATCAGGCAAAAGCCAGCGCCAAAGGGGTCTTCCACCACACCGCCCAGGCCTTCTTTGACAAATTCTGCCGACACGCCCAGCACCAGCTCGGAGCCAAACCAGGTCGCGAACGTGGTGGCAACCACCACATACAGCGGCAGATTGCGCCCTGCAACGGCATAGTCAGCCGTGTTGTGCACGCGGCGTGCTGCATAAAGGCCAATGCCGATCGAGACCAGAAGGTACACGGCAATAAAGGTCATCAGCATGTGTGCTGCTCCCCTGTCAAAGAAATAAATGGGTTGTAAGAAAATTCGAGGCGCGATTATGGGCATTTGTGATGCCCCCACACGGAAAAAACCTCTGCTGTGTTCTACAAGCGACAAAAAAAGAAGAGCGCCTGACGCTTTGCTCTTCAGAACTTCAAAGTCAAAAGACCTTGAAAGCTTTAAAGAACAAACGCAAGGCGCTCCTCTTTTATTTCAACTTAGTGCCTGCTTACGCAGCAAGCACTGTATTGGGCCAGCTTTAGAAAATCCGGATTCGCGTAAGGACTTGCATAGCCAGCATGCCCAGTACAAACCCGAGTCCCCCGTAAATCAGCCCTTGCAGCAAACGATTGGTGCGCCGCTGCTCACGAAGCAACTCCTGTACCAATTGCTGATCGCTGCCATTTTTTTGCTGCAGATAGCCATAGACCAGCCGTGGAAGTTCAGGAATGAGCTTGGCGTAACGCGGGGCTTCGGCCTGCAGCTCGCGCCAAAAGCGCTGTGGCCCCATTTGCTCAAGCATCCACTTTTCCAGAAACGGCTTGGCGGTGCTCCACAAATCAAGGTTTGGATCGAGCTGGCGGCCCAGACCTTCGATGTTGAGCAAGGTCTTTTGCAGCAGCACCAGTTGCGGCTGGATCTCCACCTGAAAGCGGCGTGAGGTCTGGAACAGGCGCATCAGCACCATACCCAGAGAGATTTCAGACAGCGGACGGTCAAAGTACGGCTCGCACACGGCACGAATCGCCGCCTCCAGCTCCTCCACCCGCGTGGTGGCGGGCACCCATCCGCTTTCGATGTGCAAGGCAGCTACGCGCTTGTAATCGCGGCGAAAGAACGCCAGGAAGTTTTGCGCCAGATACTCTTTATCGAACTCGGTCAGCGTGCCCACAATGCCAAAGTCCAGCGAGATGTAGCGCCCAAACGTGGCTGCATCCAGGCTCACCATGATGTTGCCGGGGTGCATGTCCGCGTGGAAAAATCCATCACGAAACACCTGCGTGAAAAACAGGGTCACGCCATCGCGTGCCAGCTTCGGAATATCTACCCCCGCTTCGCGCAATCGATCCACCTGACTGATGGGCACGCCCTTCATGCGCTCCATCACCATCACTTCGGTGTGGCAGTAATCCCAGAAAATTTCTGGAATCAGCACCAAGTTCAGCCCTTCCATATTGCGGCGCAGCTGCGCCGCATTGGAGGCTTCGCGGATCAGATCCAGCTCGTCGTGCAAGTAGTTGTCAAACTCAGCCACCACCTGCAAAGGCTTCAGGCGCTTGCCCTCGTTGGAGAGCCTTTCCACCCAGCCCGCCATCATGTACATCAGGGCGACGTCTTTGTCGATCACCTTTTTCATGCCGGGGCGCAGCACCTTGACCGCGACCTCACGCTCCTGACCATCGCGATCACGCACGGTGGCAAAGTGCACCTGGGCAATCGAGGCGCTGGCCACGGGTGTGCGCTCAAAGCTGACAAAGATCTGGTCCAGCGGCTTGCGGAAATTGCGCTCAATGGTGTTGATGGCAATTTGCGAATCAAACGGTGGCACACGGTCTTGCAGCTTGGCCAGCTCTTGGGCCACATCCGGTGGCATCAAGTCACTGCGTGTGGACAGCACCTGCCCAAACTTCACAAAAATCGGCCCCAGTTGCTCCAGCGCTTCTCGCAGGCGCTCGCCGCGTGGGGCCTCCAGCTTGCGGCCAACCTTCAGCACACGGCGCAGCGTGTTCAGCGACGGATGCTTAAAGCCCGAGAGCACCAGCTCATCCAGGCCATAACGCAACACCACCCAGACGATGGTCAAGCCTCGGAAAAATCGACTCATTGCGGCAGGCGATCTGCGTCGCTGGCAGGTTTGCCATCGGCTTGGCCCATGCGCCCGCCCACAAACTGGCGCACCGCAGCAGCCACCGTGCGACCGATATTGGCCAAGGTGTGTGCTGGCACATCGCCCATGATACGGGCCATGTCTTCTTCGACGTCCCACTGCACGTTGTCCACCAGCCAGTTGATATCAGCGGCCAGTTGCACATCACCTTCGATGCGCAGGGAAGGCTTGTCGCCACGCAGCGCCACCTGAGCCAGGGCCAGCGGATTGCTGTCCATGATCTCCAGCTGCAGATCGGGTGTTGCGCCTTCAGCAGCCACATTCAGCAGGCCTGCCGGGGTTACCACCAGCGCCATATTGAAGTTGCGCCACTGCACACGGGCCACACGCCCTTTTTGGCGCATCAAGCGTTCCATGGCTTCGCGCTCCTGCATCAACACATGGTTAAGAAACAGCACGGCGCGCTGCTGGGTTTCGTGGACGAGCCAGCTTGGTGGCTGCACGACTTGCACCGCGCGTTCCACTAAACCGTTCAGGAATGAAAAAGGGGACTGTGTTGCCATAGTCCCCTGATTATTCCTGAAGTGGAGCGTTTTTTAGCCTAAGGCTTGTAAACCCGCAACCAACCACCCGCTGGAGTTGTTTTTAGGCTTGGCCATATTCCATACTTCGCGGAAGGGGCTAGGGCCCGAAGAGGCATCTTCGCGGATCAACCCCGAGAACTCGACGCTGGCCATGTAAGAGCCGCCCACGTCTTCAATACCCAGCAGTTGCGCATCAATCATGACGACATCGGTCTGATTGGGCTCGCCGCTGCTCTGGCTTTCGCGCTCTTGCAGCTGGCTTTGGATTTCAGCCAGCATGTCATCCGTCATCATGGAGCGCAGGGTACTGATATCGCTCTTGTCCCATGCGGCTTGCAGCGTTACGAAGTTGCGCTTGGCGGCATCCAAAAAGCCATTGGCATCAAAGCCTGCAGGCACATCCCAGGTCGAGGCAGCAGCAGCCACGCCCGAACCAATCATGGAGCCTTGCGCGCCAGGAATCTGCTCCCAGGGGCGGGCCGATGCATCGTTGCCTACGTTCTGGGGCTTGTACTGCGGCGGGGTTGCAATAGCATCAGGCGACACAGGCGCACCAGCGCCCTGGAAAGCGAAAGGCGATGGCGCAGCGTTAGATGCAGCAGGCTTTTTGTTAGCGCGGGCACGCAAGATGGCACCGATCACCACCATGACAACCATGGCCAGCAAACCGAACATCAGCATGTTGGCAAACGCCTCACCCAGACCCAGCGAGTTGGCCAGCCATGCCAGACCCAGACCTGCGGCCAGACCACCCAGCATGGCACCCCATGGCTTCTTGGGTGCGGCAGCAGCAGGTGCTGCAGGCTTGGCAGCGGCATTGTTTTGTTGCGCGTTTTGCTGCTGCGCAGGGCGTGCAGGCGGAGCGGCTGGAGGTGTGGCTTGGCGTTGCGTCACATTGCTGGACTGTTTGCCAAAGGATCCGCCACCGCCCATGCGCTTGGCTTCTGCCAGGGGATGGATGACGACCAATGCCGCCGCCAATGTCACTGCCCACACCTTCTTCATCGTCGTATCTCCGCTTAAGTTTGAAAGTAACCGCTGATCAGCCAAAACCGGCAAAAAAACTATGCATGGGGAAACGCTCCCTGTTTAGCACTTGATACCCATGTGCAGCGCGACGATGCCGGCTGACATGTTGTGATAGTCCACGTGACCGAATCCGGCCTCATGCATCAGGGCCTTGAGCTCCTCCTGGCCAGGATGCATGCGGATGGATTCCGCCAAATAACGGTAGCTGTCTGGATCACCCGCCACCATCGAACCCATCTTGGGAAGGATATTGAACGAATACCAGTCATACACTTTTTCCAAGGGTTTTGCGACCTTGGAGAACTCCAGCACCAGCAGCTTGCCGCCGGGCTTGAGCACACGATTCATTTCTTTGAGCGCCGCATCCTTGTGCGTCATATTGCGCAGACCAAACGCCACGCTGACCAGGTTGAAGTAGCCATCGGGGAAGGGCAACTTTTCAGCATCGCAAACCAGGGTCGGCAGCAAGATGCCCTTGTCGGTCAGGCGATCACGGCCCACACGCAGCATGGCTTCGTTGATGTCGGTGTGCACCACGGTGCCGCTTGCGCCCACCTTTTTGGAAAAGGCCATGGACAAGTCGCCCGTGCCGCCAGCAATGTCCAGCACCTTGTCGCCTTCTTTGAGGTTGGCCACCATCAAGGTGTAGGCCTTCCAGGCGCGGTGCAAACCACCCGACATCAGGTCGTTCATGACGTCGTACTTGGACGCCACCGAGTCAAACACGCCGCGCACGCGGCTGGCTTTTTCTTTCTCGTCGACCGTCTGGAATCCAAAGTGTGTGCTGCTCATAAGCTTCAAATGTAAGCAGGACGCTGCGCTGAGACCAGCGACAACCCCGTGTGGTCACAGGGCATACAGTGCCTGCAGTCAAAAGTCTGTACTGCCAAAGGTGCTCTAAAAGCCGGCCTTTACAGCTACGGTAAATATAGCATCGCACCAGAAAAAAAGGCGAAAACCCGAGGATTTCACCTGTGACTGCGATGCATCACATGCATTGTTTGCCAGCGGCGGCAACACCGCGCTGACAAGCTGTGCGGCAAAAGCCTTGCGCTTAGCTGGCGCAGCCGCAGGAGCCGCTGCCGCAGCCACCACCACTGCTGGCGGCGCTGGATGCCGGCGCGGGGGCACTGCTGCCACACCCGCCACCCGTGCCGCAGCTTGAGCCGCCCTTTTCTGGCATGGGAGCGTCACGATCGACACCGGCGGCTTGCAGGCGCGCTTCGTATTCTTTCCACAGCGCATCTTGCTTTTCGCCCAGCTCGTACAAATAGTGCCAGGTGAACAAGCCACTTTCATGGCCATCGCTAAAGAAAGGCTTGATGGCGTAGTTGCCCACTTGCTCAATATTGTCGATGCCGACGTGGCGCTTGCCGGTCTGCAGCACTTCCTGGCCCGGGCCGTGGCCTTGTACTTCGGCCGAGGGCGAGTACACGCGCATCAGCTCAAAAGGCAGGCGAAAGGTCTTGCCGTCGGAGTAACCGACCTCCAGCATGCGCGAGGCTGCATGCACGGTCAGCGATTGGGGAAGAGGCATGTCTGCCATGGAGTGCCACCTATCTAAACAATAGCTACTTACGCTTATAAACAGGCGTTTTCAGCATCAAATATATCTGAAACGCGCGTGTAGTCAGCGCAAGCAGCTCATCTATTCATTAAGCCCACGGTGCCAGCGCCTGAGCAATGGCGGCATCGCAGGCTGCGAGTTCTTGCAGCAATTGTGCTTGCCTGTCCAAAGCACGCGCACGCAAGGGGCTTGCCCAGATGGGAGCCGGAAAATGACTGTCCCAGTCATAGCGAGCAATCACGTGCCAGTGCAGGTGGGGCACCATGTTGCCCAGCGCTGCCAGGTTGATTTTGGTGGGCTGCAGCTGAGCGCGCAGCACGCGCTCCACTTCGGCCACCACCGCCATGCAGGTGTGGCGATCGGCTTGTGACAGATCAGAAAACTCGGCCACATGGGCTGTCCAGATCACGCGATAGAAAGCAGGAAAGCCTTCTTCCTGCGCACGGATGACACGCAGCTGCGCGCCCTGCCAGACAGGCAGGCCACCCGCTTCACGGCACAGTACACAGTCGATCTGTGCGCCGCTCACAGCAGCACCCGCTCAATGCCGCCCGCGTTGGCGCGCTGCACGTAATCGGGCATCCAGTTGTCGCCCAAGATCTGCTTGGCCATCTCCACCACGATGTAGTCGGCTTCCAGCAGACCGTTTTGCAGGTCATTGCCGTAGCGGTTCAGGCCCTGCAAACAGCTGGGGCAGCTGGTCAAAATTTTGACGTTGTCATTGGCACCCACCGAGCCATTGGCACGCAGCTCGGCTTCACCCTTGAGCAGCTCGCCTTCCTTGCGGAAGCGAATTTGCGTGGAAATGTCCGGGCGCGTCACGCCCAGCGTGCCCGATTCACCGCAGCAGCGATCGCTCTTGATCACGCCTTCGCCCACCAGGGCCTTGACGGTCTTCATGGCGTCTTGCTGCTTCATGGGACTGTGGCAAGGCTCGTGGTACAGGAAGCCACCCTGGCCCGCAGGCAAAGTGACCCCCTTTTCGAGCAGAAACTCGTGGATATCAATGATGCGGCAGCCGGGGAAGATCTTGTCAAAGCTGTAACCCTGCAGCTGGTCAAAACATGTGCCGCAGCTCACCACCACGGTCTTGATGTCCAGATAGTTCAGCGTATTGGCCACGCGGTGAAACAGCACGCGGTTGTCCGTGATCATCTTGTCGGCCACGTCCATCTGCCCCGAGCCGCGCTGGGGATAGCCGCAGCACAGGTAACCCGGGGGCAGCACGGTTTGCACGCCGGCGTGCCACAGCATGGCCTGTGTAGCCAGGCCCACCTGGCTGAACAGGCGCTCAGAGCCACAGCCGGGGAAATAAAACACGGCTTCCGTGTCTGCATGCGTGCTCTTGGGGTCACGGATGATGGGCACGTAGTCTTTGTCTTCAATGTCCAGCAAAGCGCGCGCTGTCTTCTTGGGCAGACCGCCGGGCAGCTTCTTGTTCACAAAGTGAATCACCTGCTCCTTGAGCGGTGCCTTGCCTACAGAAGCCGGGGGGCGCTTCATCTGTGGCTTGGCCACGGCGTGCAGCAAGTCAGACGCCATGCGCTGCACCTTGAAGCCCACACCCACCATGCCCTTGCGCAGCAAGTTGATGGTGTCGGGGTTGGTGGCATTGAGCATGGCCATGGCCATCTTGTTGCCCGGATTGAAGCTTTTCTTGCCCATCTTGCGCAGCAGGTTGCGCATGTTCATGGTGACATCGCCAAAGTCGATCTTGACCGGGCAAGGCGTAAAGCACTTGTGGCAGACGGTGCAGTGGTCGGCCACGTCTTCAAACTCTTGCCAGTGCTTGATCGAGACACCACGACGGGTTTGCTCTTCGTACAGGAAAGCTTCCACCAGCAGCGAGGTGGCCAAAATCTTGTTGCGCGGCGAATACAGCATGTTGGCGCCCGGAATGTGCGTGTTGCACACGGGCTTGCACTTGCCGCAGCGCAGGCAGTCTTTGACCGAATCGGCAATCGCGCCAATGTCGGACTGCTGCATGATCAGCGACTCGTGGCCCATCAGGCCAAAGCTGGGCGTGTAAGCGTTGGTCAAATCCGCGTACATCAGCGCCTCGCGCGGCGATTCGGCGGGCACCAGGCCGTTCTTTTCACGGATCAGCTTGCCACGGTTAAAGCGGCCTTGCGGGTCAACGCGCTGCTTGTAATCGGCAAACGGCTGCAGCTCTTCGTCGGTCAGAAACTCCAGCTTGGTAATACCAATGCCGTGCTCGCCCGAGATCACGCCATCCAGACCCCGCGCCAGCTGCATGATGCGCGCCACGGCTTCGTGGGCGGTCTGCAGCATTTCGTAGTCGTCAGAGTTGACGGGGATGTTGGTGTGCACATTGCCGTCACCGGCGTGCATGTGCAGCGCCACCCACACGCGGCCCTTGAGCACGCGCTGGTGAATGGCGACGGTCTCGGCCAGGATGGCCTCAAACGCTTCACCACTGAAAATTTGCGCCAACGGCTGGCGAATTTGCGTTTTCCAGCTGGCGCGCAAGCTGTGATCTTGCAGCTGCGGGAACAGTGTGGCCACATCGGCCAGCCAGCCCGCCCACAGGTCGCGCACATCCTGCACCAGCTCAATGGCCTGGTGCACGCGGTCTTCCAGCAGCTCGGCGGCGGGAATCTCGCCCGCATCGTCTTGCTTGCCCAAAGGCAGGTTGCCCTTTTCAAAGAAGGCCAGCAGGGCATCACAGAACTTGAGCTTGTTGCGCAGGCTCAGCTCAATGTTGATGCGCTCAATGCCGTCGGTGTATTCCGCCATGCGTGGCAAAGGAATCACCACGTCTTCATTGATCTTGAAGGCGTTGGTGTGGCGCGAAATGGCGGCTGTGCGCTTGCGGTCCAGCCAGAACTTTTTGCGCGCTTCCGCGCTGATGGCCACAAAGCCTTCACCGTTGCGTGAGTTGGCAATGCGCACCACTTCGCTGGTTACGCGCGCTACTTCGTCGGCGTTGTCGCCCACGATGTCGCCAATCAGCACCATCTTGGGCAGCTTGCCATTGCCTTTTTTGGACTTGGTGGCGTAACCCACAGCCTTCAGGTAGCGGTCATCCAGATGCTCAAGGCCAGCCAGCAGCACGCCGCTGCGCTTTTGCTCCTCAAACATGTAATCTTTGATTTCCACGATCGAGGGCACGGCATCCTTGGCATTGCCAAAGAACTCCATGCACACCGTGCGGGTGTGCTCTGGCATGCGGTGCACGATCCAGCGCGCACTGGTGATCAGGCCATCGGTGCCTTCTTTTTGCACACCGGGCAGACCCGACAGGAACTTGTCGGTCACGTCCTTGCCCAGGCCTTCCTTGCGGAACTTGTGGCCCGGAATGTCCAGGCGCTCGGTGCGCAGCGGTGTTTTTCCGTCGGCTGCAAAGTAGCGCAGCTCAAAGCTGGCCATCTCTGCGTCGTGAATCTTGCCCAGGTTGTGACCAATGCGCACCACCTCCAGCCATTCGGCATCGGGGGTGACCATGCGCCAGCTGGCCAGATTGTCCAAGGCGGTACCCCACAGCACCGCTTTTTTGCCGCCCGCATTCATGGCAATGTTGCCGCCAATGCACGACGCTTCAATCGAGGTAGGGTCCACCGCAAAGACATAACCGGCGCGCTCGGCCGCATCGGCCACGCGCTGGGTGACCACGCCGGCTTCGGTCCACACCGTGGGAACGGGCTGGTCCAGGCCGGGCAGCATCACTTTTTCTACTTCGGTGATGGCTTCCAGCTTTTCGGTATTGATCACCACAGAGCGCCAGGTCAGCGGAATCGCCCCCCCGGTGTAACCCGTTCCGCCCCCACGCGGAATGATGGTCAGCTCCAGCTCAATGCAGCCCTTGACCAGCAGTGCCATCTCTTCTTCGGTGTCCGGCGTCAGCACCACAAACGGGTATTCCACGCGCCAGTCGGTCGCATCCGTCACATGACTGACACGCGAGAGGCCATCAAACTTGATGTTGTCTTTGTGGGTGAGCTTGCGCAGTGTCTTGCGGACACGGCTGCGCAATTGGGCAGCCTCCACAAACATGCGGTCAAACTCTTGCACAGCACGGTTGGCCGCGGCAATCAGCTCGCCCACCAAAGCATCGCGCTGGGCGTTGTCATCGGGCATGCGGCGCTTATCCACATCGGCCATGCGATGCTGCAGCGCCTCCACCAGCAACTTGCGGCGATCAGGGTTGTCCAGCAGGTCGTCTTGCAGATAAGGATTGCGCTGAACCACCCAGATATCGCCCAGCACTTCGTACAGCATCCGGGCAGATCGACCCGTCTGGCGCTCTTGGCGCAATTGATTAAGCACACCCCAGGCGGATGTACCTAACAGGCGGATCACGATTTCTTTGTCGGAAAACGAGGTGTAGTTATAGGGGATCTCACGGAGACGGGCGGGTTCGGCAGCGTGGTTCACCAGTGCTGTCAGCGCAATCGGTGCATTCATGGATGTAGACCGGGTTGGGCGCTCAAGGCGCACCTTAAGTCATGGGGATCGCAATTTTATGCCAGCGCCCAAAGTCTGCTCAATGCGCGCCAAGAGACCCGCCCCGTGGATTGCCAAAACTGTAGCGCTATCAATTAGTGAGTTTTTCGCAACTACGCAAATCCCACAATTGCGCAACGAATTACTCAAAAAAGAAAAAAAAACGCGCATATCCTTATTCACAAAACTGAGTCCGCTCCTAGAATTCGAGCCACCGTTCTTACCCCATGCGCTGCTTAGCCGTTAGGAGGTACAAAGCACGGTACGGCAAGTCCTCTTTAGCCCTTTGGGTTGAATGACTGTCATAAAAGTGCCTCATTCCTTCTTAGGATGAGAGGCACAAGTTTCTACACGTAGAGGAGTTTTCCATGCAATTCAAGCAACTGGCCCTGTCTGCTGCCCTCGCGGCAACCACCCTGAGCGCAGCCAATGCCGCCACTGAAATCCAGTGGTGGCATTCGATGACTGCCGTGAACAACGAGTGGGTCGGCGATCTGGCCAAGCAGTTCAACGAAAGCCAAAGCGAATTCAAAGTGGTACCCACCTTCAAGGGTGTGTATGACGAAAGCATGACAGCTGCTATCGCTGCGTTCCGTTCGGGCAATGCGCCCCACATCTTGCAAGTGTTTGAAGTGGGCACAGCCACCATGATGGCCTCCAAGGGCGCGACCGTGCCAGTGGGCAAGGTCATGACCGACGCTGGCGCCAAGTTCGATCCCACAGCCTACATCCCAGCCGTGGCCGGTTACTACACCGCCCCCAATGGCCAGATGATGAGCTTCCCGTTCAACAGCTCCACCACCATCTTCTATTACAACAAGGACGCCTTCAAGAAGGCTGGCCTGAACCCCGACCAAGCTCCCAAGACATGGCCTGAAGTCTTTGCTGCCGCCAAGAAGCTCAAGGAATCTGGCCACAGCTGCCCCATGACCCTGGCATGGCAAGGCTGGACCCAGCTGGAGTCGTTCTCCACCTGGCACAACGTGGAATTCGCAACCCACCAAAACGGTCTGGGCAAGGAAGGCTACAAGGCACGCATGAAGGTGAACTCGCCTCTGCACGTCAAGCACATCGACAACCTGGCTGCTGCAGCCAAGGCCGGTGAATTTGTCTACAAGGGCCGTGCTTCCACTGCCCAGGCTTCGTTCACCGCCGGTGAGTGCGCCATGATCCAGACATCGTCCGGCTTCTACGGTGACGTGGCCAAGAACGCCAAGTTTGCCTATGGCCTGGCACCTTTGCCTTACTACGACGACGTCAAGGGCGCACCGCAAAACACCGTGATCGGCGGCGCTTCGCTGTGGGTCATGGCTGGCAAGAAGGCTGAAGAGTACAAGGGCGTAGCCAAGTTCTTCGAATTCCTGTCCAAGCCTGAAGTGCAAGCCGCTTCGCACCAGCGCACTGGCTACCTGCCTGTGACCATGGCTGCGTTCAAGCTGACTGAAGATGCGGGCTTTTACAAGAAGAACCCCGGCACCGACGTGGCTGTGAACCAGATGATCCGCAAGGTCACTGACAACTCGCGCGGGATCCGTCTGGGCAACTATGTACAGATCCGCACGATCGAGGACGAAGAACTCGAGCAAGTCTGGGCCGGCAAGAAGAACGGCAAAGAAGCGCTGGACAGCATCGTCAAGCGTGGCGATGAACTGCTGACACGCTTTGAACGCGCTAACAGCAAGTAATCCAAGTTGAAAATTACGGGGGAATTACTAGTAATTCCCCTGTAACTCGCCTTGAACCCACTGGTTTTTCTGGCAGATAGCCCGCGCGCTAGGCACAATACGCGCACATTTCACTCAATTTACTCTTTCGACTCGCTTCGTTTTGACGCGATTCGGGCAAGTTACTTGAGCTGGTCCCCACTATCCTCCAAGGCCATTTGAAGGTCTCGGCGGTTTTTTTATTTGTGACCCCCATGGAAAAACGCGTACTTTTCCGATCGCAATGGCTACCTTGGGCATTGATCCTGCCCCAGTTGCTCATCATTGCCATTTTCTTTTTCTGGCCCGCAGGCCAGGCTGTATTGCAATCTTTCCAGATGGAAGATGCTTTTGGCCTGAGCACCGAATGGGTAGGACTGGAAAATTACCGCAACCTGTTCAGTGACGCCACGTATCTGAACGCCTTCCAGCGCACAGCCCTGTTCTCCGTGCTCGTCGCTGGTATTGGCATTGCAGCCTCTTTGGGTCTGGCCATTTTTGCCGACCGAATCATCCGCTTTGCGATGATCTACAAGACCTTGCTGATCGTGCCCTACGCTGTAGCGCCCGTGATTGCCGGCGTGCTGTGGGTGTTCATGTTCTCGCCCTCCATCGGCGTTGTGACCCATTACCTGGGCAAGCTGGGCTACGACTGGAACCACCTGATGAACGAGAACCAGGCCATGGCCCTGATCGTTATCACTTCGGTGTGGAAGCAGATCTCGTACAACTTCCTGTTCTTCCTGGCAGGCTTGCAATCCATTCCCAAAGCACTGATTGAAGCAGCTTCGATCGATGGTGCAGGCCCATGGCGCCGTTTCTGGAACATCCAGCTGCCGCTGCTCTCGCCCACCACTTTCTTCCTGCTGGTGATCAATATCGTCTACGCCTTCTTTGACACCTTCGGCATCATTGACGCAGCCACCCAAGGCGGCCCCGGTCAATCGACGTCGATCCTGGTCTACAAGGTCTACCAAGACGGCTTCAAGGCGCTGGACCTCGGCGGCTCCGCTGCCCAGTCCGTCATCTTGATGCTGATCGTTGTCGTGCTGACCGTGATCCAGTTCCGCTATGTTGAAAAGAAAGTGCAGTACTGACCATGGTTGACCGTAACCCCTGGCTCACTATCATCTCGCACGCCGTACTGATCTTCGGCGTGGCCATTGTGGCCTTCCCGCTGTATCTGGCACTGGTGGCGTCCACCCACACGGCCGATGCCATCGTGCAGTCGCCCATGCCGCTGCTGCCCGGCGCACACATGTGGGAAAACTACAAGCAAGCGCTGCTGGGTTCCGGCAAGCTGGGCTCCAACACCAATGTGGTGCACATGATGTGGGTGAGCTTTGTCACCGCCATGATCATCACTGTGGGCAAGATTGCAATTTCGCTGCTGTCGGCGTTTGCCATCGTGTATTTCCGCTTTCCCTTCAAGATGCTGTGCTTCTGGGCCATCTTCTTGACACTGATGCTGCCTGTGGAAGTGCGTATCTTGCCAACCTACAAGGTCGTGGCGGATCTGGGCTTGCTCAACAGCTATGCGGGTTTGTCGCTGCCGCTGATTGCTTCGGCCACGGCCACCTTCTTGTTCCGTCAGTTCTTCTTGACCGTACCTGATGAACTGGTCGAGGCCGCACGCATTGACGGCGCTGGCGCGATGCGCTTTTTCAAGGACATTCTGGTGCCCTTGTCCAAGACCTCGATTGCTGCGCTGTTTGTGATTCAGTTCATCTACGGCTGGAACCAGTACCTGTGGCCGCTGCTGATGACCACCTCGGAAGACATGTACCCCGTGGTGATTGGTATCAAGCGCATGCTGGCCGGCGGCGAAGCCGCCGTGGACTGGAACATCGTGATGGCCACGGCTATTTTGGCCATGCTGCCCCCCACCGCTGTGGTGATGCTGATGCAAAAGTGGTTTGTTAAAGGCCTGGTGGATACCGAGAAGTAACGCTCGCTCCACTGCCACTCACCACCTTCTTTTGCCCCATTGAACGAATACTTGGAATACCTCCCATGGCATCCATCTCTCTGAAAAACATCGTCAAACGCTACGGCACCGGCAAGACTGCTGTGCCTGTCATTCACGGCGTCAACATCGAAATCAAGGACGGCGAATTCGTCGTGCTGGTCGGCCCTTCGGGCTGTGGCAAGTCCACCTTGCTGCGCATGATTGCCGGTCTGGAAGAAATCACTGGCGGTGATCTGATGATTGGCGACAAAGTCGTCAATGATCTGGAGCCCTCCAAGCGCAATATCGCCATGGTGTTCCAGAACTATGCGCTGTACCCGCACATGACCAACTACGAGAACATGGCCTACGGCCTGAAGCTCGCCAAGGTGCCTGAAGACGAAATCAAGCAGCGCGTGGACAAGGCTGCCAAGATTTTGGAGCTGGGCCACCTGCTGGACCGCAAGCCCCGCCAACTGTCGGGCGGCCAGCGCCAGCGCGTTGCCATGGGCCGCGCTATCGTGCGCCAGCCTCAGGTGTTCCTGTTTGACGAGCCGCTGTCCAATCTGGATGCCAAGCTGCGCGGCCAGACCCGCATCGAAATCCAGAAGCTGCACGCCGAGCTGGGCATTACCAGCCTGTTCGTAACGCACGATCAGGTGGAAGCCATGACACTGGCCCAGCGCATGGTGGTGATGAACGGCGGTAACGTGGAGCAATTTGGCACCCCTGAAGAGGTCTACCACACCCCCGCATCGACCTTTGTGGCCAGCTTTATCGGCTCGCCTCCCATGAATTTGCTCAACAACGCCCCGGGTGGCAAGACCGGCCTGATCATGGGTATCCGCCCTGAGCACATTGATCTGGCCAGCGAAGGCGGCTGGGAGTTCAAGGTAGACACAGTGGAGCTGCTGGGTGCCGAGCGCCTGCTGTACGGCACCGTGGGTGGCGAAATGGTCACTGTGCGCGTGGAAGAAGGCAAGCCCTATCCCAAGCCCGGTGAAACCACCCGCATCACGGCCCGCGACGACCGACTGCACTGGTTCAACGCGGAAACCGGCAAGCGCATCTAAACCAACCCCACCAAGGGCCGACGTCTCAGGCGATCGGCCCTTGTGCTAAGCACACACATGCCTGCACTGATCCACGCCACGGTTCCAGTCCTACCCTCTCTGAATCTTGCACAGAGTGAAGCGTTCTACGTGCAGCGACTGGGCTTTGCTGTGCTGCTGCGCATGGACGAATATTTGATTGTGGCGCGCGAAGGTTGTGAGCTGCATTTTTGGCCTTGCAACAACCCAGAGCTGCCCCGCAACAGCGCCTGCTACGTGCGCGCAGACACCCGCGCCCTGCACACTGAATTCACCCAAAACGGCTTGCCACTGCCCCCACCCCAAGCGCGTGAGTGGGGCATGCGTGAGCTGTATGTGACTGACCCACATGGCAATCTGCTGAAATTTGGAGAACCTGTCGAATGACCTCCCTGGCAACCTGGCCCTACCCCCTGTGGGTGGCCCACCGTGGCGCTGGCAAGCTGGCCCCTGAAAACACCATGAGCGCGTTCCGTCTGGGCGCTGCACACGGCTATCGCATGTTTGAGTGCGATGCCAAGCTGTCCAAGGACGGCGTGCTGTTCCTGCTGCACGACGCCACGCTGGAGCGCACCACCAACGGCCACGGCACTGGCGGCGCGCTGAGCATGGGCGATATCGCTCAGCTGGATGCAGGCAGCTGGCATTCGCGCGCTTTTGCCGGTGAAGCCCTGCCCACACTGGAGGCGCTGGCGCGCTGGTGTCTGGCCAACCACCTGTTTCTGAACGTGGAAATCAAACCCACGCCCGGCCAGGAAGAGGCCACCGGCCGCGCCTGCGGTGCGTTGATGAACCGCATCTGGCCGCAAAATATCGTGCAGCCGCTGTTTACCTCCTTCAAGCCTGATGCTTTGAAGGGTGCCATGGATGTGGCCCCGCACATCCCGCGCGGTCTGCTGGTCGATAAATTTGCCGACGGAACCGGCGACGCTGATTTGAAGATTGCTCTCGGCCTCGGTTGCAGCGCCATGGTGCTCAACCATGCGCTGTGGAACAGCGAGCTGGTGGCCAAGGTACACGGCTCAGGCCTGCGCTGCAGCAGCTACACCGTCAATGATGAATGGGCCGCGCAGCGCCTGATCGATCTGAACACCGACGGCATCATCACCGACCGCATCGATCTGTTCAGCCCCGCGCAAACAGGCCCCACACGCTGAGAAAAAATAAAAAGCTAGCTATCAGCGCTTACTGCAAGGTGTTTTCAGATACAAAACATACTGAAACGCTTTAAATACAAGCGCTGAGTGCTCCTTAAAATAAAAAAGACCTTCCAACACTGGAAGGCCTTTTTTGCGCACGCAAGCACTGACAGCGTCAGTCCATCTTGGTGCCCGATTGCTTGACTGCATCGGCCCAGCGGGGCATTTCACCCGCCAGAAACTTGGCAAAAGTGTCTGCGCCCATGAAATCGGGGTTTGCACCCTGGCTGACCATGCGTTCGCGCAGCTCTGGGTTTTCCATCACTTTCTGAAACGCTTTGCTCAAGCGATCAACCACGGGCTTGGGCGTACCTGCCGGGGCCAGAAAACCGTAAAAGCCCACCACTTCAAAGCCCTTGAGGCCACTTTCAATGGCGGTGGGCACCTCTGGCAGCGCCGGATTGCGTTCCTTGCTGGTCACAGCCAGCGCGCGCACCTTATTTTGCTTGTGGTAGGCCGCCGCCTGCGGAATGCTTTCCGCCATGAACTGCACCTGTCCGCCAATCAGGTCCGTGAAAGCGGGTGCACTGCCCTTGTAGGGGATGTGCATCATGTCAATGCCCGCAGCGCTCTTGAGCATCTCGGGCACCAGGTGGCTGATGCCACCGTTGCCCGCGGAGCCAAAGTTCACCTTGCCCGGATTGGCCTTGGCGTAGCTGATCAGCTCGGGCAAGGTTTTGGCGGGCATGCTGTTGCTCACCAGCAGCGCCAAAGGCTGCATGGCGGTGCGTGCAATGGGCGTGAAGTCACGCAGGGTCTGGTAAGGCAGCTTGGGGTAAATGGCGGGGTTGATCACCATCACGCCAGTGTTGGCGATCATCAGCGTGTGGCCATCCGCCGGGGCCTTCATCACATCTTGCGCACCCAGCGTGCCACCCGCACCCGGCTTGTAATCCATGATGATGGGCTGGCCCAGCTCTGTTTGCAGGCGGTCCGACAGCAGCCGTGCATGCTGGTCCAGCGGCCCCCCGGCCGGAAAACCCATGACGATGCGAATCGGTTTGCTGGGAAAGTCTTGCGCTTGCGCGCCCACCACTGCCACCATGCAAGCTGCCGCTGCCAAGCATGTACGCAAGGTTGTTTTCATGAAATGCTCCTCGTTGTTGGAATTTTTACGTGCAGCCCTCACTGCACGAAGTTTTGGCAGATTCTAGGCAGCCAGCCTGGTGCATAGCGCACGCAGGTGACAGTGGTGGTGCTCGTACCTGGCGCGCATAAAAAACGGGATGGCTGCCAGCGCCATCCCGTTGCATGTCAGCCCTTAAGCAGCCCTACCCGCGGGGCAGGTGACGCATGGCATCACGCACATAGTCGGCCACGCGGGCCATCACTTGCTGCAAATGCAGTTGCACCTGCGCAAAGTTGGCACTGGGCTCGCGCGTGTCTTCATGCATGTAGATGCGGCGGTTGATCTCAATTTGCAGACTGTGCCGCTGGTAGGCCGGCTGGCCAATGCGGCCAATCAGCGCCACCCCTTTGTAGGGCTCGTTGTAAGCCACGCTGTAGCCCTGCGCTTGCAAGGTCTCGCCAATCAGGTGAATGAACGCGGGGTCGCAGGTGGTGCCATCGCGATCGCCCAGCACAAAGTCTGCCAAGTGCTTGTCGGGCGTGCCCAGCCGCTGATACACATCACTGGGCATGGAGTGCAGGTTGATGTGCCACACACCGCCAAAGCGGTCCATGCTCCACTCAATGGCCTTGGCCAGCTCTGCGTGATAGGGGCGCCAGTAGCGCGCAATGCGCTGCTGCACTTCGGCCACGCTGAGCTGGCGGTCATACATGGCCGTGGACTGACCCGCCTGGTTGATCTTTTCCCAGATCAAGCCCAGCCCCTGCTGCGTCTTGATGCTGGGGGTCAGCGGCGCAGGCCAGACACCATCGAGCATGGCTGGATTGAGGTCTTCTTGCTCGCGATTGGGATCGATATAGGTGCGCGGAAATGTGGCCTCTACCAGCGTGGCACCGTGCTGCGGAAATTGCTCCCACAGCGTGTGCACATGCGTGTCTTCCCCCCGGCGCAACAGTGCCATGGGTACAGCCACACCAAAGTCTGCCGGGTAGGCTGTGCCACTGTGGGGTGAGTCACACACCAGCGGCAGCACCACACCCTGCGGTGGGTGCACCCGCACAGGGGCATCCGGGCAGGGTTTCAAGAAATCAGGCAATGCTTGCATTAATCAATTTTGATGTTGGCGCGCTTGGCAACTGCGGTGTAACGGGCAATGGCAGCATCAATCTGCTGGGCAAAAGCTTGCGGCGTATTGGCCATGCCTTCGCCAGCAATGTCTTTTTGCTTGGCTTGGTAGGCCGGGTCTTGCATCACTTTGTGGGCTGCGGCGTTGAGCTTGTCGATGATGGGTTTGGGCGTACCTGCAGGGGCCACCAGACCAAACCAGCCGCCATCACCCATCTGGGGGTAGCCCAGTTCGGTATAGGTGGGCACATCGGGCAGCAGCTCCGTGCGCTTCAAGGCCAGTACCGCCAGAGGGCGCAGCTTGCCTGCCTGAATGTTCGTCAGCGAGGAGGACAGGTTGTCCGTCATCGCATTCACCTGACCACCCAGCGCATCATTGAGCGCCTGGCCTGCCCCCTTATAAGGAATGTGCAGCAGCTCCACGCCCGCCAGATTCATGAAGTTTTCAATATTGGCATGGCCCAGAGAGCCGGTGCCTGGCGAGGCAAAGGTGTACTTGCCGGGGTTTTTCTTGGCCAGCGCTATGAACTCCTGCATGGTCTTGGCAGGCACGCTGGGGTGCACCACAAACACGCTGGGCACGCTCATCACGTTGGTGATGGGTGCAAAGTCTTTCTTGGCGTCGTAGGGCAGCTTGCTCATGATGGCCGGGTTGGCCCCATGGGTCGATACGGTGGCCATGCCAATCGTGTAGCCGTCCGGTGCCGAGCGGGCAATTTCTGCCGCACCAATCGAGCCACCCGCCCCGCCCTTGTTCTCAATCACCACGGCCTGACCCAGGATAGGGCCCATCTTGTCAGCCAGCAGCCGGGCCACGATGTCAGTAGAGCCACCTGCGCCAAAGGGCACGATCAGCTTGATCGGGCGGCTGGGGTAGTTGTCAGCAGCCACAGCAGCAGGCACCACGCAGGCCAAAGTAGCAGCTGCAGCAACGGTCGACAGCAAGGTACGGCGCAAGAACATGGGGTTTCTCCTAGGGGATCGTTGGTTTATGAGGAATGTGCACGTATTCTTTTCGAGAGAGCAGGCTGAGAAAAGCGACAAAAAAACAAGCAAGCATTACCAATGCTCATAATTGCACCGCTATGCGCTTGCAGTCCCCCTCCATCTCCGAACTCCACGCCTTTGCCCAGGCCGCCCGCTTGGGCAGCTACACCCAGGCCGCCGATGCGCTGCAAGTCACGCAGGGCGCCATCAGCCGCGCCATTGCCCGGCTGGAAGAGCATCTGGGCTTTGCCGTGTTTGAGCGCCAGGGCCGGCGCAGCGTGCTGACCACGGCAGGCCGCCAGTATCTGGATGCGGTAGGCCCCGCCATTTTCACGATTGAATCGGCCACACAGGCCATGCGCCGCAAACGCGAAGGGCGGCATGTGCGTCTGTCCATGCCACCCACGTTATTCAGCCACTGGCTGATTCCGCGTCTGCCCGATTTCACTGCGCACCACCCGGGCACCGTGCTGTCTTTTGCCCCTTACCGGCGCGACGATCCGGTCACCTCCCCAGATATCGACGCGTGGATCCGGATTGGCAGCATGCCTTTTCCAGACACTCTGCACGCCAGCTATCTGGTGGGGCGCGATCTGGTGCCCATTTGCCTGCCCCACGACGCCTTGAGTATTTGCCGCCCGCAGGATTTGCTGCGCCGCCCCTTGCTGGCCCACACCAACTACCCCGACAACTGGGCTCGCTGGTTTGAAAAAATGGGCTGCGAAGGCCCCTGCCCGGCACCCGCTGCAGACTTTGAACTGGTGGGCATGCTGGTGCAGGCGGTGATTGCAGGCATGGGCGTGGCCGTGGTGCAGCGCTGCCTGATTGAAGATGATTTGGCCGCAGGCCGCGTTGCCATCCCCGTGCACCGCCCTTTTCAAATTGAGCGCGGCTACTTTTTGTGCCAGCCGGCATCGCGCCCAGCCTCGCATGCACTGCAAGATTTCCAGCGCTGGCTGCTGCAGCAAGCGCAAGTGGACAGTGCACGCTACGCGCTCACTTGATGGTGTGGGGTCAGAAAAAATGCCTTGCTGGCCTTCGGCCTACGCACTGTTTGGGGCTGACGAAGGCGGTAAATACCTCTGCTGGCCTTAGTGCCGCCAGCCACCAGACATCAGCCACTGGCAAGTGGACATGCCCACTACCAAGGCAGCATAGGTACCCATCCGGCCATCCTGCCCTGTGAGCACCAAGCCCAGAGCCAATACCAAAATTCCTAGCAAGAAATTGATGCTGGCCATGTGATACCAAGGCAGCAGGTGTGATTTTTTGCGCCATACCAGACGTGCGCCCCCCGCCAGCAGCAACGCCAGACACCCAGCGGGTGCCACGAAACTGAGCAGGTGATTGAGAAAGTCAAGGATGGGCATGGAAATGACGCAGATCAAGGCTTTGCCTTGTAGGACAACACAAAGCGGCCAGCAATTTTATAATCAGCGACTATGGCAGTCTGGGCACTTGGCATCAATCACAACACGGCACCGTTAGATTTACGGGGCCGTTTCGCGTTTGCGATTGACCAAATCGCCCCCACCCTGCATGGCCTGCGCGATGCACTGAGCAGCGCCACCCGCCACCCCGAGGTGGAAACTGCCATTCTCTCCACCTGCAACCGCACCGAGATTTACTGCGCAGCTGGGGCCCCGGCACTGGACCACACCCTGGGCTGGCTGGCCCATTCAGGCGGTGTCAGCACCGATGTGCTGCGCTCGCACTCTTATCTGCTGGAAGAAGGCTCGGTGGCGCGCCATGCGTTCCGCGTCGCTTCGGGTCTGGACTCCATGGTGCTGGGAGAAACCCAGATTCTGGGTCAGATGAAGAACGCCGTGCGTGCCGCAGAAGAAGCCGGTGCACTGGGCTCTACCCTGAACCAGCTGTTTCAACGCAGCTTTGCCGTAGCCAAGGAAGTGCGCTCGTCCACCGAGATTGGCGAGCATTCGATTTCCATGGCCGCCGCTGCCGTGCGTCTGGCCGGCCAGCTGTTTGAAGACCTGTCCAAGATTCGTATTTTGTTTGTGGGCGCTGGCGAGATGATCGAGCTGGCCACCACGCACTTTGCGGCCAAGAACCCCGCCCACATCACGATTGCCAATCGCACCATGGAGCGCGGCGAAAAGCTGGCAGCGCGCTTTGGTGCCAGCGTGATGCCTTTGGCCGATATTCCCGAGCATCTGCACGAGTACGACGCCATCATCAGTTGCACGGCCTCTACCCTGCCCATCATTGGTCTGGGAGCGATTGAGCGTGCACTCAAAAAACGCAAGCACCGCCCCATGTTCATGGTGGACTTGGCCGTGCCGCGTGACATTGAGCCCGAAGTCAAAGACCTGCGCGACGCCTACCTGTACACCGTGGACGATCTGGCCTCCGTGGTGCGCACCGCCCAGGCCCAGCGCCAAGCCACCGTAGAGCAGGCCGAAACCATCATTGACGCAGGCGTGCTGAACTTCATGCAGTGGCTCAACCATCGTGCCCAAGGGGGCGTAGTGCCCTTGATTCAGCAGCTCAATGCCCAGACCGACGAATGGCGCGCTGCTGAAATCAGCCGCGCCAAAAGACTGCTCGCCAAGGGTGAAGATGTGGATGCCGTGCTCGAAGCCCTCTCGCGCGGCCTGACCCAGAAAATGATGCACGGCACCTTGTCGGCCCTGCACAAGGGCACGCCTGAAGAGCGCGCCCACACCGTCGATACCGTCTCCAGACTGTTCCTGCGCCCCGGCAACAAGCCCGGCCAGCGTTAGCGCTGCTGCTGTCACTGGCTTTTCAGCCAAAACAGCCTCTGGCACTGACTGAGCCAGCGCAACCAGCTACCGTTCGTGTAGCGCACCATTTTCTCTGACTGACCATGAAACCATTCCTGCGCACCCAATTGGAGCGCTATGCCCAGCGCCTTGAAGAACTGGACTTCCTGCTGTCGCGCGAAGACATCATGGGCGACATGCAAAAGTACCGCACCATCTCGCGCGAGCATGCCGATGTGACCGCTGTGGCCGGACGCTACCAGCGCTATCTGCAGTGCGAGGCAGACATTGCCACCGCCCGCGAAATGCTGGACGACCCCGACATGGCCGACATGGCGCAGGAAGAAATCACTGCGGGCGAGCAAGAGCTGATCAAGCTCGAAGACGAGCTACAGCGCCTGCTGCTGCCCAAAGACCCAGACGATGAACGCCCCGCCTACCTGGAAATCCGCGCAGGCACTGGCGGTGACGAATCTGCCCTGTTTGCCGCAGACCTGGCGCGCATGTACACCCGCTACGCCAGCAATGTGGGCTGGAAAGTGGAAGTGATGAGTGCCAACGAAAGTGAAATTGGCGGCTACAAAGAAGTGGTGCTGCGCATTGAAGGCGAGAACGCCTACGGCGCGCTGCGCTTTGAATCGGGTGGCCACCGCGTGCAGCGCGTGCCAGCCACCGAAACGCAGGGCCGCATCCACACCAGCGCCTGCACCGTGGCCGTGATGCCCGAGCCTGATGAAACCGTCGCCATCACGCTCAACCCTGCCGATTTGCGCATCGATACCTTCCGTGCCAGTGGCGCGGGCGGCCAGCACATCAACAAGACCGACTCCGCCGTACGCGTGGTGCACTTGCCCACCGGTATCGTGGCCGAGTGCCAGGATGGCCGCAGCCAGCACAGCAACAAGGCCAAGGCCCTGCAGGTGCTGCAGGCGCGCATTCAGGAAAAGGAGCGCAAGGAGCGCGAAGCCAAGGAAGCCGCACTGCGCAAGGGCCTGATTGGCTCGGGCGACCGCTCTGACCGCATTCGTACCTACAACTTCCCGCAGGGCCGTTTGACCGATCACCGCATCAACCTGACGCTGTACAAACTGCTGAGCATCATGGAAGGTGATCTGGGCGATGTGATTGAGGCCTTGAAACAAGCCCGCGAAGCCGAATTGCTGGCCGAGCTGGAAGTCAACGCCTGAAAGATGAAACGCTACCCCATCAACGCCAACAGCCATCCCAAGTGAATACACCGCACACCTTGCAGCAAGCCTTGCTCCATGCCCACCACCAAGGCATGCAACGCATTGATGCGCAGATGCTGCTGCTGCATGTACTGGGTCAGCCCCACGCCGGGCGGGCCTGGCTGCTGACACACGACAGCGATGTACTCACGCCCGAGCAGCAAGCGCAGTTTCAGTCGCTGTGCGCACAGCGACTGGATGGTGTGCCTGTGGCGTACCTGACGGGCTGCAAAGAATTTTTCGGGTTACCACTGCACGTCGATGCCCGCGTGCTTGACCCGCGCCCCGACACAGAGACGCTGGTGGAGTGGGTGCTGGATGTGGTTGAAAAAACGTTTTCACCCTCCATCCTTGATCTAGGTACCGGCAGTGGCGCCATTGCCCTGGCCGTTCAAAGCCAGCGCAAAGATGCAACAGTCATCGCAGTTGATTTCAGCCTGGACGTGCTGAATGTCGCATCTGCCAACGCCAGACAGCTTCAGCTGCCTGTGCAGTTTGTGCAATCGTCGTGGCTGCATGCGGTAGATGGGGTGTTTGATGTCATCGCCAGCAACCCACCCTACATCCGTGAAGATGACGTGCACATGCACGCACTGCGCCACGAACCGCGCCATGCGCTGACCAGCGGTGCCGATGGGCTGGATGACATTCGCACCATCATTGCGCAAAGCCCCGCCCACCTTAAGGCCGGAGGCTGGTTGCTGCTGGAGCACGGCTGGGACCAGGCCGAGCCGGTGCAGCAACTGCTGCGCGATGCGGGCTTTGTACAGGTACACAGCCGCCAGGATTTAGCCGGAATTGACCGCTGCACAGGCGGGCAAATTCCAGCAATCGCCAATTGTGGCAAGACAATGAAATAATCACAGGCATTGCCAGGTGTGAACAACACCGGCTCCCCTGCAAGGAGAACCCCATGAGCGACACCCAACAACGCATCGACCAACTGGTCAAAAACAACGACATCCTGCTGTTCATGAAGGGCAGCGCCAGCTTTCCCATGTGCGGTTTCTCGGGCCGTGCCATCCAGATTCTGAAGGCCTGCGGCGTTGACCCCAAGGCGATTGCCACCGTGAATGTGCTGGAAGACCAGGAAATTCGCCAGGGCATCAAGGACTACAGCAACTGGCCCACTATTCCCCAGCTGTACATCAAGGGTGAATTCATTGGTGGCTCGGACATCATGATGGAGATGTACGAGTCCGGTGAACTCAAGCAAGTGATTGACGGCGAAGCCTGATTGCAATGCACACACTGGGACCCATGCCGACCCCGATGACCAGTCCTACTGGCATGGCCCCTGCTTTATCTAAAACCGCCCCTTATGGGCGGTTTTTTTGTCTCCACCCGCTTGGCTGCGGTCTGGAAATTTGAAGGGTTGAACCTATTTCTTGAATGACCACTGAGCGCTGATCGCAGGTGCCTTGCACCAAAGGCATACAGCTCTGGCAGACCGTTCAAGAACATTGAGGCAACTCAGAATGCCGGCATGCGAAGGAGGCATGCAAAATGGTGACATTCGGCCGTCACCGGCCACCCCATTCACTTATGACGTTGACACAAAGCCTGTTCATCATTGCCTGCCTGATTGCCGCCAGCGGCTTCTTTGCCGTGGCCGAAATTTCTCTGGCCGCTTCACGCCGTCTGCGCCTGCGCCAGCAAGCCGACGAAGGCGACCTGCGCGCAGACAAAGTACTCAAAATGCAGGAGCAACCCGGTGACTACTTCACCGTGGTGCAAGTTGGGCAAAACGGCATTGCCATTCTGGGCGGTATCGTCGGTGAAGGTGCCCTGAGCAGCACCCTGACCAGCTTGCTGATCTTTTGGCTACCTGAAAGCACGGCCCAGTCACTGGCATCGGTGTGCTCGTTCCTGATCATCACTTCGCTGTTCATCTTATTTTCCGACTTGCTGCCACGCCGCCTGAGCATGGTCAAGCCCGAATACTGGGCCGTACGCGTACTGGGCCCCATGCAACTGTGCATGACCGTTTTTCGCCCTATCGTCTGGTTTTACGCACGCACTACCGACGCACTGTTCAAGATACTGGGCCTGCCCGACAAGCGCGACGAGAGGATCACCTCGGACGACATCCTGGCCATGACCGAAGCCGGTGCCCGTGCTGGCGTACTGGCCCGCCGTGAACAGCAGGCCATTGCCAACATCTTTGAGCTGGATTCACGCACCGTGTCCTCGGCCATGACGCCACGCGACCGCATTGCTTACTTTCTGCGCGACGATCCAGACCATGTCATCCGGGCTCGGATTGCTGAAGAGCCCTTTTCCACCTACCCCGTCTGCGATGGTGATATTGATCACATCGTTGGCTATGTGGATGCCAAGGACCTGTTTCAGCGCGTGCTGAATAACCAGCCCATTTCGCTCAAAGATGACAGTCTGATCCGCAAAATTCTCATCGTGCCCGACAAGCTCACGCTGGCCGAAGTGCTGGACCAGTTTCAGCAAGTGCATGAAGACTTTGCAGCCATCCTCAACGAATACAGCCTGATGGTCGGCGTGGTCACGCTCAACGATGTGATGAGCACCGTGATGGGAGACTTGGTCTCGCCCGACGATGAAGAGCAAATCATGCGCCGCGATGAACATTCATGGCTCATCGACGGTGCGACGCCGATCGATGACGTACAGCGCGCACTGGGCATTGACGAGCTACCGCACGACGAAGAATACGAAACCCTTGCGGGCTTCCTGATGGTCATGCTGCGCCGCATTCCCCGGCGTACCGACAGCGTGAACTGGGGTGGCTACAAGTTTGAAGTGATGGACGTGGACAGCTACCGAATTGACCAAGTGCTGGTACTGAAGCTGGACCCCGACGCACCCGTGGTCGGTGATAGCAACGGCGCCGTGGCCACCCAGCCCATTCCCACGATGCCGGTTGCCGCCATTGCGGCCATTGCCGCAGCAGCAGTCATGGGTGACGATGAAGAGCCTACCAGCTCCACGCCGCCCGAGCCACCAGCACCTAGCGTGCCTTAAGAGATTAAGAAAACAATAGCTGCTAGCGCTTATAAAACAAAGGCTTCAGATACAGAACTATCTGAAACCTTTTTAAATAAAGCGCTAATAGCTCTCTTTTTTATGAGTTTTGAGCTTCAGGCTTTGCGTGGCGCATTGGCATCAAACAGCCATTGGCGCTGGGCACCCAACACCAGATTGGGGTATTTGTCTTTGCCGCGGCTGCCGTTGTAGCGCCCCAATGCCATAAACAGATCCCCGCGTTCGCGCTCCAGATAGTGGCGCAAGATCACACAACCAAAACGCACATTGGTCTGCATGTGAAACAGCTTGCCCGCATCTCCATCGCCAATCACCCGTGTCCAAAACGGCATGATCTGCATATAGCCGCGTGCCCCGGCAACTGAAACAGCGAATTTGCGAAACCCGCTTTCCACCTGAATCAGCCCCAGCACCAAAGACACTTCCAGCCCCGAGCGCTTGGCCTCATACCACACGGTTTGCAGAAAATCACGGCGCACCTCCCAGTCGGGCATGCGCCGGTGGAGCTTGTCACTCATGCTGGTCAACCAGCGCAGGTACTCCATGCGCGCATCGGTCGAGGCGAATAGCGGCTCTGGCGGAGCCAAATCACTGACGGCTGCACTCAAAGCGCTGCGCACCGCATCGGCCAAAGGCTCTTCCAGCTGTGCTCCCGCATGGGCGGGGATTGCGCCCACAGCAGCGCTGGCCAAGCCAAAGCCCAACCAGCGACGGCGTGTCATGTGTGCAGTCAATACCCTCATCCCTCTCATCCATCGAATCGCTCTAGTGCCAAGCCTGCAGTGTGGCCCACACCGTCCACTTTCAACAAGCAAAAAGGCAGCCGCAGCTGCCTTTTTGTACCTAGCGCAAGATTTACTGCAAACCCAGCTTGCCCTTGAGGTGCGCCAGCACATCGGCGGGCGCTACCTTGGTGGCCTCGGTATCACGGCGGGCCTGGTATTCCACCACGCCTTCCTTGAGCCCGCGATCACCCAGCACCACACGGTGCGGCACGCCAATCAGCTCCCAGTCGGCCAGCATGGCGCCGGGGCGCTCATCACGGTCATCCAGGATCACATCCACGCCCAGCGCCAGCAAGGCTTCATACAGCTTGAAGGCTTCTTCCTTGACCACTTCGCTGCGACCCATGCCAATGGGGCAGATCACCACGGTGAACGGCGCAATCGCATCAGGCCAGATCATGCCGCGCTCGTCGTGGTTTTGCTCCACAGCAGCGGCTGGCAGGCGCGTAACGCCAATGCCGTAGCAGCCCATTTCAAAGTGCTGCGGCTTGCCGTTGTCGCCCAGGAATGTGGCGTTCATGGCTTGCGAATACTTGGTACCCAGATAGAACACGTGGCCAATCTCAATGCCACGCTCAATGGCCAGCTCGCCCGCGCCGTCCGGTGACAGGTCACCCGCCACCACATTGCGCAAGTCAGCAATCAGATCGGGCTCAGGCAGATCGCGGCCAAAGTTCACGCCGGTGATGTGGAAATCCACCTCATTGGCGCCGCACACCCAGTCAGCCATCACGGCCACTTCACGGTCCACCACCAGTTTCACGGGCTGCTTGAGGTTGATGGGGCCCAGGTAACCGGGCTGGCAACCAAAGTGCGCTTCAATTTCACCCACTGTCGCAAAGCGGAAATTGGCCAAGCCATCAACCTTCGCCGCCTTGATTTCATTCATGTCATGGTCACCGCGCAGCAACAGCAGCCAGACCTGACTTTTAACGATTTCGCCGTGCTCATTGGTCTCGTCCGTGGCCAGCACCAAAGACTTCACCGTCTGGCTCAAGGGCAGGCCCAACTGCGCAGCCACCGCTTCGCAGGTGCTATTGCCCGGTGTTGCCACCTTTTCCATCGCCTTGGCTGGCGCAGGACGAGGGCCGGCGGGTGCCAGGCACTCGGCCTTTTCAATATTGGCCGCGTAATCGCTGTGGGGGCAGTAAACGATGGCGTCTTCACCCGTCGAAGCGATCACCTGAAACTCTTCGCTCAGGTCGCCGCCGATGGCACCCGAGTCCGCACGCACAGCGCGGTACTGCAGGCCAAAGCGGTCAAAAATGCGCTTGTAGGCTTCGCGCATGGTCTGGTAGCTGATCTGGGCCGTGTCGCGGTCTTTGTCGAAGGAGTAAGCATCCTTCATGATGAACTCGCGACCGCGCATCAGGCCAAAGCGCGGGCGGCGTTCGTCGCGGAACTTGGTCTGAATCTGATAGAGGTTCTTGGGCAGCTGCTTGTAGCTCTTGAACTCCTGGCGCGCGATATCCGTTACCACTTCCTCAGAAGTGGGCTGCACGATGAAGTCGCGGCCATGGCGATCCTTGATGCGCAGCAACTCAGGACCCATTTTTTCAAAACGGCCTGTTTCTTCCCACAGCTCAGCGGGCTGTACCACAGGCATGGTCACTTCAATGCCGCCAGCGTGGTTCATTTCTTCACGCACGATCGCTTCGACCTTGCGAATCACACGCAGGCCCATGGGCATGTAGTTGTAAATACCAGCCCCCAGCTTTTTGATCATGCCAGCCCGTGTCATGAGCTTGTGGCTGACCACTTCAGCATCGGCAGGAGCTTCTTTGAGGGTGGAGATGAGAAATTGAGAAGCTTTCATGAGCGGGAGAGCGTGGGATAAAGCCGCGGCAGTTTGGCTGGGCCCGGACTGCCGTGCATAATGAACGCAATATAGAAAATTGGGGTTCGATTATGCTTGACCGGGACGGATTTCGCCCGAACGTCGGCATCATCCTGCTCAACCAGAAAAACCAGGTGTTCTGGGGCAAAAGAATTCGTACCCACAGCTGGCAATTCCCGCAAGGCGGCATTGATCGGGGAGAAACACCCGAACAAGCCATGTTCCGGGAACTGCATGAAGAGGTGGGTCTCATGCCCGACCACGTACGCGTGGTTGCAAGAACAAGGGACTGGTTGCGCTACGAGGTGCCGGATCGTTACATACGTCGCGATGCGCGAGGTCATTACAAGGGCCAGAAGCAAATCTGGTTTTTGCTTCAACTCCTCGGCCAAGACTGGGATTTGAACCTGCGTGCCACCGACCATCCTGAGTTTGATGCTTGGCGGTGGAACGACTACTGGGTCCCACTGGATGTCGTTGTAGAGTTCAAGCGTGGTGTTTATGAAATGGCGCTGACGGAGTTGGCCCGCTACATTCCACGCTCGGAACTGCAGCGCAACCGCTATCTTCGCAGTGGCATGCGACCACGCGATGGACAGCCTGAACAACCTGCCACTAGCCAGCGCCCTGCGCCCATGCTACGCAGCCACGGACTGATTCAAAACCCTGGCATGGAACTGCCCCCCGGTGCCAGCTTTGATCCAGATCCGCAAAGTGATGCCAACAACCGCTGAATAAATAAAAATCCCGCTCGCGTTACAGCTGCAGCGGGATTTTTGTATCTATTCAGTCTTTGCGCACGACCTAGTGCAGCACCACCATATTGTCACGGTGCACCATCTCCGGCTCGCCTCGATAGCCCAGCAATTGCTCCACTTCTGACGATGCGTGCCTGCACAGCAATCGCGCTTCCGAACTGGAGTAGTTAGCCAGGCCACGCGCAATCTCCACGCCCTGGGCATCACGTACGGCAATCACATCCCCACGCGAGAAATCGCCTTCCACCGCCACCATGCCCACAGGCAAGAGGCTCTTGCCCTCATCGCGCACTTTGAGCGCAGCCCCGGCATCAATGGTGACTGCACCATGCAATTGCAGGTGATCCATCATCCATTGCTTGCGCGCCTGGTTTTTGTGCGTGGGTGCAATCAACAATGTGCCAATCGATTCACCCCGAGTCAGACGCAACAGCACAGCGTGCTCACGGCCCCATGCAATCACGGTCGATGCGCCCGAGCCTGCGGCACGCTTGGCTGCCAAAATTTTGGTCAACATCCCGCCCTTGCCGATGCTGGAGCCCGCACCACCCGCCATGGCTTCCAGTTTCACGTCACCCGCTTGCGCTTCGTGCACAAACTGTGCGTCTGGATTACTGCGCGGATCGGCCGTGTAGAGCCCTTTCTGATCGGTCAAGATAACCAGTGCATCAGCATCCACCAAGTTCGCAACAAGTGCACCCAAAGTGTCGTTGTCACCAAACTTGATTTCATCGTTGACCACGGTGTCGTTTTCGTTGATCACCGGCACTACACCCAATTGCAGCAAGGTCAGCAGCGTCGAGCGCGCATTGAGATAACGCTCCCGATCCGCCAGGTCAGCGTGCGTCAGCAGCACCTGAGCGCTGCCAACGTTGTAGGTACGCAGCTTGGTTTCATACATCTGCACCAAACCCATCTGGCCAACCGCTGCTGCGGCTTGCAATTCATGGATTTCTTTGGGCCGTGTCGCCCAGCCCAAACGCTTCATGCCCTCTGCGACAGCACCGCTGGAGACCATGATCACTTCACGGCGGATGCCATCATCACCATGCACAAGGGCTGCCAGCTGGCGCGACCACTCTTCAATAGCCCCTTCATCGAGGCCACGCCCCTCATTGGTCACCAAACTGGAGCCGACCTTGACGACGATGCGGCGCGCATCTTGCAAAACACGGGAAGACATGATTAAGAGCTTTTTTGGCCTCTAGCGCTTACTGTAAAAGCGCTAGCAGCTATGAATCAAGAAGCAGCAGGACTGCGTTTTAGTCCGGCGCGTTGCCGGCAAAACGTGGATCGTACTCCGCTTCTTGGGGCTGTTCTGTCTTTTGCACCACTTGGACGTGCTTGTAGATGTCTTTGATCAGTTTGTCCGTGCCTTCGCGCGCCAGGGCCGAGATTTCGTAGACCGGCCCCTTCCACTTGAAGCGTTTGACGAAATCCTTGACCTTGGCTGCACGCTCTTGCTCGGGCACCATGTCCATCTTGTTGAGCACCAGCCAACGCGGCTTGTTATAGAGCTCATCGTCATACTTCTTAAGCTCTTGCACGATGGCCTTGGCTTGCTCCACAGGATCAACACTGTCGTCAAACGGGGCCATGTCAATGATATGCAGCAGCAAGCGTGTGCGCTGCAGGTGACGCAAGAACTGGTGACCCAAGCCTGCGCCATCCGAGGCACCTTCAATTAGCCCTGGAATGTCGGCAATCACAAAGCTTTGCTCAGCCGCCACACGCACCACACCCAAGTTGGGGTGCAAGGTAGTGAATGGGTAATCCGCGATCTTTGGCCGCGCGTTGGACACCGCCGAGATAAAGGTGGATTTACCCGCATTAGGCATACCCAGCAAGCCCACATCGGCCAGCACCTTCAACTCCAGCTTCAGCGCAAAACGCTCGCCCAGACGACCGGGTGTTTTCTGGCGAGGCGCACGGTTCACAGCGCTCTTGAAGCGCAAGTTTCCAAAACCGCCATCTCCGCCCTGGGCCAGAACAATTTTTTCGCCAGGCGTCAGCAACTCAAACAATACTTCGCCGGTTTCTTGGTCCGACAAAATCGTGCCGACTGGCAAACGCAAGGTAATGTCTTTACCTGCAGCACCGAACATGTCATTGCCCATACCGTTTTCGCCGCGCTCAGCCTCATGGCGGCGCGAGTAGCGGTAATCAATCAACGTATTCAAATTCACATCGGCCACGGCATAAACGTGACCACCACGGCCACCATCACCACCGTCAGGTCCGCCGAATTCCTTGTATTTTTCGTGCCGGAACGTAGCAGCACCATTGCCGCCATCACCGGCAGCAATTTCAATATAGGCTTCATCGACGAACTTCATGAGGCATCCCGTAATTCATTAGTAGACCAGCACCACTGGTGCCGGCAAAGCATAAAGCAAGCACGTGCTTGCTATGCAGTACGGGGTTTGCATAACCCCTTAAACAGTAAAGCCCCGACAAGTCGGGGCTTTACTGGAGTCAGTGAACGCGACGCTTAGGCAGCGGGCGTGATGCTGACAGTGTGCTTAGACAAAGCGCCCTTCGTGTCAAAAGACACGTGGCCCTCTACCAGAGCAAACAAGGTGTGATCCTTGCCAATACCGACGTTGGTGCCGGGGTGGAACTTAGTGCCACGTTGGCGAACAATGATCGAGCCTGCGCTGATCAGTTCACCACCGAAAGCCTTCACACCCAGCATTTTTGGCTTGGAATCACGTCCGTTGCGCGTAGAGCCGCCGCCTTTTTTCTGTGCCATGACTTAGCTCCTTCGGAATTAAGCAGCAATCGCCACGATTTGCAGTTCAGTGAACTGCTGACGATGGCCTTGGGATTTAGCGTAGTGCTTGCGACGGCGCAGCTTGAAGATGCGCACTTTGTCGTGCTTGCCGTGAGCAACAATTGTTGCCTTCACAGTTGCGCCGGACACCAGGGGTGTGCCAACCTTGAGTTCTGCGCCATTGCCGACTGCCAAAACTTGGTCGATCACGATTTCCTGGCCTACGTCCGCAGCAATCTGTTCTACCTTGATTTTTTCGCCGGCGGCAACACGATACTGTTTGCCTCCGGTTTTTATGACCGCGTACATGTAAACCTCTTTCGAATCTGAGAGTCCCGCAGACGAATTTCTACGGAAGCCGGCTATTGTACGCACAAACGTCTTTTCCTGCCTGCGCGACAACCTTATTTACCCCTAGGACATCCGACAGCTCTTCTTATAATCGGCCACTCTCTTGGCGGCATTACTTTGACTACAGCAAATCACACCCCCAATCCACTCGCTCTGATTGCAGACGACATGCAGGCCATGGACCGCGTTATTGCTCAACGCTTAACGACCAGCGTCCCTTTGATCGGCCAGATTTCACACTACATCATTGCCGCAGGCGGCAAGCGCTTGCGCCCTGCACTGCTGTTAATGGTGAGCAATGCTCTGGGCGACAGCAATCCCGTCAAGCACTCCTTGGCCACAGTGGTGGAATTGATCCACACCGCCACACTGCTGCACGACGATGTCGTGGATGAGTCCACACTGCGCCGTGGCCGCCCTACAGCCAACGAGTCCTTTGGCAACCCAGCCAGCGTCTTGGTTGGAGACTTTCTGCACACCCGCTCCTTTCAGATGATGGTGGAGGCTGGCAACATGCGCATCCTTCAGGTGCTCTCAGATGCCACCAACATCATTGCCGAAGGCGAAGTGCAGCAACTGATCAATACGCACGATGCCTCGCTGGATGAAGCGGGGTATCTGCACGTCATCCGCTCCAAAACAGCCAAACTGTTTGAAGCCAGCACGCAGATTGCAGCCATCCTGGCCCAAGCATCTGCCAGCGTAGAAGCTGCATGCGCCACCTATGGCCAAGCATTGGGCACTGCCTTTCAGATCATTGACGATGTCCTTGATTACGATGGCGATGCCCACGAAATGGGAAAAAATCTTGGCGATGACTTGCGCGAAGGCAAGTGCACGCTGCCGCTCATCATTGCCATGCAACGTGCCAGCACCGAGGATTCGCGCATCATCCGCCAGGCTATCGAACAAGGCTCAACCGATCAATTGCAGAGCATTTTGCAGATTGTCAAAAGCACAGGCGCGCTAGATGCTACGCGCCAAGCAGCACACGACGAAGCGGTGCGTGCCATTGAAGCACTGAAGGCATTGCCTTCAAATGCCTATACACAAGCCATGCAGCAGCTGGCTTCGCAATTATTGCTGCGCCGCACCTGATGACTGACTAAAACGTACTTACGTGCTGTTTATGCCTGCCGCATCAAAATAGATGCAAAAAGCCTGCTCAAGCAGGCTTTTTGCATCTATACAGTTACGTTTTGATCAGAGATGATCATGACTAGAACAACCTTCCCCTGCTCGGGTACATGACCGCTGCTCCTCACATCGCCTCTACTGCCCCCCTTCCACTTGCTGGCTTGGCCCGCGCCTTAGTCAGTGCAGGTCAATTGACCGAGAGCATTGCGGCAGATGTCTCGCGCAAAGCTATTGCCAGCAAGAGCAGCTTTGTTGCGCAGCTGATTGCAAGCGGACACTTGCCAGCGGCAGAGCTGGCCTATCAGATCTCCCTGATTTTCAGCACCCCTTTGCTGGATTTAAATACGGTAGACAGCACGCGCTTGCCCAAGGATTTGCTGGACTCCAAGCTGTGCACTACACACAAGGTGCTGCCGCTGCACAAACGGGGCAACCGGTTGATCGTGGCAACGGCAGATCCTTCGGACAAAGAGGCATCGGAAAAAATCAAGTTCTCCGCCCAGGTGGGGGTGGACTGGGTGATTGTGGAATATGACAAGCTCACTCGCCTCATTGAAGCATCGTCTAAAAGTATTTCAGAAGCACTGGACACCTTCAACGCAGACAGTGACTTCCAGTTTGACGACATCAAAGACGCCCCGGAAACGGAAGAAAAAGACACCGGAGCGGCCGAAGTAGAGGATGCACCAGTCGTCAAGTTTCTGCACAAAATGCTGCTTGATGCATTCAACATGCGCGCATCCGACCTACACTTTGAGCCCTACGAGCACACATACCGCGTGCGTTTTCGAATCGACGGGGAATTGCGAGAAATTGCAGCCCCGCCGATCGCCATCAAAGAAAAACTGGCCTCACGCATCAAAGTCATTTCGCGCCTGGACATCTCGGAAAAACGCATCCCTCAGGATGGCCGGATGAAGCTTAAAGTCGGTGCAAACCGCGTCATTGACTTTCGCGTATCAACGCTTCCAACGCTGTTTGGCGAAAAGATTGTGATCCGCATCTTGGATCCAAATAGCGCAAAAATGGGCATTGATGCGCTGGGTTATGAAGCTGACGAGAAGAAACGCCTGCTGGATGCCATCGAACGCCCTTACGGCATGATTTTGGTCACAGGCCCCACGGGTTCGGGCAAAACCGTATCGCTTTACAGCTGCCTGAACTTACTCAACAAACCCGGTGTCAATATTTCCACGGCCGAAGATCCGTCGGAAATCAACATGCCCGGCGTCAACCAGGTCAATGTCAATGAAAAAGCTGGACTGACGTTTGCCGCTGCGCTCAAGTCTTTCTTGCGCCAGGATCCTGACGTGATCATGGTCGGTGAAATCCGCGACCTGGAAACTGCTGACATTTCGATCAAAGCCGCCCAAACCGGCCACCTGGTGCTGTCCACCCTGCACACCAACGACGCCCCGACCACACTCACGCGCATGCGCAATATGGGGATTGCACCTTTCAACATCGCCTCTAGCGTGATCTTGATCACTGCGCAACGCTTGGCCCGTCGGCTATGCCCACAATGCAAACAGCCACACGATGTTCCACTAGAGACTTTGCGAGAAGCCGGCTACGCAGAGCGCGACCTCGATAGCTCCTGGGTGCCTTACAAAGCCGTTGGGTGCAGCGCTTGCAACAATGGCTACAAAGGCCGTGTCGGCATCTACCAGGTCATGCCCATCTCAGAGGAAATTCAGCAAATCATCCTGCGCGATGGAAGTGCCCTGGATATTGCCAACCAGTCCAAACTTGAAGGTATCAAATCTTTGCGCGAATCGGGTTTGGACAAAGTCAAACTGGGCGTAACTTCCTTGGAAGAGGTACTGGCAGTTACCAACTTATAAGTACCGTAGCCCTGCATAGGCTGCGTGCAATCGAGTCACAACAATACTGACAGCAGAGGGAGCAGCGGCATGGCAAACGCAGCAACACGCAAAACCAATCCCAAAGAATTCATCTACGAGTGGATGGGGAAAGACCGGCAAGGCAAAGAGTTGCGCGGAGAAATGCGCGCAACTGGTGAGGCGCAAGTACAAGCGTCCCTGCGCCGCCAGGGCATCTTCATGACCAAGCTCAAAAAACGCAGTATGCGCTCGGGCAAGAAGATCAAACCCAAAGATATTGCACTGTTTACCCGCCAAATGGCCACCATGATGAAAGCTGGTGTGCCGTTGCTCCAATCATTCGACATCGTGGGGCGAGGCAATCCCAACATCAGCGTAACCAAATTACTCAACGACATCCGCCAGGATGTTGAAACCGGCACATCACTCAGCGTGGCATTTCGCAGACACCCGCTGTACTTCAATACGCTTTACTGCAACCTGATTGAAGCGGGTGAAGCCGCAGGTATTTTGGATACGTTGATGGACCGGCTGGCCACTTACATGGAGAAAACCGAGGCGATCAAAGGCAAGATCAAATCCGCCTTGATGTACCCCATTTCCGTGGTCATCGTTGCATTTGTGGTCGTCACCGTCATCATGATTTTTGTCATCCCTGCGTTCAAGGAAGTCTTCAGCTCCTTCGGCGCTGACTTGCCTGCCCCGACTTTACTGGTCATGGCAATCAGTGATTTTTTTGTCCAATACTGGTGGCTTATTTTTGGAGTGATTGGTGGTGGTTTTTATTTCTTCATGCAGGCATGGCAACGCAGTCCAAAGGTGCAACGTGTGATGGACCGCATCTTGCTGAAAATACCTGTGTTTGGCCCTCTGATCGACAAATCCTGCGTTGCACGCTGGACACGGACGCTTTCCACCATGTTTGCAGCAGGTGTGCCGCTGGTGGAGGCACTGGACTCCGTGGGCGGAGCCTCAGGCAACACGATTTACCGCGAAGCTACTGAGCGCATTCAAAACGAAGTGTCTACGGGAACCAGTTTGACCGGCGCCATGAGCAACGCCAATGTTTTCCCCTCCATGGTCTTGCAGATGTGTGCCATTGGAGAAGAATCAGGCTCTATTGATCACATGCTGGGCAAGGCGGCCGACTTTTACGAACAGGAAGTGGACGAAATGGTGGCGGGCCTGTCCAGCTTGATGGAGCCCATCATCATCGTTTGCCTGGGCAGCCTGATTGGCGGCATTGTGGTGTCGATGTACCTGCCAATCTTCAAATTGGGACAAGTAGTTTGATGGATTTTTTCTTCCAGAGTGATATCGCCCTAGCGTGCTTGCTGGGTCTGCTGATCGGTAGCTTTTTGAATGTTGTCATTCACCGCCTGCCTCAAATCATGGAGCAGCAATGGGATGCTGAATGTGCTGCGCACCAAGCAGCTAAAGCTGCTGTTGCCTATACCCCAGCACCACCGTCCATCACACTGAGCCGGCCACGCTCTCGCTGCCCGCATTGCGGTCATGCCATTCGGTGGTTTGAAAACATTCCCGTGGTGAGCTGGCTGCTGCTGCGCGGCAAATGCAAGCAATGCAGCCATCGCATTAGCGTGCGTTACCCCTTGGTCGAAATCACCACAGCAGCTTTGTTTGCATGGTGTATTGCCCGCTGGGGCTTTACCCCTGCAGGCTGGGCGTGGTGCGGTTTTAGCGCGGCATTGCTGACCCTGGCATTGATTGACTGGGATACCACCTTTCTTCCGGACGACATCACTCTGCCTCTGGTTTGGGCTGGCCTGGTGGCTGCTGCTTTGGGGTGGACTGGCATCACGTTGAGCAACGCCCTGTGGGGTGCTGTGGCTGGCTACCTGTCGCTGTGGAGCATTTACTGGCTATTCAAATTGCTCACAGGCAAAGAAGGCATGGGCTACGGAGACTTCAAACTGTTTGCGGCTCTGGGGGCCTGGTTTGGCTGGCAAGCACTGATCCCCATCATTTTGATGGCCTCTGTCATTGGCGCCATCATTGGCATTGTCATGAAATTGCGCAGCAATCTGCGCGAAGGTGGCTACATCCCCTTTGGGCCATTCTTGGCTGGCGCTGGCTTTACCGCCATGTTTTTTGGTGCTGAAAATATTTTGGTCACCCTGTTTCGCACACTCGGCCTGTAAGCATGCAACGCGCTCAACGTCTGGGTCTCACAGGTGGCATCGGTAGCGGTAAAAGCACGGTGGCGCGCATGCTGGCAGAGCGTGGTGCGGCCATTGTGGATGCCGATGCTATATCGCGCAGCCTGACAGCAGCCGGTGGCCTGGCCATGCCGCAAATCAAAGTGGAATTCGGCACAGACGCCGTGGGCGCTGATGGCGCACTAGAGCGCACCTTCATGCGCAATTTGATCTTTCAAGAGCCTCAGGCACGCCTTCGCCTGGAATCCATCATTCACCCCTTAATCAGCAGTTTGACTGAGCGCCAAGCACTGCAAGCCGAGGCCTGCGGTGCTCCGCTTTTAGTATTTGATGTGCCGTTGCTGGTGGAGTCTGGGCGCTGGCGCCAGCAAGTGGATGCGGTGGTGGTGGTCGACTGCGAGGAAGAAACCCAAATTCTGCGAACGATGGAGCGCAGCAATTTAGAGCGCTCAGCAGTCACACACATCATGGCTGCGCAGGCATCCAGACAGCAGCGCAGAGCCGCTGCGGACTGGGTCATCTACAACGATGGACTAGATTTAGCTGCATTACGTCAAGAAGTGCTATCAATTTCGGCATGGTTACAGCTATGATGGCATCTGGCGCTTCTGTAACACTTGGCGAGCCTAGCGTTCAGAGGCTGCAAACACCCATTTCTTGGCCTGCGCCTACCGGGATACTGCCAGCGTGATTCTTTACGAGTACCCTTTCAACGAACGCCTACGCACGTATTTGCGTCTGGAACAATTGTTTCGGCGTTTGTTCGAACTCGTCACGCGCGACTCACCTGTTGATCACCACTTCGCGCTGGCAACCATCTTTGAAATCATGGATGTGGCTGCGCGTGCCGACCTCAAGTCGGACCTGCTGCGCGACTTGGAGCGCCACAAAAGCCTGTTTGAAGGCCTGCGCAACAACCCCGCCATTGCCCAAGACATGCTGGACAACATCATTGCCCAGCTGGATCAGTGCTATACCCAGTTGCATGCCCAAACCGGCAAAACCGGCCAGCCACTGACTGAAATTGACTGGCTGATGGCCATTCGCAGCCGCATTGGCATTCCTGGTGGCACCAGCAGTTTTGACTTGCCCGCTTACCACCGCTGGCAAAACAAGCCACCCACACAGCGCCATGCTGACCTGCAGCAATGGACACTGTGCCTTAAACCCTTGGCCGATGCGTTATCGCTGCTGCTCAGTTTGCTGCGTGAAACAGGCTCACCCCAAAAAGTAGCGGCCAGCAATGGACAGTTTCAACAATCTCTGCCCGCTGGCAAGGCCTACCAGTTGCTGCGCCTGCGCATAGATGCAGATTCAGGTCTGATTCCTGAAATCAGTGCCAACCGCTTGATGGTGTCTGTGCGCCTGGTGCGCCCCAACGAAAGCGGCAGTCTGCAATCGACCTCGGAAAACGCGGCTTTTGAATTGACCTTGTGCGCCTGACAGCCCCCTTGTGTCAGACTTCAAACGATGAGCGACAACACCTCCCACGCCCCTACCGTTCAGTGCCCCACCTGTGGTGGCCCCAGTGTGTTTGAACCTGCCAACGCATGGCGCCCGTTTTGCAGCCAACGCTGTAAAAACATCGATCTGGGTGCCTGGGCGGCAGAAGAATTTCGCATGCCCGTACAAACACCACCTCAAGATGCGCAGTATGGCGATCCGCGCACAGAAGATTAAGCCAACACTTTCATAGCTACTAGCGCATATAAACAAAGGGTTTCAAATAGCTTTCTATTTGAAACCCTTTGTGCTTAAGCGCTTGCAGCTCTACTTTTGTACTTCTGTCGTTACATAAGTACTGGCATCAAACGGCAAGCCACGTTCTTCGCTGAGCCACTGCAGCGCTGGCAGCGCACCTTCCAGCACAGGCTGCACCTGCAGTGGTAGTTGCTGCCACACCATTTGCTGGCCTTCACGCATTTCAAATTCACCCGACCATTGCGTCACCTTGCACCAGTGCAGGCGCACCAGGGCGTGGCTGTAGGCATGTTCCGTCACCTTCCAGGCGATGCAGTTGTCGATGGTGATGCCAATCTCTTCGTGCAGCTCACGGCGCAGGGCCTGCTCAACGGTTTCACCGGCTTCCAGCTTGCCACCCGGAAACTCCCACCACCCCGCACGCGGCTTTCCTTCTGGGCGGCTGGTGATGAGTAAAGCGCCATCGCTCTCGCGAATCAATACACCCACGGCAACTTCGGTATGTTTGCGCTCGGCAGTCGTTTCAGCAGTCACAGTCACTCGTTTTTCTCATTCAATTTCAAATTTCAGCACCGTCAGTCAGACCATCGACATCGGCAATCGGCTGCACTGCGCCAGGCTGGTGGTTGTCACGGCCTGCGTAGTCACGCGCAAACTGCTGCGCTACACGGCCGCTGCGCGAGCCACGCTCCAGCGCCCAGACCAGTGCTTCAGGGCGCGCAGCATCAATGGCCGCGGGCGACAAACCCATGCTGGACAGCCACTGCGCCACCACACGCAGGTATTCGTCCTGACTGAAGGGATAAAAACTCACCCACAGACCAAAACGCTCAGACAGAGAGATTTTCTCTTCCACCACCTCTCCGGGGTGGATCTCGCCGTTGTCACCCTTTTGCGTGCTCAGGTTGTCCGTCATGTATTCGGGCAGCAGGTGGCGGCGGTTGCTGGTGGCGTAGACCAGCACATTGGGCGTGGCCGCACTGACCGAGCCATCCAAAATTGACTTCATGGCCTTGTAGCCGGGCTCGCCTTCTTCAAAGCTCAAGTCATCGCAGTAGATGATGAATTTTTCAGCGCGGCCAGCAACCACATCCACAATGTCAGGCAGATCGGTCAGATCGACCTTGTCCACCTCAATCAAGCGCAGCCCCTGCGGGGCATAGGCATGCAAGCAGGCCCGAATCAGCGAAGACTTGCCCGTACCGCGCGCGCCCGTCAGCAGCACATTGTTGGCTGTGCGGCCTTGTACAAACTGCGCAGTGTTGCGCGCAATCTTGTCTTTTTGGCCATCGATGTTTTGCAGATCCGACAGCTGCATTGCGCCCACGTGACGCACCGGCTCCAGCACACCACAGCCATTGGCGCGTTTGCGGTAGCGCCAGGCAATTGCCACGCTCCAGTCTGAAGGTGCTTGCAGGGCCTGGGGCAGCACCGATTCAATGCGCTGCATGAGCTGCTCGGCACGCTCAACCAAACGCTCCAACGGGTTCATCACATCTTGCACAGTGCAGTCTCCATTCATTATTTCGATAGCTATCAGCGCTTTATTTACATTGATTTCAAATAGAAAAGTATCTGAAACCTAATGGATACAAGCGCTACTAGCTCCTAAAACCAAAAAGGAGCCTGACTGCAGGCCCCTCTTACTGATGCGCTCCATCTTCGGGTTGTGCAAACGGCCCAGCCCGCAGGGCGATCGAGACGAGGCGCAGAACCGAAGACAGTAGCAGCGCTACGGCGAGGTTCGGCAACGACGTATCGAGGGCCGTTTACACAACCACCCACTTAAGAGCGGTAGTCGGCGTTGATGGTCACGTACTCATGGCTAAAGTCACACGTCCACACGGTCTGGCTGGCCGTGCCACGGCCCAGACCCACGCGCACGGTGATCTCAGACTGCTTCATCACGCGCTGGCCGTCTTCTTCCTTGTAAGAAGGATTGCGCCCGCCATCCACCACCACATGCACATCGTCCAGATGCAGGTCAATCTTGCTTTGGTCCAGGTCATCGATGCCCGCGTAGCCTACGGCAGCCAGAATGCGGCCCAGATTGGGGTCCGAGGCGAAAAACGCTGTCTTGACCAAAGGCGAATGTGCAATCGCATAGGCAGCCAGGCGGCATTCCGCTTCGGTCTTGCCGCCATCAATTTGCACCGTGATGAACTTGGTGGCACCTTCTCCGTCGCGCACAATGGCTTGCGCCAGCAGGCGTGAAACCTCCAGCAGCGCTGCCTTCAGTGCCAGGGCATCTGCGCTGTCCCACGCGGTGATCTGTGCATGGCCCGCCTGGTGCGTAGCCACCAGTACGAACGAGTCGTTGGTCGACGTATCGCCATCAATGGTCACGCGGTTGAACGACCCATCGGCCAGTTCCTTGACCAGGCTTTGCAGCAACGCGGGCGCAATCGCGGCATCAGTGGCCACATAGCCCAGCATGGTGGCCATATTGGGGCGAATCATGCCCGCACCCTTGCTGATACCGGTCACCGTCACGGTCTTGCCGCCCACCTGCACCTGACGGCTGTAGGCCTTGGGCTGCGTGTCGGTGGTCATGATGCCCTCTGCTGCCACCGCCCAGTTGTCGGCCTTGGCGTTGGCAATGGCTGCAGGCAGGCCCGCAACAATGCGCTGCACAGGTAGCTCTTCCATGATGACGCCAGTGGAAAACGGCAGGATTTGCTCGGCCTTCAGGCCCAGCTCTTTGGCCAGCGCAGCGCAGGTAGCGCGGGCATTGGCCAGGCCGGCAGCACCCGTACCGGCATTGGCATTGCCGGTGTTGATCACCATGGCACGGATGCCCTGGCCAGCGGCCAGATGCTCACGGCTGACCTGCACCGGTGCAGCACAAAAACGATTTTGCGTAAACACGCCCGCCACCGTGGCACCTTCGTCGAGCAAGAACACGCTCAAGTCTTTGCGGTTGGCTTTGCGCACACCGGCTTCGGTCACACCAATGCGCACACCGGCGACTGGAAACAGGTTGGCGGCGACGGGAACAGGCAAATTCACAGGCATTGCAGGGCTTCCTACAGAGAAACAGTTAGACGGCAATTATGGAGACAAACCATGGCGCACAACGAAAAACACGGGCCTGCGCCCGTGTTCTTTGTGTATGGCGGTGTTACCCACCACGCGATACGCCTTAAGCCAGCTTGCCGTGGCAGTTCTTGAACTTATTGCCACTGCCGCAAGGGCAGGGGTCATTGCGGCCCACGCGTGCGCCGGCAGGTAGCTCAAAGCTGTCGGACTTGTCACCATCCGCGCTGGCATATTGCAAGGCACTCTGCGCACTTTCGGCGTGGTGTTCAATGCTCTGCGCCACCTCATCTAGCTGCTCAGGTTGCTGGATGCGCACTGTCAACAGCACGCGCGTGACTTCATTCTTCACCGAATCAATCAGCTGACGGAACAGCTCAAACGCTTCGCGCTTGTACTCCTGCTTGGGTTGCTTCTGGGCAAATCCACGCAGGTGAATGCCCTGGCGCAAATAGTCCAGAGCCGCCAGATGGTCGCGCCAGTTGGTGTCAAAGCTTTGCAGCAGCACAGCACGCTGGAAGTTCATGAACTGCTCAGAGCCCACTTGATCGAGCTTGCTTTGGTAGACGTCGTTGGCAGCCTTCACGCAGGTTTCGAGAATTTCTTCATCGGTGATGCTGTCTGAATCCTTGACCATGGCTTGCAAATCGACATGCACATTCCATTCGGCCAGCGCCTTCTCCAGCGCAGGCAGGTTCCACTGCTCTTCCATCGATTCAGCCGGCACATACTGGCGCACCATGTCGGCCACACAGTCTTCTCGCATGATGTTGATCATGTCGACCAAGTCTGCGGTATCCAGAATTTCATTGCGCTGCTGGTAGATCACCTTGCGCTGGTCGTTCGACACATCGTCGTATTCCAGCAGTTGCTTGCGCATGTCAAAGTTACGCGCCTCCACCTTGCGCTGAGCCGATTCGATCGAACGGGTCACGATGCCCGCTTCAATCGCTTCGCCTTCTGGCATCTTCAGGCGGTCCATGATGGCGCGCACACGGTCACCCGCAAAAATGCGCATCAACTGGTCGTCCAGGCTCAAGTAAAAACGCGAAGAACCTGGGTCACCCTGGCGGCCCGAGCGGCCACGCAACTGGTTGTCAATACGGCGTGACTCATGGCGCTCGGTCGCGATGATGCGCAAGCCACCCAGGGCTTTCACTTCATCGTGATCTTTTTGCCACTGCGCATGCAGCTCATCCAATTGCTTTTGCTTGGCCGCATCATCCAACGTGGCGTCTGCAGCAATCGCCGCTTCTTGCTTGCTGATATTGCCGCCCAGCACAATGTCGGTACCACGGCCAGCCATGTTGGTGGCAATGGTGATCATGCCCTTGCGGCCTGCCTGCGCAATGATGTCCGCTTCCTTGGCGTGCTGCTTGGCGTTGAGCACTTGGTGGGGCAAGCCCACCTTGGTCAGCATCTGGTCGATGATTTCCGAGTTCTCAATCGACGTTGTCCCCACCAGCACTGGCTGACCACGCTCGTAGCATTCGCGGATATCTTCAATGGCCGCGTTGTATTTTTCTTGCGTGGTCTTGTAGACGCGATCCAGCTGGTCTTCACGCTTGCTGGGCTTGTTGGGCGGAATCACCACCGTTTCCAGGCCATAAATGCTCTGGAATTCAAACGCTTCCGTATCCGCAGTACCCGTCATGCCCGACAGCTTGTTGTACAGACGGAAATAGTTTTGGAAAGTGATCGAAGCCATGGTCTGGTTCTCAGCCTGAATGGCGACACCTTCCTTGGCTTCTACTGCCTGGTGCAGGCCATCGCTCCAGCGGCGACCGGACATCAAACGACCCGTGAACTCATCCACGATCACCACTTCACCGTTTTGCACCACGTAATGCTGGTCACGGTGATAGATGTGGTGGGCGCGCAATGCAGCATACAAATGGTGCACCAGCGCAATATTGGAGGGGTCGTACAGCGATGCACCCTCAGGCAGCAAGCCGGCGGCAGACAAAATCTGCTCAGCCTTTTCGTGGCCATCTTCCGTCAGGAAGACCTGGTGGCTCTTTTCGTCCACCGTAAAGTCGCCTGGCTTGGTGACGCCCTCGCCTGTCCGTGGGTCAGCCTCGCCTTCTTGGCGCACCAGCTGGGGAGCCAATTGATTGATGGTTTGGTACATCGCCGTGTTGTCGTCGGCCTGACCAGAAATGATCAAAGGCGTGCGCGCCTCATCAATCAAAATCGAGTCCACTTCGTCAACAATCGCAAAGTTCAGACCACGCTGAACGCGGTCTGCTGCGTCATACACCATGTTGTCGCGCAGATAGTCAAACCCGTACTCGTTGTTGGTGCCGTATGTAATGTCAGCCAGATACGCCAGCTGCTTTTCATCGCGCGGGGCCTGGGGCAGGTTCACACCCACCGCCAAGCCCAGGAAGTTGTACAGCGGGCGCATGGTTTCGGCGTCACGACTGGCCAAGTAGTCATTCACAGTCACCACATGCACGCCTTGGCCTGTCAGGGCGTTCAGGTACACAGGCAGCGTAGAGGTCAGCGTCTTACCCTCACCCGTACGCATTTCCGAAATCTTGCCTTGGTGCAGCGAAATACCACCCATCAGCTGCACGTCAAAGTGACGCATCTTCAGAACACGCTTTGAAGCTTCTCGCACCACGGCAAAGGCTTCAGGCAGCAAGTCGTCCAGTGATTCGCCCTTGGACACACGTTCCTTGAACTCTTGGGTCTTTGCCCTCAAAGCCTGGTCATCGAGCTTTTCCAGCTCTGGCTCCATCGCATTGATTTGAGCCACCGTCTTGCGGTACTGCTTGAGAAGCCGATCGTTGCGGCTGCCGAAAAGTTTGGTAAGAAAGTTGACCATGCGAACGGAAGCCGCTCCACAATGCCCGTACAGCACCGAAAGCGGCCAAATCCCTAATGTAGAGTTGCCATGCAGATGGGCTCACCCAGCAGTAAAACAAGAGCCTAGACCGCTGGAAGCCAAAAATTGATTCTAACTGCCGCTTGCGCTTTGGCACTAACAGCCTGCCCCTGCAAGCACACAAGCAACAGGGTGCGCTGATAATGAACAATTCACTCAGCCTTCTAAAGTCATGCAACGGCGCCGTCATTTAGCCATCTCGCTGGAACAAGCAGCCCAGTCTTCGCCCGCCTTATCGCTACTGGTCAGCCAAGCGCGCGAAGCCAATGCACGTATGAAGGCCATTGAACCCCTGCTCCCTCCAAGCCTGCGTCACAGCGTGCGACCAGGCCCCATTGAAGGCAGCACTTGGTGCTTGATCATCAAGAACAACGCCGCCGCCAGTAAAGTGCGCTACCTGCTGCCCAGCTTTGAAGCACATCTGCGCACCAAGGGATGGGATGTTGCGCACATTCAACTCAAGGTGCTCAACACTTCGCCATGGCAAAGCCCGCTCTAATTCATTCAAAATAAATTAGAAGCTGTAGAAAATTCAGGGGGGAGGGGATGGTGCCGGTTGTCGGATTCGAACTGACGACCTACCGCTTACAAGGCGGGTGCTCTACCAACTGAGCTAAACCGGCGAAGACCGCGATTCTAATACAAGTTTCGCGCTCAAAAAAGAAAACTGATTATTTAACGCGCTTAAAAGCGGGTCGACCACCGCCACTTGGAGTTGGTGGGCGTGGTTGATCATCGCCAGACTCAGCAAGTTTGGTCGTCATCGTTACCAGCTGCATGACCTGAGACGCGCTCTCACCATCTTGCACTGCCGCTTCAGACGATTCATCCACAGCGTCACTCAAACCAAGATCTGCCGCAGCATCAGAAAGCTCGGACAACAGGTCATCCATCACGGGGAAAGACATACCCTGGCCCGATTCACGTGCATAGATCGCTTGCACACGCTCAACAGGCACCATGATTTCACGCGGCTTTCCGCCAAACCGAGCTTTGAATTCAATGTATTCATTGCCCAGCTGCAGATTGCCGGTGGCGTCATAGCCCACGTTCAGCACAATCTCTCCATCCTTCACAAATTCGCGAGGAACTTGCACTGAACGATCGACCTTCACAGCCAGATAAGGCGTCAGACCATTGTCCGTACACCATTCATGCAGGGCACGAATCAAATACGGCCGCGTTGAAGTGGTGGTGGGCTCGTTCATGTACAAATTCCAGCGACAGCAAAAACAGGAGACTCAAGCACTCACGCAATTACTTGCGCATCACCTTCTCAGAGGGTGTCAGCGCTTCAATGTAGGCAGGACGCGAGAAAATGCGCTCCGCATACTTCAGCAAAGGCGCAGCATTCTTGCTCAGCTCAATGCCGTAGTAATCCAGGCGCCACAGCAAAGGTGCGATCGCCACATCCAGCATCGAGAAACCCTCGCCCAGCATGTACTTGTTCTTCAAGAACACGGGTGCCAGTTGCGTCAGGCGATCACGAATGTGCTGACGCGCCTTCTCAACTTCCTTCTCATTGCCCTTGACGTTGCGCTGCTCCAGCGTGTTCACGTGCACGAACAACTCTTTTTCGAAGTTCAGCAAAAACAGACGCACGCGTGCGCGATCGACTGGGTCACCAGGCATCAGCTGAGGATGAGGAAAGCGCTCATCAATGTACTCATTGATGATGTTCGACTCATACAGGATCAAATCACGTTCGACCAAGATAGGCACTTGGCCATAGGGATTCATGGCCGCGATCTCTTCAGGCTTGTTGTACAAGTCCACGTCACGGATTTCGAAATCCATTCCCTTTTCGAACAGCACAAAGCGGCAACGGTGGGAATAAGGGCAAGTCGTTCCCGAATAAAGCACCATCATGGCGGAAGCTCCTAAAAATCAAAAAGAGTGGGACGCTCAAAAAGCGCCCACTCCACCAAGACCAAGCCGCTTTGCACCCAGGCGCAAAGTGGCAACAGGCTGTCTATTTATTTGACGTCTTTCCAGAAGGCGGCATTCAATCGCCAGGCGATCAAAATAAAGATGCCCAGGAAAATCAAGACGCCAACACCGACGCGAATACGGGTATTTTGGGCTGGCTCCCCCATCCATTGCAGGAAGTTGACCAAATCACCAACTGTCTGATCGTACTCTTGTGCGCTCATTGTGCCTTGAGAGATGGTTTCCCAGCCCTTAAACACTTGGGTGTTTTGCCCATGAACCTCGACATTTTCCAAGATTGCACGGCGCTCGCCCTGCAACTGCCACAGAACGTGTGGCATACCCACCGATGGAAACACCAGATTGTTCCAGCCTGTGGCTTTGGTCTCGTCGCGGTAGAACGTGCGCAGGAAAGTGTAGAGGTAATCTGCACCAGAGCCGCCTGCACCTGCACGTGAACGTGCAATCACAGTCAAATCAGGTGGATTGGCACCAAACCAGTTGGCCGCTTGCTTGGGATCAATCGCTGCCACCATCGTGTCTCCCACCTTGTCGGTAGTGAACAACAGGTTGCTCTTGATCTCTTGCTCGCTCAGACCGATGTCTTTCAACCGGTTAAAGCGCATGAATGCGGCAGAGTGGCAGCCCAAGCAGTAGTTCACAAACAGCTTGGCACCGTTTTGCAATGACGCTTGGTTGGTGGTATCTACCGGCGCCTTGTCCAGCGGCACCAAGCCGCCACCTGCTGCAAGTGCACCACCAGCCAGGCCGAACGCTGTCACCAGCGTGAGGATCAGTTTTTTCATTGTTCTTGTCTCCTAGCTCAGTGGGGCTTGAAAGTCACGCGATCAGGCACAGGCTTGGGTGTGCCCAGCTGGCTCCACCAAGGCATCAACAAGAAGAAGCCGAAGTAGAACAAAGTGCCAACTTGCGAAACGCGCTCACCGATAGGCGATGGAGGCTGCACCCCCAGGTAGCCCAAGATCAGGAAGTTCACCACAAACACGGCATACAGGTATTTGTGCCAGCTTGGACGGTAGCGGATGGACTTCACAGGGCTCAAGTCAAACCATGGCAGACCAAACAAGATCACCACTGCACCACCCATGACCACCACGCCCCAGAACTTGGCATCAATACCCAGCATCAAGGCGACAACAACAACCGCAGCACCCACGATCACGAGTTTGAACAAACCAGCCATCTTGGTTTTGACCACCGCAAACACAGCAGCCAAGCCCACGCAGGCAACCAGCACGTACATCATCTCCGTGGTGATCGCACGCAGCATCGAATAGAACGGCGTGAAATACCAGACGGGCGCAATGTGCGCAGGCGTCTTCAGCGGATCAGCAGGAATAAAGTTGTTGTATTCCAAGAAGTAGCCACCGAACTCAGGCGCAAAGAACACCACCGCCGAGAACAGGAACAGGAACACCCCCACGCCAAAGATGTCGTGTACCGTGTAGTAAGGGTGGAAGGGAATGCCATCCAGCGGGTTACCCTTGGCATCCTTGGGCGCGCCAGGGGCCTTGATTTCCACACCATCGGGGTTGTTCGAACCCACATCGTGCAGCGCCAACAAGTGCGCAACCACCAAGCCCAGCAGCACCAGCGGCACGGCAATCACGTGGAAGCTGAAGAAGCGGTTGAGCGTTGCATCACCCACCACGTAGTCGCCACGAATCAGCAGCGCCAGATCTGGACCTACGAAGGGAATGGCTGCAAACAGGTTAACAATCACCTGCGCACCCCAGTACGACATCTGGCCCCATGGCAGCAGATAGCCCATAAAAGCTTCTGCCATCAGCGCCAGGAAGATGGCACAGCCAAAGATCCAGACCAGCTCACGCGGCTTACGGTAAGAACCGTACAGAAGGCCGCGGAACATGTGCAGATACACCACCACAAAGAAGGCAGAAGCGCCTGTGGAGTGCATGTAGCGGATCAGCCAGCCCCAGGGCACATCACGCATGATGTATTCGACAGAAGCGAATGCTTTTTCAGCATCTGGCTTGTAGTGCATGACCAGGAAAATACCTGTCACGATCTGAATCACCAGCACCAGCAACGCCAGCGAGCCGAAGATGTACCAGAAGTTGAAGTTTTTAGGAGCGTAGTACTCCGACATGTGCTGCTTGTAGCCAGCAAATGCCGAAGGAAACCGATTTTCAAACCAGTTCGTCACCTTGGCGCCGGTGGAGGCGTTCGGGTCGAGTTCTTTGAATTCGTGGGCCATGTTGTGTTAACTCCCTCAAGCCTTGTCTTCACCGATCAGGAGTTTGGTCTCCGACAGGTACATGTGGGGTGGCACTTCCAGATTGTCTGGAGCGGGCTTGTTCTTGAACACGCGGCCAGCCATGTCAAAGGTTGAACCGTGGCAAGGGCACAGGAAGCCGCCCTTCCAGTCGGCGGGCAGCGAAGGCTGAGCACCGGTGTGGAACTTATCGACAGGCGAGCAACCCAAGTGGGTGCAGATACCCACGCAGACCAGAACTTCTTCCTTGATAGAGCGCCAGGTGTTGCGGGCGTAAACAGGAGTGAACTCGTCAGGGTTGCGCTTGGAGTCAGGGTCAGCCAGCTGCGAATCCAAGGTTGCCAGATCGTCGAGTTGCTCTTTGGTGCGACGAATGATCCACACGGGCTTGCCGCGCCATTCAACCGTGAGCTTCTCACCAGGTTGCAGCGCGGAAATATCAACCTCTACTGCGGCCCCAGCGGCCTTGGCCTTTTCCGAAGGCTGAAAGGTACTCACAAAGGGTACAGCGGCTGCCACGCCGCCTACCGCACCAGCACAGGCGGACGTGATGATCCACGTCCGTTTGCTGGAGTCGACAGGTGTTTCGCTCATGGGGATCCTCGATAAACATCGCTAGGTATAAGGACAATCGAGAAATTGTAGCGGAGCAAAAAACAGGAATCCAAGCACGCGTCTGACAAGCTTCTTGCGTTAGATCACGCAATATGCCGTATCTCAATCAATGTGTGGAGCATGTGTATGGGCATGATGCAGGAATTCCGAGAGTTTGCGGTCAAAGGCAATGTGATGGATTTGGCCGTTGGCGTGATCATTGGCGGAGCGTTTGGGAAAATCGTGGATTCCGTTGTCAACGATCTGATCATGCCCATGGTCGGCTTGGTCTTTGGCAAGCTGGATTTTTCGAACTTGTTTGTAGTTCTGGGCTCCGTGCCTGACGGCACACCACGCACTTTGGCGGCGTTAAAAACGGCTGGAATTCCGGTTTTTGCCTATGGCAACTTCATCACCGTTGCCGTGAATTTTGTAATTCTGGCCTTCATCATTTTCATAATGATCAAGCAAATCAATCGCTTAAAACGCGAAGCGCCTGCCGCACCTGCAGAACCAGAGGCAACAGCAGAAGAGGTGCTGCTGCTGCGTGAGATTCGCGACCAGTTGCGCCGCTAATCCAAGGCCTTTCACCCAGCGGTTGATGCACCGCTGGCACCCAACCCAGGCCGCTCTATCGCAGGGCGGCCTTTGTTTTAATGATCGGCTGGTGCAGACAAACGCCACGCCATTCGTACAGCTTCAATCAGGCTGGATGCGTCTGCAACGCCTTGCCCTGCGATGTCAAAAGCAGTCCCATGGTCAGGGCTGGTGCGCACCAGAGGTAAGCCCAAGGTCACGTTAACCCCCTCTTCAACACCTAAATACTTGATCGGGATCAACCCTTGGTCGTGGTACATCGCCAACACCACGTCGAATTCCCCAGCGTGGCCGTCAACATCTCTTGCGCGCATAAAGATTGTGTCGGGTGCAAATGGCCCTTGCACATGCATTCCTTGCGCGCATGCAGCTGCCACAGCAGGGGCAATGATGGTGCGCTCTTCACTGCCAAATAATCCGCCCTCCCCAGCGTGGGGATTCAGGCCCGCCACCCCAATGCGCGGCACACGGCCCAGCATGCGCTGCAAAGCTGCGTGGGTGATGCGCAATGTCTGCAAGATGTTGTCATGCGTCACCGCCTCAATCGCCTGGCGCAGCGACACATGAATGCTCACCAGCACTGTGCGCAACTCATTGTTGGCCAGCATCATGCGCACCGGCATGGCCTCAAGGCTGACCCCTGCATGCTGCGCTGCCTCGGCTTGCAGCAACTCGGTATGCCCAGGAAAGTGCACCCCTGCAGCGTGCAAAGCTTCTTTGTGCAGCGGTGCCGTCACCAGGGCTGCAATATCCCCATGCAGTGCCGCACGCGTGGCCCACTGCACGCTCAGTGCCGCACCCCGGCCAGCCTCTGCGCTCACCGCACCCCAGACTGCTGGTGCCGGCATATCAGGGACCTGCAGCACTGGCATGCAGCGCGCCGGCACCGTCCACACCTCCTGGGGCGAGGTGATCACCGCCACTGGCAAATGGCAATCTCCCGATTGCAAGATGGCGTGGGCACCACGGCGCAAGGTGGCCACATCACCGGCCACAAAGCAGCCCTGTAAAAGCGCCGGCTGATCACGAAATGCTTTGGCGATGATCTCAGGCCCGATACCTGCTGAATCACCTTGGGTGATGGCGATGGGTTTTCTATTTTTCATGCAGCCGACCTCTAGAGCTTGTGCAGTAACCGCCAATAGCTATCCAACTTAAGCTGGATTATCAATTTCAATAAAACGGTGCGACACGCCCAACTGCAGCGCTACGTGCGCTGCCACTGCTGGGGCGCCATAACGCTCGGTGGCGTGATGACCTGCAGCAATAAAAGTGCTGGCTGTTTCGCGGGCCAAGTGGGCCTGAGGCTCCGAGATTTCACCGGTGACAAACGCATCCGCACCGGCTGCCAAGGCACTTTCATAAAAGCCCTGGGCTCCGCCCGTGCACCATGCCAGACGGCGAATAGGCTGGTCAGACGCTCCGCTCACACAAGTGACAGACCGGCCCAGCGCTGCTTGAACGTGTGCCGCCAGTGCATCGGCATTGGCAAAGTTGACGTGGCCCAGCATGCCCAGCGCCTGATCGCCAAAAGTGGCATCGCATTGCACACCCAGCCGCGCCCCCAGCTGGGCGTTATTGCCCAGCTGGGGGTGCGCATCCAGCGGCAGGTGGTAGGCAAACAAACTGATGTCATGCACCAGCAACAGACGGATGCGCTCTTTCATCCAGCCGGTAATGCGTCCATCCATGCCACGCCAGAACAAGCCGTGGTGAACAAAAATAGCGTCAGCACCATCGGCAATGGCGGCCTCAATCAAGGCCCTGCTGGCCGTAACACCGCTGACGATATGGCGAATGCCCGCCTTGCCCTCAACCTGCAGGCCATTGGGTCCGTAGTCTTTGAAACGCTCTGGCTGCAACAAAGCATTGAAATGGGCGAGAAGGTCTTGGCGCTGAATCATGGCTTCGATTGTGCCAAGCCATCTGCACCCACAACGTGCACAGGCACAAAAAAGGGCAGCCGTAGCTGCCCTTGAAAACGAAGGTCTGACAAGAGCCTCGTCTTACTTTCTGACTTTGGGCTGCCAGCCACGCGATGCCATGGGCCAGAAAAAACCAATGCAAGCACCCAGCACGCCCATGGCAGCCACGTAGTGGGCGGGAGCCATCACATCGGCCTGTTGCCACACCGACACCAGCATGGGCGTCAGGCCACCAAACACGGCGTAAGCCATGTTGTAGGAAAAGGACAATCCCGTAAAGCGCACGGCCACAGGGAAGGCGCGCACACCAACGATGGGCAACAGCGAGATGGAGCCTACAAAAAAGCCCACCAGCGCATAGCGCAGCACCAAAGTATCTTCGCCGGGCAGGTTCAGGTAGAAGAAATAGGCAGCAGCAGTCATGCCGCCCCAGCCCAGCACCATGGTCCACTTGGTGCCAATCTTGTCGTTCAGCCAGCCCCAGAACACACAGCCAATGGTCAGCGTGACGGTGGCCACAGCATTGGCCGTCATGGCGTTTGCCGGAGCAATGTGAAACACCTTTTGCAGGTACGAAGGCGTCATCAGCACCACTACCACCACGGCGGTGGACAGCACCCAGGTCATCAGCGCCACCAGCCAGCAAGCTTGCTTGTGGTCACGCAAGATGGTTTTGATGGGCATTTCCACGTCGGCAGCCTTGCGTTTTTGCATGTCCTGAAACAGCGGTGTTTCATGCAAAAACTTGCGCAGATACACAGAAACCAGACCCAGCACGCCACCCACGATGAACGGCATGCGCCAAGCCCAATCATGGATTTCAGCTTGTGTATAGGTGCTATTGAGCCAGACGCCAAAGATGGAGCCCAGGAAAATACCACCGGTAATGCCCGACGTCAGCGTGCCAATGGCCAGGCCGTAGTTCTTGGCTGGCGAATGCTCAGCCACAAACACCCAGGCACCGGGCATCTCGCCACCAATAGCGGCACCTTGCAGCACGCGCATCAGCAGCAGCAGCAGCGGCGCTGCAATACCAATGCTGGCGTATGTGGGCAGCAGACCAATGACCAGCGTGGGCACGGCCATCAAAAAGATGGACAGCGTGAACATCTTCTTGCGGCCAATCTTGTCGCCGTAGTGGGCGATGATGATGCCGCCCAGAGGGCGTGCCAGATAACCTGCAGCAAAAATGCCCAGCGTTTGTAGCTGGCGCATCCACTCGGGCATGTCAGCCGGGAAAAATAGTGCGCCGATCACGTTCGCAAAGAACACGAACACGACGAAATCGTAAAACTCCAATGTGCCGCCCAAGGCGGACAGGCTCAGAGTCTTGTAGTCCTCTCGATTGAGAGGACGATGGTGTGCACCGCCCGCCACTTGGTGGGCTTGTGCATTCGGGTGCTTACTCATGGGGTTGTCTTTCCAGTTCAAAAGGTCAGACAGCGCGAGAGCCATGGCAACGGATAGATGCGTCAGGGCAAGACTGGACTGTTCTTCAGGACTTCACGGTGATGAAGTCCTTTGCATGACCGAGCCTGCGCGGGTGAGCGAGGCCCAGAGAGAACACAGTGTGGCGCAGTCGGAAAAACATTCTAGGGTTTGTACTGACAGGGTTTAGGCTAAACATCGCAAATCACGATGTGGTTTCGCAAAATAGATGCAACCCATCTCCGTCCGCGATGCCTTTGCTGCGCTGGGCGTGCCATGGCCTGTGCGGCCTGCACCAGTGGCACGTTTGCGCGTACGCTCTGCACCTATTGCCCTACTCACTCCTCTGTATATGAAGCGCTACTGGCTTTTGTTTTCCCAGGCAGTCACCGTGCTGCTGGCTGCTTATTTTGTCGTTGCCACTTTGCAGCCCAGCTGGCTCAAGCGTGGTGCCACCTACAGCCGTGCTGGCATCTCTTTACTGGAAGCGCCGTCGGAGCCTCGCACCGAATTTGCCCCTGGCAGCCTGGCCGCTGCCGCGCAAAAGGCCATGCCAGCCGTGGTCAGCATCAACACCAGCAAAGAAGTGCGCCACCCACGCAGCAACGACCCCTGGTTCCAGTTCTTCTTTGGCGATGTGGGCGCACAGCAGCAGGCCGGCCTGGGCAGCGGCGTGATCGTCAGCCCTGATGGCTACATCCTCACCAACAACCACGTGGTGGAAGGCGCAGACCAGATTGAAGTGACGCTGTCGGATGGCCGCCAATCCAAGGCCCGCGTCATCGGCACCGATCCAGACACCGATCTGGCGGTGCTCAAGATCGAGCTGGAAAAGCTGCCCGTGATTGTGCTGGGCAACTCCGACCACGCCGTGGTGGGAGACACCGTACTGGCCATTGGCAACCCCTTTGGCGTGGGCCAGACGGTGACCAGCGGCATTGTCAGTGCCCTGGGGCGCAACCAGCTGGGTATCAATACGTTTGAAAACTTCATCCAGACCGATGCCGCCATCAACCCCGGCAACTCCGGCGGCGCACTGATCGATGTGGACGGCAACCTGCTGGGCATCAACACCGCCATCTACTCACAGTCGGGCGGCAGCATGGGCATTGGCTTTGCCATTCCCGTATCGACCGCCAAGCTGGTCATGGACGGGCTGGTCAAAGACGGCCGCGTCACCCGGGGCTGGATTGGTGTGGAGCCCAATGAGCTTTCGCCCGAACTGGCTGAAACCTTTGGTGTCAAAGCCCGCCAAGGCGTCATCATCACCGGCGTACTGCAAGCTGGCCCTGCGGCCAAGGCAGGCATGCTGCCCGGCGATGTGATCGTGCAAGTGAACGACCAGGCCATGCGCAATGTCGGCGAGATGATGACGGCAGTGGCCGCGCTACCCCCCGGCACGCCTGCCAACTTTGGTATTCAGCGCGGCAGTGAAAGCCTGACACTGAGCATCACTCCTGGCGAACGCCCAACGCCACAGCGTACACGCCAGCCTCGTTGATCGAACTAAAAACAAGAGCTACCAGCGCTTGATACACGGGAACTTCACAATCAAACCATGTTGAAGTACCCTGAAAATAAGCGCTAGATGCTCTTTTTTTAATATCTACCCGTAAAAAAACCCGCTGACATGCACTGTCAGCGGGTTTTTTATGAATGACTGGGACAAGCATCAAACTTGGTCTGGCTCTGCGTCTTCCGGCTTTTTAGAAGCTTTCACAAGCCAGCCTGCAGCCACAATACCTACCTCATAGAGCACGCACATGGGAATGGCCAGCGCCAGCTGCGAGATGACATCGGGCGGCGTAACCACCGCCGCAATGATGAAGGCCAGCACAATGAAGTAGCCCCGAAAGCTCCTGAGCTTGGCGATCTCCACAATGCCAAAGCGCACCAGCAGCATCACCACGATGGGCACCTGAAAAGCCATGCCAAAAGCCAGGTACAGCGACAAAATCGCCTCTACATACGATGCAATATCGGGCGTTGCCGCTACGCTGTCGGGGGTGAAGCCCTGAATGAAGGCAAACATCTTGTCCAGCACAAAGAACTGCACAAATGCGATGCCCACATAAGCGAGCAAGCTGCCAAAAACAATCAGCGGCAGCGCAAACTTCTTTTCATGCACATACAGGCCCGGCGCTACAAACGCCCACAGCTGGTACATCAGCCACGGCAGCACGGCCAAAATGCCCACCATCATCAGCACCTTGAGCGGCACAAAAAACGGTGTAAACACACCCACCGCGATCAGCTTGGAATCAGGGGGCATGTGCATCTTGATGGGATGCGCGATGAAGTCAATCAGGCCATTGGGCCCGGGCCAGATAGCCAGAACCGCTACCGCCACGGCAATGCCGTAAATGCAGTACAGCAGCCGATCACGCAGCTCCATCAGGTGCTGCACAAAGGGCTGCTCGGTGCCGGCCAGCTCGTCGTCTTTGGAGGGTTTGTCGGACATGGTCAAAAAATAACCGGGCCCTGCGGCCCTGCGGATCAAGAAAATAAAAGCACCAGCGCCGCCTTCATTACAAAGCGCCGCGCTGTTTCATCAGGCTTGCGCGTTAACGCTTGGGCCTGAACCGCGCCACGCGTGCTGCACCCGATTGCACATGCGTACGCACCCCGGCGCGCGCCTTGTACCAGCGTGGTACTGCCCCACGCTTGATGCGGAAGTTTTTGCCCGGATTTTTGTACGCTGGCGATACGCTGCTACTGCTGTCATAGCTGCTGTAATCGCTGGCCAGTGTGCTGGAGTTGCTGTCGAAATCAGACTCGAAATTGGTGGCGTCGCGCCAGTCTTTTTCCAGGTCACTGGAGGCTGAATGCACCGACTTTTCGACATCGTGCACCGCAGTCTCCATCGACTCCTTCATCTTCTTGAGCTCGTCCAGCTCCATGGAGCGACTCACTTCAGCCTTGACGTCGGACACATAGCGCTGCGCCTTGCCCAGCAAGGTACCCACCGTACGTGCCACGCGCGGCAGCTTTTCGGGGCCAATGACCACCAGGGCCACCGCACCAATCAGCGCCAGCTTCGAGATACCGATGTCAATCATGCCAACGCCCCTTGCTGCAGGTGCTTGCTGCCATGTTCAGCCATTAGCTCTTTTGCTTGGCTTCGACGTCAATCGTGGTCTTGTCAGCGATGGACTGGTCTGCCACTGTGGCTTTGTCAGCCGTGGTGTCAGCAGCGGCGCCGCCTTCTTTCATGCCGTCCTTGAAGCCCTTCACTGCACCACCGAGGTCGCCGCCCAAATTTTTGAGTTTCTTGGTGCCGAACACCAAAACGACGATCACCAGCACGATCAACCAGTGCCAAACGGAAAACGTTCCCATGAGATTACTCCTAACGAATACCAGCCATTTTAGACGTGCCGCCGCAACACAGCGCCAGAGATGGCCTTAAGTTTGCGCGTGCGGCTGTGTATGTTCACCCAGTTTTAGCCGTGCTTCCAAGGGCGGGGGCCACCCATTACATGCACGTGCAGGTGATGGACTTCCTGGCCACCTTCGGCACCCGTGTTCACCACGGTGCGAAAACCACCTTCGGGGTATGGATTGCAACCCTGCTCCAGCGCCAGCTTGGGGGCCAGCGTCATGATTTTCCCGAGCAATGCCTCATCGTTCGGGGTGGCATGGGCCAGCGACACAATATGTTTTTTAGGCACGATCAAGAAATGCACAGGCGCAGCGGGGCGAATGTCATGGAAGGCGAAAAGTTCTTCGTCTTCATACACCTTGTTGCTGGGGATATGGCCTGCTGTGATCTTGCAGAAAATACAGTTGGGGTCATGCGCAGGGTGTGCGTGATCGGTCATGGCTGGTTTTGGAAAATCGGTGTTATCGGTGTCTGATCAGGCCGCCGGGGGCCCGATTCATGGAGTGTCCACAATCTGCAGTGTCTGGCGAACGCCCACATCGCTGCGGTGATCATGCACCCATTGCTCACCTTGCTTGCGGCCCAGATCAAACAATTTGAGCAAAAAAGCCATGTCCACCCGCGATTTGCTGGAAGCACCAAAACGGCTGAGCGCAGAGCCCCCGTCGATACGGTGCATCAGCACGTTTTTGTAACGCGCAGCATCCAGCCGCCCCTCGGCCAGCATGCGGCGCACAAAATCAATCGCACGCAGTTCACTGAGCAGGCCGGCGTTGAACGTCACCTCATTGACGCGCTCCATGATGTCGTTGGCAGTGTCTGGCAGGTCTGGGTGTTCCACCGGGTTGATTTGCACCAGCAGCATGTCGGTGCATTCGGTGCGATAGATCAGCGGATACAGCGCAGGATTGCCTGAAAAACCGCCATCCCAGTACCGCTCACCGTCAATCTCCACCGCCTTGTACAGCTGGGGCAGGCAGGCGGAAGCCATGATGGCATCGGCACTCAGGCGGGTATCGGTAAATATTTCGCCCTTGCCTGTGCGCACATTCGTGGCACAGACAAACAGCTTGGGCATGCCCTCTCGGCCCCAGGCCTGAGTCAGCGTCTCAAAATCTACGGTCCGCTGCAGCAGTTTGCGCAGCGGATTGATGTCCAGCGGATTGGTCTGATAGGGCGAGAGGAACTGGCTCATCATGCCCATCAACGGGTTGTTGGCCACTGGCACCCCCCAGGTGAAAGCGCCCATGGCGCCAACCCCTTCCCACAGTTTGCGCAGCGCAGCGCGGGCATGGGCGCACGATGCAGCATGGCTGCTGGCCTGATCCTGCGGAAACTCCAAAGTGCCCTGCGCAAAGCCCTGCGCTACGGCCACCGCATTGAGCGCACCAGCACTGGTGCCGCTGATGCCGGGAAACAGGAAACCGCCATCTTCTAGCAGCGCATCCAGCACGCCCCACGTAAATGCACCGTGCGACCCCCCGCCTTGCAGTGCCAAATTCAGACGTTTCACAGAAGCGGGAGGGTGCGTCATGGGCAGCAATCGTGAGGGTTAAACCGGCAGCGGCTGCTGCTTGTTCATTGCAATCATGCCGCGCACGATGCGGTAGAGGAACCAGATAGAAATCACACACCACGCAATCCAGCCTGGCGCAATAAACAGCAGCCACAGCGGTGCGGTCACCACATACAAAACGCCCGCCCAGATCATGCTGCGCAAACGCCATGTGAAGTGCGATGCGTGCCATGTACCCACGGCATCCGAGCGCTTGACCAAGTCAATCACCAGTGCAATCAAGAGCACTGCAACGCTGACCTGGGCACCGGGCAATACCGCCGTAATGGCCACGATCAGGTGCAGTACATAGCTCACCCAACCCCAGGCGTTGAGGCCATCGAGTGTGGCTTGGTCGACAGCACGAACTTCAATAATGTCATCGTTCACTCTGATCTCCCTTCTTGCACAGCCCGCTCCTGGGCCTTGCGTAACGCTTTTTCTTCCAGACCGCTGGTGCCCTCACGGCGCTCCAGCTCGGCCACCACGTCAGCGGGCGTCAGCCCATAGTGCGACAGCGCAATCATGGTGTGGAACCATAAGTCCGCAACTTCATAAAGGATTTTTCCTTTGTCAGCGCCTGCGTCCACATCCTTGGCGGCCATCACCACCTCGGTGGCCTCTTCCCCGATCTTCTTGAGAAAAGCATCAGGGCCTTTATGCAACAAGCGGGCCACATAGCTTTTATCGGGATCGCCCCCGTTGACAGTCTTGCGGCTTTCAATGACAGCGGCAAGACGGGCCAATGCGCCTTCAACCGACGCGGTGTTGTATTCAGACATGACTTTATTTGTAGATGGATGCGGGATCTTTCAAGACCGGATCAATGGCTGCCCACTGCCCGTCCTTCAGAACACTGTAAAAACAAGAGTGCCGCCCCGTGTGGCAGGCAATGCCGGGCACATGCCCTTGCTGGGTAATTTTGAGCAGGATGACGTCGTTGTCGCAGTCGATGCGCACTTCGTGCACGGTTTGCTCATGGCCCGACTCTTCGCCCTTGAACCACAGCTTGTTGCGCGAGCGGCTGAAGTACACGGCACGGCCCAGCTCGGCCGTTTTTTGCAACGCTTCGCGGTTCATCCACGCGAACATCACCACATCGCCGCTGCTTTGCTCTTGTGCAATCACGGGCACCAGGCCCTGTGCATCCCATTGGACTTGATCTAACCAGCTCATAGACATCCTGATTTTTTGTATAGCTGCTAGCGCATATCAGCAGCCACTTTCAAATACAAATCACTTGCAAACGCTTATAAATAAAGCGCAAGCAGCTCACTTCTTTAATACGCCGACAGACAAAACAAGCGGTTGCAACACCACACCAGCATGAAAGACCGCAGCAGCGCTACGGCCAGCGCGGAAAAACGCAGTCAACGCAGTATCAAGGACTGTACGTCCACCAACTCACAGACGCACCGGAATGCCGCGCTCGCGCATGCGTTCCTTGGCCTGCTGCACCGTGTATTCGCCATAGTGAAAAATGCTGGCCGCCAGCACCGCATCTGCGCCGCCTTGCTGCACACCGTCGGCCAGATGGTCCAGGTTGCCCACGCCGCCAGAAGCGATCACGGGCACGCCCACGGCATCGGCCACAGCACGGGTCAGCGCCAGGTCAAAACCGCTCTTGGTGCCATCCTTGTCCATGCTGGTCAGCAAAATCTCACCCGCGCCGCGCTGTGCCATTTCTTCGGCCCAGCGCACCACATCCAGACCCACATTCTTGCGGCCGCCGTGGCTGTAAACATCCCAGCCAGCGCCCATGGGCGTGCCACCAGGGCCCATGCGCAGCTCGTCTTCGGGCGTGCGGCGCTTGGCATCAATGGCCACCACAATGCACTGCGCGCCATATCGGTCGCTGCAGGCGTTGATGGTGGCCGGGTTGGCAATGGCGGCAGAGTTGAAGCTGGTTTTATCGGCCCCCGCATTCAACAGGCGGCGCACGTCTTCTACCGTGCGTACACCACCGCCCACCGTCAGCGGAATAAACACTTGTGAGGCCACGGCCTCGATGATGGGCAAGATCAGATCACGGCCATCGCTGGTGGCGGTGATGTCCAGAAACGTCAGCTCGTCTGCGCCTTGCGCGTTGTAGCGCGCCGCAATTTCGACCGGATCGCCTGCGTCGCGCAGCTCCAGAAAATTAACGCCTTTGACCACGCGGCCACCGGTCACGTCGAGGCAAGGAATGATGCGTTTGGCGAGCATGAAAAAGCGTTTTCTATCGAAGAAGATCAGACATAGGCAGCGGCCCTTAAGCCACTACCTGCAAAGTTTGGGCCGCATGCCAGCGCTGGCCTGGGTGCAAGGCCACGGGCTGGTTGATGGCGGCTGCTTCTACGCACAGCATGCGCATCCAGTCACCGGCCTGCATATCGGGCAAGCTGGCGCACAGCTCGGCCCCGGGGTTCCAGACCACCGTATCTGGCCAGGCGGCATCCTGGCTGATGCGCAGGCTGCCTGCCGCATCGCGCAGCTCCAGCGCCTGCAGTGGGCGTGCATACACACGGTCCACCTCTTCACCCAGCACCACGCTGCCGCTTTGCACCGCCGGTGAAAAGGCTTTTGCAGCATTCCAAAAGGCCGCCCCTTCCAGCCCGTTCAAGGCTGCAATGTCTGCCCCTTGTATGGCCAGATAGGTGTGCAGCGCGCCTGTAAACGCAAACGCTGTGCCTCCGGTGTTGGTGGCAGACAGTTGTACGGTCAGCGTATCGGGCGATACCGTGACTGCCAGTTCGGCACGCACGCCGTGCGCAAAGTCGGCGTGCCAGGGCACTGCCGCATCCCACTGCCAGCGGGCGGTGATGGCATCGCCCTGCGCTTGCGCGCTGCGCCATTGCCAGGCACTGCGCCGCACCAGCCCGTGCTTGGGCAAGGGCCCACGCTGGTTGAACTGGGGAAAGCAAACAGGTACACCACCGCGGATGGCGGCAGAGCCATCAAGCACAGCCGATTCAGACAAAAAAAGACGCTCTTGCCCACGCACCTGCCAAGACAGCACCTGCGCACCCAAGTCAGACACCCGCACACAGTCACCATTGGGCAAGGTGATTTGGGTGCAGGCTAGGCCGCGCCAGATTTCACGCGCGGCTTGGGGCTCGGTCATTGCGGGTCTTCGCTGTCGTCGTCTTCGTAGCCATTGAGCTGGTCAGCCAGCTTCTGGCCTTCGACAAAGTCCAGATCGCCGGTGTAAATGGCGCGTCCGCAGATCACGCCTTCCACGCCTTCGTCTTCGACAGCGCACAGATCCTTGATGTCTTGAATGCTGGCCAGACCACCAGAGGCGATCACCGGAATCTTCAGCGACTGCGCCAGCTTGACGGTGGCGTCAATGTTGATGCCCGAGAGCATGCCGTCGCGGCCGATGTCGGTGTAGATGATGGATTCCACGCCCCAGTCTTCAAAGCGCTTGGCCACATCCAGCACGTCCTGGCCGGTCAGTTTGCTCCAGCCGTCGATGGCAACCTTGCCATCCTTGGCGTCCAGCCCAACGATCACCCGGCCGGCAAAGGCGCTGCAGGCGTCTTGCAAGAAGCCGGGGTTTTTGACCGCGGCGGTGCCGATGATGACGTACTCCAGCCCCGCATCCACGTAGCGTTCGATGGTATCCAGATCGCGGATACCGCCACCGAGCTGGACCGGAATCTCACCGTTGACTTCCTTGAGGATGGCTTTGATGGCTGCCAAATTCTTGGGCTGGCCAGCAAAAGCACCATTGAGGTCCACCAGATGCAGACGGCGGGCCCCTGCATCCAGCCAGCGACGGGCCATCTCTGCAGGGTTACCGAATGTGGTGGACTGGTCCATATCACCTTGTTTGAGGCGGACGCACTGTCCGTCTTTGAGGTCGATGGCGGGAATCAGCAGCATGATGTGCGAGAGGCTTTGCCTAAAGGAGGCCGACTAACTCAGGGGTGGCCAGGGTTGAAGAAAAAGGGAAGCTTACGGATTCCAGTGCAAGAAATTGCGGTACAGGGCCAAGCCATGGTCCGCACTCTTTTCCGGATGGAATTGCGTAGCAAAAATCTTATCGCGTGCAATGGCAGATGCAAACTGTCCGCCGTAATCTGTCTCAGCCGCGCAATGTGCGACGTCAGCCGGCACCGCATAAAAACTGTGCACAAAGTAGAAATACGCCCCATCGGGAATGCCATCCCACATGGCGTGGCGTACGCCACCGGGCGCGCTCTGAAACACCTGGTTCCAGCCCATCTGGGGCACTTTGTAGCGGCTGCCATCGGGCTGAATGCGGCCTGCCAGCTCAAAGCGCTGCACGTGCCCCGGGATCAGCCCCAGCGAGGACGTGTTGCCCTCCTGGCTGTGCTCCAGCAGCATTTGCATGCCCACGCACACACCAAAAAGGGGCTTGGTGGCAGCAGCCTCAAGCACGGCCTCTTGCAAGCCTGAGGCCTTGAGCGCGGCCATGCAGTCGCGCATGGCACCTTGGCCGGGCAGCACCACACGGCTGGCAGCGCGTACTTGGGCCGGGTCTTGCGTGACGATGACGCGCACGTCCGTCCCCATGGCCGCCGTTTTCACAGCTTGCGAGACCGAGCGCAGGTTGCCCATCTCATAATCGACCACAGCCACGGTGTTATTCACAGAACTCATAGCACTTAGCGCCCGTTATTAATGGGTTTCAATGTACTTTCGCTTGAAAACATAGAGTAAACAAGCGCTAGCAGCTCACATTTTTAAAGACTGCCTTTGGTGGACGGAATCACACCCGCCATGCGTTCATCACGCTCCAGCGCAAAGCGCATGGCACGGGCAAACGCCTTGAAGATGGTTTCGCACTGGTGGTGGGCGTTGAAGCCCTTCAAGTTGTCAATGTGCAGTGTGACACCAGCGTGGTTCACAAAGCCCTGGAAAAACTCGAACACCAGTTGGGTATCCAGCTCGCCAATGCGGCCCGCTGTGAACTTGCAGTCCATGTGCAGCCCGGGGCGGCCCGAAAAATCAATCACCACGCGCGACAGCGCTTCGTCCAGCGGCACATAGGCGTGGCCGTAGCGGCGAATGCCTTTTTTGTCGCCCACGGCCTTGGCAAACGCCTGGCCAATGGTGATGCCGATGTCTTCCACCGTGTGGTGGCCGTCAATGTGCAGATCACCCTCGCAATCCACATTCAGATCAATCAGGCCGTGGCGGGCAATCTGGTCCAGCATGTGGTCCAGAAAGCCAATGCCAGAGCGCAGCTGGGCTTTGCCAGTGCCGTCCAGATCCACGCGCACGTGGACATGGGTTTCGGCAGTGTTGCGCTGCACCTCGGCCACGCGGGCGGTGCTCTCAGAGGAGGCAGTAGCGGTGGAGGGGACGAGTGCGTTGCTCATAACGATTCCTTCAAGGCTGCCAGCATGCGGGCATTTTCTTCACGGGTGCCCACGGTCAGGCGCAGGCAATTGGCCAGCAGCGGGTGCATGGCCGAGACATTTTTGACCAGAACGCCGCACGCCTTCATGGCCGCCTGCGCCTTGGTGGCATCTTGCACGCGCAGCAGCACCATATTGGCCTGTGAGGGCCAGACTTTGTCTACCCCGGGCAAAGCAGTCAGCGCATCGATCAAAGGCTGGCGCTCAGCGCGGATGGCAGCGGCCTGCTCGGCATACAGATCGGCGTGTTCCAGCGCAAAAATCGCGGTTTCGCAATTGAGCACGCTGATGTTGTAGGGCGGGCGCACCTTGTCCAGCTCATTGACGATGGCCGCTGGGCCAATCAGGTAGCCCAGACGGGCACCGGCCAGACCGAACTTGGACAGCGTGCGCATCAGCAGCACATGGGCGTTGCGCTCAGGGCTGGCGTGCATTTGCGTGATCCAGCTGCGGCTGGCAAACGGCTGGTAGGCCTCATCCATCACCACCAGGCCGCCAATGGCACCCACCGCATCAATCACGGCCTGCACCTTGTCTTCGGCCCACAGCGTGGCGGTGGGGTTGTTGGGGTAGGCCAGATAGGTAATGGCGGGCTGCTGCGCTGCAATGGTGGCCAGCATGGCGGGCACATCCAGGTCAAAGTCGGCGGTCAGTTGCACGGGCACAAAGTCCAGCCCCTGCAACTGCGCACTCATGGGGTACATCACAAAGCCGGGCATGGGCGCCAGCATCTTGGCGCGGCCTTCGGCTCCTGGCTGTGCGGTCGCCAATGCCAGCAAGGTGATGATTTCATCCGAGCCGTTGCCCAGCAGCACCGCGCTGCCCTCAGGCGCACCGGCGTAGTCTTGGAGCATCTGCTTCAAAACGTCGAGGCGTTCGCCGGGGTAGCGGTTGATTTCCAGCGCGCCCAAGCGCTCGCCCAGCGCCTTTTGCAGCGCCAGCGGCAGACGAAACGGATTCTCCATGGTGTCCATCTTGAGCAGGCCTTGCGAGGGCTGCACATGGTAGGCATGCATGGCGCGCACATCAGCACGAATGCGTTGCAGCGCTTTGGCTTGGGTCGAGGAATCAGCAGACATGGGGTTCTTCACACTTTCAAATTTCTTGCAGGCATGCAGTCACTGGGCCATCCACCCTCAGGCAACATCTGCGCCGGGCGTGGCCGCCTGCTGCAAGGGGTGCACCATGGTGACGCCACCGTAGTGCGCGCCATGGGGTAGGTGGAGCGTCAGCATTTGCTCGCAGCCACTGTGCTGGGCGCATGCCACGGCCAGACAGTCAGCAAACGGCAACGCGTGGCGTGCCTGCACAGCCCACGCAGTTTCCAGCGTGGCGGCATCGGTTTTCCAGGGGTTCCAGGTTTGGTAGCGGCGAATGGCAGCACGTGCATCGCCTTGGGGCATGGGGGCAGCTCCCGTGGTGACCTGGTCGTAAAACTCCACCAAGGCCTGGTTTCCGGTGCGCCCCGTGCGGCTGCGCCACAGCACATCCAGCCAGTCGAGTACAGCGGCATACAAGTCAGGCTGACCCACATCTTCTGCCGCAATCAGTACCGAGGTATCGACGAACACCGTGTTCATGCCACACCTTCATCGCTTAAGTCTTTGGGGCCTGCAGCGCGCTTGCCACCTGCGCTGCGCACTGCATTTTTCACCGCTGGCGCAGTTGCTGCTTGCCAGGTGCGCTCATCGGTGCGCCAGGCAAGGTAAGCACGTTCGTACGTGTCTTCGCGCCGCTGCATCTCGGCCATAAAGTCACCCAGCATGCGCGAGACACTGGTGCCGCGCCGTGCTGCCTCGATGCGTGCCCATTCAAGCACGCTGTCTTCGACGGTGATGGTGACGTTCTTCATGCGACTCAGTCTACACGAATTTCGTGTTGCACGAAATTCGTGTCGCCGGATTTATGCCTTTCGCATGCTCCAATCGCGATGTGGCCAAGCGCCTCGCGTGGGCTCAGCGGTAGGCCGGTGGCGGCGCAAAAGGCGTGCTGCCCGCATCTGCCGGGAATGCCTGTGCTCCTGCGGGGGCCTGCGGTGGTGGTGCCGTGGGTTTGAGCTCAAACAAGGCGACACCCATTGCACCCACATTGCGCACATCGCCAGCAGGCGTGTTGGCAGCATAGGCTTGGGGTTTGCTGGCAAAGCGAAAGGCTGCTACTTCACTGGCACTTTTGCGAAAACCATCAATGCGCATGGTCTGACCAGGCTCCAGAATGTAGCCCCCTGCCGTCTGACTGCCGGGGCGGCCACTCAGCACATCCAAGCCATCGACAGTTGCCACCACCTCGTAGCGGGTCTGACTGCGATTGACAAACTGCAGTTCATAACGCTCGCCTTGCTTGCCCGCCACACGGTAGTCTTGCGCACCGCGCGTACTGTAAATGGGCAAGGCCTGCTCCTGCTCGCCCAGCACCGACCACTCCACTTTGCCGCCTGCCAGCAAAATATTCAGTTGCTGATTGGCGCGGCGGCCCAACGCCTGCTGAATGCTCGCCAGATCGGTGTAGCCAATTTGACGCAGCTCTTGTGGCTGCTGCGTCACACGCTCGGCGGGCACATAGCGCACGGCGGATTCGCGCCCCTCACCCCATTGCGTGCCCAGCGTGGAAGCCGGTGCACTAGTGGGTGGTGCCAGCCGGCGCTCAACGGTTTGCGAATTGCGCTGTGCCTCCTGAGCAGCTGTCGCGGCGCTGGAAGCGTCGTTCACTGCGGCAGAAGACGGCGCTGACTGCATGGTGGGTGCACACCCCAGCAAAGCCCCCAACATGAACCCCACCACACACCACCGCTGGGTGCGACCGAACACGTTCTTTCTCAAACTTAACACTGCGCTGTCTCCTGCTACTGGGCCATGGCACACCGCCAAGGCATGTGCGCAGTGTTCAACAAATTGCGCAGAATTCACCACCTGACCACACTTGGTTGCACTTAATTCACCCCACCATAAAAAAACCGCGCTCAAAAGCGCGGTTGGTGTGACAGCAAGCAGGCCTTACTTCAGGCGCATCTCTGCCGCACGGGCATGGCCTTGCAAGCCTTCGCCGTAAGCCAACTCGGCAGCGATCTTGCCGAGCACCTGCGCACCCGCCTCGCTCACTTCAATGATGCTGGAGCGTTTCTGGAAGTCGTACACCCCCAAAGGCGACGAGAAGCGCGCTGTGCCGCTGGTAGGCAGCACGTGGTTGGGGCCTGCGCAGTAATCGCCCAACGACTCACTGGTGTAGGCACCCAGAAAAATGGCCCCTGCGTGTTTGAGGCTCGGTTCCCACCGATGAGGGTCGTTGCTGGAGACTTCCAAGTGCTCGGGTGCAATGCGGTTGGAGATGACACAGGCCTCTGCCATGTCGCGCGTCAAAATCAATGCACCCCGGTCATTCAGACTTTTGGCGATGATGTCCTTGCGCGGCATTTCGGGCAGCAGGCGGTCAATCGATTGCTGCACGGCGTCAATATAGGCTGCATCCGGGCACAGCAAAATGGACTGTGCCAGCTCGTCGTGCTCTGCCTGGCTGAACAAATCCATCGCCACCCAATCGGGCGGCGTGGTGCCATCTGCCAGCACCAAAATTTCAGACGGCCCAGCAATCATGTCGATGCCGACCATGCCAAATACACGCTTTTTAGCGCTGGCCACGTAGGCGTTGCCGGGGCCAGTGATCTTGTCCACCTTGGGCACGGTGGCCGTGCCATAGGCCAGCGCGGCCACGGCCTGCGCACCACCGATGGTGAATGCCCGGTGCACACCCGCCACATAGGCGGCAGCCAGCACCAGTGGGTTTTTTTCACCCTTGGGCGTGGGCACCACCATGATGATTTCGGGCACGCCTGCCACATGGGCAGGAATGGCGTTCATCAACACGCTGCTGGGATAGGCGGCCTTGCCACCGGGCACGTAGATGCCTACGCGGTCCAGCGGCGTCACCTTCTGGCCCAGCAGGGTGCCGTCTTCGTCACGGTAGCTCCAGCTTTCGCCGTTGGCCTTCTTTTGCGCCTCGTGGTAGGTGCGCACGCGTTGCGCGGCAGCTTGCAGCGCATGCTTTTGCGCAGCACCCAGACTGTCAAAAGCAGCCTTCAACTCTGCCTGCGTCAGCTCCAGCGCCTGCATGCTGGGCGCATCCAGCCCGTCAAAACGGGCTGTGTACTCCAGCACCGCAGCATCACCACGGGCCTGCACATCGGCCAAGATATCGGCCACGCGCTGCTCAATCGCCGCATCCGTATCGGCTGACCAATGCAGGCGCTGCGCAAAATCATGTTCGAAATTGGCATCCGCGGTGGACAGACGAAGGGGGTTAGCTGCGATTTGCATAGTGCTTACTGCTTCAACAATGGGAGAAAAATTAGTTGTTCTTGGCGGCCACGGCCTGCGCAAACGCATCAATGATGTGGCGCAGCGGTTTTTGCTTGAGCTTGAGAGAAGCCTGATTGACCACCAGCCGCGAGCTGATGTCGATGATGGGCTCTACCTCCACCAAGTCATTGGCTCTGAGCGTATTGCCGGTGGACACCAGATCGACGATGGCATCAGCCATGCCCGTCAGCGGTGCCAGCTCCATCGAGCCGTACAGCTTGATCATGTCCACGTGCACGCCCTTGTTGGCAAAAAACTCACGCGCAATCGTCGTGTACTTGGTGGCCACCTTCAGACGTGCCCCCTGCTTGACGGCATGCGCGTAGTCAAAGCCATTGCGCACGGCCACGCTCACGCGGCATTTGGCAATCTGCAAGTCCAGCGGCTGGTACAGACCCTGGCCACCGTGCTCGATCAGCGAGTCAGAGCCCGAAACGCCCAGATCTGCACCGCCGTACTGCACGTACACGGGTACATCCGAGGCGCGCACCAGCACTACACGCACATCGGGATTGGTGGTGTCAAAAATCAGCTTGCGCGATTTGTCCACGTCTTCCGTGACTTCAATGCCAGCAGCAGCCAGCAAAGGCACGGTCTCTTCAAAAATACGGCCCTTGGACAGGGCAATGGTGATGCTCATTGCGAGACTCTTTCAATGTCCGCCCCCAAGCCACGCAGCTTGGCTTCCATGCGGTCGTAACCACGGTCAAGGTGGTAAATACGATCCACCAGGGTTTCGCCCTTGGCCACCAACCCTGCAATCACCAGGCTGGCAGAGGCCCGCAGGTCGGTCGCCATGACGGTGGCACCCGACAGCGGTGCGCCACCTTCTACCGTGGCCACGCGGCCATCGGTAGTGATGCGCGCGCCCAGGCGCATCATTTCATTGACGTGCATGAAGCGGTTTTCAAAGATGGTCTCGGTGACCATGCTGGGGCCTTCGGCCACCAGATTCAGCGCCATGAATTGCGCCTGCATGTCGGTGGGAAAGCCCGGGTATTCGGTGGTGCGAAAGCTCTGCGCCTTCAAACGGCCCTGGCTGCGCACGCGGATGCCGCCCTCTTCAGCCTGCACCTGCGCACCGGCCTCTAGTAACTTGTCGATAACCGCGCTCAAATGGTCTGACCGTCCATGGCGCAAAAATGCCTCGCCACCCGTTGCCGCCACCGCGCACAGGAAAGTGCCGGCTTCAATGCGGTCTGCCACCACGGCATGCTCGCAGCCATGCAGTGCCTCTACACCCTCAATAGTGATGCGGCTGGTGCCGTGGCCAGATATCTTGGCGCCCATCTTGATGAGCATCTCGGCCAGATCGGTGATCTCGGGCTCCATCGCTGCGTTTTCCAGCACCGTTTCGCCCTCGGCCAACGCTGCGGCCATCAGGAAGTTTTCGGTGCCGGTCACGGTCACCATGTCGGTGGTAATGTGCGCGCCCTTCAGGCGTCTCCAGCCCTCGGGCAGGCTGGCATTCATGTAACCGTTTTCCACGGTAATGACAGCCCCCATGGCCTGCAGACCCTTGATGTGCTGATCCACTGGGCGTGAACCAATCGCGCAACCACCGGGCAGTGACACCTTGGCATGACCAAAACGGGCCAACAACGGCCCCAGCGCCAGCACCGAGGCGCGCATGGTCTTGACCAGCTCGTACGGAGCTTCAGGGTTGTTCAGCGCACCCGCGTTCAAGGTCACCGTGCCATTGTCATCACGCTCGGCCGTTACACCCATGTTGCGAATGAGCTTGAGCATGGTGACCACGTCTTGCAGACGGGGCACGTTGTGCAAAGTCACCGGCTGTGCCGACAGCAGCGCTGCACACAGTTCTGGCAATGCGGCGTTCTTGGCGCCAGAAATCAGCACTTCGCCGTGCAAAGGGCGACCGCCGCGAATGAGGAGTTTGTCCATGGCGTTGGAGCCTTGAATCTAAATTTAAATGAAATCACGCTCAACCCCTTATGGATTAAGCGCTAACAGCTATCTATTTATAAGACTTATTCAGTCTTGGCAGACCATTCTGCCGGAGTGAAGGTTTTCATGGACAGCGCATGCACCTCGTCGGTCTTGATGCGCTCACCCATGGTGGCGTACACCAGCCGCTGACGCGCCAGCAAGCGCTTGCCTTCAAACTCAGCAGAGACGATGGTGGCGTACCAATGGCGGCCATCACCTTCCACGGCCAGATGCTCGCAGTTCAGCCCTGCGCGAATGATGGATTGGAGTTGATCAGCAGTCATAGTTTTCTCAGTGCCGCAGTGCAAGCGCTGCGGTCAAAAGCAGCGTGCCCCCAAAGGCACGCCACATCAATGGCGAATTTTGTAGCCTATGCGCAGCAAGTGAATGGCCAGTGCGCTCACGGCCAGCCACGCAGCACCGACGATACCCAGACTCACCCAGGGTGAGATATCGCTTTGGCCGAAGAAGCCATACCGAAAGCCGTCAATCATGTAGAAAAACGGATTCAGATGGCTGACCTGCTGCCAAAACGGCGGCAGGGATTGAATGGAATAAAACACACCCGACAGAAACGTCATGGGCATGATCAAGAAGTTCTGGAAAGCCGCCATCTGGTCAAACTTGTCGGCCCACAGGCCGGCAATCAGACCCAGCGTTGCAAGCAACGCGGCACCCAAAATCGCAAACACCACGATCCATAGCGGTGCCACTGCCACGGGCGCGGTAAAGAACAGGGTCACGATGTAGACACCCAGTCCGACCACCAAGCCACGAACCACCGACGAGCCCACATAGGCACAAAACCACGCCCAGTGCGACAGCGGCGTGAGCAAGATGAACACCACGCTGCCCATGATCTTGCTTTGCACCAAGCTGGAAGAGCTGTTGGCAAACGCGTTTTGCAGCACGCTCATCATCACCAGGCCCGGCACCAAAAAGGCGGTATAGCCCACGCCCTCAAATACCTGCACATGGTCTTGCAGCACATGGCCAAAGATCAGCAGGTAGAGCACGGCCGTCATCACGGGAGCGGCCACGGTCTGAAAACTCACCTTCCAGAACCGCAAAATTTCTTTGTAGAACAGCGAGGTCCAGCCTTGCATCTGAGGGAACATCATGCGGCCCCCTTCATGACTTGCAAGAACACATCTTCCAGATCGGCACGGCGAATCTCCATGTCTTCCATCACCACGCCCGCTTCGCGCAGCGTCGCCAGAAAACGTTCAATATCGTGCGGGCCTTGGGCAGGCAGTTGCACCACACGCCCAGTCACACGGGCCACAGGTGCCAGTATTTCTGGCAACGCCTGATCGGTCTTGAATTGCAGCACGTTGGACGACGCCGTCTTCAACAGATTGGATGTGTCATCCAGCGCCACCACGCTGCCGTGCTTGAGCATGGCAATGCGATTGCACAACGCTTCGGCCTCTTCGAGGTAATGCGTGGTCAACAAAACGGTGTGCCCCTGCTTGTTGAGCTTGGAGATGAAGTGCCACAGCGTTTGGCGCAGCTCCACATCGACACCTGCGGTTGGCTCATCCAGCACAATAATCGGCGGTTTATGCACCAGGGCTTGCGCCACCAGCACCCGGCGTTTCATGCCCCCGGAAAGCTGACGCATATTGGCCTCAGCCTTATCGGCCAAACCCAAGCTTTCCAGCAGTTCATCAATCCAGGCATCGTTGTTCTTGACGCCGAAGTAGCCCGACTGCAGGCGCAAGGTTTCACGCACATTGAAAAACGGGTCGAACACCAGCTCCTGCGGCACAACGCCCAACTGCTTGCGTGCAGCCGCAAAATCGTTGTGTACATCTTTGCCCATGACCGTAATGTGGCCCGAAGTGGCCTTGGCCAGCCCCGCCAAAATACTGATCAGCGTGGTTTTACCGGCCCCATTGGGGCCTAGCAAACCAAAAAACTCGCCTTCAGCAATGTCCAAGCTCACGTTATTGAGGGCCTGAAAACCACCGTTGGAGGTTGCGTAGGTTTTGGAGAGGGATTGGATAGAGACAGCTGGCATGAGCGTGACATTCTAAAGCCCTGCGGTCACCCATCCTGCACCACGGGCTTGCGGCAGTTACATGACCACCAGTGGGGCAGCGTCTGGATCCAGCAAAGGCATCACGCCATACACCTGCGCCAGCGACTGCAAACTGGGCGTCCAGCCTTGCACCCGCAAACTTCGGCCCTGTGCTTGCGCTGCACGGCGGCAGGCAAGCAGCAAAGCCAAGCCAGCGGAGTCAAACGACTGCACGCCCGATGCTTCCAGCACAATGCTCTGCCCTTGCGGCACGGCCTGCATGCTGCGCAGCAACTGCGTTTGAGCAGCCCCTACAACCTCTGCAGTCAATACGGAAGGAAGCGCAATGGTGTGACTCATACAGTTTTACTTGCTGGCCTTGGCATCGGCCGCCATGGTGCGGCTGCTCAGGGCATTGATCAAACCGTCAATACCACCCTTGTTCAGCTCCTGCGCAAATTGGGTACGGTACGTTTCCACCATCCACACGCCCAGCACATTCAGGTTGTAAATCTTCCAGCCCGTGCCACTGGTATTTTCCAGACGGAAGTCCAGCTGAACAGGCTCGCCCTTGCCATAGACCTCGGTACGCACCAGCACGTCCGTGTCGCCCGGCGCTGCGCGCAGGGGCTTGACTACGATGCGTTGATCGCTCACCTGTTTCAAGGCTCCCGCGTAGGTACGGATCAGCATGAGCTTGAACTCCTGCTGCAAACGTTCACGCTGCGCAGGGGTTGCCTGGCGCCACTGCGGGCCCACCGCCGCTGATGTCATGCGCCGAAAGTTCACATAGGGCATCACGGTGGCGTCCACCACCTGAGAGATGCGCGCGATATTGCCGTTGCGCAGCTCAGGGTCCGCCTTGATCGTTTCCAAAATATCCGTCGACAGGCGCTTGACCAAAGCATCAGGTGCCTCGGTTGCTGCAGTCTGTGCCCATGCAGGAGCGGCCAACCACAGGGTAGCGCTAGCAGCCAGCAGTGTGGCCAGTGTGCGTCGTTGCATCATCATCATTTCCTTTTGCACCAAGACAGCGTGCCTTGGCTGTGCGGCTTAGTCGTCGAAACTTTCGACACGGCCCGCGTTGTCATCATTTTGCTGGCGGCTGGCAGGATCACGGAGCTTCAAGTACAAATCCCGCATCAATGCATAGCGATCCAGCGATGCAGCATCCAGCGCGTCGGTCGCGTTCAGCAAGTTGGCACGCGTGTTCACCAAGCGCAGACCCAGCAAAGTATTGCGGTGCGAAACAGGGTGAATGCTGTCCATGGGGTGACCCCACCAGTCAGCAGGCAAAGCAACCGTGTCACGCAGCGTGGAAGGGCCCAAGAAAGGCAGCACCAGATAAGGGCCGGGCTTCACACCCCAGGTCGCCAGGGTCAAGCCAAAGTCCTGCTTGTCGCGCGCCACTTGCATCTCTGTCGCAATATCAAGCAAGCCTCCAAGTCCAAGTACGGTGTTGGTCGTAAAACGCACCATGTGGTTGTACGTTTTCTCGCCATTGCCTTGCAGGGCATGGTTGACCATGGACCACAGATCCCCAAGGTTGCCGAAGAAATTAGTGACGCCCGTGCGCAGCGGCTTGGGTGTCACGGTCTGATAAGCCGTAGCTACCGGTTTCAAGACGGCATCGTCCATGGAGTCGTTGAACGACGTCATGGCACGGTTGTAACCCTCGTAGGGATCTTGGGGGTTTGTCGCTTGTGTCGATGCACAGCCGACCAGCGCCATGCCAGCGGCTAGCAAAAGCACAGAACCAGCCCTGCGGGCACTCAAAGCAATAAGCATATTTTTTTTAATCATGGGGTCTACCTGATCGCTGGTGGTTACTTGGGTGCCTCTGCAGCGCCGCCGTCTTCGGCTTTGCTATAGAGAAATTGACCAATCAAATTTTCCAGCACCACGGCCGACTGCGTCGCCGTAATGCGATCACCTTCGGCCAAATTCACATCGTCTGCACCGGCTTCAATACCAATGTACTGATCGCCCAGCAGGCCACTGGTCAAGATTTTGAGGGAACTGTCCTTGGGAAAGGCGTAGCGCTTTTCCATCGCCATGTGTACGGTGGCCTGGAAAGTTTTGTCATCAAACGTGATGTCCTGCACACGCCCCACTACAACCCCAGCGCTCTTGACCGCTGCTTTAGGCTTAAGCCCGCCAATATTGTCAAAACGGGCCGTGATCTTGTAGTTTTCCTGAAAGCTCAAGCTCAGCAAATTAGCCGATTGCAACGCCAGAAATACCAGTGCAGCAGCACCAATCAATACGAAGAGGCCGACCCATACGTCGTTTTTAGATGCCTGCATAACAAAATTCCTTGTTGAAACCTGTGCGCTTCAGATGCTGAACATCGAAGCTGTGAGCAAGAAGTCCAACGCCAGCACCGCCAGCGAAGCCACCACCACTGTGCGTGTAGTGGCACGCGAAACACCTTCAGGTGTGGGCTTGGCAGTAAATCCTTGGTAGAGCGCCACAAAGGTGACCGCCACGCCAAACACTACGCTCTTGATCACACCATTACCGAGGTCATACCACCAGTCGACGCCTGACTGCATCTGGCCCCAAAAGGCACCACTGTCGACCCCAATCATCACCACGCCCACCAGCCAGCCACCGATGATGCCCACGGCACTGAATACGGCAGCCAGCAATGGCATAACGATAAAACCAGCCCAGAAACGGGGGGCCAAAATGCGCTTGACAGGGTCGACGGCCATCATCTCCATCGCCGACAGCTGCTCTCCCGCTTTCATCAAGCCGATTTCAGCCGTCAAAGCGGTACCAGCACGGCCAGCAAACAGCAACGCTGTCACCACAGGGCCCAATTCACGCAGCAGCGACAAAGCCACCAGCAAGCCCAATGCCTCGGCCGAGCCATAGCGCTGCAATGTGTAATACCCCTGCAAGCTCAATACGAAGCCCACGAACAAGCCCGAGACCGCAATGATGGCCAGCGAGTAATTGCCCAGAAAGTGAATTTGATCGCCTAGCAGGCGCAAGCGTGCCAGCGTTGCAGGCAGCATGCCCAGCAAACGCAAAAACAAGTGCGTTGCTTGCCCCAAGGCTGCCAGTTGCTGGCGCGTCCACAGTCCCAATGCAGTCAACGCTTTCATGCGTGACCTCCGAAATCTTGCTCCAGACTGGGGGCTGGATAGTGAAAAGGCACTGGCCCCTGTGGTCGGGCATGAATGAATTGCTGTACCAGAGGATCAGGGTTTTGGCGCACTTCATCAGGCGTGCCCTGTGCGGCAATCCCACCTGCACCCAAAATCACCACGTGATCAGCGACATGGAACGTTTCCTCCACATCGTGCGAGACCAAGATACTGGTCAGGCCTAAAGCATCATTGAGCGTACGAATCAAACGCGCAGCCGTGCCCAAAGAAATAGGGTCCAGGCCTGCAAAGGGCTCGTCATACATCACCAGTTCGGGGTCCAGCGCAATAGCGCGTGCCAGTGCAACGCGGCGTGCCATGCCACCGGAGACCTGGCTGGGCATCAAATCGCGTGCGCCACGCAACCCTACGGCATGCAGCTTCATGAGGACGATGTCACGCACCATGTCTTCTGGCAGCTTGGTGTGCTCTCGCAGAGGAAAAGCAACATTGTCCAGCACACTCATGTCCGTAAACAAGGCGCCAAACTGGAACAGCATCCCCATGCGCCGACGCATGGCATACAGCTGTTGTGCATTCATTTGCCCGACATCTTGGCCATTGACCAGCACCTGGCCTTGCTGCGCACGCTCTTGTCCGCCGATCAGGCGCAACACGGTCGTCTTGCCGCCACCGGAAGCGCCCATCAACGCCGTAACCTTGCCAGGCGGCACCTGCAGGCAGACATCGCGCAGGATGGTGCGTTCACCATAGCCAAAGCTAACGTTGCGCAGCTCCACAAAAGGGGCAGGAATACTCATGCGTTGCAAATTTCAAAAATTCGAGGGAAAGCACTATTGTGCAGACAAGGCCTGCTTTGCGTCCCAAATCGGCGCAGATAAACATACACAACTGTATGTTTGTCTGCATATCCGATTTGCATGCTGTCGAAAATATAGCCATAAGTGCTTATTTCGCAGGCATCAAGACCCAATTCAACGCAAAAACTCGCGACCGGGCCCGCAGCATTTTTACAACATGTTTTGCAGAAAGGCCTGGGTGCGCTCGTGCTGGGGATTGGCAAAGAAGGCTTCGGCTGTCGCCTGCTCAACAATGTTGCCGCCATCCATAAAGATCACGCGGTTGGCCACCTCACGGGCAAAGCCCATTTCATGGGTCACCACCAGCATGGTCATGCGGTCCTGGGCCAGCTCGCGCATGGTGCGCAGCACTTCACCGGTGAGTTCTGGGTCGAGCGCCGAGGTGGGTTCGTCAAACAGCATGATGTCCGGGTCCATGGCCAGCGCACGGGCAATCGCCACACGCTGCTTTTGCCCACCGGACAAACGGTTGGGATACGCGTCGCGCTTTTCCAGCAAACCGACTTTTTTGAGCAACGCCTCGGCCTTGGGCACGATCTCGCTGCGCTTCATCTTTTGCACCAGCATGGGCGCTTCAATGATGTTTTCCAGCACAGTGAGGTGCGGAAACAGATTGAAGGACTGAAACACCATACCCATCTTGTGACCGATCTTGCGAATCTGCGCGTCCGAGACGTACTGTGCTTTGCCCGATGCATCGTTTTGCGCCAGCACTTCGCCCTCAACAATGACAGTGCCGCTGTCGATCGTCTCCAAGTGGTTCAGGCAGCGCAAGAACGTGCTCTTACCCGAACCAGAGGGGCCAATCACAGCCACCACTTCGCCGCGCATCAAGTCCAGCGACACACCGCGCAACACTTCATTGCCGCCAAAAGCCTTGTGGATGGCCTGGGCGGAGATCATCACATCAGGCGTCGTACTTGGCATAACGTTTCTCAAGATACTGGAAGCCCCAGGTCAGCACCAGGGTCATCACTAAATAGAAAGCAGCGGCCACTATGAAAGGCGTGGTCGTAAAGTCGCGCTGAACAATACCGCGCGCCGCGCGCAGCAGATCATTGAGGGCCAGCACGTAGATCAGGGAGGTATCCTTGACCAGCGTGATGGTCTCATTGGACAGCGGCGGCAAAATGCGCGGCCACACCTGCGGGATCACGATACGGCGCATCGTCTGGGTGTAAGACAGGCCCAGCACCTTGGCACCTTCGTACTGCCCCCGGTCGATCGACTGGATGCCAGCACGGAAAATTTCAGCAAAGTAGGCGGCGTAATTGAGCGTAAACGCCACGATGGCAGCAGGAAAGTCATCAAACCGCACGCCAATGACAGGCACAAAGGGCAGTGCAAAGTAGATGAACAGCATCTGCAGCATCAGCGGGGTGCCCCGCATCAGCCAGATATAGCCCCCCACCAAAGCACGCAACCCCGCAAAACGGGACAGACGTACGAGCGCCAGCACCAGACCCAGCGGAATGGACAGCACCAACGTGATGGCAAAGAGCTTGAGGGTGACCACTGCGCCATGCGACAGCGGCCCCAGAAGGGAAATAACGTAATCCATGAAACAAGCCTTCAGCGCGACCGCTTGAACGGGTGTCGCAGGCATCTAAAGAGCCCCGCAGCACAGCAACAGGCTGTACCAACAAAAAAACACCGGCGGGCCAAGGCGGGCCACGCCGGTGTGTGGTCAAGCGCGAAGCTTACTTGACAATGTTTTCACCGAACCATTTCTTGGAAATTTCAGCAGCAGCGCCGTCGGCCTTCATGTCCTTGAGGGCCTGATTCACTTTGCCCAGCAACTCGGTGTCGTCCTTGCGGAAGCCCACGCCGTAGTCTTCTGTGCCAAAGTTATCTTCCAGCACGGTGTAAGTGTCTGCCTTCTTGGCAACGTGGAAGCGGCCCACCACTTCGTCGACCACCACAGCATCCAGACGGCCTGTTTCCAGATCCATCAAAGCGGTGATGTTGTCACCAAACTGCTTGAATTCCTTGAAGGAATTGAAGACAGCTTCGTCTTTCTTCATGGCATCCACGGCGGAAGAAGACTCTTGCACGCCCACCACCTTGCCAGCCAGACCCGCTTTGTCCTTGATGTCAGAGCCAGCTTTGACAATGATGATCTGGCGGTTGGCCATGTAGGGGTCGGTGAAAGCAATGTGCTGCTTGCGCGATTCCAGAATGGTCAGGCCATTCCACAGCACGTCAATGCGCTTGCCATTGAGCTCAGCTTCCTTGGCGCTCCAGTCGATGGGCTTGAATTGCACTTCCAGGCCCAGACGCTTGGTGGCTTCGCGGGCCATGTCAATGTCAAAGCCAACCAGCTCGTTTTTCTCGTCGCGAAAGCCCATGGGCGGGAAGTTGTCATCCAGGCCCACCACAATCTTGGTCACGGCAACAGGTGCAGGGGCTGCAGGAGCGGTTGCAGTGGCTGCGGGCTCAGACTTGCCGCATGCAGCGAGGATGGCGGTAAGGGCCAGCGATGCGAGGAGAGTACGTTTTTTCATGGCTTCAAAGTTGAGGTGGAAAAACCGGTTTGGCCACGGACACAGTCTTTGCACGGGGAAACCCGAAGTCCTGTATGCCGCGCTGGCCGAATCCGTTATTGTCACTCAGACAAGCACCAGTTGCTACCTGTCTGGACCATAACCTCGCATGCAAACCACGTGCCTGCGCAATTTCGACACACTTGCCATGGCTGAAACCGTTTTACCCGAGCCTCTGTTGCAGGCCTACCAAACCACCCAGTACCGATTGCGCGACTGCGACTGGTTTTTGCAGCTGGGCCAAGTGCAACCCGCTTTAGCCCCTTATTACCAGCGCCACGCTGTGCAGTGCGCCACCTACCTGACGGCCTGCAACCCCCTTGGCGAGCTGCTGCCCGATCATTTGAACGAGCGGCGCATGGTGCAGTTGCGCCAGGCCTTGCAGCGTGCAGGCTGGTCCTGGCTGGATGGATGTGGTCACGACCCGCTGGGCAATTGGCCGGGGGAAGACAGCGTGCTGGTGTGGGGCATGCAAGCGTCCACCGCCCGCGCCTGGGGCCAGCAATGGAACCAGAACGCCGTGTTGCACTGCGGCGCTGACATGGTGCCGCAATTGATGCTGTTGCGATAAAAAAATAGCTACTAGCGCTTACTACACATAGCTTTCAAATACAAAAGTATCTTAAAGCTATGCTGCACAAGCGCTAACAGCTCATTTTTTAAATCACGTTTTGGCTGCACTAATTTTACTCAGCACAAAGGGCACCCGAAGGTGCCCTTTTTTGTGGCAGCGGTAAACAGCCTACTCAAGCGTGATGCGCACCGGCACCCATCGCCAATCGACGTGGGCACACCGCACAAAGCAACAGGCCACACACCGAACGCTGTCGCCGTGCAGTGCAGGGCACGACAGACTCAAAAACGGTGCATTCGGTGCAACGTGCGCCGCTCTTAACGCGGTAGCGTGGAAGCACCCATCAAGAACTCATCCACCGCCCGGGCTGCCTGACGGCCTTCGCGGATGGCCCAGACCACCAGACTTTGGCCCCGGCGAATGTCGCCCGCCGCAAACAGCTTGTTCACGCTGGTGGCATAGCCACCCGTGAAATCGGTAGAAGCCTTGACGTTGCCGCGCTGGTCTTTGTCCACACCAAAGGCATCCAGCACGGTTTGCACCGGCGAGACAAAGCCCATGGCCAAGAACACCAGATCAGCCTTGATGATTTGCTCGGAGCCGGGCACTTCGGCCATCTTGCCGTCTTGCCACTCCAGGCGCACCGTCTTCACGGCAGTCAGCTGGCCCTTTTCGCCAATGAATTCCTTGGTGCCGATGGCGAATTCGCGCTCGCAGCCCTCTTTGTGGCTGGACGAGGTGCGCATCTTCAGCGGCCAGTACGGCCACACCAATGGCTTGTTTTCTTGCTCAGGCGGCATGGGCATCAGCTCCAGCTGGGTCACACTCACCGCACCGTGGCGGTTGGAGGTGCCCACGCAGTCAGAGCCGGTGTCGCCACCGCCAATGACCACCACGTGCTTGCCATCAGCGCGAATCTGGCCTTTGAGTTTGCCGTCGCGCGTCACCTTGTTTTGCTGGGGCAAAAACTCCATCGCAAAGTGCACGCCCTTGAGTTCCCGGCCGGGCACAGGCAAATCGCGCGACTGCTCGGCACCGCCGGTCAGCAGCACGGCATCAAACTCGGCCATCAGCGTTTCAGGGGCGATGGTTTCGGTGGCCCAGTTGGTGACCTTGCTGTCAGCACCCAGGCCATCTTTGCCCGCCACCAGCACGCCGGTGCGAATCTTCAGGCCTTCGGCCACCAGCTGCGCCACACGGCGGTCGATGTTGGCCTTGTCCAGCTTGAAGTCAGGAATGCCGTAGCGCAGCAGACCGCCCACCTGGTCATTCTTCTCAAACAAGGTCACGTCATGCCCGGCGCGCACCAGTTGCTGGGCAGCCGCCAGACCTGCGGGGCCCGCGCCCACCACAGCTACTTTTTTGCCCGTCACCGTCTTGGGGGCCTGCGGTTTGACCCAGCCTTCATCCCAAGCACGGTCAATGATGGCGTGCTCAATCGACTTGATGCCAATGGGAGCATCGTCAATGTTGGCCACACAGGCGGCTTCGCACGGTGCGGGGCAGATGCGGCCCGTGAACTCGGGGAAGTTGTTGGTGCTGTGCAGCACCTTGATGGCATTGGCCCAATCGCCCTGATAGACCAGATCGTTGAAGTCTGGAATGACGTTGTTGATGGGGCAGCCGTTGTTGCAAAACGGGGTGCCGCAATCCATGCAGCGGGCACCCTGAATCTTGGCCTGCTCAGGCGTCAAGGTGATGACGAACTCTTTGTAGTTCTTCAAGCGCTCGGCGACAGGCAGATAGCCTTCTTCGATGCGCTCGTATTCCATAAAACCGGTGGTCTTTCCCATGGTGTGTATTCCTTCAATCTGTGTTCGCGGGCAGTGCAGGTGGCGGGCTGGGCCGCGCCACCGTCTGAGGCCTTGTGGATTTACTTAGCGGCTACTGCTTCTTTTTGAGGAGTTGCTGGCGCTTTCGCTGCTTGCTTTTCCTTTTGCTTGCGTTCATAGATCTCACCCAGCGCACGCTGGTACTCGGTGGGGAATACCTTCACGAACTTGGTACGGGCTGCACCCCAGTTGTCCAGCAAATCGCGGGCACGTGGCGAGCCAGTCCAGCGGCTGTGCGCCTCTACCAGTGCACGCAGCTGCTGGTCATCGCTGTGGTCGTTGTGCCAGATGCCACGCGAGACGCTGGCCGTGAACTCGTCATGGGGCAGCACTTTTTCCAGCCTGACGCTGGCGGTGTTGCAACGCTCGGCAAACTTGCCGTCTTCGTCGTACACATAGGCCACGCCACCGCTCATACCAGCCGCAAAGTTGCGGCCCGTTTTGCCCAGCACCACCACGGTACCGCCAGTCATGTATTCGCAGCCGTGGTCACCCACACCTTCGACCACCGCTGTGGCACCAGACAGGCGCACTGCAAAGCGCTCGCCAGCCACGCCGGAGAAGAAGGCCTCGCCACGGGTGGCACCAAACATCACCGTATTGCCCACGATGGTGTTGGCAGTAGTGACGCCACGGAACTCATGGCTGGGGCGCACGATAACGCGGCCACCAGACAGCCCCTTGCCGGTGTAGTCGTTGGCCTCGCCTGTGATGTTGAGCGTGATGCCCTTGCACAGGAAAGCGCCAAACGACTGACCGCCCGTGCCTTCAAAGTGGATGCGGATGGAGTCATCGGGCAAACCTTCGGGGTGCGCCTTGGTGACCGCGCCAGAGAGCATGGCCCCCACGGAGCGGTTGACGTTCTTGGCCACTTCCATGATGCGCACCTTCTCGCCATGCTGGATGGCGGGCTGGCAACGCTCAATGAGCTTCACATCCAGCGCCTTGTCCAGCAGGTGGTCCTGGCTGGAGACGTGAAAGCGCGGCACATCGGCAGGCACGTTGGGCTGGGCAAACAGGCGGCTGAAATCCAGGCCCTGCGCCTTCCAGTGCTCCACGCCCTTGCGGGTGTCGAGCAGGTCGGTACGGCCGATCAGGTCGTCAAACTTGCGAATGCCCAGCTGGGCCATGATCTGGCGCACTTCTTCGGCGATGAAGAAGAAGTAATTGACCACATGCTCGGGCTTGCCGGTGAACTTGGCGCGCAGTGTCGGGTCTTGCGTAGCCACACCCACAGGGCAGGTGTTGAGGTGGCATTTGCGCATCATGATGCAGCCTTCCACCACCAGCGGTGCGGTGGCAAAGCCAAACTCATCAGCACCCAGCAGCGCACCAATCACTACATCACGGCCGGTTTTCATCTGGCCGTCAGCCTGCACACGGATACGACCGCGCAAGCGGTTGAGCACCAGCGTCTGCTGAGTTTCTGCCAGACCGATTTCCCAAGGGCCACCAGCGTGCTTGATGGACGACAGTGGCGATGCACCAGTGCCGCCGTCATGACCAGCAATCACCACGTGGTCGCTCTTGCACTTGGCCACGCCTGCGGCAATCGTGCCAACACCCACCTCAGACACCAGCTTGACGGAGATGTCTGCATGCGGGGCCACGTTCTTCAGATCATGGATCAGCTGTGCCAGATCTTCGATCGAGTAAATGTCGTGGTGCGGTGGTGGCGAAATCAGGCCCACACCGGGCACCGAGTAACGCTGCATGCCGATGTACTCAGACACCTTGCCGCCGGGCAGCTGTCCGCCTTCACCGGGCTTGGCGCCCTGTGCCATCTTGATCTGAATTTGATCGGACGACACCAGGTACTCCGCAGTCACGCCAAAGCGGCCTGAAGCTACTTGCTTGATCTTGGAGCGCAGGCTGTCACCGTCCAGCAGCTGGATGTCGGACTCCACCTGTTCTTTGCCAATGATGGACGCCAGCGTCTCACCCTTGGTGATCGGGATGCCCTTGAGTTCGTTGCGGTAACGCTTGGGGTCTTCGCCACCTTCGCCGGTGTTGCTCTTGCCGCCAATGCGGTTCATGGCCACAGCCAGCGTGGCATGGGCTTCTGTGGAGATCGAACCCAGCGACATGGCACCAGTGGCAAAGCGCTTGACAATCTCCGCCGCGGTTTCCACTTCATCCACGGCAATGGCGGTGGCGGGATCACACTTGAACTCGAACAACCCGCGCAGCGTCATGTGGCGCTTGGTCTGGTCGTTGATGATCTGCGCGTATTCCTTGTACGTATTGAAGCTGCCCGAACGGGTCGAGTGCTGCAGCTTGGCAATGGCGTCAGGAGTCCACATGTGCTCTTCGCCACGCGTGCGCCAGGCGTATTCACCGCCGGCATCCAGCATGGTTTCCAGCACCGGGTCGTCACTGAACGCGGCCACGTGGTTGCGGATGGTTTCTTCGGCAATTTCAAACACGCCGATACCTTCCACACGACTGGCCGTGCCGGTGAAATACTTGTCCACAGTGGCCGTGTTCAAGCCCACGCCTTCAAACAGCTGCGCGCCGCAGTAAGACATGTAGGTCGAGACGCCCATCTTGGACATGATCTTGGACAGACCCTTGCCGATCGCCTTCACGTAGTGATAGATCGCCTTTTCTGCCGACAGATCTGCACCCAGATCCTTGTGCATGCTGGCCAGTGTTTCCATTGCCAGATAGGGGTGCACGGCTTCTGCACCGTAGCCTGCCAGCACGGCAAAGTGGTGAATTTCACGGGCGGTGCCCGTCTCTACCACCAAGCCTGTGGTGGTGCGCAAACCTTCGCGCACCAGATGCTGGTGGATGGCCGACATGGCCAGCAACGCAGGAATGGCCACTTGCGTTGCGCTCACATTGCGGTCGCTGACGATCAGGATGTTGGCACCGCCCTTGATCTCGTCCACCGCCTGTGCGCACAGCGAGGCCAGCTTGGCTTCCACGCCCTCACGGCCCCACGCCAGCGGATAGGTGATGTCGATGGTGGCGCTCTTGAACTTGCCGTGGGTGTACTTTTCAATCTGGCGCAGCTTGGCCATGCCCTCAAAGTCGAGAATGGGCTGCTGCAGCTCCAGACGCATGGGAGGGTTGACCTGGTTGATGTCCAGCAGGTTGGGCTTGGGGCCCACAAAGGACACCAGCGACATCACGATGGCTTCGCGAATGGGGTCAATCGGCGGGTTGGTCACCTGCGCGAACATCTGGCGAAAGTAGTTGTACAGCGGCTTGTTCTTGCTGGACAGCACGGCCAGCGGGCTGTCATTGCCCATCGAGCCCACGCCCTCTTCGCCATTCTTGGCCATGGGGGCCAGCAAGAATTTGATGTCTTCCTGGGTAAAACCAAACGCCTGCTGGCGCTCCAGCAGCGTCAGTTCAGACTTGGCGGGTACCACAAAATCAGCGGGCACTTCCACCTGATCGAGCTTGATGCGCAGGTTTTCAATCCACTGCTTGTAAGGCTTGGTGTTGACGATGTTGGCCTTGAGCTCATCGTCTTCAATCATGCGACCCTGCTCCAGATCGATCAGCAGCATCTTGCCGGGCTGCAGACGCCACTTGCGCACAATCTTGCTATCAGGAATCGGCAACACGCCCGCTTCCGATGCCAGGATGACCAGATCATCTTCTGTCACCACATAGCGTGAAGGGCGCAGGCCGTTGCGGTCCAGCGTGGCACCAATCTGGCGGCCATCGGTAAACACCAGCGAGGCCGGGCCGTCCCATGGTTCCATCATGGCGGCGTGGTATTCATAAAACGCGCGGCGGCGTTCGTCCATGGATTCGTGCTGTTCCCAGGGCTCGGGGATCATCATCATCACGGCCTGGCTGATCGGGTAGCCCGCCATGGTCAGCAACTCCAGACAGTTGTCGAAAGTGGCTGTATCTGACTGGCCCGCAAAGCTGATGGGGTAAAGCTTTTGCAGGTCTTCGCCCAGCACCGGGGATGCCATTACGCCTTCACGCGCCACCATCCAGTTGTAGTTGCCACGCACGGTGTTGATTTCACCGTTGTGCGCCACATAGCGGTAGGGGTGGGCCAGCGGCCACTCAGGGAAGGTATTGGTCGAGAAGCGCTGGTGCACCAGACCGATGGCAGATACGCAACGCTGATCAGCCAAATCCAGATAGTAAACACCCACTTGATCAGCCAGCAGCAAGCCCTTGTACACCACGGTACGGCTGCTCATGCTGGGCACGTAGTATTCCTTGGAGTGCTTGAGCCCCAGGTTCTGAATCGCGCCGCTGGCGGTCTTGCGGATCACGTACAGCTTGCGCTCCAGTGCGTCCTGCACGATCACATCATTGCCACGGCCAATGAAGACTTGGCGCAGGATGGGCTCTTTCTCGCGCACCGTGGGCGACATGGGCATGTCACGGTTCACGGGTACATCGCGCCAGCCCAGCAGCACCTGGCCTTCGGCCTTGATAGCGCGTTCCATTTCTTGCTCGCAAGCCAGGCGCGAAGCATGTTCTTTGGGCAGGAACACCATGCCCACGCCGTATTCGCCGGCAGGTGGCAGCTCCACGCCGTGCTTGGCCATCTCTTCACGGTAGAGCTGGTCGGGAATCTGGATCAGGATACCTGCACCGTCACCCATCAAGGGGTCGGCACCCACCGCGCCGCGGTGGTCGATGTTTTCGAGGATCTTGAGCGCGCCCAAGACGATGTCATGGCGTTTTTCGCCCTTGATGTGGGCCACAAAGCCCAAACCGCAAGCATCGTGCTCATTGCTCTTGGCGTACAAACCGTTTTCTTGGAGGTATGTAATTTCGGCAGCCGTAGTCATGGCGCTATTCCTCTAATTTCTATCGCAGGGACGGCAAGATTACGATGCAGCATCAACCTATGCAAGAAAATTTAATTAGGGTCAGATACTTATTTAAGTGCACCAAAAACAAACAAAAGATTAATAAGGGACATATTTAAAAAACCAATAAAAACAACACTCCAGAAAACGGTCATAAAAAAAGCACCAAATCGGTGCTTAAAACCAAGAGACTTATTCGGTTTTTATCGGTGGTGATGTCACTGGCCGCCCTGCCTTTTGGCGTGAAAGTCGGCGCTCGGTCTGCAATTGCAGGCTCTGTATAAAGCTCTCAGAGCCCAGCACCCAGCCCTTGAGTGCCGCGCCCAGCACCACCTCGCTGACCTCTTCGCTGGCCCCACGGCTTAACAAATGGGCATAGGCAGCTTCGCGCGAAAAAGGGGTATCGCCCAAACTCCAGTACGCAGCATGCAGGCGCAAAAGCCCATCCACTTGCACCCCGGCGTTGTGCCGCGCACTGCTCCAGCCGTAGTCCACCGCACGCGCCGCCAAGCCTTGCTCGAGCGCCTGGCTTTCCAGCACCACCATGGCGGGCAGCAGCCAGGCTTGTGCTTCCAGCACCGTGGCGCGATAGCGCCCCTCCCACAAGGTGCCGCTGCGTGCATGCCGGTTGTTAAAAGTGCGCACATAGGTACGCCCCACGGACTGCATGAACTGCGGCAGACTTTCGGCAGTCTCTGGCGTTACCAGCAAATGCATCTGATTGGGCAGCAAGATGAAGGCATGCAGCACCACGCCACAGCGCCGCCCCATCTCGCGCAACAGCTCTTTCATGCAGGCATAGTCCTGCCCGTCCATAAAAATAGGCTGCAGGTTATTGCCCCGCTGCACCACGTAGTGCGGCAGACCGGGCAATGTCAGACGGGGCAAACGGGCCATGCGCAGTGATCCCTCAAAAGGCAGCAACCTCAGTGGGCTGCGCAGCCATTATCGATGCAGCGTGCGAGCGTTCTGAGCGCCGTGCATTAACGCCGTGCGGTGCGCAGCAGCTGCGACACTTCCTGCGCCGTGCGCAGCAAATGCGGCAGGATGCGCGCCTGCATCTCCTGGGCGTTGGTGCGGTTGGCCTGGCCTGATACGTTGATGGCGGCCACCACATTGCCTTTGGCATTGAACAGGGGCGCGGCCACCGAAATCAGGCCCTCTTCCAGCTCCTGATTCATCAATGCCCAGCCCTGTGTGCGCACCTGGTCAATAGCGGCCAGCAGGGCATCATCGTCCAGCAGGGTGTAGCGCGTGTATGCCACGCGTGGGCAGGTGGCCAGCAGTGCCTGCAGCTGGTCTTGCGGCAAACCCGCCAGCAGCACCCGGCCCATGGATGTCCAGAACGCAGGCAAACGCGAACCCACACCCAGATTGGTGCTCATGATTTTATGGGTGTGCACCCGCGCCACGTACACCACATCCAGCTCGTCCAGAACTCCGGCAGAGCACGACTCTTGCAAGGTCTCTGCCAACGTCTCCATCAGCGGTGTTGCCAGGTTCCACAGGGGCTGAGAGCTCAGGTACGCAAAACCCAGATCAAGAATGCGCGGGGTCAGCTCAAAGTATTTGCCATCGCTGTGCACATAGCCCAGCGTCTGCAGCGTCAGCAAGATGCGCCGCGCCCCCGCGCGGGTCAATCCAGTCTTGGTTGCTACTTCACTGAGCGTCTGCGAAGCAGATTCGGCATTGAAGGAGCGAATCACCTCCAGCCCGCGCGCAAACGACTGCACATAGCTGTCGCCGGGCTTGGCTTCAGTCGATGTTTCCCCGCTCTTCTCATCTCTCGGGGTTTTCCCTGATGTGGTTTCTACAGCCGCTTTTTTCAATTTCTCGTCCATATAATTCTCTTAGCGAACAAATGTTCTTATAGCGAACATTTTATCAGAGCACATTCCGCTCTGGCCTCTCAGTTCGGCATGGAGACAATACATGATCAACAAAATCGCCGATAGCGTCGCTCAGGCGCTGTCTGGCATTCAAGATGGTGCCACCGTATTGATCGGTGGCTTCGGCACTTCGGGCAACCCGATTGAGCTGATCGATGGCCTTATTGCCCACGGCGCACGAGACCTGACGGTGGTCAACAACAACGCTGGCAACGGCGACACCGGTCTGGCCGCGCTCCTCAAGAGCGGTCAGGTGCGCAAAATCATTTGCAGCTTTCCACGCCAGGTCGATAGCTGGGTGTTTGACGAGCTGTATCGCGCCGGGAAAATTGAACTGGAACTGGTGCCCCAAGGCAATCTGGCCGAGCGCATGCGCGCTGCCGGTGCTGGCATTGGTGCCTTCTTCTGCCCCACCGCTTACGGCACCGAACTGGCCGCAGGCAAAGAAACCCGCGAGATCAACGGCAAGCACTATGTGCTGGAGTACCCCATCTACGGCGATGTGGCACTGATCAAGGCCGAGCAAGGCGACCGCTGGGGCAATCTGACTTACCGCATGTCTGCCCGCAACTTTGGCCCCGTGTGCGCCATGGCCGCCAAGACCACGATTGCCACCGTGCATGAACTGGTAGAGCTGGGCGAGATGGACCCCGAAGCCATCGTCACCCCCGGCATCTATGTGAGCCACGTTGTCAAAGTGCCCCGTGTCGCCACCCAAGCTGGAGGCTTCAAAGCCACCCCCTGAGGCGCTGCGCGTCTTCCCCCTGTCAGGGGGACAACACCAGCGCGGCGGGGCGGCCCTTGCGCGGTGTTAGTGACTTGGGCCGCGCCAGTTTCACGGGTTGCCCATGGCGTACAACGCCACGGACAACCCAATATGCAGGAGATACCAGCATGAGCAACTATCAAAAACGAACCAAAGATGAACTGGCAGCCCGCGTGGCCCAGGACATCTTCGACGGTGCCTATGTCAATCTGGGCATTGGCCAGCCCACTTTGGTGGCCAACCACATTCCGGCGGACCGCGAAGTGGTGCTGCATTCAGAAAACGGCATCCTTGGCATGGGCCCTGCCCCCGCCAAAGGCCTGGAAGATTACGACCTGACCAATGCCGGCAAGCAGCCCGTCACGTTGCTGCCCGGTGGCAGCTATTTCCACCACGCTGACAGCTTTGCCATGATGCGCGGCGGCCATCTGGACATCTGCGTGCTGGGTGCATTTCAGGTGTCGGCCAACGGCGATCTGGCCAACTGGAGCACCGGCGAGCCCGGTGCCATCCCCGCTGTGGGCGGAGCGATGGATCTGGCCGTAGGCGCCAAATCCACCTGGGTGATGATGGATCTGGTGAGCAAGACGGGCGAGTGCAAAGTCGTCTCGGCCTGCACCTACCCCCTGACCGGTCTGGCCTGCGTCAAGCGCATCTACACCGACCTGTGCACGCTGGAATGCACACCCCAGGGCCTGCGCCTGATCGACACCGTCGAAGGTCTGACGCACACAGCGCTGGAAAGCATTGTGGGCCTGCCCATTGCGCCTGCCAACGCCTGAGGCACACACTTTAATACAAGCCAAATCAGCATCTAGCGCTTATGAATAAAGCGCTGGTAGCTCTCAATTTATACAGCACCGCTGTCACCGGAGACAACACCATGAGCACTGCACCCCAAGCTTTCATCTGCGACGCGATCCGTACCCCGTTTGGCCGCTACGGCGGCGCGCTGTCCAGCGTGCGTGCCGACGATCTGGGCGCACTGCCCATCAAGGCGCTGATGGAACGCAACCCCGGTGTGGACTGGACCGCAGTGGCCGACGTGCTGTATGGCTGCGCCAACCAGGCTGGTGAAGACAACCGCAACGTAGCGCGCATGTCCAGCCTGCTGGCAGGCCTGCCGATTGAAGTGCCCGGTGCCACCATCAACCGCCTGTGCGGCTCGGGTCTGGATGCTGTGGGGACTGCAGCGCGTGCCATCAAATCGGGTGAAGCCCGTTTGATGATTGCAGGCGGAGTGGAATCCATGAGCCGTGCCCCCTTTGTCATGCCCAAGGCCGAATCCGCATTCAGCCGCAGCAACGCGGTGTACGACACCACCATCGGCTGGCGCTTTGTGAACAAGCTGATGAAGGCGCAATACGGTGTGGATTCCATGCCCGAAACCGCTGAGAACGTGGCCGACGACTTCAAGATCGAGCGTGCCGCGCAAGACCGCATGGCGCTGGCTTCGCAACAAAAAGCAGCTGCCGCGATTGCTGCCGGTTATCTGGCCAAAGAAATCGTCAACGTCAGCATCGCCCAGAAAAAGGGCGACGCCATCATCGTCAGCCAGGACGAGCACCCTCGCGCCACCACCTTGGAAGCGCTGGCCAAGCTCAAAGGCGTGGTACGCCCTGACGGCAGCGTCACTGCAGGCAATGCCTCGGGCGTGAACGACGGCGCTTGCGCCCTGCTGCTGGCCAACGAAGAGGCCGCCCAGCAATACAACCTGGTGCCCCGTGCACGCGTGGTCGGCATGGCCACGGCAGGCGTGGCCCCCCGCATCATGGGTTTTGGCCCAGCCCCTGCTGTGCGCAAGGTGCTGGCCCAGACCGGTTTGACGCTGGCCGACATGGATGTGATTGAGCTCAACGAAGCCTTCGCTGCACAAGGCCTGGCCGTGCTGCGCGATCTGGGTATTGCCGATGACGACGCCCGCGTCAACCAATGGGGTGGAGCCATTGCACTGGGCCACCCACTGGGCGCATCGGGTGCGCGTCTGGCTACTACGGCAGTCAACCAGCTGCACACGCTGGGTGGCCGCTACGCACTGTGCACCATGTGCATTGGCGTAGGCCAGGGCATTGCCGTGATTTTGGAAAAAGTTTAAAGACTGCCGCGAGCGTTTGACATGAGCACCACCACCCTGCACACCGCCACAGGCACATTCCGCATCGACCTGCAAGGCCCAGCCGACGCACCGGTTCTGGTGCTCTCCAACTCTCTGGGTACGACCCTGGAGATGTGGGACGCACAGGCCAGCGCCCTGTCTGCCCATTGGCGCGTGCTGCGCTACGACACCCGTGGCCATGGTGGCAGCGTGTGCAACCCCGGCCCCTACAGTTTTGCGCAGCTGGGGCAGGATGTACTGGCCATTTTGGATGCCCTGCACATTAAGCAGGCCCATTTTTGCGGCATCTCCATGGGCGGCCTCACGGGCCTGTGGCTGGGAGTGAATGCCCCTGCGCGCATGCGCAGCATCACGGTAGCCAACAGCGCCGCCAAGATTGGCGTGGAATCGGCGTGGATCGAGCGCGCATCCATGGTGCGTGCCCAAGGCACGGCGGCCATGCAGGCGCTGGCGGCGTCTTCGCCCAGCCGCTGGTTCACTGAAACCTTTGCCGCTGCGCAACCTGCGATGGTGCAAACCGCCCAAGGCTGGATTGCCGGCATCAGCCCCGAAGGCTATGCCAGCTGCTGCGAGGCGCTGGCCAAGGAAGACCTGCGCAGCGCCATCTCGGGCATCACAGTGCCGACCTTGCTGATCGCTGGCGAACACGACCCCGTCACCACGGTGGCCGACGCGCAGGCAATGCACGCCGCCATTGCTGCCTCGGTACTGGCCACCGTGCCCGCATCGCACCTGTCCAACCTGGAGGCCCCCTCAGCCTTCGAGCAGGCTCTGACCGGATTCCTGAAACAGCACTGACCTTTTTGCACACACCGGTCCACAAAAAGACTCCGGCCACAGGCCAAGGAGCAGACCGAAGCATGGGAGACAAGCATGACTGCATTCAATCCACGCTGGCAACAGCGCCCTGAAGGCTCCACCTGGGGAGACTTTGGCGAGAACGACCAGTTGGGCCGCCTGAACCTGCTCACCCCTGAAAAGGTGCTCCAAGGTGTGGCACAGGTGCGTGAAGGTCTGCGCTTTGCTTTGAGCCTGCCCCTGGACTACCCCGGTGGCAGCGCGCTCAACCCCAACCGCAAGCCCCCGGTGCTGCGCCCCCTGCAGCGCAAAGGGCTGGTCAATTTCAACTGCCTGCTGCAGGCCCTGGAGCCCGGGCGCACCGATGTGCTGTCAGATGACATGGCCATTTTGTCGCTGCAGTACTCCACGCAATGGGATGGTCTGGCCCACGTTGGCGCATTGTTTGACGCCAATGACGATGGTCTGCCCGAAGCGCTGTACTACAACGGCTTTGCCGCAGGGATCGACATCGTTGGCCCTGCAGACATCAAAGACACCGGTATTCCCGAGCGCCTGGATGACTCATCAAGCACCAGTTGCGCCAAGGCCCTAGGCATTGAAGGCATGGCGCGCAACGGCGTACAGGGGCGCGGCGTGATGCTGGACTTGCGTGCCCACTTCGGCGATGCCCGCACGCTGATCGGCTACGACGAGCTGCAGCGCGTGATCGACACCGACCGTGTTGAGATTGAAGCAGGTGACATTCTGTGCCTGCACACCGGCTTCGCCCAGCGCGTGCTGGAGATGCACAAGCAGCCTGACCCCGATGTGCTGAACAACAGTTGCGCTGTGCTGAACGGGCGTGACGAGAAGCTGCTGCAGTGGATCACCGACAGCCAGATTGCCGCCATTGCCGCCGACAACTATGCCGTGGAAGCCCACCCCGCCCAACCCGGCGCGGCATGCTGCGCCGCCCTGCCGTTGCATGAGCACTGCCTGTTCAAGCTGGGTGTGCATCTGGGCGAGTTGTGGCACCTGACGCCGCTGGCGCAATGGCTGCGCGCCCACCAACGCCACCATTTTTTGCTGACGGCGCCTCCGCTGCACCTGCCCGGCGCTGTGGCCTCACCGGTCACGCCCATCGCCACCGTCTAGCCCACCCGCTGCTACCTACTGCCCTTACTGCTGCCACCACCATGCCTTACATCATCGAAACCTTTGACAAGCCCGAGCACCAAGCAGTGCGTCAGGCCCATCGCCCCGCGCATCTGGACTTCCTGAGCGCCCACCAGCACCTGCTGCTGGCCTGCGGCGCCAAGCTCGATGACGACGGCAAGGACCTGGGTGGCGGCCTGTACGTGGTTGACCTCGACACCCGGCAAGCCGCACAGGACTTTATCGAAGCCGACCCGTTCTTTCAGGCGGGGCTGTTTGCCAACGTCTCCATCACACGCTGGCGCAAGGCCTATCTGGCCGGTGAATGCTGCCTCTGACCACCTCACAAGACCGCACCATGACTTCTTCTACGCACACACCTACGTCCGCTCGCCCCCGCGTTTTGATCACCGGCGGTGGCGCCGGCATCGGTGCCGCTGCAGCCCAGCGCTGCCGCGACGATGGCTATGAGCCCATCATCATCGACCGCGTGGTCGATCACATCCCCGGTGCCATTCAGGCCGATTTGAGCGACATACAAGATACCGCCCGCGCGCTGAACGAAGCTTTGCAGGGAGGCCCCATCACGCGCCTGATCAACAACGTCGGCGTGGTGGTGCCCAACGATGCGGCATCGCAAACGCTGGCCGAGTTCGATCTGGCCATGTCCCTGAACCTGCGCTGCGCCCTGCAATGCATGCAGGCGCTGCTGCCCGGCATGCAGGCTGCAGGCTTTGGCCGCATCGTGAACATGTCCTCGCGTGCGGCGCTGGGCAAAGACTTGCGCACCGCCTATGCCGCCAGCAAGGCCGGTCTGATCGGTATGACCCGCGTGTGGGCACTGGAGCTGGGCCAATACGGCATCACGGCCAATGCCATTGGCCCGGGTCCTATCCGCACCGCCTTGTTCGACAAGGCCAATCCACCCGATGCACCGCGCACGCAAAAAATCATTCAGTCGGTGCCCGTCAAACGCGTGGGCACCCCCGAAGACGTGGCCCATGCCGTGTCTTACATGCTGGACGACCGCAGCGGTTTCGTCACCGGGCAGGTGCTGTACGTCTGCGGCGGCATGACCGTGGGTGTCGCCAGCGTCTAAATTTTCTCACCGCTGGCGCAGGCCCGCCTGGTGTGGGCAGGCGCCAGCACTCTCTGACAAACATCTCACACAACAAGGCCCAACGCCATGTCAAAAATCACCGCGTTCTTCACGGAGCTGATGCGCAAGTATCTGCCCGACCCGTTCGTCTTCGCGATCATGCTCACCTTGCTGACCATGGTGCTGGCCTTTGCCGTGGAAAGCCGCCCCGTGAATCTGGTGGTGCAAGACTGGGGTAAGGGTTTTTGGAGCTTGCTGGGCTTTACCACCCAGATGGCTGTCATCTTGGTGATGGGCTATGTGCTGGCTGCCGCGCCCATCGTCAATCGCTTCATGGACAAAATTGCCAGCCATGTGCACACGCCACGTCAGGCCATCATCGTGGCCACCATCGTGGGCTGCGTGGGCAGCTACCTGAACTGGGGCTTTGGTCTGGTGATTGGCGGCATCATGGCGCGCAAGCTGGCGCTCAAAGTCAAGGGCGTGCACTACCCGCTGATCATTGCCTCGGCCTACACCGGCTTCACGATGTACAGCCTGGGTTTTTCCGCCACCATTCCGGTGCTGATCTCCACCAAAGGCCATTCCTTTGAAGGCACCATGGGGCTGATTCCGCTGACAGAAACCATCTTCTCGCTGCCCATTTTGCTGACCAGCCTGGCGGTGTTGATTGCTCTGCCTTTGCTCAATGCAGCCATGCACCCCAAGCAAGGTGAAAAAGTGGTGGAGCTGGACCCCGTCACCGCCGCACAAGACAGCAAGCCTGCCGCTGGCGCTGGTGAACTGCTGGGTGATGAGAAAACCCTCGCCTCGCGCCTAAACAACAGCCGCGCGCTCAGCATGCTGATTGGCCTGTGCGGCATGGGCTACGTGGGCCTGCACTTTTACGAGGGCGGCAACCTTGATCTGAACATGATCAACTTCTTCATCCTGTTCCTGGGTGTGCTGTTGCTCAAGACGCCCATGCAGTACGTGGAAAAGGTCAACGAAGGCGTCAGAACCATCGGCGGCATCATCCTGCAGTTCCCGTTTTACGCCGGCATCATGGCCATCATGCATGGCTCAGGTCTGGTGGAATCGATTGCCCACGTCTTCGTCAGCATCTCCAGCGCAGACACCCTGCCGCTGTGGGGCCTGATCAGCTCTTTCGTCATCAACTTCTTTGCCCCTTCGGGTGGCGGGCACTGGGTGCTGCAAGGCCCCTTCATGATCGATGCGGCAACCACACTGGGCGCATCGCAGGCACAGACCGCCATGTCCGTCATGCTGGGCAACGGCTGGAACGATCTGGTGCAACCCTTCTGGATCTTGCCCGCTTTGGCACTGTCCAAGCTCAAGCTCAAAGACATCATGGGCTACACCGTGGTCTCCATGATGCTGGTCGGTGCCATCTACGCGGCCACCATGATCATCTGGCCGCACCTGTAAAGCCCGGCTTGACCTCACACCCCCTCTTTCTCACGCAGGAGTAATACATATGTTGTTCATGGTTGAAATGATTGTCCAGATTCCCCAGTCGCTGGACGCCGAGCTGGTTGCAAAAATCAAGCTGGAAGAAAAAGAATATTCGCAAAAGCTGCAGCGCGAAGGCAAGTGGCGCCATCTGTGGCGCGTGGTGGGCGAGTACGCCAATGTCAGCATTTTTGATGCCGACAGCAACGATGCGCTGCACACCATGCTCAGCAGCCTGCCCCTGTTTCCGTACATGCAGATCAAGGTCACGCCGCTGGCCAACCACCCTTCCTCCATCGTGCAGGAATAACAGCGCACGCTCACAGGGCTGGGTGCTTGCGCCCAACCCTCTTTCTCTCAGGATGACCGGGCCACGCATGCCCGCTCACCACACCTCCCCGGACTGTCAAACGCACACGCACTGCCGTGTGCACGGGAGGTGCTTTCGCTCAATGGCATCTGTTTTTAGGAGACTCTGATGTTGAATTTCACCCGCAATTTTTCGCGCCGCAATGGTTTGAAGGCGCTGGCCGCCGCTGCCTTGGCCGTCACTGGCATCGCCCCCGCTGCTGCCCAGACTTTCCCCAACAAACCCATCAACATCATTGTTCCCTTCTCGGCAGGTGGCACAACAGACATTCTGGCCCGCATCGTCGGGCAGGCGCTGGGCACCGAACTGGGCCAAAGCGTCATCATCGACAACCGCCCCGGTGCGGGTGGCAACATCGGTGGCCAGGCTGCAGCGCGCGCGCCTGCCGATGGCTACACCTTGTTCATGGGCACCGTTGGCACACACGCCATCAACGCGGCCCTGTACAAAAAGATGCCCTTTGACCCGATCAAAGACTTCGCGCCCCTGAGCCGTGTGGCCAACGTGCCCAACTTGCTGGTTGCGCACCCCAGCCAGCCATACAAAACCGTGCAAGAGCTGATCACCTACGCCAAGGCCAACCCCGGCATGGTGAACTTTGGCTCCTCGGGCAGCGGCAGCTCCATCCACCTGTCTGGCGAGCTGTTCAAGTCCATGGCCAAGGTGGACATGGTGCACGTCCCCTACAAGGGCAGCGCACCTGCTGTGACCGATTTGCTGGGCAACCAGATTGGCATCATGTTTGACAACATGCCCTCCGCCATTCAGCACGTGCGCTCAGGCAAGCTGCGCCCTATTGCAGTGACCACCGCCAAGCGCTCGCCTGAGCTGCCCAACGTGCCCACCATTGCAGAAGCGGGCGTCCCCGGTTACGAAGCCACTTCATGGTTTGGCCTGTGGGCACCTGCTGGCACCCCAGCCCCCGTGCTGAGCAAGCTGCACGCATCGCTGGCCAAGGTGCTCAAGGACCCAGCCGTGGTCAAGAAGATTGGCGACCAAGGTGGCGAAGTGGTAATTGACACCCCTGCCGAATTCGATGCCTTCATCAAAGCTGAAGCCGTCAAGTGGGGCAAGGTTGTGAAAGAGTCTGGCGCAGAGATTTAAGCGCCCGTCCAGCAGTTAACGCTGCTGTCGTTATCTCTCCTGTTTGATACGCCGATGCGCTGAATGCGGTCGGCGTTTTTTTATTTCTGGATTCGAAATTTATAGCTACCAGCGCCTACCCATACTTGTTTTCAGATACAAAAGTATTTAAAAACAAGCATACATGCGCGCTAGCAGCTATATTTTTTCAACCCTTCAACCCTTCAACCCTCATACACGGCGACACTCAAACCGCTGACGGGGCTGGCAAGCTCGCACCTTTGATGCGCAGCCACGATCCCGCTTCGGGGGCCACTGCATCGGTGATGTACACCTGCGCAGCTTGTGCCTGGGCCGTGTTGATCATGGCCTCCATCAAATGGCGCACGCCCGTGTTGTGCAAAGACTGCTCGGCAAAAAAGCCGCCCAGCTTCACATAGCGCAAAGGCAAGCTTGGTAATTGCAGCAAGGCCTTGGGGGCCTGATCCAGCCTGCGCAGCCCCACCCCGACATGTACCTGCACAGTGGCCGCGCAAAACTCGGCAACACGCGCAGGGATTACCTCCAGCGCATGTGCATCCAGCTCCAGCACCAGTTGCTCCACTGCCGTGCCCAGCATCTGTGTCTGCGGCGAGTGCAGCAAAGCCTGCATGCGCGGCACAAAATCGTCCTGCTCCAAAGAAGGAACCGATACCCGCACAATCAGCACCTCGCCAGCATGCTGCGCCAGCCACTGCAAGCCCAGAGAGATGGCCTGCAAATCGTAATCGCCCGACATTCCCAGTCGCACTACCGCTGGCAAAAACAGCGGCCCACCCAGCACACGGCCATCGTCCTCGCGCAGCTCCAGCGAGGCTTCGTGTCGTACATCGGTGCCGATCAGCGAGGCACTGGTAAAAGCTTGAACCGCAATCTGCAACTGCCTTGGTGCCTGCAAGGCCTTGCCCAGCAGTTGCTGCCAGCGGCCCTCGCCCGCGATCACCGTGCCCGGGTAGCGTGCCTGCTCGGCATATTCCACATCGCCATGGCCTGCACTTTCAGCCTGCATCACTCCCTGATCCAGGCGCGATAGCACATCGGTCACGCTGTCTGCTGCGGTATAGGCCGTCAACGCAAACGCGCCACGCGACCATTGCGTATCGTTCAAAGCCATGCTTTGCGACTGCAGCAGATGGCGCAGCTTCTGCACCATGTGCATGCCTTCCGGCCCCAGATTGCCAGGCAGCAGCACTGCAAAATCACTGCCATTCAAGCGCGCCAGTTGCGCAGGCACTTGCGCATTGTCAGTCAGTAATTGCCGCACCTGCTGCCACACGCTGTTCAGCCAGGCATCCACCTGCTCCCGAGAATGGCTACTGTTCATTGCCTGCAGGTCGCGCTGGCGCATGATCAGCACATGCCCTTGGGCATCCACACTGGTCTGCAGCGCTTTTTGCAGCTCATTGACGAAGTATTTACGGTTGGGCAACTGCGTGACGGGATCGCTGTTGGTCTCCAGCTCCAGGCTTTCAATACGCTGTGTCTGCGCATTGGAAGCCTGTGTGACACGCACGCGTGCATCTTCAATGGCGTGAGACACAGAGGCCAGCTCCGCCACCCGCGAAGCACCCACCTTTGCATCCTTGGACTGGCTGGTGCCAATGCTCTGCACCTGCGCCTCCACCTCGTCATGCAATACGCGCCGAAACCAGCGCAGCAACATGCCCACAAAGCAGGCCCACGCCCCACCAGCCACCACAATCAGTGCTGTCATTTTGCTGCTGCTTGACCACAAATCGTCCATCGCAAAACGGTTGTCCACCGCCACACTCAGCGTGCCCACTTGCCGCCAGCCATCGCTGATGGAGCGCTCTGCAACAGGCTTGGGCAAAGGCAGCAAATGCGCAAACCACTCTGGTGCGCGCCCTGCTACATCCAGTGTTTTTTTCTCGCGCTCAAACAGTGTTTTCTCATCAGGCCCTAGCAGCCGAATGGCGGAGAACTGCCCCGTATCAAACAAGGCAGCCATCAACAACTCCCGCGTAACCGGGTCTTGGGCCGCAGGCTGAGACAGCGACAAAGCCAGCGAAGAGGCAGCGTTCTCGCTCTGATTTTGCAATTGCTCCGTCAAGTAACTGCGCGCGCCGCCAATGCTGAAAGCCAGTGTGCCCAGCAAAATACCAATCACCGCCACTGACACACTCAGTAAAAGCTGTTTGAGTAACGACATGGCTTAGTGCCTTTCAAAAAATACGCCGTCGCCGAACATCCTGCATGCACATGCTTGTAGAGTGCGCAGCCGCTTGAGACTTTGGGATGGCTTTTTCATAATGCATCCGACCCTTCTTTTCGCATTTTTTGCAGCAAATCTTGCCAACGATTGATACGGTCTGAGGGGGCAGAACGCTCCCCCCGGACATAAATACCCTGCGTATTGAAGCTGAACACAGGGCTTAAATCTGTGCGCTGGCTGGCCAGTTGAATGCTGCTGACCAGGTTATCCAGCACTTGCGGGTCAGACTGCGGGGTGGCATAAAAACCCAGAACCATGTGCGCAATGCTTTGCGTGCTGCCCATACCGCCAATTCGTGCACGCACATAAATCAGTCGCATCTGCTGGGGAGGTACACCCAGGTGCGTGAGTGAAAAGAACTTTCCAATCACAAAGTCTTCACAGTCCCCGGCCCCCTTGCCAAGGCTCTCTAAAGGCGTAGCCCAGTAGTCGGCCTCTTTCCAGATCAGCATGTCTTCTGAGGCCATCAACTGCTGGTTCCAAAAAGCATTCACCGCCTGCACTTGCTGCGCAACAGAAAGCCCCGTCTGCGCCCTGAGCATATTCAGCCACTCCTGCAACCTGCGCAACCCAGCCTCGCCATAGCGCGAGCGCATTTCACGGTGCATCAAAGACTCATCCCAGGCTCGCGCACCCTGCAATGACCAGCAGCCCACCATCGCCGCCGCACAGGCAAGCAGCGACCTGCGTCGCAGGCTATTGATATTGCTAGAAGAACGCTCAGGCACCATGGGACCTCTTATTTCACGTAGCCGCCATTGTGCATGGCCCGAATGCTCATGAAAAAAGGGCGCTTGCCAAAGCATGCGCCCTGGATGGTGAGGAGCGCTCACGCGCTCCTCATGGCCGCCTCATCTCACTGATTCACATCCAGCTTACCTTGGGCAATCAAGTTGTTGATGATCTGGCTTTGATCAGTCACACCATTGACCAAATTTACATTTTCCAAAGTGATCTGTTGATCGAATCCGGAGCCATTGGCACCCAGAACACCCGTGGTCGAAACTTTGATCACTGTGTTGCCGGCATCGACAGAAAAGTGCAAGTAGCTGGTCAGATTTCCGCTATTTTCACCAACCAGAAGGTCTTTCAAATCCAGCTTGTCGGCGCCATTGGGATTGCCAGATCCAGTGCCAAAGTCTTTTATGACATCCAAGGCCGGTACAGCAACGGTGCCGGCATCTCCTGCTTTCCACAGGAAGATATCGTCACCTGAACCGCCGACCAACGTATCGTTGCCCTTGCCACCTTGCAACGTGTCATTGCCCGTGCCGCCATACAGGATGTCATTGCCGTCACCGCCCTCCAGCGTATCAGCGCCGCCTTGGCCGTACAGAATGTCATTGCCTGCATCTCCACGCAACGTATCGTTGCCTCCACGCGTATCGCCAGCCACATCAAACTGGGCGTGGTTTTGGCGAATGTAGTCGTAGATCTGCTGATCGGTCGGCTCCACTCCGTTCGTGACCGAGGACTTCAGGAAGGCGGTCAATGCCAGCATGCCAGAGCCATTCGGTAGCGTCGTCATGTCGCGGCCCGCCCATTGCAGGGCATCGGTGTTGATGACATCGCCAAACACTACGTCGTGACCATAGCCCCCATTCACTGTGTCGTGACCAATGGCCGCCAGCTCCGAGCTGGAAGAGCCCCCTTGCAAGGCGGCAGCCAGCTCTGCAGCGGTGTTGACGATATCGGGTTGCCCTTGGGGCACATGCGTAGGAAGCGTAAAGAGATTGTCAATTCGCAATTGAGCATTGCCACTCCCATTACTACGGTCATCTACGCTGTACACCAGTCTGTAAGTACCCGCCACCAGTGCATCAGATATGACGCTCGTCCAATCACTTGTGATGCTCAGCGTTTTAGCGCTTCCCACATCATCCCAAGCAGAGCCATTCTTCCTTTGCAGCGTCCATGTGAATGTGTCACCGTTACCGGTACTTGCGGTCCTGTAATCAAACGACACCGTGACACCACCTTGCCCCCTGGCATCAATCGTGAACTCTGGTGTTCCGACCTTATAGGCTTGCGGACTGTTACTAACGCCACGACTCGTGTCAGTGATAAGCAAGTAGCCATTACTGCTGTCGCGCCCGATCGTTCCAGTACCAGAAGAAGCAACACCATTACTAACCACGCCACTTCCTGTGCTCCATGGGTTGTTTGCACCATTCGTTACACCCCAGCCAGAGTTGCTATTAAAGTCTGCCAACGTGAATTTGCTAGCTCCATAGGTGTTCGCAACCCACGTCACGGCCCCAGTATCGTCAAAGTACTTCAGATTGCTCTCAGTGACGCCGCTGCCAATGCCGATCGCATACACCGCACTCTTGACACTCAACGGGGCAAATGCTGTGATGGCATCACGCATATCTGCTGGATCTGTAGTGCTGCCACCACTCCACTGGTCGCCGTTGTTACCGCTATTGCTGTACGTTGGATCACCATCCGTCAGGAAATAGGTCACGTTTTCGAACGTTTTTCCATTCACGACCGAGGGCTGTCCGTTGAACCATGTGACCGCTTGATTGAAAGCTGCCTCGTAGTTGGTGCCGCCGCTTGCAGACAGCTGATTGATCTTGGTAATCAGCTGCGACACATTGCTGGCTGTCAGGTTGTTGAGCGCCAAATCTGTAGATGCACCTTGGCCGAAACCAATCAATGCTACGTTGACCACCCCATCATGCCCAGCCAAGCTGTTGGCCAGATTCTTCAGGGCCGCAATAGCCAATTGCATCCGTGTCAAACCGGCAGTTCCTGATGGATCGTCCATGCTTCCGGATCTGTCCACAATCAGCGCGATGTTGTAGTTCTTTCCCGGCACCTGGATGGTGTTGACGCCCCCTTGGTCTGCGAGCAGCACATCATCGCCAGCACCGCTGTTGATGATGTTGTCAGCGTTGCTACTGACCACAAACTGGTCCACATTGATGGTCAGCGTGGTGGACTTCATATCACCATCACGGTCACGCACCACATAGGTGAAGATATCCTGTGCATTGCCCGACAGGGCTTCGCTACTAGTAGCACTAGGGTTGGCCTGATAGGTGTAGCTGCCATCGCCATTCAGCGTCAAGGTACCATACGTACCCACAATCGGCTTGTCCACGGCACTCGGAGAGGCTGCACTTGCATCACTACCCACGCCAACCGCAAACACGCCACCCTGACCTGGGTGCCACCCGTTCTCACTGGTGTCGTTGGACAATACGCCCTGCAAAGCCAGGACGCCCTTAGTCATGCCCTCAGTGACATGGCTGGCGTCAGCAACTGCTTCTGGGACACTATCTTCAATCCGGACGGTCAAATTGCTGCTTTGTACCCCGCCGTCCTGGGTCTTGAGCGTGACCGTGAAGTCGTCATGGATGCTTTCCTTGCCACCCGAATGATCGTGGGACCGGCCCTTTTCCTTGTACGAGTACGACACCACACCCGTCGCCGTGTTGTAACCCATCACGCGTAGCGTTCCCTTGTCAGTCTCGATGACGACAGGATCCTGAGAGGTGGCACCAAGAACATCCTGACCAGCCACTGTCAAGTTCGTAATGCCCAGAGAGCTAGACACTGCAAGCGTACCGCTCACGGTATCGCTAGAGTTTTCCATCACACTGCTGAAAGCACTACCTACTGTGGCTTGCGTCAGAGTGATGTCCAATTGACTGCTGGAAAAATCACCGTCGGCATCCACAAGTTGGACAGGCAGCGAGAGGTTCACATCATCTTCGGTCACAGCTGATGAACCGAAGCCGCTGAGCGTAAACGATGTGCCACTGGCATAAGAGACGTCCATCGTGGTGTACTGCGTGACGCCCACGATCGCAACGTCATCCCCGTCTTTCAGGCCGGCAATGCTGACACTCAGGTTCCCAACCGCCCATGTCAACGTGTAGCCACCCGCAGAGGTCGTCCCGGCATTCACGATCAGGTTGTTGATAATGACGGATTTGATGGCTTGGTGCGTGACGTCGTTGACCGAACTGTCTTCGGCGACGCCGTAGTCATTGTCCGTACCGATTTCGAACCGTACGGTCGTCGTTCCGTTGTTAACCCCCAGCGTGACGCTCGCGTTGTTGACTAGGTAATGCCCGTCAAAACTGTGACCAGGAGTGCCTGGAACATAGTTTTGCTGTAACGGAGAGCCTGTAGCATCAATCACAAAGTTGAGACGTACACCCTCTCCACTGCCAATCGCTTGGCCTCCGCTGCTTCCGCTGCTGGCAGCACCAACATCATTCGCCGTGCCATTGATTTTCACGGAATTTCCGATGGGAGTAATCAGTAGATCGCGTGAATCGTCATTCACCGGTGTTTGGTTCTGGCCTGTGGGTGTAAAGACCACCCAGTTGGTATTGCCACCATTGAAATCGTAAGTTCCACCGCTGTAGTTGATGTCTTGGACAGCATCCACCTTGGCATACATCGTTACAGTGAATGCATCGCTAGCACTACCGATATCTTGATCTTGGTTGAATGTGACCTCAAAAACCCAGTCCGATTGATCAGGGTTCGGTTCTCCAGCCGAAGTTGTCGCAACCAACCGGGTTCCGCCATCCATCAGATGGTAGTAAACAGTCTGTCCATCGGACACATAATCACTCTCTAGACCGTTCAACGATGCAGCGAACTTGACCACGCCCAACTGATCAGCCCCGACGTTATTGTCAATATTGTGGTCCGTATCCAGCCAAGACGAACCTGAAGCCCCAGAAGTATTGCTAAGGCTCAACTGGATTGGACTGAAGGACACCGGTACATCGTCCGAGACGGTCACATTGACCGTGCCCTGCGCCGTATCTCCATCGGTGTCGGTGGCCACCACATTGACCGAGCCCAGTGCCGCCAGGTCATCGCCCAGCGCTGTATGCCCGGTGTAGTTGCTGTTGAGCGTGGCCTTGACGGTGGCGGTGGTGTTGCCTGCGTTGGCCGTCAGGTCCAGCGTCACGACTGTCGTAGCGCCTATCTTGCCGACGATCTGCGTGTCCGAGACACGGCTCCAGACCAGGCCTGCGCTTGTCGACAAAGTGCTCAGGTCCGTACCAAACTTCAGTGAGGCAATCGCATCCGAGCCTGCCGTGAAGGTGATGGCATCCTGCACAAAGTCAGGGTTCGCTGGTGTGCTGCCGCCAGCCAAGTTCTGGTCATCCAGCGCCAGGGTGATCTGCCCACCGTTGGGGCCCGAGACCACCGGGCCGGAACCATCGGTCACCGAGATGGTGTGCGTAGCGCTGCTGGTGTCGTTGTCGCCATCCTTGGCACTGAGTGTGAAGCTCACGTTCACACCGCCAGCATTGTTCAGACCACTGGCTGGCACAAAGCTCCATGTGTTGTTGGCGTTGATCGTCAACATGCCCTTGCCGGTGTTGATAGCCGTGCCAAACGCCACTGTCTGTGCCGCACCTCCATCGATCGAGATCGTGAAGTTGGCTGGCGTCACACCATCGGCGCCTGCCGCCAGGTTCCACGCCCCAGCAATGGCTGCCGCACCTTCCACCACGGTCAACGCTCCAGACACCGTCACCACCGGCACGTCGTCCGAGACGGTCACATTGACCGTGCCCTGCGCCGTATCTCCATCGGTGTCGGTGGCCACCACATTGACCGAGCCCAGTGCCGCCAGGTCATCGCCCAGCGCTGTATGCCCGGTGTAGTTGCTGTTGAGCGTGGCCTTGACGGTGGCGGTGGTGTTGCCTGCGTTGGCCGTCAGGTCCAGCGTCACGACTGTCGTAGCGCCTATCTTGCCGACGATCTGCGTGTCCGAGACACGGCTCCAGACCAGGCCTGCGCTTGTCGACAAAGTGCTCAGGTCCGTACCAAACTTCAGTGAGGCAATCGCATCCGAGCCTGCCGTGAAGGTGATGGCATCCTGCACAAAGTCAGGGTTCGCTGGTGTGCTGCCGCCAGCCAAGTTCTGGTCATCCAGCGCCAGGGTGATCTGCCCACCGTTGGGGCCCGAGACCACCGGGCCGGAACCATCGGTCACCGAGATGGTGTGCGTAGCGCTGCTGGTGTCGTTGTCGCCATCCTTGGCACTGAGTGTGAAGCTCACGTTCACACCGCCAGCATTGTTCAGACCACTGGCTGGCACAAAGCTCCATGTGTTGTTGGCGTTGATCGTCAACATGCCCTTGCCGGTGTTGATAGCCGTGCCAAACGCCACTGTCTGTGCCGCACCTCCATCGATCGAGATCGTGAAGTTGGCTGGCGTCACACCATCGGCGCCTGCCGCCAGGTTCCACGCCCCAGCAATGGCTGCCGCACCTTCCACCACGGTCAACGCTCCAGACACCGTCACCACCGGCACGTCGTC